>Ga0154418_1064_pt1 | contig 156185 bp, 140 predicted proteins | sample RifGroC1_FD_115922 | JGI IMG/M metagenome (GOLD analysis project Ga0154418, IMG submission 115922) | Treponema sp. GWC1_61_84 | reverse complement strand
GGCTTCCTTCAGATTCCGCCTCGCGACGGACACCCTTGCCGTTCGGCTAACAGTTCCCCTTACCGGGTCTGTACGGGACTTGGCATCTTGCAGCCTCACCCGCTAATGGGTGCGCCCTGCCGGGCGCACAAAAAAAAGGCCGTCCCGGGGGACGGCCTTTCTCAGGTAAATGTCGGCGGGATCAGAGGATGAGTTTGGCTCCGAAGATCCATTTGAAGGGCATCGGATCGAAGGCAGGAATGTCATATTCATCGCCCGCATAATAAGTATAATACGGATCGTTGTTGTCCCTGGTTCCCTTGACCACGCCCTCGAGCTGGGAGTTAAACATGGCTTTGGCGAAAACTCCGACAGGACCGAGGTTTACACCAAGACCTGCACCGAAATCCCAGTACATCGAAGCCATCATTGGATCATCCTTGTCTGCGCCGTTGGTGGCAATACTGATTTCATCCTTGTTCATGTAGTCGAAGGCGGTTTGCCCGATACCCATCTGGACGAATGGATCGAGGAAAGAACGGGCCTTGAAGAAATGATAGGCAAGGTAGAAATTGACATCATAGGACCATTGGTCGTATGCGGGATCGAAAAATCCGTAGTCCGAGGCGAGCAGCTCGTCGTAATTGAAGGCGATGCCGAAGCCGAGCTTGGAGATCGCAAGCTCCACGAAACCGCCCATGTAGACGCCTTCCCCGTCCTGGAACTGCGTCCAGGCTTCTCCGATCGAGGGAAGATCCCCATTCTCGTCTTCCTGGAAATACTGCACGCCGCTGATTCCGAACATCAACTGGGCGAACGCGCCGGTCGCGATGAGGGCTCCCAGAGCTAGAGCCGCTATCATTCTCTTCATTTATGAACCTCCCCGGCGGCATGGCGCCGTATATGTAATATCAAGTATATCGATGGATCAAAAAAAAACAAAGAGGCTTGGGTTTTTTTTGACGCTATTGTAGAAATGGACGTCCATCGGTACTATCCTCTAGATTGTGATCAACTACTATAATAGGAGAAATATATGAACGGAATGAAGAAGGTACTATTCGCATCCATCGCTTTCCTGGCTGCTTCCGCGGTATTTGCCCAAGCGAAAGCTCCGCTTACGGTAATAGCGAGCGAAGGCCCCGCTCAGGTCATTCTCTCCGGGAAGCTCATCGGAATCGCCAATCCGAGAATCGTGGTCCAAATCGCTCCCGGAAAGTACGAGCTGATCGTCCGGAAGGGCGGGCTTCCCGAATTCCGGCAGTCCATCGTTCTTCCCGCTTCAGGCCTCACCGTCAACGCCCAGCTCGGCGGGGCGGCGCCGCTTCCCCCGCCCGTCGTCGTGAAGCCGACCTTCACCCTCACCGTGACCTCCAACGCGCCGAATTCGCAGGTGACCGTCAACGGGACAGTGATCGGCTCCGCGCCTGCGAACGCGAGCGTGGAGGCGGGCAACTACAAGGTGGACGTGACCGCTCCCGGCTACCAAGGCTATTCGACTACGGTAAGCGTCAACGGCAACGCGACGGTCGCCGCCAACCTCCAGCCCACCTCCTTCAGGCTCACGGTCAATGCCAATGTGACCGGAGCCGAGATATCCCTGAACGGAATCAAGGCAGGCAATTCGCCCCTGAGCGTGGACCTCTCCCCCGGCAGCTATAATCTGAAGGTTTCCGCTCCCGGATACCAGGATTACCTGGCGCCGATCTCGATGAACGGACCGCAGAACGTTTCGGTCAATCTTACCCCGATGACTGCGTCCGCGACAGTCAAGGTGCCCGCCGCCATCCTCAACCGCGATGCTAAGAATCCCGAATCCCTTGTGGAGCTGTACGTGGACGGCGTCAAGCAGAATGCCCTTACGGTAACCGTCAACGCGGGCACCCATCGTTTCAGGATCGTCTCCGGCGGACTCTCGGTGGAAGCCCAGGCCGTTCTTGAGGCAGGCAAGGCCTATACGATCGAACCGTCGTTCGCGCTCGGCATCAGGTAAGGGAGAAAAGAAGCGGGAAGCCCGTGGCCGGATCAAGCGGAATGCTCGATCCGGGTTGCAGGCTTCCCTTTTCCCGGGTACTCCGGATTTGTTTTATATGGTATATTTCGCTTGATGGATGGATTATTCGGCCTGAAACCTGACTCTTCGAATAGAATTAAGCATTCTCTGTCCCGTGCCGTCGCTTCCGCGACGGTTTTTTTCGTTGTTCTCATGTTTCCGCTTTCTTGCGGCTGTGTTTCCTTCACCGTCGGAAGCGATCCGGACCGGTCGCCGAGCGCGTCCAGGGCAGCACGTGCCATCGAGAGGAGAGCCGAAGCCAGCGAAGCCGCAAGAATCGTCGCGTCTATGGACGTCAAGACTATCGCAGCGCAGGTGCTCCTCACCGCTGTATCAGGATCTGACGGACTCTCGGAAAAAACGAAGGACCTGCTGAATGAGATCCCTGCGGGCGGCGTGGTCCTGTTCAAATACAATCTAGGGCGGGGCGGGAAAGCCGCCCTTCGTCTTTCACGGGAAGCTACGGTTTCCGTCGTCCGCGGCGGCATCGCGTCGGGAAGCCCCGGCCTGCCTCCCTTCGTCGCGGTGGACCATGAAGGCGGCGGCGTACATCGTTTCGGCTCGGACCTGACAAGGTTGCCCGCGGCGGCCGCATTTTCGCTCTCTGCCGCTCCCGCCGAAGAAAGCGTGCGGGGCGCCGCCCTGCGCGCTGGCAGGGAGTTGCGCGCGGTCGGCGTTTCCCTGAACCTCGCTCCGGTCGCCGAGGCAGGCGAGGAAGGCTCTTCGGCCCTCTTCCTCGGGGACCGTGCCTACTGCGCCGACGCCGATGCGACCGGAAAGCTCGCGGCGGCCTTCGTCGCGGGAATGGACGAGGCGGGCACGGCCTGCGCGCTCAAGCATTTCCCCGGCAACGCAGCCGCAGATCCGCATCGCGCGCTACCCACTCTCCTCCAGGGCAAGCACGCCCTCGACGCGATGGCTTCTCCCTTCGCCGGTGTTTTCCGGTCCGCCGACCCCGCGGCGGTCATGGTTTCGCATGCCGTGGTCGCCTCGATGGACCCGGAGGTGCCCGGCAGCCTATCGCGTGCGGTCGTCACCGACTGGCTGCGGAATAAAATGGGCTTCCGGGGGATGGTCGTCACCGACGACCTGCGCATGGCGGCGATTTCCTCCACCGGGAGGACGCCCGCCCAGGCCGCCGTGGAAGCGGTGGCCGCGGGCGCCGATCTGGTGATGACCTGGCCGGAAGACCTGCGTTCCCTCCGCGACGCTCTTGTCGTGGCGACCGGCGACGGGCGGCTGCCGCGCGGGCGATTGGAGGACGCCGCCCGTCGCGTAGTGGCGGCCAAGCTGCGCTACGGCCTCCTGCCCATGGACCAAGCCGGCCTCGCGTTTTTCGAAGCGGATACGGGCGGCTTCGATTCGATAGAAGATGAACTTGCGGGACTGAGAACGGAAACCGAGCGATACTTGAACGAAAGGGGCCTCTAGCATGAACGAATCCTTCGATGCCGCGCGCATCCTGCACCGGGACGCGCATTGCGTCGTGATCAACAAAATGTCCGGAGAGGCGATGGAAGGAGCCGGAAAAGGCGCCAAGACGGGCGTCGTCGATCTCAGCGCCAGCCTCGGAGCCTTGCTCGGCAAGGGAAAGAAAATGGACGGCAGCGATTTCGGCGTGACGGCGGTGCACCGGCTGGACGTCCCCGTGACCGGTTGCGCCCTTTTCGCCCGGGAACCGGACGCACTCGCCTTCCTGAATACCTGCTTCGCCGAGGGCACCGCGCGCAAGACCTACTGGGCGGTCACCGAGGTTCCCGACGGCTATCCGGCTGGCGAGGCCGTCGGCCCCAGCAGCCCCGGGGAATGGAAAGAACTGGTCCATTGGCTCCGATTCGATCCGAGGACGAACAAGAGCCACGCATGGGATACTGAAATCCCCGACGGAAAGCGGTCGATCCTCCGCTACAGGATCGTGGGTCGGGGCGAGCGCTACCTTTTCGTCGAGGTGGAACTCATCACCGGACGCCATCACCAGATCCGGGCGCAGCTCGCCGCTATCGGCCTGAAAATCAAGGGCGATCTGAAATACGGAGCCCACCGGAGCGAAAAAGGCGGCGGCATACGCCTGCATGCCCGATCCCTGGCGATACCGGATATGGATTCGCCCGACCATTCCCGGCCGCGATTCATTCAGTGCGTAGCCCCCGTTCCCCAGGAGGATTCCCTCTGGGCCGCTTTCGAGGCGGCGGCTGCCAAGGCGAACGGCTAGGCGAACGGCTAGGCGGGGAACGCGGCGCGTTCATCGGCGCGTTCCCCAGGACTTCCGCAGAGGGACGGGAAAAGGAACCATTCCGAATATACGTTGCGCGGCCAAATATATTCACTATACTGATCTGGAAAGGAGAACGCCTTGTTCCAGAAACAACCCATCATGCGGCGGGTGCTTTACAGCCTCGCTCCCATTTTCCTGTTCTCCGTCTACCTGTTCGGCTGGCGGCCGGTAGCGATACTCGCGGTCGCCTTGGTCGTCGGAATCCTGACGGAGTACCTGTTCGAACGCGGACGCGGCAAGAAGCCCAGCGAAGCGGTACTTGTCACCTGCGCCCTGTATGCCCTCTCCATGCCGCCGCTGGTGCCTTTATGGATCGTCGCGGTCGGCATCCTGTTCGCCGTTTTCATGGCGAAGGAAGTGTACGGAGGCTTCGGCCGGAACGTCTTCAATCCGGCCATCGCGGGCCGGCTCTTCGTATACATATCCTTCCCGACCACCATGCAGGCGGGTTTCCTGACGGCGGGCGCCTTCGGGATCGGCGCCGACGCCGTTTCCGCCGCTACGCCCCTCGCCCTCATGCGGGCAGGCGAACGGACGCCGATCGCGGACCTGCTGCTGGGGCTCCGCTCCGGCTCCATCGGCGAGGGTTCGATGGTGCTCATCGTCCTCGCGGCGATATACCTGCTGGCGACCAAGACCGCTTCCTGGCGGCTTATGCTTTCGGCAGCGGCCTCCGGAGCGATCCTGACCTTCGCGCTGCTCGCCGCGGGCATCGCGAAAGCCCTTCCCGCCGAAAGCCTGCTTTCGGGAAGCTTCCTCTTCGTCGCGGTCTTCATGGTCACCGATCCGGTGAGCGCGCCGAAGAAGCCTCGGGCTCAGCTCGCCTACGGCATCGTCATCGGTGTCTGCACGGTTCTCGTGAGAACTTTCTCCCTCTTCCCTGAAGGCACCAGCTTCGGCGTTCTGATCGGAAACACGGCCGCCTCCCTCCTGGACGAGATCCTCGGCAAGAAGAAGGCCGTCACGGCCGCCGCCGGAAAAGGGGGCGCCGCATGAATAGGAATTCGACCCGATACACGGTGGCATTCACCTTCATCGTATGCGCTTTCTTCGTCTTCTTCCTCGCCCTCGCGAACGATTTGACGAAGGAGAAGGTGGCCGCCAACCGCCGTTTCACCGAACGTTCGTCCGTCCTCAGGGCCCTGGGGGTTCCGTTCGCGGACGCGGGCTCGGTGGACTCCGTCTACGAAAAGGAAGTGACCGAACTGACGGCGGGCTCCACGGTCGTCTATCGCGCTTCGGCGGAAGGAGTCCCGCGTTTCGCCCGCTTCTTCTCGGGGCCCGCGCTATGGGGCACCGTTTTCGGGGTGCTTGCGGTGGATGCCGAGGTCGGACGCGTGTCCGGCCTCCAGATAGTCTCCCATAACGAGACGCCGGGTCTCGGAGGCCGTATCGACGAGAGCTGGTTCAAAGACCAATTCACTGGCGAGCGGATCGCCGACGCCGGCATCCGCGTCCGGCAGGGCAGCGGCAAGGGCGACGGCGATAGCGAGAACGCCGAGGTCGACGCGGTGACCGGCGCTTCGCTCACCAGCAAATTCATGGAGACCATGGTCAACGGCGAGATCGCGGCGCTCAGGAAACTCCGCGACGAGGGAGGCCTCAAATGAGCGCGGCGAAGAAGAGGGGAAAGGCGATGACCGTCCTCATCGACAACCTCTGGTGGAACAACCCCGTATTCATTCAGATCCTCGGCATCTGTTCGACGCTCGCGGTCACCAACAACCTGACCAATACCTTTATCATGACGGTGGGCGTGAGCCTGGCGACCGCTTTCTCCAGCTGGACCCTCGCGGGCATGAACACCTTCATTCCCAACAAGGTCCGCATGATAGTCCAGGTCCTCGTGATTTCGTTCTACGTCATCATCATCGACATCGTGCTGCGCGCCTATATGCCCGACGTTTCCCGCTCTCTCGGGCCCTACGTCGGACTGATCATCACGAACTGCATCATCATGGGCAGGGCCGAAGCCTTCGCCCGTTCCAATCCGCCCCTGATCTCCTTTTGGGACGGCCTGACGAGCGGTTTCGGCTACATGGCCGTCCTGATGGCCATCGCCGCGGTACGCGAACTCCTCGGCTTCGGAAGCCTTTTCGGGATTCCGGTGCTTTCCGCGGCCTTCGGCGACCGTTTCGTTCCCTGGACCATCATGATCATGGCTCCCAGCGCCTTCTTCCTCCTGGCCCTCGCGATGTGGGGCCTCAAGTCGCTGCAGGAAAGCATGAAGGCGGCGCCGCCCGCCGCAGGCGGCGCCAAGCCGCAAGGGAGCGCCAAATGACCCCGGACGTCCATCCTGTCACCCTCCTGTTCGCCTCGATCTTCACCAGCAACATCCTGTTGTCTAACTTCCTCGGAATGTGCTCCTTCATCTCCATCTCCAAGGATTACAAGAGCTCCTTCGGCCTCGGTTTCGCCGTGACCATCGTCATGACCATCACCATGGTCGTATCCTGGGCGGTGCTGAAATTCGTGATCGAACCCCTGGGGATCGAATACCTTTCTTTTATCATTTTCATCATCGTTATCGCGGCGATAGTGCAGATGCTGGAAATGCTCATCGACAGGATTTCTCCGGCCCTCTATCTGGCGCTCGGCATCTTCCTTCCGCTGATCACCGTGAATTGCGCCATCCTCGGCGCGATACTCTTCATGCAGATCCGCAGCTACGATTTCGCTCAGACCCTGACTTTCGGAATCGGAAGCGGGGCCGGTTGGTGGCTGGCCATCATGCTGCTTTCCGCAATTAGGAAGAAGGTGGACGTAGCTCCCGTGCCTGCAGGCCTGAAAGGACCCGGCATCACCGTGATCACCATAGGTTTCATGGCGATGGCCTTCATCGGTTTCTCCGGCATGCTTACCGTACAATAAGGAGGCCGCAATGCATCCCCTGATCATCGGCCCCCTCGTGACGGCCGGTCTATCTTCGATCCTCGCCCTCGTGATTTCGGTGACCGACAAGATCGTCAACGATTACGGGGAGGTCTCCGTCGACATCAACGGCGGAAAGAAGAAGCTCGCAGTACGCGGCGGATCCCACCTCTTGGGAACCCTCGCGACGGAGAATATCTTCGTCGCTTCGGCCTGCGGCGGCAGGGGCACCTGCGGCGCCTGCAAAGTGAAGGTATTATCCGACGTCGGCCCGCACCTGCCCACCGAGCTTCCTTATATGAACGCGGAAGAGGTCGAAGCGAACACCAGGCTCGCCTGCCAGGTGAAGCTGAAGAAGGACATCGCGATCGAGATTCCGGAATCCCTGTTCAACATCCGCAAATTCAGGACCCGCATCGAAAGCATCAAGGATCTGACCTACGACATAAAGGAGCTCTACTTGGCCCTGAGCGACGCGGACGTCGCAGCCGGCGGCATCGCCTTCGAATGCGGTCAGTACGCCCAGCTCGTCGCTCCTCCCTACGACGGCATCAAGGAATCCACCCAACGGGCTTATTCGATGTCTTCCAGCCCCTTGGACAAGGCCCATATCGAGCTTCTCGTCCGCCTCGTTCCCGGCGGGATAGTGACCACCTGGGTGCATACGCAACTCAAGGTAGGCGACGAGGTCGAAGTGATCGGCCCCTTCGGCGAGTTCGGAGTCAAGGACACGGACGCGCTCATGGTCTGCGTCGCAGGAGGCTCGGGCATGGCTCCCTTCAAGAGCATGCTCAACCATATTTTGGAAACGAACGCATATCCGGGTAAGGAAATTTGGTACTTCTTCGGCGCCCGATCCAAGCGAGATATGTTTTACCTCCAGCAGATGGCGGAACTCGAGGGCAAGATCGACCGCTTCCATTTCGTCCCCGCGCTGTCCGAACCGAATCCTGAGGACGCCTGGAACGGTCCGACCGGCCTCATCACGGATGTGCTGGATACCTACATAAAGGACAAGATGCCGAAGGGCCGGCCGATGGAGGGCTACCTCTGCGGCAGTCCGGGCATGATCGACGCATGCATCAAGGTGATGTCCAAGAACGGCATGACCCAGGACAAAATCTACTTCGACAAATTCTGATACGGGAGGCGACCATGAAGATGCAGCGCGACGAGAAGGCCGCCGCCGAGCGGATGAAGCCGGGTGTCATCACGAGCGGCGGCTTCCTCGGGACCGAGGCCCGTGCCCTTTCGGACATAATCGAGGCCGACGAGGAGCGCTTCAGGGCGCTCGGCATTGATTTCGGGAGCGCCGCGGACGAGTTGGAGCGGCTCAAGGCCGAAGGGGCGAAGGGGCTCGGAGAGCAGATGACGGTGGGCGGCAGGTTGCTCGTGAAGAGCGACGAGGCGCGCGGAAGCCTCCCCTGTCCCTACGACGACGGCTTTTTCCACAAAAATTCGGTTACTTTGGAGCTCATCGCCACAGGAGAGCGCCTTGCCTATTCCGACCTGTCCATACACCTGCTCCGGGAACACCATTTCTGCCAGGGCGAAGGCGGGGCTTTCCGGCTCGCTCCCGACGCGTTGAAACGCCTTCTCCTGCTTTGAGGCTGATGGGTGTCCGAAAGGCCGCCCTGTCGGGTATATTCTAACCATGGGAATTCGGGACGAAAGACGGAAATACCGCAGAAAGCATCGAACCGTTCTCTTCATGGCTGTCCTTTGCTTGGGTTCCGCCGTTTTCGCTCAGACGCCGCAGCCCGTGTTCCTGTTGCGTTCGTTGGCCGATTCAGGGCCGGTCCGGAATCCCGAACTGTTTTTTTTCCTGCCCCCCGACGCGTTCCTGACGAACGACTCCCTTCCTCAGTCGATCGGTATCGAATCGAAGTCGCCGGAAGGGGCGGAAAAGGCGATCGCGACCGAAGTTCGCTGGAACCGGCAAGGCCAACTTGTAAGCTTTCCGGTTATGCTAGAAGCCGCCATGGCCCAGGTCAGCCTGGAGCGCGATGCGCGCGGCTTCGTCCGTTCCCTCACCCTGATCCCGGCTGAGGGAGAAGGCGAGGAATCGGGAGGGGACGGCGAGTCCGGTTTCCTCGCTGGCTTCCTGCTTGATTCAGACGGCCGGGCGGAATGGGGGACTTGGGAGGACGGCGAAACGAGGGGCGCCTTCCGCTTCGCCTATACCTTCGATGAAGCCGGCCGTGAACTCGTCCGCGAATACCGCTACGACGAAGCGGGATCCGTTGTCGCCGCCTTTGCATATCGTTTGCGCTCTTCCGCTATTGGTGCCGTGGACATCCTTGATGAAACCGGAAACGCAGATGAAATAATGGGCTGGGAACTAGACGGGAACGGAAGGGCTGTGCTCGTCCGGAACGGAACGATCGCGACCGAAGCATATTACGACGGGTCGGGGCGGCCCGTTCTGATCCGGCGGACTGACGAAAAGGCTCCGATTCACGAAATCTCTTTCCAATGGAACGAAAAAGGGGAATTGGTCCGGGACGTTTCGATCGATGCGGAAGGCAAGAGAACCGAACGGAAATACGCTTATGTCAGGGACGGTAAAGGCAATTGGATTTCCCGTTCTTCCGTAGAATACGCGGAGCGCTTCGGCGCTTTGGTGGGAACCGATGGACCCGAGCTGGTCCGGAATATACGCTATCGCTGAAAGCGGACGAGGAGTTGATCACATGAATGGAGCCGCCGACTGGCGCGACGCGAAATACGACGAAGTTTTTGACCAGGAAACACGGGGCCTGGAGAGGCGGCGGGCGAGCGATCCCGCCTGCGGCGTGGAGGATCTGGAGGCAATACTCATGAATCTGTACCACCAGGAAGGTTCCGATTGGGTCGGTCGCGGGGACCTGCAGGACACCGTCATGTCCGCGACCATAGCAGCCTATGAGGCGTTCGTTTTTGCCTGGAAAGCCGAGCGTCAAGCGATTTAGGGCTAAACGGCGTTACCTCGCAGAAACGCGTTTGTTGTATAGGGAGGAACGGACGGCGAAAGCCGCTCCGGTTCTTGAACCTCCTTCCTGGTTCCCCGGGTTTTACTCCTTTCCCCGGGGAACCTTCTTTTTTGTCCATTTGCCAAAGCGACTGCCAGGATACATACTGGTAGGACGTGAGGAGGCCGAACATGGCGATAAAGAAGGTATGGCTGGACGAGACCGACGACGAATGCATTTCCTGCGGCAACTGCGAGGCGATCTGCCCCGAGGTTTTCGAAATTCCCGAAAAGATGGTCGTGAAGGCGGGAGTCGACTACTCCGCTTTTGAGGCGAAAATCAAGGACGCGATCGAATCCTGTCCGACGAACGTCATCAAGTTCGAATAGCCGCTTCCGGAAGGCCGAACAGGCGGGAAGCGTTCCCGGCGGCACTTTCCGCCAGTCCGGCCGTCCCGATTCCGCGGATCGCGGCAAGGGCCGCATAGATATATTCCACCATGCCCGGCTCGGCGGCCTTGCCCCGAAAAGGCACGGGCGCAAGGTAGGGCGAGTCCGTTTCCAGCAGGAGACGGTCCGCCGGCACGAAACGGGCCGCCTCCCGCTGGTTCTCCGCATTTTTGTAGGTGATGGTGCCGGAGAACGAAATGTGGAAGCCGAGGTCCAGGAAACGTCTGGCCTCTTCGAGCCCGTACGAAAAGCAATGGATGACGCCCGCGAGCCCACGGTGCCGCGCGATGGCGGACGCCGTCTCCGCCGCCGCCTCGCGCGAGTGGACGATCAGCGGAAGTCCGAGACGCAGGGCCATTTCCGCCTGCGCGTCGAAAAGTTCCGCTTCGCCCGGAAAAAGAGCCGAGTCCGTATTCCAGTGCCGGTCGAAGCCGCACTCACCGATCGCGGCGACTTTCCGGTCAGCCGCACAGTCAACCGTTATAGTTTCCAGACTTTTTTCGAGCCGTTCCATGAAAGCCGGAGGATCGGCCAAGGCTTCGGCCGAAGGCCAGATCCCGGCGCTGAAGCGTACGCGCGGAAAGTGTGCGAATTCCGCCTTCCGCTCCGGCAGGTCGTCGCAGCGGGTGCCTATGTCCAGTACCGCGCCGAAACCTTCGGCGAAAAGAGCCTGGAGCCGCGCCTGCGCGTCGATGCCGCGGGAGGCGAGCATTGAAAGATGGGCATGGCTGTCGACGTAGGGAAGCATGGTTCTTGACGATACAGGACCCCGCCGATAGTATGCAAGCGCTCGGCCGGGATGGTGGAATGGTAGACACCGGGGACTTAAAATCCCCTCCCCGCAAGGGGGTACGGGTTCAAGTCCCGTTCTCGGCAGGTATATTGACTCCCGCATTAAAACGGATTTTTTCTGCCGCTTGCCGCCTGCCGCTTTCTACTCCTTCCTTCTCACCGCCCGCAGCAATTCATCGAGCGTGATTTCCATCCATACGGGCCTGCCGTGTGGGCAACGGGGAATGGGGAGGTCGAAGGCGGCCTGGGCGAGGGCGGCGGCGGTGCCGTCGTCCAGCGCGTCGCCGTCCTTGGCGGCGGCGCTGCAAGCCATGGTGGCGTACCAGCGGTCGGCCATTCCCTCCCGGGATGAGCCGAGGTCCAGGATGGAGCGCACCGTTTCGCTTTCGTCCGCCTTCCAGGCATCCGGAACCCCTTCCAGAAGCCAGGTCCCGTGGCCTTCCCGTTTTATCAAGATGCCGAGTTCGGCGAGCTCGGGCGATCTTTCGGCAAGGAAGGAGTCCTCCTCTTCGCTCTCCGTCGCGAAGGGATAGGGCACCAGGAGTTCCTGGACCACGGGTTTGCGCGCACGGAGCCGGTCGTAGATCACGCGCTCGTGGGCTGCATGCTGGTCGATGAGATAGAGCCGGTCATCCTTCTGGGCCACGAGGAAGAGGCCGAAGGCCGTGCCGAGGTAGCGGGCGGAGCCGGCTGCTGAGTCGCCCGCGGGTACGGCGGGGCGGGGCAGGGGGGCGAATCGGGGCCTTTCATCCAACAGGGCTTCCATCGCCAGTCTTCCGCTCCGGATCTCCGCCTGCGGTCGCATCGCATCCGCGTAGCTTGGCCCCGCTCGATCGGACAAGGCCGCTGGCCATGCCTGGGGAAGGACCTGCGGCCCGTCGTTCTCCCGCAATTCCGGGAATCCGTAGCCGCGCTCGGTGGTCCCGGCGCCGTCATGTCCGGCCGAGCCCCCGCCGAGGTTCTCGCGACGGACGAAATCAGCCAGGGCGCGGACAGTCGCTCGATGGATGGCCGGAGCGTCCTTGAAGCGGACCTCGCGCTTGGCGGGGTGTATGTTGAAGTCCGCGAGTCCTGGATCGATGTCCACGTAGACCGCGCCGACCGGCCGGCTTCCGTTCGGGAACCAACCCTGCGTTCCGTATTCCAGGGCCTGCAGGAGCGAAAAGTCCTGGATCCGCCTGCCGTTCGCGATCACGTACTGGAGGCGCCGGTCGCCGCGGTGGATTTCGCTCCCGCCGACGACGACGGAAAGGGAGAACCCTTCGCCTGTCGCGAAGATTTCATGGACGAAGCGGGCTTCCGCGTCGCCGAGCAGGGCAGCGCAGAAACGTTCGCGCCGCGTGGGAACCGCCGGCAGGAAGAGGCGGAGCTCGCCGTCCTGGACGTAGCGGAATTCGGTCTCGGGGAAGGCGAGGGCCTTGTCGACGAGGGCCTGGCGGCAGAGGACGGCTTCGGCGGCCTCGCGTTTCAGGAATTTCTTGCGGGCGGGAATGGAGTCGAAGAGGCCGGCGACCCGGATGGTGGTGCCTTTGGCGCGGTTGACCCTTTCCACGCGGGCTTCCCCTTCGGGGCTTCCCGCAGGGCCGACGGCGAGTTTCCAGGCTTCCCCTCCGTCGCGGCTCGTCGCGATCTCCAGGCGGGCGACCGCCGAGATCGCGGACAAGGCCTCGCCGCGGAAACCGAGGGTTTCCACGGTCTGCAAATCCTCAACGCCGGTTATCTTGCTCGTCGCGTGGGGCAGCCAGCAGATTTCCAGGTCTTCTTTCGCCATGCCCGAGCCGTCGTCGGACACCTCGGTCCGTAGCGCGCCTCCGCCTTCCACCGCGACCTCGACGCGGGATGCCCCCGAGTCGATCGCGTTGTCCACGAGTTCCCGCACGAGTGCCGCCGGCCGGTCGACCACCTCGCCCGCCGCTATCTTGCGGGCTACTTCGGGCGGCAGGACCCTGATCCGGCCGTCCCTCGTTCCGCAGTCCATAGCTAGCCTAATCGTCTCCGCCGAAGAGTTCCATCTCGGGCTTCTCCTCAGGCGGGGCGTCGGCGCTGTTCATCAACGTTTGGATGCGGCCTTCTATCTTGTCAAGGTCCTTTTCCAGCGCACGGGCGAGCTTTATGCCCTCCTCGAAGTCTTTCAGCGCGTCGTCCAAGGGAATGTCGCTCTTCCGTATCCGCTCCCCGAGCTCTTCCAGCCGGGCGAGCCGTTCTTCGTAACTTTTCGTGCTTTTCATGCGTCCTCCTGGGACACGTCCTCCTGGGACATGACGGTTTCGGCCCGCGCGGCGATTCTTCCCTTGAGCGGCCTTATTGTCAGGCGCGCGCCGACGGCGACGGCGGCGGCGTCGCGGACGACACTCCCGTCGGTATCGTTCACCACGACCGAGAAGCCCCGCGCGAGCACTTCAAGCGGATTGGAAGCCTCCAGCACGCCGGCGCAAAGGGCGACGCGCTGCCTGGCCGCGCTTACCAGGTCGCGCAGGGCTCGGCATAATTCTTCCTTGGCGTCATCGAAGCGGACGAGCCTCGGCTGAAGGATGGCCCTGAAGCGGTATTCCATCTCTTCGGCGGAAAAGGGTCGGCTCAGGATCCGCGCCCGTTCGATCCTCGCGCCGATCGCGGTCCTCATGCTCCTTTCCAGCTCCCTCACCCTATCCGCCGTGTCGGCGCGGTTGGAACTCACGAGTTCGGCGGCCGCGGAAGGCGTAGGCGCCCTGAGGTCCGCCGCGAAGTCGGAAAGAGCCCAGTCTATCTCGTGGCCGACGGCGCTGATGACCGGAATCGCCGATTCGGCTATGGCGCGCACCACCTCCTCCTCGGAGAAGGGTAGCAGATCCTCAAGGGAGCCGCCGCCGCGGCCCACGATGAGCACATCCGCGAGTTTCCACGCGTTGGCCTGCCTGATCCTTTTCGCGATGGCGGGTGCGGCTTCCACGCCTTGGACCGGACAGCCAAACACGACGACGTCGATGCCGGGGGCGCGCCGGGAAAGAACGTTCAGGATATCGCGGATGGCGGCTCCGGTCGGCGAGCTCACCACGCCGACGCGTTCCGGAAAGCGCGGAACCGGCTTCTTGCGCGCTTCGTCGAACAAGCCTTCCGCGGCCAATTCCCGTTTGCGCCGCTCCAGCATCGCCAGCAAGTCGCCTTCGCCGGCGGCCTCCAGAACTTCGCAGATGATCTGGTAGCTTCCCCGTTGGGCATAGACGGAAAGGCTACCCCGGGCGCGGACGAGCATGCCGTCGGCAGGCTGGAAAGCCAGCGATCGCAGCCGGTTCTTGAACATCACCGCTGAGATGGAAGCCTGTTGATCCTTGAGGGTGAAATATAGGTGCCCGGTGCTTGACGGCCTGAAATTCGAGATTTCGCCTTCCACCCGGACGCTGGGAAAGGTCCCCTCCAGGCAGAGCTTGATGAGTTCGGTTAGCTCGGATACCGACAGGCGGCGTTCCTCGATCATGGGCTGGAGTATATTCGAGGCGGAGCACTCGCGCAACGCTGTCCGCAAGCGCTATTCACAAACGGCTTCCCTGCCGATACATTGGGTGATATGAGCGCCATAGCTATCCTGTACGCGGCGGATCTTTCCCCCGTCGCCTTCGAACCCCTGCGGGGAGGAAAGGATTCCTTCTCGCTCGCCGTGGAGAAGGCGCGTTCCTTCCCCGACGTTTCGGCCGTAGCGTTGCTGGTGGGCGAAGATTTCGCCTTCCCGGCCAACTTCGACGCGGCTGTCCGGGAGGGCATCCTCCTCGAGCGTTCGGCTTCCTGGAACAGGAAGAAGGCGCTGGAACGGATAGCCGCCCTGGCGGACCCCTACGACCTGGCCTATTTCGCCTGGGCCGATTGCCCGCTGCTGGACGCGGAGCTCGCGTCCGCGATCCGCGCCCGCCATCTACGCTACGCCGCCGAGTATTCCTATGCCGACGGCTGGCCCTACGGCTTCGCCCCCGAATTGCTCGCTCCGCGCGCGGCTTCCTCCCTCGCTTTCCTCGCCGCCGAAGATGCGGAACCGGTCGGCCGCGACCTGATTTTCTCCGTGCTCCAGAAGGACATCAATTCCTTCGACATCGAAACCGAGATTTCCCCGGTTGACCTCCGCAGCCACCGGCTGAGCCTGTCCGCGGATTCCGCTCGCAACCTGCTCCTTCTGAAGCGCTTCATGGACGCGGGCGTTTGCTGCGCCGCGGACGCCGCCGACGCAATAGCGAAAAATCCGGCCTTCCTGCGGACCCTTCCGGCCTTCTTTTGCGTCCAGGTAGCCGGCGCCTGCCCCCAGGAATGCGGCCTCTGTCCCTGGCCGCGCGTTTCCCGGGAAAGCTCGGGTCTGGGCCCGCTGGAGCGCAGCGATTTCATGCCCCTTCCGCGTTTCGAAGCCCTGCTCGATTCGATCCGCGCTTTCTCCCGCGACGCCGTCATCGACCTTTCCGCCTGGGGGGAATGCTCTTTGCATCCCGAGATCGAAAAAATGATACGCGCGGTGATGGACCGCCCCGAACTGGCCCTGATCATCGAAACGAGCGGGATAGGCTGGAAATCCGGCATTCTCGAGTCCATCGCCGCCGCGTCGGCGCTTTCGCCCTCCCGTACGAGCGGCCGCGCGAAACTATCATGGATAGTGTCGCTTGACAGCGACGACAGCGGCCGGTACGCCGTGGTCAGGGGGCGGGGCTATGAGGAAGCAAGGACCTTCGCCGAAAAGGCGATTGCCGCTTTTCCGAAAGACGCCTGGGTGCAGGCTGTCCGCGTCAAAGACCAGGAGGAGGATCTGGAACGTTTCTATCGCGCGTGGAAAGTTAAAACGCCGAATGTCATCGTACAGAAGCACGACGATTTCTGCGGGTACTTGCCGAGCATGAAGGCCACCGACCTTTCGCCGGTGATACGTAGCCCGTGCTGGCACCTGATGCGCGACGTCGTCGTCCTCATGGACGGGACCGTCCCGATCTGCAAGGAAGACCTCGGACGCTCGCCGTCGCTCGGAAACGCCTTCACGGACGACCTGTCGCTCATCTGGGAGCGCGGCGCGGACCTGTACGCCAGTCACGCCTCGCTTGTTTATCCCGGAATCTGCGCGAAGTGCGATGAATACTATACCTACAATTTTTAACGCGACGGGGGCGACTTATACGGTCGTCGGCGGCTCTTCCCGCGCCGCATCCACCGGAATTTCCGCCATCCTTCTCAACAGAGGCGCGCGTTACCTAAGACGTTCCGTGTTCCAGGAATTGGAGAAGGCGGGCTTTGACCGCATCGTGTCGGTAGAGGGTCCCCGTGAGACCTGGGACGTCGAAGAGCTCGCCGCGCGATTTCCGTCTGTCAAATTCCTCGGCCTCAAGAAGGAGGCTTCCATCGGGGAGCAGATCAACCTTGCGGCCGCGGAAACCCAATCCGAGCGCTTTTTCGTGCTGTGGAACGACATCAGGCTTGCGCAGGGAGGCGGCGCCGCCCGCATTGCGGAAAAGGCGGCCGATCGGAGCGCGCTCTGCGTCGTCCCGATCATCGAAAACGGAAAATACGAAACCCTGCCGACGCTGAAGGTTCCGGCCTTCTACCGCGGAACGATACGGACCATTCCATTCGCGCCCCGGGTGGAAAACGCGCCCACCCTGTATCCCTTCGACGCGGTCGGGCTCTACGACATGGAACGCTTCCAACGGCTCGGAGGCTTCGATCCGACGATTCGCAGCCTGTACTGGCAGCTTATGGATTTCGGCTTCCGGGCCCGGCTCTGGGGCGAAACGATACGCTGCACCCGGGCGGTGAAGTTCGCCTATGAGGGAGAGATACCCTCCGAAAACGCTTCGGTGGACGAAGGCTACAAAGTCTTCTTCCTGAAGAACCTCGCCCCCGTCTTCAGGGGGGACTACGCGCATATTCCGATCCGACGTTTTCTTCCCTACATGCTCCGTTCGGGCGTCGGGGCCATCGAAGCCTGGAAGGAATTTTCCGAGGGCAGGAAGTGGGTCGCGACGAACCGTTACCGATTCTCTTCCGATGCGCGGATGGCGATCGAACTCTGGGAGGCCCCCGAATCATGACCGCCGTGGTCCTCCAGGCTCGCATCGATTCTTCCCGGCTCCCCGGGAAAGCCCTGCTCGAACTCGGCGGAGAGCCGATGATCTTCCGGGTCATGCAGGCCCTGCAAGCCGTCGCCGCCGACGTACGCGTGCTCGCCTGTCCGGAGGACGCGCGGGAAGCCTTCCGGTCCCTCGCCGACAGGGCGGGCTTCCGCCTCGTAACCGGATCCAAGGACGACGTCCTGTCCCGCTATTGCGACGCGATACGGGCCACGGGCGCGGACCGCGTCATAAGGGCCACCGGCGATAATCCCTTCGTCTTCGCGGACGCGGCTAACGAGATAAACCTCCAGGGCGAACGGCTCGGCGCGGATTACGCGTCCTATGCCGGTCTGCCGTACGGAACGGGGGTCGAAGCGCTCCGCTCGGAAGCCCTGCTGCGCGCGGAACGCGAGGCCGGGAATCCCCATGAAAGGGAACATGTCTGTCCGTATCTCTACGGAAACCCCGACGCTTTCCTCCTACACCGTCCTGTCGCTCCCTCCGATTGGCGTATGTCCGGAATGCGTGTCAGCGTGGATACGCGGGAGGACTGCGACCGCGCGCGACGGCTTTACGAGGAGCTGATCCTTCTGCAAGGCGATCCCTTCCGGACCTCCGCCCCGGCGGTCATCGCGGCATGGCGGAAGCTCGAAGAACGTGAGGCCCGCGAGTGATGCGCGCCGAATCGGTGCTCGTGGTACCCCGCGTCCAGCCGCTGAAAGGCAGCGGCCATCTGAAGCGTTGCGCGGGCCTCGTGCGCGGATTACGGGCGGAAGGCGTTAACGCATTCCTTTTCCTTTCAGCCGTGGAAGGCGATGTCGCTCCTTCCCGCGATGCGGAAGACCTCCTGACGGCTTTCCCCGAGGACCTGGACGCGGGATCCGTTTTCAAGGACGACCCCGCTTCGCGCGCCTGGACCTTCATCGTCCTGGACCGCTTGCGGACCTCCCGCGCGGAATACCGGTATTGGGCCTTCCTTGCCCCGGTTGTCGGCCTTGACGAGGGCGGTCCCTGCCGGGCGCGCTTCGACTACCTGCTGGATCTGCTCCCTTCGCCCGCTTCGCATCGCGCGAACCGACTGGATCCCTATCTGCTTTCCCTGCCCGAACGCCGTCGTCCCGCATTTCCCCAGATGGACGCCGCAGAGAGCGGCGAGCTTCGCGCCCTGGTCACTTTCGGCGGTGAGGACGCTGCGGGTCTCGGCATCCCCGCCGCCGCATCGCTTGGCCGGGTCCGGGGGCTCAGGACGACATTCGTAGCTCCCGCCCTCGATCCGAAGATCGACGAACTGAATGCCGCGCTCGCGGCGGAGGGCGCCGATGCCGGGAGAGTCCAGATCATTCAGGCGGATTCCGCCCTGAAGGAGAAATTCGCCGATTACGATCTGGTAGTCACTCAATTCGGCCTTACCGCCTTCGAGGCCGCCTGGGCCCGCGTCCCGGTGATTCTCGCATCTCCCACCCGATATCATGAACGGCTCGCACGGGATGCCGGCTTCGTGTCGGCCGGCACGGGACGTGCGGCCGCCGCGCGCGCGGGATCCCTAATGAATGATTTCCCGGGAGTCATCAAACAGACGGCTGCGATCTTTGGCCGCCACGGCGCTGAACGGGACAGAGCAACGCTCGCGTCCGTACTGGCAACCTGTTCCTTCCCCAATCGTGCCGCCTGTCCTGCCTGCGGCGAACATGGCGATAACGTCCTGGCCCGCTTCGCCGGGCGCAGTTACCGCCGATGCCCATGCTGCGGCATGCTCCATCTGGTCCGCCCGGAACCGCCTCCCATCGCATACGCCCGCGACTACTTCTTCGACGACTACAAAAAGCAGTACGGACTCACCTACCTGGAGGATTTTCCCAATTTGGAGAGGGCGGGAGCAGTGCGGGCTGCGAGGGTCTCCGCACTGTTGTGCTCCGCAGGCGACGGGCCTCGGCGCATCCTTGATGTCGGCTGCGCCTACGGCCCCTTCCTGTCCGCCGCGCGCTCCGCCGGCTTCCAGCCCTTCGGTCTTGATCCGGCGGCCGACGCGGTCCGTTTCGTCCGCGAAGAGCTCGGCATGGAAGCGGCCGTCGGCTTTTTTCCCGCATTCGATCCGGTCGCCGCCTTCGGCGGCGACCTCTTCGACGCCGTTTCGCTGTGGTACGTCATCGAACACTTCGAGCGCTTGGATCTGGCGCTCGAAGCCGTCTCGGATTCCCTTAAAAGCGGAGGCGTCTTCGCGTTTTCCACTCCGTCCGGCTCCGGCATCTCTGCGCGGGTCCGCTTCCGCGACTTCCTTGAGCGGAGCCCCGCCGACCACTGGACGATCTGGGAACCGGGACGCGCGGCGGGCATCCTGCGGCGGCACGGACTGGACCTCAAGAAAATCGTCGTTACCGGACACCATCCGGAACGATTCCCCATCCTTTCAGGTTCCCGTCAGGGAGGCTTCCTGCGAACCGCCGCCACCGCGGCGAGCAGGGCATTCGGTCTGGGCGATACGTTCGAAGCGTACGCCGTAAAGAGGTGAAGAACATGTCCAAGCGAATACTCATACTCGGCGCCGGCGTCATGCAGGGACCGGCGATTTCAATCGCGAACGATCGCGGCTGGCGGACTGTCGTAGCCGACGCCGATCCCGCAGCCGCCTGCGTCGGACTGGCCGACCGCTTCGAGCGGATCGACCTGAAGGACAAGGACGGCATGGAAGCCTTCGCGCGCTCCCTGCGTGACGACGGCGGCCTGGACGGAGTGATGACGGCCGGCACGGATTTCTCCGCCACGGTCGCCTGGGTCGCCGAACGGCTCGGTCTTCCGGGAATCGGCTACGAAACCGCATTGGACGCCTCCGACAAGGCGCGCATGCGTGAGCGCTTCCGCCTGAAAGGCGTGCCGTCCCCCGCGTTTACGGTGGTCCGATCAATCTCCGAAGCCGGGGGGGATCTTCCTTTCTCCTTCCCGGTCGTCGTAAAACCCGTCGACAACATGGGGTCCCGCGGTTGCCGTAAGGTTTCATCGTCGGACGGGCTGCCTTCGGCCGTGGAGGACGCGCTCCGTTACTCACGCTCGGGCCGCGCCATCGTCGAGGAATACATGGACGGGCCAGAATTTTCTGTCGATTCCCTTGTGCACGAAGGCGAGATCACGATATGCGGGCTTGCGGACCGGCACATATTCTTTCCCCCTTACTTCATCGAGATGGGACATACGATTCCCTCCGAGCTGTCGGAGAATGCCGCGTCCGAGCTGCTGGCGGTCTTCATTAAGGGAGTCCGCGCCTTGGGGATACGGAACGGAGCCGCCAAAGGTGACGTCAAGTTCACCAGCAGGGGGCCGATGATCGGCGAGATCGCCGCGCGCCTCTCAGGGGGCTACATGTCGGGCTGGACCTATCCGTACGCCTCGGGAGTCCTGCCGACCTCGGGCGCGCTCTCCATCGCGGTGGGCGAACGGCCCGACGATCTCTCACCCAAAAAGGCTTGGACTTGCGCCGAACGCGCTTTTATTTCCATACCCGGCCTCGTTTCCCGCGTCGAGGGACTGGAAGCCGCGCGTTCAGCCGAAGGCGTCCGCGACGTTTTCGTCCGGGCGCGCGCAGGCGACCGAGTCGCCTTCCCGGAAAACAACGTGGCTAAATGCGGTAACGTCATCGCCTCAGCGCCTTCGCGCGCCGCCGCGTCCCGGTCGGCTGAGGAGGTTGCCCGGTCCATCCTTATCGCCCTCGCGCCCCGGGACGAGGCGACGGACACCTTCCTGGCAGTCCCTCCGGGCGGCGAAGGGAAGTTCCCCCCCGACGCATTCGCACTCGGGCAGAGCCTCCTGGATGCCCTTGCAGACTTGAACGAAGGAGGGGAGGGCCCGGCCGAGCCTGCGCGACTCGCGATCCTGCCATTCCGGGAATTTGAAAATTCGGACAGCAGGGATTTGGTCGGCCGTACGGTGACAGAAACCTTGGCTGCGATCCGGACGTTGACCGGTCTTCCATTGCCCTACGCCACATCCTCGACGCCTGGCCCCTGCGTGCTCGGACGCGGTTTCTGGACCGCATTGGTGAGGGGCGGCTACCAGGGAGCTGTCTACCGCATAGAATCCGACGTCCGGAATCGATGAAGGCCATCCGCGCGCGCCAAATATTTTTCGTCCTCTCGATCCTTCTGTGTTCCTCGGTCGCATACGCGGAAGGCGGCAGCATGAGCCTGCGGGAGACCCTCGCCGAACTCGGCGCGACGCTCAGCTGGGATCCGGTTTCCGCGCGCGGGGCCCTCGAACTTCAGAACCACCGTATAGTCTTCCGCGCGTACGGGAACAGCGTGAAGGCCTCTTTCGTTTTGGACGGCAAAGATCTCATAGAGGCCCCGTCCCCCGTCTCCGCCGACGGGCAGCTCACGTTTCCCGGAGCCTTCGTGGAGGCCGTGCGCACGTCGGTAAAGAAGGCGTCCGAAATCGAGAAGTCGCGTTTCAGGATAGCCGCCATTCTCGTGGATCCCGGTCACGGCGGCAAGGATACCGGAGCGGTGGCGACCCATGTGATCGACGGTAAAAAAGTCGAACTCGTGGAGAAGGATATCGCGTTTGAGGTGGCCTCTCGATACTTTGCCCTCTTGGGAGCCGCCTATCCTGATAAAAGTATACTCCTTACCAGGAATGGAGATACTTTCCCTTCACTCGAGCAGCGGGTGGCGATCGCCAATTCCGTTAAACTTGCTGAGAACGAGGCAATCGTCTTTGTTTCCATCCACGCGAACGCTTCCTTCAACAAAAAAGCGCGCGGCTACGAAACCTGGTTCCTTTCCCCCGAATACCGGCGGACGGTCATCGACGCCGGGAAATTCACGGATTCAAGCGAAGTTCTGCCTATCCTTAACGATATGATGGAGGAGGAGTTCACCATGGAAAGCGTGATGATAGCCCGCTCCATCATGAAGCGCTTCGACGGCACGATCGCCGGGGAAAGCCCTTCGCGGGGGATCAAGGCCGAAGAATGGTTCGTCGTCCGAAATGCCCGCATGCCCTCAGTCCTCGTAGAACTCGGCTTTGTGACGAATCCGGATGATGCCCGGCTGCTCGCTGATCCCTCGTACTTGCGAAAGCTTTCCGAGGCGTTATATAGTGGGACCGTGGATTTCGTATCCACGTTCGAAAAATCCGGGGGATTCACCGCCGCACGATGAAGCGATTACTTCTTTTCATTCAAAGATTTTTCCGGAAGCCCCAGAACCGCAGGCTTTCCGCTCTCGTCGCACTCGGTCTGGTCGCATTGGCCGACGCGGCATTGAGCGGGACCGCCCGCCGGACCTTCGTGTTCCACCGCCTCCATAACGGTCGGCCTGCGGTCGAGATGAGGATGCTTCACATTCCCAAGGGACTTGAGGCGAGGATCGCGCAATATGTGGAGGAAACCCTTCTTGGACCCGGCGCCGAAGGTTCGGGGCGACTGTTCGATAAGGAGGCTTCTCTCGAATTCCTCATGGTGCGGGATGCCGTCGCTTACGTCGACCTGTCTCCTGAGGCAGCGCTTCCCGCTGGTACGGAAAAGGCTGTCCGCCGGCCTTTACGGATCCTTCGGGATGGAATGCTCAGGAATTTCCCCGCTTTGGACAAGGTCGTTTTTTTTATTGGCGGCCAAGAACCCTATATTGACGACGACGAGGCGTCGGAAGCTTCGTATGACCCCGCAAAAAAACCAAAAAGCGTTGACAAATAAAACCCTTCTCGTATAATTCTATACGACAAAGGCCTATCGCGTATTGAAAAGGAGCTTTGAATGAAACGGACGTTCATTCTTGTCGCCATCGCGTTGCTTGCGGCGGGTGCGGTCTTCGCGGAGGAAGCCGTACTCATCGACTTCTCGAAGCTCGCGGCTGACATCGTCCCCAACCAGGACAACGTACCCACTCAGAACCGAGCGACCATGATGGACTATTCCAACGTGGCCGGCGGTAGTTTCACGACGGAGCAGAAGGGTGTCATGAAGACTTCCCTCGCTCTCCCCAACTGGGATGTCGTACTTGCGTCTTCCTCCCGAAACGTCTTGAACCAGACGAAGAGCTATACGCTCGAAGCCCCTTCCAAGCAATTCGGAAAGGTATTCGGCGTACGGGTCCATTTCCCCGTGGAGTCCTTCAACTCCTGGGCAAAGATCCAGCCTCCGTTCGAGATCCCCGCTTTCGAACCGATGCAGCAGTTCGATGATCAAGGCAACGCCGTTGATCCCACAGAAGAGGACAAAGCCAACAAGTTCACCCGTTTCGAAGAGGGAAAAGGCGTTACCAAGAACGTCGGCGTCCTTAAGGCCGTGCAGGTCAACGTGTACGGACTCAACTTCCCGCATGGACTTTCCGCGATCCTTATCGATTCCACCGGTAAGGAAAACGTAGTGTTCATGGGCTACCTCAATTTCGACGGTTGGGGACAGCTCACTTGGGAGAATCCCAACTATGTCTCCGAAGTCCGCAACCGCGAACTTCGCATCTATCCCCTGTACCCGAAGGCCACTCCCTTCGTGCGCTTCGGAGGATTCATCATCCAGAAGGACGCGTCCAAGGAAGGCGGAGATTTTATCACCTACTTCAAAGACGTGAAGGTCATCTTCGACAAGGCCTTGCTCGACACCGATCGTGACATCGAAGACGAAAACCTCTGGAATATCGTCCAGGAACGCGAGACAAACCGCAAAAACTCCGAGATGGAGCGGTTCGGTAATATCCAGGTCATGCGGTATCTTGAGAACCAGAAAAAGGCATCCGAAACCAAGTTCACCCCCGCTGGCGAAAAGGCCGCGACGAACTAAGATCGCTTCGTTAATAAAAGGCGCCGTCCCCGCGACGGCGCCTTTTTTTTAAAGCATTTTAGGGCAAGCGATCGCGAGAAGAGGTTCGATCGAATGAATGAGAACGCGTGGTTTCCCGATCGCGGCCATCTGCAGAAGGAATACGAACACCATTCCAGCGCTCGCTCGTTGATCGTCAAAGACCTTGAGGCGCGCGTGGAAGAAGCCCTCCGGGATCTGTACCCGCGCCCGATGGTCAAAGGAAGAGCCAAGAGCTTCCAGAGTTATTTCAAGAAACTCGTCAGGCTCATGCAGAAGACGGACGACAAATCATCGCCCCCTCCGATCACCGACCTGGTCGGTCTCCGCGTCGTCTGCCCCTTCATAGAGGATATCGCCAACGCGGTGATCGCGCTGAAGAAAGCCTTCGACATAGAAGAGGTGGACCGCAAGGGCTCCAACTATTCTTTCAAGGAATTCGGCTACGAATCCATACACCTCCTTCTCAGGATACCAGAGGAGCTGAGGAAAAAACGTGGCGGCCCGGGTTGCGATGTCGCGGAAATCCAGATCCGGACCATCCTCCAGGACGCGTGGGCGGAAGTCGAGCATGAGCTTGTCTATAAAGCGGAATTCACTCCTTTCGACGAACCGATGAAGAGGAAACTCGCCGCGGTCAATGCAAGCCTATCCCTTGCTGATATCGTCTTCCAGGAAATCCGCGACTACCAGCGGCAATTGAACAGGGAACTCGGAAAACGGAGAGAGACTTTCTTCAGGAAGATCGAGGAATCGACCGACGATTTTATATTCCAGGAAGACCGTTCCGGGGACATGAACCGCATAAAACCCCTGTTCCGCATGGACAAAATCTCAGGCGGCGAAACGATAGACGACCTTCTCCTCGACGCGCTGTATGCCCACAACAACGATCAGTTCGAACGGGCCATCACAATCTATACGCGCATCCTGGACCTGGACGCTTCCGATTTTGTCAAGTCCATGATCTACAAGCATCGTGGCATGGCGAATTTTGCGGAATCCAAATATATAGACGCCGTGCAGGATTTTTCACGCACCATAGAGCTGGATCCATCATGCTATAAGGCGTTTTACTACCGCGCGGTCGTGAAATCAGTCATGCAGCAATATATCGAAGCTATCGATGATTTTTCACGGTCCCTTGAAATCAACCCCTACCAGCACTTCGCCTTGTACCGACGCGGCCAAGCGTTCTACCATCTCGGTGATTATCCGAAAGCGCTTGCGGATTGCGAGAACGCCCTCGTCGCGGAACCCGAGTCGGCGCCGGCCCATCGTTTCCGGGAACTCCTCCTCAACAAGTTGAAAATGTAAGATACTACTTTTGGTCGGCTGTCGGGTATTGACAGGGGCAATCATTTTCGCTACATTGTGTTTCGCGATAGCGAGTTACGCGTCTCCTTCGTCTAGGGGTCAGGACAGCGGGTTTTCATCCCGCCAACAGGGGTTCGAATCCCCTAGGAGATGCCGATAAGGCCGGATAGCGACGACAATCGTTATCCGGTCTTTTTTTTAACCGGGGGCATCGTGCGCTCTGATCGAAGATTGGGTGAAGGCGCGATCGCGGCGATGAAGGCGGAAATCGATACCGTCGAAGGCGCCGAAGTATTCGCTATCGGTTTTCTCGGTGAAGGCGGACTCGTCGAGCGGCTGGAATTCGTCGCCCGGGGACACGATTCCGCGGTTCCGGCGCCTTCCGCCCTGCTGGAGAAGGGCGACGTCCTTCTCCATAACCATCCTTCAGGTTCCCTGACGCCGAGCGACGCTGATCTGTCCATCGCATCCAGGGCCGCCGAGGCAGGAGTGGGCTCTTTTATCGTGGACAACGAGGTCGAGCGCGTATACGTCGTTGTGGAACCCGTTCTCCGAAGGCTCAAGACTCCCCTGGACGCCGACAGGCTCATCGCGACCATGAAGGCGGGTGGAGCCCTCGCAAGGCGTCTGGATCACTACGAACCGAGGGAGTCCCAGCTTGCCCTCATGCGTCGGACCGTCGATGCCTTCAACAATGACGGGATTCTGGCTGCCGAAGCGGGCACCGGGGTTGGCAAGTCCTTCGCCTACCTGCTGCCGGCTCTCGCATGGGCGGCGACGAACGATGAGCGCGTAGTCATCTCCACGGCAACCATCAATCTTCAGCAGCAGCTATTCGAGAAAGACATACCCTTCGTCCTTTCGGCGATGAAGAAGCAGGTGAAGGCCGTCCTAATGAAGGGCCGGAACAATTACCTGTGTCTGCGCCGCCTTGCCGACGCGGGACGGGAAGCCGATCTTTTCCAGGATGATATGGAGGCCTTCTCCGCCATAATGGCATGGGCGGAAACGACCGGAACCGGCGTCAAATCAGATCTTCCCTTTATGGTCGACGAAGGCTTGTGGAGTCGCGTCTGCTCGGAATCGGATACCTGCCTCGGCCCGCGATGCCTGGACCGGGAGCATTGCTTCTTCCTGAAACTCCGGAGGGAAGCTTCCGATGCGCGCATCATCGTCGCGAACCACCATTTGCTGTTCGCCGACCTGGCCGCGCGCAAGGAAGGCGCCGGATACGACGGGACCGTCGTACTCCCTCCGTACGAACGAATCATCGTTGATGAGGCGCACACGATAGATGCCGCGGCGACATCCTTTTTTTCAAGCGATTTCGGCCGCCTGTCCGCCTTCCGCCAGCTCGGCAGGCTTTATCGCCGGAAGCGGGGCCTTGAAACCGGGCTGGTGCCCAAATTGGCTACCCTGGCCAGGAACGAGGCAGCGACCGACGAAGTTTCCGATGCGCTCGACGGCCTCAGGAAATCACTCGAGGCTCTGGACGCGGCCGGACTGCTTCTCGCGGGGACCCAGGGAACCTTCCGCCTGTCCGGCACCAAGGATCCTTCACTGGATTCCGTTCTGTTCGACAAACTCGCGGAAACGCGCAACCGCGTCTCGATCATCGCCGGTATGGTGCGCAAGCTCATCGATTCCCTCGACGAAGCGGATGCCGACGATACGTCGGTCTGGGAAGCGAAGGCCATCCTGCGTCGGCTGGAATCCGCCGGTTCGGTTTGCGGCCGGTTCCTTGAATACGACGAAAGGCCGGGGGAAGTCTGCTGGATCGAGCGCAACCGTACTTCCAAAGGTGACCAATGGGCGCGCTTCAGCGCGACGCCCCTGGAGGTCGCCCCGGCGCTCAGAGAGGCTCTGTTCGAACCCAACCGAACGGTCTGTTGCGTTTCGGCGACCTTGACGGTCGCAGATTCGTTTTCGTATTGGATCCGCCGCAGCGGAGCGGACGACGGGCGCGGGGCAGCCTTCGTGACCGATCGTTTTCCTTCTCCGTTCCCCTATTCGCGTTCGGTCTTGCTTGCCGCTCCCGTCGACGCGCCCCTGCCGGACGAGAGCTCGTACAGATCCTTCATCGATGCCGCCGTGACGAGGCTCGTTGTGGCGGCGGGGGGATCCTCACTGGTGCTCTTCACTTCATATGATGCGATGCGCAGCGCATATGCGGCAGCGCAAGGCGCCTTGGCCGACGCCGGCATCCGCTGTATGAAACAGGGAGATGACGACAGAGCCCGCCTGCTGAAAGCCTTCATTGAAGACGAGAAGAGCGCATTATTCGCCACGGATTCGTTCTGGGAGGGCGTCGATGCGCCGGGGGACACCCTGCGGTTGGTGATTCTCTGCAGGCTGCCGTTCCGAAGCCCGAACGAGCCGGTGTTCGAAGCCAGGCGCGAAGCCCTTGAAAGCCGCGGCGGTAACGCTTTCATGGAGCTTTCCCTACCCGAAGCGGTCATGAAGTTCAAACAGGGTTTCGGCCGGCTCATGCGGAGATCGAGCGACGGCGGCGCGGTGGTCGTCCTTGACGGGCGCCTTCTGAGGAAAAAATACGGCGCCGTATTCATCCGCTCCCTGCCCGAGACGCGGACGAGCTTCGCCGACTTCGAGACCGTTGTCGACGAAGTGAGGAGCTTCCTCTCCCGCTAGGCGTGGCTGTCGAAGACCGTTTCGCCCAGTTCCGAATCGGCTTCCTTTATTTCCGCGCGGTATTCGGCCAGAGCCTTGCGCTCGTGCTCCAGCTCGGGGAATGAATACAGGGGCTTTCCGTCATCGGCGATCTCCACTTCGGGATTGGAGTATGAACCGAGTTCCTTTATGACACGTTCCCTTGCGGCTTCGATGTCGTCGGGTTTGCTTTCCTCTGCGACCGGATTGAAGGAAGCCGGCGAAACCTTCCGGGGGGTATCCCAGATGCGCCGGTACGCCTCTTTCCGCAGATTCTCGTTCTTGACGGCAGCATTTTCTTTGCGCTCCCGTTGCCGGCGGACAAAAGGAATCGCGTAGAAGAGGGCTGCGAAGGCGATTGGAACTGCGCCGAGCACCAGGGAGATGAAAGAAACGGGATCGGCAGCTCCCGAAAAAATGGCGAGAGCCACGGCGTACAGGTAGGTGCTTCCCGTGATCTGGGCTTGGGATACGATGGGACCAATGCCGAGGGCCATCGTGAGGAAGTAGCCGCCGAAAAGCAGGTTGATGCCGTTCAAGGCCAAAAACCAGCCGTTCATCTTGCGAGTATTGGATGAAAAGGTCTTGAGTCGTTTGATCGGCGCCGAGAGCGCGAAAAACGAGCGGTCTTTCTTGTCGGCGCGGCGCATGAGGTCGTCGAAACGGTAGACGATGGTTCCGTCCTTGGTCGCTTCCGGAGAACCGGCGAATTCGACCAGGTAGACGGTGATCCGCTCTTCCGCCTCGCGTGGCCCGAGCCCCGTCAGGGCCATGAACTCCGGCAGGGAAATGGCGCCGCGATTGGCCTGTATATAGGAGATTACCGCCTTCTTTTCCCGCGTGTCCCAGTCGGCGTTCGGATCCCCATCGCCGAAGACGAAGGAAAACACGGCCTGATGCAAAGGCTTCCGGCGGGGTTTTGCCGCACGGACTCCGTAATCGCCGTTCCAGGATTTAGTGATTTCTGAATAGAACCAGATCCGGATGATCAAATCGAAAATGCGGGTAGCCAGAAACAACCCGCCCATTCCGCCGCCACGTCGGGATGAAGATCGATTATCACTTGAAGAGGAAGCGGAAACCGCCACGGACGCGGCGAGCGCGACGAGGGCGATGGCCATGAAGAGGAAGAAATAACCGACGAGCATGACGGCGATCCATACCTTGAACAACATGGTCCCGACTACGATGGCCGCTTTGGAAAGCACGGAAAGGATTCTGCGGAGGGTGGGAGCGAACCCGCGATATTTGCTGCGGAACCCGTTCGGGAAGGAGAAGAGGATTTCCCCGGATTCGGTGACCTGCAGCCGTCCTCCGAACTCATCGGATGCGACGGGGACGAGTTCCTTCACTTTTTCCAGGGGCAGAGCCGTCGCGGCGACGAGATCGGCAACGGTCGTTCCTTCCGTCTTTTTTTTAAGGACAGTGACGATCCGCCCGTAGGCTTCCTCATCTTTCATTTTCTTCGGCATCGCTTAATCCTCCAAGGCTTTCCTGGGTCAATCCTTGCAAGCCGGTTCGGCATCTTTGAAAAAATTGGTATACTTCCGGAGCAAAGCATCCAGGGTCAAGCTGGCGAAATAGTCGTTCATCAGGGTGGTAGCCTCGGTCCATACGGCGAAGGACACGCAATCGTTCATCTTGGAACAGGTCGAACGGTCCTCGCCGCAGGGTGCCAGCGTGAGGCTTTCGCCTGCCGCGTCGAGCACCTCCTTGACCGTAAGTTCGGATAAAATCCGAGTGAATTTAAAGCCGCCGCCGGGGCCTCGGACGGAGCTGACGATTCCCGCTTTCCGTAATTTATAGAAGATTTGTTCGAGAAAAACCGAGGAAATGCTTTCCCGCTCCGAGAGTTGCCGGATGGAAACGGGTCCGCCGTCCTTGGTCATCCGGGCAAGTGCGATCGAAGCTCTGAGTGCATAGCGCCCGCGTGTCGTGATTCTCATGGAGCAAAAACTCCTATATCGATAATATGCAACACAATATATGGGAATGGCCCATTTGCGCAAGGCCGACGGTTCCCGGAAGCGCCTCGGCGGGGTGTCCCCGTGTTGACAGGTAGGAAGCCGGTGTTGTATTTTAACTATAGCTTATGGTCCTTCGCGGGATCGGTATCGTTGTGCATACCGCGGTTCCGCGCCGGGCAAGGAGATGGAATTATGGCAGCGGCCAGTAAGAACAGCCGAACGTCCAGCTCGACGCAGAAGTTCTTTTGCTCCTGCGGCGGGGAAGTCAAGATGAAGACTCTTTTCGAAAACGGAAAGATCAAGAACGTTGCCGAGTGCGAAAAGTGCAAGCGGCTCGAGCGTCGTCCCAGCGACTTCAAATAGAACCTGTTCGGTTCGACGGCGTAGAATGGCCGGCCCGTCGGGGGTCGGCCTTTTCTATGCCGGTTTGCTCGATTGGACCTGTCTCGTCAAGTACTGAAGCCCTTTCAGGGGCATAAATTACTGGATTGTTTGTTGACAGTCGGTAACCTATCTGGTAGGGTAGGGAGCCGAATTTTATTGAACACGGCGCACGGTTGCGTGTATTGGGGGTTTTCTTTTGGCTGTTAAGAAGTCGTCCGCTGAGAAGCGATATCGGCAGAGCGAGGAGCGTCGGCTCCGGAATAAGGCCGCGAAGAGCGCGGTCCGCACAAGTGTTAAAAGGTTCGTGACCCTCGTCCAGAGCAAGGAATCCGCTGAAGCGGAAACCGCTTTGAAGGAAATGATCAAGAAACTTGATACTGCTGCGGGAAAAGGCATCATCAAAAAGAATTCCGTTGCCCGGAAGAAGTCGAGGATGCAGCGCCTCTTCAATACGCTCGCCACGGCGAAATAGCCGAATCCATCGAGGCGCTTCCGTTCGTTCGTGATCGCCCTTCCTTAGGGAGGGCGGCACGAATCGATCGATTTTTTCACGAAGGGACGAGGTTAGGATGGCCGGAAATAAGCTTACAAAAGCTGACATCATCGATTCTATCAATCTCGCGACGGGAACGAATCGTAAGGACATCCATGCCGTGATAGATCTCTTCATCGACGAGATCAAGGCGGCTCTGACGGAGGGTCGTATCGTCGAACTCCGAGGATTCGGAACCTTTGAGATCAGGGTCCGCAAAGGCAGAAAAAAGGCCCGGAATCCGAAAACCGGCGAACCGGTATCCGTCGGCGCCCATGGCGTTGCCGCCTTCAGGCCAGGCAAAGAGCTGAAGCAGGAAGTATGGAACATCAGCGACTTAGCTGATAAACCCCAGGATACTGAGGCGAAGGAATGAAGAAGAAGGGCGGAAGAGATTTCGCCCTGGACTTCTTGATCCATTCACTTGCCGTAGTCCTGGCGTCCTTCCTTTTCGCCGCTTCCTTCCCCAATCTTCTTTTCGTCAACGGATTCCCTTTGCTCGCATGGATTGCCTTCGTACCGGTTTTCTGGCTGGTGCGTCGCATAGGCTGGACCGCCTCCGTCCTCTGGGGCGCGTTCTACGGGTATGCGGCGTACGGGCTTTACAATTATTGGCTCAGCGTTTTTCATCCGCTAGCCGGCATGATAGTCGGCATCATCTATCTTGGCTATTTCGCTCTCCTGTTCCCGTTGCTGAAGGCGGCGGTCGTGCTGTTCCCTCGCAAGGGCTATATCGTACAGTTGCTGATATGGGTCGCCTACGAATATCTGCGGATCCGCGGTTTCGTCGGTTACGCCTATGGAATCTCCGGATATTCCCAATGGAGCGTACTGCCCCTGATTCAGATCGCCGACATTTTCGGCGTGTGGGGTGTCTGCGCTCTCGTGGTCTTCCCCTCCGCTTGGCTCGCGGGTGGCTTTGAACACGGCAGATCGGGATTCCTGGCCTTCCTGCAACGTGAATCGGTCTCGCTTGCCGTCTGGAGCTTCGCCTTGATCGCCGCCTTCGCTTACGGCTTCACCTTTCAGGTGGATTATTCAGGGGCTCCATCCAAGCGGATCGCACTTATCCAGCACAATACCGATCCCTGGCGCGGTGGTATAACCGCATACCGGGAGAATTTCCTTACTCTGAAAAGGCTTTCCGAAGAAGCATTGGCACAGGAGCTCAAACCGGACCTCGTCGTTTGGTCTGAAACCGCCTTCGTCCCCCGCCTGTATTGGCACAGGACGTACCGGGACGATCCTGATTCCTACGTCCTTGTGAAGGAATTGGATGACTTCCTGGCTTCTACGACTGTTCCGTTCCTTATCGGCAACGATGACGGCCGCAAGGAGGTCTCTGCCTCAGGCGAATTGGAACGGGTGGATTATAACGCGGCCATACTGTTCGAGGCGGGGGTGGAAAAGACGGTTTACCGAAAACTGCATTTGGTGCCCTTCACCGAACATTTCCCCTATGAACGTCAGCTCCCCGTGATCTACAAGGCCCTGAGGGATGCCGATACCCATTTCTGGAAAAAGGGAAGCGAAGCGACGGTCTTCGAAACCGCGGGAATGAGATTTTCAACCCCGATATGCTTCGAGGATACCTTCGGCTACCTTTCCCGGCGCTTTGTACGCGCGGGAGCAGAACTGATTGTGAACATCACCAACGACGCCTGGGCGAACAGTCTGCCGGCGCAGATGCAGCACGCGACGATGGCGGTCTTCAGGGCTGTCGAAAACCGCCGGACCGTCGTCCGGTCGACCGCATCAGGGCAGACCTGCGCCATAGATCCGAACGGTCGGATCATCGCGATGGCGGAACCCTTCACGGAGACCCAACTTACCGTCGACGTTCCCATATTTACTGCCAGGCGCACCCTGTATACTTGGTACGGAGATTTGTGGGCTTGGCTATTTATCGCTGCTTCCGCTTTGGCACTCGCAGGCGGAGTCGTACGGAACGCCCTTCAGAGGAAAGCGTAGATTGACAAAGGCTCCATCGTCATAAGAGAATGTATAGCCGGGACCGCGATGCAGCATAACGGCGACGCCAGGATATATCAAAGGAAGGGATGAAAATGGAAGCACGAAAGAAGATACTCATCGTCGACGATGAGCAGATCAACTTGGAGTTCTTCGACGTGATGCTTTCCAAGCTCGGTTTTACCGTCGAAAAGGCGGAAAACGGGGTCGAGGCGCTGGAAAAGGTCCGACGTTTCAGTCCCGATCTCATTATCCTGGATAACATCATGCCGAAGATGTCCGGATGGGAAGTGACCAAGAACCTTAAGAATTCCGAGGAATACTCGGATTTCCGCGAGACGCCGATAATCATGTTCTCCGCGATGGATGACGTGAAGGACAAGGTCGAAGGCTTCGAGCTTGGAGTCGACGACTACATCACAAAGCCCTACAATTTTTCCGAAGTACTAGCACGTATACGAGCCGTACTCAGAAATCGGGAACTTTTCGCCCAGATCGCCGCACGGGAATCGCGCATCGCCATCGCCGAAAACCTCAATGAGGACATTCTTGATTTCGGAGCTTTCTTTATCCAGAATTTCCAGGATGTCGTCGCCGAAGCCAAAAAAATACGGGACAATCCGGCGACGGCAAAATTCGCGTCTTTGTTCCTTGAGAAGTCGGACGAAGTGATGAAGCGTATCCATGCGTTCGAAGAGCGTATGGAATTCGCGGCCGTAGAGCGCGAACGCATCAAGAAGATGGAAATCGAGCTGAAAATCCTGGAGAAGCAGTTCAGGAAAGGGCTCCAGCAGGAGTGATCCGTCGGGATACGGTACGGAGAGGCAAGGAGATCTAAATGATCGACGAGCGTAAACGGAAGGTGCTTGATCTCTTCGCGGAAGGACGAAAGTCCTATAAGCTCATGGACTTCAAAAAGGCTCAGCAGAGCTTCGCCGAAGCGCTCCGCGTCGATCCGGAAGATGGACCGTCAAAAGTCTACTACCTCAGATGTAAGCATTATATTGAGAATCCCCCGCCTGAGGATTGGGACGGGGTGTTCGTTATGACGACCAAATAAAGGAATTGAATCATGGCTAAGGAGACGAGCGGAAGCGCTTTACGGCGCGAGGTCCCCGTGGTCACGACCTTCGGCGCTGAGACGGAGTTTCGCGGTGTCCTGAAATTCCGGGATACCCTGTGTATCAAGGGACGATTTAAGGGCACTATCGATGCGACAGGTCCCCTGTTCGTTGAAAAAGGGGCCTCGGTCGAAGCCGATCGCATCTCAGTGACCTCCCTTACTGTCGCAGGAACCGTGGTCGGTGCTGTCTTTGCCGTCGACAAAGTCGAGATGCTCGGCGGCGCGATCATGCACGGCGATGTTTCCGCCGCCCGCCTGCGTATTTCGGACGGAGTAGTATTCGACGGACAATGCAGCATGACGGGAGTCGATGAGGATGTGGAAATCTTTTCCCGGGTAACCGAGGAAATAAAAGCGGAATTGGCGAAAAAGGCTCCCAAGCGATGATATCCGAAGCGGCCGAGGATTTGTACGGGCTGCTGAAAGCGTGTTCGTTCAGGTTGGCGGCCGCCGAATCCTGCACGACGGGGAGTATTTCGGTCGCCTTCGCGGAAATTCCCGGAGCATCGAAAGTGTTCTGGGGATCGTTCGTCTGCTATTCGAATGACGCGAAGAGTCGCATGCTGGGCATAGACGAGGCGATAATACGGAAAGCCGGCGCCGCGAGCGGGGAAGTCGCGCTCGCCATGGCCGAGGGAATCCTCGCGGCAAGCGGTGCGGATTACGCAGTCGCGACAACGGGCGTCGCCGGACCTGAAGGGGACGGGACCGATGTCCCCATCGGGACGGTATGGTTGGCCGTCGTCAGGCGCGCCGAAAGAACTGACGCGTCGAGCGGAGTCACCTGTCGTCGTTATGAAGGTGACCGCAACGCGATCAGGGATCGGGCAACGGAGGACGCCCTGCGCCTGGTCGCCGCACGTATCCGAAAAGACGGGATGCTGTCCAGGGACTCTTCCCGGATTCCGGCGGATGTGATTCTCCCTTGACAGAGTCGGAAAGCGTGGATATAGTTAACGGGTAAACCTTCCCAGTGTCAAGAAATAATCTGAAACGACCAAGGCGGCGAAATACGCAAGCCTTTTTATGGGTCATCATCGACCCTGATCGAGAGCCCGACGGGTTCCGCGGATTCAGTCGCGCGTCCATGGACGTTCGCCTTTTTCGCCTGGAAATTTTGTCGCACTGAAAACAACCGTTCCCGATACCCGGGAATGCGTGAAAAGCTGGAGTTCATCGATGGCAATCATCCGTAAGAAACGCATTGCAGAGTCTGAGGGCATGGAAGCGGAACGCCCGCGCGACCAGCGAGAATTCGATCTCGCGAGCGCGGACACACTTTCAAGGGACGACCTGCAACCTTCAGACGTGCTTCTGGAGGCGCCGGCAGAGACCGTCGGTCCTTCAGGCGAGGGAGAATCCTCCCTTGCCGAAGAGGAGGGTGCCTCTTCGGATACGGATGATGCCGGCGCAAAGGAACGGGGTGCGGCGCGGGCGATAGTGGTACGGGCCAGGGCCAAGAAGCGGCCCGTCAGGACTGAACTCATCAAGGACGGTTCGACCGACGAGACCTCAGCAACTGAGGAAACAACTGCTGAGGAGGCGCCGGTGGCGCCCATGGCCAACGTGACCGCTGCCGCGGTCACCGCGGTTCCGCTGTTTTCTTCCCAATCACCGAACCGCTGGCAACAGCGCGACCGTCCGTCGCAGCGCCAGCCGGCACAAACTCCCGCTTCCCCGGTTTCGCGCGTCCTGCCGCCCATGCCGGACATTTACGGCAAGCCCGAACCGCGCGGCGACCAGGACAACGGGAAACCTCGCCTTTCCATAAATGAGTTGACCCGTTCCAACATGATGGACCTGCGTGAACTCGCAGGCCGCTATGGAATCAGCCATGAGGATATGGTCGCCCTGAAGAAACAGGAAATCATCTTCTCCATCCTGAAGGCGCATACGGAGCACGGCGGTATCATCTATGCCTACGGCTCGCTGGAAATCCTGCCGGACGGCTACGGATTCCTCCGAAGCCCGCAGAACTCTTATCTCCCCGGTCCCGACGACATCTATATAAGTCCGAGCCAGATCCGCCTTTTTGCCCTTAAAACCGGCGATACCGTATACGGTCAGATCCGATCCCCAAAAGAGGGCGAGCGTTTCTTCGCCATGCTGCGCGTTGAGACGGTCAACTATGACGATCCCGCCGTGGCGCAAAGCCGTATCCCCTTCGATAACCTGACGCCTCTGTATCCGAACAGGAAACTGAATCTGGAGACCTCAACCGAGGAGATCTCCACACGGATCATCAATCTGTTCAGCCCGATCGGGAAAGGCCAGCGCGCCCTCATCGTCGCGCCGCCCCGCACCGGCAAAACCATCCTCATGCAGCGGATAGCCAATGCGATCACGAAAAACCATCCCGAGGTCTACCTCATCGTCCTGCTGATAGACGAACGACCGGAGGAAGTGACCGATATGGAGCGGACCGTGCGCGCCGAGGTCATCTCATCCACCTTCGACGAGCAGGCGACGCGCCACGTGCAGGTAGCCGAAATGGTGCTGGAAAAAGCCAAACGCCTGGTGGAACACAAGAAGGACGTCGTAATCCTGCTGGACTCCATCACGCGCCTGGCGAGGGCTTACAACCAGACCGTGCCGACCTCAGGCAAGATCCTCTCCGGCGGCGTAGATTCCAACGCACTGCACAAGCCCAAGCGCTTCTTTGGTGCCGCGCGCAATATCGAGGAAGGCGGGAGCCTCACGATCATCGCGACCGCCCTTGTAGAGACCGGCAGCCGCATGGACGAGGTCATCTTCGAAGAGTTCAAGGGCACCGGCAACATGGAAATCAACCTGGATCGCCGCCTCTCGGATCGCCGCCTCTTTCCCGCGCTCAACATCAAGAAGTCGGGTACGCGAAAAGAGGAGTTGCTGCTGAGCGACGAAGAGCTGCAGAAAATCTGGGTGCTCCGCAAGGTCATAAACCCGATGGACGACATCGAGATCATCGAGTTGCTTATTGACAGGATGAAAAAAAGTAAGAATAATGAGGCCTTCTTGCGGTCGATGAATACCGGATCGGCGGCGGTTGATTAGCATAGTGTGGAGGATCGATAGATGAAAGAGGGTATCCACCCGAAGTACGAGCTGACGAAGATCACTTGCGCCTGCGGCAACGTGATAGAGACCCGCTCGACAGTCAAGAACATCAGCGTAGAAATTTGTTCGAATTGCCATCCTTTTTTCACCGGGAAGCAGAAGCTGGTGGATACGGCAGGACGCATCGAGCGCTTCCGCAGGAAGTACGGCATAAAGGAATAAGACTTACGTTCGATAAGATCGAATTGAAAAGGACCGCTTTCAGGCGGTCCTTTTCAATTTATGGCTCCCTGCCGAGAATTCTCGGAGGCATAAGCCGCCAGAGAAGGAAAATGCGGCAGGGAAGCTTCGTACCGTCGGTCAGGGCGACGACGCCGCGCAGTTCGGCAACGGGGCCGCGGCGCTCCATGCCCGTGAAGCGCAGGGATGCGATTGACTCGGCGCTGACGCGGAGGGGTTTGTCGTCCGTTGCTTCGCTGTCCGAGGAATAGGAACCGAGACGGTAAAGCAACGCGAAGTACCATTCGTCATCCGCCATCGGTCTTACGCGCCCGGCGTAGTCCCTCTCGCCCTGTGAAAGAAGGAAGGCCGCGTCCCTCTCGCTGAAAGCGCGCGCAAGGCGTACGAGATAAGCCTTGGCTTCCGGGTCAAGGGATGAGAAGACTGGATCATCCAATCCCGCGTCCGGAGAAGACGGGCGGGCTTCCGTCGGTTTCTCGGTGGGCTTTCCGCGGGCGGGCAGCTCGAGGACGGTTTCAGGAACACGCGCGGTCATGCATGCGACGGCGAGAAACGACGCCGCGGCGGCGAGAAGCGTGCATGAATAACGGCGGAAGGGGATTCTCATACCGTGAAAGTATAGCACGAGCGGTTGGTGCGTCCGATGAAATCCTCATCCACGGTCGCCGCCTTCATGTCCGCGACCCGAGCGGAAGGAAAATCCGTCTCGTCAAGCTTGAAGCCCCGCGCGTTCGTGGAAAACCAGAGCCGCCCGCCGGGTGCCAGCAGACGAAGGCATGAGGAAATGAGTCCGCGGAAGTCCCGGCGGACGTCCAGGGTACCCTCCATTTTTTTCGAATTCGAGAATGTGGGAGGATCCAGGACGATGAGGTCCCAGGTCCGGCCTGAAGCGACCGCCTCCTCGAGGAATCGGAGCGCGTCCGCCCTTACCAGTCGATACCGTCCCTCAAGGCGGGCCGGGGAGCCGAAAGCCCGGGGATCGGTCCGCACGCAGGAAAAGCCGTTGAGGCCCAAGTTGGCGGCGGCCCAGTCCAGGTAAGTGTTGGAGAGGTCCACGGAATCGACTTCGGCGGCGTTGCCGGCTGCCGCATGGACCGAAAAGGCGCCGGTATAGCAGAAAAGGTTCAGCACCCGCTTGCCAGCGGACTCGCGGCCGACAAGGGAGCGCGTGGCGCGATGGTCGAGGAACAAGCCCGTGTCCAGGTAGTCGGAAAGGTTGACGAGGAAGCGGAGTCCTCCTTCCTTGACTTCAAAGGATTCGCCTCCCTCGGACGCTTTCTCGTACTGTTCCAGGCCTCGTTGACGCTTGCGCAGCCGGACATGGAAATTTTGTTCGGGAATGGAGAGTGCGGCGGAAGCGGACGCTATCATGGCCGCGAGCCAGACGGCTTCCTCTTCCTCAGCCTTTTCGTATGGCCTCTGGTACAGGGAACCGGCCACCGAGGCGCCATAGATATCGAGGAGGAGGGGGATTTCAGGGATGTCGCGGTCGTAGAGGCGGAAGGCGTCGGTGCCGATCCTCCTGGCCCATTTGCGCAGATGCCTGTATCGCTTGGAAAGGCGATTGGCGAGCATCCCCGCCTGGGAGGCGACCTTCGCGTCCGTCTCAGGCATCCCGCGATTCGAGCTTCTTGGACTGGAGCATCACGCAGAGCATGGCGTACCCGGAGGAGAGGTCTTCTTTCTGGACTACGACATGGTCGGGCACCTTCAGCTTGACATTGGTGAAATTCCAGATCGCTGTGATTCCTGCACGTACGAGGGCATCGGCCGATTCCTGGGCTGACGAGAAGGGCACGGTGAGGATGGCCATCCGGACTCCCAGGTTCCGGACCTGGAGTTCGATGGTGTCCATGGAGAGCACCGGAACGCCGTGCACCGTCGTACCGACCTTCTTGGGATCACGATCGAAGGCGGCGACAACGTTCAGGCCGTGGAAATGGAATTCCTGGTAGCCGGTGAGGGCCGAGCCAAGGTTGCCCGCGCCGACGAGCACCGCGTCACGGATGGAATCCCAGTCCAGAAAATGCTCGATGGCGGCGACGAGGGCGTGGATGGGATAGCCCTTCTTCGGTTTGCCGATGATGCCGGTGATCGAAAGGTCCTTCCGGACCTGGATCGGCTCCAGATTGAGCTCCTGGGCTATGACGGTCCCCGAAATATATTCGAAGCCGTCGCGCTGAGCCTGACGCACGATATGCAAATACGAAGGAAGGCGTCGGATGGACGGAGCCGCAACGATCTTTTGTTTGGCCATAGTCCTATACGATAAGTTGAATTCGATAAATAAGTCAAGAAATAAACCGCGCCATTCAATGCCATTCAACGACCCGCCACCTAACGAGTCCTCAGCGACGTGAAGGGCAATACGACGCTATGGCGCAGGTAGAGCAGTGAGGCAGGCGAGCGATGCATACCGCCCTTCCGTGCCTGTTGAGCAGATGGCTGAAAAGGGTCCATCTTCCGCTCGGCAGGAAAGACGCAATTTCCCTTTCCGTCCGCTCGGGGTCATCGGATCCGGCGAAGCCAAGACGGCGCGCGATCCTCCCGAAGTGGGTATCCACGATGATCGCGTCGCCGCCCCAGCAAGCCGAAAGGACTACCCCCGCCGTTTTCCGCCCGACGCCCGGCAATGCGGTGAGTTCCTCCATCGTGAACGGCACGACGGACGCGTGCCGTTCCGCCAGCATGCGGGAGAGGCCGGAAAGGTAACGGGCCTTGGCGCGGAAGAATCCGGTCGAATGGATAAGCTTCTCCAATTCTTCGAGCGGAGCCGCGGACATTGATTCAGGACCGCTCCACCGGGCGAACAGGGCAGGGGTCACCCGGTTCACCATGGCGTCGGTGCACTGGGCGGAAAGCACGGTGGCGACGAGCAGTTCGAACGGGTTGCGGTAATCCAGCGCGGGCCGAGGATCTGGGTATAGGGGAACGAGCGCGTCGATGACGCTTTCCGCGCGCTCGAGCAGCCTACTGCCGCTTCGATCCGAATTCGACATCGCGCCTCCCCGACTCTGGAAATCTTGCGGTGAATATGGCATACTTCGCCGCCATACGTCGATGCGGGAGGATGCGAAGTGTACCAGAGCGTGGAGCCGAAAGTTGATTTCCCCAAGATGGAAGAAGATATTCTCGCCTTCTGGGAGACCAACGAAATCTTTCGCAAATCGATCTCGCAGAGGGAAGGGGCGCCGGAGTACGTTTTCTACGACGGTCCGCCTTTCGCGACGGGGCTTCCGCACTTCGGACACTTCGTGCCGGGCACAATAAAGGACATCATCCCACGCTACAAGACCATGCGCGGCATGAAGGTGGACCGGCGCTTCGGCTGGGATTGCCATGGCCTTCCCGTGGAAAACCTCATAGAGAAGGAACTCGGCCTCAATTCCAAGACCGACATCGAGCGTTTCGGCGTAGCCGAGTTCAATGAAGCCTGCCGTTCGTCCGTACTGCGCTACGTGAAGGAATGGCGGACCATCATGACCCGCGCCGGTCGCTGGGTCGACTTCGACGACGACTACAAGACCATGGACCCCGACTATATGGAGTCCATCTGGTGGGTCATGAAAAGCCTTTCCGAAAGGGGACTCCTGTACGAGGGGCATTACATCCTCCCGTACTGCCCGCGTTGCTCCACGGTCCTTTCCAACCACGAGCTGAACCTCGGCGGCTACAAGGACGTCCATGATCCGGCCATCACCATCCGCTTCAAGATCACGGGAGCGGTCGCCGAAGCCTCCGTCCTCTCAGGTCTGGCCGACGGATCGACCTTCCTCCTGGCCTGGACCACGACCCCGTGGACCCTCCCGTCCAACCTCGCCCTCGTGCTGGGTCCCGACATCGACTACGTGCTCGTTAAGGAAGCCTCGGAAAGCTTCATACTGGCGGAAGCCCGGCTCGGTTCCTATTTCAAGAAGCCCGAAGAATGCGAGATAGTATGGAAGAAGAAAGGCCGCGATCTGATCGGCCTGCAATACGAACCGCTGTTCCCCTATTTCGCCGCCGCGGCGGCGCAGAACGCATTCCGCACCTACCCCGGAGACTACGTTTCCACAGAAGACGGAACGGGAATCGTACATACGGCGCCCGGTTTCGGCGAGGACGACCAACGCGTGCTGAAAGGGACGGGAATCCCGACTATCTGCCCCGTGGACGCGGAATGCCGTTTTACCGACGAAGTGCCTGATTACAAGGGAATGTTCGTTAAGGACGCCGACAAGGCCATTCTGGAGCGTCTGAAGGCCGAAGGAAAACTCGTCAAGCGCGAACAGATACTCCATGCGTATCCGCATTGCTGGCGTTGTTCCAGTCCGCTCATCTACCGGGCCGTCGGCTCCTGGTTCGTGGACGTCGGCAAGATCAAGGCCGACATGCTCGCCGCAAACGACACGATCTACTGGGTCCCCGAACACATCAAGGAAGGGCGCTTCGGCAAATGGCTGGAGGGCGCGCGCGATTGGGCCATCAGCCGCAACCGCTACTGGGGCAACCCCCTGCCGATCTGGAAATGTCCGGACTGCGCCAAAACCATCGTGGTCGGCAGCCGCGCCGAGCTAAAGGAGCTCTCAGGGGTGGAGGCGGTGGATCTCCACAAGCACTTCGTCGATAAGATCACCATTCCCTGCGCCTGCGGCTCCACCATGCACCGCATTCCCGAAGTGCTCGATTGCTGGTTCGAATCGGGCGCCATGCCCTACGGCCAGAACCACTATCCTTTTGAAAACAAGGACTTCTTCGATTCCCACTTTCCCGCGGATTTCATAAACGAGGGCCTGGACCAGACCCGGGGATGGTTCTATACGCTTACCATCCTCGCCGCCGCCCTATTCAGGAAGCCGGCGTTCATGAACTGCGTAGTGAGCGGCCTCGTTCTGGCGACCGACGGGAAGAAGATGTCCAAGAGCCAGCGGAATTACGCCGATCCCATGGACGTCATAAACGAATTCGGCGCCGACGCCCTCCGGCTTTTCCTGATGCATTCGGCGGTGGTGAAAGCCGACGATCTGCGCTATTCCGACGAAGGGGTGCGCGAAGTACTGAAAAGCATAATAATCCCGCTCTGGAATTCGTACAGCTTCTTCGTGACGTACGCCAATATCGACAAGGTCACGCCTTCGGGAGCCCCCGACCGGCCCACCAATCCGCTGGATACCTGGATACTCTCCTCGGCCGAGCAGATGGTGGAGAAAGTCGGCGCTTCGCTGGACGCCTACGACATTTCCAAGGCAATCGATCCGATAATCGAGTTCATCGACCTGCTCAACAACTGGTATATCCGGCGTTCGCGCCGGCGCTTCTGGAGGAGCGAAAACGATTCGGACAAGGCGGAGGCCTACGGCACGCTCTACGACGTGCTGAGGACCATCACGCTCACGGCAGCGCCTTTCATGCCCTTCACCGTGGAAGCCATGTGGCGCAATCTCCGCACCGACTCAGATCCCGTCTCCGTGCACCTGGCCGACTACCCGATCCCGCGGGCCGAACGCCGCGATGAAGCGCTGGAGTTCAAGATGTCGACGGTCAGGCACGCGGTTTCCATGGGCCGCTCGCTCCGTTACCAGTACAACGTAAAAGTCCGCCAGCCCCTGCGGACGGTCGAACTCGTCACCCGCAATCCGGCCGAAAAATCGGTGCTCCTGGAGATGGAAGAGATCATACGCGAGGAACTGAACGTCAAATCCGTCGTATTCCGCGACAACGAGGAAGAGCTGGTCGAGTACCAGGCAAAGGCGAATTTCCGCGTTCTCGGCAAGGAACTCGGGAAGGACATGAAGGCGGCCGCCGAGCGCATCGAAAAGTTGAAGCAGGCCGAGATCCAGGGTCTCCTTGAAGGCGCGACACTCTCCATCGAGATCGCCGGCCGATCGATAGATATCACGGCCGAAAAGCTCGACGTGCGCAGGGTGGAAAAGGCCAACCTCCGCGTGATCAACGAGGGAACCCTCACCGTGGGCCTCGATACCGAGGTTTCCGACGAACTGGCCCGGGAGGGCGACGTGCGGGATCTGGTCCGCGGCGTGCAGAATTTGCGGAAGGAATCCGGTTTCGAGGTGACCGACCGCATCAAGCTCGCTTTGTACGGTTCGGACCGTCTCCGGGAAGCCTGGAAAGCCTTCGCCGACTACGTCGCGGGAGAGACCCTTGCCGTCGAGGTTGTCTGGGGACAGACGGACGGCATGACGCAGATTGAAGCCGTCGACGAACCATGGCACGTTTCGATAGAGAAGGATTGATGTCCTTCCCGAGGGGCGCGTGGACTTTTTTCCGGCTTTCGCGGCTCGCCGTTCGATCCTTGTCCGTGCTCCTCATTTTCCTGCCGCTTTCCTGCGCGACAGTTCCGGAGACGGCAGGATCCGCGAGGCTGCGTCGAGAGCCTTTCGCGGGTATTGAAAACGGCGCGGCCGTCTACCTGATGTTGGACGTGCCGGAATGCCGGCCACTGTTGGAGGAAGTCGCGAAACTACCCGAACTGAAGGAATTGATGAAGAATCCCGCGAAGTCCATCGGGAAGGCGCTTGACCGGACGGAAGCCGTCGCGATCGCAGCCTTTCCCGCCGGCGCTTCGCGGCGCTTCGCGCTGATCGCGACCGGCGACTATCCCTCGCCTTGGACCGCGCTTTCCCTGACGATGAGCCGTGAATGGAAGCGGGCTCGGGATAGTGAAGGCCGACGTTATTGGCGTTCCGACAAGGGGTACTCGGTAGCGCTCGGCAACGATCCGCGTTCGGACTTGGCTTTCGTTTCCGATGGACCGCCTTTCCCCGGAAGCGGATCTCCCGTCCTCCCTATGGCCGTGGAGCGCCGCCTGCTCGCGTCCGCGGCCTACGGCTGGATGCCCGTGAACGAATCGACCTTTTCCGGCCTTCCGCTTTCCGGTCTGCGGCTTCCCGTGAAGGAGCTTTCTTTCGCCATGGAAAGGGCCGATGGGCTTTACGCTCTTTCCTGCATCGTCTCCGCCGCTTCGGCTCGTGAGATCAAGGCCCTTTCCTCTCTGGTCAATCTGGCCCGGATTATCGGCGCCCGGGACTCCTCGATCCCGGCAATGGAAATCTTCGGCATGCTCACTGAAAATCCTCCGGTGATCGAGGGGAACGACCTCGTCTTCCGATCGCGGCCGAGGAGCCCGGCGGAGCTCGCTTTACTTTGCGCCCGTTTTTCGGTATATTTCACCAAGTAATCCATCAATATACGAGGTTCAAGGGTATGCCCACCTACGAGTACGAATGCAAGACCTGCGGACATGGTTTCGAGATTTTCCAGAGCATGAAGGACGATTCCCTGAAGGTGTGCCCGGAATGCGGCAAGGAAATTCGGCGCGTCATCAGGGGCGGAACCGGTATCATTTTCAAGGGCAAAGGATTTTACGTCAACGACAACGGCGGGAAAAAATCCGCTTCTACCGTTTCTTCCTCCACAGCGCCTTCGGCTACCTCTCCCGCTTGCGCATCCTGTCCCAAAAACGAAGGGTCTTCCAAGGAGAAGGCGGTCGGCTGACGCTGCCGTCTTGACGATCACGTCTTGACGAAGACGATCACGACCCCCATCAGGTTCCTACTGCGCTATGATCCGGTCATCCTGGAGCTGGTCCGCAGAGTCCGATCGGGCTTGTGGGGCGGGCCTGTCGGCGCATCCGTACAGGCGGCCGTCGCCTCCATCTCCGATGCCGAAGAATTGATCGCCGGCATTTTACTCGCCTTCGGCCCCCCCGCCTCCGCTCATTGTTCGCGCGCCGGCGACCTTTTCGCCGCAGTGCTCATCATGGGGAGCGACTTCGCGATAACAGCGGAAATCGTCGTCGCCCCCGCAGCCCTTGGCGCCGATCTCCCCTTCGTCGCGGTGGGTTCGCTCAATTGCCGCCGGACCCTCGTCGACTTCCGCATCGGTACCGAACGTATCCTTTCATTCGCCGGTCCCGATTCCTCGGCGGTCCGTCTCCCGCTGGCGGAAGGAACGGGCGCCCGTTATCGTCACCAGGACGTTTCCGGGAAATCAGGACCCGTCATCGTCACCGAAGATGCGGACCGCGAAGCCCTCGGCCTGGCCCGCCGGCTCTTACTTGAAGGCCGTATCGGATGAAAGGAAAGCCCCGCTTCTTCTGCGAGCACTGCGGGAAGGAAGTTCCGCGCTCAGCGGAAAAATGCTCTTCCTGCGGACGCTTCTTTTCGTCGGTGCGCTGCCCGAAATGCGGTTTCGTCGGCGCTCAGAATCTGTTTTCGGACGGATGCCCCGTATGCGGCTATTCGGCTCCGCCAGCTTCGAACGGAAAAGAATGGACCGATCCGGAAATATTATCTTTGCGTCGTGTTACCGTTCCCGCGGGAGCCCTTCCTGCCTGGGTCTACCTGGTTACGGTCATCGCCCTCATTATGGTTTTTGCCGCAGCTTTCGCCGTCATCAGATGACGCGGTCCTCAACGGAAGGGCAGGGGCTCGCCGCAGGCGGCGCAGCTGAATGAACCGCCGGCGGAGACGAGGCCGGAACGGTCGACCTTCCCGAACGGGAAATCGCGGGATACCGCCACGGCGGAACAGGAAGGGCAACGGGTGTCATTGGCCGAGGATGCGATGTTGCCGGGGTAAACGTAACGAAGCTTCGTCCTTGCGCGTTGGGTGTGGCGCGCGATGGAGGCAGGCGGGGTGGGAGGCGCTTCCCAGCGCCATGCTGGATGGTATGCGGAAAGGTGCCAGGGAAGATCCGCGGAAACTGACGCCAGGAAGGTTGCGCAAGCATCGATCTCTTCGTCGCTGTCGTTGAGTCCGGGCACCACCAAAGTGGTCGCCTCGGCATGGACGCCCAATTCGCCGCAGAGTTCGATGAAGCGGCGCACGGCGCCGAGATCCCCGCCGAGGACCCGCTTGTAGGTTTCCCCGGAAAAGCATTTCAGGTCGATATTAGCGGCATCGGTGAAGGCGAGAACCTCGCGCGCCGGTCCTTCCTCAATGCAACCGTTTGTCACCAGTACGTTGGCAAGGCCAGCTTCCCGTACGAGGGGCATCGCGTCCAGAAGATATTCAATATGCACGAGGGGTTCGGAGTAGGTCCAGGCTACTGAAGTCTGTTTGAGGCGCAACGCCTCGGCCACGAGTTCGCGGGGTGAGAATTGACGGGTGCGGGTATCGACGGATTGGGAGATTTCCCAATTCTGGCAGAAAGGACAGCGCAAGTTGCAGCCGATGAAACCGACGGAAAACACGGAGCTGCCCGGCCTGAAATGGTACAGGGGCTTTTTCTCCATGGGATCTATCGCCATGGAAGAGATCTCCCCGTAGAACGGGAGCGCGATCTTCCCGTCCGCGTTGCTGCGGACCTTGCAGAGTCCGAAGGCGCCGGGAGCGATCGCGCAATGATGGGGGCAGAGGGAACAACGAAGAGGGGGTCCCGCTTCGAACCATCGTCCTGTGTGCATGCGCTCCGCCTTACTTGAAGCTTCGCATGATGCGCTCATGGAAATCCTTGGAATTCTTCATGAGCCGGATAGGGTTCTGGACTTCGAAGGGTTCGTGGATGATCCCGAATGATCCGCGCTTGACCCAAATCTTGACGATCCGGAATCCTTCGCCGCTTTCGGTTACCGGAGAAGGAAGATCCTCCACCAGAACGACATCCGCGAGCTTGAATTCCATGATGGATGGACTCTCGGTCAAGGGATCGACGACGAGGATGAGCTTGTCGGTTTCGTACGGATGCTGGCGCGGAGAACCCGAAAAGGCGACTGCGTCGTGCGGCTTCCCGCCGGAATATCTGGCGATCTCGAAGAGGGGCGCGGTGCCCAGATAACTTGCTATGCTCATGCGGTACCTCCCAACATAACTATACGAGCGCTTGGGTCCGAGAGCAAGGGAGAGCGCGGCGGGAGCGCGCGCGCGAGAGAGCGCGCGAGAGAGCGCGGCGGGAAGGAAAGGCGGATACGGCGGTCAGCGGATACGCTTGCGTTCGCGTAGGGGGCGTTCCGCCAGATACGCATTGAAGACGGCGCGTTCTTCGTCGGAAAAGGCGGTGAAAGCCAGGGCGACGATGCGGGCGTTGCGGACGACGCGGCAGGTCGGCGCCAGTATGGAATCCCCCGCACGGAGTGAGCAGTCGGAAAGCTCCAGACCGCTTTCAAGGCCCTCCAGGAGCACCGGACGATCGGGAAGGAAAGAAATGCCGGTGGCGGATATGTCCTCGACCTTCCCCGTGACGATGGCGCCGGTGTCGGGTCGCGAAAACAGGAATTCCAGCTTGTCCCAGTCGGCCGGCCGGAGTCTGCGGGCTATCCTCCCTTCGTCGACCGGCGCGTAGCGCGCGAGCACGGCCAGCAGTCGATCGAGCTCTTCGCGATTGTCCAGGTTTTCGGAAACGATGCCGTTGATGCCGATATGGGCGGCCTTGGCGGCTTCTTCGTAGGGGAAGGTATTGCCCTTGAGGATGACGAGCGCGGTCCGGTCTTTCGTGCGTTCGCAACGGACGAATTGGGCGAGGGTCTTCCAGTGGCGGGGGAAATCTTCGGCGCTGATGATGATGGCGTCGGGATCGACTTCGTCGATGTTGTCCATCGCCTTGGTGGGCTGCCGATATCGGATCAGCTCGAAGCCGAGCGGCTTAAGGTAGAAGGCGAGAAGCCGGAATGCCGCATCGGAGCCGACTACGAGAAGAGCCTTCATTCGGCGCCCAGGTTGATGACGGTATAGTCGTAGACGGTCCACACGTCATCCCTGCGGCGCAGGTTATACGTATAGCGTTTTTTTTCCATGTAGGTTCCGAACTTGAATTTTTCCAGCACGCTCACCGTGCCTTCATCCGCCCCGTAGCTGGTCCGTTCCACGGCGAATTCTATCGGTATCGTGGCTATATCGCCGTCCACGACCGCGCTCCTGAGGTCGGCGCGGTACCGTTCCAGCATCCGTTGCCGCCCCTCCTCCGACTCTGCGGTCCAGGCGCGCTTGCGCCCTCCGTCGCGTCCGAGCATGGATTCCAGGTCCAGATACAGGAAGAATTTTTCCCATTGGCCTTTCTGGCGGGCAGAAAGCAGGTATTCGACTACCTGATCGGGCGGCATGTTGCGGCGGACGAGCACGGCGCCCGTCTCCACGTCAAGCGCGGGCGGCGGGGAGCCCGCCTCGGCGAGGGGCGCGGGTCTCAGGGAGAGCGAAAGGCGGTTGGAAGCCAGGTGAGGGACGGAGGTCGCCCGGTACAGTTCCGGGTAGAGCCTCGCCTGGACGACGTAGGAGCCGGGAGCCGGAAGGCGGGCGTAATCGCGCAGGTCCTCGGTGAAGGAGATGGATTCCCCGCTCTGGATGGACACCTCGCGGAAGAACACCGGTTGATCCTGGTTCCTCTTTCTGGTAAAGATCTCTGTCGGCTCGAGGGGAAGGTTCGACATGGTCCGCACGTCGAAGTCGACCGAGAAGGCCCGTTCGTCGGCGAGCTTGAAACGGTAGGTCGACGCGCCCCGGTTGGATACGGTAATCTGTACCAGGATGGCTCCCGTATCGCTTCCGGCGTAGTATACTCGCTTGTCGAAGTATCGGATCGCTACGTCTACTTCCGCCGCCGCGGCGAAGGCGAGGCATCCGAGGAGTAATGCTGCGGCGATGGTCCATCGTTTCACTGGAATCATATAGTATAGTAATCGGAATCCTTGATGAATACCTTATCCTTTCCTGCTTTGATGACGCGCCTCAGGCGTTCCAAGGCTATCGCCGAAGCCGCGGCGGCGTTTACCCGGCGGAATTTTCCTCTTGAGATCGAAGGGGCCGAAGGCTCCTTCATCGCCCTTCTCGTGGCGGAATTGCGCCGGCTGGCGCCCGGTCCCCTGCTGGTGGTGGTGCCGACCGAGAAGGAGGCCGAGGAGCTCGCTTCCGACCTGGACATCGCGGGAACGGCGATCCTGCGCTTCCCCTGGTGGGGTACGATGCCCTACCGCGACATGGCGCCCCTTTCGGCGGTCTTCGGCGAACGGACGGCAACCCTCGCGGCCCTCGCGTCGGGCGCGGACGGGATCGTGGTAGCGGCGGAGCGGGCCTTCCTGACGGGCGTGCCTCCAGCGGATTACCTGCGCGGCCTGTTGGTGCGCATCTCGGGCGGCGGCAAGATCGACACGGCCGCCCTGGCCGAGACCCTTGTCCTGTACGGCTACACCCGCGTCCCCCGCGTCCAGGTCCACGGGGAGTTCGCGCTGCGCGGCGAGGTGCTGGATATCCTTATGAGCGGCGACGATGACGCCTACCGTGTGTTGTTCGACTTCGACAAGGTGGAATCCATCAAGCGCTTCGATCCGGAGGACCAGAGCGGGAAGGGCGCGGTAAAGGACTTCTTCGTCAGGCCCGCCAAGGAAATCGTCTGGACCGACGACCGCATCGACGCGCTGGGCAAGCGACTTCGGGCGATGGAAGAATTCCCTTCCGGCGGCTGCGCCGTGCTGGAGGATCTCATGGCGCGAAGGAGCTCGAGCGGCGAGGAGCTTTTCTTCCCCCTTGCCTTCGAGAAGGATACGAGCCTCCTGGATTACCTGGGCGACGATGCCACGACGGTCTACCTGGACGTGGAACGCCTGGTCAATGCGCAGGATTCCCTTTTCCGTGAATACCAGGGACTGTACCGGAATGCGAGACGCGAGCGCGAAGTCCCCGCGCCCGAGAGGGTGCTGCTCGATTTCAAGGACCTTTTCGAGCGCAAGACCCGGCGGGTTTCGTTCAGGACCATCAAGGGTCCGACCGCCGAAGGTTCCACCCGCGTATCCATCGCCTGCGACCCCCCCCGGAGCTTTTTCGGCAATCTCGTCTACCTGAAGGAAGAGTTCGCGATCCTGCGCAAGGGCGGCTGGGAGTTGGCGGTCTTCGCCGAGTCCGATTCCCAGGCGGGACGCATCGCCGAATTGCTGAAGGACTCGGAAGTCACCGTTTCCTGTCTGCCCTTTTCGGCCGGCTTCGCTTTGCCGGACATCAAGTTCATGGCGGTGCAGGAGAACGAAATATTCGGGCGGCGCAAGCGCCTGCCGCGTTCGCTCAAGCATACGCGCAGCCAGGCCATCGATACCTTCGTGGAACTCAATCCCGGGGATTTCGTCGTCCACGTCAACTACGGGATAGGCCTGTTCAAGGGCATAGAACGGATTAAAGCCCTCGGTCACGAGCGTGACTACGTGAAGATCGAATACGCCGACGAGGAGACCGTTTTTGTCCCGATCGAGCAGGTGAACCTGGTCCAGCGTTATATCGGGAACGAGGGCAGCGCGCCGCGGCTGGACAAGCTGGGCTCCAAGAGCTGGGAAAACCGCAAGGGCAAGGTCAAAAAGTCGGTCGAGGATATCGCAGGCAAGCTCATCGAACTGTATTCCAAGCGCAAGGCCGCCCAGGGCTTCGCCTTTCCGCGGGACACCGAATGGCAGAATACCTTCGAGGCCGCCTTTCCCTACGAGGAAACCGAGGACCAGCTGCGCTGCGTGGAGGAGATCAAGGAGGACATGGAAGGCCCCATGCCCATGGACCGCCTGGTCTGCGGCGACGTCGGTTACGGAAAGACGGAAGTAGCCGTCCGGGCCTGCTTCAAGGCGGTGATGGGCGGCAAGCAGGTAGCCTTCCTGGCTCCGACGACCATCCTGGCGGAACAGCACTACGAAAATTTCCAGGAACGCTTCTCCCAGTTTCCGGTCCGCCTCGGCATGGTTTCCCGCTTCGTCGAAAAGCCGGAAATCGCCCGGACGCTCGCCTCCGCCCTGAAGGGCGAAATCGACATCCTGATCGGTACCCACCGGGTGATCCAGAAGGATGTCCGCTTCAAGGACCTCGGACTGATCGTGATAGACGAGGAGCAACGCTTCGGGGTGAAGGACAAGGAGCGGCTGAAGGAACTGAAGACCAACGTCGACTGCCTGACCCTCAGCGCGACCCCGATCCCCCGGACCCTGCATATGAGCCTGCTCAAAATCCGCGACATGAGCCTCCTCACGACGCCTCCGTACAACCGCCATCCGATAGAGACGGCCATAGACGAATTCAACGAGGACAGGATCGCCGCGGCCATCAGGCGGGAAGTGGAGCGGGGAGGGCAGGTGTTCTACCTTCACAACCGGGTGGAGAGCCTGGAGGAGACCCGGCGCATGATCGAACGCCTGGTGCCCGAGATGCTCGTGGACACCGCCCACGGCCAGATGGATCCGAAGGACCTGGAGGACGTGATGCACCGTTTCATCCATGGCGGCTTCCACATCCTCGTTTCCACGACGATCATCGAAAACGGCATCGACATCCCGAACGTCAACACCATCGTAATCGACCGGGCCGACATGTACGGAGTCTCCCAGCTGTACCAGCTGCGCGGCCGCGTCGGCCGGTCCGACCGAGTCGCCTACGCCTACCTCTTCTTCCCGAAAGACCGCGCCCTCTCCGAACTTGCGATGAAGCGCCTGCAGGTGATCTCCGATTTCACCGAACTCGGCAGCGGATTCAAAATCGCGATGAAGGACATGGAAATCCGCGGAGCGGGAAACCTACTGGGCAAGGAACAGTCGGGCGACATCTATTCCGTCGGCTTCGACCTGTACCTCCGCCTCCTGGACGAGGCGGTCCGCGCCCTGCAGGACGCGAAGTACGAGGCGGAAACCGAAACCTACCTGGAACTCGAGTATTCCGGTTTCATACCCGATTCCTACATCGATTCCGCCCAGGAAAAAATGGAGATCTACAAAAAGATCGCTTCCATCCAGACCAGGGACGAACTTGAACGCGTGTACGCGGAGATGCTGGATCGTTTCGGTCCGTTGCCCGACGAAGCCCAGAGCCTGCTTTCCCTCTCGGAGATCCGGATAATCTGCAAAGACCTGTCCGTCGCCGCGCTGAAGGAGCGCGGGGGCCTCGTGCGGGTGGAATTCAGCAAGGTGTCCAAGGTGAAGGTTGACCGCGTCATCCGGTTGATGAAAGAAAGCGCAGGCAAGGTCAAGTTGGACCCGAAGATGCCGAACGTGCTGGTTTTGCAGACCGGTGCCATCGGCCTCAAGGAAAAGAGCGAATTCATACGCGAAAAACTCGCCGCGTTGGCATTATGAGCATAAGGAGATTTTGATGGGCATCAAGGCCGTAGCTTTCGATTTCGGAAACGTGATTTCTTTGCCCCAGGACACGGATGACCTCAACCGCCTGGCGGAGATCGTCGGCGTGGACCGGACGACCATGAACGAGCTCGCCATGAAGGACCGCGCCGATTACGACCGGGGTGCCCTTTCCGGCAAGGAGTACTACGCGCGGGGACTGAGCAAGCTCGGCAAGGTGTTCGACGAGGAAGCCCTCGCAGCCCTCGTGAAGGCGGACCTGGAGAGCTGGGCGAATGTCAATCCCGCCACGGTCGCCCTGATGGATGAAGTCAAGGCGGCCGGCGCGAAAATCGCCATCCTCTCCAACATGCCGCACGAATTCCTGGCCTTGAGCCGCGTGCGCTTTCCGTTCTTCTCGAACTTGGACGCGGGCATATATTCCTGCGAAATCGGCGTGAACAAGCCGGACCGGGCCATCTACGAAGCCCTCCTCACGGCCCTGGACTCGAGAGCGGGCGAAGTCGTGTTCTTCGACGACATCGCGGCGAACGTCTCGGGCGCCCGGGCGCTCGGCATGGAAGCCTTCGTCTGGACGGACGCAGCCTCGGCCCGCGACAGGCTCGTCGCCTTCGGCGTGCTGAGCTAAGGGGATTCGGATGCTCAAGACGATCGTCTTCTTCTTCTTTTTCTGGGTAGGCATGGCGTTTTTCCTGCCGGTCGGGCTTATCGCGTACCTGCTCCGCTTGCTCGGGCTCGGCACCTTCATCAGTCCCGGCCTGTGCGCCATCGCCCGGTTCTGGGCGCGCATGGCTATCCTGGGTGCGGGAGTCAGGCTCAAGGTCGAAGGCGAGGAGAATATCCCGGCCTCAGGCGGCGTCTGCTTCATAGGAAACCATCAAGGCGACTTTGACATCCTCATCGCTCTGGCCCTCATACGGCGTCCCTTCGGCTTCACCGCAAAACGGGAGGCCGCCTACGTGCCCATCGCCGGCATGTGGGTGAAGCTTCTCGGCGGCGTCTTCATCGACCGGGGCAGTCCGCGCAAGTCCTTCCGCGCGATAGAGGCGGGAGCGCGGAAAATGCGCGAGGGCGGGGCGATGATTATTTTCCCTGAAGGCACAAGGAGCAGGGGCCGGGAGATGCTGCCTTTCAAGCCGGGCGCCTTCAAACTCGCGACCATGGCCGGCGCGGCCATAGTGCCGGTCGCGATCGACGGAAGCTGGAAGGTCTGGGAGGAGAGCATGCGGATACGCGGCGCCGACATCGTCGTCCGCTTCGGGAAACCTGTTCCGACCGAAGGCTTGACGATCGAGGCGCGGCGGGCGCTACCCGCGGCGATCAAAGCGGAAATCATGGGAATGGCGAAGCTGCCGGCGGCGGCGGAAGGAAAAGCATAAAAGCCCGGCCGTCGGATCCGGCGCGGCGGGAATCTAACCGGGTCAGGAACGGCCGGCGGGAGCGTAGAGCAGTACGAGTTCCCGATCTTCCCGTTTCAGGCCCTTCAGGGAATGCAGTTCGCTGCGGGAGTCGAGGCTGTCGCTCGCCTTGAACGGCACGAGTCCGGTCCTGGAAAGTGCGCGGTTCACCACCAGCTGATCCTTGCGGGCGAGAGCCTGGAGCCTGCAGGCGAGGTTGATCCCGTAGCCCACGTAATCGCGGTACTTCAGCTGCGAGGCTTCCGCCGAAATTTCGTACTTGAAAAGTTGATCCGCGACGAGGGCTCCGGCGAGGCCGAGACCGGGGAAGGACTTGAAAAGCTCCTCATTGACGAAATCTATATAGGAATCGAAGACGAGCAGCGCCTCGGCGATATTCTCCTCGTTCGTTTCATCCCAGATTACGATCGCCCCGTCGCCCATGAGCTTGTAGTAGGAACAGCCGTAGCCGAACTGGTTGACGCAGGAAAGCAGGTTGGACGTAAAATCCTTGATGAGGCGGAACACGTCCTCTTCCTTGTTCGCGCATAGGAAATCGCTGAAATTGCGTACATCCACGCAGAGCACGAGGGCATTCTGGTGCACTTCTCCCAGATAGACGTCGTCGAAGATGTCCACGGGCATCTTCTTGAGTCCCGCCAGGGCCGACTTGTCCAGCTCTATGCCGCGATCGGCTATCGAGACGAGGCGGCGCTCGCCTCCGAGCACTGAGGAAATAGCCTGGAGCACGAGCTCATCGGTGGGAAACGCGTCCAGGACCCGACGGTCGACGAAAGCGGGCATTTCGGAATCAGGATCCGCGTCGGCGATCACCATGGTCCCGTCGTTTTCGAAGAATACGAGGACGGTATCCCGTTTCCCGTCGGAGACGGCCTCGACAACGACGAGTCTGGTCTTGAAGGACGCTATGCCGACAGGCCCGGAAACCTCTGGATTGTTTTCCATAAAAAGGATTCTACCATAAGTTCACGAGCCGGGCATGAGCGTTCTTCATTTCGTGCGTTCGGCGAAGCTTCCGTCCCGGGTATCCAGCTTGATCTTCGTGCCGATCTCGCAGAAGAGCGGAACGTCGACGACAAGGCCGGTGTCCAGGGTGGCCTTTTTGAAAGCCTTGCCCGTGGTGTCGCCCTTCAGGCCGGGTTCGCAGTACGTGATGGTGCGGTCGACAAGGGTCGGCAGGGTGAGGCCCACGGGCTTGCCGTCGAAGAAAGTGATCTCCAGCACGAAATCGTCGTCGGGAGCGAGGTAGTTGGTATTGTCGCCGACATCTTCCTTGGAAAGCTCGAACTGCTCGTAGGTTTCCTCCTCCATGAAGATGTAGGAGTCGCCGTCGACATAGGACAGCTTGACCTTGTGGAATTCGAGGTCCACCGGCTGGAATTTTTCGTCCGAACCGAAGCCGACGTCCATGGTCTGGCCGGAGACGATGTTCTTGATGCGCAGGCGGTAGACCATGGCGCCCCGGCCGGTCTTGTTGCCGAGCATCCGCTGGACGATCATGGGGTCGTTGCCGTTCATGAAAACGGTACCGGTTCGAAGTTGGGAAGCTGCTAACATAGGAATCCTCACAGAGTGTACTGAACCCGGACCAGATGGGCGGATTTCATTCAAGTTTGCGCGCCGAAACTACGGCGGGATACTATATCCTTTTATTCGATTTCAGTTAAGTACTTCATCAGGTTGGCCGCAAGATCGCCGTTTTGCCTCAATCTCGATGAGAAAATCGCGAAACCCTTCTCCGATTCCGGAGCGCGGCGCAGGACGGGGAGCAGCCGTTCCTCCCCCGTGGCGGCCGGATCGTCGCGGTCCCGGTCGTTGAACGCGAGGTGGAGGGCTTTGATCTCCTTGAAGTCCCCGGTTTCCAGGAAGGGCTGGAGCAGGTCCATCAAGGCGTGGACCTTGACAAGTTGATGCCTGCCGTCCTGGGGATAGGCCTGCCAGAGGAAGGGGCGGCCCGAAAGGCAAGCGCGGGAAAAAGAATCCTCGCCCCGCACGATCGAAAAATCGGCGGCAAGGAGAGCCTCGTCCCAGGTTTCCTGGCTGAGGAAGGGGAGGAAGGCGACCGGGAAAGGCTTGCCGGCGGCGTCCCAGGCGTCCCGGAACGGTTCCTGGCTCTTACCCGCGGCGGCCAGCACGAGGACCGGCTTCTCCGCGCCGAACAGGGCCAGGTCCCGGACGATGCTGGTAAAATCGCGCTCGTAGCTGAATACGGTCACCCAGAAAAGCTGTCCGGTGTCCGCAGGCAGGCCGAGCCACTCCGTCAGGCTTCTTCGGAGAGCCCCACGCTCGGCATGGGGTCCGTCCAGGATGAGCCCGCCGGTTTTTTCGGTGAATCCCGGCATGAAAAGGGCCTTGCGCACCAGGGGCGAGCGGGTCAGCGAGGGCAGGCAATGGTAATCCCCGGCGAAGTCCTCGGCGCTCAGGTATTCAAGGTCCACGATCAGCCGCGGCACGGGATCGGAGGGATCGAAGAGGATGTCCTCCAGCCAACCGGGACGTCCGCAACCGAAGCACTCGATGATGACGCGAGGTCTTTTCCGCCGGAACTCCGCGATCACCCGATCATCGGCAGATGACGCGGTGACCGCGGCAGCGGCCACCGGTCCGTCCCAATGCGCGACGGTCCAGCCGCGATACACCTGGAGGTCGGCGGAAGGATCCAGGCCGGGGGCGAGCCGGGCGAAGGCTCCCAGATCGTCGACGATCAGCCGGAGGCGCGGCGGGTTTCTGAGGGCGGACAGGGCCTTGGCCAGGCGGTAGACCACTCCGATGTCGCCGAAGTTGTCCACGACCCTGCACAGTATGTCGATGTCGGAAAGGGGGAACGGCATTGCGGAAAGATCATCGCGGAAAACGGAGGGTTAGCCAAGGGTGAGGGTGGGGCATGCGGTCACTCACGTGACCGGCGCTGCTGATCTTCAGCGCGGCGGCAAGGATGCCGCCCATGAACTGTTCAGTTTCGCTTCGCGAAACTGAAAAAAAGGATCGGACAGGACGTCCGATCCTTTTATGGGCGCTACAGGACTCGAACCTGTGACATCCTCGGTGTAAACGAGGCGCTCTAACCAACTGAGCCAAGCACCCGGAAGCCGGAAATTAGCATGAAGGGGCGGGCGGAGTCAAGGATGGGGTGGTTCGGGCGCGGGGCCTTGCCCGCCTTCGCGAGCCGCGTTATGCTGGGTTTCCCATGGATAAGCTCATCATCAAGGGTGCGCGCGAGCACAATCTCAAGAACATCGATCTGGAACTGCCCCGGGACAAGCTGATCGTAATTTCGGGTTTGTCGGGTTCGGGGAAGAGTTCGCTGGCCTTCGATACCATTTTCGCGGAGGGACAGAGGCGCTACGTGGAGAGCCTCTCGGCATACGCGCGTCAGTTCCTTGGCCGGATGGACAAACCGGACCTGGATTATATAGAAGGTCTCTCTCCGGCCATTTCCATCGAACAGAAGACCACCCACCGGAATCCGCGTTCGACCGTCGGCACGGTCACCGAAATTTACGACTACTACCGCCTGCTTTACGCCCGGGCGGGGGTGCCCCACTGTCCTTCCTGCGGCAGGGAGATCAGGGAGCAGCCGGTAGACCAGATCATCGATTCAATCATGGCCTGGGGGGAGGGGACCAAGGTCCAGCTCCTGTCTCCCACCGTTCGGGGCAAGAAGGGCGAGCACCAGAAGATCCTTGAGGACGCGCGCAAGCAGGGTTTCGCCCGCGCGAGGATCGACGGGATATTGGTGAGCCTTGACGAGGACGTGAAGCTCGACAAGCAAAAGAAGCATTCCATAGAAATAATCGTGGACCGCCTGGTGATCGGCAAGGAGATGCGCTCGCGCCTGGCGGAATCGGTGGAGACCGCGCTGCAGGCCGCGGACGGCATCATGCTCGTGCTCCGGCAGGGAACGGAGGGGGAAACGGAGCATTTCTTCAGCCAGAAGAATGCCTGCCCGGATTGCGGGATTTCCATTCCCGAGCTCCAGCCCCGGCTCTTTTCGTTCAACAATCCCTACGGAGCCTGCCCGGCCTGCTCCGGCCTGGGCGCCAAGCTCGAATTCGACCCGGATCTCGTGATTCCCGACCGATCGCTGTCCTTCAACGAAGGCGGATGCATTCCTTACAATCCGGATGCCGCCTGGCACCGCAGCCGTTTCGAGAGCCTGGCCAAGCATTTCAAGTTCAGCCTGGACACGGCCTTCGAGGATCTGCCGCGCAAGGTGATGGACGCGATCCTAACGGGTTCCGACGAGGCGATCGACGTCACCTACGAGAACCGGGAAAAGACGGGCAAGTTCGAGTACCGGACCCGCTTCCCCGGAGTGCTTGAGGATCTCAAGCGCCGCTACTTGGAGACCCAGTCCGCGGGCATCAAGGAATGGCTGGAAAAATTCATGAGCACGAAGCCCTGCGATGAATGCGGTGGAAAGCGCCTGAAGCCGGAGGCCCTGGCGGTCACGGTGGGCGGGCGGAACATCTGGGAACTTTCCAGCCTCTCCGTCGCCGATTCGCTTTCCTTCTTCGAGACCGCGGCCTTCAGCGATACGGACAGGCAGATCGCCAAGCAAATTTTCAAGGAGATCGTCGCGCGGCTCGGCTTCATGAAGAATGTGGGGCTGGACTACCTGACCCTGGAGCGGAAGGCGGGCACCCTTTCCGGCGGCGAGGCCCAGCGCATCAGGCTGGCCACCCAGATCGGTTCGAGCCTCGTGGGCGTCCTGTATATACTGGACGAACCGTCCATCGGCTTGCACCAGCGGGACAACCAGCGCCTGATCGACACGCTTCTGTACCTGCGCGATATCGGCAATACGCTCATCGTGGTGGAGCACGACGAGCAGACCCTGCGAACCGCCGACTGGATCGTGGATCTCGGTCCCGGCGCGGGCGTCCACGGTGGCTGGATAGTCGCCCAGGGCACTCCGGCCCAGGTGATGAAGGTGAAGGAGAGCCTGACGGGCCAGTACCTGGCGGGAAAGCTCACCATGGAGACGCCCTCCAGCCGCAGGACGGGAACCGGGAAGAGCCTGGTGCTCCGCGGCGTCACCGAACACAATCTGAAGGGGATCAGCGTCGAGATCCCGCTGGGCGCCTTCACCTGCATCACGGGGGTCTCCGGTTCCGGAAAATCCACGCTGCTGTCGGACGTGCTGTACCCGGCGGTGTTCAACAAGGTCTCCCGTTCCACCCACGCCGAGGGAGCCTACGAATCCCTGGAGGGCGTGGAGAACGTCGACAAGGTCATCAACATCGACCAGAGCCCGATAGGACGCACGCCGAGGTCCAACCCCGCCACTTACGTCGGGGTATTCAGCTCGATCAGGGACCTGTTCGCCACCCTGCCGGACGCCAAGACGCGCGGCTACAAGCCGGGCCGGTTCTCCTTCAACGTGCGCGGAGGCCGCTGCGAAAACTGCCAGGGCGACGGGACCATCAAGATCGAAATGAACTTCCTTCCGGACGTGTACATCATGTGCGACGTCTGCCGCGGCAAGCGCTTCAACACGGAGACCCTGGAAGTCCGCTTCAAAGGCAAGAACATCGCCGACGTGCTGGACATGACGATAGAAGAGGCGGCCGAATTCTTCGGCTACATTCCCCATGTCGCCAAGAAACTGCAGACCCTCCTGTCGGTCGGCCTCGGTTACATCAAGCTCGGCCAATCGGCGCTCACGCTCTCCGGCGGCGAGGCCCAGCGGGTCAAGCTCGCCCTTGAGCTGTCCAAACGTTCAACCGGGAAGACCCTGTACATCCTGGACGAGCCGACGACGGGACTGCATTTCGCCGACGTGAAGCAGCTGATGGAGGTCATCCAGCGGCTGGTGAACACGGGCAACACGGTGGTCATGATCGAACACAACCTCGACGTCATCCTTCAGGCTGACAAGCTGATAGATCTTGGGCCGGAAGGCGGCGACAGGGGAGGGGAACTCGTCGCGACGGGCACGCCCGAAGAAATCGCGGCCTGCCGGGGCTCGCACACCGGCTTCTATATAAAAGAGCTGCTGGACCGCAGGAAATGAGACTTCCGCTTCCGAGCGTACCTATTTCCGTCCTCCTCTGCGCGCTCTCCCTCTGTTCCGCGTCCGCGGCGTTCGCGCAGGAGGCTCCCGCGCCGATTCCCGCTCCGACCCCGGTTCCCGCTCCGACCCCGGCAGCCGAGGCTGAACCGGTTCAGGTCTCCCCCATGGAACTCGACATACGGACTTCGACGCTCCTGGAACTCGCCGCCTGGTGCCGGGAACTGGGCCTCAGCGAGGGAGGTACGAAGAACGAACTCGCCGGAAGGTTGCGGAAGCATTTCCGGTTGCCGGAGCCGGCGGCTTCCCCGGCAACGGCTGCCTCGGAGGGTTCCGCGAGGACGGTGGTGGTGGAATCGGCCCGGAGCACCGAGTATTTCACGCTTGAAGCGGTGGACGAGGAGTATGCCCGGCTCCGCGGTGACGTGGTCGTCACCATGAAGGACGGGGAGTCCACGCACCGGATACGGGCCAAGGAACTGCTGTACAACCGCAGCCGCAACCTGCTCACCGCCACCGGCAATGTCGAGTACGAGAAAACCGGGGGCGAAACGACCGAAACTTTCATCGGCGATTCGATTACCGTGGAAATGGATAACTGGACGGGCGTCTTCCTCGGAGGCGCCTCCGAGCTTTCCAAGAAGTCGGATGCCACCGCTTACCGTTTCTCCGCCTCCATGATCTCCCGCGCGGCCGAGGATGTTACCGTGCTGACGGACGCGACGGTCAAGACCGCGTCCGCGGAGGAACCGTATTGGTCGCTTTCCGCCTCCAAGATCTGGCTCCTGCCCGGTTCCGAATGGGCCATCCTGAACGCTGTGCTCAAGATCGGCGAAGTACCGATGCTGTACATTCCCTTCTTCTATTTGCCGGGGGATGAATTGGTGTTCCACCCGGTGCTCGGCTACCGATCGCGGGAAGGTTCCTTCGTGCAGACGACCACGTACCTGATCGGCCGGCCCAAGGCGGCCGCCTCGGGTCAGAGCTCCATTATGAAGGTGCTCGCCAAGGACGAGAACGAGGAGCGCAAACTCGAGGGCATCTTCCTCAGAGGTACGGGAAAAAGGACGACCGCCGATACGGGCGCGAGCCTGTCTCTGCTCTTCGACGCGTACGCGAACCTGGGCTATCACCTCGGGGTCAATGCGGCTTTTCCCAAAAAAGGCATCCTCGGAAAGACGGACCTGTCCGTCGGCCTCGGCGTGACGCGTAATGTGATGCAGCTGGCATCCGGCGATTATTCGCCCTTCGATCCGGAAACGGGGGAGAGCGTCTGGAATGAGGCCCGCCTGTTTTCGGCCCCGGTGCCGTTCCGGTACCGGATGAAGGCTGCGGGTTCCCTCGCGCTGGGCAAGTCGAACCTCACATGGTCCTTCCCCTTCTATTCGGATCCCTTCGTCGATCAGGATTTCCTGAACCGGTCCGAGAACATGGACTGGTTCAACATGATGAAGGATCCCTCGGCAGGCGCGAGCGCCACCACGACGATAGCCGCACTCGGCAGCTACGAATGGCGCGTCTCCTCCTCCAACCTATCCGGCGACTTGAAGGCCCTTTCCCCCTTCGTCAAGACCGCTTCCATTTCCAGTATGTACAGCGCGTTGACCTTCAGCACCCGGACAGACTCGGAGCAGGATTCTTCGTCCCCTTCCCGCACATTCTTCTATCCGAACAAGCTCACCCTGCTTTCGGCGAGCGCATCGGTTGCGGGGGTACCGTTTTCGCTCGGTTCCGGAGCTGCCGCGGAAAAACCGGCCGCCGCGAAGAAAGAGATAGCCGAATCCGAAAAGCCGACCGCCATGCCCGGAGAGGCGAGATCTCCATGGACGAAGGACGAAACCGCGGCTACCACCGATGAAACTGCGACGGCGGATGACGGCCTGCGGCCTCCAGCCATCGTCCGCCGCTCGCCGACGCCGGCGGGCGCGGGCGATCCTGGCTTCGAGATCAGCTATTCGCTGAGCCCGAGCGCCTCTTCCGACCTCGTATTCAATTCGAACTCCAGCACGCATTACTGGAAGAATATGATGGACGTCGCCTGGGACGACCATTCGTCCCTGCTTTCCGCGACGAAACTGACGGGAAGCCTCAGCGCCAAGGCATCAAGCGCGATGAATCTGGCATCCCTCGCGGTGACGCTGTCCGGAAACGGAGCCTGGCAGGAATATTCTTACATGAACGAGGACGCTACGGAATTCGATACGCCGACCAAGCGCCTCGCAGCGGACCTGCGCAACTACAAATCCACCTTCTTCACCACGAGCGCCGACGCGGGCCTGACGATCAAACCGTTCCCGTCCGTATCGGCCCTGTCGGCTTCCAGCTTCAAATATTCCGTGAAAGGACTGGTAGCCAAATCCGTGTTCGAAGGGGACGCCGCCGATCCTTCCTATAGCGTCGAGTACGGTGCGTGGGAAAAGGACAGCCTGACGTCCCACCAGATCTCGGCCAGCCTCGCGGCCTCGGTACGTGAACAGAGCCAGACCCTGACGCTTTCGGCGGACCTGCCCCCCCTGGATTCGTCGGCGTCCGCGGCGGCGAGTTTGAAGATCTGGCGGACGACGACATCGGGTAGCGGCAAGGTCACCGATCTGGATTCCAACCCCCAGTTCCAGCCGGTTACGCTCACCGAGTCGGTCGACCTCGGGACCGGACGCAGCGCCTCCTCCAGCTTCACCTACAACCCGGAGCTGGAAGATTTCACCTCGGCCGTCGCGTCCCTGAACCTCGGCGCATTCACGGCCTCCCTGAATGCCGCGCGCGCGAACCGTTACGATCTGATCGAATCCCAGGGCTGGGTGCTCGTCCAGGATACCGAAGCGCTACGCGCCAAGACCCTTTCGATGAACTACAAGCTCAAAGGTGATTCGAATCTCGACGACAAGGGACGGTTCAAGGTCTCCCTGGATTCCTCGGCGAGCGTCGCTTTCGATTTCCTCCGCTTCACCCAGTCGTCTTTCAACTCTTCCATAACGGCCGGATGCAAAATCAACGATTTCCTGGATCTTTCCATAACAACGCGTTCCCAGAACGCGGTAATATTCCGATACCTCCAGGATATTCACGGCTTGGAGCTTCCCGTGGAAATTCCCGGTGAAAAGAACCCCCTTATCGACCTGGCCAACTCCTTCGCCTTCTTCGACGATGAGCTGCGCAAATCATCCGGCTTCAAGCTCAAGAGTTTCGACCTTGCCGCCACCCACTATTTGGGCGACTGGAACGCCAAGCTCAACTTTTCCCTGAAACCCTTTCTGGACATGCAATACAAGAAGAACGGCGTGACCGTCCCGACCTACCGTTTTCTGGATGAGATCAGTTTCCTGGTCCAATGGGTCCCCATAACCGAGTTCAAGACGGAAATCAAGAAGGATAAGGACGGATTCGTCTACAAATGAGGGAGGCGCGCGGAGAACGGCCTCACTTGACGCTCCCATCCGCCGACTATACACTTTTGCCCGTGAGGTCTACTTGGATTCCTGCTTGATCATCGTCCTCGACAATCACGACGTGCTGGCCGGCGTTTGCGGCGCGAACGACGAGAATCTCCGGGCGCTTGAAGACGCGCTGGATTGCCGAATTGCGGTACGCGGGAACGAGCTTTCCCTGAATAGCGAGAACGAGGGAGTACGCGCCCGTTTCAAGTCCGTGCTCGACACCCTCATCGCATCGGTTTCCCGGGGCGATTCCCTTTCCACCGATTTCGTCAGGGCGGTCGTCGACGGTTCCGGCGAAGAAGGGGGGTACGGAGCGGGTTCAAGGGAAGATCCTTTCAAGGAAGCCGCCATCCTCATCCCCCGCGGCTACGGACGGGTATTGCCCCGCAGCCTCAACCAGGCGCGCTACATAATCGGCATGCGCAGCACCGACATCGTATTCTGCGCCGGACCCGCCGGAACGGGCAAGACATATCTGGCGGTGGCCGAAGCCCTGCGCGAGGTGCTCTCCAAGAAGAGGCGCAAGCTCGTGCTCACCCGGCCGGTCGTGGAAGCCGGCGAGAGCCTCGGGTTCCTGCCGGGCGACCTTGCCCAAAAGATCAATCCCTATCTGAGGCCTTTGTACGACGCGATGGAGGCCCTGGTGCCCTTCGAGACGATCCGTCGGATGGAAGAGAGCGGCCTGATCGAAATCGCGCCCCTGGCCTATATGCGCGGCCGCAGTTTGAATGATTGCGTGGTGATCCTGGATGAAGCCCAGAACACCACCAAGGAGCAGATGAAGATGTTCCTCACCCGTATCGGAGAGGGTTCCAAGGCGATAGTGACCGGAGACGCGACCCAGGTCGATCTGCCGAAACGATCGGAATCCGGCCTGCTGCATGCGCTACGCGTCCTTTCGGGCGTGCCCGGCCTCCACTTTTCTTATCTCAATACCGCCGACGTGGTACGCAATCCCCTCATCAAACACATCATCGAAGCTTATGAACGCGAAAAGGATTGACCGTCTCCGGGCCGCTGCGCCTATCGCTTCTTTTCTCGGGAGATTCAGGCCGGGTCCGACTGCCGCGATCCTGGCCTGTTTCGTCGTCTCCGCGATCGTGGCCGGGGCGCCTTCGCTCTCCCCTACGGGAACACCCGACGACAGCGGCTTTGAAGTGGGAGAGCCGGCGGACCGTGACGTCATAGCGCGTCGTACCGTGATTTTTATCGACGAGGACGCGACGCGGCTCCGGCGGGAAGCCCAGGAACGCTTGGTTCCGGCGGTATTCCGTTATTCGGCGACTGCGGCCAAGGAAAGCCTGGACTCCTTCGCCGCCTTTTCCGCCCGTGCCCGGGAGCTCTTTGAGGAACGCGTATCCGCGGACGCCTTCCGATTCGCCATCCAGGCGGATTTCCCCGGTGCGTTCCAGAAGGACTCGATGGACGCTCTTTACCGCAATCCGGGACGGACCCGCTTGCTTGACGACCTTGAATCCGTCCTCAGGATCGTAATTTCCACGGGAATCGTCGCCCTGCCGGAAGGGGGCCTGGACGGCTTCAACCCGGACGCGATCGAGGTCGTTCGCAAGAACGGCGGCGGTTCCGAACGGGAACGCGTTTCCATCGCCTCCTTGGCCGTTTCCTCCACCATTTCCGCCAAGATCGCCGCCATGGTGAAATCCGGATCGTATCCCGCCGCACTGGATTCCCTGGCTTCCGCCGTTCTCTCCCAATTCGCGAATGAGAACATCTTCTATTCCGCCGAGGATAGCGTCCGCCGCCTCGAGGCTGCCCGCTCCAGCGTCGAACCGGTCATGAAGCGCATCGAAAAAGGCGAAAGCGTCGTGCGCAAGGGCTTTATCGTGTCCAAGACCGACTTCGCCGCGCTCCGGGCCATGGGCGGTTTCGCGGACCGCGACGAGGGAGCGAGCTACGTCGGCAAGCTGATCCTCCTGGCGCTCTCGTTCGCCTTGATGATATTCCTCGCCGGACCGCGGGTCGTCGGCCGCTTGCTCCAGCCGTCGGAAGTCTACCTGATAGCGGCGGCGTCCTCCGCTTACCTGATCGGCGCCGCCTTCGCGTCCGGCCTTGAAGTGCCCGTCGCCGCATTCCCTTCGGCCGTTTTCCTGCCGACCGCCCTTCTCGTCATGTTGCCGGCCGTCCTCATGGGACCCCGTGTCGCCGCGGCGCTTTCCATCTGCCTCCCGCTCGCCGCTTTCGTTGTTAATTCCTTCGACGCGTCGTCGTTCTTCTTCGCCCTCGCCTCGGGAGCGGCCGGCGCCTTCGTGCTGCAGGGAGCGGAGCGGCGGATGGACCTCGTTAGGGCAGGCGCCATCGTCGCGGCGGCCCAGCTCGTCGCGGCGGCCGGTATCCTGCTCGCCCTCCGTTCGGACGCATCCGTTTTCCCGAGCATTCTTTTCTGGTCCGCATTCAACGGCTTCGCCAGCGGCATGACCGTGCTCGGCCTGTTGCCCTTGCTGGAACAGGCACTTAACGCGGCCACGCCCTTCCGCCTGATCGAACTCTCCGACCTCAATTCTCCCATGCTCAAGCGGCTTCTGACCATCGCGCCGGGAACCTACAGCCATTCGGTGACGGTCGCCAATCTGGCGGAATCCGCTTGCCGCGAGATCGGGGCCAACTCCCTGCTCGCGCGGGTGGGCGCCTACTACCACGACATCGGCAAGATGGACCAGCCCGAATATTTCATCGAAAACCAGGCCGCCTACAACAAGCACGACGACCTGGCGCCGCGACTCTCGGCGACCGTCATCCGCAGCCATGTGAAGATCGGCATGGAAAAAGCGAGGCGCATGGGGCTTCCGCTGGAGGTGGTGGACATAATCGCCGAGCACCACGGCAATTCGGTGATAAGCTGGTTCTACAACGAAGCCCTCAAGCGGGAAGACCAGGTCAAGGCCGACGACTTCTCCTATCCCGGATCTCCGCCGCGGTCCAAGGAATCGGCCGTGGTCATGCTCGCTGATTCGGTGGAGGCCGCCGTCCGGTCCATGAAGAAACCGACTATGAGCAGGCTCGATAAATTCGTACAGGAGCTCATCATGTCGAAATTCGAGCAGGGCCAGCTCTCGGAATCCGAACTAACCTTCAAGGATCTCGAGGCCATCAAGAATTCCTTCGTCCGGGTGCTCGCGGGTCATTACCATTCCCGGATCGAATATCCGAAGGCTCGGGAGGCGGTCGGTTGAACAGGATAGAAGTCGCGGTCGAAGGGATCGAAGAACCCGCCTGGATCTCCGCATTCATCGCCTTCGCCGGGAAAGTGCTGGTTCGCCTCGGCCGGGACGGCTGGGACCTTTCCTTCCTCCTCTGCGACGACGCGACGATGAAGAGCCTGAACTCGCAGTACAGGTCCAAGGACGAGAGCACGGACGTGCTTTCATTCGCGCTCGGCGAAACGGTCAGGGACGAAGAATTCGGCGATCGATGGGTTGCGGGCGACATCGCGATCTCGCTGGACATGCTCGCCGGGAACGCCGAGTACTTCGGCGTCTCGCAAGATGAAGAGTTGCGCAGACTCGCCCTTCACGGTATCCTGCATCTGGACGGTAACGACCATGAGGACAACGATCCTGAACGGCCGATGCTCCGTCTGCAAGAGGAGATAATGGCTGAATTGACGGGGGAGCGTATCCTTCCATGAGCGTAAGAACCATAATAAATAAATTCCTCGGAAGCCGGCAATCCGAATTCGAAGAGGGCTATGAAGAGCTCAACGTCGAAAAACGGGACATGATCCGCGGCATCGTTGAGCTTTCCGAGACCGTCGTGAAAGAAGTGATGGTCCCCCGAATCGACACCGTTTTCCTCTCGGTGGACGCCGCGCACGATGAGCTTCTGGAACGCATCGCGGAAAGCGGCCACTCCCGTTTTCCCGTCTACAAGGACACCATCGACAATGTGGTGGGGGTCCTGTACGTGAAGGACCTGCTGCGGCATCTCGCGCGCGGCCAGGACTTCGAGATAGCGGCCCTCGCGCGGAAGCCCTATTTCGTGCCGGAGTCCAAAAGGATAGACGAGCTGCTCCGCGAACTCCAGCGGAGGCGCGTCCATATCGCCGTCGCGGTGGACGAATACGGCGGCGTTTCCGGCATAGTCTGCATGGAAGACATCATCGAGGAAATCGTCGGCGACATCCAGGACGAATTCGACAACGAAAGGGAGGATATCCTGCAGATCGGCGACGGAGTCTACCTCTGCGACGCGCGGGTGAACCTGGACGATCTGTCGGAAGAGCTTTCCCTCGAATTGCCGACCGATGATTTCGATACCCTGGGCGGTTTCGTCTTCGACCTGTTCGGCAAGATTCCGGTCAAATACGAGAAATCCAGCTTCGGAGGCCATGATTTCATTATCCAGGATATGGAAGGCCACAAGATCAACACGGTCAAGATAGTACTGAAGAGGGAAGAGGCGGTATGAGCTTTCGCGGTTTGCGGCGCCCGCTCTTGCGCCCGCTCGCGCGATCCGCCTTGACCGTCGCCTGCGCCGCGGTTCTTGCGTTGATCGCCGCGCCCGCGGTCCCGGCCGCGAACGGTCCTTCGACCGCGAACGGTCCTTCGACCGCGAACGGTCCCTCGACCGCGGCTTTCGCCTCCTACGAACTCGGCCGGACGGCGATGCTCGTGGAGGACTGGTACGGGGCCGCCGAACATTTCCTGGAAGCCCTGAGGGTCAATCCATCCTACGTGGAATGCGTCTCTTCCTTGGCGGAATGCTATTATTCGCTCGGCGAATTCGACCAGGCCCTCTCCTGGGCCAGGAAAGCCCGTTCGCTTTCCCGGGGGAGCACGGCGTTCGCGAACCTTGAAGCCTTCATCCGTACCGCGATGGGAGATCTCGCGGGAGCGGACGCGATCATCCGTGAAGTCCTCTCCATCGAACCGAACAACCGCGAAGCATCGTTCGCCGCGGCGGAACTCGACATCGCGCGCGGCAGGGCGGGGGACGCCGCCGTCCGCTATCGGGAAGCCGCCCGACGCTATCCCGACGACCGCCGCGCCCTGCTCTCGCTTGCCCTCGTGCTCGGGTCCCTGGGCGACGAGGAGGGGGCGCGTTCCTACGCGGAGAGGGCCGTGGCGCTCCATGCGGACGACCACCGGGTGCTCTTCTACGCCGCCTATCTGGACTCGGCCGCCGGGCGCCTGGATTCGGCCGCGAAACGACTTGAAGCGGCCCTTTCGCTCAAAGGCGATTTCGCGGTCGCGCGGTCCCTGCTGGCGACGGTCAGGTACCGCAGGGGAGAATGGGAAGAGGCCGCGCGCCTGGCCGACGCCGCCATCGCTGCGGACAGGTCCGACGTCTCCGCCTGGTACCTGAAAGGCCTCGCACTGGAGCGCCAGAAAAAGTATCCGGAAGCCAGGGCCGTGCTTGCGGGAGCCGTGGCCGTGGACGGCGAAGACGAGTTCGCCCGCGCCACCCTTGAGAACCTCATCGTCGCCACGACCCGGACCGAGGCTCCCGAGCGGGCCCGCTGGGCCAAATACCACTTTGACCGCGCGCGTGATTTCCTTTCCCGGAACCTGTCCGACCAGGCCATTTACGAATACCGCCGCGGTCTCCGCCTTGACCCCTACGCGAAAGAGCGTGCAGCCTACGCCGAAATCATGAGGACGCTGGGATATCCGGCCAAGCAGCTCGCCGAGCTCCGCTTCATGCAGGAGCTGGGGAAGGCCGACCGGGCCATCAACGATGCAGTGGAGACCTACGATTCCCTGCTCGCCGACGCCCTGCACCGCCGCTGGGACGTGGATCCGGTCACGCTTCCCTCCCGGCATTGGAATATCGCCGTCGTTTCGATCGCCTCTCAATCCGCGGCGATCCATGCGGATTCGGGCAGAGTGGCGGCCGGCCTCGTCAAGGACCTCCTCGTCCATGACGGCAACATCTCCGTCATCGACATAGGCATCCCGCAACCGGGTTTTTCCGCCGCCTTCCGCGCTGCGCGTGAAGCGGGAGCCGATTATTTCCTGGCGGTGTCGGCGGCGGAAAGCGAGCGCGACCTCTCGTTGCACGCCCGCCTGTATGTCGCGCGTACAGGGTCCGACGCCGCCGAATACGCGGCCTTCCGTACGGGCAGCGATCGGCTGCGCAACTCCGCGCGCCGCATCGTCGACCAACTGAGCGTCTCGCTTCCGTTCCGATCCACGCTCGTGGCGCGGAAGGCAGGGGTCGGCCTTATGGACAAGGGCAAGATCGACGGAGTAAAAGCCGAGACCGTCTACGAGATAATCAGGAAGGGAGCCGCCGCGCCGCTGCCGGAGGGCATCGGCCTGTCGTATACCCGCAACGACGTGGTGGGGACTTTCACGACGACCGAAACGGACGAATCGATTTCGGCGGGCGCGCTCGCCAGGATCGGCTTCTTCGACCGCATCGCGGCAGGCGACGAGATCGTGGCCCTTCCGGTCAAAGCCGGAATGGCCAAGGACGGCTCGGTCCAGGCGGCGCAGGCGGCGCAGGCGGACGGAAAACCGGAAGAGCCCGTTCTTGATCCTGAATTGCGCTATCTGCTCAGGACTCTCCGCTAGCGGCGAGCTCGCCGAGAATCGCGTCTATCCATTCGCGCGTGTCGGCCGCGAAGGTCGTCTGGGCCAATAGGAATTCGAAAAGAGCTTCCCTTTTTTTCCCGCTGAAATAATACGATTGTCCGAGATAAAAGCGCGCGCGGGCTTCCGATGCTTCGGTCCTCGTCAGGGAAAGGAAGCGGGAGAATTGGGACACCGCGTCTTCCCAATGACGGGCCGCGAAAGGGCCCTGCACGATCGATCGCAGCGCGTATTCCTCTCCGCCGACCGGCGCTTCCAGATCCAAGGGAAAGGCGCGGGGTTTTTTCGGGACGATTCTTTTTTCCCTCGTGCGGGCCGAAATGGCCGCGACCGCCTTCTCGGCGTCGCTGCTCAATCCTTCGGAAACGGCGGTCCGCCAGAGTGCCGAAACGGCCGTTCCGCTGATGGCCTCCATGGAAATGAAAGGAAGGGGCATGGAACGTATGTTCGCGGGCGGTCCCGGCAGCCCGATACGGTAACGCCCCGCCGCTATCTCCACCGGACGCTGCGTGGCGTTTTTCCCCGGGGTGACCACGACTGTACCCGACTTCAGCTCGTTCTCCCCCACCAGCGCGTAGAAATAGCCGATACCGGGAACAGGATAGTCTATGAAAGGCGAAGCCGCGGACGTCGCCTGGACGATTACGGCATCCAGAAGGTCCGACAGGGCCGCGATCGGGGAGGCGCTCCGGTAAAGGAGCGCCGTCCTGTCCTTCATGTCCGGCGCGAAAGAGATGACCACCGCGTCTCCCTGAACCTTCGCGGTAATGCTTTCGAACTTCGTCATGGCGGAAATTACCGGTTCCGCCCGAACTAGGGGCGCTATGGGAAGGGTCGCCGTTTCAAGCGCTACGGGGGCACCGGTGGCATTTCCGAAAGGCAGGACGATGTCGTAGCGCGTGCCCGCCTCATCCGTCGCGGCGATGAAGTAATGCCATGGTCCTCGGGACGGCGGCTTGTCTATATAGGACTCCGCTCCGTACGGAACCTCGGCCAGAGGAACGGCGTCGGCGGCGAGCGAGGCCGAAAACGCGCCGGTCTGCCTGAAAATGGCAACGAATCCTCGCGCGTCCGGGGAATCGAGCCAGGAAAGCTTGACGAGGTCGCCTTTCACCGCGACTCGGATGCGCGACACGAAGGGGGCGAATACCTTGTCTTCCTCGGCTCGTGCGGGAAGGGGCGCCAGGATCGATATTGCGGCGAGGGCCGCGGCAAGGAATACGGCGGGTCGTTCCATATACCTATAGTATTCGGCTAAAACCGCTTCCGTCCAGAGTGGTTTGACAGAGACCGCCCTTTACCGTACTCTGTCCCCATGTTCGTGTCCGTCATCCTCGATCCGGGATCGGAGGAACGCGCCAAGGAGCTATCGGAACTTCTCGCGCGATACGGCTTCGAGAAAGTGCAGCGCGGCCTCTGGGAATCGGCGATCATCGCTCCGCCTTCGCTCGACAGGCTCAAACGGGATCTTGATCGCGCGACCGACGCCTACGATCGCATCCGCATTTTCCAGTTTCCCGTGGACGGAACGCTCGTCGTCTCCGGCCTCCGCGACAAGAAGTGGCGCAGGCTCGTTGCCCGCGCCCCGTCCAAATGAACCAAGACCTCAGCAGGAGAAGCAGTCATGCTCGTATCTGAATTGGGAAATCGAGTCCAGGAACTCAAGGCAAGAATAAACGATACCTGGAGGCGGCTTTGACCCCGCTTCCTTCGAAAAGAAAATAGCCGAGCTGGAAGCCCGATCCGCCGCCGGCGATTTCTGGAACGATCCTTCGGCCGCCGAAAAGACGATGACCGCGCTGAAAACGCTGAAAGCCCGTTACGAGCCCTGGAAGGCGCTTGAATTCGAGATCGACGATCTTGCCCTCCTGCACGAAATGGCCCTGGCCGAGAACGATGAGAGCCAGGCCGCCGAGATCGAAAAGATCCTTGCCGACCTCTCGGCGCGTTACGAGAAGCAGAACATACTGGAACTCATGTCCGGCGAAGTGGACCGGAACGGCTGCTTCCTGAATATTCATTCCGGCGCGGGCGGCACCGAATCCTGCGATTGGGCCCAGATGCTCCTGCGAATGTACGTCCGCTGGGCGGAACGCCGCGGCTTCTCCGTGGAGATCGCCGACATCCTGGAAGCCGAAGGCGGCATAAAATCGGCGACCGTCCAGATCGAGGGGGAATTCGCTTTCGGCTACCTCAAGGGAGAATCGGGAGTCCACCGGCTCGTGCGCATCAGCCCCTTCGACGCGGCCGCAAGACGCCATACCTCCTTCGCCTCAGCCTATGCCTTTCCCATCCTTGACGATTCCATCGAGGTGGATATCCGGCCGGAGGATCTTCGCGTGGACACCTACCGTTCGGGAGGCGCCGGCGGACAGCACGTCAACAAAACCGACAGCGCCGTGCGCTTTACCCACCTTCCCACCGGCATCGTAGTCGCTTGCCAATCCGAGCGGAGCCAGATCAAGAACCGGGCTACCGCGATGAGCATACTCAAGGCCCGCCTATACGAACACTACCGTGAGGAGAAGGAAAAGGCCAACGAGAGGTTCGCCCAGGAAAAGAAGGACATCTCCTGGGGAAACCAGATCCGTTCCTATGTTTTCCAGCCCTACACTATGGTGAAGGACGCCCGCACAAAGCATGAAACGGGAAACATCCAGGCAGTCATGGACGGAGAAATCGACCCCTTCATCGAGGAGTACCTCCGCTACTCCTGGAAAGCATCCCGGAAGAGCTAGTCCGGTGTACCGCCTGTCCCGAACGGCGATCGCGGCCGCGATATTCGCGATGGCGTTCCCGGCTGCCCACGCCTTCGGGGCGCGCGAAACGGCATCGCCCGCAGCGGAATCGGTCGACTGGACCGTCGGCATCGCCTCCCTCTCCCGAACGGACGATTCGCCGTCCCTCGCCGTGCTGGCCGACCTCGTCGGCGGGCGTCTGGCGCGCTCGGTCAGCGAGGTCGGTTCGCGAGAGCGCACGGAGGAAGAGCTCGCGATCATGCTGAAAGCCCGGTCGACGGAAAAGTTGCGCTTGGCCGGCAAGAATTTGTCCGCGAAGCGCGCGGCCAGGGACGCTCTTTTTTTCCAGGGTTATCCCGGCTGGAAGTACGGCAAGGAACTCTCCAAGGCCGATGGGTCCGTCGCCGCGGCCGTGAAGGAATTGTCGGCGATACGTGAAAAACCGCCGGCCTTCCTAGCCGCTTCGAAGATAGCCCTTTCGAAGGACAATGAGGACGGCCGGTTTCTTCCCGTCGTCGCCGAAGGGAAAGAATCGGAAATCTGCTCCGCGAAGAAACTGGATGTCCTGCTCTACGGATCGATAGAGCCGTTCTACGGACGGCACCTCGTTTCCCTGAGCCTGTACGACGACGGTCTTGGCTCGGTCGTCTTCCGCGACGAGAGCGTCTTTTCCCCCGAAAACCGTGAAGAGGCCTTGAACGAACTGGTTTCGCGCCTGAAGGCTTTCGTCTCCGGACTTCAGCCGTCCGCTTTCAGGATCGCCGTCGTTCCGGAGGATGCCGAGATCGTCGTGGACGGCAAGTACGCGGGCAAGGGAACGGCCGCGGTCGCGGAACGCAAACCGGCCGAGGATATCCCCATCGAACTGAACGCGACCGGGTATGAAAGCGCGGCCGCCAAAGTGAGCTTCAGGAGCGGGGAATTGCTTGAGATCGAAGCGGAATTGAAACCCATCCTGACGACGACGCTCGCGGTGGCGGCGCTGGATCCTGACGGCGGATCCGGGGAAGCCGTTGAGGCGGCGGGCGCATCCGTGCGGGTCGGCGCGTTGTACGCAGGCGCCGCGCCCTTGTCGGTCCAAGTTCCGCGGGGGCCGCTGTCGTACTTTTCCGTCAAGGACGAACGGGGCCGCACCGGTTCGGTTGTCGCGGAAAGCCTGGCCGACGCCTCCATCGGCGTGACGCTGCTTGAGCCGCCTTCGGCCGGCGCCAAGCCGGTAGCCGACGCGCGGAAAAGCTTCTACGGCGCCTTCGGCCGGTTCTCCGTCGCCCTTCCGGTCGCCTTCTTCGCCTCGGGAATCGCCGATTCCTACGAAAAAAGCCTGCCCGAAGAGTCGGTTTCTTACTATCCTTCGATGTCGACTTCGGCGATCACGGCGCGGACGGTATCCACAGTGGCTTGGATCACCGCGGGGGCTTTCCTCGCTGATTCGGCCTACCGCCTCGTCCGATACCTCTCCGCTTCATCCCGGCGCGCGACGGCCTTGTCGCACGGCAAATAAACCAGACCCAAGGACGGTGCAGGTGGCAAGCAAGGGTTTCGCCCAAAAGATACGTTCCCTGTTCGCGTCCGCTCCGCTCGCGAACGACGGTTTTTACGACGAGCTGTCGGACAGCCTCGTGGAGGGGGACCTCGGAGCCTCCGAGGCCTTCGCCCTGGTCGAGGAATTGCGCGCTTCGTGCGGAAAGGACAAAATTTCGCGTCCGGAGGAGGTCGAAGCGCGGCTCGCTTCGCTGCTCTCATCCCGCCTCCTGTCCTGGGAGACCGTGCCGTTGCAGGGGAAATTGACCGTCGTGCTCCTGCTCGGGGTCAACGGAGTCGGGAAAACCACAACGGCGGCCAAGCTCTGCGACTGGTACTCAAGGAACCACGGACGCGCTCCGCTGCTCGCCGCCGCGGACACCTTCCGCGCGGCGGCCATAGATCAGTTGAAGATCCACGGAGAACGGCTCGGAGTGCCGGTGGTCGCGCACAAGCACGGCGGCGATCCGGCCGCGGTCGTATACGACGCCATCGAAGCCGCCCGTTCCCGCGGTTGCGATCTCGTGGTGGCGGACACGGCGGGCCGGATGCATACGAAGACGGGCCTTGTGGAAGAGCTGAAAAAGATAGACCGTGTAGTCGCCGCCAAGGCAGCGGATGCCGAATACCTGAAGTTCATCGTGCTCGACGCGACAACGGGACGCAACGCCCTGGCGCAGGCGGAAACCTTCCATTCCGCGGTCTCGTTGGACGCCGCCATCCTCACCAAATACGATTCGAGCGCGCGGGGAGGCATCGCGTTTTCGCTCGCGAGCGTGCTTTCCCTGCCTACGGCCTTCGTATGCGCCGGGGAATCGTATGCGGACATACGGCCCTTCGCCGCGGTCAAATATGCGCGGGAATTTGTCCGCCTGGAGTAGGAGGCTGCCGCCCGCGGCCGTCCTCCTGATCCTGGCCTTCCCCGCGGCAGTCTTAGGTGCCGAATGGTATGCATCCGACGCGGCGGGTCTGGCACTGGAAACCGTCGCCCGTTCGCGTGCCCTCAGGCTGGATCATGCCCTCTCGGTGGAAACGCTCGGGAGCACCGAGGCTCCGCCGGAAGTCGTCGGATACATCGCGGAAGGCGGTCGTGTCGAACAAAGGACGCTCTGGGAGAAAGGCAAGGAAACGCGCCGCAGCCTTGCCGCATGGGACAGGAGGAAGGTCTTGCGGCTGGAGGAAAGGACGGACGAATCCGGACGCATATCACGGGAACGCTACGATGCCGAAGGGCGCCTCTCGGAGGAATCCACGCTGGAGGGGGACGGCTCGGGAACCGCCACCCGCTATCGTTACGAGGGGGCGGTGCTTGCCTCCGCGGAATCGGTTGCGTTCGTGCTCCCGGCCTCCGCGGAGAAGTCTGAACCAACGGCCGAATCCACTGCCGAAGCTCCGGCCGAATCCCCTGCAGAATCCCCGGCCGTGTCGCCCCCCGGCGTCCCGGAGGAGCTGTTTCTCTGGAAGGATACCTACCGCTACGGCCGCTCGGGAGCATTGCTTTCGGTCGAACGGAGCTCCTCCGAAGGAGAGGCGCAGGGTTCCGCTCTTTTCGTCTCGCGCCGCGGAGCTCCGCTCCTGCTTGAAACCCGCTCCCCGGATGGCTACGCGGTCCGGACGCGGTTCGATGCATGGGGGCGGCCGATAGAGAATGCATCCATAGATTCCGAGGGCGCGGTCATCGGCGCGGTCGATACAACCTCATACGAGGCGGACGCCGACAAGGGTGGTCCGGCTGTGAGAAGCAGGACTGAAGGCGAGATCATCGTTGAAACGCAGTTGGACGGAAAGGGCCGGGTCGTCTCGGAAACGCGGAAGGCGAAGGACGGCACCCTGATCGAAGAATTGACGAACGCCTGGAAGGGAGACCGGCTCGCTTCCGTCGAACGGAAGCTGGCGGGGACCATCCGCCTGACCGAATACGAGTACGATGCCGCGGGAGACCGCAGCGCCGAACGGGACTTCAGGAACGGTACGCTCGAACGCAAGCTGAACAGGGAAGGGGATACCGAGGTTGAAGAGTTGTTCGCGGGCGGCAAGCTGGTGATGCGCGCTACATGGACGGGCGGCATGAAAACCAAGGAAGAGCGCGTGCGCGGAGAAGCCAGATGACAGGAATTCCTGCCGCGAAACCTCCGCGCGGGCGAGCCGGCTTGCGGTCCGGTACGCGGTCCGGCTTGCGGTCCGGCTTGCGGTCCGGCTTGCGGTCCGGCTTGCGGACTCTGGCCTGGATTCCCTTCACCGCCCTTCGCTATCTCGCCGTGCGCCGAAGGGATAAATCCACTCCTTCCTCCCTGCTTGCCGTACTCGGGATCGCGACCGGCGTCATGTCGCTGACCATCGTCCTTTCGGTGATGAACGGATTCCAGCTCGGATTCATCGAAAGCATCCTGGAGATATCTTCCTATCACGTACGGGTTGAAGGGTCGGACTCCCCGGTTCCCGACGAAGGACTCGTGAGGGAATTGTCGGCGTTGCCCGGAACGGCTTCCGTGGTTCCCTTCCTGGACGTTCAGACCATAATCCGCGGCGGCAAGAGGAGCCAAGCCGGATGCCTGCTCCGCGGGCTGCCTCCGGAAGTAAGGGAGCTGGATCCCGGTTTCTCCGCGCAGCTTGAAATCGAGACGGGTTCCTTCGATCTCGTCGGAAAGCGTTCCGTCGTACTCGGGGCCGAACTCGCCCGCAACATCGGCGCGGGGGTGGGGGATACCGTCGTATTCCTCGCATTCGCGGGGAACGCGCTGGATTCCCTTTCGCCCGAGGACGCCGCTTTCACCGTCACCGGGACCTTCCGCTCGGGTTTCTACGAATACGATCTCGGGTGGGCCTTCACCTCCCTGGCCGACGCTTCCGATCTGTACGGAGAGCCGGTGCCCTGGGCCTACGGAGTCAAACTGCGCGACCGCTGGAGGGACGAGGCCGCTGTCGCGGCGATGGGACGCGCGACGGGCGCGCGGAACTTGCGGGCGACGTCCTGGCGGGTATACAACAGGGCCTTCTTCGGCGCCCTGAGGACCGAAAAACTGGTCATGTTCGGCCTCGTGGCCCTCATCTTCGTCGTGGTCGCGCTAAACATCTTCCAGGCGCAGCGCCGTTCGGTGCTGGAGCGCCGCGACGAGATCGGCCTCCTGAGGGCGGTCGGAGCTTCGCCTTTCGCGGTCCGTCTCGTTTTCGTGATTGACGGGCTGGCGATCGGCTTGGCGGGCGCGACCGCCGGTATGATACCGGGCCTCGCCGTCGCGAGCGATATTTCCCTGTTTTTTTCCGCGATCGAATTCGTCGCGAACTCCTTTATATCCGCCGGAAACTTCGTCACCGGCTTGGCCGCTGGCGGTGCCGTCCGCGGCACGGAATCTTTCCGTATCTTTTCGCCCGCCGTCTTCTATATCAGGGAAATTCCGAGCCGGGTCGTTCCGCTCGAAGCGGCGGCCATCTATGCCTTCGGATTCCTATCCGCGACGGCCGCGTCCTGGCTCGCTTCGGGGAGGGCCTCCCGCGTACGGCCCGCGGAGGTCCTTCGAGATGAGTGATACTTTGGTACGCGTAGCGGAGCTTTTCAAGACTTTCCCCTCGGGCTCCGAGGAGCTGACCATACTCCGGGGTCTGAGCCTGGACATCGAAAAGGGCTCCTCCCTTTCGATCCGCGGAGAGAGCGGCAGCGGGAAAAGCACGCTGCTGAACATCCTGGGCGGCCTCGACCGCGCGAGCTCGGGGAGCGTGGACGTCGGGGGCCAGCACCTGGAAACGATGAACGAGAAAGCGCTCACTTCCTACCGCAGCCGCTTCATCGGGTTCGTCTTCCAATTCCATTACCTCCTGAAGGACTTCACAGCCCTGGAGAACGTGATGCTGCCCGCTTTCGTCGCGGGAATCCCGCGGAAGGTCGCCACCGAGCGCGCCCGCCGGCTTCTGGCCGACGTCCGCCTTTCGGACCGCGCCTCCCATTATCCCTCCCAGCTTTCCGGAGGGGAGCGCCAGAGGGTCGCCGTGGCCCGCGCCCTCGTGAACGAACCCGAACTGGTGCTGGCCGACGAGCCGACGGGCAACCTGGATCCGGCGAACAGCGCCATCGTCGCGGAACTGCTGTTCGCGACGGTTGGCCGGTACGGAAAGACCCTGGTCGTCGTCACCCACGACGAACGCCTGGCCGCCCGCGCGAGCGCGGAGCGGGTGCTGGAGGCGGGTTCCTTCGCATGACGGTCTCATCCAGCCTTTTCGTCGCATCCCGTTACCTGCTCGGTAGGGGCAAGGAGGGCGGGCGCTACCTGCGCGGAGCGGCCCTGGGCATCGCCCTGAGCCTCGTGCCGATCGTGGTGACCTTGACGGTCGCCGACGGGATGATCCGCGGGATAACCGACCGTTACCTTGAACTAGGCACCGGCCACCTGCAGGTATACGGACGCTTGGCGGCTTCGGACGTGGCCGGGCAAGCGGAAACCGCGGCCGGCGTGCCTTCCGTGATCGGCGCCTGGCCGGAACGCCAGGGCCTCGGCATCGCCGTCTCGTCCGCGGGGAAAGCGGGCGCGACGGTGCGGGCCGTCAGCCCCGCCTTCCTTTCGGACCCGGGAACGCGCCGATTCCTGCGGGTTGTGGAGGGAGAAGCCGCGTTCTCCGCTCCGGACGATGCGCTCGTCGGCGAGGAGCTCGCAAGGAAGATCGGGGCCCGTGTCGGAGAAAAGGCGCGGTTGCTGTCTTCCCGCAATTCGGCCGACGGCCGCGCAGTCCCCCGCCTGTCGACCTTCACGGTCCGCGGCATCATCTCCTCGGGATACCGTGAACTGGACTCGCTCTGGTTCATGATCCCCTGGGAAGCGGGACTGCGCTCCCTCGGCGCCGATTCGTCCCGGTCCTTCCTCACGGTCAAGATCGCCGATCCATACGGCGGCGCCGCGGAGGCGGCCTCAGCCCTCGAGTCCGTCCTCGGGGATGATTATTCCGCCTATACTTGGGAAGAGCTGCAAAGCTCCCAGTACGCTTCCTACCGTTCCACGCGCCGGCTCCTGCTCCTCGTCATGGCCCTCGTCGTGCTCGTAGCCGCGGTGAACGTGTCTTCGGCGACATCCATGCTCGTCGTGGAGCGAAGGAGGGACATCGCGGTCCTGAAGGGCTTCGGCGCGAGCCCTGCGGGGACCACCGGAATCTTCGTATCCGGCGCGCTTATGGCCGGACTGGCCGGTTCCATCCTGGGTATCGCGGCAGGCCTTGCGGTCGCATACAATGTCAACGCCTTGATTACCGGTGCGGAAGGTTTGCTGGGCGCCTTCGCCCGCTTGGGATCCTTCCTGTCCGGCAGTCCGTCGGCGAACGCTCCCCGTCTTCTGGATCCGGCTTACTATCTGGAACGGATTCCGGTTATAGTCGATGGACGCGCTCTGGTGGCGATCGGGTCCCTCACCGTCGTCTGTTCGGCCGTCGCAGCGTGGATTCCCGCGCGCAGGGCGGGAAAACTGGTGCCCGGAGAAATTTTCCGCAAATACTGAGGTCCCGCGATGAAATGCGATCTGTGCGGTCGGCGCGACGCCGTAGTCTACGTAAAGCGAGTCGTACTCGGCGCGGAGAAGGAAGCGAGGCTCTGCGCCGAATGCGCCGCGAATATCGAACCTGACCGGACGGACGGCGACGTCTCCCGGGCACTATCACGGCTCGTCGACGGCGTCGCGGGCAGGCACACCGGCACCGCGTCGTCCTCCTCCGGTTCTCCGGGTTACGGAAACGGGGACCGGCGTTGCCCCCGCTGCGGTTCCGGGCTGGAGGAAATGCTGAAAAAGGGAGAGGCCGGCTGCTCGGCGTGCTGGAAAGCATTCGGTACCGAGTTCGAAGTCCTGCGCTCCCGGGCGAGCGGCGAAAGAACGAAGACCGTACGCACCTGGCAGGGAAGGCTCCCCCAAATCCTCGCGGCCAGGCGGGCCGCCCTCGCGGAAATCGCGGGGACCCGGTTGCGGTTGCAGGCGGCGGTGGACGCCGAAGATTACGAGACGGCCGCCCGTTGCCGCGACAGGCTCCGCGAACTGGAATCGGAAACGCCCGATGCGTGAACCCTATTCCTTTCCATCGGATTGGCTGCGAGGCGGCGCCGACCGCGACGTCGCGGTATACTCCGAAGCCCGCCTCTCCCGCGTCCTCGACGATGCCCTCTTCCCCGGCCGTTCATCCCTCAGCGAGGCGCGCGAAACGAGGGACCGCATCGTGCGGGCTCTTTCCCTCCGGTGCGCCGACCTGTCGGTCGTTCTCCTGGATGAGGCCGACGGAGCGGAGATCCGGGCGGCGGAAGAGGCCGGATGGATCGAGCTGGACGCCGCCGACGGACAGGCGACGGCCATGGCTTTCGGCGATGGCGGAAGAACCTGTTTCGTCATCAACGACAGGGATCATCTGCGGATCTCCTGCCGAGCGGCCGGGGCCTCCGCCGCGCAGGCGTACGCGCGCGCCCGCGCTTGGGACGAGGCCTTGGAAGGGACGCTTCCCTTCGCCGCGGATTTGCGTAGCGGGTATCTCGGCGCGTCGATTGCCGACGCCGGCTCCACGTTTTCCATCCGCTCGCTTGCATTCATACCGGGCATCATCGCTGCGGGAGTCTTCGAGCGCGTTTCCAAGGGCCTCCTGGCCTCCGGGATCGAACCCCGCGTACGCGCGGAGGAGGGGGACCTGCCGCCGTCCCCTTTCCTGGAACTCGTCGCCCGCTGCCCCGCCTTCTCCGCGGAAGAGGAATTCATCGAATCATTCTCATCTTCTGCGCGCAACCTGGCCGAAGGCGAGCGGCTCACGCGCGCGCGCCTGGCCGCGTCGCGGAGGATCGTCCTGGAGGATGCCGCCGGACGGGCGGCAGCCCTGTTATCCGCCGCCCGCCTGCTTTCCGAAACAGAGGCCGTACACCTGCTGGCGGAGATGCGGGCCGGCCTCGCGTACGGTTTATTCGCTCCGCTCGGCGACGGGGATGACGACCCCTACGCCGCGGTCGATTCGCTCTCCGCCCGGATCGGAGGGGGAATGGTGCGCCTTGCCGCTCTCGCGCGGGGCGACCCGACCGATCGCGAGTCCCTTGACGCGCAACGGGCCGCCCTTGTACGCGCGGACTCTCCGCGCTACCATATAGTTTGAGGGGGACATCCACTGTGTTCAAGGGCCTGACGCAACGAGCTCAACGCATCCTCACGGTTTCCTCCCAGGAGGAAGCGAGGCGCAATCGCGCCGACCAGCTTCTGCCCGAACATATCGTAGTCGCCATCCTGAAGGACGGCATGGGTGTCGCGTGCAAAGCGCTCGGCTCCCTCAAGATCGATATCGATGATTTCAAAGCCGAACTGGAAAAGGAAGATACTCGCCGGAAAGGCGGGATCATTTTCGGCGACGTTCCGCCTTCGCGGAGAGCCCGGACCATGCTGGAGGCTGCGGCCGAAGAGGCCCGCGTCCTCGGGCATGAATATGTGGGAACCGAACATCTGCTGGTGGCGGCCGCACGCGAGGAGGGCGCCTCGACGGGACGTTATCTTTCCCGCTTTTCACTGGACGCGGACTCCCTGCGCGACGCATCCCTCGCGATCGTAGGCGATGCGGATAAGGTCGATGAAGGATCGAAGCCGAACGGCGGGAAAGAAAAGGCTGCTCTCCCGTTCCGTGAGGACCCGGGCGAAGACGAGCTGTCAGCGCGGGGCGGTACCGCCCGGAGCGAGACGCCGACCGCATCGAAGACTCCACTGCTGGACGAATTTTCCCGTGACCTCACCGCCCTCGCGCGGGCGGACAAGATCGATCCGGTAATCGGCCGGGAACGCGAGATCCAGCGGGTCATCCGCATCCTCGCCCGACGCACCAAGAACAATCCCATCCTGGTCGGCGAACCGGGCGTAGGCAAAACCGCGGTCGTGGAAGGACTCGCCCGCCTCGCGGTGGGGGACGGCGCTCCCGAAATACTCTCCGGCAAACGGGTCATGACCCTCGATATCGCCTCCGTAGTAGCCGGCACCAAGTACCGGGGCGAGTTCGAGGAACGCCTGAAGAAGATCATGAAAGAGATCCATCAGGCCGGGAACGTGATCCTTTTCATCGACGAGATCCACACGATCATCGGAGCCGGCGGTGCCGAAGGTACGATAGACGCCTCAAACATGCTCAAGCCGGCCCTCTCCCGGGGCGAGATCCAGTGCATCGGCGCGACGACGCTTGCCGAATTCCGCAAGCATTTCGAAAAGGACGCGGCCCTCGAACGCCGGTTCCAGGCCGTGCTTATCGAAGAACCGACCCTGGAGGAGACCATCCGCATCCTGCGCGGAGTGCGGGGACGCTATGAGGACCACCACCGCGTGATCTACTCCGACGCGGCGGTGGAGGCCTCCGCCCGGCTCGCGCAACGCTACATTTCCGGACGCTTCATGCCCGATAAGGCTATCGACCTTCTGGACGAGGCCGGCGCCAAGCGCAAGCTGGAATCCGACAAAAGGCCGGCGGAACTGGCGGAGATCGAAACGGAAATCCGGCGCCTCACTCAGGAAAAGACCGCCTTGGTTTCTTCCCAGGACTATGAACGTGCCGCCGAAGTCCGCGACGAGGTTCGCACGCTCCGCGGTCGGCTGGAGATCGCGAAGGAAGCCTGGGAGCGATCATCGCGCGATGAACGCTCGCCCGTCGACGAATCCGTCATCCGGGAAGTGGTCGCGGAGATCACCGGCATCCCGCTCGCGCGCCTGGAGGAAGGCGAATCCTTGCGCCTCCTGAAGATCGAGGAAGAACTCCATCGCGCCGTCGTCGGCCAGGACGCCGCCGTACAGGTCATCGCCTCCGCCATCCGGCGTTCCCGGGCCGGGGTTTCTTCCGCGAAGCGGCCTCAGGGCTCCTTCATCTTCCTGGGCCCGACAGGCGTCGGAAAAACCCTGCTCGCCAAGAGGCTCGCGGAGTACCTGTTCGGCAACGAGGAAGCCCTCGTGCGCATCGACATGTCCGATTACATGGAAAAGCACAACGCGTCGCGCCTCGTGGGCGCCCCCCCCGGCTATGTCGGCTATGACGAAGGCGGAGCGCTCACCGAGAAGATCCGGCGAAATCCCTACCGGGTCATCCTGTTCGACGAGATCGAAAAGGCCCATCACGACGTCTTCAACCTCCTCTTGCAGGTGTTGGAGGAGGGCGAGCTCAAGGACAACCTCGGCCATACCGTCAGCTTCCGGAACGCCGTCCTCATCATGACCAGCAACGCCGGCGCCCGTGAAATCTCCCGCGATTCGCGCCTCGGCTTGAATTCAGGGACCGGTATCATGGACGCGGAGGAAATACGCAGCGCGGCGCTGAGCGAACTCAAACGGCTGTTCAATCCCGAATTCATCAACCGCGTCGACGATATCGTCGTGTTCCATGCCTTGGACAAGACCCAAATCGGCGCCGTCCTTGACATCCAGCTCGCCGAGCTTTCCGTACGGCTCGCCGAAAAGGGTTTCCGCCTGGAGGCGAAGGCCGCCGCCCGGGAATTGCTCATCGAGAAGGGCTGGGATCCAAAGTACGGCGCCCGACCGATGCGCCGCGCCATTCAGCGGGAGCTGGAAGATCCGATCGCCCTGCTCATGCTGGAGAAGGAACGAGCTCCCGGCTCCTGTTTCGCGGCGGAAGGAAAGGACGGAAAGATAGTCGTGACGGTTCGCGCTCCCCGATCCTCCGGCCCCTCTCCTCGGGCGGGAAAGAAAAAAGCGGGCAAGGTTCCGATCGGCGCGAAGGCCCTTGACGGGCACGAATTGAAGGCCGGTACGACCAACGCCGACGGAGAGCTCGTCTTCGGACGTTCCTGATTCCGGTAACCCAATACTTCAGCGGAGGAAATCCATGATCCGTCTTCCCGTCGCGGGCGGCAGCGCCTTCTATGAACTCTCGCCCTCCAAGATCGTCTGCATCGGGCTCAATTACCGTGAACACGTGAAGGAAAGCAAAGTCTTCGACAACAAACAGCGCGAAGTTCCGACGGAACCCGTGCTCTTCGCAAAGACGCCGAACGTACTGATCGGGACGGGAGAAACCATCGTCATACCCGCCTTCCTCGCGGATTATGCCTTCCCCGAACCGCGGGTGGACCACGAGGCGGAGCTCGCCGTCGTGATCTCCCGCCGGTGCAAGAACGTCGCCGAAAAAGACGCGCTGTCATTTGTGCTCGGTTATACCTGTTTCAACGATGTGAGCCAGCGTAACGTTCAGAAGTCCGATACGTCAGGATGGTTCCGGGGGAAATCCTTCGATACGTTCGGCCCTGTCGGCCCCGTCCTCGTGCCCGCGGACAGACTGCGCGATCCGCAAGCCCTGTCCATCTCCTGCAGGGTGAACGGCGTAGTGAAACAGTCGTCCTCGACTTCCGCGATGATTTTTTCGGTAGCCAGGCTAATCTCCTTCATTTCGAAGAACATGACGCTCGAAGCGGGAGACCTGATCTGCACCGGGACGCCGAGCGGGGTGAGTCCGATCAAGCACGGTGACCGCGTCGAAGTGGAAATAGAAGGTATCGGAATTCTCACGAATGACGTGACGGAAGAAGCCGCTCGATGACGCTCTCCGCCTTCGGCGAAAAATTCACGGGATGCTCGGGGGAGGCAATCCCGAACGCATCCCCGAGATGGACGAGGTCAGGATGATCGCCGAGGAAGCGCGGCGGGAATACGGGAGGAACGGACGGTGAGCGAGGCGGAAAACCATTTCAGAAAATTCAGGAAGGGAATCATCGGGATCGATGCGACGATGGAAGGCGCTCTCGGCAGAGTGCCCCTCGTTTACGCCGACTGGATAGCCTCGGGCCGTCAGTACGGGCCCATCGAGGAACGCCTACATGCTTCCGTGTATCCCTGGGTCGCGAACACCCATTCGGAGTCGAGCGCCCTGGGCGCGGGAATGACCGCTGCGTACCGCAAGTCCCACGCCGTTATCCGCGAGCGGGTCGGCGGCAGGGATTCGGATATCGTAATCACCACCGGCTCCGGTATGACGGGAGTGGTGAACAAGCTCCAGCGCATCCTCGGGTTGCGCGTCCCCGAACGCGCCCGGTCCCTTTGTGTCGACATTGCCGAAAAGGACAGGCCGGTCGTCTTCCTCACCCACATGGAGCACCATTCCAATCACACCAGCTGGATAGAAACGATCGCCGACGTCGTGGTTCTGGAGCCCGACGACAGGCTCCGCGTGGATCCCGAAGAATTGCGCCGCCAGCTGGTCCGATACGCGGATCGTCCGCTGAAGATCGGCTCGTTTTCCGCGGGTTCCAACGTCACCGGCGTCAGGCCTCCCTTCCGCGAACTCGCCCGCCTCATGCATGAGGCCGGCGGGCTCGCATTCGTGGACTTCGCCGCATCGGCTCCCTACGATCCGATCGCGATGAACCCGGCGGGGGACGAGGCGGGCAGGCTTGACGCCGTGTTCTTCAGCCCGCACAAATTCCTCGGCGGCCCGGGCTCCCCGGGCGTGCTGGTGTTCGATTCGTCCATCTACGAGAATTCCATACCCGACGATCCGGGCGGCGGCACCGTTTCGTGGACGAACCGCTGGGGCGAGCGAAGCTACGTGAGCGATATCGAAGCGCGCGAGGACGGCGGAACTCCTGCCTTCCTCGGTTCCATCCGGGCCGCGCTCGCGCTGGAGCTGAAGGCGGTCATGGGCGAGCGCGCGATGCGCGAACGTGAGGAGGAGCTTCTCGCCCTCGTCTTCGACCGATTGTCCATGATAGACGGCCTGCGTATCCTGGCTGCAGGGGAGAGGGAACGCCTTGGAGTCGTTTCCTTCTTCATCGAAAGCCTGCACTTCAACCTCGTCGTCCGGCTCCTGTCGGACCGCTGGGGGATACAAGTGCGCGGAGGCTGTTCCTGCGCGGGAACCTACGGCCACTATCTCCTGCACGTGGACAGGGCACGATCACACTCCATCGCCTGCAGCATCGATTCAGGGGACCTGAGCGACAAGCCCGGCTGGGTACGCCTGTCCCTCCATCCGACCATGAGCGATGACGAGGCCGACTACATACTGCGGGCCATAGACGAGGTAGCGAGGAAAGGGTCCGATTGGGCGGATGATTATCGCTTCGATCGAAGGCGGGGAGAGTACGTCCGCATCGACGGCCGCGATTTCTCGCCCGTCGATACGGATTCCCTCTTCAAAATTGGATAGCGGAAGAAAGCGTGCAGAATTTCCGCTATTTTCGTTAAGTATAGGCAGCGAGAAACGAGATCCGTACCCGGATCCCGTTTCTCGAAGAGAGTTCCGTAGGAACTCTCAGATGACAGTGCCGGGATATAGGACGGCGTTCTTCGGGATGACGATCACCCCGTCGACTATGTGGTAATTGCCGAAGTCCCCGTCCTTCCGCTCCAGGTCGTCGATGCCGACACGGCAGCCCTCGCCGATGCGGGCGTTCTTGTCGATGATCGCTCCTTTTGCGATCGAGCCTTTGCCGATGCCGATGTCCGGGATGCGCTTCTCGAGGTTTTGCGCCCTTTGGACATCGGATTCGTAATAGTCGGCGCCCATGCACACGATCCCGTTCAGGCTCGCCCCCGATTCGATGATCGTCCGGATGCCGACGATGGAATTGGAGATGGAGGCGTTGGTGATGATGCAGCCTTCGCCGGCTATCGACTGGTTCATGTTGCTGAAATTCATCTTGGACGGGGGCAGATTGCGCATGTGGGTATAAATCGGCGCCGTCTCGTCATAGAAGTCGAAACGGGGAGTGACGCTCGTGAGGTCCAGGTTCGCCTCGTAGAAGCTCTTGATCGTCCCGATGTCTTCCCAGTAGCCGTTGAAAGTGTAGGCGTTGACCTTCATCGTCCCGATCGCGGCGGGGATTATTTCCTTCCCGAAGTCGGTGAACTCGTTGTTCAGGCATTCTTCCATCGCGGCCGCGTCGAAGACGTAGATACCCATGGAGGCGAGGAAGTCCTTGCCCTTGGAACGCCGGTCGTTCTGCATCTCCGAGGGAATTTTGAAGTCGGCAATATCCTTGGTCGGACCCGGCTTTTCCATAAATTGCGTTATCTCGTTCTTCTTGTTCGCCTTCAGGATGCCGAGGTCGTTCGCGTCCTCGCGCGTGACTGCGGTGCAGGCGACCGTTATCGCGGCTCCGGACTCCACATGCTTCCTGTACATGTCCGCGATATCCATGCGGTACAGCTGGTCTCCGGAAAGGATGATGTAATGCGATGGATTCTGGGTGCGGAAATGGAGGAAATTCTTGCGGACGGCGTCCGCGGTCCCCTCGTACCAGCCGGAATGCTCGAAGGTCTGTTCGGCAGCGAGGATCTCGACGAAACCTTTGGAAAAGGAATCGAAAAAGTAGGTGTGGGCAAGGTGCATGTGCAGGGAAGCGGAATTGAACTGCGTCAGGATATAGATCTGTCGGAATCCGGAATTGATGCAATTGGAGATGGGAATATCGACCAGGCGATACTTTCCGCCGAAGGGAACCGCGGGTTTCGCTCGCGCTTGGGTGAGCGGAAACAACCGCGTTCCTTTCCCTCCACCGAGTACGATCGATAGCACTTTCGTCATTTTGTTCCTCCTAAAGCCGCTGTCCTCGAGCTCTCGCGGCTCGTCGCTGCGCGCCCGTCGGGAGCGTCGAACTCAGTATAGGATGCCTTCCGCAATAAGTCGATGGATCGCTAATGGAAAGTCTTCCGCATGAGCCCCTTTTCCGATCTTTGGCCGCACGCTACAATCCGCGTCCATGGACTCCGTCGAAACGTTGGACCGCATACTCTCGGACCCGGCCTTTTCGCCCTTCATCGTCGAATCCCGGGTCGTTCCCGCTACGGAGGGCACCTACGCGCCTTTCCCCGTGGACCTGGACGCGCGGCTCTCCGACGCGCTCAGGTCCAGGGGCATAGATCGGCTGTATTCCCACCAGGCGGCCGTCTGGGCCGAGGTCCGCGCGGGCCGGAACGCGGTGGTGGTCACGCCCACCGCTTCGGGCAAAACCCTCTGCTACAACCTTCCCTGCGTCCAGGCCTTGCTGGAAAGCGGGACCGCGCGCGCGCTATACCTTTTCCCGACCAAGGCTCTTTCCCAGGACCAGCAGGCCGAGCTCAACGAACTCGCGCTTGGAGGGTCCCTTCCTGTCAAGATCTGCACCTACGACGGAGACACCCCCGATTCGCTGCGGACGGCAGCCCGCGACAGCGGCCGCATCATAGTTTCCAATCCGGACATGCTCCACGCCGGCGTCCTGCCGAACCATCCCAAATGGATAAAATTCTTTTCCAACCTGCGCTACGTGGTCGTGGATGAAGCCCACTCCTACCGAGGCGTTTTCGGGAGCCATGTCGCCAACGTGCTCAGGAGGCTGAAACGGATAGCGGCATTCTACGGTTCTCATCCCGTCTTCATCCTCTGCTCCGCGACCATCGGCAATCCCAAGGAACTCGCCGAGCGCCTGATAGAGGCGGAGGTATCCCTTGTCGGCGACAGCGGAGCGCCGCGCGCGGAAAAACGCATCGTCCTTTACAACCCGCCCTTGGTGGACGCCGTCCAGGGAATCAGGCGGAGCGTGATGACGGAGAGCCAGCGCTGGGCCTTGGCCTTCCTGAAGGCGGGCGTGAAGACCATCCTGTTCGCCCATTCCCGCGTCCGCACGGAGGTGGTGGCTTCCTATATCAATGAGGCGCTCGCGAACGTATTTACGGAAAACTCCCGGATCCGCGTGGAAGCGTACCGCGGCGGGTTGCTGCCGAACGAGCGGCGGGAGATCGAAAAGGGACTCCGCGACGGCTCGGTGCGCGGCGTCGTCTCGACGAACGCGCTCGAGCTCGGCATCGACATCGGCGGTCTTGACGCCGCGGTGGTCGCGGGCTTCCCCGGTTCCTTCAACTCGTTCTGGCAGCAGGCGGGCCGGGCGGGGCGCAGGGGCGGCGTTTCCGTCGCGGTCTTCGTCGCGTCCTCCTCGCCTCTGGACCAGTTCGTCGTCCGAAACCCCGACTGGTTCTTCGCGCGCCCTTCCGAGGAGGCGCGCCTGGATCCCGACAATCCCTACGTCCTGGCGGACCACGCGAAATGCGCAGCCTTCGAGCTTCCGTTCTCCGAAGGCGAGCGTTTCGGAGGAGACATCGCGAGCGTGCTCGACTTCCTGGAGGAGGAAGGCGTGTTGCGGAGGACCCAGGGGCGCTGGTTCTGGGCCGACCGGTCGTACCCGGCTGAAGGCATCAGCCTGCGCTCTGCCACCACCGACAACGTGGTGATAGTGGACGCGACGAAGGGGAGGAACCGGGTTATCGGTGAGATGGACCGGCCGAGCGCCAAGGAACTCGTGTTCGAAAACGCGGTCTACATCCACCGCGGAAGGCAATACCTGGTGAAAACCCTGGACATCCAGAACCGGCGCTGCATCGTGGAAGAGGCGGACGTCAACTACTTCACCGACGCGCTCGTGAAGACCGATATAAAGCCCCTCTCCGAAGACGAGGCCTTTGAATACTTCGCCTCCGACGGCAGGCTTTCGGCCCGTGCCGTCCTCGGAGATGTCCTCGTCCGGTCGCAGGTCGCCAAATTCAAGAAAATCCGTTTCCATACCCACGAGAATATCGGCTACGGGGAGATCGACCTGCCGGAGGAGGAGACCCAGACCCGCGCCATCGTCTTCCTGTTTCCCCGCGAGTCTTCCGCCGGAGCCCTGCTCGGCGCCGGAAGCGAGGAGGAGACCGCGGCGGCCCTTTCCGGGTTCGCGAGCCTCGCCAAGCGCATCGTCCCGATGTTCCTGCTCTGCGACAGCCGCGACATCGGAGTTTCTGCCCGCTCGCGTGACCCCCATTTCGGGATGCCCGCCGTCTACGTCTACGACAAGTATCCGGGGGGCACGGGACTTTCGGAAGCCCTGGCGCGCAGGGCGGGAGAACTTTTCGCCGCCGCCGCGGCTTCGATCGCTTCCTGTCCCTGCGGATCGGGCTGCCCCTCCTGCGTCGGAGCGGAGGCGGAGACCGCCGGGATGGACACATCGGCGGCGAAAAAGACCGCGGGTAACGCGAAGGCCGTCGCCTCCGCCTTGCTCGGAGCGCTGGCATGAGCGGAAGCCGCGCTCCGCTATGTGGGGCGGGCGGATTCGTGATCGGCGAGAATGTGAACAATGAACCCGACATTAGGCGGGTTCCTTCCGGAACCCTTATGAATTGTGGACGTAAAGCGCGTGCTGGAGCCATCCTGAACGCAGGCTGTGCAGCTTCACTATAATGCCCGTGACAGGGAGAGAGGAAATATCCGGCCTGGCCGGAAAAATAATGAGGCACTAAATAGAGTGCGAAGGGGAATGGGAATGAAAAGGAATGCGCTGTTGGGGCTTGTGGTGTTGTTCGCGGGATGCGCGACGACGAATGTCGTCCAGAAGAGCGGGGCAGTGTCGCCCCTGGGTGTCGTGGCGATTACTTCGGCCCATGACATCGGGTGGTACGGCGAGCAGAAGAAATCTGGCGGCCTTTTAGGAAACATCATCGAGAAGGCGGTGGACAAGAAGACGGGAGAGAATGCGGAGCAGCTCATCGTCGATATCGAAAAGAGGTTGCGGGACACGCTGGCGATGAAAGGCGTGAATGTGATCGAACCTTCCAAGATCCAGGGTTCCGATGCGTACCAGAAGGCGAAGGCGGACAAATTGCTCTCGAGCGGGGGGGTGATCACGCCTTCCGGCTACAAAATCGTGAATGCGCAGAACAAGGATCTGATGGTGCAGCTCGCGAAGTCGGCGGGGCTGAAGAGCGGCCTGTACGCGGGCATCGCGTTCGACAAGATGATGGATACGGGCGTCGAGAAGAATGGGACCGCGGCCGCGGCGGTGACGCTGAACGTGATCCTCGTCGACGAGAAAGGAAAAGCGGTGCTCCAGAAGTCCTTCTTCGGGAAGAGTACCAAGACCTTCGCGATCGTGGGAGGAGTGTATAAACCGTCCGACTTGATGTCTCTTTTCCCGGAAGCGGCCGACGCCGCGTGCCGGAAGTTCGCGGATTCGTTCACCGAATAAGGATTCCACGGATTGTGGCGCAAGGCGGCATTCTTTCCGCCTTGCGCCATCTTTATGCCACAGTGTCCCCCCATCCTCATTTGTTTCCCGGCGTGCTTCCTGCCTACCGCGTTTCTGAACGGCGCTCCCTGGACGGAATACGGTTCCGCGCTGTCCTTCGCGGAGGAGGGGGGCTACGCGGTCCTGTACCGCGCCCGCGCCTGCGCCAGCGACCGCGGGGGAATGAGAGCCCGGTCGGGTCTTGGTCGATTTCCGTCGACCTCCTCGACCTGGTTGCGTCGGCGCGCGCCGCGACCCAGGCGGGCCTCGGCCTCGTCTACCTCTCGTCGATAGGCGACAAATGATGCCGATCGCTTTCGCGCGCCGACCTGCGCGCACTTGTCGTCATCCCGACATACGCGCTACGCTGAAGGAATGGCGAAAAGCAATCTTGCGGCGCGGCTCGCCCGGATCCGCACGGAAACGCCTCGAGCCGAACGCTCCGACGCGGTCGTACGACCGTCTTCGCTGGTCTCTTTCGCCCCTTCCGCGATGGATTTTTCCGCCGGCTGGGCCGCGCCTTCTCCTCTGGTGAGGAGTCGGGTGGTCCCATCGTCGCGGCCGATCCCCGGCGCCCCTTTCCTGTCCCCCGCCCTGGGGTTGCTCTGTCCGCTTTCGGCAGACGCTTTTCCGGAGGGGTCTCCCCTGGATTCCCGGCGACTCCTCTTCTTCGACCTGGAGACCACGGGACTCTCCGGAGGAGCGGGCACCGTCGCCTTCCTTGCGGCCTTCGGCAGGATACGCTCCGATTCCGGCACGCCGTTCCTCGAGATCACACAGCACCTGTTGCTGGATTATCCGGGCGAGGGCGAATTTATCGATCTGGTCCTTTCCGTGTTCGCCGCCGACCCTCTTCCGCCCGTGCTGGTGAGCTACAACGGGAAAAGTTTCGATACGCAACTGCTCCGTTCGCGCTGTCTCATGAACGGACGGAAGCCTCCGGCGCTTCCGCATCTGGATCTTGTGCACGGAAGCCGCAGGCTATGGACGCGGATGTTGCCTTCCTGCTCCCTCGCGGAGGTCGAAAGAGGCATTCTCGGCATCGACAGGGGCCAGGACCTCGGCGGTGCCGAAGCTCCCGACGCCTGGTTCGATTTCCTTAAGCATGGAGAAACCGGCAGGCTCATCGCCATCTGCGAGCACAACCTGCGTGACCTTGAAGGATTGGCGACCCTGCTTTTCCGCATGGAATCGATCGCGGGCGATCCTCTGCGGGCGGCCGCCGCCGGCGAGGCCGACGCGGAAGGTCTGGCGCTGCGCTGGATCGCCGCCCTGAGGGCGGGGAGGGCGGAAGCGGACGGAACCGCCGCACGTAACCTGCTGGAGCTCGCCGCCGAAGGCGGTTCGCCCCGTTGCGCCTGGGCCCTGGCGCTCACGCTCGCTCGCGAGGGGAACGCCGAACGCGCCGCGGAGCTTGTACGGACCGTGGCCGAGGCGAAAGAAGGAACGGCAGCCGCGGGGCTCCGCGTGGCCGCGTGCCGGCGTCTCGCGCGGGATGCCGCGCGCAGGTCGCGGGACTACGAGGCCGCTTGCGGATGGATAGCGCGCGCGCTGGCCATCGCCGGAGAAGGATCGCCCCTGGCGGACGGTCTCAGGCGCGCAGCCTTGCTCTACGGGCGCAACGGAAAAACGCGCGAGTAGCGGACGCCGACGGTAATGTCGGCACCCTGGTGGGTAAGGAAATTTTCCGTAAAGAACAATTGCAGGCGATCGCGTTCTCCGCTGCGGACCAGACCGAAGACCAGATCGGTCTGGGGCAACGAAAGGCGGTCGATCTCCGTGAAGAAACCGTGGGCCAGCGATCCGGAGATGACGCGTGTCTTGAAATTCAATTGACCGACCAGGGACCAGGGCGATCGTGGACGGAACTCGGCGGCCAGGAGGGCGACGGCGAAGGGGTAGGGTTCCGCCGACGAGGGCAGGACGACCTCTCCGGGAATGGTAGCGCCCGCCTGCGCGTACCATGAGAAGGGGCCGTCGGAATGAAAGTCCGCAAGCAGTCCAAGGGCAAAATCCGGATAGCCCGAACTGACGATCTCATATCCGGAAAGAGCGCCCGTCGGCAGTTTTACGGCGGCAGCCGCCGATACGAAGTATCCGCCCCCTCGTGATATTTCCTTCTTCAGCCACAAGTCGCTGTCCCCGAGCGCCAGCAGCTCGCCTGCCTGCCTCAGCGGAACACCGTTATTATTGTCTATATCGATGAATACCTGAGAATTTTCAATCTGTTCCCGTCCGCCGTTCGGGAATCCGAACAAGCCATGGAATGCCTCAATACCGCCGTCCAGGAAACCGCCGTAATAGTACAGCAGGCGTGTCCTGAAACCAGCTTCCCAACCTTGCGGGAAAGCGTAGCTCGACTCCAATTCGATCGTCAGGTTTTCGAAATCTTCGATGGTGCCGTAGGTTTCCACCTCGTCGACGACCCTGCGAAACACGCCGATATCGTTCGTGAGGTACTGCGTGACCGAAACGCCCAGCGTCCCTTCCTCGTCATTCCGCGCCGGAAGGGCCGGCATTTGAAGGTACAGCAAATAGGGAAGAAAGATGCTCGTGGCGTACAGCGGCCCCGCATCCCGGGAACCGGTATCGAGGGCGCGGACTTGCGGCAACGTGAAGAGAAGCAGGCTGAGGGCCGTAGCGGCAACAGCCGGGGATGGTCGCATTCAATTCGCTCCTTCGCGTGCTCTCATTTCCCGCCTCCCGGGCGGAATCAAGAAAATATACGAATTATCCCGAACCGCGCGCAAGCCATCATTCAGCGTGCGCGCGCAGTGGGGGAAGCGGAGAACCCCGGAGCCGCAGGACCGCAGGTCCGGAGGCGAGGAGTTCGGAGCGTGGGGGAGCCGCCTGAACGGGGCAGCGCTGTGTCGTGACACGTCAGGAAGCGCGCCGGAGCAAACGTATCGGGGGGTGGCAGGTAAAAGCGCGGACGAACGATTCCGCAGGCGGAGGACCAGAGGTCCGTAGCCGAGGACTTAGTGAGTCCGTGCTTTTACCTGTCAGGACCCCCCAGGCGATTCCCTTCGGCGCGCTTCCTGTTTCGTGCCTGCGGTGCTCCCCCTTCATGCGAACTTCCCCTTGATCTTTGCGAAATAATCCTTCGCCTCGTCCGCCGTCTCCACGACCGCATCCTCGTCGTGGTACTCCACCAGATGCGGGGGGATCTCGGCCAGGAAGGGGGAGGGCGAACAATCGACGATGCTCTGCATCTTCCTGCGCTTCTTGCAGCTGGTGATGAAGAGCTTGTCGCGGGCTCGCGTGATCGCGACGTAGAACAGACGGCGTTCCTCTTCCACGTTTCCGTCGCCTTCCTCGAGGCTTCGCGCGTGGGGGATGAGGCCGACTTCTGCGCCGGCTATGAATACGACGGGGAATTCCAGACCCTTTGACGCGTGTATGGTCATCAGGTTGACCTTGCCCTTGTTGGCCTTGTCGTCCCCGTCGTCACGGGTGATGAGGCTGATGCGGTTCAGCCAGGGGAAGAGCGTCGGGTCGAAGTTGTCCGGATCCTTCTCCCAGGTTTCGATCGAATTGATGAGGCTTTCTATGTTCATGAACTTCCAGCGGGCGGCCTTCTCGCTCTTCTGGTATTCGGTGACCAGGTAGCTCCAGTAGTCGATGTTGTCCACGAGGGCGCGGACCTTTTTTGACAGGCCCTTCTTTCCGAGTATCTCGGCGCGGAAATATTCGATCAGGGTGAGGAAGGCGTCCACGTCGATGCGGCCTTTCTCTGGGAAGAGGGTGTCCGGCGCGTAGCGGAGGCCGGTCATCGCCTCGTACACCGAACAGCGCCGACGCTTGCCCGCCTCCGTGATGTGCTCGATGCTCGTCTTTCCCAGGCCGCGCCGGGGTGTGTTGACGATGCGCAGCAGGTTCACGTCGTCATCGGGGTTGGCGATCACGCGCAGGTAGGAGATCACGTCCTTTATTTCCTTGCGCTGGAAGAAGCTCGTTCCGCCGGAGATCCGGTAGGGGATGTTCGCGGCGAGGAAGGCCTCCTCCAGGTGGCGGGTCATGGAATTGGCGCGGATGAGGACCCCGAAGTCGTCGTATTTCAGGTCCTCCTTCATCATGATGGTCTTTATCTGCTCGGCGATGAAGTCCGCTTCGGCCGATTCGTTCTCCGGGTGGAAGACTTCTATGGGTTTTCCGCCTTCGTTGCCCGACCAGAGCACCTTGTCCTTGCGGTTGGTGTTGTTCGCGATGACGCCGTTGGCCGCTTCAAGAATGGTCGAAGTGGAACGATAATTCTGTTCCAGCTTGATCTCCACCAGGCCGGGGAAATCCTTCTCGTAGTTCGTGATGTTCTCGAAGCTGGCGCCGCGCCAGGAATAGATGGACTGGTCGTCGTCTCCCACGACGCAGACGTTGCGGTCCGCCAATAGGCGCATGATGCGGTACTGGGTGGTGCTCGTGTCCTGAAATTCGTCCACCATCAGGTATTTGTAGCGTTCGCGGTAGCGAGCCAGGACCTCGGGATGCTCCTCGAAAAGCTGTATGGGTAGAGTCAGCAGATCGTCGAAGTCCACCGCGTTGTAGATCTTCAGGCAGGACTGGTATTCGGCGTAGACGCGTTCGTACGCGTCGTTGGCTCCGTCGCCCCAGGAATACCGGCCTATCTTCACATTGGAGAAAAGCTGGCCCACTTTGTACAGATCAAGGTTTTCCGTGGACAGTCCGCACTCCCGCACGCTGTCCTTGATCAGCTGGTTCCGGTCCGTTTCGTCGTAGATGGAAAAATTCTTGCGGTAGCCGAGGCGTTCGATATCCTCGCGCAGGACCTTGACGCCGAAGGCGTGGAAGGTGCTGACGGTGAGGTTCTTGAGCTTGCGGCGGGTGAGCTCCTTGACGCGTTCCTCCATCTCCCGGGCGGCCTTGTTGGTGAAGGTGAGCGCGAGTATGGCCGACTGCGGAATGCCCCTGTCCAGCATATACGCCATGCGGAAAGTGATGACGCGCGTCTTCCCCGAGCCGGCTCCGGCGATGATGAGCACCGGCCCCTCTATCGTCTTGACCGCCTTGATCTGCTCGTCGTTGAGCTCTTTCTCGAAATCAAGCTTGACTACAGGATGCATGTCATCCTTTGCGCTTGGAACCGGACATTTTCACGATTTTTCCCGACGAAGTAATGGAGGGGCGAATTTTCATTCTTTCGTATCAGACGCGTTTTACGAATAGGTCAAGGGCTCGGATACCGAGAACGGTAACCGCGGTGACGATGACGCCGGCTCCGGCAACGCCGATGACCACGGCGAGCATGGTCTTCCGCTTGCCCATTCCCAGCACCCAGGCGCCGAGGGTACCTGTCCAGGCGCCGGTGACGGGCAGGGGGATCGCGACGAAGACCGCGATGCCGAGCCAGCCCCATCTCTCCACCTCGGAGTGGATTTTTATCCGGGCGCGTTCCACGAAACCGTCGAAGAAGGAACGGTACCACCCCATCTTCAGGAAAAGTTTGTGGAAAGTCGAAAGGAATATCCAGCAGGCCGGGGCGACCAGGGCGTTCAAGCCCACGGAGTAAAGGTAGGCCCAGCGCCAGTCCATGCCCCGCGCGATGGCGAAGGGTATGGCGCCGCGGAGTTCGGAAATGGGCAGGAAGGAAAAGAAGGCTGTCCAGAGGAGGGTGGTCGCGTCCATAGGTTGCCACTATACCGGAAAGGCCGACCCTACGTCCACGATAACCAGGCGACGCCGAGGAGGATGGTGATGATCGTCACGGGGAGTCCCGCCTTCAGGTAGGCGCCGAAGGTCAGCTTGACCCCGTATTTTTGCGAGGATTCGGCGACGATGAGATTTGCCACCGATCCGAGCAGGGTGAGGTTTCCCGCGAAGGTGCTCGACATGGCCATCACGAGCCAAGCCTTCTCCGGATCGGCGAACCAGTCGATCAGGGGGCGCAGCAGCATGACCGCCGGTACGTTCGACACGAGGTTGGAAAGGAGGGCGGTGAAGACCGAGAAACGCGCCATGCTCTGCCCGACAGCCGGCATGCCCCGCTGAACGAGAAAATCGAAGGCCGCCGTCCGCGCGACCGCCTCGGTGATCACGAACAGCCCGCCGAAAAAAGCGATGATGGTCCAGTCCAGTTCGGCGAAAACCCGCTCCGGCCGTATCCGCCGCGTGATAAGAAGCAGGGCCGCTCCCCCCATGGCCGCGGCCGCGACCGGCACGTTGAAAATGAAGGCTGCGCTCATGAGGGCGACGGCGATCAGGCTCTTGTACAGCAATGGCTTGTCCAGTTCGATTATGGTCGCCGTTGCCGTCGCGGTCGCGGTCGCGCTGCCCGCGGCGATCCTCCCGCCGCGGGCGAATTCCCTCCGGAAGGAGAGCACCAATACGATCCAGGCGACCAGGACGCCGAGAATGGAGGGAACGGCCATCCGGGAGAGGAAGCGGAGGAACGGAATACCGGAGGATGCACCGATCAGCATATTTTGCGGATTGCCGATGAGGGTCACCGCCGATCCGATATTGGCCGCAAGCGCCAAACCAACCAGATAAGGCACGGGATCCCTTTTTGCCCGGACGCAGAGCACGGCAACCAGCGGCGTCATCATAATGCAAATCGTATCGTTCAGGAACAGGGCAGAAAGGAGGGCGGAGGAAGACATCACGAGACCCAGCAGCCGGTACGGGGTCCTCGCCGCGCGGAGCACCGCCCGGCCGGCAAGGTCGAAGAAGCCCGAAATCTTCAGGTTGGCCGTGATGATCATCATCGATAGGATGAGGATCAGGGTGGCGAGGTCTATCGCGGCGAAGGCTTCTTCCGCGGGAAGGGCGCCGAGGGCGACGAGGAGGGCAGCGCCGGAAAAGGCGATGGTCGCCCGGTTCATGCGCAGTCGCGGTATGCGGCCGACGGCTATGCCGATGAGGGAGACGACTATCGTAGCGGCGATGGCCGCGGATCGGAGCGTTTCCATGGTGAAGGAGTTCATTGCAGGCTTGCCTTTCCGTTGTCAGAGGGTATCCAGGATGGCCCTTATGCGTTCGCCCGCCTTGCCGCGGTGGCTGAGACGGTTTTTCTCGTCATCGGATAGTTCGGCGACGGTTCGGCCGAATTCAGGCAGGAACAGGATGGGATCGTAGCCGAACCCGCCCGAACCGCGGCCTTCGGTCACGATCGTGCCCTCGAAGGTTTCCTGGGCGACGAAAAAGCGGTCTTCGCTCAGAAGGAGCACCATCGAACAGACGAAGCGCGCCCCGCGGTCCTTCGCGCCGCCCAATTCGCGCAACAGCAATTCGTTCCGGTCGGCCGATTCCAGCTTTTCGCCGTTCCCGCTCCCGTAGCGGGCGGACATCACCCCCGGCCTGCCGCCCAGCGCGTCGACGCACAGGCCCGAGTCGTCGGCGATGACCGGCTCGCGCACCAGGGCGTACAATTCGCGCGCCTTGATGAGGGCGTTGTCCAGGAAGGTTTCGCCGGTCTCGTCCGGATCGAAGTCGATGCCGGCCTCCGCGGGAATCCGTATCCTGTGGCCCGGAAGGATGGCGGCCAGTTCTTTTTTTTTGTGGGCGTTGCCCGTGGCGAACCATATCGTCATGTCCGCATCATACCGGAAAGGCCTGCGAGTGGTCGACAGGGAGGCCGAGATGACACGTCTTTTCGTGCAGGACGCGTACCGCGGCCTCGGTCTCGACTCGGCCCTCGGCCGCGCTACCGTAGATAGGGCAAGGGAGCTCGGCTACGCTTCGATCAAACTGGACATGCTCTCCTTGATAACGGCGGCGATCGGGCAGTACCGCTCCCTCGGCTTCAAGAAAATAGCCCGTTACCGGCGCAACCCGCGTGAAGGGGCGAGGTTCTTCGAACTGGTATTTCCCGGCGCATAGCGCCTGCTGCCCAGGTCCCCGTAACAGGTTACCGCTGCAAGGCCTCGCGAATCCGAAACCTACTCTGCGTACTTCATCTTGATGGCAAGCAGAACCGGATGAACGTCGAAGAATGCCGTGAGCACTTCCGGATCAAATTGCTTTCCGCTTTCGGATTCGATGGTTTCCAGGACCGTCTTCTCCTTCCAAGGTTCCTTGTAGGTACGCCGGGAAACGAGGGCGTCATATACGTCGGCAAGGCCCACGATCCGGGCGAAGAGGGGAATTTCCTGGCCGCGTTTCCCAGGCCCCATCACGATGGGATCCAGGTCTATGTCCCCGATCGTTCCGGGGTAACCGGTGCCGTCCCACCTTTCATGGTGATTGAGGACGATCTGGCGCGCCAGCTCATCGAGCGGCGAATCGATATCGCGGAAAAGGCGCGCGCCGACTACCGTGTGCGTCATCATTATCTCCCGCTCGCTCTTGGTCAGGGGCGACGGTTTACGGAGAATGACATCCGGAATCGCTATCTTCCCGACGTCATGCATCATCGCGGCCAGCCTGAGCAGATCGCAATTCCGCCTCAATTCATCGGTGTTCACCGAATGGAGCGTTGCCCAACGCTGATAGATCTCCACGGAGTATGCCGCGACCCGATGCACGTGGGCTCCCGTCTCCTTCGGGTCTCGAAGTTCCGACATGCTGATCATCCGCAAGATGATCCTGCGGGTCAGGGAGGCCTTTTCGACCGCCGCTGCGGCATCCTTCCCGAAAAGAAGGACATAGAGGATGTCGTCCTCCGTGAACCGGATCGGCTCGGCGGATTCCCGATCCAGCGCGTTCACGAGCTGCAGGACGCCCACGTTCTTCCCCTGGGCTGATTTCAGGGGTATGGTCAGCATGGAGACCGTCCTGTAATTGGCCTCCTGATCGAAACGCGGATTGAAGGAATAGGGTACGTTTTCCCCGATCTCGTATGCGTCGTCTATGATGAGCGGCTTGCCCGTTTGCGCCACGTATCCGGCGATGGAGTGCTCGTCGATCGGGATGATATGGTTGAGGTAATTGAAGCGCTTCCGCTCGCTGTCATCAGAAATCAGCGAGGCTGAAGCGGCGTTATAGGCGAAGCGGAGCTTCTCCCCGTCCCGAAGGTAGATCGTTCCCGAGTCCGCGTGCGTGAATGATCGCGCCTCCGTGAGGATGCGGTCCAGCAATGAATCGAGGTCCGTCACCTGATCGAGGGCGGATGATACATCCAGCAAGCGCTGGATGCGAGCGGTTTCATCCAGGGCTGAAGACGAGCAGAATTGCCTCTTTTCCATCTCAACCTGCCTTTCGTGACCGGACCGGGCCAATCGAAGCATGAATGCTTTATCCTGAAATGCAAGCGCCCCTTTCCTGTCTATTTATACAAATATGAGAGTTCCGCGGGCAGCTGGATGTTATTCCCGTATGCATCTTCTCCATATCCGGCTTGCGCAAGGAGAGCTATGTCCTCCAAGGGACGGCGATCTCCGATGAACGTCACCGAGATCATCATGATGATATCGATTTTTCCGACGGCAAGGACACGGGCGATCACCTGATTCATCGCTCCCCGTACGTCCTCGGAGCTGAGATCTTCTTTTCCCACAATGGGTATTTCAAGATCCTCGGGAAGTATCTCCTGGTGGATAACAAGCAGATGCGCCTCTTCCAATCTGTCGAGCTGCTCCTTGAGGAACGGGGCGAGCGTATCGACGGGGATGCTGGCGATCCCTTGAAGCTCGCTTAATTTTTGGGCGACCAGCCTGCGTTTTTCCATATTGATCTCTTCATTGACTCTGAACAGATCAAAGACGCACCCCGCGTCGTAGATTTCCTCGCCCATGCGCATGCTGACGTCCGCTCCGTAATGCCGGACAATTTTCGAGATATAGGTTGAAGGCCTCACATGAAATCCGCGGTAGATCGGGATCGGAATACGTTTTGAGGTGATCTGCGCATAATCCATCACGGCTTCTTCGCTCAACAATTTGCCGGTCTGAAGGAATTTGGTACAGTAGAAGAGCGCGTAGTTTCCCATCACATCGAGAAGTTGGTTGATCCCGAGCAGGTCCTGCAAGCGTTTGTTGATGGCCTCCTGGCGCGAATTGAGTTCATGACGTTCATGGAAATGGACAAGTTCGGTCGCGATCTCGAGAAGGTGCAGCGCCATCGAGATGCAGCCCCTCAACTTCAGAAGTCTGGCATCCCGGGCTTCCATCTCCGTATGCTGGATGTACGTATCATAAACCGCCTGCAGATTGTGGACCCGGGCTTCGAAAGTCCGAAGCCGTTCCTCGTTCACGTGCTCAGGCACCATTTCGACAAGTTCCTGCGAGGTGAAGATCCGGTCGAATCCCAATAGGGTATATTCATCGGATATTTCAAGATAAGCGGTGGCGATCTTGATGATCGCATCATCTTTCTTGTGCGCATCCTCATCCTGGATATCGGCGTCCAATTTGCCGGGCGACTTGAAGAGAGGGAAATCGGCAGCCTGAATCCCAACGGAAGGGACGGAGATCCCAAGCTTGCGCGCCTCGTCATCGCATCGCGTGAAGCATCGCTGCAGCAGTCGATCGAAGGCCTCACGGATTCTCCCGGTCGCATCCTGGAATTCCCGGGTCTCCCGTTGCAGGATATCGAACGACAGGATCCGGACTTCGAGGTAGCGCAACTGATACAATACCTTGCTCAACCCGCCGATCGTCGCGACGAGTTCCCGCAAAAAGTACCAGGCCCGATTCTGTTTGGCGCCGCAACTGTCCAGAAGAACTTCCGCCAATTTCGCCTGGCTATTGACATATTCCATCAACCGGGTTGAATAAACGGCGAGTTCGAGTCCTTCACCGTTCATGAACGGTATGATCTTCAGGAAATCCGCCAGCTGGGTCGAGACTATCGACAGAAAATCCGTTGCCTGACCTTCCTGACCGTCGGATTGCCCATGAGCCAAGGCTCGATCATATCGATTATCCTGGTCTGCGCTCATCGATCCGAACCTCCTCGGAAAACCGATTTCTGAACTGGTGCGTGCTGACGGCATGCAACGCTTTTTCATTAATCCCGTCCGCTGTAGGGATTTGGAACCCGTTTTTGAGTATAACGACTCCCGATTCAATGATTATAGCATAGGAAGCCCGTAAGCCAACCTCATGAAGGGTTTCGGTTGGATTGCGGGCGTCCTTCGATCTAGCGCTTCGCGAGCACGGTTATCTCGTACTCCGCGACCGACGCAAGCCAGTCGGCTCCAACCGGGACTCCCTGATCCAGACAGTACTTGTCCCAGACGGCCGCGAAGGGGAGGGTCTTTGATTCTTCCATCAGGGCCAGGCGTTCGTGGTTCCTGCCGGCGTTTTCGGCTTCCCGGATGAGGGCAGTCGGTTCCAGCAGGGCTTCCAGCAGGGCCTTCTGCAGGCCGCGCGAGCCGATGGTCCAGGCCGCGATGCGGTTTATGGACGCGTCGAAGTAGTCCAGCGCGATATCGATTCTGCCGAAGGCGTCCAGCCGTACGATCTCCCGGCAGACATCGCGCACCTCGTCGGAAAAAAGCGCCACATGGTCGGAATCCCAGCGGATACCGCGGCTGACGTGCAGGAGGAGGCCGGGGACGAAGAGGAGCATCGCGGATATCTTGTCGGCGATCGTTTCCGTCGGATGGAAATGCCCCATGTCCAAGCAGAGCTTCATGCCTTTTTTGGAGGCGTAGCCCATGTAGAACTCATGGGATCCAGCTACGTAGGCCTCGCTGCCTATGCCGAAAAGCTTGCATTCCACGGCGTCCGTGATCGTGCCGGCGGGAAGCCGCTCCGAGAATATCTCGTCCAGGGATTCCAGCAACCGCTGCCGTGGCGCGCGGCGGTCGGCGGGAAGATCCTTGGATCCGTCCGGGACCCAGACGTTGTTCACCGAGGGGCTGCCCTGGGCGGCGCCGAAAGCGCTGGCGATGCGGCGGGAAGCCTTGCCGTGCCGGACCCAGAACGCGCGCTCTTTATCGTTGGCGCTGGAAAGCGTCCAACCCGAAGCGGCGTAAGGATGGGAGAAGAAGGAAGGATTGAAATCCAGGCCGATGCCGCGATCCTTTGCCCAGGATATCCATCGGGAAAAGTGGACGCTCTCCAATTCGTCCCGCTCCACCTTCTTTCCGTTCGTTTCGGCGTACAGCATGTGGAGGTTGAAGCGTTTCTTTCCCGGAATGAGCGAGAAAGCCCGCTCGGCGTCGGCGCGGAGCTCGTCGGCGTTCCGCGCGCGTCCGGGATAGTTGCCGGTGGCGAGTATCCCGCCGCCCGAAAGCCCCGAAGAGTTCTCGAAGCCGGCCACGTCGTCCCCCTGCCAGCAATGCAGGGAAACGGGCACGGCCGCGGCCTTGGCCATCGCCGCGTCGGCGTCCACGCCGAGCTTGGCGTATCCCGCGCGCGCCAGCGCGTAGCTTTCCTCGATGGAATCCTTGTCCTGATACTTGGTCATGAAAGCATCCTTATGCGCACCCTTTCAAGTGGAGATCTTCGAGCGGTAGCGCTCTACTTCCCAATTGTTGATGAAGGCTATCCCCTCCGCTGTCATGAAGCGGGGACCGCCGAAAGGTTCCGTAAAAGCGGCGACCTTGGCCGAGTCCATGAAAAGCTCCACGGCAAGCTGAGCCGCTTTTTCCGTACCGCCGAGTCCGAAGGCGCCCGTTCCGCGGAGCGCTACGAGCTTGGGCGCCCGCTTCTTCCCTTCCGTGAATGCCTTCCAGGCTGCGGGAAGAGCGGCGGGTTCTTCGACGAATAGGGGATCGCTGCCCGAATACACGATGTGGTCGGGGGTATAGGCCGAAGAAACCGGAGCGAATGCGGCTTCGTCCGCAACCAGCTTCGCGGTTTCCGTGTCCCGCCTGAAAACGGAGTAGGCCGGACTCCCCGAGTACGCGGCGGCCAGCACGCGGAGAGCGGCGCCGAAGGCTTCCGATTCCCCGAAGGAGGATTGAACCGAAGAGAAGTCCGCTTCGCGCGTTACCTTGGTGCGTATCTTTTTCATCACGCGCGAATAGAGCGCGTTGATGCCGGAAGGAGCATCGGAGGCGACGAAGATGCCGTGATTCTGCAGGAAGATGATCTGGCAGGCCTTCCCCGTCCGCTTCCGGTATTTTTCCATCGCGTCCTTGACCACGACGGCCAGGATGTAACCGGGATTCGTCAGGGGGATCCAGAGCGCTTCCTCTCCGAACAGATCGATCATCGCACGCTCGCCCTGCGCCGAGCAGGTAAGGCCGTTGACCAACGCAGGATGGGTGTGGACCACAAGGGTGAAGGGAAGGATGTCGTGGAGGAGGGTCTCCACGCTCGGTCGTTTGTTTTCCTCGCCGCTCATGCGCGCCGTCATCAGGTCGGCCAGGACCGCGCTTTCGCGCGCGTCCTCCTCCTCCGGATACCGATTGGACCAGATCGCGGCCAAGGCTTTCCGATCCATCCTCACGAAGCCGTCCACGCCGATCTCGGCGAGGGAGGTGCCCGAGCCCTTCACGTACAGGACGTTGCCGTCCTTCCAGGAAGTGTTTCCGCCGCCGGCGACTACGTAATCGGGGTCGGCGCCGAAACGACGGGAGATATCGACCAAATCTTGCATTCTCATACGACCATCATACGACTTCGCGGCTCCGTCGTGAATGGACAAATGGCCCGATCGTGATGGATAATGGCCGGAAGCGACATGGAAATCAATTTTTCATCCTACCTGACCTGGAGCGGAGAGGACGAACGCAGGCCGCTGGTGTGCACAGACGTCGGTTCCGCCTCCGTCCCTCCGCGCAGCGCCTATCCTCCGGCTCCCGTTTCCCACCCGGATGAATACGTCAGCGTGGCGACGGGCCGGACCGTCAACGAATACCAGCTCGTCTACGTGACGCGCGGTCGCGGGACGCTCAGGACCAACGGAAAAACGTGGGATATCGTTCCGGGTACCGCCATCCTCGTCTTTCCCCGCGTCCGGCATGCCTACGGTCCGGATGCAGAACAGGGATGGGACGAACGCTGGGTCGGATTCAAGGGCTCCTATATCGAAGCCCTGCGCGCCGACGGCACGATATCCAGCGAGCGGCCGGTATTTTCGGTCGGCCTGGACGAGCGCCTGCTTGTTCACTTCGAAGAGCTTTTCGGGGCGGTGCGCGCCGCGGAACCCTTCTTCCAGATGCGCGCCGGCGCCCGCATCATGCTGTTGCTGGCCGAGCTCCTCTCGCGCGAACGGAAAACGGCCCAAGCGGACGGAACGGCGGCCCTCGTGGAGAAGGCCAAGTTCCTGATCGCCGAGAAGGCGGGGGGCTCCCTGAGCGTCGATGGTGTCGCCGGGGAGCTCGGCGTGGGCCAGGCCCGCCTATACGAAAGTTTCAAAGCCTTCACCGGGATGACCCCCTACCGCTACTTCATCCATCTCAAGGTCAACCGGGCCAAGGAACTGCTCTCCGTGCCCGGTACGACAGTCAAAGAGGTCGCCTTCCTGCTCGGCTTCGACGACCAGTATTACTTTTCCCGCCTCTTCAAGAAGAAGACCGGCGTCTCCCCTTCGGATTGGGCGGAACGCGTCAAACCGCCGCCCGTTTTCTGAGCCGGCGCGCGTTGTCCGAGCGCCGTATCATCTCGGGTATCACGATGGCGACGAGCAGCAGCCCGCCCGTGACCAGGTTCATCACGCGGCCCGGTACGTTGACCAGACCCATGCCGAATTTAAGGTAGCCCAGGAGGAAATTGGCGATGACCACTCCGTAGATGCCGCCGAAACCGCCGGTGATGGCGACGCCGCCGAGCACGACGCTCGTGATCGCGTCCAATTCAAGACCCGTCGCTATGTTCGGCCTTGTGGATCCTATACGGCTCGTCAGCAGGATGGCGGCGACTCCGCAGAACAGACCGGTCCAGCTGAACACGATGAAGCGAAGCCTCGCGACATCAACTCCCGAAAAACGGGCAGCCACAGGATTGCGGCCGAGAGCGAAGATCTTCCTGCCGAAGGTGGTCTTGTGCAATATCAAGCCCGTCGCTAGCGCGAGGATGAGGAACAGCGCGAGTTCGAAGGGAATCCGCGTCCCCGGGATATAGCCCTGTCCGAACCAGGCGAAGGAGAGAGGGTATTTCGTGAAAGCCTGGTCTCCGAGCACGGCCTGCGCGATTCCGCGGTACAGGGACATCGTGCCGATGGTGACCGCGATCGAAGGCACTTCGAACTTGGTGATCAGCCATCCGTTAAGCATGCCTCCGGCGAGTCCCGTGGCGAGGCCGATCAGGATGAGCGCCGGGACGTCCGCCCCTGCGGCGGAGGCCATGCCCATGGAAAGCGAAGAGAGGGCGACGATGGAGCCCACGGAAACGTCGATGTCCCCGCAGAGGATGATGAACATCATCGGGAGGGCGACGACCGCCTTCTCCATAAAATTGAAGGTCGTGTCCAGCAGGTTGGTCGTGTCCAGGAAGTAGGGCGAAATGAAGCTTCCCCCCGCCATCACCGCGATGAATATGAGCGTGAGTATCGCTTCCCACGATTTCGCCGCCGCGGCGATGCGCGTCGCGCGGGTTATCTCGATGCGGCGCGAGGAAACCGCCTTGATCTCCGGATCTTTCATGCGAGTTCCCTCCGCGCGAGCATCTTCTGCCGATTGCGCCTGTCCACGACGGTGTTCGCCACGATGGCGACGAGGATGGCGATACCCTGGATCGCGGTCTGGTAGAAGGGCGACAGGTTGACCATGGTAAGCGCGTTGTACAGGAGTCCCAGGAAAAGGGCTCCGAGCACGACTCCCGCCATGCTTCCGGAACCTCCCACGACGCTTACGCCGCCGATGACGCAGGCGGCGACCGCCTGCAGTTCGTAGCCGATGGCGGTATCGTTCTGCGCGGCGGCGTAGCGGGTAACGTACAGAAGGCCGGCCAATCCTGAAATGACGCCGCTCATGGCGAACACCATGAAGTCCACGCGTTCTGTCTTGATACCGGCGAGCCGGCTCGCGGTCCGGTTTCCGCCGAGGGCGAAAACAGCGCGTCCCCTGCCGGAAAAGGACAGGAATAGGCCGACGGCGATCGTGACGACGGCGGTGTACCAGAGAATGCCCGACACGCCGAGTAAGTTCCGTTTCGGGATGGATACGTAGAGTTCCGACATTTCATGGGCGCTCACCCATTCGCCGCCGGAAACGAGGAAGACCAGAGCCCGGTAGATCGCGATCGTTCCGAGGGTGGCGATGATGGGCGGTATCTTGAGGTAGCCGACGAGAAGTCCGTTCGCGCCGCCGAGCGCAAGGCCTATGGCCATGGCGGTCAGGACCACGAGCGGAATCGGAAGCTCCGGCACTGCCATGTTGAGCATGGAAACCAGCATGCCGGTAAGCGCCATGGTGGAAGGAATGGAAAGATCGATTCCGCCGGTGAGAAGGATCAGGAACTGGGCGGTCGCCGCGAGCATGAGGACCGCCGTGTCGTTCAGGATGTCGTTCAGGTTGGTCGCGGTGGCGAAGGAAGGCGCCCGCAGGCTCACCAGCGCCGTCAGCGCGACGATGAAGAGGGCGAGGGTCGCTTCCCGGCTTTTCAGAATGCGTTTCATCTAGGCCGCGCCTCCCGCGTTCCCGGCTAAGCCCATGGCCGCGCGCATGATGCGCTCTTCCTTGAAGTCTTCCCGTTCGATTATTTCCGACACGACGCCCTCGTGCATCACGACGACGCGGTCGGCCATGCCCATGATCTCGGGCAGTTCCGAGGAGACCATGATGACGGCCAGGCCCTGCGAGGCGAGTTCGGAGACTATGGCGTGGACCGCCGACTTGGTCGCGACGTCGATGCCCTTGGTCGGCTCGTCCAGTATCAGGATCCTGGGTCCCGAGGCAAGCCATTTGGCGAGCACGACCTTCTGCTGGTTGCCGCCGGAAAGGGTCTGCACGTCGTACTCGATGCCGGCGGCCTTCACCTCAAGGCGCTTCGCCGCCTCCGCGGCCACGGCGAATTCCTTGGCCGGTTTCAGCCAGCCGAAAGCGCTCAGGTCGTCGATCTGCGGAAGCGTGATGTTGTCCGCGATGGACATCGCGAGCACCGCGCCCTGCCGTTGCCGGTCTTCCGGCACGTAGACGACGCCCTTCTTCATGGCGTCTCCGGGACTGGAGAAACGGACGGGCTTGCCTTCGACCTTGAGTTCTCCCGCGTCCAGCTTGTCGACGCCGATGATGGCCTGCATCACCTCGCTGCGGCCGGCGCCGATTAATCCGAAGAAACCGAGAATCTCCCCGTGGCGGACCTGGAAGGAAACGCCCTTGAAGATACCCGTCTTTCCCAGCTTGAAGGCGTCCATCGCGACTCCTCCGATGCTGGATTCCTTTTTCGGAAAGAGCTGGTCGACGCTCCTTCCGACCATCATGCGCACCAACTGGTCTTCGGTCGCTTCCTTCATGGAGCCCTCGCCGATGAAGCGTCCGTCCCTAAGGACCGTGTAACTGTCCGCGATCTCGAAAAGCTCCTCGAATTTGTGCGAAATGAAAACGATGGCTACGCCTTCGGCCTTGAGCCTTCGGACCAGTTCGAAAAGTTCCTCCGATTCCCGTATGGTCAGGGCGCTCGTCGGTTCGTCCATGATAAGGATGCGCGCCTTCCGCGAGAGCGCCTTCGCGATCTCGACGAGGTGGCGTTCGGCGGTGGACAGGTCTTTGACGAGCGTTCGCGGATCGGTCTTCAGGCCGAGCTTGTCCAGGAGTTCGACAGCCCCGCGGCGCATCCTGAGCCAGGAGATGGGTCGGAAAAAGCGAAAGGGCGCGCGGGGCTCGTGGCCCATGAAAATGTTCTCGGCCACCGAAAGATCGCCGAACATCGAGGTTTCCTGGTGAATGACCGCGATGCCCAGTTTCTGGGCATCCTGCGGCGATTTGAATTCGACTTTATGGTTGTCGAGCGAGAGGGTACCGGAGGTCGGACGGTAGACGCCCGTCATGACCTTCACGAGGGTGGATTTGCCCGCGCCGTTCTCTCCGATAAGCGCGTGGATTTCGGACGGTCGGACGGAAAAGGAGACGCCGTCCAAGGCCTTGATGCCGGGAAAGTGCATCGAAATATCATTTAACTGTAGGATTGCCGTATTCATCTGTTCCTGCCGATTGTTTGGGCGAAAGAAGCGGAATCAAAGGAAAACCGCCCGCTCCCCGCTGGGAGGCGGGCGGTCGCAAGGAGGATCCCTATCAGAACATCGCCGCGAACTTGGCGATGTTGTCCTTGGTGAAGGTGAAGGGTTCGCCCATGATCGCGAGTCCGGCGGCTCCGACCTTGATCGTGCCGATGCGTCCGGCGGCGAAGGCGTCGCCCGTCTTGCCGGTATTCTTCCCCTTTACGAGGTTGTACAGGATGTAGGTGGAGGAGTAGCCGAGGTCGATCGGATTCCACAGCGCGATGCCTTGGGATACTCCGGCTTCGACGTACGCCTTCATCTCCGAGGGGAGTCCGAGTCCGCCGAGCTGGACCTTGCCGGTCAGGCCCTGATCCTGGATGGCTTTGGCGGTCGCGGCGACGCCGACGGTGGTCGGGCAGGTGATTCCCTTGAGGTTGGGATAGGATTTGAACAGGCCGAGCGCTTCGCGATAGGACTTGTCCGAGGAGTCGTCGCCGTACACGACCGCGACCAGCTTCATTTCCTTCATCTTCGGATTTTCGGCGATTTCCTTCTTCATGAATTCGATCCAGGCGTTCTGGTTGGAAGCCTGGGCGGTGGCGGAGAGGATGGCGACCTCGCCTTTCCAGCCGACCATCTCGGCCAGGGAGCGCATCTGGCTGCGGCCGATGAGCTCGGTGTCGGAGGGGGCAAGGTGCAGGATGCGTCCGGCTTCGGCGACGCCGGAGTCGAAGGAGATCACCTTGATGCCCGCTTCCATCGCCTTCTTGGCGACGGGCACCAGAGCGTCCTGGTCGTTCGCGGAAATCGCGATCGCGTCCACCTTGGTGGCGATCAGGTTGTTGATTATCTCGATCTGGCCTTCCGCTGTGGCGGAACTCGGTCCCTGATAGATGATCTCCACGTCGCCCAATTCCTTGGCGGCCTCGTTCGCGCCGTCGCGGACGGCCTCGAAGAAGCCGTTTCCGAGGCTCTTCACGAGGATGGCCACGCGGATCTTCTTGCCGGCGGCCGGAGCGGCCTTGGCGTCTTGTCCGCCCGCGGCGAATGCCACGGAAGCGGATAGCGCCATCGCTGTGGCGACGGCTATCCTGATGGTTCTTTTCATGCTTGTTCCTCCATTTCTGACTTCGCGACGCCCATGCGTTGCATGAACCAAGTATGGGTCCGGTCCTTCCAAGCCGTATACGTCACCGATCTACGCATCAACCGCAGCGAATCTACGATTTTCTGATGCGTTGCCGTTATCGCTTCGAATCTGACGGGGTGGATCCCCAGCGTTCCCGGTATAAGCGCGCGAAGTGGCGCGCGCTTGAATAGCCGACCGCGGCGGCGGTCTCCTTGACCGATTTACCGGCTTCAAGGAGATCGCGCGCCTTGCCCATCCGGAGTTCCGTCACGAATTCGACGAAAGTCGATCCCGTTTTTTTATGGAAAAGGGCGGAGAGGTAATTGGGCGTGAAACCGAAGACCTCCGCCGTCCCGGCCAGGGCGATCCTCCCGCGGTCGTCGCCGGAAGCGATACGCTTGCGCAGGTATTCCTCCACCGCAACAATCCTGTCGTTTTCCCGCGATTTCGCGTCCCCGGTCACCGACCGCAGTCCGCGATCAGCGAAGGCCGCGATCAACGCCGGAAGGTCGCCGTTTTCAGCTGCGCGGGCGGCATCCCTGCCGGCCGTGCGTTCCAGGTAACGGGAGATCATCTCTTTGGCATGAGTGGTGGCCGCCGACAGGCGGTTCAGGGCTTCTGCGGAGCGGGTGCGGACGGCGATGGAGTCGCCTGAGCGGGCTGCGTCCACCAGAAGGGCCAAGGCGCGGGCGGCTTCCCGGTCTGGAGAGGCATAGACGCTGAGAATCCGTTCCGCGGCAGCGGTTTCGGTGACCCCTTCGCGCAGGAAAGCCCGAAAGGTCAACAGTTTCCTCGCGAGTACCAGTTCGGCTCGGACTTTTTCCAGGTCCGGGTGGTCGGCGGTGATGAGGGCGAATATCCGGGGAGGGCGGAGCGCCGTACCCTCGCTACCTGAAGCCGTCTCAACGGCTTTGGCGGCGGCGGCGGCCGCCGCCAAAGCCGTTGAGACGGCCGCCGCGAAACCATTCCAGAAACTCGCCGCGACCGTGCAATCCGCGGGCTTTTCGGCCTCGGCTTCTTTTGCCGCGACGATTTCCACGGTAGCGGCGCCGCCGGCACCTTCTCCCGCCGATGCTGGGGGAATGGCGGCAGCCACCAGCAACCGGTCGTCGGCGAATGACCGGCCACGCGTGCGGGCCAGAGCGACGATTTCCCGGAGCAGGGAGGCTCCCGCCGTACCCGTCGGGAGTCCGTCCATCATGAGCAGGCCGCCTCGGGTGCTCGAACGCGGCGGCAGGCTGAACGGAACATCCGAGGCGCCGAGGACGAGAAGGGTCCAGTCCCGGGAAAATCGGTCGGCCCGTGCCTCCGACTCCCGCTTCATGACGGAAACCAGTCCGGCGAGGGCGGAAGCCACCTCATCCTCTGCGGGAGGCTTGAGCAGGTAGCCCGAAGCTCCGAGCGCCAAGGCGTCCTTCGCGTAATTGAATTCGGAATGGGAACTGAGCACGAACCAGGGAAGCCTCCGGCCCTCCCGCTCCAGAAGCCTCATCGCCTCCAGGCCGCTCATGTTCGGCATCCGGATGTCGACGAAAGCCGCGTCGAAACGCCGGGCGCGGACCTGGGCGACCAGTTCTGCGCCGTCCCGCGCCTCCACGAGTTCCAGGCTCCTGTCCAGCTCCTCAAGGATGCAGCGCAGGTTGACGCGGGCGAGCCCCTCGTCGTCGGCGATCAGTATCCTCACGACCGGGCCTGCGGTATCTCGACGCGGGCCGTCGTGCCCCGTCCCGGTTCCGATCGGACACTGACCGTCGCGCCCGGCCTCGCCAAGGCGAGCCGCCGCTCAACGTTCGTCAATCCCACACCCCGGCGCGAATTGGACGCGTCGAAGCCGGCCCCGTCGTCGCGAACATCCAGCAGGAGCCGGCCGTCCATCACGGACGCGGCCACCGCGACGAAACCGCTCCCGTCGCCTTCTTCGATCCCGTGGATCACCGCGTTTTCCACCAGGGGCTGGAGCACGAGTTTCGGAATCCTGAGCGCCCGCGCGGCGTCCGTCGCTTCGATGGTCCAGACGAGCCGTTCCTGGAAGCGCAGCTTCTGCAACCTGAAATAGCTTTCCACGAAGGCGAGTTCCTCTTCGACCGTGGTCTCGTCCTCGTGGTCCACCGCGTAGCGCAACAGCTTCTTGAGCGCCTGGATGGAATTTTCGAGCGGGACGCGTTCGCCGAGCCGGTTCAGCGCCGCGAAACCGCCAAGAACGTTGTACAGGAAGTGGGGCTGGACCTGCGACTGCAGCGCCAGGTACTCCGCGTTCCGGAGTTCTACGAGCTCGCCGTATTTGGCCGCGTTGTCCGCGACGATGGAAGCGAATTCCAGGTAGTTCGAAAAGCGGATAAGGTCCAGATCGTTGTAGGGCCCGGCGTCCGACCATACGGCCAGGGTTCCGAATCGCCGTCCCCCGACGCCGAGGGGTCCGGCCAGGAAGGCGCCGAAGGCGCGGGGCGGCTCGTCGTCGCCGACCGAGGCGAGCGCGGAAAGCAGTTCCGCGTTGTCCGCGATGGGCATCACACCGCGCAGCGCGACGAGCTCGGCGCCGGGCCCGCCGCCCGCTCCTTGGAACCCGCTCCCTTCCCTCCGGCGTACGACCGCGCAGCCCTGCGCGGTCGAGGTCGCCTTGTCGCGGAGAGCCGCGTCGGTGATGGAAAGCAGGACCCTGTCGGCCGCCCCCTCCACCTTGGCGCCGGAATCCGCATCGCGCTCCTCCGCGAGCGCGGATTCGGCGGCGTCGCGCGCCAGGGAGACCATCGCCGCGAGATTCGCCTTCAGCGCGTCCATGTACAGGTTGAAGCCCCCGGCCAGCTCTTCGAATTCGTCCGCGCTGTCGAAGGCGAGGGGGGTGGAAAAGTCGCCGGCCGAGACTCGTCGCATCGCTTCCCTGACGGTCCGCAGGCGGCGCACGATCCGGGATGAAAACACGAGCGTGATGAAAGTCGCCAGGAAGGCGGTCAGGAGCCCCACTACAATAAAGGAGCGGACAAGGTCGGCACGCACCGAAATCGCCTCCTGCTCCAGAGTTTCCACGAAATACTTCAAAAAGGATTCGAAGCTGTTGGCCAGGTAATAGGACGTCTGGCGCGTCTCGTCGAAGAGGGCGATCATCGCGTCATCGCTGGACGCCTGGATGCGCGCGTACAGGCCTTCCTCGCCGAGCAAGCCCGTAGCGTGCAGGATCTCGACGCGCTCGACCAGGCCGTTGATTCGCGCGAAAGCCTTGCGGCTCATGATCATCGCGGTCTCATGTTCGTCGCCGAGCAGGCCGCGGGCCACCATGCGCGCCAGCTGGGGATCGTCCATAAAATTCGCGAAAAGGGCCTGGAACCGGCGCGCTTCCTCTTTCCAGTTGCGGATCGCAGCGGAAAACGGGTCGAAGTAGACGACATCCTTCAGGTTCGCGTAGCTCTCCGGCGCGAAAGCGCCGATCATGATGTCCTTGGTCAGTTCCCGGACACGGCGCGACTGGACCAGCAGGCTGTTTCCCTTGTCCACGGTGTCGCGGATGCGTTCCAGACGCTGGAGGGTAGCCAGCGATATACCGACGACGGAAAGGACGCTGCCGAAGATGAGGGCGTAGATGCCCACGAATTTGACCCTGAGCCGCATGCGAGCATACTAGGCGGAAATCCGGAAAAACGCCACCGCCCCTGATATCACGAAGGCCACCGCCCCTGATATCACGAAGGCTACCGCCCCTGATATCACGAAGGCCACCGCCGCGGAGATGCCGAAGACCGCCTTCATACCGGCTCGGCCCGGATCAGCACGGTCCGCCATTTCCAGGGAAGGGGACCATTCGCGGCCCGCCTCTCCAGGACTTCCCGCGCCCGCGCGAAATCCGGTCCTCCGAGCGAGGCCAGCACGGCAGCCCCCCAAGGCGACTTTCCGGCGTCGAACCAGGCCGCCGCCTCGCGTTCGGTCACCAGCCGCTCCTCCGTCCTTTCAAGCATACTCGCTTCGACCGAAAAACCCGCGGCCCGGAAGGCGGCGGCCAAGTCCTCGGCCGTCCATGTCCAGCGCGCCCGCCCCGCATCCCCGCCCGCACCGCCGACAACCGCCGCCGCCGCGCCCGGCGCGAAAAAAGCCTCTTCAGCCGCGGCTACCCGGCCGGCGAGTTCCGTCTCCGCTCCGCATTCCTCGGCCAGCACGCGCGAGATCCTCTCGCCCTGCGACGGAGGCGACTGGATAAGGACAAGGACGCCTCCGGCCGCGAGCAGTTCCCGGGCCCGGGCGGCGAAAAGGCCGAAAGCCGCCACGGGATTCCCGGCCGCCGTGCCTCCGCGGAACGGCTCCCGCGCGATGATGCGGTCGAAGTCCGGCGTCCCGAACAATTTTTCCGAATCACCCTGCCCGGGCAGCGTGTCGCGTCCGCCGAACATCGCGAAAACGGGCCGTTCGATCTCGTCCAGGGTCGACGCATAGCGGGTCAGTGTTTCTTCGGCCTCGTTCCTGCATGCCAGGGCTGCGACGAGTCCCTCGCTGGCCGCGCGGGAGGCCTCCCAAACCAGGAGTCCGTCGTCGGCCGCCGCAACGAGCACGCGCTGGTCCCGCGCCACCCGGGCCGCGGCGAAGATCGCGTCCCGATCGGCCAGGAACACCGCGCTGCGCCCCGATTCCACGCGGCGGCGCCAGGCTTCCCTGCCGGAGGCGGCCGAGGACCAGCTGAGGATTTCGGTATCCTCGTCAAGCTCGTCCAGGAGCACCGCGGCCTGAATCTCGCGCTTGCGCAGGACCTCGTCGCGGATGCGCCCCTCGTAGCCTTGGGTGGAAGGTATATAGAAGGTTTTGCCGGCCAGGGCCTTCGGCAGGTAGCGTTGGGCAGCCCAATGCTCGCGGTAGGCGTGCGGGTAGATGTAGCCGTCCCCGTGCCCGAAACCTTCCTTGTCGCGGTGGTCGTCGCGCAGGTGGTCGGGAACCTCCGCGTCCTCCTTTTCCACCTCGGCCATCGCATCGAAGAAGGCGAGGGCGGTATTTGACTTGGGCGCCGTGGCCAGGTAAAGGGCGGCCTGGGTCAGTTGGAAGTTGCCTTCGGGAAAGCCGATCCGGTCGAAGGCGGCCGCGCAGGCCTGCACGATAACGATCGCATTAGGGTCCGCCAGCCCCACATCCTCTCCCGCGGAAATCATCATCCGGCGGAAGATGAAGGAAGGATCCTCGCCGGCTTTCACCATTTTGGCCAGCCAGTACAGGACGGCGTCGGCGTCGCTGCCGCGTACGCTCTTGATGAAGGCGCTGATGGTATCGAAGTGGTAATCGCCGTCGCGGTCGTACAGCACGGCCTTGCGCTGGATGCTTTCCTCCGCCGCAGCGAAACTTACCCTGACCTCGGAGCCATCGGGCGGAGGCCAGGACTCGCCGACGGTTTCCACCGCCAGTTCCAGCGCGTTCAGGAGGCTCCGCGCGTCCCCGTTGGCCATATCCACCAGGTGCTCAAGCGCGCCTTCCTCGAATTCGACCTTCCAGCGCCCGTAACCGCGCTCCCGGTCGGCAATCGCGCGCCGGGCGGTCTCCAACAGGTCCTCGTTCGTCAACGCCACGAGCCTGAAAATGCGGCTGCGGCTCACCAGGGCCCGGTTCACTTCGAAAAATGGATTCTCGGTGGTGGCGCCGATCAGGATGACGGTGCCGTTCTCCACCCACGGCAGAAGGGCGTCCTGCTGGGCTTTGTTCCAGCGGTGCACCTCGTCCACGAAGAGAATGGTCCGCCTACCGTAGAGCTTCTGGCGCTCCTCGGCGCGCGCGATGGCCTCGCGCACGTCTTTAACGCCCGCGAGTACAGCGTTCAGGCTCTCGAAATGGCTTCTGGTGCTGTTGGCGACCACCCGGGCCAGGCTCGTCTTGCCCGTCCCCGGCGGTCCGTACAGCAATATGGAAGAAAGCCTGTCCGCCTGGATCGACCGCCTGAGCAGCCGCCCAGGCCCGACGATCCGGTCTTGACCCAGTATGTCGTCCAGGACCCTCGGCCTCATCCGGTCCGCCAGAGGCCCCGCGTTCGCAGCCCGAGCGGATCCGAAAAGATCGCTCACCGCCGTCCGTCCGTCCGGCTCACTCCTCCGCGTTCCATTCCTCGTCCCGGTACGACCAGAGGCCTTCTCCGGAGGTAGAAACGAAGAGTATGCCCGCGCCGTCACGCCAGAACGACGTAACCGGCACCAGTCCGAGCGAACTCTCGTATTGATCCCCGTCGACGGTCGAGGTCGGGGAGCCGCTTCCCGGCGACTTCAAAGAAATCGAAGCCGGCAGGGCATCCGTAACCAGGACGGCTTCCAGGTATCCGAAGGAATCGCTGGTCTTGCCCAGGCCGAGCAGAAGGATATCTTCATTGGTGCCTCCGCTGTCATAAACGTAAGCTGCGCCGGTAAAAAAGTAGTCCTCGTCCGAGTAGTCCACCGCCGATACCGTCCCGGATATTCCCCGCAACAGAATTTCATCGCCGACCGCGACGACTTCCGAGCCGACTACGATCAGTCCGGTGAATATGTGGCCTGTCGTGTCCAAGACCGCGTCGGCGCCGAAAGACGCTGTAGTGGCTCCCGAGAACACGCCAAGAGTGCTGGTGGCGGCATAGTAATCCGTTCCGTCCCGGACCGCCCCGACAAGGTGGCCTCCCGCGGCGAGGCCGGAAAGCACCACAGTCGCCGTCGAACCGTCGTACGCGAGGATGGCATACTCGGTCGTGGACTTATGTGCGCCGATGAACAGGATTTCGTTCGCGACGTAGATGGAATCGAAGTTGGAATAGCCGGCGAGGGCAGCGGTGAGGGTCGCGGTTATGTCCGTCCATGCCGAGGCGTCCGTACTTTTCCATATTTTCGTTGTCGTGGAAGAAGTCCCTTCAGCCGTTAGGGCGTACAAAATTTCGGTTCCGGTCGAAGCCAGGTCCAGGACAAAAACGCCTGAATCGGGATTGCCCGCTTTTTCCCATGAGCCGCTGCCCGCGATCGGGTAGCGGAAAATGCTCCCGTTAGCCACGTATGCATTGGAGCCGAATTCGACTATCTTCCCGGGCGACCCCTGGACCTTCGGGTCCTTCGGTTCCGTTTCCTTGGAAATGCTGTCGAAAATCGGGCTTTGGTCGCAGGAGACGGCCAGGAGGGCGGCGGCGGCAAGACCGGCGCGGAGGATGCGTCCGGCGGTTTTCAAGATCGAATCGGTATGGCTCATGCGTTCGTCCTTAGAAGTGGTAGCGGGCGGCGAGCGTAAGCTCGAGGAAGTTGCCGTAGACTGTAGTGTCCGGATCATCGGTCCACTCGGGCAGCCACCACCAGGCGGCGTCCAGGCCGAAAGACCAGTCGGGATTGTAACGCCAGTAGGCGGAAGCTTTCGGCTTCACGATGAGGCCGAAATAGCTGTTCTCCAGGTGCAGTTGGGAAGCGGCGCCGACCATGAGGGAAACCGGGAATTCGAAGGGGCTCGCGATGAAGTGCCAGGTAGCCTTCAGGCCGAACGGCATCACGAAAAGCATGTTCTCGCCGAGGGTTCCTGCGAACATGCCGCCGAATTCGCCTCCGAGGGCGAACCGGGAATTGAGGTAGTAGTTGTAGTTGAGGGATCCGGCTCCCCCGATCTTCACGTTGTTCTCTATCGAATCGCCCGAAGCGCGGGCGAAGAAAAGCGGAAAAACCGTTCCGAGCGCGATCACGAAGGTCTGGTCGCCCTTGCCGTAGAGCTCGGTGGGGCTGCCGTCCCACTCCGATTCGATGGGCAGGGTACCGTCCCCTTCAGGCGGCTGCTCCTGGGCGAATGCAGCGGCGCCGAGGCAAAGAATCATCAGGGCGGCGACGGTCGGTCGCGTTGCCCGTTTCGACATGCACGAAATCTTCATTTACAGAATCCTCCTGGCCCGGCTTTTCGATCAGCCGGGCAATAATAGCCTAAGGTAGCGAGCCTTTCAACGCCGCGGCAGCTATACCGCGGTATACCGGTCGCCCCGATTTCCGCCGCTTCTTGCCCGTCGGGCTTCCGCCATGGTACAACGGCAGGAAAGCACGAGAAGGCACGAAGAGGACAACAATCCGACCGCGTGCGCGGTTACTTCCGGGGAGCGTATTCATGATCGACGTCCAGAATTTTGCGGACGACAGGGACGTTCCCCTCGGGAAGGTCGGCGTCAAGGGAGTCCGGTACCCAATCACGGTACTGGACAAGGCGCGCGGCACGCAGCGGACCGTCGCCTCGGTTGACTTGTTCGCGAACCTCCCCCACCATTTCAAAGGCACGCACATGAGCCGTTTTATAGAAGCTTTTCAACGCCATCGCGACGACCTGTCGATGCCGCGCTTCCTGGAAATGCTCACCGAGATTCGTGCCGACCTGGAAGCCGATTCCGCCTTCGCACTGGTATCCTTTCCGTATTTCATGGATAAAAGCGCCCCCGTTTCGGGTCTTCCGAGCGCCATGGTCTACGAATGCCGCTACGAAGGTTCCGTGAGCGCGGGCGGCAAGGATTTCCGGGTCTCGGTCGCGGTGCCCGTGCAAACCGTCTGCCCCTGCTCCAAGGCTATCAGCGATCGCGGGGCGCACAACCAGCGTGGCGTCGTCCGCGTGGAGGTCGAACTCGGACCATTCTTCTGGATCGAGGATCTCATCGCGATAGTGGAGAACGCGGCCTCCAGCCCCGTATTCACCCTCCTGAAGCGGGAGGACGAGAAGTACCTCACCGAGCGGGCCTATGACAATCCCAAGTTCGTTGAAGATCTCGTGCGCGATGTGTATATTGGTATCCGGTCGCTCGAACGTTTCCCGCGCTTCTCGGTGGAGGCGGAGAATTTCGAGAGCATCCATAACCACAGCGCATTCGCGTACGCTGAGTACGGTCCGCGCAAAGGAGCGAATACATGAACGAAATCGTCCCTACCAACACTCTCGCCAAGCAGGGAGTCGCCGCTGTCGGAGGCATCGCCGGAGGGCTTGGCCTTCTGGTCCTCGGCGGCTTGCCCTGGATTTTCGGCATCGTGGCCGGCGGCGTCGTCGCCGTCGTCGGATTGTCGGCCATGGCTTCCCATGAGCGTGCGGATCGGATCGCGGGCAGGATCGCCCTCGGCGCGGGAGCCCTGGCCGTCCTCGCCAAGCTTCCCATAGTCGGCGGCCTAGCCGGCGGCCTCTTCGGACTCGCTACCTTCGGACTACTGGGTATGGGCGTCTGGAACGGCTTCAAATTCATGAAGGGGCTCAAGTCGCGTGCCTAAAACGAGCCGCCGAAAATGACCTACTTTTTCGAGACCTACGGCTGCCAGATGAACAAGGCTGAATCCGCCGCGCTAGAGCTCGTGCTCAAGGAACGCGGCTGGACGGCCGCTTCTGACGGCGCAGCGGCGGATCTCGTGCTACTGAACACCTGCTCCGTGCGCGCGACCGCCGAGACCCGCGTCCTTGGACGCATCGCCCATTACGGCGCCCTCAAAAAGAACCGTCCCTTCTCCTTGGCGGTCGCCGGATGCATGGCGGAACGCCTGAAAGACAGCCTGAAGGAACGAGCGCCGGCCGTGGACTTCGTAATGGGTACCGCTGCCCGTTCCCGTTTTCCCCTGATGCTGGAAGCACTGGAAACAGGCGCGTCCATGATCGAAACCGACGAAGAGCCCGTCTTTTCCTTTTCCTCCTCCCATCTGGAGGAGGGCGAATTCCGCAGCTTCGTTCCCATCATGCACGGCTGCGATAATTTTTGCTCGTACTGCATCGTGCCCTATGTCCGCGGCCGCGAGATCTCGCGCTCGCCCGCTTCGATCCTTGAAGAGATAGCCCTCCTGGAATCAAGGGGAGTCCGCGAGATCACCTTGCTGGGCCAGAACGTAAATTCCTATCGCTGGGCGGACGGTGCGGGGGTCGTGGATTTTCCCGCCTTGTTGCGACTTGTGGCCGGGGTCGTGCGGGGGATCCGGTGGGTACGGTTCCTTTCCAGCCATCCCAAGGACCTCTCGCCCGCGGTCATCGATGCGATGCGCGACCACGAAGTCCTGCGCCGCCATATCCATCTTTGCGTCCAGCACGGCTCCGACCGCATCCTTGCGGCGATGAACCGCCGCTATACCCGCGAACGGTATCTCGCCCTCGCCGCCGACATCCGGTCCGCGCTCCCCGACGTCTCCCTTTCCACCGATATCCTCGTCGGATTCCCCGGCGAAACCGAGGAAGACGTGCAGGCCACCCTCGGCTTAATGGAAGAAGTCCGTTTTTCCTACGCCTACATGTACCACTACAACCCGCGGGAAGGTACGGCCGCGTACGCCCTTCCCGGAAGGATCGAAGATTCCGTCAAGAAGGAACGTCTGGCCCGCGTGATCGACCTGCAGCAGGAACACACCAGGATCGCCATGCGCGCGCGCGTCGGCCTGCGGACCACAGTGCTCGTGGAAGGTTTTTCACGGAAGAACCGGGCTGAGTTGGTCGCGCGGACGGACAAGGACGAAATGGTCGTCTTTCCCGGTCCGGCGTCACTCATCGGTTCATTCGCGGACGTCACGATATCGTCGCTGCGCGGGAAGACCTTCCGCGCCAAGGAGGCAGAACCATGCCCTGGCGTTTGAGCGGCCTCGTCCTGTCCATTTTCGTCCTCGTCGCCTTCATCGGTTTCAATCTGGGGAATTCCTGTGACGTTTCCTTCGGTTTCACGGCATTACGCGGCGTACCCGTCTTTCTTACGGCCCTGTTTTCCTTCGCCGCCGGAATGCTCGTCGTCCTCCCCCTCGCATTCCGCAACGCGAGGGGAGCCAAAGCCGACTTGAAATCTTCGCGCGCGCCCGGAGGCAAACGATCCAAGGGAGAAACAGGGACGGAAAGCGGCTCGTATGGCATCGACTGAGGTTTCCTCCCGCAATTTTTCGTCCGCCTTCATCATTCTTCTCGCTTTATCTATTCCTGCTTCACTCCCGGCTGCGGACGCCAAGCTCGCCGCTGAACTCGCACGGTCGGCCGCAGCGGCCGCCGCAACACCGGCCGGCCCTGAAAAGCGGGCCGCTTACCGCGAACTTGCTGCCTTTCGCGAACTGGCGGGGGAGGGGGCTCTCGCCGCCGACGCCTGGAGAGAGGCCGCTTTCGCGGCCGCCGGAGAGCGGGACGACGAAGCCCTGCTTGAGGCCGCACGCTGCCTGCTGGCCTCAGGCGAGTTCGACCGAGCCTTCGCCGACGTCCGTACCGTTCTTCTGACTGGCCGGGATCCGGCGATCCAGAAGCGCGCCCGTCTTCTGGGCGCCCGGATTTCCCTGCTCCGCGGGGACGATGGGGCTATCCCGGTGTTCCGGACCTTTGTCGACGATCCTGAATATTCCGGCGACCGTCCCACGAACCTGTTCATGCTCCATTTCGTCACAGATGACGCAGCCCTCGTTACAATGCTGCTCACCGATCACCCCGACAGTCCAGAAGCCCTCATGCTCACCGAAACCCCCGATGCCCCGGTCTCGTTGGCCCCGGTTCCGCTCTGGCTGCTCCGCGGCATCCCCGCCGTTTCCGTCCAGGCGCCGTTTCAAATCCCCGCCGCAACCTCTCCGACGCCAATCGCCTCCGGCGGTGGGGAGGGGAAGGGCTACCTTCAGATCGGCTCGTTCGGCGTGGAAGCCAATGCCCGCAACCTGATCGATCGCCTGGCCGCGAAAGGCTTCGGCGCTGAAAAAATCAGAAAGAAAGTAGGCGGCAAGGAGCTCTGGGTGGTGGTGGTGGAACCGGGGTCCTCAGGTTTTGAGACTTCGATGCGCCTGAAAGACGCCGGATTCGAGTCCTTCCCCGTATTTGAATAAAGACCGGTCGCCTTGACGCTAACGGATGGACGAGCGGGTGAAGATGAGGTCGCGCTCCATCGATTCCTCGACTCCGCCGACTCCCAGTCGTACCCGGCTGAGCGTAAGGCCTTCGCCTCCCGAAGGGTTTCCGCTCCTCGCAACCCGATACGTCGCGCGTTGCACGGTCTTTTCGCCCTTCGCCCGCAATTCCAGCAACTCCAGAGGGCCGATCCTGAAAAAAGCGTAAGATCCCTCCGTTTTTGCTCCGGCTAGCTGGAGAGAAAAATTACCGTCCTTGGTGAAATATATATTACCTGAAGGACTCTCATAGGTGGCGTCGAGACGGGCACCGGCGCCCTCGCCGGGGTTTCCCTTGTCCTGGACGGCCGCGGCTGCCGTCTTCCGGTATGTCCCATCCCAACGCCCTCCCACCCCGATCTTCAACTTCACGTCCTCGAAGACCTTCATCCTGATCGAGTCGGCCGATTCCAGCTCAATGTCAATAAGGCGGCGCAAAGTCACGACGGAAATGTTCTGGGTTGCGAGGTATAGCCCATAGCGGGTCGAGTTGGAGTTCTGCCAGGCGAATACCTCCTGGGTATCATCGGCGTAAAACACGAGCTCCCTCCGCTGCGTATCGAAGAACACGTACTGCTTTTCCTCGCCTGTCCCCGAGGCGCCCACGAAGTACCAAAGGCCGTCCAGAAAACGTTCGAATTTGTCGGGACTACCGTCAAGCAACTCGCGGACTCTCCGCTGCTCTATCTGCGTGCCGGGCAAGCGGGCAGCGCCGATGCGTTCATAGCGGCCGGTCGCAGGATCCCAGGCGTACGTGGTTTCGATCTGATCCAATATATTGGAGGATTCGAAGTCCCTTCCATAAGTAGCGATACGGAATCCGGTGCCCGTTGCGATGCCGAGCAGGTAGGCCTGGCTCCGATCGCTCTCCAGTATGGCTACCGAACCGTCCGTGCTCAGTTCCGCGATCCGTTCGAAGGGCTCGCGATCCGGGACTTGGGACTTCCTGAACACCGTCAGGGTCTGCTCGCCCAAGCCGTTCATGCCTGCGGCGACGACACAGATGCTCCGATCCCCGAGCAGGTCCTTGGCGAAAACGCTGACGGTCCTGCTTCTGGTAGCGGCAGTCGGAGCGTCCCAGACGCGCACCCAACCTCCTGTCGCCTCGTCAAAATCGGCGTAGGCGATATTGACAGGACTGTCGCTCTGGCTGGACTGGCAATAAGCGATAACTTGCTCGTCCTGGGGATCGCCGTCGAAATCCTGGGTGAGCACGCTTATCGCCACCTCGCCGTCTTTCAGGGCGACCTTCGCGATCGCGGCGTCCTCATAGGCCATTCGTTCGGCGTTCACCGACTCCGCACCCTCGTCCTCAAGCCCGTGGGCTTGGGGAGAAACCACCCGGGCCTGGGGCTGTACGCCGCCCCGTTGCGATCCGAAAGGGGAAGGTCCCAGGACGAGCCAAATGCAGCCCAAGCCTACCGCGATGAAAATTGCTGGAATAGCGTATCGCATTATGCTCCGGTATCCGCGGCGCGCAACGCCGCGGACACTTTTTGTAGCACTTCGGACTTCGTCTCCGCAAGTCCTTGCGGGCACTTGAAGCCGGCCGCAGTCCGATGCCCTCCGCCCCCGAACGACTGGGCGATGGTGGAAACGTTGACTTCCCCCTTGGACCGCAACGAACAGCGCAACCGTCCTTCCGCATTTTCCTTGATCAGGATCGATACCTCTATATTCTTGCTATGCAAAGGAATGTTAATTAGTGGTTCGGCATCATCATAGTTTGCGCCGGCAGCTTCAAGATCCGCTTTCAGCATGGTCTGGATAGCGACTCGCCCGTCCCCAGCTAATTCCATGGATGAGAGTACGCGCTGCTGGAGCAGGAGCGCGCCGACCGAGGCGCTTTCGTACATAGCCTTGTATATCTCGTTCGGGACAGCTCCCGCCTCCACAAGCGCGACCGCGGCCCTGAACGTTCTTGCGGTGGTTTTAGGATAGATGAAAGATCCGGTGTCGAAAACGATGCCCGCATAGGCGGCTCTCGCCGATATCGGGTCAAGCCGAGCGCCAAGTCGTCCGATGATCTCAAGCGCGAGTTCGGATGTCGAAGATGCCGTCGTATCCGCGTAACCGTCGAGGCGGTTGCCAGGAGCCTGTTCATGGTGGTCCAGGAAGAAGACTTCCTTGGCTCCGCCCAATATCTGCCCGGCGGCAGAGCCCAGATTCGTTTCGTCCGAGGTGTCCATCACCGCAAGGACATATCCGTCCGTATACGGCGCGAACTCGCCATCCTTCCGGGCTTGGACGCGCTTCTTGGGATCCATGAAAGCGTACCGTTCGGCAAGAGCTTCAGAATTCAGGATACGGACACGTTTTCCGAGGCTTTCCAGGGCTGCAGCGAGCACCAACTCGGAACCTATCCCGTCAGCGTCGGGACCTTCATGGGTCGTCAATACGTAATTTTCGTGCGCCGTGAAAAAGCGTAGCGCATCGTCAAAACCTTTGGATGGAATTTTCTATCCCCCGTATGCCTCAGTCCATCATCTCGCCCCCGCGACGGCCATAAAATTCACCGCTGCGGCTTTTACCGACTCGCCGATACCCAAGCCAATGGAAACGAGCTTCCAGCCTGCATGGTCTTCCACCCGGGAAAAACGCAGCAAGGAGGCGGTTTCCGTATCCTCCGCATAATCTTTCGCATCGGTACGCAGGGTCAGAGCACTGGCCACCATGACGACGGCCATCCGGTTCCGATCGCCGCGAGCGGCTTCCGCACGGGCTGCCGCACGTATAGCCGCCGGAAAATCCGGTCCGCCCGAATCGCTGGAAACGGAGCGGATAGCCTCCTTCAAACCTTCCTTGGACCCGGGAACCCCTATCGAGGCATCGGCTATCAGAGTGGCTCCATCCGAAAAAGACCAAACCGTCACTCGATCCCCTTCCATAAGAATGGGGTCCACGAAGGAATCGCAGAGCCATTCTCCCGCGGCGGCGACCGACCCGGCCATAGCCGTAGATCGGTCCAGCAGGATGAACGCATCTATGGGTTGAACGCGGACATCGGCGGCGAAAACCACCGCCGGAAGCGAAACCAAAAGGAAGAAGGAAGTTCCAATCCGAGTAATCGATGGCACGCAACCCATTAAAAGACCGCCTGTTTCAGCTTGATTTACCCCATTATATGTGCAGGTTCGTCCCAAAAAATTAAAAAACGCTTTACATTTAATCTACGATATTGATAATCTACATACAAGGCATAATCGAAGAACGGACAGAACCGTAATAAGGAGTCAGGATATGGGAGCCATCGACCTGCCCAAGAGCCCTAACGTATTCCATCCAGAGAAACCAAGCGCCGTAGGTTCGCGCAATTCACTCGCACAGGAATACCGGGATCAGCAAAAGGAAGTCAACCAACTCCTCGAGGAGGAGACGAATAAAGTTATCCATCACATGAACGTGAAGTTGCCCAAGGAAGTCCTTGAGCGCCTCGACGTGATGGGCGGAGTGAAGGAAAAGCTCTACAACTATTTCAACCAGAATTACCAGAACATGTTCAACCGCTACATGGTGACGGCTGAAGACGAGATGGTGAAGAAGGTCCGGAATTACATCGACAAGGAAGAGACCAAGGTTCTGGCCCGCTACACTCCCAAGGAGATCGCGGACCTGCTGGACCAGGTCGGCGGCGCCGACAAGTTCAACACCGGCGAGATCGAGAAATCCATCGTCAATATGTACGGCCACCTCCAAGGCCACATCCAGCGCGGGATAAACGACCTCGAGAACCTGACCAACAGCCTGCTACGCCAGAAGACGGACGTCGGCGCCTTCATCCGCGGCGAGAATGCGTATTCCATCGTGAAATGCGCCTTCAAGGACAACAACGTCAAGCCGAAAGCCGTCTGCGATGTCAAGCTTTCCGTCAACATCCTGGATTCCGAGCTCATCAGTCCGATTTTCCACTACCAGGTCACCGTCGAGTACCTCATCAAGGACCTGATTTCCAAGCACATCATCGACACGATCGACAAAGAGATCGAAAAGTTGAAAGATGGGCGGATCGACCAAGGACTGGAGGAGCTTTCCGACAGCGAGATCATCTTCCAGAAGATGAATGAAGTCGAAAAGTACACCGACGACAAGCCGGACGATCCCAAGGCAAAACGCTACAACGTAATCGCCAAGAGCCTCATGGACCGCATCAGCGACCTGCGCGCGGAAATCGATCCTTCCACTTTCGACCAGCTCAACGTCCGCGAGAATCTCAAAAACATCGTGGATACCGAAAATATCAGGAATCGCGGCTTCAATACGGCCATCAATTCGATAACGTCCATCCTGGATACCTCCAAGATGGGCTACCAGTACATCGAAAACCTCAAGAACGCCCGCGAACTCCTGATCCGTGAGTACGAAGAAACCGATACCGCCATCCTCCCCGACGAGCGATATCAGATCCGCATGCGCTACTATGACAACGCGCAGCTCATCGAAGAGCGCAAAGCCTACGATGTTCAGGTGAAGAGCTTCGAGACCGAAGTGCTCCATCTTTGGGACATCCTGCACATGATCTACGAGGATTCCAAGTTCCTCACCCGCGTCACCGATTTCGCCGATCTTGCCAAACTCTATAAGAAAAAGGTACGCAAGAACGTCAAGGAAAAGACCGGCGATCCCTTGTACGAGGACATCGCGAAGGTCTGGGACGAGATCAGTTTCGTGAAGCCCGCCGAGACCGAAGTGGAACGCATGAACCGGACGTATATCTACGAAAAGGACAAGCTCCGCCACAAAATCATCCTCATGCGCGACAAGATGAAGAACATGTACGGCTACCAGTACCCCATCCAGCGCCGGGTCATGGAAGAGCGCCTCGTGTTCCTCGAAAAGGAATTCAACCGCTTCGACTACATGATCAATCCCTATCACATCCAGCCCGGCCTTCTCCTCGACGTGGACATCACCTCCATCAAAAGGAAGAAAGCGACGCTGGACGGAATGGCCAACGTCCTGAACGAATTCCTCCATGGCGTATCAAAGGGCTTCCAGGATGCGGCATTTGCCTCCTTCAGCCGCCGGCGCTCGACCGTCCGGCAAGATATCGCCCAGTCCTTCTCCGAGATTCCTGCGGAGGGTGAGGAAGAAGGGGGGGCCCAGAGCCCCGGGAAAGCGTATCTGGATATGCTGAACGCCGATGATGGCGGCCCCGGCCTGCTGACACAGTCCCTTGCCGAGAGCGCGCCCGTAGCGGACGCCCAGCCCGGCAAGCGCGGCAGGAAGAAGGCAACCGCGGGAGTCGTGGATTCCGGTAAGGTGCCCGCCAAGCGCGGACGGAAGCCGAAAGCCAAAGATGACGGTGGTATCCGCGAAGTTTAAAGTCCTGATAATCGAATCGAACGCCCCCGACAGGGGGCGTTTTTCTTAGGAGATTGGAATGGCGAACGTAATTAACAGATTCGAGATCCTGTCAACGCGCTCGGGCTTCAATTCTGCCGTGCGACATGTCAAGGGGACGATCGAGCTTGTCGACGCCCTCGCATCCAAAAAAAACCTCTCCGACTTGTTGCAGGAGCGTGCTTCGACCGAAGAAATCGGGGCCGAACGCGTGTCTGCCTTGCTCAGGATGCTTCTGCTGGATAAGCTGGGCTACCGTGCGATCTCCCGCAACCTGAACAGTACCGCGGATTCCCTGGACGCTCTCGCGCAGGAATTCTCAAAATGGAACGCGGTCGATCTCGTGCTTTCTTACCATCATCCGGACCTCGGCCTCCTCATCGCCAATCCCAAGAGCGCGGAGCAACTCTCGGCATTCGGTGTCCTGAGAAAACGGGAACTCGCCATCGCTTATGCGGGCCGCTTCGAAAAGGGAGCCGACGATTTATGCGCCAAGGCCGCATCCCTCGCCCTGGATATGCTTGAAGGCGCTACCCCGAAGATCCCTGAGGATTTTTACAAAGGCGAGTATGCCCGCAAAGCCGAACCGAAGGCGAAGGCAGCGACCGCGAAGATCAAGGCCGGTCCCGGCCGCAAGCCGAAAAAGGAAGAAGTACAGGCCGACGCAAAAGCGATCGCGCCGACCGCCGCCACGAGCGTTACCGCCGCAAAGCCGGTTTCCGCCGCTCCGGTCTCTGCCCCCAAAGTGCCGTCGCGCATGACGCCGATGTATTCCGTTACGGTCCAGAATGAACTCTTCCATAACGGGAACGTCGAAGCGTGGAAACGGATCATAGCTAGCTACAATGCAAGGCATCCCAATCTTGAAGTGCTCGTATACTACGACGGTGAGCGCATAACGAACCTCAACGCGCTCTTTAAATGGGGTAAAGTGAAGCACGGAAGCACGATTCAATTCGCTGTGGCCGGAAACGATATCCAGAATGTCGCGAAGCTGCAGCGTTACCTGATTCAGGGCGCCAGCCATCAATTCGAAGCGTTTCTGCACGGCCCCGTGCACAATACGCTTAATCTTTTCTGACCGGGGAGAGGTGAAAAATGGATGACAGACTGCATTTTTTCAGCGCGATAGACGTCATACCCAAAAAAGTCTCCCCCGAACTTCTCGGAATTCGGGGTCGGCAAGCCAACGAGTTCGCGGAATTGGGTTTTCCCATTCTTCCCGGTTTCATCCTGGACGCGCGTATCGCTTCACGTTTGGATAAGGAAAGCGTCTCCAAGGATCTAAAATCCCTGCTCGACAAGTGCGCGGGCCTGGTCGGCAAGACCTTTGGCGATACGGGCAATCCCATGCTCGTCAAAGTCGTCGTATCTTCCAACTTGGCTGTTTCCAATTACCCGACTTTGCATAACTTCGGGCTGGTCCGCGATACGATTCCAGGCTTTGCCAAATGGGTCGGGGAGACTTTCGCGGCCCATGAAGTCCTTTTCCTCGTACGCGGCATGCTTCGCATCGAGGAGCGTGTGGCTGAACTGGAAGGACGGGAAAGCGACCGGGCGACTTCAGCCGAACGCCGCATAAACATGGAGAAGGAACTTTCTTCGGACCACCCCTCCAAGAGCGCCTTGGAATTCGTCGACGAGTTCGCGCCATTCCTGCCTACCGGCTTTTTCGATTCCGCCGTCGGCCAGCTGGAGATCACGCTCAAGGAAATTTCCCGCCTCCTCGCCAAAGATGACCAGAACGACGAAGACACCGCGCTGATGATCCAGCCTATGGTGTACGGAAACTACGGCAAGGATTCCTGTTCGGGTGCGTTCTTCACACGCAACGTGGTCACCGGCGACAAAAACCTGCAGGGCGACTTCTACCGTGAGAAGTTCAATGAATTGGGAGCGGCGGGACAACCCATCGAGAAGATCGGACCTGATCACCTGAAGGCCATGGAACGCATCGCCGGCATACTTGAAGACAAATTCAAGGAGATCCGCCAAGTCCGCTTCACCGTGGAGAAGGGCAAGCTTTGGCTCATCGAGCAGCGCGCCGTCGACGCCAAGTCGACCCAGGCGGACATCCGGTTGCTGCTGGACTTGGCCAAACGCAAGATCGTCGACGAAGCCTATATCGTCAAGGCGATCCAGCCAGGACGGCTCAACGAAATACTGCATCCCATCATCGACGGAAGCACGGCGAAGGGCCTGCCCGCCTGGAAGGGCGGCATCGCAGGCGCGCCGGGAGCGGCCATCGGTAAGGTATATTTTACGACCGATTCCTTGCTGGAAGCCCGGAAAGTGTCCCTGCAGAAGGGAGAAAACCATCGCTTCATACTCTGCATGCCCTCCACTTTCGCCGAGGACGTGAAGGCGATCGAAGTCTCCGCCGGCGTCATTTCCTGTGAGGGAGGCTATTCCGCTCATGCCTCTGTCGTCGCCCGCCAATACGGAAAGGTGTCCCTCGTGACGCCGACCATGAAGATTCGCGGGAAGAAAGCCACCCTCGGAGAACTTTCCTTCACAGAAGGTGATTTCCTTACCGTCAACGTGCCGTACTACGGCGTGTCGAGCGTGTATCTGGGAAAGGCCAAACTCATCGAACCGGATCCGACCGAATCGGGCCTACTCGACTTCATCGCCGTCACAAAGAAATTTATCAAATCCTTCCATGTACGGGCGAACGCGGACAGTCCCAGGGATGCCAAGCTTGCGCTGTCCTTCGGCGCTGAGGGCGTCGGTTTGTGCCGTACGGAGCACATGTTCTTCGGAGAGGATCGCATCAACGTTTTCCGGGAGATGATCCTTTCGGATTCGGCCCAGGAGCGCGCGGTAGCCTTGGAACGACTGCGCCCGATGCAACGGGACGATTTCTACGGTATCCTGAAGGCAATGGCGGGAAAGGAAGTAACCGTCCGCCTGCTGGACGCGCCCCTTCACGAGTTCCTGCCGCACAACGATGAAGAATTCGCGGCCTTCATGGCGCATCTGGAGAAATCCCGCGGCAAGAAACCGGCAAAAGCGGAAGTGCTCGCGCGCATAGAGGCCTTGGCGGAATTCAATCCGATGCTCGGCCATCGCGGTTGCCGCATCGCGGTTTCCTACCCGGAGATCTATGCGATGCAGATTAAGGCAGTGTTCGAAGCTACGTACAAACTGCGCGAGGAAAAGATTGATGCCCGGCCTGAAATCATGGTCCCGATCGTCATGAACGCATCGGAGCTGAAACTCATCGCCTACGGAAAGAAGATAGAGGGAACGTCGTACAAGGGCATTGTCGACGTAGAAGAAGAATTTAGGAAAGAGCGCGGGGCGAAAGCCGTTCCGTATGCAGTCGGCACCATGATCGAGCTTCCCGCCGCCGCCGTCGGCGCGGGAGAGATCGCCAAATATGGCCGATTCTTCAGTTTCGGGACTAACGACCTTACTCAAACCACGCTCGGCATCTCCCGGGACGATTTTACCGGATTCATGCCCGACTACACTTTATTCGATCTTATCGTGGGAAATCCCTTCTCCACGCTTGATCCACGGGTTAAGGAACTCATCGCCCTCGCCGTGGACAGGGGACGTATGACCAGACCGGATCTTGTGTGCGGACTCTGCGGCGAACATGGAGCCAATCCTGATAACGTGCGCTTCTGCATGGATTCTGGATTGGACTACGTGTCCTGCTCGTCCTATTCGGTGCCGATCGCGTTGCTTGCGGTTGCCCAGATAGAACTGGAAAAGGCCGGAAAATAGTCTCACCGGCATGGCCGGTGGATTACGAATTCCTGATTACAAGGGCCGCCCGCCGGGCGGCCCTTGTTTTATAACCTCAATCCTGTTAAATACTTTTCTGTAATCTATTCCGGCTGGTGTTTCAAAATCATCGTCGCTTTGATGGTATCGACAACCCTAAGCGCTGCCTTCTTCGCGTCCGCCATCGGCACTGCGGCTTCCTTGTTGAATGTCTTCTCGAAAAATATGTTCAGGGTCTCGAAGATGTCGGGAAGGCGATAGAAAACCAGCGAAAAGTTGATTCCCGTTGGTTTCAGGATCGTGAAGGATGAAAAGGAATCCATCGGATGTTTGGCGATCATCATACGTGTCTGGTTCTTCGCCACGATCAAGTCCAGTTCGGAAAAACGGAGCGGGACTTGGTCTGAGGAGGCCCTTACATACGGTTCGATGGCTTTATGCGGATAATTCGGCGGTTCGATGAGGACATGGAGTTTTTTCCCGTTTGTCTGGAAGGTAAGTCCCTCCTCGGTGAGATAGATGGATTTAACGCCCGAATAAGAAACCACCTCATATTTCGAATATGCGGTGTTGTTGGTGAAGAACGAGGAAACGATGTATCCTTCATCCTTCGGAAGCTTATCCTGCGCATAAGCCTCAAAAAGATCCATTGCCTTGCTCGCCATTATTCCCTCCGTCATAAGATTATAGACGCTTTTCACCTTTCGGCAACACTTGTCGATTATTTCTTGGTTTTAACGGCGCGGCGGCGCCTGCCCTCCTCTTCATGTCGCGCGGCAAGCTCCTGGATACCGCTTTCCCGATAGAATTCCGCAAGCCGTTCGTGAGGGCGAGGGTCGGACGCGTCGCGCGCGGCCGCTTCCCTGTAGGCATCCACCGCCGCTTCCTTCTTTTTGGCGTGCCGCAGGAAGTCCCCGAGCGCCAAACAGGGGTCCGGGGATTTCGGAAAGAGGGGGAGCGCCTTCTGCAGTACGACAATAGCGTAGGCGGGAGAGCCGGCCCTATCAAGACAGTGGGTGAACTCCAGGAGCACGCCCAGATCCCGCGGTCGTTCCTTCAGCAGCGACTTGAGCAACACAGACGCTTCAGTGTACCGGCCGTGTTTGCGGTAGGCATAGGCGAGCACCCGGCGGAGCCTGGGATTCTTCCCGTCCCAAGCCAGCAAAGCCTCGAACTCCCGCGAGGCGCGGACCCAGGATTCGGCGTGAAGCAGCAGCATGCCGTATTCCCGACGGATGGCGGGATTGTCAGGCCACCGCTCCACATAGGTTTCGTAAGCGGCCTCCAGACGTTGCGCGGCCGTCTTGTCCCCTTCCGCGCTAAGCGCTTCAGCGCACGCGATCGCGCCGAGTGCCGCGCCCTCGTCATCTGGCACAATGCTTAGCGTTTTCAGGAACCAGCCTTCGGCGAGGTCCGGGAGGCCGAGTTTCAGGTAGCGGTCGGCGAGGGCGCGCATGAGTTCGGGCACCGGTCCCGAGATGCGGATCGCAGCCTGCACCAGCTCCACGACGCGCGCGTCGTCGCCGACGACCCTGGAGGCATGCAAAGCCCTGAAACGGACGATGGCCGACCGGTCGGCACCGATGCGTTCGGCCGCATCCAGCTCCGGACCGAGACGCGTCCAGTCTTCTTTCTCCCAGAGCACCAAAGCCAGTTCCAGCCGCAGCGCGCCTTCCTTGGGTTCCTTTTCAATCGCGCGGCGGGCATGGTTTTCCGCCGCGTCCAGGTCGCCGAGATTCCGCAGGCTTTCCGCGAGCATCGCGTGTACAGCGGCGTCGGCGTCCCTGGTGCGTAACCAGGCTTTGCAGGCATCGGCGGCACGCCGCCAGTCGCGGGAATCTACAAGGGAGCGGATGAGAAAACGCTCCACCAGCGCCTGGTCCCAGGCGAGGTCGGGGATGTCACCGCCGCCGGCACGGATTTTCCGCAGTTCTTCCTTTGCCGCCACCGAATTACCGAGCGCCATAAGGATGGATGCCTTATACCAGCGGATTTTCGGATCGTCGGGAACAAGGGAAGAGGCCGCTTCGTATTGTTCGAGCGCCGAGCGCAAGTCGCCGGAATTTCGGTAGATCCTGCCGAGTTCAAGACGCGGCAGGACCGCATCGAGCCCGTTTGCGATCGCGAAACGGAGCATCTTGGCCGCCAGGTCCTGGTCGCCCGAACGCGCGAGCCGCAAGCCGCGGACGAGGAGGGCGTTCAGGTACCCGCGGTACACGCGCGCGTCCTGGGGCGATGCTTCCACCGCCCGCCGGAATGACTCAAGGGCGAGCGCCGATTTTTTTCCCTTCAGGTAAGCGGTCCCGAGCAGCGCGAGTGCCGCGGAATCGTTCGGCTTCAGGTCAAGGCATTTTTTCAGAAGCGGCACGGCCTTGTGGATCATGCCTAGGGCGATGTAGCTCCTGCCCGTGAATAGGTAGCCGCTGGCCGATAGGGGCCGCGCCGAAATATAGTCCCGATACGCGGCCAAGGCCCTCGGATAGTCGCCGAGAGAGTGGTAGGACCGACCCAGGTACAAGGACGCCTCGGGAGGAGCGTCTCCCGAAGCGATGAGATCTTCCAGTAGCCCGGCGGCGCCTTCGTAATCGCGGCGCGCTCCGGCGCGCGCCGCCGCTTCCAGCCGTCCGGCGGCGCCGGTCCTGCCCAATTCCTTACTTCGCCCGGGCGAGTGTCACGGCTGCGGTGACGACGATGTCCTCCACGGAGCAGCCCCGCGAAAGGTCGCTGATCGGCTTGGCGAAGCCCTGGAGGAATGGCCCGAAGGCTTCCGCGCCGGCGAGCCGCTGGACAAGTTTGTAGCCGATGTTTCCCGCGCCGAGATCGGGGAAGACCAAGGTATTCACCTTGCCGCGGATCGGGCTGCCCGGGGCCTTTTTGTCTGTAATGGAAGGCACGAGGGCCGCGTCCGCCTGCATCTCGCCGTCGATGGCGAGGCCGGGGGATTTGGCCTTCACGAGGTCAAGCGCCGCGCGGACTTTCAAAACGTCGGGGTGGTCTCCGCCGGAGCCCTTGGTCGAGAAGGAGAGAAGGGCGACCGCGGGTTCAACTCCGAGGAATTCGCGGCAGGACTGGGCGGCGGAAAGGGCTATCTCCGCGAGCTGTTCGGCGTTCGGATCGGGGAGGACGGCGCAATCGGAGAAGATCATCGCGCCGTCAAGGCCCCAGGACTTGTCCTTGACCTGCATGACGAAACAGGAGGAGGCGGTCTTGGATCCGGGAATAGTGCCGACTATCGCAAGCCCTGCGCGGAGCACGTCGGCGGTAGTGCTTTCCGCTCCAGCTACCATTCCGTCCGCATCTCCCTTGTGGACCATCATCGCACCCCAACGGAGAGGCGCTTTCATGTCGAGCCGGGCTTGTTCGATCGTCATGCCCTTGTGTTTGCGCATCTCGTAGTAATCGGACGCATAGGCTTCATGAACGGGGGAATCGGAAGGATCAACGACGAGGATGCCATCCAGCTTGACGCCTTCCGTGGCGGCGACGGCTGAAACGGCGGCAAAGGATCCTACCAGGGTCACAGCCGAGGCGAGTTTCTCGTCAACGATCGTCCGCGCGGCTTTGACCGTACGCGGTTCTGTTCCTTCCGGCAGAACGAGCCTTTTTTGCATCGACTTGGCTTTCGCGCGCATGTCCTTCATGAAATCCATACCGTCTCTCCTGTAGATATAATGGTGGGATCGATAATTGCGTATCGATTGGATCAGCATACTCCTCTTGATATCCTATGGCAAGGCCGTCCATACTTCGGCCATGACCGTAGGAATTTTCGGCCTCGGCCGTTTCGGTAGCTTCTGGGGCAACCTCCTCGCGCGCAACTTCGAAGTGGTGGGCTACGATATCGATGCGGAGCGAATTTTCCCGGAATCAGTACGCCGCGTGGACCTCCAAGGGCTTTGCGCCTGCCGCACCATCTTCCTTTGCGTCACGATCCGCGCCCTTCCCGATGCGCTCCGTTCGATCGCCCCCTTGCTCGAAGACGGGACTCTCGTCGCGGACACCTGTTCCGTCAAGGTCCTTCCCGCCCGCTGGATGCGGGAGATCCTTCCGTCCGGCACGCTGATTCTGGCCACCCACCCGATGTTCGGTCCGGAATCGGCCAAAGCGGGTCTGGACGGTCTCGCCCTCATGATGGATCCCTTGCGGATGGAAGCCGAAGACTTCAGTTTCTGGGAAGACGAATTCAGGTCATGGGGGTTGTCCACTGTACGCATGGATTGCGACCGGCACGATCGCGAAGCGGCTTATTCACAGGCGCTTACGCACTTCGTGGGACGATCCCTTCACCGGATGGGCCTTCCCGAGACGGAGATCGCGACGCGTTGGTACCGCAGCCTCCACGCCATCGCCCGTCAATGCGTACGGGACGCTCCTGAATTGTTCGAGGACATGCAGCGCTTCAATCCCTACGCCGCGGGTATGCGGGGCGCCCTATTGGCCGCCTTCGGATCCACGCTCGCCGAGCTGGGAGAGGACATCTCCGCACTCGTGGGACCCACAGACGCAAGAGTCGGAGAACGAAGCGCACTTGACGAGGGAGCCCGCTCGCCGGTACATTCCGAAGAAGGAGCCGGAAGATGACCGAGATCCGCAACGATTCGATGGACGAGGACGACTTCGACACCACCCTCTCCTCCGACATAGAATTTTCCGGCACGCTCATCTTCTCAAAACCCTTCCTTATCAAAGGACGGGTAACGGGGGAGATCGACGCCAAGGGTTTCCTCGTCATAGCCGAAGGCGCCGTCGTTGAAGCCAACGTGCGCGCCCCCTCCGTCATCGTTCGCGGTTCGGTTCGTGGCAACGTGTACGCGACCGACCGCGTGGAGATCGCGGCCTCCGGGAGCCTAGTGGGGAACATCGCGGCTCCCGAGATCCACATGGAGAAGGGCTGCGTGTTCAACGGATCCTGTACCATGACGAAAAACGCCCGGACTGAATAACGCATGAGACGTAAACCGCATTCCATCCTCCCGCTCATCGTCTTTTGTTTACTCGGATTTCCGATGCATTCCCAGGAAGTACGCGACGCGCTGAAGGAATACCGACTGGGGAATTACAAAACCGCGGTTGAGATATGTCTGGCCGAGCTCCAGTCCTCCCCGGCCAATATGGATTCCCACACGGTTCTCTGCTGGAGCCTCGTTCAACTCGGTCGCTACGATGAGGCCGCCCGGTATGCCGTCGCGGCCAGAGCGATAAATCTCTACGATCCCCGCATCGTTGAGATCCTTGCGGAGGCTCGGTACCACCAAGGCAGGAACGAGGAATCGATAAAACTTTTTCAGGAATACCTGACCCTCGCGCCCGAAGGCGGCCGGGTGGATTCCGCGTATTATTATATGGGAGAACTCTTCATACGCTTCGGACGCTTCCGGCACGCGGATATCGCGCTTTCCGCGGCCGTGCGCTACGCGAGCGGAAACGCCGCCTGGTGGACCAGGCTAGGCTACGCACGCGAACGCGCGAACGACCAACGCTATTCGATCGCGGCTTACGAACAAGCCCTTGCCTTGGATCCCCATTCTGCGGATGCCCGCCTGGGACTGGACAGGGCGCGGCGCGGGACCGCCGCAAGGTAGCCGAATGGGCGCGCAGAAAGTCGCCTTCCATACCCTCGGTTGCAAGCTCAACCAGCTGGAAACCGAATCCATCGCGCAAGCTTTCATCGCTGAAGCCTTCGAAGTCGTTCAATGGGGGGAAGCGGCGGACATCTATTTAGTCAACACCTGCACGGTGACTTCCATGGCTGAACAGAAGGCGCGCAGAATCATCCGCAAGGCTCTGAAAGACAATCCCGCCTCCTGCGTCGTCGCGACAGGCTGCTACGCCCAACTGGATCCGGAATCCCTGAGAGCGGCAGTCGCGACGGTCGCAGAAGCCTTCGACTCCGAATCGGGCGAAATCCTGGACCGCAAGCGCTTGTTCGTCGTTTCGGGCGACGACAAGGCAGCCCTGCTGGACCTGCCGCGATACCTCGCCGAAACCGTTTGCGCTTCCGCTTCGATCCGGGACGCCCTGGAATCCTGGACGAACGGGGAAGAAAGCGCCCCGAGCGCGGCGGATCCCTTGAGCCGATTCCGCTTCGACGCCGCCGATTTTTCCTTCCACAGCAGGGCTTCCCTGAAAATTCAGGACGGTTGCGACAACTCCTGCGCCTACTGCCGCGTCCGACTGGCCCGCGGCAAGAGCGTCAGCCTTGCCGCGGACATCGTCCTTTCCCGGCTCCGCGAGCTGGAAGGGCGGGGCTATTCCGAGGCGGTGCTGACCGGCATCAACGTTTCCCGCTATTTCGATGCCGAGGCGGGACTCGGCTTTCCCGGCCTCATACGCCTGCTCCTCGCCGGCACCGCGCGCATTTCCCTGCGGATCTCTTCGACCGAACCGGACGGCGTGGACGAGGATTTCGCCGATGCGGTCTCCGATCCGCGCGTCCGTCCCCATTTCCACCTCTCGGTGCAGTCCGGCAGCGACGCGATACTGAAAAGAATGCGCCGCCGTTACCGCGCCGAGGCGGTGGAACGCGCGGCGGTCCTTCTCCGGACGGCAAAAAAAGATCCCTTCCTCGCCTGCGACCTCATCGCCGGCTTCCCGGGGGAAGGCGCGGAGGATTTCCGGGACACCCTCGCGCTTTGCGGGCGCATCGGATTCGCCTGGATCCACGCCTTTCCTTTCTCCCCCCGTCCCGGGACCGAAGCCATGGACATGTTGCCTCGTATTCCGGAACGGATCGCCGCCGAACGGGCGGAAGTCCTCGGCGCCCTCGCGCGGAGCGGCCACGATGCCTATGCGGCTCGCTGGGCCGGCCGAGAGGTCAACGCGGTCGCTGAGGCAGGCAAAGCGCTTGCCGCTGAAGCGGCGTTTCCGGCCCTTTCCGAGAACTACCTCAAGCTGCTCGTCCGTCCTCTTCCGGATCAGGAACGTCCCCATCCAGGCGCCTCCATCAGATGCAGAATCGATGCCGTCCTTTCGGCCTCCGACATGCTGGACGCGGAGTTATTGGAGATCTTCCATTAATCCGACTGGCGGAGGCAACAACCCTGCGCTATACTTATGTCTACGATCTCCGAGACGGAGATCCCGTGGAGGTAGTGAATGAAACGAATGCTGCGGATCGCGGCGGGTATTGCCTTGGTCGCGTCAATCACAGGCTGCGAGCTGCTCTTCAGCGGCAAGAACCTGTTCGCCGGCCTCGACGGCCCGGATATGGACGAGCTAAAGAAAGCGACGGGGTCAGACCTCATCGACTTGCTCAATGAGAGCAAGGGCGGGGAGAGCGGAGGGTTTGGCGATACTTTTTTGGAAAAAGTTAAGACTGAAGGTAGCGGACCGGCTATCGTGGCGAATCTTGCGCTGATTTATGCTTCAGGATCGACCGCATCACCTACCAGCCAAGCAGAAGCGGCGAACCTCGCGGCTGACCTTCTTCTCGGAACAACTGAGACCGGCGATGTAGTCAACAGCATCGTCGGAGCGGTCATTGGCGAAACAAATATTGCGCCGGAAACTATTCTTTCCTCGGTATTGCAAGGGACCACAGCGGCAACCAATTCCACCGAGTTTTATCAATTCATGGACAATATGATCATGGTCTCCGATGCCTATCAAAACATCGGCGATTCATACACGACCAATGGTGAGCTTGTTCCGATCGATCTCGCCGACGGGCAGACGGCTGCCGTTTCGATAATTTTCAGTACGCTGGTCGATATCGTCGATATAACCGCCTTTGATGCCAGTTATCCCGGCATGACGACTCTGACCGATGACCAGAAAAAGAGCGTCGTCCTCTTTGATGAAGTCATCTCCCCGATGCTTAATGGTGACACCGCCGACCTTACCACAGCCTTCGGCACGGGTACTGCGGCCGAAACAGCATTCGACAACCTGATGCCGGTCGATTCGGTACCCGATGATCCCGATGATCCCGCCACTATCGGCCTTCAAATCGATCCGGCTGATAGTTCCTTTAGCGCTCTGATGTTTTACAGCGGAGCTTCCACCCTTATCGAAATGATCGACCAATAGGCAGGAGCGCATCATGAAGAAGACCTTCTTAATCGCTCTCGTCGCCGCGGTGGTCGCAGGGGGAGTCTTTGCCAAAGAAATTAGCATGGCGCCCTTCGCTCCACGCAGCCCAGTCGTTATGGCCCAAGGCGGTTCGTATACCGCGGTCGCAAGCGGTTACGATTCCCTTTTCTCCAATCCCGCAGGTTTCGCGAGTCCTAAGGGTAGCCTCACCATTGCATCCGCGATGCCTTGGGTTTACGGTAATCCTAAAGAATTAGGGGATGCGTCCGATACGCTGGATACGAGTCAGGGAATATCCGATTATATGGAAGCTGCCTCAAAAAACGGAGTCGGTGCGGGGACTTCCGCAGGAATCGCGTATGTCGGCAGAGGCCTCGGACTGGGTTTTATTGTTTCAAGCGATCTCTTCCTCGCGGGCAATCCCTTTCCCGCTGGCATCAAAGGCTATACCTCCAATGACATTTCCCTCATCGGCGGCCTTGCCCTCTCGCCAATCAATCTTTCGAACTTCAAACTCTCGATCGGCGCTGACCTTCGTCCGACGATCAGGGTATTCGCTCCCTTGACTGCTGAAGGAGCGCTAGAAGTCCTTGATAATATGAACGATACGGACGCGATGAACTCGATCGACGTATACCAGGGCGCAGGCCTCGGAATCGACCTCGGAGCCAAATTGGCTCTCGGCGACTTCACCGTGGCGTTGACCTTCCGCGACCTTTTCGGCACCCGTTACGCGATGACCACCTATGGGCTCGGAGATTGGCTGGACGCAGCGCAAGCCGCAGGCGGCCTCCCCGAATCGGGAACCGAATCTAGCGATACCTACATCGTCCCGATGAACATCATCCTGGGCGGCGCTTATCACCCGGACCTCGGGGGATTGAGCTTCTTCTTCGATCCGACTATCCATGCGGACATAGCCGACCCGATCGGAGTGTTCCGCGACAACAAGTCACCGTGGTCCTTGCTCCATATCGGAACGGAGGTCAAGGTCTTCCGATTCATCAAGCTCCGCGGCGGCATCAACCAGGGCTATATCACCGCGGGCGCGGGCGTGCGGCTCCTGTTCCTGGACTTGAACATCGCGGCCTTCACCCGCGAATTGGGCCGCTACGCCGGCGACAATGCCAGCAGCGGCATGTCGGCGGAGATCGCCCTCAGGTTCTGATGGACGTGATGCGACGATTCGGATAATAATGTGCATATCGACGAAGGGCCGCGATTGGGCGGCCCTTCGTTCATGCAGGGGGAGGGATCGAGATGCGCAAATCGCAAACCGTTATTTATGCCGCACTCGCGGCGGCGCTTCTGATTTCCTCGTGCCAGCAATTCTTCACGACTTCCCTCGCAGCGCAGCTCGCCCGTGATCCGGCTGACCTGATGCCCGATGTCGATACCGGAAACGTCGACGAACTCCTGGCTCAAGCGGCGGGCAATCCGGAAATGTCGCTCGCACTCATGGACAGCATCATCGATGCTCTGGACGGCGCCACGGGAGCCGAACTCGTCCAACTGCAGAGCGCCGCGGTCACCGCGGCGACCGGGGCCTCCGGATTGAGCGAAGCCATACTCGCATCGGGAGGCGATATCGTCGCCATCGATTTTGAATCAGCGACGGCACAGGAAGAAATAATAACGATCATGGAAGAGGCTTTGGGCGGTTTGAACCAGCTCGCCGACGCTTCGGCCGGACTGATCGATATTATCCCCGATCCCGTTGCGGATTCCGCCGGATTCGATGCTTTCGTCCTGGAAGCGGACTCGGAACAACTCGCCATGGCCGCCATCACCCTCCTTGCCTCAAGCGCGGACGCATCCGCGGGCGGAACTTCCGATTATATCGATAATCTGGATCCCGAAAATCCCGACCCAGGAGCCGAGACTATGGCTGTCGAACTGGCCAGGGCGGCGATCGAAAAGAGCCAGACAGAGGGAGGATCCGGATTCCTCACGGATATGTTGGCGAATCTGAATCTCTCTATCTAGCATGAGGAATCCGTCATGAAAAATCGCTTAATCCTGCTTCGGGTGCTTTTCTGTCTGGTGTCGTCCTCAATCCTGATCCCCGCGTGCTGGGCCGTCGAAGTAGCTCCCTTCGTATTCCCGTCGGCGCGATCGGGGGGGATGGGCGGAACGCATGTAGCGATGGCGGACGATTTTTCGACCCTTTTCTACAATCCCGCAGGATTCGCGGGGGCGAAAGACGAACTTTCCGTTGCGGAAATAAGTATGGAGACCGTAGGTCCGGTATTCGACATCATAGATGCGGTGACCGAATTCCTGGGTCCTGCCGGAACGCTGGATATATCCAACCTGGTGGGCGAACGGGGGCTGACCACCGGTTTCGATCTCGGGGGACCGATGGCGTTCGGATGGATAGGACGCGGACTCGGGTTCGGGTTCTTCAACCGGACCTATGTAGAAGCGAAGGCAGCCGGGATCCAACTGAACGCGACGGCATTTGAAGATATTTTCCTGGTCGGCGGCTACGCGTTCAGGCTGGAACCGGCCTCGGGGCATACGATCGACTTCGGCTTCGCTGGAAAGGGCTTCCTGCGCGCGTCCGGAGAGTTGGGAGCCTCGGTCTTTTCGATCGAAACAATCATTCCCGACGATCCGCTCGGCGGAATTCCCATCAAGATGACCGCAGGAGTCGGCGTGGACGTCGGCGTCATATATTCCTATGATTCGCTCTTCGCTGTCGCGATCGCATGCCGCGACGCGTATTCTCCCGCCCTTGTTTCGGATTTCAACTCTGTGGACGAGCTTCTTTCCGGCAGTTCAGGGGCTTCGAGCGAGGAGTACGGCAGGATAGATCCGAGTCTGGATGTCGGCATCGCCTTTTCTCCGCGCATCGACATCATCCAGCGGTATGTGTCCAGCCTTGTTTTTGCCGCCGATTATCGCGATTTCCTGGATCTTGCAGCGCTTATTCCCCGCAATCCTGTGCTCAACGTCGCGCTCGGTACGGAAATCGTGGTGCTGGACGCTCTGAGCCTGCGCGCGGGCATCGCCGACGCGTTGCCGAACGCAGGTTTCGGCATAGATCTGAGCTTCATGAAATTCGATTTCGCGATGAGGGGAAAGGAACTGGGTCTGGATCCCGGCGAGAACCCGGCCTTCGTAATGGATTTAAGCTTGACCTTCAGGTATTGACGCGAGCCGCCCGTTTCGGTATTCTGGGACCTCCCGGGCCGCTAGCTCAGTTGGCAGAGCAACGCCCTTTTAAGGCGTGGGTCACAAGTTCGAATCTTGTGCGGCTCATCTTTACTAGATAAGGACTTAAGTCCTGCAAGACCACCGAAAAAACGGCGCCTTGCTCCGAGAACTTGGAAGGAAAGCGAACTGCTTTTTTTCTATGTGAAGGAGCGATACGCCGTTTTTTCATATACCCGGATTAGCGCCTTCCTCCATACGAAGATCACCACCCCGTCAACAGGGACCAATAAATATCCCTATCTGATCGGTTCGTTCCAGTCTTAAATCATTCCCGGTATTTCATTGACACCTGGACAGGCCCATGCTATCCTGCTTTATGTGGTTCTAATATGGAACCATTACGCAAGGCAAAATCTTGATACAGCAATGATAATTGGTGCCATTGGCCCTTATTGGTTCTTATTTAATACAGGTCGAGTGCTCATCACGGGGATGTCTTCGGTTGTTGTCCTGGGCAAAAAAACGCCTTGGGTAAGAATAGAGTCTCAAAATCCATAATGGAGGGTCCGTAGATGTTGAAGAAACTATCGGTTTTGGCATTCGTGCTCGTACTGGCCGTATCAAGCCTTGTCGCAGCCCCGTCCGCTGAAAAGCCGGCGAAGGCAACCGAATTACGATTTATCGATGTGTCGCCGAGTCCCACAAGACAGGAATACTTTACCAAGACTTTTGATAAGTTCAAGCAGGAAACCGGTATCACCGTAGTCTATGAAAGCGTTCCCTGGGACGATGCGGCGAACAAACTCACCGTCCTGGGCGCTTCAAATCAGCTTCCCGATGTCATGACGACTTGGGCCGGCTGGCTTGGGCAGTTCACCGAAGCGAAATGGATAGTGCCGCTTAATGAGTATATCGGGACAACGACTGATGAATATGCCAAAACCGTCACGCAACTTGTTTGGAAGTCCGAAAAGGAATTGTACGGCAACATCTATACGATCCCGGACGGCATGATGGTTAAGGGCGTGTTCGTCCGTAAGGATTGGGCCAAGGATGCCGGCCTGAAACTTGATCCCAAAAAAGGCTGGACGTATAAGGACTACTTCGATGCAGTCTACAAACTGACCGATTCTTCCAAGAACCATTACGGTACTTCCTTCCGCGGATCCAGGGGCGCCTTCGATCCGCTCTTCGTATATCTTGAAAGCTTCAACGGCGGCGCCGCTTATTCCGCGGACGGTTCAGCATTGTTTGATTCCTCCGAAAGCCTGGAAGCCTACAAACGCTGGAACGGTTTATACCTGGACGGCGCCGCGCCCAAGGATGCGATCAACTGGGGGTTCGTCGAGATGGTCAGCAACTTCACCGGCGGGCTGACCGGTACCTTGATCAACGATTCCGAGGTAGCCGCGACGTGCATCGAAAACATGACCGCTGCCCAGTGGACGGTTATGCCGATGCCCAGAAGCGACAAGGACGGAAAAATCTACAATACGGTAAACTCGCCCTATGCCTATTCGATCTCCGCCTCTTCCAAGAACAAGGATGCTTCCTGGAAGCTCATTCAGTTCCTGACGCGGCCTGACAACAACATCGAATATTGCAAGCTTACGGGCCTGATTCCCATCAAGACTGCTGTAGGAAATGATCCGTTCTATGGTCCGAACGGGCCCTATGCCACCTTCGTTCAGCAACTGAATGACCCCGCCATGGTCGTACCCTGCGCTTTCGGCCCATTCAACTATACCGACATGCACCAGGGTACCATGCATGAGGAAATGCAGAAATACTTGTTGGGAAAACAGGATGCGGCAACCTCTCTCGCCAATGTCAGCAACGAATTGGAAAAGAGGATGAAGGAATACTTGGCTGCGAATCCGGGTTCCGCCGTCGAGAAACCCAAGGGACTGTTTTAGTCCTCCGATTGTTCCTGACTGCAGGGGTAGCCGCATCCCTGCAGTTTATTTACTCTGATCAGATGGTACGATAGGAAGAAAGAAAGATGGGAATACTCGCTCTTTATCTGATAGGTATAGCTGCGCTGTGCGGAGCGGGTGTGTTTTATATCAGCAGGCATTTCCGCAGACAGAACAGTTCGGTAATGAGCCATATTCAAAGAAGGAAGAGGGAACCCTATCTGTTTCTCTTTCCGACTTTGCTCTTGCTGGTATTGATGTTCGCTTATCCCTTGATCAACAGCTCCATCATGGCATTCCAGTACTACAAGCTTACTGCTCCGGATAAAGTGTACTTCAATGGACTGGACAACTTCAGAAAACTTTTCGCCGATTCGGATGTCTGGCTCATAATCAGGAATTCCTTGTTATATGTCGTCGCTTCTGTGGCTGGTCAGTTCGTTCTCGGACTGACGCTCGCCCTGACCTTGAAAAAGCCGTTTCCTCTCAAGGGTCTGTACCATGCGATCGTCTTCCTGCCGTGGGCTTTTTCCGCTTTCGTGATCGGCTTGATACAGCGATGGTCCTTCAATGGCGAATATGGCGTAATCAACAACCTTTTGATGAAATTGAATATGATCTCCGAAAAAGTCGCATGGCTCGGGACTCCCGGACTTTCCTTGTTCGTCGTTATCATCGCGATGATTTGGATGGGCGTTCCTTTCTTCGCGATCATGATCCTGGCGGCCATGCAATCCATTCCGGCCGACGTATATGAAGCCTCATACATCGATGGCTGCGGCCCGTTGCGCCGTTTTTTCCGTATAACATTTCCCTACATCCAACCTACTATTATCGTCACTGTATTATTGCGCACAATCTGGATTTTCAATTCCTTCGACTTGATTGTGGTTATAACCAATGGAGGACCTGCGAATTATTCTCAGACGCTTCCCTCCTACATGTACACCAAAGCTTTCTCCGGCTATGATTTCGGTCTTGCCTCATCATTGGGTGTGATGCTGATGGCGGTTTTGGTTGTTTATGTCACCTTATTCCTGAGGGTTACCCAGTACAACAAGGCAGGTGATTTTTGATGAATCATAAAGTCAAGAAAAGCTTGTTTGGATTGGGACGTACTTTTTTGCTGGTGTTTTTTCTGCTTTTGGTCATCCTTCCCATATATTGGATGTGCATCACTTCATTCAAACCCCATAAAGAGATAATCAACGCTCAGGAAATCACGTATTTCCCCAAGGAATTTTCCATGGGAAATTATGTAGAGCTATTCAAGCTCTACGATTATCGCCGCATGTTGTTCAACAGCTTTATAGTTTCGGCAGGAACCGGATTGTGCGTCACGCTATTGTCGATATTCGGAGGATACGGACTGGCACGATATAAATTCAAGGGAAAGGATACGATGTTGTTGTTCTTTCTGGTTACCCAGATGATTCCGGGGATTCTGGTGATAATCCCCTTGTATGTCATTTTTTCAAGAATCGGACTTGTCAATACCCGCCTGGGCCTATTCATTTATTACATGATCACCAATCTGCCCTATTGTGTCATAACCATGCGGAGTTTTTTCGAGCGGATTCCCTACACTCTCGAAGAGGCCGCCTACGTTGACGGCTGTTCGAAGATGACCGGTCTGGTCCGCATCGTCCTTCCCGTCATGTTTCCCGGCATCGTCGCCGTCTTTGTTTTTGCCTTCATCGGTGCCTGGAATGAATTGATCGCGGGAACTATCTTCATCAATACCGCTGACCTGTGGACGGTTCCTGTCGGATTGAAGTCCTTGATAGGAAAATACGATGTCAAATGGGGCGTACTGATGGCCGGCGGTTTCTGTGCGCTATTGCCGACGGCGATCATGTTCGCGTTTATGCAGAAGTACGTTGTTGAAGGGCTGACCGCAGGTGCGGTAAAGGAATAGCAAGTACAGAAAATGACGGATGTTATTATGCCGATAGAACCGATATCAAAGGACCTTCTCCGCCAGAAAGTGTCCGACGCCATCATAAGCTATATATATCGAAATGGATTGAAACCGGGCGACCAATTGCCTTCGGAACGTCAGCTTGCGGAGGAGTTCGCGGTTGGAAGGAATTCGGTAAGGTTAGGCATGCATCATCTGGAGAAGGATAACTTCATCGAGAGGATAGTTGGCAAGGGTTCTTTTGTGAAGCGGGAGGTCTCCGCGGAATCGATCCAACTAAAATTACTGTGCGTCAACTACAAGGACCTTCTTGAAATCAAGATCTGTCTGGAACAGCTCGCGATTCGGAGAGCGATGGAAATAGCGACAAAGGAACAGATCGTGAACTTGAAGGAAATTGCGCTTCATTTATGCGCACTTGCTGACAAAGGTGTCTTTTCAATTGAAGCCGACAGGAAGTTCCATACGGCGCTTCTTGATTGCGGCGGTAGTCCGACGCTCTCGCAGGTTGTTCTTTCCTTGATTGATTCATTGAATTATTACACGAGCATGCTTGGCAACGTGTCGGAAATATGGCTGAAGACCATTTCATTCCATCTGGATATCGCCGTTGCCCTGGAACAGCACAAGTTATCGCTCGCGCTTGCAGCCCATGAGTATATTTACCAGTACGATGTGAAAGTGCTTGAAGGACTTACCACTGATATTGCCGCTACCTGAAGGATAGAAAGGAAAAGGAACGCAATGGATGACTCAATAGAGCAATGGTGGAGCGGAGGCAAATTCGGATTGTTCATCCATTGGGGCTTATATTCACTGCTCGCGGGCGAATATAAAAACCAGCGGACTGAGAATATCGCAGAATGGATATTGCATGATTTGCGCATCCCTCTCCCGGAATATGAACAACTTGCAGGGCAATTCAATCCGACCCGTTTCGATGCCGATTCCATCGTAAAGATGGCGAAGGACGCCGGCATGAAATATCTCGTATTCACCAGCAAACATCATGAAGGATTCGCGCTCTACCGCTCGGACGTTTCCGGCTATAACTGCGTACATGCTTCTCCTTTCGGCAGGGATCCCATAGCGGAATTAAGAAAAGCCTGCGACAGGCATGGCATAGTACTATGCCTGTATTACTCCCAAGCCCAGGACTGGGATGATCCGAACGGTTGCGAAGACGGGATCGGCGGGGAAGAAAAGGATTTTTCATCCTATTTCGAGAATAAATGCATACCGCAGATCAAAGAGCTTCTCACCCATTACGGCCCGATCGGACTTATTTGGCTCGATACGCCAATGTACATGTCCTTTGAGCAATCCAGCAAGCTGAAACGAATAATCAAGGGCATGCAGCCTCATTGCATGATCAGCGGCCGGATCGGGAATTCTCTCGGCGACTACATGACTACCGGGGATAATTTTATTCCTGCTTTGCCGTATCCCGGCGCCTTCGAAGTACCTGCGACCATCAATAGTACCTGGGGCTTCAATAAATTCGATACGAATTGGAAAAGCACGGAAAAGATACTGAGATCATTGGTCAAAATCGTCAGCCGGGGCGGAAATTACCTGCTGAACGTCGGACCGACCGCCGACGGGACGGTCCCCGGGGAGAGCGTGCGGGTTCTCAAGGAAGTTGGCGATTTCATGGCCCTCAACGGGGATAGCATTTACGATACCACGCCTGTTCCCCTGTATCCCTACGATATCGACTGGGGATATTTCACGAGCAAACCAGGGAAATTGTACATACATATCTTTGAGAAGATGGATTCCGCATATCTTCTGAATATCGCCAACAAGCCGCTTAAAGTCTATCGCTTATCGGACGGCATGCCCCTCTCCCTCAAGGAACGGACTACCTGCGAGGGTGACAGCAGCTGGCTGATCAAACTTCCCGCACGCGGGGGCTCGGAAATAGACCAAGTGATTTGCGTTGAAATTGAGGGCGAATCCGTAGTATTTGAGCCCATTCGGGAGTGAGGGGACTTGAATCCCTATCCGCTTGATAAACTTGCATAACAGGAAGAATCACCATGAAATATTCCGGCGACATCCTTACGGACGATACCTACAGTTTTTCCGGTATTGAGCGGCCTGTTGCCGCTCCATTGTACCAGACATCGCTTTTTACCTTCCCGGATGTGGATTCGTTGAGTGAAGCCGTCAAGGACGAGTCGCTGAGCCATCTGTATACGAGGGGAAACAATCCTACCGTCGAACTTGTTGAACAACGGATAGCAAAACTCGAGGGCGGGGACCAAGCCAAACTCTTTTCTTCCGGTGTAGCCGCTATCGCAAGCAGCATCATGTCCTGCGTAGAACAAGGGGACCACATCGTCTGCACGAAGGATGCCTATTCGTGGGCCAAGTATATTTGCGGAACTTACCTCGCCCGGTTTGGGGTCACCGTCACCTTTGTCGATGCCACCGATATCCTGACGGTTGAGCGGGCGATTCAGAAGAATACCAAGGTATTATATCTGGAAAGTCCCGGAACGCTTTTGCTGCGCGTCCATGATTTACGTGCGCTTGCGTCCCTCGCGAAGATACACGGTATTAAAACCATTGTCGACAATACCTGGGCCACGCCCCTCTACCAGAATCCGCTGTCCTTCGGCATCGATTTGGTAGTCCATTCAGCCTCGAAGTATCTCGGCGGGCACAGCGATGTCATCGGTGGAGCGGTTATCGGAAGCGATCAGCTCGTGGAAAAAATATTCAGAACGGAATTCCTCCCAATCGGACATGTTCCCGATCCCTTCCAGGCATGGTTGATCCAACGCGGAATGCGAACAATGCATGTGAGATTGCCCTACCACTATGCATCTGCTCTGGCTGTTTGTGATCATCTCTACAACAACGAAAAAGTCGAAGAGGTGTATTACCCCATGCATCCAAAAAGCGAGTGGTACAGGTTGGCAACCTCCCAGATGAGCGGTGGTTGCGGTTTGCTTTCCTTGAAAGTGAAGTCCACGGATGTATCCAGAATCAAACAGGCGGTTGACCGACTCACGTTTTTCCGTATTGGAGTAAGCTGGGGAGGCTACGAGAGCCTGGTATTTCCCTCGCTTGTCGCCAAGGATGGAGACCCCTCGGTCATCAGACTTCACATAGGCTTGGAGGAACCCGAAAGCCTGATCAAGGATCTGGATCAGGCTTTCTCGATTCTATGAATCAGCGGCGGCACGGTATCCGATATTCCGATGAGGGCCTGCAGTCTCTCGGCCGCAGAAGCGGGGAAGGCCAGTGTCTTGATCCTTGATTTCTCGCCCCGTACGAGTTCGGCAGCGCTTTTTGAACAACCGAGAAGCTTGGCGAAGAAGGTGCGGAGTTCCAGGTTCGCCTTGCCGTCTTCCGGCGCGGCGGCTACCCGGACGCGCAACTTCCCGTCCTTCTCCCCGACGATTTCCGTTCTGGACGCGGAAGGGACTACTTTGACCTCAAGAAGCACGCGGTCTCCCGCCTGATTCATCGAAATCATTCAGGAATCCTTACCGGGAGGCGGCAGCCAGACGGGTGCGCCGCGTTCCCATTCGTACGAAAACCCGTCAACGCCAGAATCGAGTATACGCACCGCCAGATTGGCTACGTAGGCCGCGTTGAAGCGGATCTGTGTTCCTGTCGGAATATCAGCCAGCCGCACAATGTCGTCGGGGCGCAATACCGCCATGACGAGGGGGATCGCGTTCGGACGAAGAGGGAGGACAAGCAGCGAAGAGGGTAGGGTCGGATCGGCGAACAGCGCGGGAACCCCCGTCATGAAGCGAAAACCCTTTTGATTCTCCGAGAAATCGTTGGTTTCAGTGCCCGGAGCTGTGCCGGAGCCGGCCCAGGGACCGGCCCTGACCCCGGCAGGTCTGGCATCTCCAACCGCCGCAGCTGCGACAGCGTGCGCCACGAGGGCGAGTTCCCCGCGGGATGCGGGTTTTGAAGGTCCGAGGCCGCAGGACTCAAGAAAAGAAGCTTCAAGGAAGCCGAACAGGGGCAAGGCGCGGGCTCCGGCGAAGCCGCCGCGGAAAAGTTCGGCCCGGAGCGCGCGGAGTTCCCTTGCGGCGTCCTCGTGCGGAAACAGGGCTATCAAGCGGACGATGCCGCGTTCGGCGTCTTTCATATTCTCAAAGCACCCGAGGCATGATACAGTCGAGGATATAAAGTGTAAAGGAAGGCATATGAAGCGGAAAGCGAAAATACTTGCGGACAGATTCATCGAGACGATCTCGGCCTGGGATGCCGTAGAGTGCATCGCCCTGAACGAAGCTGCCTTGCCGGATACCCTGGATCCGTATTTCGCGTTGATCCTTGACGTCTATCATACGGGCGTCATCCCCTCCTTCACCGAGCGGCGGGACGCGTACGGCGACGATATCGCAGCATTGGAAACTTCCGCTCTCCAGACGAAGGACCGCTTCCTCGTCGGCGGCCTGCCGGTACGCATCGAGTTCAAGGCGATGGCGAAGGTCGATGAAATCGTCGACATCGCTGACAAACGGATGGAACAGCTTTGGCTCATCAAGGATTCAGGCACCTACATGTTTTACCGCCTTGCGCGAGGGATGATCTTGTACCAGCGAAGTTCCTGGCTGGACGACATCCGTAGCAGGCTGGATGCCCTCGGCGACGAATTCTGGCGGCAGATGCGGGATGCCCACGAGTCCAAGATGGAGCATTTCCTCAGCGATTTGGGCGCCGCTCTCATGCAGGGAGACGATTTCCACTACCTGATATCGTCGGCGGGTTTCATCAAGAACGCCTGCGTCGTGCTCTTTTGCGCGAATAAGCAGTTTGAACCCTCGCACCGGGGTTTCTATGCCCAAGTGAAGGATCTGCCCCTACTGCCTGCCGAATTCGTCGGCCGCTTCGAGAGCTTCTTGCGTAACGATTCGGAGATGACGGTGGAACGGAAGTATTCCCTGGCGCAATTGATCGCGAAGAGCGTGCTCTCCCTGTAGCCGCGATTCCATGTCCTCGCTTTCTCCGCCGACCCGTTCCGCGCTCACGCTCGCGCTTTTCGTCGCAGTCTCTTCAGCCGCCTGTTCGCGCGAAAGCGAGGCGGCGGCCAAAGCGTACGACGGGGAAGGCCGGATTTTCACGTTGCTCGCACGGGATGAAGCTGCCCTGACGGGGCTTCTCCCGGCGTCGTCCAAAAAGATATTCCGTTATACGATCCCGGGTGCCCTTCCCGTCCCGCAGCGGGGCGCCCTGGAGATAGAATACGAGACGCGCGGCGGGAATGCGCCCGGCCTTTTTGTCTTTTCGGCCGAAGGGGAAGGGGCCTGGGCCCTTCCCCTGGACGGCGCCTTCCTTGATCCCTCCCTCGGCGGAAATATCGCGACGGTACGGTACCGCATTCCCCTCCGCGGCAGAAGCCTTGCGGGTTTCGAGCTCTCCTTCAAGATGAAAGAGGACAACGGAAAAAGCCCGGGGCTGTCGGTTACGGGGATCTCGGGCTCGGGGATTACCGGAAGCGAGGCGGCGATCGTTCTCAGGTCGGTCCGGATCGCGCCGCAAGCTTGGGGTTACGAGCGTCGGGGTGAAGCCTTGTGGCTGACGCCCTTCGTCTTCCGCGAGGACGCCGACGGTCTCGTCCGCGTTTCGGTAGCTCCGGGCAAAGACTATGCCGTTGAAAAGGGCATTCGTCTCCGCGCCCGGCTCGGATCCGCCCGCTCGCGGCTGCGCCTGGGCGATTCCGAGTTCCGCTTCTCCGGCGCGCCGGCCGCCCAGGCCGACTTCGAGCAAACGGTACCGGACTCCGCGCTGAAACCGGGGGAATCTTTCTTTCCCGTCGCAATCGAGGGTCCGGCTTTCCCGCCCTCATTCATCGTCGAGACCGCGCCGACGCCGATATTTCCCAAAGAACCGGTTCCCTCCGATCCGGGCATTATTTTGGCCAGATCGCGATCTTCATGGCGCGATCCGCGTTACGAGGTTTTCGGTTGGGAGCGCTTTCCTTCGATCCTTATCTTCGATACTGCCGACTATGCGATGCAGGACCGCCTGTTTAAACGCCTGGCTTTCTTCACTGAAAAGGCCGGCTTCCGCGGCAAACTTTCGACGGATGCCCAGATCGCCGGCTTCCACGGCTGGAATGCCCACGATTACCGAGCTTCGGATCTGGCCGCTTTCTTTGAGTTGGCGAGGAAAACGGATTTCCCGCTGAACCGGGAAGAACGGGAGTTGGAGGGCATCCTGCGCGCCAACGGCATCATCGCACCGCGCGAGGGTTCGTCGTCCATCGTCGCCGGAACGGGCGCGGTCGTTTCGATCTCCAGGGAATCCGAAGATTACCTGCGATCGCTTTTCATGACGCATGAGTGCTACCACGGCCTATTCTTCGCCGACGGGGATTTCCGTGCTTTCGCGGCGAAGCGCTGGGCGAACCTGGACGAGCCCCTGAAAACTTTTTTGGTCGCGTATTTCGATTCGCGCCGCTACGATACGGAAGACGATTTCCTGATGTCGAACGAACTCATGGCGTATTGCCTGCAGCAGGGTCTCGCCGCGGCCGGGGCGTATTTCGGCAAAAATCTGCCTTCCAGGCTGGAATCGGACCCGCGCCGCCGCATCGCGTTGCCGGCGAAGGACGCGGCCACGGAATCATGGCCCCTGCTCACGGCCGGTTTCGAGGCAGAAACGACGGCCTTCGATGCTTACGTGCGCGCGCGCTGGGGCCTTCGGGCGGGAAACCTGGCGACGATCTACCAGATATCCCGGACGAACGCCGCGCGCTGAGCGCCCGCCTTCTCCGCGGCTTCCAATCCCGCGTTGTGGCGCCGTTCCGTCTCCAGCGTGGTGGGCGGACCGTGGCCCGGCAACACGGTGTAGTCCCCCGGCAGGGAGAGGATCTTGGACCGGATCGCGGCGGATTGGACGGAACGGCCATAGGCGCTCGCCGTAGTGCCGACGAGCCCGGCCGTCAGGGCGTCTCCCGAGAACAAGAGCCTGTCGATCCGGTACACGACGGAATCGGAGGAATGGCCGGGAACCGAAAACACGTCGACGGCGAAGGACCCAAGTTCGAGCCGGTCGCCGTCCTTGACCAGAGTCGCCCGCTCTTCGCAGACCGTGGGATCCCCGGCGAACACTTCCACGTCGTAGATGCGCTTGAGCGTGCGTAGCCCGTGGACGTGGTTCATGTGGTCATGGGTCACCAGGACGGCCCGGAGGTCGTAGTCGTTATCTTCGATGAAACCGACGATCTTTTCGTCCATGCTGCCCGGATCGACGATAAGGGCTCGGCGCTTCCCGCCCCCGGCAGGCTCTTCGTCTTCGCCGATCAAGTAGCAATTGGAAAAACCGTACAGGCAATAATAGAAGAATAATTTCACTGGGAAGGCTCCAGGTCGAAGATGGCTTCAGCCGTGTTGGATGACTTGAAGGATACCCGTTCCTGCCGGGATTTCACGAAAAAGGTCTTCTTGATGTTGCAATCGATAAAATCCGTAGACGAAATCCGGGATGAGATGAAACGGCTGTTGTAGAGGTTGGAGTCGTTGAAGGTGCATTCGGCGATGGTGACGCCGTTGAAGTTGACATGGACGAGTTCCGATCCTTCGAAGGTGCAGTTACGGAAGGTCGAGCCTCCGTAGGTGGAGAATTGCACGTCGCTGCCGGAGAAATCGCAACCGTCGAACACGCAGAAATCGAAGAAGCACATGCGCAGGAAGGCTCCCGTGAAGAGGCACAAGGAGAAGGTGGAAGAAGAGAAACTGCAGCCGAAGAACTTGCGGTTGGAAAAATCAACGCTGTTGAAAGACAGGGCCGCGGCATTAAGATCCTTTACGACGATCCTGTCCGCGATGAATGCCGCGAAGCGGTCCGCTTCCGCCGTGGGGTCCGCTGAATGCAAGGCGCAGGTGGAGGATGATGAAAGGACCGGCCTGCCGCATCCGGCCGCGCAGGGCGTGAAAGCGTACATGCGGGTATAATAGGCCGCCCGGAGGCGCGCGCGCAAGGGTCCCATGCTTGCCTAGTCCGAGGCCTCAAGGGTATTATGGCGGCATGTGCTGGTATTGCGGGTCCGCCGTCGTCGACGCGGAACCTATCGGGCGCTCCGCGCGCTGCCTCGACTGCTCCAAGGATCTGAGATCCTGCCGGAATTGCCGTTTTTTCCTTCCCGGAGGAAAGGGCGATTGCGCCGAATCCTCCACGGAATTCGTGAGCGACAAAGAACGTGCCAATTTCTGCGATTGGTTCGCCCTCAATCCGAAATTCCGCTCGCCGAGCGCGGGCGAGGGCAAATCCCGGAAAGCGGAAGGCGACGCCCGTTCCGCGTTCGGCTCCCTGTTCAATGACTAGTTCCATGGACGAGCGTCCCGTCGTCTTCATCGATTCGGGTGTCGGGGGGCTGCCTTACTGCGGCGAGTTCGCGCGCATCCTTCCGATGGAGAGCATCGTCTACGTAGCGGATCGCGAAAACTTCCCCTACGGCCCCAAATCGAAAAAAGAACTTTCGGACCTGCTGGCGGTCCTCGTCGCGCGCCTGGTCGTCCGCATGGATCCCAAGCTCGTCGTTATCGCCTGCAATACCGCGTCGGTCTCCGCCCTGGCCGACCTGCGCGCCGCCTTCCCGAATATATCGATCGTAGGGACCGTGCCCGCAGTCAAACCGGCCGCCCTTTCCAGCAAGACCGGCCGCATCGGGATCCTCGCCACTGAAAGGACGATATCCGATCAGTATTCCAGGCACCTGGTTGAACGCTTCGCGCCCGAATGCGCGGTGGAAGGAATCGCGGCTCCCGAATTGGTCGAATTCGTGGAAAACGATTTCATCGCTTCCTCCAGGGCGGAGCGGGAGTCCATGGCGTCGAACTACATCGAGCGCTTCCGCGCGCTCGGCGTCGATTCCCTCGTGCTCGGCTGCACGCATTTCTTGTACCTGGCCGAAGAATTCGCGAAGGCGGCGGGAGGCGACATGAAGGTATTCGATTCCCGCGCGGGAGTGGCCGAACGCGCCGCATCCCTCCTGCAGGCGCGCGGAACCACCGGGGAGCGCGTCCTGTACGTTACGGGTACGCGTCCCCTGGAAGAATCCTGGCACCGCTTCGCCGGACTGTTCCGCATCGGCTCCTGCCTGCTCCTGGACGATGCGCGATGACGGCCCTCATACTTTCCGGCTCCAACAACATTTACCTCGCCCGGACCGACGAGGGCGAGATCCTGGAATGCCGTCTCAAGGGAAAAGTGCTGAAGGGCGCCGAGGGCTTCTATAACCCCATAGCTCCCGGTGACCGCGTCGTCCTGGCGCGGGAGGACACCAACGAAGGTGAAGCGCTCATCACGGCGCTTTCGGCGCGGCGCAACGTCTACGCCCGCTGGAACCAGAAGGGCAACGCGCCCCAACTGCTCGCGGCCAACCTGGACTTGATCCTTTGCGTCGTGACGCCCGCCAGTCCGCCCTTCCGGCCGCGATTTCTGGATCGTGCGCTTCTGCAGGGCGACATCGCGGGCATTCCGCCCGTCATCGTACTGAACAAGTGCGATCTGGAATCTCCGGAGGGCGGCGACGATTTCGATCCGGACGCCGCGGAACGGCTTGAGGATTTCAGGCGTATCGGGTACCGAATCCTGCGGGTATCGGCCGTCTCGGGCTTCGGCCTTGGGGAGCTGCGCGAATTGATCGGCGGCCGGACCGCGGCCATGGTCGGCCAATCGGGCGTCGGAAAGTCCAGCCTCCTGAACGCGCTTTCGCCGGGACTCGCCTTGAGGGTCGGGGAACTCTGCTCCAAGTTCGACCGGGGTTCCCACACGACCACGATGGCCCGCCTGATCGCCGTGGACGCCCCGCGCGGGGGCGGCTTCGTCGTCGACACGCCCGGCGTGAGGCGCCTCGTGCCCGACGGAACGAGCGCCGCGGACCTCGCCTCCCATTTCCGCGAATTCGCCCCGATCGTCGGCACCTGCACCTTCGGCGCTTCATGCTCCCACCAGACCGAACCGGGCTGCAGGATCATGGAAGCCGTGTCCGCAGGCGTCATCCATGAGGATCGGTACGAGAGCTACCTCCGGATCAAGGAAGAACTCGCTTCGCGTTCGCCCGGATACAGGAAAACATGAACGAAAAAACCCTC
>Ga0154418_1130_pt2 | contig 254376 bp, 260 predicted proteins | sample RifGroC1_FD_115922 | JGI IMG/M metagenome (GOLD analysis project Ga0154418, IMG submission 115922) | Treponema sp. GWC1_61_84 | reverse complement strand
TCACCATTACGGTATTAATTGGAAATTGTATAGAGCTACAAAAATGTAGAAGCATATTTTGATTCATACATTATTGTATTAAATATTTTAATGTTAGGTTGCATTTTTCCCGGAAAATTTGTGAATTGATCAATAATTATGATAATCCTGTGGTTGAGATGATCTTCCTTACATAAATGTGGTTAATATTAGCGAATATTCTTGGGGATAATGAAATAATCAAGAATTGGCACGGTTCCTGCTTAATAGGGATATCACCCTTTGAGGAGGCTTGAATCGTGCGAAAAAGAATAACCGCATTGCTTCTGCTCGGCTTGTGCTTCAGTTTTGCTGCGATCGCGCAGGAAACGACCGTGGGAGACGTGGCGACCGCAGTCAATATGATGTGGCTCGTGTTGACCGGCGCCCTCGTATTCTTCATGCAGGCAGGATTCGCGTTCGTGGAGACGGGACTCACCCGCGCGAAGAATGCGACCAACATCCTGATGAAGAACCTGATGGATTTCTGTTTCGGTTCCATCGTCTTCTGGATGATCGGTTGGGGATTCATGTACGGCGCCGATAAATTCGGGGGAGTCATCGGTTTTTCGGACTTCTTCAAAGGCCCGATGGATGCGGATTCCTTCTCCTTCTACCGGGATTGGTTCTTCCAGGTCGTGTTCGCGGCGACCTCGGCGACCATCGTCTCCGGAGCGATGGCCGAGCGGACCCAGTTCAAGTCGTACCTTATCTACACGTGTTTCATTTCCGCCTTCATTTACCCCGTTTCCGGACATTGGATCTGGAGCGCGGACGGATGGCTTTTCAAGCTCGGGTTCCACGATTTCGCGGGATCCACCGTCGTCCATTCCGTCGGCGGATGGGCAGCCCTCATGGGCGCGATCGTTCTCGGCCCCAGGATCGGGAAGTACGTGAAAGTCGACGGAAAGGTCTCGGTGAAGGCCTTCCCCGGGCACAATATCGGATGGGCCTTCCTCGGCGTATTCATCCTCTGGTTCGGCTGGTACGGCTTCAATCCCGGTTCCACCCTGTCGGGAATGGACGGTGCCATCGGCCGTGTGGCGGTCACGACCACGCTCGGCGGAGCGGCGGGCGCCGTCGCCGCTTTGATTTTCTCCTGGATATGGTTCAAGAAGCCTGACGCTTCCATGACCCTGAACGGCGTGCTCGCGGGCCTCGTAGCGATAACCGCTCCCTGCGCCGTCGTCTCTCCGGGGGCATCGGTTGTCATAGGGCTGATCGCCGGCTTGCTCGTCGTGCTTGCCGTCGAGTTCATCGACAAGATCCTTAAGATCGACGATCCGGTCGGCGCCGTTTCCGTGCATATGGTCAACGGTGTATTCGGAACGCTCGCCGTGGGCATCTGGGGCAATGTCGAAGGCAAGGCGGTCGGCCTGCTCCATGGCGGCGGATTCCATCAGCTCGGAATCCAGGCTCTCGGTGTGGTTGCCGTCGGGGCTTGGGCGGGGATAACGAGCCTGCTGCTGTTCCTTGCGATCAAGGCGATCTTCGGATTGCGCGTGTCGGCCAAGGAAGAGCTGATGGGTCTGGACCTCGGCGAGCACAAGTCGGAAGCCTACCACGGTTTCCAGATATTCACGAACATGTAAGGAGGCGAAACGTGAAACTGATAATCGCATACGTTCAGCCGCACAAGCTCAACGACGTGAAGCAGGAGCTCTACAAAGCGGAAGTCTACAAGATCTCCGTGACCAACGCGATGGGTTGCGGGCAGCAGAAGGGCTACCATGAGTCGTACCGCGGCGTGGATATCGAGGTGAACCTACTGAAGAAGGTCAGGATAGAGATCGCGGTCAACGACGCCTTCGTGACACCGACGATAGACGCCATCATACGGGGAGCGCGGAGCGGCGAAATAGGGGACGGTAAGATCTTCGTGATTCCGCTTGAGGATTGCATAAGGATACGTACCGGGGAAACGGGTACGACCGCGATAGGTTGATGTAAAACCGACATTAACGTAGGAAAAATATATGGGGAGCTACAGGAATGTAGCTCCCTTTATTTTCTCCTGACAGGCCGAGAGTCTGGAATGTCCAGATTATGGATGGAGCATATAATTATAGTATAAGCATATATACATTTATATCCCAAACGCTCTGGCTGTTGGCACGAATATTGCATGGTATTGGGCGCGGTTGCGTGAGGCGACGCGCTGAAATCCGTACTGAGGGAGATGCCGATGGACAATGCAACGCTCAAGATAGCGCTCGATACCATGTGGGTGCTGATTACGGGATTCATGGTATTCTTCATGAATCTCGGCTTCGCGATGGTCGAATCGGGCTTGTGCCGGGCAAAGAACGCCGTAAACATCCTGACGAAAAATTTCATCGTCTTCGCCGTTTCGACCCTGGCCTACTGGGTTGCCGGCTTCGGTCTCATGTACGGAGACGGCAATCCCCTCGTCGGCCTGCAGGGGATCCTGTTCGCTTCCGGCGCCGACAACTCGCCTGCTACCGCCGACGCCTACGCGGGCGTCTACTCCGCCCTTTCATGGACGGGCGTTCCTTTCTGGGCCAAGTTCTTCTTCCAGCTCGTGTTCTGCGGAACCGCGGCGACCATCGTTTCCGGAGCGGTGGCGGAGCGCATCAAATTCCTCAGTTTCATCGCATTTTCCTTTGTACTGGCGATTTTCGTTTATCCTCTCATTGGCCACTGGATATGGGGCGGCGGCTGGCTCGCATCGCTCGGCGCCTTCGATTTCGCCGGATCCTCCGTCGTCCATTCCGTCGGCGGCTGGAGCGCCCTCGCCGGAATACTCCTGCTCGGGCCGCGCATCGGCAAGTACAAGGCCGACGGGAAGCCGAAACCGATTTACGGCCACAACATGGGCATGGCCACCCTCGGCGTGCTGGTGCTCTGGTTCGGCTGGTTCGGCTTCAATCCGGGATCGACCATGGCCGCGAATCCGGCCGCCATCGCCCATATAGCCATGACGACCAACCTCGCCGCGGCGATGGCCACCCTCACGGCGACCTTGACCTCCTGGTACATCCAGAAGAAGCCCGACCTATCCATGATCATGAACGGAGCGCTGGCGGGCCTTGTCGCCGTGACGGCACCCTGCGCTTTCATCAGCGTTCCTTCTTCTGCGATCATCGGTGCCGTTGCCGGAATCATCGTCGTGCTTGCGGTCATCGGTTTCGACAAGCTGCAGATTGACGATCCGGTCGGAGCGCTCTCCGTTCACTTGGTGAACGGCGTCTTCGGCACCCTCGCGGTCGGGCTCTTCGCCGACAAGGTGATCGCAGGCGAGATCGGAACGGATTCGTCCGCCCTGCGGAACGGCTTTTTCGTGGACGGGAGCCTCGGCCAATTGGGCGCCCAGGCTTTGACCGTGGTCGCCGTGGCCGCCTTCGTTTTCCTGTCCGCGCTGATCATCTGGGCGGTCATCAAGGCTACGATGGGCATCCGCGTGACGAAGGAGGAGGAATTGGCGGGCCTCGATATCGGCGAGCACGGAATGGAAGCGTACTCGGGCTTCCAGATCTTTACGAACATTTAAGGAGCCGCGACGATGAAGCTGATAATCGCCTACATCCAACCGCACAAGCTGAACGACGTGAAGCAGGAATTGTACAAGTCGGAGATATACAAGATATCCGTAACCAACGCGATGGGTTGCGGCCAACAAAAAGGGTACCACGAATCCTACCGCGGCGTGGACGAGGAAGTGAACCTCCTGAAGAAGGTACGGCTGGAAATCGCCGTGAACGAAGACTTCGTGCAGCTGACCGTCGACGCCATCATCCGCGGGGCGCGGACCGGCCAAATCGGCGACGGAAAGATTTTCGTCACCGCCCTGGAGGATTGCATCCGCATACGGACGGGAGAAACGGGAAAAGCGGCAATCGGGTAACGAATAACCGCCTGGAGCGCCTGCGCGGTTATTGCATAAATATGACTTTTTGTCGTATAAATATTCTATAAGGAGACGATATGAACGAGTCGATCGATTTCATCCAAACACCGGTTACGACCTTATACGGTTCCAACAGTTTCTCAAACGCGATCATGAGGGAGCGGCTTCCGAAGAATATTTTCAAGGAGCTGCTCGCGGTGCAGGCGGGCGAAAAGGAACTCACCCTGGAGGTGGCGGAGGTCGTCGCCGCGTCGATGCGCGATTGGGCGATCGACAAGGGGGCGACCCACTATACCCACTGGTTCCACCCTCTGACCGGCCTCACCGCCGAAAAGCACGATTCCTTCATTTCTCCGACCTCCGATGGCCGCGTGATGATGGAATTCTCGGGAAAGGAGCTGATCAAAGGCGAGCCCGACGCGTCCAGCTTCCCCTCCGGCGGCCTGCGCGCCACCTTCGAAGCCCGCGGCTACACCGCCTGGGACGTAACGAGCCCAGCGTTCCTCAAACAGGATCCGACGGGAACCACGCTCTGCATCCCGACCGCCTTCATCGGCTACTACGGCCATGCCCTGGACAAGAAGGTTCCGCTCCTTCGATCCATGGACGCCCTCAACAAGCAGGCCCTGCGCGTGCTGAAAGCCCTCGGAAACGCGAACTCCAAGCGCGTGCTCACCACCGTCGGACCCGAGCAGGAGTACTTCCTCGTCGACCAGGAGTATTTCGCCAAGAGGACCGATCTCATGCTGACCGGCCGCACCGTCTTCGGCTCCATGCCCGCAAAGGGACAGGAGTTGGAAGACCATTATTTCGGCGCCATCAAGGAGCGGGTCGCCTCCTTCATGCGGGAGCTCAACCTCGAACTTTGGAAGGTCGGAGTCTCCGCGAAGACCCAGCACAACGAGGTCGCGCCCAACCAATTCGAACTTGCCCCCATCTTCACCACCACCAACGTCGCCGTCGACGCCAACCAGATGGTCATGGAATTGATGCAGAAGGTCGCGCGCCGGCACGGGATGGAAGCCCTGCTCCACGAGAAGCCTTATGCGGGAGTCAACGGTTCCGGCAAGCACAACAACTGGTCCATGGCCACTGACGACGGCATCAACCTCCTGGAGCCCGGCGATGATCCCGCGTCCAATGCCCGCTTCCTGCTTTTCGCCGCGGCCGTGGTCGAAGCCGTCGACCGCTACGCCCTGCTCCTGCGCGCATCGACGGCGACCGCGGGGAACGACCACCGCCTCGGCGCCAACGAGGCGCCGCCCGCCATCATCTCGGTATTCTTCGGCGGCCCGCTGAGCGAGGTCCTCGACGACATCGCCGACGGGAAATCCCATGAGAGGAAGGGCGCCGGCAGGGTCGAGCTGGGGGTCACGAGCCTCCCGAGCCTTCCGATGGACATTTCGGACCGCAACCGGACGAGTCCCTTCGCCTTCACCGGAAATAAGTTCGAATTCCGCATGGTCGGTTCCTCCCAGTCCATCGCCACGCCGAATACCTACCTGAACGTCGCGGTCGCCCAGGTATTGAGCGAATTCGCCGATAAGCTGGAGAAGGCCGGAGACAAGAAGGCCGCCATCCAGGTCATGGTCAAGGAGTCCTACGCCAAGCATCGCCGTATCGTTTTCAATGGCAACAACTATTCCGAAGAATGGGTGAAGGAAGCCGAACGGCGCGGTCTTCCCAATATCCGCTCCAGCGTGGACGCGCTCCCCATTCTCGTGAAGGCCGAAACCATCGACCTTTTCGAGAAGCACAAGGTGCTTTCCAAGGAAGAATCCGAGAGCCGCTATCATATCTACCTGGAGAAGTACTCCAAGCAGATCAACATCGAAGCCGGCGTCATGGTCGACATGGCGAAAAGGTCCATTTTCCCGGCCGTCTCCGCCTACGGAGCCTCCCTTGCCCGGGATGCCACCTCTTTCGCGGCCATAGGCGCGGTGAGCGCGCCCCAGGAAAAGAGGGCCAAGCGTATCGCCGAGGTCGCTTCCGAGCTCTTCGACGAGACGGAGAAGCTGGAAAAAGCGCTCGCGGAAGCCCAGGGGGTGGAGGACGCCTTCACGCAGGCCAAGTCATACCGGGAAAAGGTCGTAACCCAGATGGCCGTCGTCCGGAGCCGGGCCGATACCCTCGAACTGCTCGTCGCCAAGGAATCCTGGCCCTTCCCCTCTTATGAGGACCTGCTCTTCAAGCTGTAAAAAAATGACTCCTTTCGATTAGCCTTGACCGCCCGGGACCGTTGGTTCCGGGCGGTTCTTTTTCAGCATCCGCATCTTGCGGGCGGTTCTTGCTTGAAAAGGGGAGGCCATCGGCGGCATATTGGATGCCATGGAAAATGGCGACCGCGAACCGACGGCGGACTCCGAACTGATCGAACGCCTGCGGACCGCGTACGGCCTGGAGCCTGCGCTCGCCGAACGTATCGTGGAAGAGGTTCTGCACGCCTGCACCGACACGGTGGAAGAGTGGGTACGCTCCCGCCATATCCGTCTTCAGCGCATGGGCCTGAATAATGAAACCATCTACCGCCGGATAGCCGCCGAACTGCCCTTGCGGCGTTTTTCGGCGGAACGACTGTCCGTACGCCAGATCCGGCGGCTAATTTACGGATGAATTCCCCCTTGTATCCGTAGGTCGGTCCGATTCGACCTTTTCTCCTTCCCTCCGCTTTTCCTACGTATTATATATGATGGAAAAGGTAATGAATGCTGCGTATTTGCATCCTGGGGCGGACGCGTCTAGTATTACCGGAGGACTGGACAGGAGGATATGGATGGACCAACGGGATTCTCTAGGTCGCCTCGAACGGCTCGTGGAGGCATCGAAGGTGGGCATCCTTACCACCGTCGACGCCGACGGCTTTCCCCGCAGCCGCTGGATGACGCCCGCCATACTACGGGGGCGGTCGGGCACAATCTATGCGGTCACCGCGCCGGATTCAGCGAAATGCGCGCATATCAGGAAAAGCGCCAGGGTCGAGTGGTTCCTCCAGAGCCGGATTCTCGACGAGGTCATCTCCGTGATCGGCACGGCCAGCCTGATCGACAATCCCCAGGCGAAAGCCGAAGTGCTCGAGTCCATCGGACCGAATCTCCAGATCTTCTGGAGGACGAATCCCGACGCGCGGAATCTGGTGGTGGTGGAGACCGTCCTTGAAGAGATTTCCGTTTTCTACCCGATGGAGAACAGGCGCGAGAGATTCGAACTGGAGTCGGGCGATGGCGCGCGCTAAGGATCTCCGGAAGCGCATGCTGCGCGATATGGCCCTCATCCGGCGCTTCGAGGAGGAGGCCGGCAGGATGTACGGCCTGAGGAAGGTAGGCGGGTTCTGCCACCTGTACAACGGCCAGGAAGCCGTCGCCGTCGGGGCGGCCACCGCCCTGGATCTTTCCAAGGACTATGTGCTTACCGGCTACCGCGACCACGGGCATGCGATCGCCTGCGGCATGGACCCCAAGGCGATCATGGCCGAGCTTTTCGGGAAGGTGACCGGCAGCTCCCGCGGCAAGGGCGGGTCCATGCACCTCTTCGACGAGAAGCTCCATTTCCTCGGCGGAAACGGCATCGTCGGCGGCCAAATTCCGGTCGCGACAGGGGTCGCTTTCGCCCAGAAATATCAGGAAACCGGCGGCGTCACGGTCGTTTTCTTCGGTGACGGAGCCATCCATCAAGGGGCCTTCCACGAAAGCCTGAACATGGCCAAGATCTGGGAACTCCCGGTAATCTACGCTTGCGAGAATAACCGCTTCGGCATGGGAACCAGCTGGAAACGCGTTTCCTCGATCACCGAATATTCGGTCATGGGCGCCAGCTACGGCATTCCCGGACGGAGCGTCGACGGGATGGACGTGCTGGCGGTCCACGACGCCTTCAGCGAGGCAGCCGCGTCGGCCCGAGCGGGATTGCCCGTGCTGCTCGACGTGCAGACCTATCGGTACAAGGGGCATTCGATGAGCGATCCCCAGAAGTACCGGACGAAGGAAGAGGTCCAGGCGTACCACTCCCAGGACCCGATCCTCAACTTGACGCAGAGGATGGAAGCGTCCAAGGCGATCACCCGGAAGGAGATCGAGGCGATGGAGGAGGAGATAGAAAAGATCGTGGCGGAATCGGTCGCTTTTGCCGAAGCGAGCCCCGAACCCTCCGCCTCGGTGCTGTACGAGGACGTATACGCTTCGCCGTATCCGCTCGGCTCGATGGAAGGAAGGTAGCGTATGGCGATCATGAGCTACCGTGACGCCCTGAACCGGGCGTTGGACGAAGAAATGGCGAGGGATCCGAAGGTATTCCTCATGGGCGAGGAAGTGGCCGAATACGACGGAGCCTATAAGGTATCCAAAGGCCTGCTGGCCAAATACGGCGCCAAGCGAGTCATAGACACACCGATCACCGAACTTGGATTCACCGGCATTGGAGTGGGAGCCGCTCAAGTCGGACTGCGTCCGGTGATCGAATGGATGACGCACAATTTCGCTCTTCTCGCCTTGGACCAGGTGGTCAACAACGCTGCCAAGATGCGGTACATGACCGGAGGACGTTTTTCCATGCCCGTGGTTTTCCGCGGCCCCAACGGTCCGGCGGAATATCTGGCCAGCCAGCATTCGCAATCCTTCGCCAGTTATTGGGCGCATATTCCCGGACTCAAGGTCATCGCTCCGGCTACTCCCTCGGACGCCTACGGGCTTCTGAAAAGCGCGATCAGGGATGATGATCCGGTGGTGGTACTTGAGTCCGAGATGCTGTACGGCACTACCGGAGAAGTCGGCAATGCGGAATTCCTCGTTCCGATCGGGAAAGCCGCAGTGGCGAGGCCGGGCACGGACCTTACGCTCGTGACCTTTTCCAAGCCGTTGCACACCTGCCTTGAGGCCGCGGCAGCGCTGGAGGCGTCGGGAATTTCCGTGGAAGTCATCGATCTCCGCAGCATCAGGCCCCTGGACATGGATACGGTCCGCGCTTCGGTCGCCCGCACGAACCGTGCCCTCGTCGTCGACGAAGCATGGCCGGCGGCGAGTGTCGGTAGCCACGTGGCCTGGCTGATTTCCCGCGATTGCTTCGATTTTTTGGACGCGCCCGTGGAGCTCGTGTGTTCCGAAGACGTCCCGATGCCGTATAACCACGCGCTGGAGCTCGCAGCGCAGCCGAGCGTCGCCAAGATAACGGCCGCCGTAAAACGCGCGCTGTACCAGGAGTAGACGATGGCCGAAAATATACCGATGCTCGCCCTCTCGTCTACGATGACCGATGGGACGATCACCGCCTGGAAGGTCGCGGAAGGCGACGTCGTGAAACGAGGCACCGTCCTCTGCGAGGTGGAAACCGACAAGGCCGTGATGGATTACGAGTCGCCGTCGGCGGGCATTCTGCTGAAAATCCTGACGGCCGCCGGTTCCTCCGCGAAGGTCGGGGACAGCATCGCCGTCATCGGCAAGGCGGGCGAAGACGCGTCCGCTCTCCCCGCCGCGCTTCAAAGCGCCGCGCCTCAGGCCTCCGCTCCGGCCGTGGTCGCCGCTCCGGCTGCGGTTTCCGCTCCGGCCGTGGTCGCCGCTCCGGCTGCGGTTTCCGCTCCGGCTGCGGTTTCGGTTGCGGTTTCGGTTTCCGCGCTGGCTCCGGAGGCCGCGCTCCCGGCCGCGCAGGCCGTTTCCCGGCGGCAGGACACTTCCCCGGCAGCCGCCGTCAATCCGGCAGGTTTCCCCCGGTCTTCTCCTCTCGCCCGCGCCCTCGCGCGGGACGCGGGCGTGGACCTCCGAGCGCTCCGCGGTTCCGGCCCTCTCGGAAGGGTAGTGAAGCGCGACGTGGAAGCTGTCATTTCGGGAACGGCCGAACGGCAAGCCGCCTCCGCAGGCTCAAGCGGCGGTGCGGCGGCGCCGCGAACGGTACGGGGGAGGGAAGGGGGGCTCGTCGACAAGATCGTGGCGGCCTCGCGGACGCGCATGGTCGTCGCCAAGCGCCTTTCCGATTCCATGCGCGAGGCTCCGCACTTCTTTCTCCGGTCCGCGGTGGAAATGGACCGTCTGATGGCCCTGCGGGCTTCGATAAACGCAGGTCGCGACGAAGCCGACCGATTATCGTTGAATGTTTTCTTCGTCAAACTCACCGCGAGCGCGATCGTACGAAACCCAACGATTAACGCCGCCTGGAAGGGTGATTCTATCGAGTTTAAGCGCAGCGTCGATATCGCCCTCGCCGTCGCGCTGGAGGACGGCCTGGTGGCTCCCGTGGTCCGCGACTGCGCCTCCAAGGGGCTTGCGGATATTGAACGGGAGTTCCGGACCTTGATCGCGAAAGCCAAGGAGGGCCGCCTCCAAAGCTCCGATTACGAGGGCGCCACTTTCACGATATCCAATCTGGGCGCATGGGGCGTGGAGGAGTTCACCGCGATCATCAATCCGCCCGGATCCGCCATCCTGGCCCTCGGCGCCGTCGCGCGGGAACCGGTGGTACGGAAGGATGCCGGCGGAGCGGAGGCGGTGGCGATCCGGTCCATGCTGCGCGCGACCCTATCCTGCGATCACCGGGTGATCGACGGAGCCGTGGGCGCCGCCTTCATGCGGGACCTGAAGGGCCTGTTGGAAGAACCCGCTCTCGCCCTCGTCTGATCGACACAGGAGGAACCCGAACATGAGCGAGTACGAATTCGATGTAGTATTCGTCGGAGCCGGCCCCGGCGGTTACGTTGGGGCTATCCGCGCCCGGCAGCTCGGCCTGCGCACCCTTGTGGTCGAGAAGGAGAAGGCCGGCGGCGTCTGCCTGAACATCGGTTGCATTCCTTCGAAGGCTCTCATCGACCGTGCGGCCAAATACCGTCAGCTCGGTGAAATGGAGGAATTCGGCGTCGCCGTAGATCGTACCCGCTTCGATTATTCACGCGTCCAGAAGGCGTCCCGGACGGCGGCCGACCGCCTGTCCAAGGGCGTCGACTTCCTGCTCAGGAAGAACGGAGTGGAGTTCCTGGCAGGAACGGTTCAACGGATCGGCTCGCACGAGGTCGCGGTCGCCCTGACGGACGGGGACGAAAGGACCGTGAATGCCGCTTGCATCGTCGTCGCGACGGGGTCACGGCCGCGCGTCGTGCCGGGATTCGAGTTCGATGAAAAGCGTGTTCTCTCCTCCACGGGCATGCTCATGATGACGACGCTCCCCAAGCGCCTGGCAATCCTGGGCGCGGGCGCGATCGGCATGGAATTCGCATTCATAATGAATTCCTTCGGTGTGGAGGTCGTCGTGGTGGAGATGCTGGACCGCATCCTGCCCATGGAGGACTCCGACGCGGCGGCTCTCGCGCGCTCGGCTTTCGAAAAACGCGGCGTCCGCTTCATGACTTCCATGAAGGCTTTTTCCTTGGAGAGGGGAAAGGGGGAGGAGAGTCCGCTCTTGCTCGCCCTGGGAAAGGCGGAGACTTCGGAGCCGTCGGAACGTTTGGAAACCGATGCGATCCTGGTTTCGGTCGGGCGGCAGCCGAATACTGAAGGCCTCGGCCTTGAGTCCATCGGGGTCGTGCCCGAACGGGGAGGTTTCCTGAGCGCAGGTCCCTGGTACGAGACCGACGCGGCTGGCGTTTATGCGATCGGCGACGTCGTCCGGGGCGACGGGCAGCTCGCCCATGTCGCATCGGCCCAGGCGGAGATCGTGGCGGAGCGTATCGCGTTCCTTCTCGGAAAGACTTCCGAGAATCCGAGGCAGCGCCTGGATCCGATGGAAGTTCCCTCCGCCGTCTACTGCGAACCGCAGGTCGCGGGCTTCGGCCCGCGCGAGGATACTTTGAAAGCGGAGGCGCGCGGATACAAGGCGGCCACTTTTCCCTTTCGCGGAGCCGGGAAAGCGGTCGCCATCGGAGAAACGGAGGGTTTCGTGAAGATACTCTACGACGAAAAAACCCGGGAGATCATCGGCGCGACCGTGGCCGGCAAGGACGCGACCGAACTCGTCCACGAACTGCTGCTGGCGGCTTCATCCGAGCTGGTCGTGGACGACGTTTTTTCTACCGTGCACGCCCATCCGACCCTTTCGGAGGCAGTCAAGGAGGCCGCACTGGCCGCGGCCGGGCGTGCGATCCATATGTGAGGTCGACAGTCGCGGCCGCGGCTTATCCGAGGTCGGAGCCGTCGGCCGCCTCGAACTCGGGGAAGCGGTAGCAGGGAATTCCCGTCTTGGCGTCGGTTTCCATATAGGCGCCGCCTTTCCTGGAGCACTCGTCCAGCGCGGATTCGGCCGCGTCGAGGGATACGTCCAGTTCCATCGCCGTCTGTGCCACGCTGAGCCTTCCGCCGTGCTCCGCGGCCAGGCGGAGCACGCGGACCGCCAGGAGGGGGTCGATCCAGGCTGACTCGTCGTTGCTTTTTGCGACGGGTTTAATCTTTCCGACGGGGGGGCCGCTCTTGGAGGAGGAGGCCTTGAATATCGTCGCCAGGGAATCCCACCGGATGCGTCCGGTGCCGTCGCGCGGCGCCTTCAGGAGGAAGCCCGAAGCGATGAGCAACCCCCCGACGATGAATGCGGACAGTCCCACGGTGGGGATGGGGCGCGGCGCCCAGAAATTGATGATATTCAGTGCACCGATCGCGATCAGGAAGTTGCCGAAAAACTGGCGAATTCTCATCCTTTCCTCTCCCGTGCTTGCCCGAAGGATCGTTTTATGCGAATTTACGGATATACTACACGTCAAGAGCATGAAGATACAAGGAGAATCAACATGGAATGGCGCGCCAGTCACATACTCGTGAAGGACAAGGCTCTGGCTATCGAATTGCTCAAGCGGATCAAGCAGGGAGCTTCCTTCGAATCCCTCGCGCGGGAGAATTCCACCTGTCCCTCGAAGTCCAGCGGGGGAGATCTCGGCTGGTTCGGCACGGGAAAGATGGTTCCCGCCTTCGAATCGGCGACGAAACGGCTCTCGCCGGGCTCGGTGAGCGACGTCGTGCAGACCCAATTCGGTTACCACATCATCAAATGCACCGGGAGGAAGGATTAGGATGACAGCCTCGGGGAGCGGACCTATGGAGCACGGCGAGGCGCGGACCAACCTGGAGGCGATCATCAGGATCGACTCCGAGCTGAACCTCATACAGGATCTCGATCTGCTTCTTGAGCGCATCCTCCTTGAGGCGAGGCGCGTCGTCCGCGCCGACGCCGGCTCGATCTACGAGAAGGAAAAGGACCGCCTCGTCATCAAGTATGCGCAGAACGACACGAAGCAGAAGGAGCTGCCTCCGGGCCAGAAACTGATTTATTCCGTATTCACCGTACCGATCAACGAGAAGACCATTTCCGGATACTGCGCGCTCACGGGATCCCTGGTCAACGTCCAGGACGTCTATACGATACCGACGGACGCCCCGTATTCCTACAACACCTCCTTCGACCGGATTTCCGGCTATCGGACGACGTCGAATCTCACCGTACCCCTGAAAACGGCCGAAGGTAAGCTCCTCGGGGTCATCCAGGTCATCAACGCCCGCGACGACGAAGGAAAGACCGCACCCTTCGGGAAGGAGGACGAGCTCCTCATCACGCATTTCGCAGCGAACGCCACCGTCGCCCTCCAGCGCGCTTACATGACCCGCGCGATGATCCTCCGTATGATCAAGATGTCGGAGCTCCGCGATCCCAAGGAAACCGGCGCCCACGTCAACCGGGTGGCCGGCTACGCGGTCGAAATATTCGACCGCTGGGCGTACCGCAACAACATTCCTGACTCTGAACGCGAAAAACGGCGGGACACGCTGAAGATCGCGGCGATGCTGCATGATGTAGGAAAGGTGGCCATTTCCGACCTCATCCTCAAGAAGCCGGCCAAGTTCACGCCCGAGGAGTATGCGATCATGCAGGCGCATACCTACTTCGGCGCGCGGCTTTTCGACGATCCCCAGTCCTCGCTGGACCTGATCGCCTCCGACGTCGCCCTCACCCACCACGAAAATTGGAACGGTACGGGGTATCCCGGCTGGATCGATCCGATGACCGCCATACCGACGAAGGCGGACGAACAGGGCAAGGCCCTGGGACGCAAGGCCGAGGAGATACCGCTTGCGGGACGCATCGTCGCCATCGCGGACGTCTTCGACGCGCTCTCCTCCAAACGGGTCTACAAGCAGGCATGGTCGGAGCAGGATGTGCTGGATGAATTGCGCAAGGCTTCAGGGATCAAATTCGATCCGGAGCTCATCGAGATCTTTTTCGAGATCCTTCCGAACATCAAGCAGGTGCGGTCGCTCTATCCCGAGCAGGAGTAGCGCCGCTTATTTCGGCTCTTTCGCGAGCCTCCGCAATTCCCGGTCGAAACCGTCCGCGAAGGCCTTGAGTTCCTTGTTGCCGTATTCACGACTCCGCTCCGTCATGATCCCGTCGTTCGCCAGCCCCACGATAAGATCACGGACGGAGAGCCGTTCCCGGATGTTCTCCGAAGTGTAGACAGTCCCCCGATCGTTCACCGCGATCACGCCCGATTCCACGAGACGGGCGGCGAGAGGGACGTCCCGGGTGACGACGAGGTCGCCCGGCTTGGCTTTCAGGACGATATGATCGTCCGCCGCCCCATCCGTCTTGGGGCACAGCTCGAAGGACACCGGTCCTCCGCCGAGGCCGGGAAGCGGACGGTTCGCCACGAAGATCGCCGGTATTCCCGTGCGTCTGGCGGCCCGGACGACGACGTCGCGCACGATGCGGGGGCAGGAATCGGCATCCACCCAGATCATCACGACGCGACTCCCGAATGGGCTGCGCCCACGCTCGCGACGAAAGCCCGCCCCCTGCCCGAGGCTCGCGGGGAAGGCGTCGCCGCGCTGATGAAGGCGCTTTCCCCGCGTTCCAGCGCGAGGGTCTCGCCGGATGCGGATGCGAGCGTGATGGTTCCTTCCGCTACAATGATCACGGACGGGACGCCCGTCCGCAGGCCGATGTCCTGACCGTTTCCTTCCATGACCGAAAGGGAGAATTCTTCGCAGTCCGACGGGAATGTATCCAGTCCTTCTCCGTCTCCGAGGGGACCCATCAGCCGGGGTAAGAAGGGCTCGAAGCGGAGGGTCGCGTTGAGCTCGTCCAGATCGACGTGCTTGGACGTGAGCCCGCCCCGAAGGACATTGTCGGAGTTCGCCATGAGCTCTACGCCGAAGCCGCGGACATAGGCGTGGAGGATGCCCGCAGGCAGGAATATCGCCTGGCCGGGGGCGAGGCGCAGTACGTTCAGGTACAGGGGAGAGACGACCGCCGGGTCTCCCGGATATTCCGCGACGAAGGCGCGGATGAGGTTCCAGCACGAGGCGTCGTCCCCTCCCCGAGCCAGGAGTTCGGCGGCGCGGCGATCCGCGAAAACGCTCAGCGCGCGGCGGTCAGCGGCGGATAGGGAGAACAGCTCTTTCTGGAACGTCCGCAAAGCATCGCTTTCCCGCGCCGTTTCCAGCGCGCCTCGCGCGGCATGGAGGACAGGGCAGGCGAAGGTATCCAGGAGGGCGGCGATGCGTTCAGGCGGACGGAATCCGCACATGGCGTCGAACTGGGTAAGTGCGCAAAGGATCTCCGGCTTATGGTTGGAATCCTTGTAGTTGCGGTCGAACGCGTCGGCGGGTAGGCCGGCCTCGTTTTCCCGCTGAAAACCGCGGGCCGCCTGCGCCTTGTCCGGATGGGCCTGGATGGAAAGCGGACGTCCGGCCGCAAGTAGTTTGAAGAGGAATGGCAGGCTATCGAAGCGCGAAGCGGTCGCCTCGCCCAGCGCGCGAACCGGATTTTCGGCGATGAGAGCGTCCAAGGCGACGCTGCCCTCTTCCGAGAGCGCGATGGATGGGTCGTTCGGGTGCGCGCCCATCCAGAGCTCGGCCCAAGGATCTCCGGAGTCATTGGGAAGACCCAGAAACTCCGGGATTGAGGAGGGGGAGCCCCATGCATAATGGCGGACGCTGTTGCGCAGCTTGTAGAAGGATCGCATGGGCGCGATTCTATCGGGACGGAAGGGGAGGGGCAATACGAAGGGGAGGATAAATCAGGGACCGAGGGCTTCGTCAATCCGGGCGATGAGGTCCAGCGTGATCTTTTCGGTTTCCTTGTCTTCAGCGGCTCCGGTCCTATGGGACTTTTCGAGCTCGTCGCAGAGCACGATGCCGGAAACGATGGAAAGCTTAAGAGGATCGTTCATCCCGGTGGCTTTGCGGGCTTCGTCCACGATCCGCACATATCTGGAAAGGAGTTTCTGAAGGTATTCCGGTTCTTCGTCGGCGGCGATGGAGAAGGAGGCACCCAGAACGTCTATCCGAAGTCCGCCTTTCGCCATCGACCTTTCCTCAAAAGATATCTAGTTCCGTGCTCCGCTCTTCCTTTTCTTCCCCGCCCTCGCGCACGGATTCGGGCGCATCCGCGTCCTCGGACCCGATTTCCGTTTCAAGGATCGCCTCTTCCGGCGACGCCTCTTCCGGTTCGCTTTCAGGAACGGTTTCGGCGGCGGATTCGGGAATCGCCTCTTCACCGGCCACGGCTCCGTCTTCGGCCTCGATCCCTGCAGTACCGGTCAGGCTTTGTTCGACGGCGTCCTCGAATTGATTGAGGCGCTCAAGGGCGGAGATGATTCCCGCCTCTATCCTGCCCTGATCGTCCTTGAACGCGCGAACGAGAACCTCGAGCTCGTCAATCCGAACGCGATAACCTTCCAGCTTGGCGCGAAGGGTCGCGTTTTCCCCGGAAAGGCGTTTGACGTAGTCGATCGCCTTTCCGACCTTGGATTCAAGAAGCTTGACTTGCTCGAGGGTCACCATCGCTTATGCTCCGAGGGCGGCTTTCGCCTGCGCTACGATGGCCTTGAACGCGGCCTGGTCTTCGGTGGCGAGCCAGGCAAGAGCCTTGCGATCGAGCGTAACGCCCGCCTTGACGAGTCCGGCGATGAGTCGGGAATACGAAAGGTCTTCCGCTCGGCAAGCGGCGTTTATTCGGATGATCCAGAGGCGACGGAAATCGCCCTTCCTGTCCTTTCGATCGCGGTACGCATAATGGAGGCCCTTTGTGACGGCGTCCTTGGCGACCTTGAAATTCGAATGCCGACGGCCCCAATAGCCCTTCGCCAGCTTGAGGATTTTTTTACGGTGGTCCTTTCTTCGGGTACCGTCTACTGCTCTTGACATAGGAGTCCTTCCTTAACCGTAGGGTAAGAGTTTCTTTCTGATTACCGGGACGTTGTGGTCGGAAAGTATTCCGGCGTGGCGGAGGCCGCGCTTCCTCTTGCTCGACTTCTTGGTCAGGATATGGCGAAGGTTCTGCTTCTTATACTTAACCTTCCCGGTCCCGGTGAACGAATACCGCTTCGCGGCACTCTTCTTGGTCTTCATTTTCGGCATAGCGCCCATCCCTCTCGTTATTTCTTGACCTTCGGGCTCAAGACCATGGACATGAAACGACCCTCCATCGAGGGTGTCTTATCCATGACGTATTCGCCTTCGATCCGCTTCAAGACATCCTTAAGGACGTCCAATCCAAGTTCGGTGTGTGCAAGTTCACGGCCGCGGAAACGGACGGTTACCTTGACCTTGTTGCCTTCAGCAAGAAAATCTCGAACGTGCTTGGACTTAAAATCAAGATCGTGGTCGTCGATCTTGGGTTGCATCCGGATTTCCTTGAGCTTCAAGAGCTTCTGTTTCTTTTTGGAGTCCCGGACCTTTTTTTCGTTCTCGAATTTGTACTTGCCGTAGTCCAGTATCTTGCAGACCGGCGGAACCGCCTGAGGCGCGACTTCCACGAGGTCGAGAGCCTGTTCCTTGGCCATCCGGAGCGCCTCGAGCGTAGGAATGACTCCCTGCTGCTCACCGTCGTCACTGATCAGACGCACTTCGCGCACGCGGATCTGTTCGTTGATCCGCAAATCCTTGTCCGCCAACTGACCTCCTCAATTATCGCAGACACAACGGGGCGAGCGCCGGCGACTTATCGAAAACTATAGCAAATACCTGCGCGCTCTGTCCAGCCCTGACGTATTCGCTTGCGGAGGGTCCGTCGGCCGTGCTACCGTCGCTCCATGAGCCTTTACTGTTTCCTTCTTGCGCCGCTGGTCGCTTGGTTCCGTCGTCCGGCCCTTCGCGGCGGCGGTGCAGGGCGTGGGATCTTCATCGCTTTCGCTTCCGGCGCGATCGCGGCGGCGATCGGGAGCGCCATCGGACCGCTATTGCCTTCGGGCTTGTTCGATTTCATCCGGTGGGTCCGTTTGCTCGCCGCCGTTGCCTTTCCCCCGCTGATCCCCCTGGTTCTCCTGCTCGCCATGGAAAAATTATCCCTGGCGAGGATCCGGATCGACGCGGAGACTTTCGCCCTCGTATTCCTCGTTCCCTTCGGAGCCGCCCGCGCCCTATCCGTCGGCGAGAGCTACGATCCATTGACTTTCGTGCTTATTCCTTCGCTTTGGTGCGCCCTTGCAGTCGGGGTTCCGGCCATGGTCCGGTTGGCGCGGGATGAAATCGGCTTGCGTTCCTACGCTTCGGGCGCTTGCGCCGCGTTGCTGCCTTTGGCTGCGGCTACCTCGGCCTGGGCGTTTTTCTCGAATCTGCCCCTGATCGGCTCGGTCGCCCTTGCGGCGTCCGCAGCGCCGGCATCGATCGCGCTCGCGCGGATCCATCTTGCCGCCATCGCTCCGGTGAATGAGCCTGGCGAAAGCGTAAATCCATAAAATAACAATGAAGATCCACGCAAAACCGCGAAGGCGCCGGGTTGAGGATCGAGGACGACCCTCGATCCTGCCAAGCCATTGGGCGTTTCCGCGGCTTTGCGTGATATCCCCTTCAAAGGACAGGCTTCAGGCTTTGCCGGCCGAACCCAGGACGTCGTTGTTCTTGTGCATGTAAAGCTTCTTCAGCTCGTCGCGTGCCGGTCCGAGGTACTTGCGCGGATCGAATTCGTCGCGCTTCTCGGCGAAAACCTTCCTTATGAGCGCGGTCATGGCGAGCCGTCCATCGGAGTCGATGTTGATCTTGCAGACGGCGCTCTTGGCCGCCTTTCGGAGCTGCTCCTCGGGTATGCCGACGGAGTCCTTCAGCACGCCGCCGTACTGCTCGATCATCTTCACATATTCGGCCGGGACCGAGGATGATCCGTGCAGGACGATCGGGAAACCGGGAATGCGCTTCTCGATGGCTTCGAGGATGTCGAAGCGGAGGGGGGGCGGCACGAGGATGCCGTTCGCGTCCTTGGTGCACTGCTCGGGCTTGAACTTGGTCCGCCCGTGGCTCGTGCCGATGGAAATCGCCAGCGAGTCGACTCCCGTCTTTTTGACGAAGTCCTCGACTTCCTCCGGCTGGGTGTAGTTGCTGTGTTCGGCGGAGACGTCATCCTCCACGCCGGCGAGGACGCCGAGTTCGCCTTCGACAGAGACGTAATCCTTGCGGGAATGGGCGAATTCGCAGACCTTTTTGGTGAGGGCCACGTTTTCTTCGTATGAAAGGTGGGATCCGTCGATCATGACGGAAGAGAAGCCGGTTTCGATGCAGTCCTTGCAGAGTTCGAAACTATCGCCGTGGTCCAGGTGCAGCACGATCGGGATATCATAGCCGAGCTCATGCGCGTATTCGACGGCACCGGCCGCCATGTGGCGGAGCAGGGTCTGATTGGCGTATTTACGCGCGCCGGAGGAGACCTGCAGGATGACGGGGGACTTCGTCTCCACGCAAGCTTGTACTATGGACTGGAGCTGTTCCATATTATTGAAGTTATACGCGGGAAGCGCGTAACCACCGGCGACCGCTTTCTTGAAAAGCTCCACGGTGTTGACGAGTCCCAGTTCCTTATAGCTGGTCATAACGACGCTCCTTGGTTCTGTAGAATTCCTCCAATTTTATGCGCCGGAATCGGCTTGGTCAAGCCGGCGCGGCCTTCGGGCTGTTCCGCGGTATTGACCGCGTCCCGTTCCGTGGCTATCGTCATCAGGATGTCCGAGAAGAACAGATACTCGCTGCGCACGAAACTTCTCCTGTCGGGCTTTCTCGCGGTTCTCGCTTCGGCCGTGCTGCTTTTTCTCCTGCGAGCGCCGGTGGTCCTCGTTTCGGATGAGCAATTCGAGACCCTGCACGGGAAGCGGCGAGACGGGATCGCGCGGCTGGCTACCTCGGTGGCGCTCTGGCGGAAGGTGGAATTGGCGATCGTGGCTCCTTCGGCACCGCCCGAGGCCGCAGCCGAGGCGGCGGCGGCGTACGGGCCCGCATGCGCCGTCTTCCCCTTTCGTTATGCCGCGGGCGCCGATTCCTTCGCCGCACGTTTCCCTGAGATTCCCGCCATAGTAACGAACGCGGTTCCCCGCGCGGACGGGGCGGACGGGGCGGCCGGGGCGGCCGGGGCGGGCCGCGTGCTCTCGGCGAGCGTCGACGGCTACGCGGACTGGCGCAGAGCCGGACGCGCGGCGGGAATTCTATGCGCCGCGGAGACTGTGCCCGCCTTCCTCACGGAGAAAGACGGTTCTCCCCCTTCGCCGGAACTGCAGGCCAGCTTCGCGGAGGGACTGGCCTCCGTCGGCTACTCCGGCGTTCCGATCATTCTGCGGAGCGGTACGGCGGTTCCCGTCGGCGCGAAGATCGGTTGCCTAGTGCTGGCGGCCGCTTCCCCGGCCGCGCGGCTTGCGGAATTCCCGGGCATCCCGCTCATCATCTTCACGTGGCTGGATTCCGCCCTGCTTCCCGGGAACGCCGCGGTCGTTTTTGATGATTCCCCTTGGGCGTTGCTCCTTCCGGCGGCGCGCGCCGCCCTTCGGTCGGAATCTTCTACCGCATCGTCAAAAGCGACCGTGAGCAAGACGGGAGGACTTTCGCGGGAAATGTTCGCTTCCCTTTCGTCGGTTTTGCGGAAATAGGTACAGCGGCGCGTGGACCGTGTCGATTCTATATGCGGAACGCCGCCATAATTCCTTATGATCATTTGACAAAGGTATGGTGAGGAAATATAATCAAACGCGATTTAGATTCCGCGACATTCGGCAAAAGGAGTATGGGATGAAACATGGCGGTTTCAAAGCTGCTTGCCTCGCTCTCTCGACATGCATCGCGGTCCTGTCCGTTCACGCGGACGACAAGACCGTTAATCTCGAGTCCCGGGTTCTCGAGAGCTTCGATGGCGAATCCGGTTACGTCTGGAAATCGGCCGCCAGCAAGTTCGCTACGAAGAACGACAAAGAGACCTTTCCGAAAGTCAGCTACATTCCCGTGTGGCCGGCAGCACTCCACGGCACCAACCGTGAAGGAAAGGACTACAAGAGCCTCGGCATCTGGGGGCGCTTCGACCGGAAGGGTTATAACTGGATTGATGTCTTCCCGATGGCCAAAGACGCCGCCGAAGGCGCCGAACCGGTCGAGATCTCGATTCCCGGACGCGCCCGGATGGTGGACATGTGGGTTTGGGGATCCAATTTCAACTATTACCTTGAAGGCTACGTCCGCGACTACAAAGGCGTAGTCCACCGGATCAGCATGGGCGACCTCCAGTTCGAAGGGTGGAGGAATCTCAGGATCAACATTCCCGACAGCATCCCGCAGTCGAAGGTAACCCTTCCGAAACGGCAGGGGCTGACCCTCGTGAAATTCCGTCTTTGGACTCGGCCGGCCGAAAGGGTTGACGATTTCCAGATTTATTTTGACCAGATCAAGGTGCTCACGGACACCTTCGAGTCCTTGTTCGACGGCGACGAACTTGCCGATCAGGATCGCGTCCAGGAAATATGGGACGCAGCATCATCGAACGAAGGTAAATAAGGAGACAGCTATGAAACGCGCGTCCATCGCCTTCGCACTCTCGCTTCTGACCGCATTCGCCTTCGCCCAGGCCGCCGATCTCGGCGAACCCGATCCTGAGCGCATCGGCGTCGAATCCGCCCAACAGAAGCTGAAGGAAATCTCCGTCGACAAGTTCGAGAACGCTGGCTATTGGATATCATCCATGTCCACGGACGAAGGCTATACGACCACCCGCCTGTTCGAAGGCAGTCCCGCAGGAAAGGTTCCGGTTCCGGAAGAGAAGGACTTGAACCTTCCCGACAAGTACGTGCTCGGAACCCGGGTCGATTTCCTGCGCCGCGGCGCTTCCCGCTTCGAGATCACGCCAATCCGCCCCATCCCGATCGAGGGAATCGCCAAAACCGTTTCCGTCTGGACGGTGGGCCGCAATTATAACCACGTGATCAAGTTGATCGTCCAGGATTTCTTCGGCAGGAAGTACGAGCTGTACATGGGCAAGCTCAACTTCCAGGGCTGGAAGAAGCTGACCGTCGCGATACCGCCTCAGAGCCCCGACGGACAGAGCGGGATCGTTCAGCGCAATTACCACTACAACAACCATATGGGCATCAAGATTATCGGTTTTGCGATCGAATGCGATCCCATGGAAGCCTTTGGCAGTTATTACATCTATCTGGACGACCTCCGCACCGTCGCTGACCTCTTCGCGGAGGACAACCGCGATCTGGACGACATGGTGGATTCCTGGTAGACCCGGAACCGCATAAATGGAAACGGCCGCCGCAGGGCGGCCGTTTCCATTTACGCGGAGATCGCGGACGTTGAGCCAAGCGGAATTCGGAGGAACCGGAATGCCGATCGACGAAACCACCGCAGCCACGTATCGGGCGTTCCTGCGCCGGGTGTATTTTCTGAAAAACATCACGGAACAGGCGATCGATGACCTGGCGGCGCTTTGTTCGGAGGCTAGTTTCCCCGCCGGGGCAGTGATCTTTGTTGAGGGAGATGTCGCCGACAAATTCTATATCGTGATGGACGGGAAAGTGGAAGTCCGGAAATCCATGCGCGACGAGCGGAGCAGCTTGCTCGCGGTCCACGGCGCCGGCCATTTTTTCGGGGAGATGGCGTTGATCGACGAGCTTCCACGCAGCGCGACGCTCATCGCGCGCGAGGCCACCCGGACCCTGTTCATCGCCCGCGATGATTTCCAGCGGCTCATCAGGACAGACGCTTCCATCGCTTTATCAGTCATGACGTCGATTTCCCTGATGATCCGGAATTCCAATGAGACCTTCGTCGAGGACCTCCGCGAGCGGAACGCCCGACTGGAGATCGCTCTTTCGGAGCTGAAGGACGCCCAGGATGAACTGGTCCGGAACGAGCGGCTGTCCACGATCGGAAAATTCTCTTCATTGATACTGCACGATATCCGCAATCCTTTGGCCGCGATGAAGGCGCTCACCGAGATAGCGGGCTTGCATGCCGCCGATCCGGCGGCGATCGCCAACGACCTCAAAAGGATGAAGGCGGAGATACTCAGGATGGAGCGGCTCGCCCAGGAGTTCCTGGACTATTCGCGGGGAGAGATCCGCCTTGCGATGGAGGTATCCAGCCCGGAGAGGCTGTTCTCCCGCTTGAGGGAGGGTTTCGGAGATAAGTTGATGGATTCGGGAATCGAGCTGGAGCTCGAGGACAGGGTCGGAAAACCGGTATTGGTCGACGAGGAGCGTTTCTCCCGCGCGCTGTTCAACCTTGCGGACAATGCGCGCAAGGCCATGCCCCACGGCGGCAAGTTGCGGGTGGCGGCTGAGGAGCGGGGCGGACGCACAATCTTTACGGTGGCGGATACGGGCGAGGGAATGTCGGCCGAGACCCTGGCCCGGATCTACGAGCCCTTCTTCTCCAAGTCGGGACGGGGAGGGACGGGGCTGGGTATGCTCATCGTCAAGAATATCGTGGAAGCGCACGAAGGGGAGATCGGCATCAAGTCTTCGGTAGGCGAGGGGACGGTCGTGACCGTTTCGATCCCTTCAAGGATTTGACGGTCTCCGCTTTTCCCGCCGTACGACGATACAGCTTGGTGTTGCCCTTGGCGCCCGAGCGCTCCACGATGCCGATGCGCGTCAGGACGTACAGGGCCTTCCGCGCCAGGTCAGCCTTGATCGAAGCCGACCCGGCTAGGTCCTTGGCTGAAAAGGGCTCCAAAAGTTCCGCGGGGACGAACATGCGGTAGTCACCGATGTCCGCGAGGACGATCGACTCGCGGACGGCGCGGAGTTTCCGATCCGCAATGCTTACGCCTTTCCGCCTCCATGAACCTTTACCGTCATTCTTCCTCGTTTCGGTCTCCTCGGTCATCGCGATCTCTATGCTCACGCGCCCGACCAGCGGAAGGAGGGGCGCGTAGACGAGGGCGGCGAAGAGATCCCAAGGGCTGCCCTTCTTGGGGCTTTTCCGGCTCCGGATCAGGGTACCGTCCGGTTCCCGCACTTCGATGATGCGCTCACGGGGTACCGGATGGATTATCCGCACCGCCCGCTCTTTCGCCAGCGCCGGAATCTTGTCCTTCAACGGGGCGAAGCTGCCCGTCTGGATTTCCACCAGGACGCCGTCAGCGCGCAACGCGTCGCAGACGTAGCCCCCCACGCTCGTTTCCGTATCCCCGTCGATGCCGGCATAGCGGATCTTCAGGCTGGCGTGCAGCGAGCTTTCCCTGGCTTCGCCGATCCGGTTAGCCGCGCGCATACGCGGCGAGTTCATCGACGCCCAAGAGCTCGAGGTCGTGGTACACGGCGGTAGACGACCGCTCTTCCTTCCTGCGCACCCTTGAGACGCGGAATGCGATGATCCGGCTGGAGGCGAGAGGCGCGCGCAGGGGCCTGCCGTTGAGGTCGACTACCTCCCCGATCCGGAGCAAGCCGGGAATCTCCTGTATGTCGCCCTCGGGAAAAACGATGTAGTACTCGTCGCTGCGCATATGGAGAGAATAGCCCTTTCCCCCATCCTTTCGCAATGCCGCGATTACGTGCTATACGGTTGTGTAGTCTTTCCTGCCGATGGAGGCCAAGATTCATCCTTTCTTGACGGACCTATATTGACGGAGGAAAATTTCGTGTAAATAATAGATTCAAGTGGGAGAAAGTGGGAAATAATAGGAAAAAGTGGAATGGAACTATTAACCGGTGAATTCAGGAATACGCTTGACGATAAAGGACGCGTAAGCCTTCCTTCGCGCATGCGATCGGAATTACCGGGAAATATGCTCATCATCACTCAGGGCATTGACCGTTGCCTCTGGCTTTTTCCCCCCGAACAATGGAAGATCCTCTCCCGTAAGCTGATGGACACCACCTCACCATTTCTGGCCCGCGCGCGCCTCGTCCAGCGCCGAATCATCGCCCCCGCCCAGGAGGTCGAGATCGACAAGGCGGGAAGGCTCGCCATTCCTCAAAGCCTGCGGGAATTCGCCCGGTTGACCAAGGATTGCGTCATTCTGGGCATAGAGAAATACGTGGAAATATGGGATTCGGATCAGTACAAGGCGTACTGGGACGAAAATGAAGCCGAATTCCAGGCTGCGGCCGAGGAACTCGGCTCCGTGCTGTTATAGGAGGACCGGAACATGGAAATCGTCCACACGCCGGTTCTTCTGGAAGAAGCGGTCGCGTACCTCGCCCCCCGCGCCGATGGCGAGCTCATGGTCGACGCGACCCTGGGCGAGGGCGGCCATAGTCTCGCCTTCCTGTCCCGCTTCCCTTCGCTCCATATAGTGGGGATCGACGCGGATCCGGCGATACTCGCGATCGCGAAAGAGCGCCTGGCGTCCTTCGGCGACCGGATCCATTTCTACAACGGCTGGTCCCATGATTTCTTCGCCGATCTTCCCGTGGACATCAAGCGGCCGGACACCATCCTGCTGGATCTGGGAATCAGCGTTTACCATTATGAAAAGAGCGGGCGAGGTTTCAGCTTCCGTTCCGATGAGCCGCTGGACATGCGGATCGATCCGGCCTCGCGGACGAGCGCGGCCGATATCATCGCCACGATGCGCGAAGCCGAATTGGCGGACCTGATCTACGGCTATGCCGAGGAACGCTACTCGCGTCGCATCGCCCGCGCCATCACGGAGGCCAGGACCCGATCCCGGATCGTTACGACCGGAGCCCTGGCGTCCATCGTTGAAGCCGTCGTGCCCGCCTCGTACAGGCGCGGGCCAATCCATGCGGCGACACGGACTTTCCAGGCGCTGCGGATAGCCGTCAACGGCGAGCTCGCGCGTTTGCCCGAATTGCTGGAAGCGGCGCTACGATCCCTTGAACCGGGGGGTCGCATGGGCGTGATAACGTTCCATTCTCTCGAAGACAGGATCGTCAAGAATTTCTTCCGTGAAAAGAACAAGGACTGCACCTGCCCTCCCGAAGCGCCGATATGTAAGTGTGGGGGGAAGCGGAGCGTCTCGCTCGTGACACGGAAGGCGGTCGCGCCGGGAGACGAGGAAACGCGACGGAATCCCCCATCCCGGAGCGCGAAATTGCGTGTCGCGGAAAAACTGCTTGACGAGGACGGTTCGCGATGAGGCGACGCCTTTTCCTGTATTCCTTGGTCATTACGATTCCACTCATGCTCGGCCTCGATTCCTGGCAGGCGACCCGATACGCGCGGCTGGAATCCCAGCTGAGGAAGCTCGAGTCGGAACAGAGGGATTGGCTGGAAAGCAACAAGAAGCTCATCGCCGGCATCGCGATACTCGGTTCAGCCGAGCGGATCGAACGGATCGCGCTCCAGGAGCTCGGCCTGCGGAAGGCGAAGCCGGAATCCGTGCTCCACGTGCGGGTCCAGCGAAGCAAGGGAGGTCTCGATGGATGATCGTTTCCTCCTGACCGTCCCGGAACTCGCCTCGGCGACCGGCGGTGAAATCGTACCCACGGGCGACGTCGGCATCGCCGGCTTTTCGTCCGTTTCCATAGATAGCCGCTCGGTCTTATCCGGGGGGCTTTTCGTCGCGCTGGCCGGCTTGCGGAGCGACGGCCATGAATACCTCGAACAAGCTTTCGACTCGGGCGCCCGGGTTGCCTTGGTATCGGCGACCAGGATGGACGCGGACGGGGCCCGATTGCGAGGTCTGGCAGGGAAGGCGGGGGCGAATCTTGTCGTGGTGCGCGACACCCTGCGGGCCATGCAGGACGCGGCAGGACGCTATCTTGACCGCTTCCCCTCGCTGCTGCGGATCGGAATTACCGGTTCTTCGGGCAAGACGACCACGAAGGAACTCGCCGCGGCGATGATCAGCCCTGAGCGGCGGGTCGTCATGAACGTCGGGAACCTCAATTCCGAAACCGGGCTACCGCTTTCGGCCTTCCAGGTCAGGGCGGAGCACGAGGTCGGCATATTCGAGATGGGGATGAACCGGCGGGCCGAAATGGGCGAACTGGCCCGTGTCCTCCGTCCGCGCATCGCCTTGGTTACGAACGTCGGGACTGCCCATATCGGTATACTCGGCAGCGTCGGGGCAATCGCTGAGGAAAAAAAAGATATCTTCTCCATGTTCGCGGGATCGGAGACCGCTTTGATTCCCGAAGACGATCCTAGTTCGGACTTCCTCGCCGCCGATGTCCGGGGAATCGTCAAGCGCTACGGGCCGCGGTCTCTTACCGCCTTCGGCGGAGCGAGGAGCCTGGATCTGGACGGGACCGAAATCGTTTGGGACGGGGTTGCCGTCACCTTGGCCATCCCCGGAGCGCACAACCTGATGAACGCGCTCGCGGCGGCGGCGATCGCCACCGAGGCCGGAGTCTCGGCGGCCGCGATACGAACCGGCCTGGCATCGGCACGTCCCCTGTTCGGCCGCGCCGAGATCCTGAAGGGGCCCGTCACCGTGGTCCGCGATTGCTACAACGCCAACCCAGAGGCGACCGAGGCGGCCATCGCCTTCTGCGATTCGGTGGAATGGAAGGGCCGGCGCATCTACGTCGTCGGCTCCATGCTGGAACTCGGCGAAGCCGCGGAACGCGAGCACGAGCGGATAGGCGAGGCTCTCGCCCGGTGCAAGGCGGACGACGTCGTCCTGTTCGGCCCCGAGACCGAGGCGGCGGCGCGCGTCCTTCGGGAAGGCGGGACGGCAACGGGCGCGGTCCTGTTCCGTACCGACGATATCGACGATCTTTCGCGCATCGTCTCCGCCCGGGCCCGGGAAGGCGATCTCGTGCTGCTCAAGGGCTCACGGGGCATGGCCCTGGAACGCCTGACCGAAATTCTCATTCCGGGCGAAAAGGGAGGAGCCTGACCATGTTCCTGAAATTCCTTTACCCCATGGTGAAGCTATTCACTCCCTTCAATGTTTTCCGCTATCTCACCTTCCGCGGTGCCTATGCCGCGCTGACCGCCCTCCTCATCTGCTTCCTTTTCGGCCCGCGTATCATCGAAGCGCTGCGCTTGCTGAAAGTGGGGCAGTCCATACGCGACGACGGTCCCCGGACGCATCTGAAGAAGGGCGGAACGCCCACGATGGGCGGCATCCTGGTGATCTTCGCGGTGACGGTCGCCGTCCTGCTCTGGCAGGACCTGGGCAATTTCTTCGGCTGGCTCACTCTCGCGGCCTTCGTCGGTTTCGGCTTGATCGGCTTCCTTGACGACTACCTGAAGGTTTCGAAGAAGAACAGCGACGGCTTGCCGGCTTGGGCGAAGCTCGTCGGCCAATTCGCCATCGCGATCGCCGTATCCGTGACCCTCTATCTGGCGGGGGACGAGCGGACGACCTACCTCTACCTTCCCTTCTTCAAGAATCCCGTGATCGATCTCGGCATCCTCTGGATTCCCTTCGCCGTCCTGCTCCTGGTGGGGGAATCCAACGCGGTCAACCTCACCGACGGCCTCGACGGCCTGGCGACCGGTCTGGTGATCATGGTATTCATCACCCTTTCCGTCCTGACCTACCTTTCGGGCCGCGCCGACTACTCCAGCTACCTGGGCATTCCTTACATACGGGGAGCCGGCGAACTCACCGTCCTCTGCCTTTCGATGGTCGGCGCCAGCGTCGGCTTCCTCTGGTTCAACGCGCATCCCGCCGAAGTCTTCATGGGCGACGTCGGAAGCCTGGCCTTCGGCGGAGCCATCGCGACCATATCGCTTGTGATAAAAAAGGAGATCCTCGTCCTCATCGTAGGGGGCGTATTCGTCCTTGAAGCCGCATCCGTGATGATACAGGTGGTCTCGTTCAAGCTGCGGAAGAAGCGCGTCTTCAGGATGGCGCCGCTCCATCACCACTTCGAGCTTTCCGGCTGGGCGGAAACGAAAGTCGTCACCCGCTTCTGGATACTCGGCGGACTCTTCGCGATCGTCGCGCTTTCGACATTGAAAACCCAATGAGCGCCTACCGTTTCGACGTGGAGAGAATCAAATCCTCGCGCTCCGCCGACGCCGCCTTGGTTTCGAGCATCCTCCTCCTCACCGGGTTCGGCCTGGTTACCCTGTATTCCGCCTCCTTCGCCTTCGCCGAGCGCTTCTTCGGCGATGGTTCGTATTTCCTGGCCAAGCAGGCGCTGTTCGCGGGTTTCGGTCTCGCGGTCTTCGTCGTCGCCTCGCGCGTGGATCTTGAATGGCTCAGGCGCTTCGTAAAGCCGCTCGTGTACTTTTCTTTCATGCTCTGCGTCCTCGCCTTCGTTCCGGGCATCGGAGTCACCAAAAACGGGGCTTCCCGTTGGATCAGCCTCGGGCCCATGACCTACCAGCCGTCCGAACTCGTGAAGCTCGTGGTGCCCCTGTACCTCGCCCATCTTTTCGACAAGAAGCGGGAGCGGCTCGACGACGCCTCATCCAGCGTGATTCCTCCGGCGATAGTAATCGCCGGTTTCTGCCTGGTGATCTACTTGCAGAACAATTTCTCCACGGCGGCCTTCATCGGCGCGAACGCGCTCGCGGTATTCTACCTCGCGGGAATACGCGGTCGCCATTTCTTCGCCGTCGCCGCCTCCGCCCTCCCCCTGGCGGTTCTGATGATTTTTTCCAAGGAGTACCGCGTCCGACGCATCCTTTCATTCATCAGACCGGAAGAGGATCCCCACGGCGCCGGCTACCAGGTGCGCGCTTCGATCGATGCGATCGCTTCCGGCGGTTTCTGGGGCAAGGGACTCGGCCAGGGCACGAGGAAGATATCCAGCGTGCCGGAAATCCATTCCGATTTCATCTTCTCCGCCTTCGCCGAGGAAGCCGGTTTCATCGGCGTTCTCCTGTTCTTCGCTCTCCTCGCGCTTTTCACGGTCCGCGGCTACCGCGGCGCCGTCAGGGCGCGCAGCGAATTCAAGCGCTTGTTCGCGCTGGCCCTCGTAACCATGATCGCCTCCCAGGCGTTGCTCAATATCGCCGTGGTCATAGGCGCCGTTCCGGCGACCGGAGTTCCGCTTCCCTTCTTTTCGGCGGGCGGGTCCTCCCTGGCGACGACCCTTCTGGCCGCAGGTCTCATCGTGAATGTATCCCGACCCGACCGCGTTCCGGAGGCCCTCGATGTCTGACGGCTACCTGTACCTTGAGGATCCTGTCGAGGAACGCGTCGCGGAACCGTCCCGCCTGGAAAAACCGCTGAAGATCGCGGCGATCCTCCTCGCCCTTGCTCTGGCCGTTGAGATCGTCTGGTTCCTGGCCGTGGTCCCCTGCCGCCCCCTCGCCCGGGTGGCCGTGAGCGCCTGCAAGATGATCGATACGACGGCCGTTCTGGAAGCGGCGGGCATAGGCGTGCGCAGCTCCTACGTCATGGTGGACGCCGAAGCGGCGGAACGGGCGATCGAGGCGTTGCCCCAGGTCGAGTCGGCGACGGTGTCCAAGCGTTTTCCCGATAGGCTGGAGATACTCGTGGTCGAACGCAGCGCCGTCGCTTTCGCGCTGGCGGAGGTCGATGGCCGGACCGTTCCGATCGCTTTCGACCGCGAAGGAGTCGTATTCGGCGTCGGCGGGAACGAGAGCTCCGTCGCACTTGCCGCGGGGGGGCCGGTCATTTCCGGCATCTTCTTCGACCATCCCGGCCTCGGGACCCGGCTTCCGTCCTCCCTGGCCGGCCTCCTCGCCGATCTGGACAAGTTGAAGAAAGAATCGCCCGCCCTGTTGGAAACCCTGTCCGAGGTGCGGGTCCAGAAGCGCGCCTACGGCGGCTACGAACTCATCGTCTATCCCGCCCGGGCCGGCGTCCGCGTCAGGATCGGGTCGGAGTTGAACGAAGAAGTCCTTCGGTATATGATGCTGCTTCTCGATGTGCTTGCGTCCGAGGGAATTGCGGCAGACGAGATCGATTTCCGTACGGGTACCGCATCGTACCATGCGAAGGAGGCCTCTTCTGGCTAGCGACGGTTTGATCGTCGGTCTCGACATCGGCACGACGAAGGTTTGCGCCGTGATCGGCGAACGGAACGAGAGCGGGCTCCTCGAAATCACCGGCGTGGGCGTCAGTCCGTCCACCGGCCTGCGCAAGGGCGTGGTCGTCAACATTGAAGCCACCCTGCGCTCCGTATCAGCAGCCATCGAGGCCGCCGAGATGATGAGCGGGCGCGAGGTCCATTCCTGCTGGACAGGCATCGGCGGGGCCCATATCGACGGGCTCAATTCCCGCGGCGTGGTCGCCGTCACCGGAAAAGGGAAGGAGACGCGGGAAATCGGCGCCGAGGACATAGCCCGCGTGATCGAGGCCGCGCGCGCCGTGGTGATCCCCATGGACCGGCAGGTTCTCCACGTCATTCCGCAATCCTACATCGTCGACGATCAGAGGGGGATACGGAATCCCCTGGACATGATCGGCGTCAGGCTGGAGTCCGAGGTCCATATCATTACGGGCTCGGTCACCAGCGCCCAGAACCTGGTCAAGTGCGTCAACCGAGCCGGTTTCCGGGTCAATGACCTCATCCTCCAGTCCCTCGCCGCCGGGCGTTCCACGCTTACGGCGGAGGAGAAGGAACTCGGGGTCGTGCTTATCGATCTGGGCGGCGGCACCACCGACATACTGGTCTTTTCCGACGGAGCGCCCTACTTCACGACGACCATCCCCGTCGGGGGCACCCAGGTCACGAGCGACCTGTCCATACTCAAGAACATCGCCTTCGAGACCGCGGAGCGGATCAAGCAGGAGGCGGGTTGCTGCTGGGAGCCGCTCATCGATTCCGACGAGGACGTCATCGTTCCCGGAGTCGGAGGCCGGCCGCCCCTGCCGATTCCGCGGAGCCAGATCTGCAGCATCATCCAGCCGCGCATGGAGGAGATCCTGTCCTTGGCGAAGGACAAGATCGGCAAGCTGCCTCTTTCCCGCCCTCTCGGAGGCGGCATCGTGCTCACCGGCGGCGGGTCGCAGCTGGCCGGAGTGGCGGAATTGGCGGCGCGCATTTTCGAAGTTCCCGTCCGCGTCGGCGTGCCGATGTCGGTGGGCGGCCTCGTGGAGGAATACCGGAGTCCCGCATTCTCGACGGCGGTGGGGCTCGTGCTGGAAGGTGCCGACCGGGAAGCGAAAGCGGCGCCGGACCGCGGTTCGGACAGCCGGCAAAGGGAGAAAGGGCAGTCGCCTTTGTTCGGGAAATTGGCGGAATGGCTTAAAAAGGAATTTTTCTAGCGCGGACGTGAAACGGGCGGATGGGACCGGCCGTTTCGCGTAATCGTCCGTCGTTAGTTCGGGGGGGGGACATGAATATCGAAGTGCTCGAGGATAGGGTCGCGAGTCCGACGGTCATCAAGGTGATCGGCGCGGGCGGCGGCGGTTCGAATGCCGTCAACCGCATGATCGCGTGCGGCTTGCAGAACGTCCAATTTATCGTGGCGAATACGGACCTTCAGGCGCTCAACCTTTCGCAGGCGCAGTGGAAGCTTCCTCTCGGTTCAAAGCTCACCAGCGGCCTCGGGGCCGGCGGGAAGCCCGAGGTCGGCGAGAAGGCGGCCCTCGAAGACAAGGAGATAATCGCGAACGCCCTGAGGGGCGCCGATATGGTCTTCGTCACCGCGGGAATGGGCGGCGGTACCGGCACCGGCGCCGCCCCCGTGATCGCGCAGATCGCGCGGGACATGGGAGCTTTGACGGTCGGCGTGGTGACCAAGCCCTTCGAGTTCGAAGGCAAGTACAAGATGCGCCTGGCGGACGAGGGCATCGCGAAGCTCAGGGAGGCGGTGGATACCCTCATCGTCATCCCCAACCAGCATCTGCTGAAGATAGTGGAACGCAAAACCTCCATCAAGGACGCCTTCCTCATCGCGGACGACGTTCTCCGCCAGGGCGTACAGGGGATATCCGATCTGATCACCGTACCCGGCATCATCAACATCGACTTCGCCGATGTGCGGACGACCATGCAGGGACAGGGCGATGCCCTCATGGGCATCGGCATCGGCTCCGGCGATAACAGGGCGGTGGACGCGGCGACCAACGCCATCAACAACCCCCTGCTGGAGGATTGCCGCATCGAGGGCGCCAAGCGCATCCTGGTCAACGTGACCGGAAGCGAGGACCTTTCCCTGACCGAATTCCAGGAAGTCGTGAGCATCATCACGGCCAACGCCGATTCCAATGCGCTTATCATCGCCGGCAACGCGATGGACGCCGATATGGGCGACCGCGTCCAGGTCTCCGTAATCGCCACCGGCTTCCATAACGAAGCGGCCCGCGGCGCTTCCGGTCCGGTCAGGGCGGCGGAAAGCCCGAGGAAGGAAGACGGCGACTTCATCCGCTACGACGAATGGAAATCGATGACCGAAAAGGCCAAGCAACCGACCGAATTCCTCTCCTACCGCAATTTCCGGGAAGACGATCTGGACGTACCGACCGTCATCAGGGACCGCAAATTCCCCCCGGACAAGTCGGCCCAGGAAAAAGCCGCGGCGGAGAAGAAGGAAGCGTAGGCGACGATGGCGAATCCGCGGACGCTCGAAATCTACCGATCGCGCCTCATAGCGACCGAGCGCAAAGCGCGCTTGACGGTGGATACCTACGTCCGGGAAATTTCCCGATTCCTCGATTGGGCTCTCCGCGAGGGCGTCGGCCTTGAAACCGCGACGCCGTCCGACTTGGCGCGATTCCTCATCGAGCGGGCCGAAGGGGGGCTGGACCCGCGTTCCGTCGCCAAGTCGATTTCCGCCCTCCGTTCGTTCTGCCGGCATCTGGTCGAGGAAGGGATCAGGAAGGACGATCCTGCGACCGTCCTGGAGCGGCCGCGCGCGGGACGCCGCCTGCCGGCGGTGCTGAGCCGCGGCAAGGTGGACGAACTGCTCGCGAGCGTGGACGTTTCGGGTCCGCTCGGCATCCGCGACCGCGCGCTATTCGAACTGGTGTATTCGGCGGGATTGCGCGTATCCGAGGCGGTCGGCCTTGACCTCTCCGACGTCGATTTCGCCGAAGGCCTCGCCTGCGTCCGCGGGAAGGGGAACAAGGAGCGCCTCGTTCCTTTCGGCGACGAAGCCGCCTCCTGGTTGCGCCGTTATTTGTCCGAGTCCCGGATGATTCTGGTCCGCGCGGGACGTAGCGGCGCCCTGTTCGTGAACTCCCGCGGCGCGCGGCTTTCCCGGAAAGGCATCTGGAAAAACTATTCGGCCGTCGCCGCCTCCGTCGGAGCCGGAACCAAGCTCCATACGCTCCGGCACAGCTATGCGACGGAACTGCTCGCGGGCGGCGCCGATCTCCGTTCGGTGCAGGAATTGCTCGGCCATGCCGATATCGGCACGACCCAGATCTACACCCACGTGGACGCCGCCTCCCTCCGCGCGAACCACCGGCGCTACCTGCCGGTCCTCAAGGGGCCCGCGAAATGAGCGGGGACGGAAGCGCCGCGCGCGGCGGAGCCGTAGGTGACGGGGGGAAGAAAAAGATGGAAAAACCCGCGGGAGCGGCCAAAGGGCGGAAGCTCCTCATCGCGATCGTCGTGGTCGCATCCCTGACGGCCGCGATATCCCTCACCCTGTATATCCGGACCGCGGCCGCCCGCGGTGCCTTCGCCTCCCGCATCGCGGGGATCGGAAGCGGCGGGGCGCCGCCGGAAACCATAGACGGCCTGAAGGCCGCGATAGCGAAATTCGAGTCGACGATCGAAGCGAATACGAAGATCGCCGCGCAGTCAGGCATTTACTGGAAGATACTTGCGGTGCGGTACATCGACCGAGGCATGTACGGCGAAGCCCTGGAAGCCCTGGAGCAGGCGATCGCCTACTTCCCCGAAGACGCGACGCTGCATTACCTGACCGGAGTTTCCGCGGCCATATCCGCCAAATCTTCGCTCGACTTCGTCCTTTCGGGAACCGATTCCCGGAGCGCGCGCCTGCTGGCCCTCGCCGAGAAGGCCCATCTGCGCGCCATCGAGCTGGATCCGGTTTATGCCCGGCCGCGCTATGCCCTCGGCGTACTGTACGTCTTTGAACTGGACCGGAGCGCCGACGCGATTCCCCAGCTCCGACGTTACCTGGAACTCGAGAAGCGGGACGTCGACGCCATGTTCGTGCTGGCCCGCGCGTATTACGGTACGGGCGAGCTGAAGGCCGCCGTGGAGCTCTACGACCGCATCATCGAGACCACCCGGGACCCGTCGAAAAAGACGGAAGCGGAAGCCAACAAGAAGACCCTTCTGGACGAATTGTATGGATAGGGGAAACCTGGATCTCGCCGTGGCGCGCCTGGAGCGCTTCAAACCTGCCGAGCGTTTGCGTCTTGCCCGATCGCTCGGGTGCGAGCGGGATCTCGCCGGCCTTTCGCGTGCCGACGCGGAGCGGACGGCCGGGAGGGCCATCGCGGAAGGGGACTGGAATCCTTCCCGGCTTCTCGCCATCGCCGCCGCCGACCGGGCGGCCTGTACGCGCTTCGGCATATCCTTCGTCGCCTGGACGTCGGCCGGGTATCCGCCCCTGCTCCGTGAAATCCCCGACGCGCCGACAGTCCTCTTCTACCGCGGACGGCCGAGCGATCCTGAAAAGCCCCTCGCCGCGGTGGTCGGAACCCGGGAGCCGAGCGCGGCCGGGGCAAAAAGCGCCTTCGACTTCGGACGCGCCTTCGGGGAATGCGGGATTCCGGTAGTGTCCGGCTTGGCCCGCGGAATAGATTCCCTGGCCCATCGCGGCAATCTGGAAGCGCACGGGCCGACCGTCGCCGTGTTGGCCTCGGGCCTGGACGGCGTATATCCGGCCTGCAACCGGCCGCTCGCCCACCGGATCCTTTCCGCGGGCGGGCTGCTGCTATCCGAATACCCGCCGGGGGAGCCTCCGCGGAAGTGGTATTTCCCGGCCCGCAACCGGATAATCGCTGGCCTGGCCCGGGCGACCGTGGTGATCGAGGCGCCCGTCGGCTCCGGGGCCCTCATCACCGCCGATTTCGCGATGGACCAGGGGAGGGACCTCTGGATTTCCCGCACCGGCGTCGAGTCGCCGCGGGGGGAGGGCAGCCGGCGCCTTGCCGCCGAAGGAGCCGCCGTGGCTGACGACGCGTATGCGGTCGCCTCGGATTGGGGCCTCGGTCCCGCCGCGCCGCGCGCGCGCGCGGGGGAAAGCGCGGAGATCCGCAACTTCCGGGGCGGATCCGCGGCGAGGGGCCGCTCCCTCGCGGACGAACTCGCGCGAATTCTAGAACTTGAGCTTCAGTAGGAGTACGACGATGGCGACCAGCAGAGGCGCGAAGAAAGCGGCCGAGAAGAAGAAGATCCTCGTGATTGTGGAATCGCCCGCGAAGGCGAAGACGATAGAGAAATACCTAGGTTCGAAATATACGGTGAAAGCGTCCATGGGGCACCTGATCGACCTGCCCAAGTCGCGGATCGCGATCGATACCGAACACGACTTCGAGCCTGAGTACATCACCGTGCGCGGCAGGGCGAAGCTCCTGAAGGAATTGCAGGGCGACGCGAAAAAAGCCGAAAGGGTGCTGCTGGCAAGCGATAATGACCGCGAGGGAGAGGCTATCGCCCACCATCTGCGGAACGCTATTTCCGCGAAATACGCGGACGTGCCGGTCAGCCGCATCTCCTTCAACGAGATAACGCCGACGGCCATCAAGGATGCCGTGGCTCATCCCACCTCGATTGACGAAGCCAAGGTCAACGCCCAGAAGGCGAGGCGCGTGCTGGACCGGCTTGTGGGCTACAACCTGTCGCCCTTGCTCTGGAAAAAGGTGAAGAACGGACTTTCCGCCGGCCGCGTGCAGTCCGTGGCCCTCAGGCTCATCTGCGACCGGGAAAAGGAAGTGGAGAGTTTCATCCCCGAGGAATACTGGACCCTTGACGCCGATTTCAGGAAGGGACGTTCGAATTTCACCGCCCAGCTCGTTTCGTGGCGGGGGGAGAAGGCCGAACTCCGCGACGAGAAGGCCGTAACGGACATCATCGGGAAGATAAGCGCCGCTCCCTGTACAGTCGTCGACATCAAGGAGACGGAGAAGACGGTCAAGCCCAAGCCGCCGTTTACGACCTCCAAGCTGCAGCAGACGGCGGCCAACCGGCTCGGCTATACCAGCAAGAAGACCATGCAGATTGCCCAGCAGCTGTATGAAGGCGTCAATATCGGCAACGTGCGCGTCGGCCTCATCTCATATATGCGTACCGACTCGGTCCGCATCTCGCCGACGGCCCTGGAAGAGGTACGCGCCTGGCTTGGCGAGCATCATCCCGAAGAGCTGCCGCCCGCCGCGGTGGAATATGCCGTGGAGAAGAAGGCCCAGGACGCGCATGAGGCCATCCGGCCCACTTATGTGGCCTACACCCCCGAATCGGTGAAGGAACACCTCACCCGCGACCAGCACCGCCTGTATTCGATCATCTGGGAACGTTTCGTCTCCAGCCAGATGAAGAGCGCGAAATCCCGCACCGTGAGCGTAGATATCGCCGCCGGGGAGGCCGTTTTCCGCATTTCCGGCTCAAGACTGGTGGAAAAAGGTTTCTATAAGGTGATCAAGACCCTCTCCTCCAAGGAAGAGCGCGAATCGCCCCTGCCCGAACTCAAACCGGGCGAAGCTATCGAAGTCCTGCGTTTCCACCCCGAACAGCATTTCACCCAGGGGCCGGCGCGCTACACCGACGCATCCATCGTCAAGGTCCTGGAGGAGAAGGGCATCGGCCGGCCATCGACCTACGCGCCGATCATTTCGGTCCTCCTTGAGCGTTTCTACGTGAACCGGTCGAACAAGCAGCTCGTGCCGACCGTCCTCGGGCGCCTGATCTGCGACATGCTGGTGGAATACTTCCCGAACGTGGTTGATGCCGGCTTCACCGCGGGCATGGAAACCAGGCTGGATGAAGTGGAGGAGAACCGTATCCTCTGGTCCGACATGATCCGCTCGTTCTGGGGCCCCTTCAAGCAGAGGGTCGACGAAGTCTCCAAGACCCTGGACTCCTTCAAGGGCTCGATGGACGAGCGGACCGACCACGTCTGCAACGAGTGCGGAAAGCCCATGGTCAAGAAGCTCGGCCGTTTCGGTTACTTCCTGGCCTGTACCGGCTTCCCTGAATGCCGCAACACCCGTTCGATCCCGCTGGCTAAATGCCCTGTCCCCGACTGCGGAGGCGAGATCGTCGCCCGGCGGACGAAGGGGCGGGGAAAGGAATTCTACGGTTGTACCCGCTACCCCGAGTGCGACTTCATCAGCCATTACAAGCCGCTCCCGATGGATTGTCCCAAATGCGGACGCTTCCTCGTGGAGAAATACGACAAAAAGCACGGCTCCCACAAAGCCTGCATAAATCCGGCCTGCGACTACCTTCACAGCGCCGAGGAAGAAGCGGAACATGACGGCGAGGATTGAGGATTTCCTGCGCTACCTCGTCTCCACGCGCGGCCTTTCGCCACGGTCGGTGGAGGCGTACCGGGGCGATCTGTCCCGCTATGAATCCTTCCTTGCCGAATACGACGCGGAGAGCGAAACGGCCTCGGTCCAGGATCTGCGCGGCTTCGTCGCGCGGCTCAGCGAGGAGGGCGCCGCGGCTTCCAGCGCGAACAGGGCGCTCGCAGCGTTACGCGGCTACTACCGCTGGCTCGTGCGCTACGGATTCCGGAAGGACGATCCTTCCGCCGCTTCCCGGAACCTGAAGACGGGACGGACGCTTCCTTCTTTCCTTTGGGAGAAAGAAATGGCCGAGTTCTCGTCCCTGCCCGCCAAAATGGGGATGCTCTGGCCGGCGAGGGACGAGGCCTTGATACTGGCAGTTTATTCCGCGGGGCTCCGGGTGAGCGAGGCCGCATCCCTCCGCATTTCCGACCTGGACGCCGACTTCTCATCGGCTACGGTCGTCGGGAAGGGCGACAAGGAGCGCCGGGTCTTTTTCTCGGACGAAGCGCGGGCCGCGATCGCCGCCTACCTTCCCTCGCGCCTTTCGCGCCTCCGCTCCGGCGGGGGGAAGGCCGACGCCCTATTCCTGAACCTGCGGGGTAATCCCCTCGGCGCCGCCGGCATGCGCTATATCGTGGGAAGGTATTCCGATCGGTCGCCTTTCGCCAAGAACATCCACCCGCATTCGCTCCGCCATAGCTACGCGACCCATCTCGTGAACGCCGGATGCGATATCCGGGTGGTCCAGGAACTCCTCGGACACGCCAGCCTCTCGACCACCCAGCGCTACGCGCACGTGGACATGGAGCGGCTCAAAAGGACCTACGCCAAGGCCCACCCGCACGGTGGGGAAAGGAACGGAAAATGAAGGTACGGAGCACGACGGTCATCGCGGTCAGGAAGGACGGAAAGGTCGCGATGGCGGGAGACGGACAGGTATCCGTCGGCAATACGATCATGAAGAACAACGCCAAAAAGGTCCGCCGCATCCTGGACGGCCGGGTGCTCTGCGGCTTCGCCGGAGCCACGGCGGACGCGTTCACCCTCTTCGAGCGTTTCGAAGTCAGGCTGAAGGAATATTCCGGCGACCTCGCGCGGGCCGCGGTGGAACTGGCCAAGGACTGGCGGACCGACCGCGCTCTCAGGCGTCTGGAAGCCATGCTCCTGGTGGCCGATAAGGATAAGATCCTGCTGATCTCGGGTACCGGAGACGTCATTGAGCCCGCGGACGATGCTCTGGCGATAGGCTCGGGCGGCCCTTACGCCTACGCAGCGGCGCTCGCGTACCTGGACTCGGGACTTTTCAGCGCCAAGGAAACGGCCGAACGGAGCCTGAAGATAGCCGGCGGCATCTGCATCTACACCAACGACCATATCACGGTCGAGGAGGTCGTCTGATATGGAAGGGCAGGACCTGGACCGACTGACCCCGCGGGAGATAGTCGCGGAACTGGACAAGTACATCGTCGGCCAACGGAAGGCCAAGCGCGCGGTGGCCGTGGCGCTGCGCAACCGCATCAGGCGCCTGAAGGTGCCGGCTGAGATCCGCGACGACATCACCCCCAAGAACATCCTCATGATCGGTCCCACCGGCGTCGGCAAGACCGAGATCGCGCGCAGGCTCGCCAAGCTTTCCAACTCCCCCTTCCTGAAAGTGGAGGCCACCAAGTATACCGAAGTCGGTTACGTGGGACGCGACGTGGAATCCATGATACGCGACCTCATGGCCGCGGGCGTGCAGATGGTAAAGGCCGAGATGCAGCTGGCGGTCCAGGCGGAGGCGGAAAAGCGGGCCGAAGAGGTCCTGCTGGACCTGCTGCTGCCGGGGTCGGGAAAGAAGGCGCCCCAGGCGCCCGTCGTCCAGGGGCCTGCCGCGGCCGCGGGCGCCGACGCGGCGGCGGGCGCGTCGGTCCCCCCGGCCGACGCGACGCGGGAGAAATTCCGCGCGATGCTCCGTGAAGGCAAACTGGACGAACGTACGGTCGAAGTGACGGTTCACCAGAGTTCGCCGACTCCGGCGGTCGAAATTCTTTCTCCCGCGAATATGGAGGATCTGGAATCGAGCCTGTCGGGGCTCGCCGGTCTGTTCGGCGGCGGCAAGAAGCGCAAGGTCGTGAGCGTCAAGCGCGCCAAGGAACTGCTGCTGGCCGAGGAAGCGGAAAAGCTCGTGGACAGGGAAAAGGTATCCGAGGAAGCCCGCAAGCGGGTTCAGGAGACCGGAATAGTCTTCATCGACGAGATGGACAAGATCGCCAGCCGCGCGGACCGCTCGGGCGGAGGGGAAGTCTCCCGCGAGGGCGTTCAGCGGGACATTCTGCCCATCGTGGAAGGTTCCACCGTCAACACCAAATGGGGCCCCGTCGACACCTCGCATATCCTGTTCATCGCCGCCGGCGCCTTCAACGTGAGCAAGCCCTCGGACCTGATTCCCGAGCTGCAGGGCCGCTTTCCCCTCCGGGTGGAGCTGGAAGCCCTCGGCAAGGACGATTTCCTGCGCATCCTCACCGAACCGAAGAATTCGCTCACCAAGCAGTACGCGGACCTCCTTGCGACCGAAGGCGTTGAAATTGAATTCTCGGCGGACGCGATCGACCGTCTGGCGAGCATCGCGGCGGAGGTCAACGCCAATCTGGAGAACATCGGCGCCCGTAGGCTCCACACGATCATGGAGGCCCTGCTGGAGGACCTTTCTTTCGAGGCGAGCGAGATCGGGCCGACCAAGGTGCCGATCGGAGCCGCCTACGTGGACGAGCGGCTCGCCGGACTCGCGCGGGATCAGGACCTCGGCAGATACATATTGTAAACCGCGGCCGTCCTTCGGCCGATGCTATAAGGGAAGATGTTTTTCTTGGAGGCGAACGTGGGTATCGGAACCGATTTCGCGAAGACCGTGGATATCCTTCAGCGCGCGATGGACGCGAGCCTCGTCAGGCGCGACGCGATCGCGAACAACATGGCGAACGCGGACGTGCCGAACTACAAGCGGACCGTGGTCAATTTCGAGAGCGAGCTCAAGCGTGCCCTCGATTCCGAGAAGGAGCATCCGGCCCTGCCGCTCGCGGTGACCAACGAGAAGCACATTCCCAATTGGCGGGCGCGGGATTACCGGGAGGTCGAGCCGCGGCGTGTGCTCGATTACCTGACCACCGCGAAGAACAACGGGAACAACGTGGATCCAGAAGAAGAGCTGATGCTTTCGATGCAGAATCAGCTCATGTATACGCTGCTCGCTTCGGCCCAGACTTTCGAGTTCGGCCAGGTGAATCTGGTATTAAGGTAGGCTGGGCGATGGGTTTATTCAGTTCGATCAACATAGCTTCCTCCGGAATGACCGCCGAGCGCCTGCGCTCCGACGTCATCGCCGACAATATCGCAAACGCCTCCACGACGCGCACCGCGGAGGGCGGACCGTTCCGCCGCAGCAGGGTCATCCTGAAGCCGCGTACCGAACAGCCGTACTGGCGTTCCCCCTTCCTGCCGGACATGCTCGACGGCGGCGCGGGCAAGGGCGTCCGGGTAGTGACGGTGGAGAAGGACGACGCAAAACCGCGCCTGGTCTACGATCCCACCCATCCGGACGCGATCAAGTCCGGCGAGCGCGCAGGCTATGTCGAGATGCCCAACGTGAACGTCGTGACGGAAATGGTCGACCTCATCTCCGCCTCCCGCGCGTACGAGGCGAACGCTTCGATAGTGAACGGATCCAAGGCCATGTTCATGAAAGCCTTAGAGATCGGCGGGAGGTGATAAGTGAACGTACTCAAGCCGGAACTCATTTCCGGAGACAGAATCCCGATGGCGATCACCAATCCGCGCCACCTGGTTCCCAAGACCGGTCGATACGAGGTTTCCGGCGAGGCGGTTTCCGCCCTCGGCTCCAAGGTCGGCGCCGAAGCGGTGCTCAAGACAGGTTCGTTCGAGGATGCGATGCTCAGGGCCCTGGACGGCGTGAACGCGGACCAGGCGGAGAGTTCCCAGCTGATGAAGGACATGATCACGGATCCGGATTCCGTGGACGCGCACGACGTGACCACCGCGATGGCGCGCGCTAACCTGTCACTTAACATCGCGCGGACCGTGATGGACCGCATCGTCAAGGGGTGGAAGGAAGTGATCAACCTTCGCTGATCGGCTGCGGTCGGCTTCGATCCGTGTTAGTATAGGGACGTTCGCCTGGGGAGGGGAACATGAACGAATGGCTGAGTAAATTCCTTGAGCAGCTGAAGGGGCTATGGGCCAAATGGACCCTCATGCAGAAGCTCGTGCTGGCGGGCATCGTTGTCGCCGCGATAGTCGTCGTCATCGCCCTGTTCGCGGTCTCTTCAGCCCCGACCATGGTACCCATCATCGATGCCCCCATACGGGACGAGATTGCCCGGGACCGCATCCTGACCCGCCTGAACGAGGAAGGGGTGAAGACCAGCGTGGACGCCGCGGGCGTGGTGATGGTGAGCGACGAGGCGACGGCCAAGCGCATGCGCTCCATCCTCATCCGCGAGGATCTCGTGCCGCAGGGCACCGATCCTTGGGCCCTCTTCGACCGCGAGCGCTGGACCCTGACGGACTTCGAAAGGAACGTCAACCTACGGCGCTCGATCACCGCGATGGTGATCGAACACGTGAAAGCCCTGGACGACATCGACGACGCGAACGTGACCCTCGTGATGCCGGAGAACCAGCTTTTCCAGGCCGACCAGAACCCGGTCACCGCCAGCGTCATCGTGACGCCCCGTCCCGGCAGCGACCTTACCCAGAACAGGAAGAAGATCGAAGGCATCCAGAAGATCCTCAAATTCGCCGTGGAAGGGCTGACCGACGAAAACATCGTGATCACCGACCAGAACGGCATGATCCTGAACGATTTCGCCGGCATGCAGGACTTCGATCGCCTCGAGCTTTCCAAGCGGGAGCAGAAGCACATCGCTTCCCTTGAGGCCCAATACCGGGCGTCGGTGCTCAAGGCCCTTCAGCAGATCTACACCTCCGACCGCGTGCGCGACCTGAACGTCAAGATCAACATGGACATGTCCAAGAAGGCCATTCAGACGGAAGAGTTCTACCCGATCGAGCTCAAAGCGGACAATCCGGACACTCCCTACGATGATTCCCAGTTCGCCGAATCCATCACGCGTTCCCAGTCCAATTCCTCCACGAAATGGGAGGGAACCGGCTTCAATCCCGAGGGGCCGGCGGGTGTGGAGGGGCAGACCGCCCCGGCTTTCAAGGACATGTCGAACTTGTACGGCAAGGTCGAGCAGAGCACGCTGACCCAGAACGAGGAGATCAACAAGCGGGCCATCCAGGAGGAGCGCAGCCCCACCATCGAACGGGTGTCCGTATCCGTCAACATAGACGGAAAGTGGAAGGTCAAGTTCGACAAGAAGGGCGAACCCCTGGTGCTCCCGGACGGGACTCTCGACCGGGAGTACATTCCCGTCCCCGACGCGGAAATCAAGCAGGCCCAGGCTCTCGTGCAGGACTCGGTCGGATTCGACCGCAAACGCGGCGATTCGGTGACGGTCCAGAACATCCAGTTCGACCGGACCAAGCAGTTCTCCGATGAGGACGCCGCATTCCTGAGGCGACGGCAGTTCCAGGTCACCCTGCTTCTCGGCCTCGCCGGGCTCGCCGTCCTTCTCATCGCCTTCATCATGTTCCGGGTCGTTTCCCGCGAACTGGAAAGGAGGCGCCGTCTCAAGGAGGAGGAGCTTTCCCGCCAGCACCAGATGCTGCGCGAGAGCGCGCTCCGCCAGGCGGAAGAGGAAGGCGTCGAAGTATCGATGTCGGTGGAGGAACGCAAGCGCATGGAGCTCCAGGAGAACGCCATCAACATGGCCAAGGAACATCCGGAGGACGTAGCCCAATTGATCAGAACCTGGCTGCTGGAGGAATAGAGGCATGGCGAAAGCGAAAGCCCCGTCTCCGGCGGGCGGCTCCGCGGGGGCGGGCGGCGGCAAGAAATCGAAAAACATGAAGGAAGTCTCGGGAAGGGCCAAGGCGGCCATCTTCCTGGTGACGCTCGGTTCCGAAATTTCCGCGGAGATCTTCAAACACCTGCGGGAAGACGAGATAGAGACCCTTACCTTCGAGATCGCGCGGCTGGAGAGCGTGGACGCGGAACAGAAGGACGCCATCCTCATGGAGTTCCAGGAACTCATGATGGCCTCCGACTTCATATCCACCGGCGGAATCGATTACGCGCGGGAATTGCTGGAGAAGGCCCTGGGCAGCCAGAAGGCCATCGACATCATCAACCGGCTCACCAGTTCCCTGCAGGTCCGTCCCTTCGACTTCATCCGCCGGACGGATCCCGCCCATCTGTTGAACTTCATACAGCAGGAGCATCCGCAGACCATCGCCCTGATCCTGGCGTACCTGGAGCCGAACAAGGCTTCCATCATCCTGCAGAGCCTCCCGCACGAAATCCAGAGCGATGTGGCCCGACGCATCGCGACCATGGACCGCACCTCGCCGGAAGTACTGCGGGAAGTGGAGCGCGTCCTGGAAAAGAAGCTGTCCACGCTTTCGAGCGAAGACTACACGGCTGCGGGCGGCGTCGAGAGCATCGTCGAAATCCTGAACCTCGTGGACCGCTCCTCGGAGAAGATGATCATAGAAGCGCTCGAGGACGAGGATCCCGAGCTGGCCGAAGAAATCAAGAAGCGCATGTTCGTGTTCGAGGACATCGTAATGCTCGACGACCGCGCGATCCAGAAGGTCATGCGCGAAGTGGACTCGCAGGAGCTGGCGAAGGCACTCAAGTCCGTCGACACCGAAGTCCAGGACAAGATCTTCCGCAACATGTCCAAGCGCGCGGCCGGAATGCTCAAGGAAGACATGGAATACATGGGCCCGATACGCCTTAAGGACGTCGAGGAAGCCCAGCAGAAGATCGTTTCGATCATCAGGCATCTGGAAGATACCGGAGAGATCGTCGTAGCCCGCTCGGGCGAAGACGAACTGGTGGTATAGCGTATGGCCAAGGCAGTTTTCCGTCACGGCGAAATCCGCATGAGCGACAAGAAAGTGATGCTTGAAGCCCCGACCGGGCTCGCCGGCACGCAGGCGGTCGTCCGCTCCCTGGAATTGGATGAGCTGGACGAGGTTGAAGAATACTCGGGACCCACCGCGGACGATCTGCGCCGCGAGGCTGAAGCCTTCAAAGCCCAGTGGGACAAAGAGCGCGAGCTGCTGATCAACTCCGCGCGCGCGGAAGCCGAAACCATCGTGAAGGAAGCCGAAGCCGCAGCGTTCCAGGAAGTGAAGAGGAAGAGCGACCATGCGCAGAAAATACGCCGGGAAGCGGAGGACGAGGCGGAGCGCTTGGTGTCCGCCGCGAAGGCGGAATCGGCCGCTATAGAGGGACGGGCCGCGACTTCTGTGGATGCGGTCAGGAAGGACGCTGAACTCCGCGGTTTCGAGGCGGGGCGGGAAGCCGGTTTCGCCGAAGGACGCGCGGAGTCGGACAGACTCGTGGAGCGCCTGCACACCATCCTGGAGCGGGCCCAGGACAAGCGGGCCGAGATCCTCGCCGAGACCGAACAGCAGATAGTGGACCTCGTTCTGCTCATCGCCCGGAAGGTCATCAAGGTGATATCGGAGAACCAGCGGAACGTCGTCGTTTCGAACGTCGTGCAGGCCCTGCGTAAGGTGAAGGGCAGGGGCGACGTGACCATCCGCGTCAACGTGGACGACATCAAGCTCACGACCGAACATACCAAGGACTTCATCCGCATCATCGAAGGCGTCAAGAACATCTCGGTGGTGGAGGATTCTTCGGTGGACCGCGGCGGATGCCTCATCGATACCGAATTCGGCGAGGTCGACGCGCGCATCTCCAGCCAGCTCGCCGAGCTGGAACAGAAGATACTCGAGATATCCCCCATCAAAGCCAGGGCGCGCACCATCCCCCTGGACGAACGGTAAGGAAACGGGGGGCGGATCGTGGAAACGGTCATGGAAAAATACCTGGGCGCCGCGGAACTCGTGGATCCCATCAAGTGCGCAGGCAAGGTCGTCAAGGTCCAGGGCCTGCTCATCGAGAGCCGCGGCCCCCAGGCCATCATCGGCGAGGTTTGCCGGATCGACGTCCCCAAAGGCCGCGGTTCCATTCGGGCCGAGGTCGTGGGGCTCCGCGGCGACACGGTCCAGCTCATGCCCTTCGACGAGACCTCAGGAATCGAGGTCGGATGCCGGGTAGTGGCCAGCGGCTCGCTCCTTTCGGTGAAGGTATCCCCCAAGCTGCTCGGCCGCACCTTGGACGCCCTCGGGAGACCTTACGACGAGAAGGGCGACATCGAATCGACCCTTTCGTATCCGGCGGTCGCCGATCCGCCCGACCCGCTGAAGCGGAAACGTATAGTCGAGCGCCTTTCCACGGGGGTCCGCGCCATCGACGGCATGCTGCCCGTGGGCAAGGGCCAGCGCCTCGGCATCTTCGCCGGATCGGGCGTCGGAAAATCCACCCTGCTCGGCATGATCGCGCGGAACACGAACGCGGACGTCAACGTGGTGGCCCTGATCGGAGAACGGGGCCGCGAGGTCAACGACTTCATCGCCAACGACCTGGGCCCGGAAGGGCTGGCCCGTTCGGTGCTCATCGTGTCCCCTTCGAATTCGCCTCCCCTGGCGCGGCTGCGCGGCGCCTACACCGCGACGGCCGTCGCGGAATATTTCCGCGACCAGGGCCTGGACGTGATGCTGCTCTTCGATTCGATCACCCGCTTCGCGCGGGCCCAGCGAGAGATAGGCCTTGCGACGGGCGAGCCCCCCGCGACTCGCGGTTATCCGCCGAGCGTCTTCGATTCGATGCCCAAGCTCCTGGAGCGCTGCGGAACCTCGCAGAAGGGCACCATCACCGGCTTCTATACGATCCTCGTGGACGGCGACGACATGGACGAGCCCATCGCGGACACTGTCCGCGGCATCCTGGACGGGCATCTCGTGCTGTCCCGCCGTCTCGCCCAGCGCTACCACTACCCGGCGGTCGACGTGCTCGCGAGCATTTCCCGTCTTGCGCCGAACGTTTCCGGGCCCGTGAGCCGGAAGGTCGTCGGCTATGTGCGCAGGCTCATGTCCGTCTACGCCGAAGCCGAGGACCTGATAGATGTCGGCGCCTACAAGAGCGGGACGAATCCCGCGATCGACGAGGCTATCGCAAAGCGCGAGGCGATCGACGGTTTCCTCGTGCAGGCGGTCGAGGAAAAATCCACGATGCGCGATACCCTCGAAACTCTGGCCTCTCTCGCCGGGATGCAGATCCCCGACGAGGAGTTCGGCGCTTACGCCGGCAAGTAGCCGTGACGCGCTTCCGCTTCGACCTTGAAAAGTTGCTCCAGCTCCGATCCTTCGCCGAAAAGGAAGCCGAGCTGGCGCTCGCGCGCGCGATGGGCGAGGTCGCCGCGCTGGATGCGCGCATCAGGCAGGTCGCCGAGGAGCGCGTCGCGATCGCCTCCACGCGCTTCGCGCCGGGCAGGAGCGCCGCCGAGATGCGCAATTCCGAGCTCTATCTCATCCGGCTGGACCGTATGAAAGACGCACTTCTGGAGGCCGCCGTGAAAGCCCAGCTCGTGGTCGACGTCGCGCGGGATGCGTTCATGGAAGCCAAGCGCGACCGGATGGTGCTGGACAAGCTGAAAGAGAAACGGCTCGCCGAACACAGGAAAGTCGCCCTCGCGGAGCAGACGCGTATTCTGGACGAAGTCTCGGTCGGCGCTCCCGCCCGCCGTCTGGTCTCCGACGGGGATTGAATAAAAGACAGAAGGGAAGGAGGTGCCGGTAGCCGATAGCCGGAATCCAGTAGCCGGCAGCCGGCAGCTGGCAGCCGGAATCCGGAATCCGGTAGCCGGATAACCGCGGGGTTCACTTTCCCTACAGGCTTCAGATTGCAGGTTGCATGTTTTAAGCAACTTGCCCCGGCATCTTCGCTAATATTTAAAATCGCTCTCCCCTATGCCGCCGGGCGCGCGAGCGCCCGTTCGATCCATCCCAATCGGCTCCGGAGAGAGCGAGTTCAATATTTGAAATCGCTCTCCCCTATGAATTCCCTCAGGATCGACTCTCCCGGTACGTATTGGGGGGGAATGGGCGCGAAATTCTCCAGGAATGAAAGCAGGCGAACCGCCTCGGAATATTCCTTCATGGTCGGTTTCACCGAGCGGAGCAACGGCTCGGCATAGACTTTCAGGACGGCGAGCTCGTAGTCGAGGGCGGAGTTGAACGCGATGTCGGCGCCGTCCTGGTAGGGGAAGATATGTTTCCGTTCGCCCTTCTGGACGTTCGGCCACATCTTGATGGTCTGGGCGGCGGCGTGGCCACGGAATTGATAGTCGCGCACCATGCGCCGGATGAGGCGGTTGTCGCTTGTCGGAATGCGGTTGTGGTCGTCCAGATTGAGTTGGGTCAGCGCGGATACGTAGAGCTTGAATTTGCGGTCACGGTCGATCTGGGGCGTCAGTGCGTCGTTCAGGCCATGGATGCCCTCCATCACGAGGACCGTGCGCCGGCCGAGCTTGATCTTCCGGCCCGTGAATTTGCGGGTCTGTAATTTGAAGTCGAAGGTCGGAAGGTCTATCTCTTCTCCCTTGAACAATGCGAGAAGCTGTTCGTTCAAAAACGGGATGTCGAGGGCTTCCAGGCATTCGAAATCCGGATCGCCCTTCTCATCCTTGGGAGTCTCATCCCTTCCGACGAAATAATCGTCCAGTCCGATGGCAAGGGGTTCCAGTCCGAGGACCTTCAACTGGATGGAGAGCTTCTTGGCGGTGGTGGTCTTGCCCGAGCTTGAAGGGCCGGCGATGAGGATGACTTTGACCGTATCGCGCCGTTCGTAGATCCTGTCGGCCACCTCCGCGAGCTTTTTGACCTGGAACGCCTCCGCTATCTGGATGAAGCTCTTTATCCCGCGGGCCGCAACGAGCTGGTTGAGGTGGCCCACTGCGTTGACGCCGACGATGCGGCCCCATTTCTTGTATTCCTTGTAGACGGCGAAGATGCGCGGGCTGTCCTCGAACGGGGGGATCCCGCTATCCCGGCCGACGCCGGGATAGCGGAGCAGCAGTCCGCCCTCGTAGGGAAGGAGTTCGAAGGCGGTGAGCGCGGAGGTTCGCGGGGCCAGGGGTGAGACCGCGAGGTCCAGGAAGGAGCGGCACTCGTTGACCGGTACTTTGGCGTCATTGAGCTGGTTCATCAGGAGGACGGTGTCCTTCTGTCCGTTGGCCTGGAACACTTCCAGCGCGTCCGCGTAGGCGATCTGGCGGAAGCCTATAAGGAGATCCGCATCCACGATTTCGCGCATGCGGGCATCCAGGGCGGCGACATCCGCAACCGTCGCGCCATCCTCGTCAACGAAGGAATAGTAGTAGCCGTTGCCGAGGGAATGGCCGATGCACAGACGGCGCGAGGGGAAGATTTCCCGGGCGGCGACGGCAAGGATGAAAGCGAGGGAACGGCGATAGACCATCGCTCCGTCCGAAGTATCGAGTGTGACGGGTTCGAGAAGGGCGTTTATTTCCAGGCGGGTCGCGACGGGAACGATTTCGTTATTGGACCTTACCGCGATGAGCGGAGCGGAAAGGACGCCGAAGCGCCCTGACAGGGCCTCGGCTCGGGTTCCGTAGGGGCAACGGAGCCTGGTGCCGTCGGCGAAGCGTACCTCGATCTCGTTCATTCGATCTCCTTCTCGGGCTGAATGTCATCGACGGATTTCATGCACGGCGGCCGGTCCCCTCCAGGAGTCCCGGATGGCGTCGAGCCAGGGGCCGGGGCCGATCCAGCGCGCTTTTGCGGGAAGTTCGGCGGCCAGCTCGGCGAAGTCCGAGCAGGGCGCCGCGGCGAGGGCGAGCCTGCGGAAGGCTTTTTCCAGTTCCGCGTCGTCGGAAGACGAATCGGCGAGGGTTGCGATGGATTCGCTCGCATTCATATGAACACTCCTGAAAACAGGTCGAGCTGGAGGGCGTCCCGTTCGTGCGGGACGCGTCCTTGAAGGCGGGGAGCGCCGAAGGTTTTGGCCGCCTCGGCCACCGCTCTCCGCATCGGGCCGCGCAGGAAGCGTCCGTCCTCCCCGCATTCCAGCGCGCCGCGAAACGCGGCCGCGGCGGCTTCCCCGTCGACCTCCAGCAGGGCCAACCCCGCAGCGAGAAGGGCGTCCGCCTTGCCCAGGGCCTTGGTCAGAGTATCCATGAATCGGATGTCGTCGCTTCCCGCCTCATCCAGAAGGGAAAGACAGCGTACCGCGTAACGGATCGCGAGGAGGCTTCCGTCGGCGCGGGGCAGTTCGTCCAGATCCTGGAGCACGCGGCGCGATGTCGTCTCGAAGCGTTCGAACATCCCGTGCCGGAGCGCCTCCTCCGCCTGTTCGGCGAGGATTTCCAGGGGATGGACGTCGGACACGACGCGGCGGTACAGGAGCGCGGTCGCCGCGGAAGCCCGGTTCAGGGCCTCGGGAGAGTCGGCCCAGGCCCGGAAGAGGGGGATGAGAGCCGCTGGGGGAGACGCCTCATCTATGCGTCCCGCGGCCTCAAGGCAGCCTTCCGTATCGTCGGCGTAAAGCGCGGAGACGGCCCTCACGAGATTTTGCCATGGTTCGAAGCCGGGAAGCCGGATGCGTTCGAGCTTCCCGTCGGCTTCCGGATTTTTCATGCCGTTGGCGACCGCGTCGAACGAATCCGCGAGTGCCCAGAGCGGGGAATCCGCCCGGGCATCGGAGAGCAGGGGACGGGGATCTACGATGCAGGTATCGGGATTCTGATGGTTCATGGGTTGCGGACGAGGATACCCCGAATGCCGACGCCGGTCAATCGAAGGCCTTCCGGAAGACGGCCTTCCGGAAGAAAGCCTTCCTTGAGACGGTCGTCCGGGCCAAGGGGCAGGAGGCGAGGAAGGCGATCAGGGGTTCGCTCCAGTGCGCGGCGGCCTTCCCCTCGTTCAGCAGGCGGTCGTAGAAAGAGGCGACATGGGCGCGGATTGCGGCGGAATCGCCCGCGTCCGGCTTGCCTTGGGCGCGGAACAGGTCATCGGCGAAGGCGAGGGCAATGTCCCGGGGGAAAAGGTCCGGATCAAAGCGCGTCATGGCGTACATGCCGGCGCCGACGCAGTTCACGCTGTGCTGTTTCACGAAGAGGATGGCCTCCGTTATCTCCAGGGCTCCGCGGCGCAACTCCCGCACCCGTTCGTCCTGCCCGTCGCCGAATTCCTTGGCGAGGGCGCCGAAGTGGGTCCAGGCGCGGACGACGGTCATCACGTGGAGGCTCGGAACGCAGAGAAGGTGCGGATCCGCCAGATGGATGAGGAGGAAGCGGGGTCGCCTGAGATAACGCGGCCGCTCCGTTGTGGACAAATGCTTCCTGTAGACGTCGAAAGCGCTGACGTAGAGCCCGGAGATGCCGTCGATGAAGTCGGCCGCGGCCTTGCGGCCTTCCTTTCCGAAATTCAGGAGCAGGTAACCAACGATGCGCACCCAGAAGGGGATGAAGTCCAGGTAGACGGCGACGCGACGCGGTTCGAAGGGGATCCTCGCGTCGAGTTCGTGGTCCACCGACGAGACGGGAGCCATCGCCGGCCTGAGCCAGGCGGCGAACTGGAATACGAGGAAACGGCGGGACGCGGTTACGGCGAAACGGAAAGCGGCCGTTCTCGTTTCCCGATGGGAAAGGCAGACGAGGACGGCACGGAGCAGGCTCACGTCGGCGATGGAGTTATTCATGGAAGAGCAAGATACCCCATCGATCCGCGTAAGCCAAGAAGCGCTTGAAGGAAACACGGCGGTCAGCCATACTTCACCGATCATGATCAGCCTGCCGCGTTACCGGCTCGTCGCCTGTTCGGTCTTCACCCGCGAACTGTGCTCGTTCGTGGCCCGGTCCTACAGGGTCGTCGATCCCGAATTCCTGGAGGTCGCCGCCCACGAGAACTCCGCCCGCCTGCGCGGGCGGGTGCAGGATGCGATCGACAGGGCCGACACGGAGGGCTACGCGGCGGTGTTGCTGGGGTACGGACTATGCGGAAACGGCCTGGCGGGCGTCCGTGCCCGTTCCGTACCCCTGGTGCTTCCGCGGGCCCACGATTGCTGCTCCATCCTGCTCGGCGGCTCCGCCGCTTTCCAGCGGGAGTTCGGGGAGGCGCTCAGTACCCCGTGGACGAGCGTCGGTTACCTGGAGCGCAGCGCCGATTACATCCGCCGCAGCGATAGCGGCAAATCCAACGGGTTCGGCCTGGAGCGCGCGGAGCTCGTCCTGAAGTACGGGGAGGACAACGCGGCCTACCTCTGGGAGACCCTGCACCCGGAGCTGGAGGAAAAGGAACGGATCTTCATCGAATTGGAGGAATCCGCCCCTCTCGGCCGCGCGGAACTCGTGCGGCGGGAGACCGAGGCCGAAGGGAAAGGTTTCAGGGTGGTCGAAGGCGACGCCTCCGTGTTGCGGTCCCTCGTGGATGGTCCCTGGGATGACGCGCGTTTCCTGACGGTCCCGCCGGGAGGCGAGATCAGCGCGCTGTACGATTTTGAAAAAGTCATGGAGGCGAAATGATGCGACACGCGGGACTCGAACCCACCACCTGCGGCTTAGAAGGCCGCTGCTCTATCCGGATGAGCTAGTGTCGCGATGATCCGGGACGGCGCGTGCCGCCCTGACAAGCCTCGGGACGGGGGGATTCGAACCCCCGGTTTCTTGCTCCCAAAGCAAGTGCCTTAGCCCCTAGGCTACATCCCGTTGAGCGGCCAGTCTAGCCGAAGAGCGGCCGATCGTCAATTGATCCGCCGCGCTCGCCTGCGCGCCCGGCCTTCGCGCCCGCCCTGTGCTGGGACCTGCCTCAGTCGTCCTCTTCTTCGCCGGGCGGAAAGAGGTACAGGTCCGGGAGCTTGAAGGTCCGCTGCATGGAGAACGAGAGGGCGGCGACCGCCTCGCTCGCAACCGGTATCTCGAAGAAATGGCGGAGCTCCTCGAAGCCGGGGGCACGCGCGACCACGGCGAAGTCGAATTTCCGGGTTTCGCCGACACCGCCGGCCGCTTCGGGTTTCGGCCAGAAGCTGAAGGTGCCCGCTGTGTTGGCCACCAAGCGGTAGGGATTCTGCCAATTCGCGTCAATCATCTCCGCCGTGGAACTTCCCCTGAGCAGCGATACTTCGATTTCGCTCATCGGTTCGAAATTTCCGCCGTTGAAGACCCTCCCGATGATCGTGGGGATGTTGAACCATGGACCTTCGGCCGCGGGCTTCTCCCGCAGGCTGGAATCGTGGTCGAAATGGGGCCGCTTGGATTTCGCGATGCGCTGCATGCCCTCGTAGGCGAGGGAAATCACGTCGGCCTCGGCCTGCTGGCGCTCGATGGTCTCGCTTTCGGCGCGGGCGACTCCCCTGCTGGAGACGACGTATCGCGGGGACGTCCGGTTCAGGACGTAGCAGGCGGTATCCAGCCTGCACTGGAAGCAGGTGCAGGGCTTGTCCGCCGACGCTTCCTTCTCCGCCGCGTCGAAGATGTCGTTTACCGTTCGGAGGACGATATCCTCGGTGATGTTGTGGATTTCCATCGCTCGCCAGACCTCCGCTGTCTTGTGTCTCTTCTCATCTATAGTGTAGCGATTCATCGAACCTGCGCAATACGTTCGCCGATGGCTTGGTCCCCGGCAGGACGGCGCACGGCCAGCGCTTCCGCGATATCCGCGCGCACGCAGACGCGGAGCACCCGCAGCGAACGGGCGAAGGCTTCCACCGTCGCGCGGGAGAAAACCGTGGAGCTTTCCATGAACGGGACGCCTTCATCCTGCACGAAAAGGCCCGTCTCGAAGGAGATGGGTTCCGGCAAATCCAGTATGAGGTCCTGCGCGCCGACGCTCATCCCCGTCAGTTCCCGGACGAGGCTCGCCAGATCCCGCTCGAGCAGGTCGATGTCCCGGCGGTCCCGGCCGGATCCGTTCCAGGGGATCTCCATCACCACCGGATGGATCCTGCCTTCGCGCACCGCCGCCGCCAGGGCGAAGGCAGGATGTTCGCGCCCCTCAAGCAGCGCGAAGAGGCCCGCGTCGTCAAGGCCGTACAGTTCGGAGCTCGACAGGATGCCGTCGGCCAGGCCCGTCGCGACCGCCTTCTTCATCATGGCCGTCGCGGCGCGAACGTCGCGGTGCCAGTAGACCGAGCGGTACATCAGATACTTCGCGAAGAGGACCGCTTCCACGCTGGAGATCCCCCGGGAGTCGATGTCGACTCCGCGTTCCGGGTGAGGGGACAGGCGGGAGAAGGTGAAGTCCACATCCTGGGCTCCGTACGGGACTCCGCAGTACCGGGCGTCCCTGTTCAGGTAGTCCAGCTTATCCGGATCAAGGACGCCGGAAAGGAGGGCGCGATAGAACAGGGTCTCCTCTCCTGCGCTCCCATCCCTGCCCTTGTCCACGATCGCGGCGACCATCGCCGGATCCGCCCCCGCCGACGGAAGCAGGGACTTCAGGGGCTCCTCCAGTACGAGATCCGCCGTGAGGGCTTCGTGATCGCGCAACGGCAGTTCCTTGAGCGAATGCGCGTAGGGAAAGTGGCCAAGATCGTGCAAGAGTGCGGCGGCCAGAAAGGACCGGGCTCCGACGGAGCTCGTCCATCCGTCCGCGCCGCGTTCCACCAGGGTTTTCAGCAGTCGCCTGGCCAGGTGGTAGACACCCAGGGAATGGGAGGCGCGCGTATGGGTGGCCCCCGGATAGACGATGGAGGCCGGGCCGAGTTGCTGTATCCTGCCGAGCTTGCGGAAAGCGGGAGCGGTCAGGAGGGCGGAAAAGCCTTCCGTCAGGTAGATATGTCCCCAAAGGGGATCGCGCACGGGGATCCTGAAGCCTTCCTCAAGCGCGGCCGCGGCATCGCCGGCGACGTTTTTGCCCACGGCTTATCTCCTTTTCGGGCGAATAGTAGCCTCGCGGGCGCGGGATGTCCAGACTCCCTTTGACGTTCCGCCGCTCCCGCGCTACAATCCATTCGATGCGACACTTGTACGGTCGAATGAATATGGGATCGCGAAGCGGCCGGCTCGTCGTCGCCGCGCTGGTTTGCCTGTTCCTCTTCCCTTCCTGCGAACGGGGGACGGCCGCGGCCAAAGCCGAGCCGGCTTCTGCCGCGTCTTTGGCCACAGCAGAAGCCGCGGCTCCTTCCGATGCTCCTTCCGCGGAACTGGCCGGGAGGCTTGCCGGTTCTGCAGTACAGCCTGCCGCGGACCTGCCCTCCGATGTCGACTCCGGTGCCGGTTCCATTGCCGGTTCCATTGCCGGTTCCATTGCCGGTTCCACCCCGGCCGCGAGCGTTCCCATCGGGCTTCCCCGACCGATGATGCGCACTCTCACCGCGAAAGAGGACCTGAAGCCGGGTACCGCAGCCGGCAGCGATCTGATTATTCCCGGAGGGACCGAGCGCGCGCGCCTCCCTTTCGACTTCGCGATAGGCGAGCTCGGGGAGCGCGCGGCGGATTCGGCCGCCTACCGCTTCGCCCTTTCCTTCGCCTCTGATCTCTCTTCCTCCAAGGACGTGTCCGCCCTCTTCCTGGAACGGGGGAAAACGGAAAGCGAGGCGGCTGCGGTCCTGTTGCGTCCGATAGCGCCCAAGTCCGTCCGTCTCGGCGGCGGGATGCCGGTGGACGGCGGATCCTACTCCTTCCTGGTCAGGTTCCTCGGCGAGGAATCCTCGGTCACGGGGGAACTCCGCGTGTCGCCATCCGAAGAAACCTGGCGCGTCGCCGCCCTTCTGCTCGATGCCCCGGTCAAGGATGAGTACGCGGACGGAACCGCGCGCTTCGATCCCTTCGCCTACAAACGTTTTCTCTAGGAGTCCTCATGGCGACGCCGATCAAGCGCATCGAGAAGGATTTCCTGCTCAAGGTCCTCTTCGACGAGCAGATCCCTATGATGATGCATCATGTAAGGACCGATTATATCCTCTTCGTCGATTCGGTGCCGAAGAACGATCTGAGGTTCAGGAGCGATAAGCCGATAACCGGTGTCCGGGAAGGCACCAAGTTCAGCCTCGTCTTCGACTACCGCGGACAGACGATCACCTTCATCGCGACCGTCATGTCGGTCAAGGACGGCATAGTCATCGCGGAATCGCCGGAGTTCCTGTACAAGAACCTGAGCCGTTCGTATTCGCGGGTCAGCTCTCCTTCCGATATGAAGGTGGTCTTCTCGTTCCGCGGAGAACGCTATTCCCTCGCTTTTCCCCGGACGGAAGAGTACGTAAGCGACGAGATACCCGAATACTCGGATATCTTCAATCCGAAGGACATCAAGGAACTCATCAACCAGCTTTCGGTCTGGGCCTTCGAGACTTCCAGCGGGCACAAGCTGGTCATGTTCAAGGATGCCAAGCCCGCTTCCATAGAAGAGCGCATCATCTCGGAAACGGGGAAGACCCTATTCATCCCCTCCACCCAGACCGACCTGCCGGAAGTCGATACGGGCCCGAAGAAGCGGATCATAACCGATGAGGTATTCAGGCGCTATATCGAAAGCTCGGGGACGGACAAGATGTACGTTGACGAGACCGCCGCCCGTTTCATGAAGTCAAAGCGCGACGCGGGCATATATTCCGACGTGTGGTCGCCGATTCATTTCCAGGAATACGTGATCGGCTATATCCGGCTCTGGATCGACGAAGTCGGCAAACCGCCCTTCGATCTTTCCATCATCGATACCATCCAGCAGTTCGCTAAAGTGCTCGCCTATTCCCTGAAGATCAACGGGTATTTCAAGGCGGCGCAATTGAAGAACGAGCAGTTCGAGGGGAAGGTGATCGACGTCAGCGCCTCGGGCCTGCTGTTCGCCCATCCGAAGCAGGCGCTCGCGGCCGCCCTCCTGGTCGATTCGGAGTTGGACATACAACTGACGACCGCCAAGCGGGTCGTGAAGACGGGCGCGCGTATCGTGCGGCGCTACAAGGACAGCTCCGTAAACTATTTCGGCTGCCGGTACACGGATATCGCCCCCGAGGACCTGCGCTTCATTTTCGAGTATATCTACGGCAAGCCCTTCACCGATGCCGATGCGTCAGTGCTCATCGGGAGGGCCTGAAGAGCAGTCCCGCTATTCCCGCTCTTCGCGCGTTATGCCGTGCCTGCGCTTCGGAAAGGTTTTCTTCATGGCCACTCCGTTCTTCTTCTCGTTGTAGACGAAGCCGTCGTTCCAATATTCCAGGGCGGCGAAGAGCGCGTTGCCGCCGTCGTAATCATCGCTCTTGTCGGTGCGGAAGGACACGTAGTTCCCCAGCTCCTCGTAATTCTGGTCATGCAGGCATTCCAGGCGTTTGCGGTTGAAATCGTTCCATTTCTCCAGATCCTTGAAGCCATCGCCCTCGTCCTCCACGATGAGGCGCGCCTCGTCGCCCGTGAACGAATACCATACGTGGACCTTCTTTTCGACGTCGCTCTTGTTGCCGTGCTTCACGGCGTTCTTGATGATCTCGGAGATCTGCTGTTCCAGCAGGTTTAGTTCCTTGATCTCCGGGGGCGCTGACTGGACGATAAGCAGGGTGAAGTAGCGTATCTGGCGGTAGTCGGAGGGGAATTCCTTGTACAGCATGTTCTTCCGGTCGAAAAGCCTGGATGAGCCGAGAACCTTGATTTCTTTGTTCGATTCCATGGGTTTTTCCTCTCCGTCCGCTAGTTGTGCGCTTCCATCTGCTTGATGGCGTCATCGATCGTCGCGCTGATCGGAAAATAGCCCATCAGTTTGGTTAGTTCGATGACTTTCTTGACGGAGCCGTGGATGTTGGTGATCGTGAGCCTTAAATTCATCTTCTTCAGGGTCGAACAGATATAAATGAGGGCGCCGATTCCGCTCGAATCTATGTAGTCGACTCCCTGCAGGTTGATGATGTAGCGCTCGACTTTCTTTTCGAGCATCTTCATTACCAGTTCCTTGAGCTTATACGAATTATAGAGGTCCATTTCCCCGGAGACGTCAATGATGTAGGTATCACCATTCTTGCGGATTTTTAGTTCCATGGGTCCCTTGTCTCCTCGTATTACCTTCTCGTCTTCATGACGAGTACGGTTTGATCGTCATGGCGGCGGCCGGATCCGCCGAACGCATCGACGTCCATTTGAATCTTGTTCGCGATTCCCTTCGCGTCCAGATCGTGGACCTTGTGCAGCATGGTCGTCAGATTCTTCAGTCCGTACTGCCTTCCGGTTTGGTTGATGGTTTCGACGACTCCGTCGGTGTACATCAGCAGGATGTCGCCGTCCTCGAGCGTGAAGCGCAGGGACGGAAACTCAGTATTCTTTTCGACCCCTATGGGCACGCTCTTGAGCTCGATCGCGTCCACGAGCCCCGTTTCCTGCCTCCACACGAGCGGAGGCTTGTGCCCGGCGTTCGCGTATTCGCAGGAACCGGTCCGCGGATCGATGACGACGATCTGAAGGGTGGCGAAATGGTCGATGTCGATCTTGCCCGTGATACCGCGGTTGACCCAGCTCAGGATGGTCGACGCGTCCTTGTCCGTGGCGGTGATCAGGTGGAGAATGGCGCGGATCATCACCATTATCAGGCTGGCGGAAACCCCCTTGCCCGCTACGTCGGCGAGCACGAGATAGATGCGGTCCTTCCGGACGGAGATGACGTCATAATAATCGCCGCAGACGCCCCGGGCGCTTTCGGAGAAACAACCGAAAGAGGCGGCGGTGAAATCGGCGATCCGTTTGGGTCTGAGCGCCTTCTGTATCTGAGCCGAGATCGACGCGGCGGTGTCGATGTCGGACTTTTCGGTCACTTCCTGGAATGAAAAGACGTTGTTGATGACGAGGGACGCGAAGTCCGCCAGGAGGGACGCGCGGTCGAAATCGCTGTCTTCGAAGGGGTCGGCGCCTTTTTTACGTGCGACGATCGCGAGACCGATGACGCGGTCGTCGATCAGGAAGGGCACGGCGATGACGCTTCCAGCCGGATTCCATGGATCGACGACTATGCGCCTGTCCGTGGAGGCGTCGACCACGAAGGCCGCCTTGCCCGACTGCGCCGTTTCACCGATGAAGCCTTCCCCCGTCTTGACCTTCAAGGTCTTCAGCCAGACGGCCATTCCCTCAGCCGTACGGGGGATCTCTTCGGGGATCGCCGACAGGGGCGGGAAGTTGCCGTGCGTGGCGTATGCGGCGACCGCGTCCTCGAAATCCTCCACCATGAGCACGAGGGAACCGTCCGCGCGGGTCTCGGTCGCGAAGGTTTCGGCGACGTAGTTCATGAGGCGGGAAAGATCGGCCCCCGCCCGCAGCGAATCGGACGCGTTCAGCACGAAGCCGTACAGTGCGTCGATGGTATCGGCAAGGTAGTCCCGGTCCTTTATGATCCTGGCTTCCAGCTTTTTCCCGTATTCAACGGAAGCGGCGAGGAACGCAAGGTAGGCGAGGGGGAGCGCGAACCGTTCCCTCGCCTCATGGGGAAGCAGCAGAAGGGAAAGGGGCGGGACGAGAAGGGCCAGCGCGACGGCCCAGGCTCCGGTGCGGGAGATGTCCGCGGCTCCCTCCCCCTTCCCGCGCTCCAGCGCGAGTAGCAGGAGGGCTACGAGGGCTACGAGGGCCGCGGCGAGCGGAAGGAAGGCGATGTACGGAAAGGCCGCGGCGGCGATCAAAGCCGCGACGGAAAGGAAAAGCGCGGCGACTGCGAAGGAGATGGCTCGGAAGCCATTGGTCCGGCGGAGGGCGGCGACCACCATCAAGGCCGTGAAGCAGGTATCCGAAGCGACCGGGAGCCCGGGGAAGGACGCGAATTCCTGGACGCAATCCCTGAAAGCCAGGAACGCGAGGGCCCCCAGCATCCAAGGAGCCGCTCCGTCGGTATCGTCCCGGGAAAAGGAAAATACGACGAAACCTACGGCGGCTTCGAGGAAGAGCTTGGCGACAAGAGCTGACGAGAGGAAACCCTCAAAGAACTCAACGGGCATCATTCGACCTTATTCCGAAATTCGCTGTTACCCGAACGGGACGTATCCAACCGATCCGTCCGCGCAAGGCTGGGGAAGTCTAACATCGAAGAAATGCACCGTCAAGCGAAAGGTCCTCGACGGCTTTCAACGCTCCAGCTTGCGGTACACATAACGATGCGGACTGTCGGCGCCGGCGCCGAGCTGCTCGTGCCGCCATTCGGCGTACTCCGACCAATTGCCGTCGAACCAGAGGACTTCGCCGTCCTCGAAAGCCAGGATGTGGGTCGCGACGCGGTCAAGGAACCAGCGGTCATGGCTGACGACCAGGACCACGCCGGCGAAGGTATCTATCGCCTCCTCGAGGGCGCGCATGGTGTTCACGTCCAGGTCGTTGGTCGGCTCGTCCAGCAGGAGAACGTTCGCCCCGTCCTTCAGCATGAGCGCCAGATTCAGGCGGTTGCGCTCTCCGCCGGAAAGCACGCCGACTTTCTTCTGCTGGTCGCCGCCTGAAAAATTGTACCATGCGCAGTACGCGCGGGAATTGACTTCCTTGGAGCCGCCCAGTTTGATGACGTCCAGACCGTCGGAAAGCTGCTCCCAGACCGTCTTTTCCGGATCCAGACGCCCGCGCATCTGGTCGGCATAAGCGAATTTGACGGTTTCCCCGAGCTTGATCTCTCCGGCGTCCACCTTCTCGGTTCCCGTGAAGAGCTTGAAAAGGGTCGTCTTGCCGGCGCCGTTCGGGCCGATGATGCCGACGCAGGCTCCCGGCGGAACGACGAAGTCCACATCCTTGAACAGGAGCTTGTCGTCGAAGGCTTTGGCGATCTTCTTCGCTTCCACGACGACTTGTCCCAGGCGCGGGCCGGCGGGAATAGTGATCCGGTTATCTTTGACCTTTTCCCGGGCGTCGTCCTGCAGGAGTTTCTCGTACTGGGTGATGCGCGCCTTGCTTTTTGCGTGCCGGCCTTTCGGGCTCATCCGGATCCACTCCAGTTCGCGCTCCAGGGTCTTGCGGCGTTCGCTTTCGCCCTTCTCCTCCTGCGCGAGCTTCTGCTGCTTCTGGTCCAGCCAGGAGGAATAGTTGCCCTTCCACGGGATTCCCTCGCCCCGGTCCAGTTCCAGGATCCAGCCGGCGACGTTATCCAGGAAATAGCGGTCATGGGTGACCGCTATGACGGTGCCGGCGTATTGTTGAAGGTGGCGTTCCAGCCAGGCTACGGTCTCGGCGTCAAGATGGTTGGTGGGCTCGTCGAGCAGGAGGATGTCGGGCTTCTTCAGGAGGAGGCGGCAGAGGGCAACGCGCCGCTTCTCGCCGCCCGAGAGCACGTCGACGATCTGGTCGGCCGGCGGGCAGCGCAGGGCGTCCATCGCCAGCTCCAGGCGGCTGTCCAGGTTCCAGCCGTCGGCGGCTTCGATCTTTTCCTGGAGCTTTGCCTGGCGGTCGGCGAGCTTGTCGAAGTCGGCGTCGGGATCTCCGAACGCCTCGCTGACCGCGTCGAAATCCTTCAGCAAATCCACGATTTCCTGCACGCCCTCGGAGACGATCTCCTTCACGGTCTTGCCCGCGGCGAGGAAGGGCTCCTGTTCAAGGAAGCCGAGGGTGTAACCGGGGCTGATGGAGGTTTCGCCCGCGAATTCGGTGTCAGTCCCGGCCAGGATGCGCAGGAGGCTTGATTTTCCCGAACCGTTCATTCCGATGACGCCGATTTTGGCGCCGTAGAAATAGGAAAGTGAGATGTCCTTGAGGACCTGCTTGGTACCGTGCTTGCGGGAAACGCGGTGCATCGTATAGATGATTTTCTTGTCGTCGACTGTGGTGGCCATAGTCGGGGAGTATAGAGGAAAGCGCCGCTTTTGGGGAGGGGGCGCGCGGAGGCGCGCGGAGGCGCGCCACGCGCCGCGGTTTAATTACTGATTACGACTCCCTTCTGGCTGATCGAACGGTGATAGTAGGCGAACCCGCCGCTTGCGCCGTAGAGGGCGTTGACGAGGACGATCCGGACGCCCGCGATCGAAGCGAGATCAAAACCGGCCGCGGCATTGGATAGGTCGTCGATCCCGTCGACCGTCGCCGTCTTGGTGGGCGGATCGTAGAAGGGGCGATTTGCGTCCGGACTCGTATAGAAGTAGTTAGTCGAGGCTATGAATTCGCCGGCGGCGTCGTAGAACCAGAGGTAGCCGTTCGTCGCGTGGATGTCGTCAACCTGGTAAGAAACCTGGAGGGAGGAGCCGGTCCGTACCGCCGAGATGCCATACGCCCGCCGGAGGGCGGGGAGGTAGCCGGTACCCGTCGCGCCCGTGTAATCCTCCGAATAGACATAGGAACCGGCAACGTCATCAGGTCCGACGACCTCGAAAGCCTTGCTGACCGTCGTGCCGTTCTTCAATTCGATCTCGAAGGTATAGGTACCGAGCTGGTAGGTGTATGGATGGTCACTGTCGTAAAGGTAGGCGCTATTTATATACTTGCGCTCTGCGTTGAAAGTATCGATCGAGTAGCTTCCGTCAGCTTCGTCGAAGTCCCACCACGTGCCGTCGGGAGCTCTGAGATACACCATCTTGATGTCGCTGGCCTTGAGGTCTCCCTCGAAATCGGCCCTTACGTATATGGAGCAGACGGATCCGTTGGATAAAAAGCCCGGCACTGAATTGTTGATTGCGTAATCCATCAATGTGATTTCGAATTCCGGGCCGTCGTCGGAGGGGGCGCAGGCTAACAACGCGAGGGAAAACGCGGCGGAGAGAAGAGCGGCGGGAAAAAAACGCATGGAGAACTCCTGTAATATTTCGATTTTTTATTTTTTAAATTGAAGCTATCCTAGGAATATCACAAGACGGACGAGCCGTCCAGTCGTTTTTACCGCAGCGGGGTACCCCGCGTCGGGAATCCTCAGCTCAGCGCGAAGATGGCCCACCAGTGGGCGACGGCGCCGGCGAGGACAAAGACGTGCCAGGTGACGTGGGTTCCCCTGCGGACTTTCTTTCCGTACCAAACCGTGCCCAGCGTGTAGCTCAGCCCTCCCGCGATCATCCAGTACGCGCTCTCCCGCGGTACGGATCGGGTAAGCGGAGTCCAGCCGAACACGACGGCCCAGCCCATCAGCACATAGACGGCGACTTCGACCTTCTTGAGGGCTTCGAAGCCGAGCGCGTACAGGACGATTCCCGTGATCGCGAGTCCCCATTCGATCGTGAAGAGCGGCCATCCCCACGATCCGCGGAGGGCGATGAGGCAGAAGGGGGTATAGGTTCCCGCGATCAGCAGGTAGATGGCGCTGTGGTCGAGTACTCTGAAAGCTCCCTTGGCGCCTTCGTGCGCGATGGCGTGGTAAAGGGTGGAAGACAGGAACATCGCGATCATGGACCCGCCGTAGATCGAATAGGCGACGATCTCCCAGGCTCCGCCTCCGCGTCCGCCGAGCAGTCCGCCGCCGCGCAGAAGGAGGACGACGAGGCCCGCGACGGAGAGCAACGCTCCCAAACCGTGCAGGACGGAATTGGCGATTTCTTCGCCCGGGGTCTGGAAGGGTAGGGGGGGAGTGACGCGGAGGCTTTTCAATGCGGTCGCTTTGGTCATACGGGGTTCCATCCTCAAGCGGGCGTTCTTATGATCAGGATTCAAGCTTGGACGCGCGGCGGGGCATTCCGGTTGCGTCCGTCGACGCGTTCGGAATTCCAACCCGCTTCCCTTCCGTTCCCGAGCGCGCGCGCGAGGTAGGGCAGGGTCTCGTCGATGGCCTCCGCGAGCTTCCAGGGTGGATTCATCACGACCAGGCCGCTTCCCGCCATTCCCCTCTCCCCGTCCTCCAGCGTCCGGACGCGAAGCTCGGCCCGGTAGGCTTCCCCCTGCGCGAGGTCCATGAGGGCGGACGGCAGGTCGCGGGCTTCGCTCCGGTCAAGCACAGGATACCAGACCAGGTAGACTCCGGTCGCGAAGCGCGCGAGCGCGGACTTTAGCGAATCGACGACGCGCCCGTAGTCTTCCTTGAGTTCGTAGGGCGGATCGATGAGGACGAGAGCCCGGCGGCTCGGCGGCGGCAGGACGGACTTCAGTCCGGAGAATCCGTCCTCCATCCGCGTACGGACGCGGCGGAAGGGCTCGAAGCGCCGTTCGAGGGGGGCATAGTCGGTCGGATGCAGTTCGAAGAAGACCGCGCGATCCTCTTCCCTCAAAACTTCGGCGGCGATGGACGGCGAGCCGGGATATTCGTCGCCCCAGGCCCGGCCGTAGGCTTCCACCGCCCGCAGATAGGCGGCCACGGCGGGCGGCGGAGGATCGTCCCGTGCGAAAGCGCGCAGCCGCGCGATTCCCGCTTCCGACTCCCCGGTCATCGCGGCATAGCTCCCCAGGAGGCTATAGGACGGCGCGCCGGAGTGCGTGTCGATATAGAGCCAAGGCGTATCTTTCCTGTTCATGTACTCCAGGCAGAATACGAGGATCGTATGTTTGAGGACGTCGGCGTGGTTTCCCGCGTGGAACGCGTGGCGGTAGCTGAGCACGCCTGATCATAACGCTTCCTTCGGGTGGCGGCAATACGCGCGCTTCTTCAGGCTGTGCAGGCAGGAATCGACCGTTCCCTTCGGAACGCCGAGCGCGTCCGCGACTTCCTTGTTGGTCGCCTCCCTCATCATGTGCGCATGGCGCCGCCTCATGGAATCGAGCCGCGCCTTGCCGCGTTTCCATGCGCGTTCCAGGATTTCCTTCCGGGCGCCGTCGGCGGGCGCCGCGCGGCAGCGCGCCTCGAACGCGAGGCAGCGGTAGTATTGGGCGCCGATTCGTTCCTCCAAGGCGCGCAGCCTCTCCATGCGCATGGCGGTCTTTTCCCTCAGGAGCCGGAGTTCGTCGAGCAGGCATCCTGAGTCCATCTCCAATGCCGCGGCGATCCTTGAGGCGAAATCATCCGAGACGTACAGGCAGCACTTGAGCGCGAGCATGAGGACCTGCTTCTTGTTCGCGATCCTTTCCGGCGGCTCTTCCGGGTCTCCCGCATCCGGCGGATCCGGCAAGTACTCAGCCTCGCGTTCCTCCGCGCTGTCTATCGCCCGGTCCGTCCAGCATGCTTTCTCCATCACCATGTGCTCCGCCCCGGTCGCCTTGTATTCGATGGACGCCCAGCGCATGACGGAATGGATGTAGGCGTCGAAATCGGCGCCCGTATCCCGATACGTATCAATGGCCCGCCGTAGGCGGAGGTAGAAGCCTCCGAGGAAATCCATGAAGTCGGCCCGGTCCCAACCCTCCAGGTTGTAGCGTTGGGGATTGGAACGGATGAAGATGAAAATGGCGCTCTCGAACTCCTCCCTTCCCAAAATGCCCGAGTTCCAGCGATCGCGCAGGGTGGAAAGGGGTTTCTTGTCATTCATGAATGTCCTCCTTTTTCAGGCGGATCATTCTATGCAGGTATCGTGCCAATGGGGCTGCCGGAAGGGACCGGCGGTAGGCGCGGACGAGTAAAGGCAACCCAGGCAAGACAATGAAAACGGGCAGCGCATGCCCTGAAGGTTGCGGTGCCCGCCCGTTCGACGGGAATTGTTACAATCGGTTACAAAAAGACGGACGCGAAGGCTTCCACGATTTTTTCCCTGAGTTCGGCGATCGTACCCGCCGTGCTCAGTCCCGCCGCCTGCCTGTGTCCGCCGCCGCCGAACCGGCCGGCGATCGCGGCGACGTCAACGGTTTCGCGTGAACGCAAGCCGACGGTGCAGTTGGCGCTGGTCTCCTGCCGTATCAGGACGACCGCCTCCACACCGCCGACGGATTGCAGCAACTGGTACAAGGCGTCGGAATCCCGCCCTTGGAGGCCGAAACGCGCGGTGTCCTCCTCGGTCTCCCAGGAAAGCAGGAGCCGCCCTCCGAAGAAGGGTTCCACGCGGGAAAGAACCAAGCCCATGAGCCTGCGGGATTCCAGGCTCTTGCCGCCGGACATCGCCTGGAAGGCGCGTTTCGGGTTCGCCCCGGCATCGATGAGGCGGGCCGCGTATTCGAATACGGGCGCCCCTCCCTCATCGACATGGCGGAAAAATCCGGTATCGGTACAGAGCCCGAAAAAGAGCAGCTCGGCTTCCTCGCGGGTCGGCTTCAGGCCGAGCGCTTCGATCACGGCGAGGACCATGAAGGTGACCGAGGGCGCCGCGCCGTCCAGGAAAATTGCGTCGCCGGAGGAGTCAGAAGACGCATGGTGGTCGATCACCGCGGTCGGAAGGCCGGAGAGGAAGGGTTCCAGATCCCCGGTCCTACCGATGTTCGAACAATCGAGGACGATGACGCGGGCGTCTTCCCTTTCCGCCTCCGTCGGCTCCGCGGTGAACAGGGGCGCGTAGGGGATGATCTCCGGCCGCTTGAAGGGGCCGGGAGAACAGGGCAGGGCGGACTTGCCGAGCCTCCGCAGGGCCGAGGCGAGGGCCAGTTGGCTGCCGACGCAGTCGCCGTCCGGTTCCTTGTGGCCGGCGACGAGGAAACGCTTGCCCACGCTGATGAATCCGAGGAGGCTATCGGGAACGGGAACCGGTTTCATACTACGACTCCTCCGCAGCGAAGGAATTCCGTCTGGATCCTTCCGCCCGATACGATTGCTTCTCCTGCCCGCAAGTAGACGTCGATCTCGGTGCGGAGTCCGAAATCGTCGAAATAGATGCCCGGTTCTATGGAGAAGCATGACCCGTCCAGCAGGAGCCGCGGGTCCGGAAATTCGAAACTATCGATATTCGCGCCGGAGCCGTGGCACTCCGTGTCGATGCCGTGGCCGGTGCGGTGGCGCAGGGCGTCCGCATAACCCGCGGCGATAAGCGCAGAGCGGACCGCTTCGTCCACGGAGGCGCCGCTCGGCCGCCTTCCCGAGGCTAGCGCGCGACGGATATACGCGACCGCCAGATCCCTCGCAGCGATCAGGTCGCCGAAAGCCTTTCGTTGCCTTTCGCTTTCGCGTTCCGCGAAGACGCCTACCCAAGAGATGTCGGCGTAGGCGGAGCCGCGCCCTTTCTCCTTTGCCCACAGGTCCAGCTGGACCACGTCTCCACGGCGTATCGGCGCGCCCTGTCCCGAAAAGTCGTAATGGGGGTCGCCCGCGTTTTTTCCTGCGGCCACGATCGGCGGGTGGTCGGTCTCCAGAGAACGTGAGGCCATGGCGTGCAGCATCAGCGACCTGACGTCGCCTTCCCGCAGGGGCGCGCCGGAGCGGAACGCACCGTCAACGAAAGCCCAGGTCTCGGCGACGATGGCGTACAGGCCCGCGGCGGCGCGTTCGTGGCCCGCTATCCCTTCATCGTCAAGGAGGCCCTTCATCCGTTGTATCAAGGAAGCGGCCGACCGCAGACGGAGACCGGCGGAACGGAAGGTATCGGCGCTGCCCTCGTCCAGGAACGATACGATGGGGAGGTCCGCGGAAAGATGGGCTCCCCATTCCTTTCCCGCCAGGAGTCCGAGCGCGGACAGGTATTCCCCGCGGCCCGCATAGACTTTTTTTTCCCCGGGAAGGGAGTTGAGCGCTCCGCTTTCGATCGCGTGCACGATGCGGACGGGAGTGCCTTCGGCAGGAACCGCATACACCCAGGGACGGGAGTTCACCGAGTCGGAGGGGAGGTCCAGAAGTTCATCGGAAAGTCGGTCGCGGTGCCTGAAATTCGAAAAAAGCCATCCGTCGAGGCTTTCGCCGCGGATGGCGTTCCGGATGCGGCCAAGGTAGGCTTCGGTCATCAATATTCCAGCTTCAGGTCCTCGATATCGAATTTTTCGTCCCCTGGGACTCCCGGAGGCAGGTTGCCCCAGGATTCGTGCGACAGGCTTGCCCTGACGAAGAGACGGACATGGTCGAAAACCCCGTCCTTGTAATAGACGGTCATGTACGGCCATTCCGTTCCGGTGGCCAGCCGGATGAGTTCGCCCTTTCCTCCCGCCTTGGAAAACCACTTCATGGGGATATAGGCTTGGCCTAATTGCGCGCCCCCCTTGCGGTAGCTGATCACGTAGCCGAGGCGATGCGGGTACACCTTTTCCAGCGGTACGTTGACGTAGTAATACTCGGACCATGATTCGCCGGACTTGGCCGTCTCCTTCGCGCCGTCCTGGGCGAAGGCGGGCAGGACCAAGAGAAAGGCGAAGAGCGCGAAAACCGATACGCGATGAGTTTTCAAAACGATCCTCCGTGGCTTGACTGCGTATCAAGTATAAGCGTCGACCGTCAGCTTCGCAAGCGGAAACTCGTGGTCGTTTCAGGCAATGGTCGCGAGCATGATCGCCTTTACCGTATGCTTCCTGTTTTCGGCCTGGTCCCAGGCCCGGCTCCGCTCCCCGTCGATCACGTCCGCCGTCACTTCCTCGCCCTTCACCGCGGGAAGGCAATGGAGGAAGATCGAATCCGGTCGCCCGGTCCTGGCCATGAGCGCCGCGTCCACGCGGTAGGGGCCGAGTTCCTTGATCCGCTCGGCGCGGAGCGACTCCTCCCCCATGGAGACCCAGACGTCGGTATAAACCGCGTCGGCGGAGCGGACGGCGTCCAGGTCGTCCGTCACCACGATGCGGGCGCCGGTCCCGGCGGCGAAGGGAGCGCAAAGCTTGCGGAGTCCGTCGTCGGGGAACAGGGTCCGGGGCGTCACGACGGTGAAGTGGACGCCGAGCTTGGAGCAGATGACCATGAGGGATCGGGCCACGTTGTTCCTGCCGTCGCCGACGAAACAGAGGTTCTTTCCCGAGCAGTCCCCGAAGCTTTCCTCGAGGGTCATGATGTCCGCGATGGCCTGGGTCGGGTGGAATTCGTCGGTAAGGCCGTTGTAAACGGGGACGCCCGAATACTCGGCGAGGATTTCTACCGTGGACTGCTTGTAGCCGCGGAATTCGATCGCGTCGAACATCCTGCCGAGGACGCGCGCCGTGTCTTCCACGGATTCCTTGGCCCCGAGCTGTATGTCCTGGGTCGAAAGGAATACCGGGTGGCCCCCTTCCTCACCGAAAGCCGTCTCGAAGGCGCATCTCGTGCGCGTGGAGCGCTTCTCGAATATCATGGCGAGGGTCCGCCCCTGGAAACGCTGGGGCCTTTCCCCGCGCGCCTTTTGGGCTTTCACTTCCTTGGACAGATCCAAAAGAGCGCGGATCTCGTCCCTCGAATAGTCCTTCCATGAGAGGAGAGACCTTCCCGGCAGCAAAACGGTATTCATGATTCCTCCAAAAAGAAGGCCCCGGAGGGAAAAAGGAGGTAAAAACCCTCCGGGGCCGATGCGGCTCCAAGGAGTCGCGAACGGAAATAGTATAGAAAAAAAAGAAAAAATATTCAATACCGATCCCTAAAATTGTATTATTATGCAGAAAAGGGGTGAGGGGCCGGAAGCGCTCAATAAAGCATGCTTCCGGTTCGATGATAGAAGATAATGATCCAAGTACTTTTCTCCGTCCGTTACCATTCTCAGTTGCGCCGCATCAGGAGCGGGATGATGGAGGAACTGGAACGCACCGTAGCCGGAGCGCTCAGGGACTCGGGCGGCACGGTCTCTTCCTCAAGCGGAATCATTTCCGCTTCCTTCGACGACGAGGTCCTCGCATTCTGGCTGGACCTGATGACCGCCCTGGAGGGAATCGACGGAGCGATCGCGCGCGCCGACAAGGAACTCATGGGGCGCTCGTGCCTGGTGGCCACGGGCGAAGGGGAGAAGGACAGGCGGAAGGCCATGTTGTTCACGCTTTCCCAGCGAGGGGACTCCGGCGGCATCTGGTGCGAAAGAGCGATCGCCGCCCGGCTCTCGTCGTACGCGAGCTTCGGCGCCGACGGTGATGTCATGCAACTCGTGTCGATTTTCCCCCGACCCGTCCCTTCCGCCGCCGTCTCTTATTGGATACGTCCCCGCGTCGCCGAGGACCTGAGCGTCCTCCTCGGCGGCGATCGCTCCGCGGTTTCCGGACCCGTCGCCGTGCTCGGTCAGCCGCATAGCGGCAAGCGGCAGGCGGTACGGTGCGTCCTTGAAAAAATGCTCGGCGGCTTTCCGGCGTACGTCGTCAATTTCGGTTGCGGAGGCGCGTCCCCGGCCTGCTTCGCGGATGCGATCACGGACGAGATCGCCGTCCTCATGGATTCCGTTGCGGATAAGAAGCGGGATCGAGCCGCGGCGGACAAATTCCGCCGGGCCCAGGCGGACCGGCTTCGCGAGACCTGCTCGAGGGCGACCTTCGATTCCTTCGCCGCGGCTTTCGCCGCCGTCGCCGACGACTACATCGCGGCCTGCGACGCCCGGAAGCTCCCGGCCGCTTTCGTGCTGGAAAACTTCCATCTGGCCAATGGGGACGCGGCCCGGCTTGCGGTACGGGTTCTCGGCGCCGTCTCGGCCGCAGGTCGCGCCATGGTCGTCCTTACGGGCACGGGGCCGGAAACCCTGCGCGCCTGGCGGGAAAGTCCGCTCCATGCAGTGCGCGTCGCCCGGGTGGAGCCGCCTTCACGCGCTGAAATCGCGGTGATGGCGACGGCCGCGGGAGGCGGAGATGCCGATTCGCTGGCGGGCTTCGACGCGCTCGTTCTCCGCGCGTGCGAGGACGCCGCTCGCGGCGGATTGGGCGCGGCCCGACGCGTCCTGGTCGGGTGGATCCACGATCCCGACGGATTCCCGGTCCGGGTTCCGGAGGCGCTGACCGACGATCTTCTGGAGATCGCGTACGCGGCCCGACAACTGCGTTCCGCTTTTCCCGCCGCCGGACTGGAACCCATCTTCCGCGCGGAAGGGAAACCGGCCGGAACCTGGCGGAGGGCTCTCGTATCCCTGGCGGACCTGGGCGTCATCACCTCGGTCGCCGATCCGGAGCCGGCGATCGCCTGCTTCGACGCCTTCGTTGAGGCGCGGATACCGCGGAAGTGCGAATCCATCCGCTCGCTCGTCCGCCGCGTGCTTCTGGACGCGGCGGAGGCCAAGCGCCTGCTTCCTTCCTACGGCCTGTTGCGGGAAATCGCGCGGCTCGGAGGGGGAGCCGGAGACGATCTTGCCCTGGACGCGATCGAAGAAGAGGTATCCCTGGGAACCGGATCGAACGTGCTATCCGCGATAACGGAGGGGCATTTCGAAGCGGCGGTGGGGAAGCGGCTCGCCTCTTCGCTCGAAAGTCTGGTCAGGACCCGGAACGTCCTTTCATCCGCTTCCGAGGCGGATATCCGGTCGATATTCGCTGCGGTGCAACCGATGGTCCATCCTTCGCTCCGCTACGAGGCATGCGCGGCGATCGACCGCGCTTCATTCGATTTGGCCGCCGGCGATAGCGACGGCGCCGCCGCCCTCGGCAAGCGAGCCATACTGTTACTGCAGGACCGGAAAGACAGCCGCGACATCGCGCGCGCGTACCGCATCATCGCCCTCGTGGAACTTTCCCGGGAAAAGGTGAGCGATGCGATCGACTATATAGGCTTCGCGGCTGAAAGCGCCGATCATGCGGGGGAGGCGGCGGAAGCCGTACTGGTCGACGCCTGTTCGGCTTGCATCCAGTTCGTATGGGGCAACTTGGGCAAGGCGGAACGGGAAATCGCTTCGGCAGGACGGCGGGCCGCCGCGCTCAACCTGGACCGCTGGGAACGCTGGTCACGCTTCTTCGGCGCGCGCCTGCGCTTCGAGACGGGCAGGTATCAGGAGGCGATGGAGATCCTGGACTCGATCGCGGCGAACGCCGGTTCCCGCCTGGAAGAAGCGGAAAAACGTATCCTGGACGCTTGGTCGTTCCGTACGCGCGCCTATGCTTCTTCCCCCTACGCAGATCTGGAGTCCCGCCTGGACCGGTCAGGCGACGCTTCCTTCTTCGCGATAGAAGCCCGTTTCATCGAAGGCGATTTCAAGCGGAGCGTGGAGGCGGCCGATGCCTTCCTGACCCGGCCGCAGGCTCCCTCCGGTGTCCGTCCCTTCTGCAGCCCGGAGCTTCCCGACTGGTCCAGCGGCTTCGCCATGATCGAAGACCGGGTTGCCGCGGCGGAAGGCGCTCGCGAGCGCCTCGCGCGCAGCTTCCGCGCACTTTCCTTGTCCGCCCTCGGTTCCGGGCTCGAGGCCCGCGATGAGCTCCGCAGGCTCGTGAAGGACGAGCGCCTTTCCGAGCTGGACCCGAACGCCGCCTTCTATTCATTCGCGTACTCCCGGGCCCTGAAGGCTGCCGGGGCCGACGTCGTGGATGCTGGCACGGCGCTCAGCGTCGCGTTCAAGAGGCTCCAGCGAAGGTCCAGCCGCATCGACGAGCCGGAAGCCAAGCGTTCATTCATCTCCCTCAGCCGCTGGAACGTCCAGATCTATGCGGACGCGAAGGCGCACAACTTGATCTGAGCTCGCTCGGGGCGTATTCCGCCGGGATTTCGACGGCTATTGACATGATACGGGGGCTTTTGCTAAGGTACCGCCCGATAGCGCGTTGCGGCGGCATAGCTCAGTTGGTAGAGCAAACGGCTCATATCCGTTCGGTCATAGGTTCAAATCCTATTGCCGCTATTCGAGGCCCGGAAGTGATTGTGTAAATCCTTTCCGGGCCTATTTTTATTTTTTAGCCCCATTTCGTGTATACGAAACTGTTGACGATTGCCCGATCCGGGGCTAAAGTCTGGTCATGGCAAGGCCAAAAAAAGAGATACGGACGTGGCTGAAGGGCTCTATCTACTCGATCCAGTACGCCGAGCACCCCGGGCGATGGTTCTCCACCGGGCAGCGGACCGAGGAGGAAGCCATCGCCTGGGCGCGGCGGAAGCGCGGCGAGCTGCTCGCCCCCCGCGGGATCACGCTTGAGGAATTCGCGACCGGGTTCTATGACGACGCCTCCCCGTGGGTCCGCCGCCGGATTGCCAAGAAGAACAAGGACGAGGCCTTTTCGGCCGGCTTCCTCCCCCAGCACCGCGCCCGCCTGAAGAACTACCTCCTGCCTGCTTTCGGAAAGACGGAACTGAAGGACATCACGCGGCGCGCCTTTGATGACTGGTTGCTTGATCTCAAGGGCATCCGGGGCGGGTACCACAAGGCACCGTCCATCAAGAATTCAACCAAGAACAAGATTATCGACTGCATGCGGCACATCGTGGACGAAGCCGTCGACCTCGGTCTCATGGAGCGGTCCCCGATCGACGGGATAACACCGTTCGGGAGGGACGAGGAGTCGCGTGAGGTTTTCGACGAGCTGGAGCTCAAGAAGATGTTTCCGGTCGAACGGGGGCCCGCCATGGCCGTATGGCTGTCCCAGATGTGGCTGGCGTATTTCGTGGTTCTGCGCGATACGGGTATCAGGCCGGGGGAGCTCCACGCGCTCACCTGGGCCGACTGGATGCCGAAGTACGGCGGCTTTCCGATCACCAAGGCGATCGAAAACCAGACGGGCCGCGTGAAGAGGACGAAGACGGGATCGGTGAAACCGGCGTATCTGTCGGCGCGCGGCGTCCAGGAATTGCTGATCTGGCAGTCGATGACCGAGTACGGGGATCCGGCGGATCTCATTTTCAGTTTCGACGGCCGGACTCCGCACATATCGGAGACGGCCAACAAACACTTCCGGGGCGTGCTCAAGCGGCTCGGGATCGAGCGCCGCCGGCGGACGCCGTACTGCCTCCGCCATTCCTTCGCGACCTTCGCCCTGGACGAGCTTCCCCTCTCGATGGTCCAGCAGCTCCTTGGCCATTCGGTTAATTCCCTGGTAGCCCTCCGGTCCTACTACCACCCGTCGGCGGACAACATCATGAGATCAGGCCTCGCTGCGAAAGACGCGCTTGACCGGTCGCAGATCCGGATGGTGAAGTGAGTTCGTCAGGATTCGGATTCTTCGAAGTCCAAGCCCATTTGTTCCCCAATCTTCGGGAAGGCTTTCGTGAGATTCCGGGTGAAGATTCCCCAACTGGAAGACAAACGCATGATCGCAAGAACCGCGAAAATATGCTGATTCAGCGCGGGGTGCCCGATGTCCGGTGTCAGCCACTGGTGATGCTTGGCCTTCCGTTTGCCCGTCTCGTCTGGAGGGTTGATACGCTTGAGCTCGCTAAGCACGCCGGGGGCTAATCTACTGTAGACGATCTCATTCGTGTAATGCCCGACGACACCCGGGCGGTTGATTTTCATACCGAGCCATTCCCAGTTCTTGAGCCGGAACATCTCCCGGTAGAATTCGTCAGGGAATCGCTTCGCCCATGCCGAGTATTCTGCTGAAAGGTATTTGTCAAGGATGGCGCGGAGCGCGTTCTTGTCGCGCTGATCCTGGTAGCCTGTGGCTTCATCGACCAGGGCAAGAATACCTATTTTTGCAAAGCTATTCAGCAGGATGCTGGATCGCTCTGCTGCTTCGCGAAGATCTATGGGCAACATGTACCTACTCGAAAGTATCAGAATTGAATTGCATATCTCAGGGATGAGTTCAGCCGCATAGCCGTTTAATGGCGATCCGCCCTTACCCGGGATAATGAATTTTATCGGCTTGCATAGGGGGCTCCTCAACTCTTCATTGCCGATAGAAATAAACTTTATTTTATTCAAAAAAGCATTCAAAACACGGGGCTGGTCCTTTTGGCTATTTTGGAGATTGAATGCGGCCATCAAGTCTTTTAATGCAAACACCCGCCTGGTATCTTCGAGCACATGACATTCAAGTTCAACTTCTCCGATTTTAAGAATTCCATCATGGGTCGACTTAAGAATATGGGTGCTCATTGGCTCCGCTCCTTTTAATAATTACTTTCCCCGATCGGCGGACGCCGTGCCCATTTGACCGCGGCCGCTGCTTCGATTGCGGCGCTGTAGCGCGCAATCGGCTCTCCGGCGGTGGATGCGACCCGCCAGGCAAGCGCGATCCCGGCGGTATCGCCAGCGTCAACCATTGCAGCGAGAACATCATCGGTAGCTGATGGTGAAGAGTGATTATTGTCCGTATTCAGTTCCGCCAGTTGAGATCAGGTATAAGGTTTTTGAATATGGCAACTTCGCAATTACCCTATCTTTGGTTAGGTCCTGCAATACCATCATCATCATGGCACGGCCCATGAGGCTTACGCCTCCTTTCTTTCCCAATTCACCATCGGGAGAAACAACGAATCCGACATTCAATCCCGTTCTCGAATACCAGATTGTCGCGCCTTCTGGTATAGCTCCAATTGGTTGGATAACCAGAAGTCCGGTGAAAAAGAAAAGGGCTGAAAAGGTTATTATAAAAATAGCAGTGATTGCCAAGGCAGTGTTTTTAGGCTTCATATGAATACTCCTACGATGAGATCGCGCTCTGTTACAACGATGCGGTGGTTTTTTGTCCGATCTCTTTCACCACTTTCTCCAGGTATTCGTCTGCGACGGACTTCCCGTAAATCCTTCTCAAGTTCGCGTATTTGTTTTTTGTCTCTTCATCAGGAAGGCGTTCATCGATTAAATATTCTTCTTCAATCGGTTTATCATCCGATTTTTTGTATGGGTTCTCATGTTCTGTAGGAAGGTCTTTCCCGCAATGCTTGCAGACGATGGCTTCATTCTTTATGAGTTCAGCGCAGAATGGACATTTTTTCATTTCTCCCAAATCTACAGCACGGGCTTCATACACCTCGGTATTCGCTGGCATTACGAAGATGATGATCATTCCGATTGGACCAAGGAGAATCCCGAGCGCCCAGCCAGCGCCGGTCCTTCCCTTGCTTGATCCAACCATTCCAGCGACCACCGCGCAAACCAACCACAGAACGAATACGCCCATCTTTTTTGCCTCCGAGGCAAAAAAGTATAGGCCAAGATCCTGTTCCGCGCCCGTAGACAACTGTCTATTTCGATAAATATTGGATTGATGACGATAATCTGACCTGACTCAGGGCCGAACGAGCCTCAGGCGTGTTTGGTTTGGGACTCGCGCCGTGCAAGCTTGACGGATACAAGCGCCTCGATCTCGGTAATGTCTTGATCAGGAAGAGTTGACAGATCCTTGAAGAGCTTCCGCAGCCTTCCAGAGATTTCTCCATATTGTGACGCTGGTTCCGCGACTTCCATAAAAATGTTTGAACTATTGTATTTTCCATCGACCAGTTCCTCTACCGTCATCCCGAGGGTTCGCGCTATCACTACGGCTTGGTCTGCATTTGGCATGGTTTTCCGTGACAGCCATTTTCTAAATGTTCCAAACGGGACTCCAATTTCCCCTGCTACCCATTCTTGGGTCGTGTCCATTTGTTTTATGCGTGTTTTCAATCTATCCCAGAAATCCATAATGTAATTATCGGACGAATAAAGGGCAAAATGGGCACAAAATAACTTGACAATAGAGCAATACAGGCCATAATGGCGGAATGGACAGAGCAAAACGGGTACAAGTTGCAATTGTTAAGGTCATGATCCCCTTCGGAGCCGACGAGGGCGCGCGGTTCAAGGACTTCCTCGCGGTCCGCGGGGCCAAGGCCGGACCGTTCGTCCGCCAGCTCCTGCTGACCGCGATGAACGACGCGACCGGCCCGATCGTGGAAGCGGCCATGCGGGGCCGCGCGGTACCGGACCTGAGTTCCGGCCAGGCGCGCGAGCTTGTATCCACTTTGGACAACTTGGAGGCCCGCCGATGAAAAGCACGAACGAAAGAAAGATCGCGATCATCGAAGCGCTCGGAGCAATCGGAGAGGATGTATATGTCATCAGGGAGCCGAATAACGATAACGAGTTCACGTCTACGTTCGAGAGGCTCGTAGTCGTCATCGGCCCGAGGGCAGCTCCGGTCAATCCTTCTTCTGTGGGTCATTAATGTACGCGAGCAATCCGTCCGCTAGAGCCGTAACCTCCTTTGCCGCTAACGCTCCGTCCCTGCGGGTTCCGCCTGAATTGATAATATTCGGCATCGCCCTCATGGCTTCGATCGCAAGTTTCACTGCTTCCTCTCGCTTATCTGCTTCGCCTTTGTTTCCTGTCAATGACATGTCTTTTTCCCTCCTTCGGGATGAAATGGGTAGTGATATGTCCAGAGTAAGCCCGGGGGAGGGTTCTTTCAAGGCGGAGACGAGGCGATGAGCGAGCCAACAAGTACCGGATATGGGACCTATCCGAATATTACCCCGCAACCCGAGTGTCCAGAGCAGACCGCGTCCGAGGAAGGTTTCAAGGCTTGGGATGCCCGGACAGGATTCATAGCCGAGTTGAATGCACTTTGCGACAAGAACGGATTCCATGATTCAGTCTTCGTCATTATCTCGCCGGTCTACTGGACTATCGGATCTCGCTTTCCCCGAGATCCGGGCGACGAATTCAAGGCATGGGATGCACGGACAGGATTCATTTCCGCGCTGAATGGTCTTTGTGATAAGGCCGGATTGTCCACATCCGCCTTTGTCATGATCGAGTCCGATTACTGGGCGTCCGTGATCCACTTTCCCCGTGTGAACGACGATCTGATCATCTCTCCCGGAAGCGAGAAAGGGACTCCGCAATGACAGGTGACAAGAAAGGCATTCTGATTGCCCTCCCCGAGACTATCGCACATCTTTCGAAGCGCTTCCTGACCGAATACGTGTTCTTCCCCGCACGAGTCGCATGTTTTGGAAAAGGATTTAAGCATTTGGCGATCCTCCGGAAAGCCCTGGAAGGCAGTACTTCCAGCATAAGTTCGGAGGGACGTCTCCGCAAGGTAATTGCCCGCAGGTGGGTATGCCGATGAGCCACGTCCCCGATCCCCGCATTGACTTTCTCGCCGCGATCGAATGGATCATCGAACAGACGGCGCGCAATGCCGAAGACCTGAAGACCCTAAAGGACGCGATAGGGGTCAAGACGGTCTACGGGATCCCTGATCTCGCCAGGCGCTGGGGTCTCTCGACGTCGGCGCTGTACGCCGATCCGGTCAAGCTTCCGAACTTCGGGCGCGCCGACGTCGGTACGGGCCGGAAGCTCTGGCGCCGGGAGACGGTGGAAGCCTGGGAATCGCTGAGCGAAGAGGAACATCGCGACGTGTGGGAGCGCCTGAGCGGCGCCGAGAAGGAAAAGTACACCGGCCCGGTCCAGAGGGCGGCGTCATGATCCAGCAGACTTACGCCTTCTACAGCGATCTCCGAGGCCTTGAGCACCTGACATTTTCCATCATCGACAAGACCATCACCGAGGCGTCCCCGGAATTCCGTTCCGCCCTGGGCGAGTTCCGCGGAGCCATCGTGTCGGAATACACCCGCGTCGGATCGGTAGTCGAGAACGAGGTCAACATGAAGCTGCTCGCCAAAGGCGCGACGCGATGACAGCGCCCGAAATCATTGCAGTCATCGTCGAAGTTTTGGTTGCCCTCGTTTTATCGGCCGTCTGCATCGGAGCGGTCGTAATCAATGTATTTGACCGTTACCGCCGGCGCAACCGTGGATTCGCGAAGACCCGGAGCGCCTCCCCGATCCGTATCGGATCCTTGATGAGGGTCGAGAATCCGGGAACCGGCAACAGCCGATTTTCATATTCCGGGACGATCGACCTCCCGCCGTTCCGGTTCCCGGTGTCCATCCGGAAAAACGAACGCAAGCGGACGCCGTCCGCCCCCGACCTGATCATCTACTCGGATCCTCAGCCGTCCGAAGTTCGGCCGTCTCCCGGGAATCATGGCGCATCGAGCGTCTCGGGCCGGAGCTGATCAAGATGGGTGCCAGGCAAAAGGTGTGGGTAATCGACAACGGCAAGGTTCGGGATTTTAAGTCCGTTTACGCCGCCGCAATGGAGCACGGTCTGGATCCCGCCTACGTCCGATCCGCGAAGTATCGCGCCGTCAAACGCGGGGATACGGTTTTCTGGTCGGGGACGACCATGTTTTATCTCACCGAGCCGGCGCCTGAGTCAGCTCCCGAAATTCCGATGATGCTCGGCGGGTTATGTGGCGATGAAGGCGTTCTGCTCCGGGGGCATTGCACTCACCGCCTCGGATTTTGCGAAGTGTGGTAAGGAGCCATCGATGAACCAGGACCAAGTCAAGGCAAGCCTGCGGAAGCTGGAGTCCACCGGATCGGAGTTTACCGTCATTTTCAGCGGCAAGAACTCCAAGAAGGTGAACGGCCTGTACAAGCCGGCCGACTGCGAGATCCTCATCCATAACCGGAACTTCACCGACGACAACATGCTCATGTACACCGCGATCCATGAGTACGCCCACCACATCCACATGACCAAGCACCCCTCGAAGGTATCGACATGCAGGGCGCACACGAATGCCTTCTGGGCAATCTTTCACGGCCTCCTGGCGAAGGCGGAGGATCTTGGAATCTATCGCGATGCCTTCGGCGATGATCCGGAGCTCGTCGCCCTGACGGCGGACCTCCGTGGCGATCTTGTGGAAATGGCAGTGATCATGAAGCGGATCGGGAAGCGCCTCATCGCCGCCCATGAGGTTTGCCTGAAGATCAATGCAAGGTTCGAGGATTTCATCGACCGGATCCTCCGCATGTCGCGGGTGACCGCACGCTTGGCGATGAAGGCCTATCAGCTGGATATCCCGGATGCATTCGGCCCTGACGGCCTTCGCCTGGTCGCCGGGATCAACGGCGAGGAGGCGCGCGCCGTCGTCGTCGCGACCCTCGAGGCGGGAAAGAGCCAGGACGAGGCCAAGGCTGCGAAGAAGGCCACTCCGGCGGCATCGCCCGAGGAAGGAGAGGTCGAGCGGCTCGAGAGGGAACGCGTGCGTCTGCAGAAGACGATCCATAGCCTCGAGCGACGGCTCGAAGAAGTGACAAGGGAACTCGGAGACGTCCGATCGGCAGGCGAGGAAGACCTCGGCATTGCGGTAGGCGCATGAATAAGTACGGCACGGCCCCCGTGGACCAGCGCACATACGACGGGATCCGGTTCGACTCGGCTGCGGAGATGACCAGATGGGTATACCTGCGCGCTCTCGAACGTGCCGGCCGGATCCGGAATCTCGAGCGCCAGGTTGAATACGTCCTGGTTCCCGGCTTCGTCAGTGCGAAGTTCGGGAAGATGCGGGCGCTGAAGTACCGTGCCGACTTCCGGTACATCGAAACGAAAAACGAGAAGGAGGTTGTAGAGGACGTGAAGGGGTGCGTTACGGATTCGTACCGGATCAAGCGCACGCTCCTTCTCTGGCGCTACCCGGATCTGAACTTCGTCGAGGTCCCGGCCTGAACGAAGAAACCTACTTCCGCTTCTGGGGCGCTGCCGCGCTCCTGCGGGAGGAGATCGACGGAGCGCTCGCCACGCTCCGCCGGATCGAGTCGGAAACCGAGGCGGTGGGCATCGTGGTCGAGACCGTACGATCCGAGCTCACATCAAAACTTTACGGCCCGAACCAGTTACCGCTTTTCGGATAGGAGACCAGCGTGAGCCGAACCGTGTGCCTGACCCTGCCCGACGATATCGCCGCTGCCCTCTGCACCCGCGCCGGCGAAGGCGGCTTCTTCGGGAAGTACGCATTGTCATCGTTCATCAGGCATGCGGCGGTTTCCTTTTCACGACTCGGCCATTCCCTCCCGGCGAGCGGAATTCGGCCGATCATCGCGCATCCATCGAGCGAGGCGCAACGGCAGGGCCTGGCCGACTACGCCCAGGTAAAAGGGCATGAATCGCTTGAAGCGTATGCCCTCCACGCGATGGTCACGATGATGGCGAAGAACGTATTGACCGACACCCAAAAAGACGAGATCGCCCGTATGGTGGCGGAAAGAGAGATCTCCCGTCAGCGCTAGCGCTTTGACGTCATACGGCCGATTCCGGGCCGACCCGTGAAAGCCCTTGCACCTGGAAATCCCGGTTCGTTGAACCGGTCTTTTATCTCTCCCTTGAGGAGGACGACTTGAAGAGTTTCCTGATCATGTCCGCGATCTTCGCCATGGTACTCGTCGCCATGCCCGTGATCGCGGCCGAACCCGCAGGACCGCCCGGCATTGCCGAGGTCTGCATCGGTTCGCGGCTTTTCCAGGCGGTGGCTTTGGCCATCAAGGAGGCAATGCCGATCCGCTTCGATGCGGTCGCGCTCTCCGTCTGTACTGCTCCCGGCGTAACCGGCAATGTGCCGGCCGTCATCGGCTCGCCGGTTCGCGCCGTCGAGAATCCCTACTGCTTAACCGTCACGCTGGCGGGCCTTATGTACGGCGACTTGGAAAATGAAGCTAACGCCGCGCTGAAATACTTAGGGCCCTCCGTCAACAGCCATTCCGCAATGGTCGCCTGACGCCTCGGCCGCCGAGCTGGCGACGGTCAAGGGCGATTGAATCCAGCAGCTCCCGCCGGAGAGCCGTCCGGCAAACTCTTAGGGTACACGGCAACCCCGCGCCGCCGTCGGACAAGCGAGGGAACCGGGAGCGTGGAGACGTCGGATTGGAAGTCGAATTGCCGAACCGGTAAACGTGGGGCCACAGCGGGATCATGCCCCGCCGCTTCCATAGGCCACGGGAGGGCCATTTATGCACTACAGGAACGGAAGAGAAGCCAAGAACGGAGACAGGGTTGTCCAGTTGGATTCTACGAGCGGTAAAGTAACCGCTAGCGGTCAACTGCAAAACGCAGTTGCCGGAAACGACTACTGCAACGGAGAGATTGTTATTACGGGGTACGGACCTCAAGGCCCCGCAATCGTGATTGGTGCTTGCATGGTGGATTGTCTGCACGTAGACGACGTCTCCGCCATGCTCGCCGAGAAGGGGCACGATAAGCGCCCTGAAGGTAAATAGGTACGCGCGGCCCCGGCGATACGGGGCAAACGGGAGCGAAGGCCAATGGTAGACCGGCATCGTGGCGAAAGCTCTTTGCGGCCAGTACGGGTTGACGGAAAGCACGCCGTTCGGCCGGCAGTACGACGGAACCAAGTGCGGATTCCGGGATCAGGTTCGAATCCTGACGCTTCCAGATCATGATGGCCGCCAGCGTCTGCCCGCCGCGGTGACCGCCATGTAGCACAAGTCGCGCCTCCCGACTATCGGCGGCATCCGGCCCTGCGAGCGATCCGGACAGTCCGGCCTCGCGGGGCCTCCCTGGAGGTCTGCATGATTAATAAAGGACTGACGGAGGTCATCATCATCGTCGGGGCCCTGCTCATTGCCGGATCCGTGGATTTCTACTTGGCCAAAAAGAACCCTGCGCCCCGAAGAGAATTCTACGTGATCGACGTCCGCCGGTTCCCGACGATGGACGGCGGTGCGCGGATCCTCCTGGACTACTCGGCTGACGGGGTGGCCTGTGATCCGGATTTCCCGGACGAGGCGGAGCTCGCCGCATTTATCAACCACCTGGGCACCCTGGGTACCGTGATCAACCACGAAGGCAGGAACGAATGAACGACCTTTATGGCGAATTGAGCGGAAATCACATCACACATGCCGACCGGACGATGGACAGCAATGAGATTGCCATCCTGACGGATAAACGCCATGCGGATGTCATACGGGATATCGAAAACATGCTCGTCGCGGCTGGAATAGATCAACGCAGATTTGCGTCGATCTATTCCGACTCGTACGGAAGGAACCAGCGCTGCTACCGCCTCCCCGGCCACGAACTGATGCTGCTGCTGACTGGATACTCCGTGCCGCTGCGGGATGCGGTTCTCCGCCGCTGGGAGGATCTGGAACGCGCCTCAACTCCGGAATTCAAGGTCCCCGCCACCTTGGTGGAAGCCCTCCTGCTCGCGGCTGAGATCGAGAGCAAGAGGATGGACCTAGAGCACAAGGTTGCCCGTCTGGCCCCTGCCGCCGCGGCCGCCGAGCGCATCTCCTCGGCTGCAGGCCTGCGCACGCTTACCCAGATCGGCAAGATCAACGGAATCGGGCCCCGGAAGATATTCGAGCTGCTGGAGGAGCGCGGCCTCATCTACCGCCTGCGAGGCGCATGGGTGCCTGTGCAGACATGGATAGACGCAGGGTACTTCATCCTGCACGAATCGACCTACTCGACGCCCGACGGAGAGGAGCACCTTTCCAGCCAGACCTATGTGACCGGAAAGGGAGAAATCTGGCTGGCCAAACGTCTGTTCGCCACGGATGACATGCTTCTTGATTTCTCTCCGGGGGCGATGGCGTGAAGGTCTACATCTCCGGCCCCGCGACCGGCCATCCCGACGACAACCTTCCGGCCTTCCTTGATGCCGCACACGACATCACTGCCGCTTTCCACGACCCGATTGTGCCTCACTGCTTCGTCACCTCGGTATGCAGCTGGGAAGCGGCCATGCGCGCCTGCATCCGCATCATGATGTCCGCAGACGCGGTCCTCGTCCTGCCCGGCTGGGAGAAATCCCGCGGAGCCTGCCTCGAGGTCCAGATCGCCACCGCCCTCAGCATCCCTGTCGACAACGACCTTGATTCTCTTCTGCGAGGAGCCATTCGATGACCGTCGTACCGCGCGCCGAAGTGGCGAATATCCGAATCGACAAGGATCAGGACATCATTCCCATCACCGTCGGGCTGTACCGTCTGTTTCTTCAGGCCGGGGCCTGTGGCCAAGAGGCTCAGGCGCTGTACATGCACCTGATCTTCACCGCACGCCTTCAGGAGACGCAACAGGTCCGCGCGAACAACGTCTATCTGAGCCGCGGCCTCGGATGGGGTCTCGCCAGGATCAAAGCCGCGAAGGCCTGGCTCGCGGATGCGGGCCTCATCCAGTACGTCCGCGCCCGCGGGGAAGGCGGGAAGCTCGGGGAGGTCTATATCCGTCTCGCGATGCTCCCGCGCGCGGACACGATCTCCGCCCGCCTGGGGCTTGCCACTCCCGAACCGATTGTCCAGGAGGAAGCCGCCGCCGAGGGAGAATATTGCGATGACCTGACTCCGGACCTGTTCGGCGATGTCGATGCTCCTCTCCGCGGCGTTCCAGAAAACTTGAAAGGCCTGTCTACTGAAAACCTGAACGATGGGAAAGCCGTCGATATCGTCATGGCGGAAGGTGTCACCACAGGGTCGGAATCTGACCCTGTGGTGACCACAGGGTCGGTTGACCACCCTGTGGTCAACCATGCGCATGGTCCCGAGAGACAAATGCTTAATATTAACAAGGAAATGCTTAAAGAGAAAAAGGGAAAGGAAGAGGCGCCCGCCTCAAGACCGTTGATCAAAGTCGAAATCGGATCCGGAGACGACAAAGCCGATGCATCGCCCCATCTCGAAATAGCGGTCGAATGGTATCGCCGGTTCTCCAGGGAAACCCTGATCCTTATTTCTCCCCGGGTGGATGACTTCAAGGTTTCCCGTGAGCTTTTTGATGCAGTCGGCGGGAACCTCGCCGATCTCCATGCCGCCATCGACATCTATTTTGGTCAGTACCGGCGATTCTGGTTCGCCGTGACGAAGGCGACGGCCAAGAAGCCCGACTCCGATAAGCGTCCCGATTGGTCCTTCCGAATCTTCTGCTCCCGGTATCCCGAGATCGTCGCCGCGGCGAATGAATCGGCCGAGGCCCCTGCAGCCGCTGGTCCGGCCGGGTTGAAATTCGCGTACCTGTTCGCCGGAAAGGATGCAGCATCATGAAAGAACTGAACTGCGAAGCCCCTGAGATCATTGAGAGGATACCCATCGACCTCCTTACTCCAACCGCCGGCAATCGCCGGATAGGGGGATTCAACCAGGCGAAGCTGGAGCAGCTCGCCGAGTCGATCAAGAATATCGGCGTCCAGCAGGCCGCCGTTGTCCGCCGGAAGGGTGATGGCTACGAAATCGTCGCAGGAGAGCGGCGCTGGCGCGCATCGAGGCTTGCCGGTGTCACCTGGCTTCCCTGCACAGTCCGCGAGCTCACGGATGCCCAGGCCCTCCACATCCAGATCATCGAGAACATCCAGCGGGAAGACGTGCACGCCCTTGATGAAGCCGAGGGATATGATCGCCTCAAGGGAGCCGGCTTCGCCGTCGAACAGATCGCCTCCGAGGTAGGACGTACCCCTGCCCACGTCTACCAGCGCCTGAAGCTGCTCGATCTCATCCCCGCAGTCCGCGACCTTCTTATGGGAGACAAGATCAGCACGGCGGTCGCTGTCCATGTCGCCCGCCTCGACAGCGAGCAACAGGAGCAGGTTTTTGCTGAATACCTCGATCGCGAATGGAACGACATGACAGCTGTTACGGCACGGATCGTATCGGAATGGATCCAGCGTCATATCCTTCATGACCTTTCCAAGGTGACCTGGAGCCGTACCGATGCTTCTCTGGTTCCATCAGCTGGCTCCTGCTCGACCTGCCCGAAAAGGACCGGCGCGAGCCCTGCGCTCTTCGAGGATCTCGGAACCAAAAAAGACCAGTGCACCAACGTAGCGTGTTTTGAGACGAAGGCCGCGGCCATCGTGAAGAAGCGCCGGGCGGAACTTGAGGGGACCCATCACATCCTCGTCAAGGATAACTATACAAACTGCACCTCGCCCGGCGTCTTGAAATCATGGGAGTGGAACGAGTGCAAGAAGGGAGACGATGGAGCTGTCCGCGTCCTCGTCGTCGACGGGGACAAGCCCGGACGCTTGACCTGGGGCAAGGCCTCGAAGGGCGCCGCGGTCAATGCGACCGATATCGAAAACGACAAGCTGCGGAGGGCCCACGAACTGAAGATCGGCAAGGCCCGCACCGCTCTCCTCGCAACAATGTTTTCGGATGTTCGGCGCGCCACGGAAACCTTGATCGCCTCAGCTGATCCCTACATCCTGGTTATCTTGCGACTTGCCGTGACCATTGTCTGGAACCGCTGTAGCTATGATGGCCAAACAACCACCGGGAAGGTGCTCGGATGGGAGAAGCCCGATGATCAAAGAGGGTACCAGGCTGTTGGCGAACAGAAGATCGCCGATATGGGCATTGATGCCCTCATGCTGTTCCTGGTGGACATGAGTCTTGCGCCCTTGACCAGGCCCTCGAATTACTACGGTTCGGAGGCCATTTCGAAACACCTCAAATCCGCAGCTGAGATCATGGTGGTTGACTTCACCGACCGCCTCAACGAAACCGCGACCGCCTTTTCCATCACCGAGGAGGATATCCTGGGAGAGCGCCCGAACTGCATGCGCTCCGGAGATGGCGAGGAAGATCCAGACGAGGAAGATCCATGGGATCCGGACGAGGAAGAAGAATGAAAAACCTCGCCGACCTTGAGACTCAGGTGGAGCGGATGCGAGAGGCTCTTACTCCGAGTGAACATACAAAATACGCATACATCGGAGAGTTTTCATTTCCCGTGCATCAGTTGGATGAAGATGGAAACGAGGTAACGACCATGCAAGCCGTGCCGTGGACTACGGTGAAGGAAATCATGGCCGCCATTCGCAACCGCGCCGCTCTCGCCGACTCCCCGCAGGCCGGGAGCGTGGTACATGAATGGGATTCGCTGACCAAGGAAGAAATGTGGGACGCAATCCAAGAAGTGCGAACGCTCGTCGGGAACGACGGGACGCGCTCATTTGTGGATGACGTGCGGGATCTCGTGGAAGCGCAGGCCGGGAGCAAGGAGGTGGGGAATTGACCGCGCTGGACTTATACGCCAGGCTTGCCGGCTACTTCGGCGAAACCGACTGTGAGCATGTCGCCACCGCCGTCCAGGCGGAGCTCGCCGACATCGAGCCCTCTGCATATGACGCGCTGTTCCGGGGCATCACCAAGACGAGGCCGAAGAATTTCGGGCCGTGTGACGTCAAAGATATCGCCGATGCGGCCGCGGCTCTCCGCCTGGCTGGCGTCACGGTCGATCGGCGCGACGTCCGGCCGTGCCCGGTCTGCGGGATGCTTCCTCTCGGGACGCGTGTCAGCTGTACAACGTGCGGCTTCGACCTGACCGACTGGAGGGACGACGCGGCGATCAAGGCGCACGCGGAATGGTGGGCACTGAGGAAGGCCGGTAAGGCACCGCGGTACGATGTCCGGGGCGAAATGGCAAAATTGGCCGCAACTCGTGCAAAGAAGGCCATGGCGCTAGGGCTGGACAACCCGGCGGACGAGTCCGGGGCGAAGGTCAAGACTGCGGCGAATATCATCGCGCGGATGTCCGGGGCGCGCAAATGAGCATCCTGGGAAAACTCGCCGCGGCAGCGATCAAGACCGTTCTTCTTCCGGCCGCGGTCGTGGCCGATGTTGTTACGCTCGGAGGCCTCCTGTCCGACGAAGAGGAATCCTATACGAGCAGCGCGATTGATGGAATCGGAAAAAGCATCGGACGGGCGATCGATGAGATGGAGGGCATTGCGAAATGAAACCGATGGTGATGGAAGCGGCAGAATTGATGATACAGACGATGAAGGATCTGTCAGCTAAGAAAATAGATTCCAAAGACGCGCAGGTCATCGCTCAACTCGGGATTGGCGTCGTGCAGGCGGCGAATGCGGAAGTGCAATTCATTCGGGCTACCAAAGCCATTCCGGTGGACGGCACGTTCGGGACCGACATGCGCTTCATCGACCCGCCTGAAACGAAGGGCCGCTGATCATGGGCGGTGGAAGGAAACCGAGATCGGAAGTCCTTGTCTACTGCGGGACGCGCTACACCTGGAGCCCGAAGGGATACTGGCGCAGCACCACCATGGCTGACCGCCATAGCTTGACCCGTCGCATCTGGACCGAGCGTAGCGGGCCCATCCCTCCAGGCCACAAGGTCATTTTCCTCGACGGTAACCGGTTCAACGTTCACCCGGACAACCTGGCTTGTCTGAGCCATTCGGACTGCCAGAAACGCCGGCTACTGGATCCTGAATACAAGATGATCGTGAAGTGCTACGTGCTGTATGGGCACCTCATCCGAGCAATTGAGGACAAGATCGATCCGGAGCGTATCCTGCGGCGGTGTGAAAAAGCCTGGTTGACGCGCAGACTACGTTTCGGACCGTCCGGCGGCAACAGAGGGCGAAGTGTCGTCGAGAAATGAAAGTAGAAGCGGAGGTTATATGGATAAGGTAAAGGCGGAAGCCGCAATCGATTCAATTTTCGACGAACTCATTGCAGCAGAGAAAAAGCATCCAGGCTGGCCGGAAGATAAAATACACGCCGTCGCAATCATGGTGGAGGAAGCCGGCGAATCTATGAAGGCTGCGAACGATTGTACCTATGCCTCCGGCGATGTTGAACACCTAAAAAAGGAGTTGGCGCAAACTGGGGCTATGTGTCTTCGGGCGCTTATGCACTTATAGCAAGGGAAAGGACGATGGAAGAAAAATGCGGTTGTGCAAGGTGTATTTCGGAAGCCAATGAAATGCAAGACAGTTTCCCTATACGCTTTTCATTTATGATTCTGTGCCCAATTTGCGGTAACAAGCGGTGTCCGAAGGCGGCAGACCATCGAAGCGAATGTAATCATAGCAATGCACCGGTACAACAGGGGAGCTTATGAAAGGAGGAACGCATGGAAAGTTTAGGCGAAGCGCTACCGAAAGAACAGGTGAGAGTCAGAGAGTTGATTTTGCAATACCGCGACCCGATGCTGGCCGGTGCAGGAGTTTTCGCCGCCGCCATGATGGAACAATCTCTGAAAGTTGCGGACCAAGCGGTGATGAGCGGGGATGTTGTTGAAATGATTAAAGCTTATGAGGATTTGAAACAGTACGCCTAGCCGTGGTCACGGAAGGCCAGGAAAACGCGGCTCGCCCAATACGGCCGATCAGGAGGAGCCGCATGACAGAGTTAGAGATCAATATTTACGGCTTGACTGGAGGGCGGTATCGTTGATTGATAGCTACTGCTTTCTCAAGTAGGTCGGTTGGGTTTGTGAATGAAGGTATGGCAAAGGTAAATACAGTTTTCCCCAGATTTGATATCGAAAAGTCACCCAAGTGAATAATATCCATCCCAATCAGCATATCCAAGTTGGGCGATCCAAGGTCACAATCTGTAACTTTAACATCCATCACCCGGAGATTATTGGGCAATGTAAGATCAATCACATAGGTATCCCTCAGACTAGAGCTGTTAACACCGCTGACGGGAATCTTTCCAGTTGGGAAAAGCCCGATAGTACTGACAACCTTCCTTGTAATCACGCTATGAGTTGCCCCTGTATCCCAAATAGCCTGGAAAGTATAAGGGGACACACTTCCGTCTGGGCCGGACGGGATGCTGACTCGAATGGGCGTCACTATTTGCCCGACAATCTGGGAGAATTCAACCCGAAAAGCATGATGTTGATGGTTGTGATTGGCCACGTTATACGTACACGAGGGAATGGAATCGCTGGATCGACTGCTCAAAAGGAAGAACTTCTTGAATCAAGAAGGTCCCACCTGTATACTTTGAGATACTTGAAGTATAAGCTTCCGCAAGGCTTTCAAAAATACCAACTACTTCTTCTCCAATGATGACAATAAATTTGTTTCGATATTTAGTAAGTAGTTCCTCGCGATGATCATCAAAAAAAGAATATTCACGCTCTAACATATCATTGCCTTCCCTTCACGCTGGCATGATGAAATATAACGCTGCTTCACTATCGGCGCAAGCTCAGCAGGAAATAAAACATTCTCTATTATGATCTGGCGGAATTCCATTGTTGATGGAAATCTCCAAATTCAACAGGAAACGCTGATAGACGACATCGAGGGCTTAAGCAAGCTTCATGCCTTTTGACGCCGAAAGTGCAATTCAGGAATAAAAACGCTATTGCCAGTGTAAACGCTTGACGTGCATCAGATGTAGGGCTACACTCCTTGAAGAAGCGGGCAAGCTTTCCCTCCGGGGATAGCTTGCCTTTTTTATTTGCCCGGATGGAAACGCCGATCGATGGAGGTTCTTTGCCGTTCGCCCCGCCCCGTCCCTGCAAACATGTTGGATGTCCCGCGCTGACGCATGAGCGGTATTGCCCCGCTCATGCGTCGTTGTATCCCAAGTACGAACGTCGGCCCGATAATCGACCGTCAGCCACTCGCCGGGGATACGGGAACGAATGGCGGAAGATCCGCGCCGAAGTCCTTCGAGCTGCAGGAATCCCGTCCGAGATCTGGAGCCGCTACGACGTCGACCATAAGCCTGCCTATGATCCTGCCAAGGAACCTGACCACCGCAAGTACGCCCTCACCCCGCGCCTGCACGGCGCGCATTCCCGCAAGACCATCCAGGAGGATGGAGGCTGGGGCAAGCCGCGCAAAGAGGGGAGGGGGGGTCAAATCTCTGAGGGGTCCGGGTATAGACCGCTGCGGTTAGATAACCTTTCACGCGTCCATAATTCCGGGGGGGGGGTATAATGGCCGGCCGCCCTCCGATCCCGACCCAACTCAAGATTTTGCAGGGTACGTTCCGTCCGAGCCGCGAAATCGAAAATCCCGAACCGAAACTTTTTACGGCGCCACCCAAACCGCCGAAGAGCCTGTCCCGAAAGCTCCACCCCAGAGCGCGCGCGGAGTGGATGCGGATCTCTCCGAAGCTTGTCGAACTCGGGCTGCTCTCCGAAGTCGACATTGTCCCGCTGGAATGCTATTGCCTCGCCTATGAGCGGATGAGGATCGCCGAGGAGGCCATTGCGGAGTCCGAAAAAATGGCAACTGCCAAGGGGCTCGGAGTGGGGGCCGGATATTTGATGACCACCCCGAAAGGCTTTGAGATGCAGCGCCCGGAGATCTCGATCGCCGCCCAGGCCCGGAAAGAAACGCTGTCCTTCCTCGTTCAGTTCGGCATGACGCCGGCCTCCCGCTCGCGTGTATCGGCCCGGAAGAAGAAAACCGACGCGGTCGACCCGATGGAGAAAATCCTCGGTGAGGCGTAAGGGATGGGCCGTCGCCCTGCTGGTCGTCTCGGGAGCCCTGTCGATGGCTGATGCCTATACATACCAAGGCTACGCTGACGATGTCCTGTCGGGGAAGGTCGTCGCCTGCAAATGGGTGAAGGCTGCCGCATCCCGCCACCACGCCGATCTGTTGCGGGTCGGTGAAAAAACATTTCCCTTTGTCTTCGATGAAGAATCCGCGAATCGTGCGATCGACTTCATCCAGAACCTGAGTCACACCAAGGGAACATGGGCGTCGACATACGGCGGCCGGGATACGAAGATCCACCTCGAGCCGTGGGAACAGTTCGTGGTTGCGCAGATCCACGGATGGCGGCAGTTCGACGGTCTCCGCCGGTTCACCAGGGTATATATCGAGGTCGCCCGAAAGAACGGGAAAACAACCCTGGGCGCAGGCTTGGGGAACTTCGCATTCTTTGCCGACCGTCCACGAGAGATCGGACCGGAGATCTACTTCGCCGCGACCAAACAGGAACAGGCGGCCATCGCCTGGCGCGAAGCGAAGGCGCAGATCAAGCGTTCGCCCCCGCTCAGCCGGCGGGCGAAGGTCTATAATTCGAAGCAGGTCATCGTTCAGCCGGGAGACGACTCGGCGCGCATGCGCCCGCTCGGGCGCGACAGCGACACCGAGGATGGCCTCAATCCGTCGTTCTACCTCGTCGATGAATACCACGCATTCATGGATTCCACGCTCCTCGACGTGCTCGATTCCGGGATGGGGTCCCGGGAACAGCCGCTCGGGATAATCATAACGACGGCCGGCCTCGACAAGACGGGCCCCTGCTACAACCAGGAGCACATGCTCGCCGAGGGCGTACTCGAGGGGTCGCTCAATCCCCGGCCGGAAAATTACTTCGCGATCATCTACACCCTGGACGAAGGCGACGACTACGCTGATCCCGGGTGCTGGATCAAGGCGAATCCGAACCTCGGCGTTTCAGTCCGGCCGATGTTCCTGGAAAACCGGGTCAAGATCGCGCTCGCGGTGCCCGCAAAGCAGAATGAAGTCAAGACAAAGAATTTCAATATCTGGACGCAGGCTGCGACCAGGTGGGTCACTGATGAGCGATGGATGGCCTGCAACGGCCCGGTTGATGAGGACAAGCTTGCCGGTCGGCATGGGCACCTCGGGGTGGATCTCTCGTCGACCCAGGACCTGACCGCGCTCATTCTGGCAATACGACCCATTGCCCCGAGCGTCATATGGCCCATCATTCCGCGCTTCTTCATGCCGGAGGACAACATCCTTGAGGCCGAGCGGCGTGACCGCGTTCCGTACGCCCTCTGGGCGGAGAACGGCCTGGTCATTCCGACCCCCGGCGACGTCGTGGATTACGACTATGTCGAACAGGAAATCCGGGCGCTCGGGGAGCGCTTCATCATTGACGAGATTGCATACGATCCATGGAAAGCGCAGGAGATCGTGAATCACCTGTCCCCGGAGTTCACGATGGTCCAATGCGCGCAGCGCTACAACCCGATGGCAATGTTTTCGGACACGTTCGAAAAGAAGGTGCTGGGCCGTGAGCTGGCGCATGGAGGCAACGATGTCCTGCGCTGGATGATGGCCTGCACCGAACTCAAGTCCGATCGCCAGGGCAACTTCATGCCGATGAAGCCGCGGCGCGATGTCACAGGCAAAAGGATCGACGGCATCGTCGCGACAGTCATGGCGCTCGGCCGCGCAGTCGTATACGGAGAATCGGGGAAGTCGGTCTACGAGGACCGGGGGGTTATTGCCTTATGACCATACCCATTCAGCCCGTCGTGAAATTCCTGCGGAACCGATTCATCACCTGGCTTGACAGGGATACCGGGCTTCCGCGGTCAACTTCCTACATGCCGGTATCGTCCGGCGTGAACGTAACCGAAGAGAGCGCGATGCGCGTGACTGCGGTCTTCGCGTGCGTGCGGATTATATCCTGGACGCTTGCTTCCCTCCCGCTGCACCTGTATCGAAGGGTCAAGCCGCGCGGAAAAGAGCGCGCCCCTGATCACAAACTATACCGGCTTCTCCATGACAGGCCGAATCCAGAGCAGACAAGCTTCCAATTCCGGTCCCTCCTGGCGGCCCACCAATGCCTCTGGGGAAACGGATACGCGGAAATCGAGTTTGATCAATTCGGCGAACCTGTTGCCCTCTGGCCCATTCCGGCGTGGCTCTGCACTCCGTGCCGGACTTCCGAAAAGCGGGAACTTTTCTACGAGATACGCCTCACGGACGGGACGCAGAAAAAACTGCCGCCCTACCGCGTTTGGCACGTCATGGGAATCAGCCTCGACGGGATGAAAGGGCTCTCGCCCATCGGGATGGCTCGGGAAGCGATCGGACTTTCGATGGCGGCCGAAACCTTCGGGGCTTCCTTCTTCGGCAACGGGCTGAACCCCGGAGGGATTGCAGAACACCCGAACAAACTTTCGGAAGAAGCTCACAAACGGCTCAAGGAAAGCCTGAACGAAAAATACGAGGGACTCGGGAAGGCCCACCGGCTCATGCTCCTGGAAGAGGGCATGAAATTCACCAAGGTCGGGATTGCGCCTGAAGAGGCCCAATTCCTCGAAACGAGGAAGTTCCAGGTTGCCGACATTGCTCGTCTTTATGGGGTTCCCCCGCACATGATCGGCGACACGGAAAAGTCGACATCCTGGGGGACTGGCATTGAGCAGCAAGGAATAGGGTTCGTCGTTTACTCGATGCGACCCTACTTGGTTTCCTGGGAACAGGAAACAAGTTCAAAGCTGCTTTCGGCCGAAGACCAGATCGAATACTTCCCAGAGTTCGCCGTCGACGGCCTCCTGCGCGGCGACATCAAAAGCCGCTATGCCTCCTACGCCGTCGGGCGGCAGTGGGGATGGCTCAGTGTGAACGATGTCCGCGAGCTCGAGAACATGAATCCTGTCGACGGTGGTGACAGGTACATTACTCCACTCAACATGATCGACGCGACCAAGCTCCTGGAAGATGAGAAGAATCCCGAAGGATCGGATGGCGAACCTCTGCCTGCCGCTACCGATACTGAGGCCGATCCCGAAGCAGCCTCTGACACGGAAAACGATCAGTTCGGAATCGAGGACATGCGCGCCTATATCGACGCCTACGGCATCGGAGTTCGGGCCGGTGTCATCACACCCCAGCCGGAAGACGAAAAACACTTCCGCGAAAAGGGAAAACTTCCGGTGGTTACCGAAGCGGTAACGCAGGCATGGAAGAAAGATGGAGGGGTAAGGCGTCCGGTTACTCTTGCGGTTGTGGCGGGCCCGGAGGCATCGGGCGGCCAGGCTGGCGAGGATCCTGCCTCAGCCCGGAGCGCGCGAAGCCTTGCGCCGATTTTCGCGGACGCCGCTGCGCGGATCCTGCGCCGCGAAGAAGCGGACGTCATGCGCCAGGCACGGAAGCTCAGTCCCGACGCGCTTCGATCCTGGCTCGCCGGGTTCTACATGGAGCACCGGGATTTCGTGAGTAGTCAATTTGCGCCATCGGCGGAGGTTTCCGGCCTCGATGACCTGACGGAGTTTTCCGAAAAGTATGCGCAATCCAGATACGCGGAGATCGACGGCGCCGCAACGAACGGTGCTGATGCGCTTCAAACGCGCTTCGACGAAACAAGAAACACGCGGACCGCCGAGATGGTCGGCCACTTTACCGGAGGGACCAGATGAACGCCGAACGCAGATACCTGCAGATGAAAGAGCTCCGATTCGAAAAGCGCGAAGACGGGGCGATGATCCTTGAAGGATACCCGATCGTATATGAGCAGCCGTGCGTCATGTACGGATGCTGGAAGGAAACCATCGCGCGTGGGGCGGCCCGGAACGCGCTCACCCGGTCGAACGAGTTGGTCCTATGGAACCACATGTCCGATCAACCGATGGCCCGCAGGAGCAACGGAACCCTGACGGTCACCGAAGACGACCACGGCGTCAAGATCGTCGCCGATGTATCGAAGACCAGGTGGGGCCGGGACGGGTTCGAAGCGGTGCAGACGGGGACCATCGACAAAATGTCCTTCTCCTTCGACATCGCCCCGAGAGGCCAGACCTGGGGCACCGAGAAGGTCGACGGGATCGATATCGACGTCCGGGTAATCACCGAATTCGGGGAAATATTCGACTACTCGCCCGTCGCCTATCCGGCCTACGAAGGGACGGAGCTCCAGGCGCGAAGCAAGGAACTCGCGTACAGCGGCAAACCCAAGCATGAACCAGCCGAGAGCCAGGCGGACGAGGCTGCCTCAGATAGAGCGCGGATCGATCAGGAGACCGAGTCGCGCGAAAGGGAAATCCAACTCCAAGAAAGAGGTAACGCACATGGTTAACATCCAGGAACTCAGGCGCGCGCTCAAGGCGAAGATCGACGAAGCCCGCGCCATCCACGAAAAAGCGAAAGCCGAAACCCGGTCGCTTTCCGCAGACGAACAGACCCAATACTCGGCTCTCATGACCGAGGTCGACAACCGCAGCGCGGAGATAGAACGCGAGGAGCGGCTGCAGAGTCTGGAGATGGGAAGCAAGGCGCCGAAGGATCCGGGTCCGAACGAGATCCGTGAATTCGGCGACTTCCTCCAGACTGTCCGCTGGAATCCCGGCGATCCCGCGCTGCAGCGCAAATCCCCCTCCGCGAGCGGGGAGAAGCGCGACATGTCGATGGGCGTCGGCGGGTCCGGAGGATTCCTCGTCCCCGAGCAGCACTCGGACCAGATCCGGATGATCGAACCCGGCGCCGCGATTTTCCGCCCGCGTTCGCAGGTCATCCCCGCCGGGTCCCCTCCCGACGCCGCAATCACCATCCCCGCGCTGGACCAGGGCGGGGCCCTCGGAGTCTACTCGGGTGTCATAGTGCAGTGGATCGCCGAGGGCTCCCTGAAACCGCAGTCCCCGGACCCGGAATTCCGCGAGGTGAAGCTCGAGCCCCAGGAGGTCGCCGCCCACATCGTCCTGACAGACAAACTCTTGCGGAACTCCGCCGCCGCCGGCGCGCTGGCGACCAGCCTCCTGCGCAAAGCCATCCAGGGCGCTGAGGAAGACGCGTTTTTACGCGGCAACGGGATCGGGAAGCCGTTGGGCTTCATCGGCCATCCGTCGGTTCTGCCGCGGCTCCGTGCGGGCGCCAACGCGATCGCATATGCGGACGTCGCGGCCATGTACTCCATGGTGAAATTCGGCGGGTCGCTCGTGTGGATCGGTTCCCAGACCATTCTCCCGCAGCTGATGCAGATGGTCGACGCGGGGAATCACCTCGTCTGGCAGCCGAGCGCGCGCGAGGGTGCACCGGGGACGCTGCTCGGTTTCCCCCTGCTCATCAACGACCAGTCCCCGGCCCTTGGAACCGAGGGAGACCTCGTGCTTGTCGACCTGGACTACTACCTGATCAAAGACGGATCGGGTATCAGCGTACAGGCTTCCGAGCATCCGCTGTTCACCTCGAACCGCACCATCATCAAGGCGTTCTGGAACGTCGACGGCCAGCCCTGGCTGACGACTCCGCTCCTGCAGCGCGACGGTGTGACCCAGGTCTCCCCGTTCGTCGTCCTGCGGTAACCGTCCGGGCGGAGGCGTAAGCCTCCGCCATCTCTCAGAGAGGAGAAAGACAATATGCGATTGAGCGAAGGACTCAAAATCGATACCGCCCTTACCCCGGTCAGCCTGAACGGCGCGGGAATTGGCGAGTACTTCAGCCTTGCGAATTACCGCAAGGCCCTGTTCCTCGTCGAGCTCGGCGCCATGGCCGCCGCGGCGACTTCCGTGCTGCAGGTAATGCAGGCCCAGGACGCCGCCGGGACCAATGCCAAGGTCGTCACGAACAACGCCGCCACCATCACGGCCAACACCCTCGCGGCTGCCGTAGCCCTCACCATCGTCACGGCCGCCGGAGGCGTGCATGTCGCCGGCCAGACCGTCACCATCGACGGGCTCGTATTCACCGCGGCCGCGGCTGACGTTCCCACGTCCAGGACCTACGCGGTCGGAGCCAGCGGCGCCGATTCCGCCGCGGCCTTGCTCGCCAAGATCAACAGCGCTAATCCGAACATTGGCGTTCCCGGAGTCGTTGGAGTTTCCGCGATCGACGGGGCGAACACCGTCCTCACCCTGACCGCCGTCGAACCCGGAGATACGGCGATCACCGCGGTTACGAGCGCCGCCACCACCGTCGTGTCCACCGTGCGCGCGGTCGGATACGTCGAGTGCGATGCCCACTTCCTGGACGATGCGCTCGACTTCAGCCACGTGGCGATCCGCGTTACGAACTCCGCTGCCATGCTGACCGGCGCCAGTCTCGTGCGCGGGAACGGCCGATATACGCCGACCCAGGTTGTAGCGGCGTCGAAAGCCGACGTCCTGCCGTAATCGTTCCGGAGGGCCGCAAGGCCCTCCTTTTGAGGAGACGAAATGAAGTATCTGGTAATTAGGGGCTTCAAAGATATAAGCGGGTGGAAGAATCCCGGTGATGAGGTGGAGGCCGCTGAAAACCGGGCGCGCCTTTTGAGCCAGTCCCGGCTTATCGGCGCCCGGATCGACGAGGCTGTGCCCGCGGAGGCTTCCGTTGTAGAGGCCGCGGTTGCCGCTCCGAAAGAGTCAACGACCGTCGTCCATGCCGAAACCGCGGTAAAGAAAAACGCCCAGGAGCGGCGAGGATAACCCATGGCCGTAAACGCGAACGCGCTTGCAACATTCGCCGAAGCCAAGGCTGCCTTCGGCTACGGCGATGATGAGACGGCCAAGGTGGAAGACCTCATCAACACCGCGAGCTCCAGCTTCGAGCTCCACTGCAAGCGACCGCTCGCGGCCAGGGATTTCACATGGATACTGGACGGGACGGGACGGCGCGAGCTTGTCCTCCCCGAGTACCCGGTCAATTCGATCACCAGGCTATCGATCGACCCGACGCGCGCTTTCGCCGCGGCGTCGGATGTCGCCGCAGCGGACTACACGCTGCGCGGCCCGTCCGGGATCGTTGTTCTTTTTTCGGACGTTTTCGGAGATCCGGAAGAAGTCGCCGTTGTCCGGGTGCAGGCGAACGCCGGCTACGCCTCCGCCGATCCGGCGCGCGCAGTGCTCCGCCGCGCATGCCTCGAATACGTGGACTGGATGAAGACCAGGTCGTCGCAAGCCGGATCGATCGGCAAGAAGGGAGAGTACTCGGCGGACGGGGTGTCCGTATCCTACGAGATCGATATCCCTGCTCACGTCATTTCGCGGATTGCCGACTTCATCAGGACGGCCGCATGATCGAGCTCAACCTTTCGATCGAGGACACCGCCGGCCCTGCCCTGGAGCGTTTCGGCGACGTGCGGAACCAGTCGCGGATCCTCAATTTTGTGCTGGCCCGGATCGGGAGACGGTACCGCACGCACCTGCGCGCCAATTATCTTAGCGGCCAGATGATCAACGGCGGCCGCGGGGCGGATTCACTTTCCGGCCGCATAACCGTCTACAAGGACAAACGGCAGAAAAACGTCTACCGCGTCGGAGAGAAGGCGAGCGACGAGGGCGACGGGCGCCGCGTGAAGCTCGCCAACATTTACGAGCACGCCGGCGGATACACCATCATCCCGAAGCGCCGGAAAATCCTCATGTTCGTGGACTCCGGCGGATTCTGGAATTTCGCCAAAAAGATCGAAGGAAAAGCGCGGCCGTTCATGAGCGCGTCGTTCGCGTCGTTCGGCTGGAACGACATCACCCGCGCCGAAGTCGATTCCGTCATCGCGGCCGAGCTGAAGAAGGCGGGCCTCGCATGACGAAATACCCGGTCGAACGCATCGTCACCGCGTTCGCTGCATACGTCGCGGCCAACCTCCCGGCTCTCCTTACCCAGGCGAATGTCGGGATGGCCGTTGCCGCTCCGGCCTTCGCCCGGATCGGAAAAACCGTCCACATCAATCCGCAGTATCTGCCCGCGGTGGCAGTCAACCTGGACGGCGGGACTTCCGAGGCGTCCGGCTCGAACTCCGTCGCCGTTGATCTGCGGATCAACGTCATCGCGGCCACGACCGGGAAGGACGAAGACCAGATCTCCACCTACCTGGAACGCTACATCGACGCAATATCCGACCTGGCATCCGAGAATGCCCAGGTCGGCGCGGAAGGTTTTGAAATAGAAGTGCAGGAATTTGACAAGGGCGTCGAGCCCGACGGGAAGCGCGGCTTCTCCGTGGTGCAATTTCGAGTCTGGGGCGAAGCCCTTTTTTAGGAGGAACGCATGGGAAATTTGGTCAACTCAATCAAGGTCACCATCGGAAAAGAAGGTGCCGGGACACCGGGAACCCCAGTCGCGACCACGGCTGTCGTGCCGATCAAGGCCATGCCCACGCTTGACCGCAAGCCCGAAAAAACCACCGATCCGGTCATCATCGGTGCGGGCATGGACGCCGGCGAATATGCGGTCTCCGCGGACACCAAGGGCGGCCTTTCGCTCGCCCCGCGTGCGTGCGCAGGCTTCGGCCAAATCCTCAAGGGTGCCTTCGGGACCGAGACCGTCAGCGGGGAAATCCTTGCCGTGATCCGGCTCCGGTACACGGGCGCCTCCGCTTCGTGCAAGCTCACCACCGACCTCGGGGCGAAGACGATCAACAGCAAGATCGGGGCGCTCGGCGCCGAAGCCAACGACGCCGCCTTCGGCACGGCAGGGACCCTTACCCTTACCGCGATCACGGTAGATACCGTCGCGGAGCTGATCGCGGTCATCGAAGCCTATGCGGACTACGAGGCGAAGCTCATCACCGGAAGCGGAGATTCGATCATCACTTCCGTCATCGCAGGGACCTTCCAGGCGAAAGGGAAGTGGGCGATCCTCACGCTCACGGGCGCCGGATCGGGGGCGTACGCGCACCGCTTCGTCCCGGACCTGGCTGCCGGAAGCGAGCGGCCGACGTTCTCTGTCCAGACCGACGGACGGCAAGACAACATCAAGCATGCCGGTTGGACTCCGAACACGCTCGACATGAGCGCCGCCCTGAAGGCCGAACTCGACGCCTCCGTGGACGGCCTTGCGTTCACCGAGGCAGTCGGGCAGGGCGCATCGGGACTCGCGCTTAACGATTCGAAGGCCTTCATCTTCGGGGGTGGCATCACCTCGATCGGCGGAGTCGACTACAACTTCGTACGTAACGTTTCGGCAAAGGCGAACCTGAACTTGAAGGCCGACGGGTACGGGCAGGCAAGCCTCGACCGCGCCTATCATGCGAAAGGGAAGTTCGAGTTCAACGGACAGGCGAAGCTGCGGCTCGACGCCGCCAGCTACCTGGAGAGGGCCAAGGTCGAGTCCGGCGCGGCTTCGAGCATCCTGCTCATCTTCTATGCCGCGGAGTCGAAGAAGGTCGGGACCTCGGCCGTCGCGGAGCTCCTCATCATCGAGGTCGCATACTCCGAGCTTTCGAACTTCGACTTCGAGGACAGTTCCGGGCAGGTCGATGCATCGCTGGACTGGAAGGCGTTCGCCCCCGGCGGAGCCTACAACTACGACTCCCCGGTCGTCGTGACCATGGTCACGTCCGACGTCGCGGTCTACTGAAGGAAGCCCGATGGAAAACACGAAACAGGACTGGAGGGTCGCCGCACGGCGGACAATCCTCGGCGAAAAGTACCAGCTGGCGACGCTCCCGGGCATCTACGTCGTGCCGCGCAAATATTCGATAAGGGGCGAGGATGCGATCCAGTCGCTGGCCATGAGGAAGCAGTCGAAGATGCGCCGCGAAATCGTGCAGTCCATCATCAAGAAGGCGCGGGAGGAAGAGGAGAAAACAGCAGCCGCCGGCGGCGAACCCGCGGACAGGGACAAAGAGGCCCTCGCGCTCCAGGACAAGGTCTCGGCCGAGCTGCTCGGTGAACTGGATCCGGAAGTGCTGGCCTCGCGCGACTTCATGGCCCTCCGGCTCAAGTACGGAGTCGGTGAACACAACTTCGACGGCGAGCCGACGGAGGTCGTGACCGACGCCTGGGTGGACGCCGTCCTTGAGTATCCGGATACGGCCGCCGAGATACTCAAGGCCGTGGAGGACTGGAACAGCCCTTTAGCGAAAGGGACGCCCGGGGGATCCGGGACGTCTCCGAATGGAGGTACGACGGAGCCAGCTTCGACGCCGACGTAGAGGACTATCCGGACGGGACCAACCCGAGGGACCTCATGATGATGTGGGGTCCTTGGGTCGATGAGTGCGTGGACATGCTGGACGGCAAGGGAACGCAGCGGCATTGGAAATACGGATCCGCGTACGCGGACCAGCCTGCTGCCGATGTGCGGATCTACCGGATCATCCGGCTGAAATGGGTGGACAAGATGAACGCGGACATAAAGGCGAAAAGCGGGGCATAGATGGCAAAGGCGGATGTCGAGTTACGAGGAAAAGAAACCGTCTCCGGGGCCGCGCGGTCTGCCGCCGCGTCCATACGCTCGATGTCGGGCGGGCTCGTCAAAGACTTCACCGACATCAAGAGTGCCACCGACATGGTTTCGTCCAAATTCAAGATGATCATCGATGAAGTCGGAAAGATGGTTCAGGAGTTCGCGGCGCAGGAGCGCGCGGTCAAGTCGTTCAACGCCGCGATGGCGACCTCCCCGCAGATAAGCGAGGCCGGAGCCATGGCGCTCCGGGAGTACTCCCGCGGAATCAAGGCCATGACAGGGGAAACCGACCAGGCTGTTCTGGGCCTTGAAACCATGCTCGTCAAGTCCGGACGGTCCGCCCAGGAAGTCCGGAAGATCATCACCACGTCGTCCGACGTGAGCATCGCTTCGGGGAAGGATCTGCGGAGCGTGGTCGAGCAGCTCAATAAGACCTACGGCGGACTTGCCGGAGAGCTGGCCGAAGTCGTGCCCGAGTTGAGGAACCTGACCAAAGAGCAATTGTCCGCGGGCGCCGGAGTCGATGTGCTGGCGCGGAAATACGCGGGCCTGTCCGAGCAGCTGAGGGAGACCACTGACGTTTCCCTGAAGAACTACACCAACATGGTGAGCGAACTCAACGCGGAACTCGGCCGCTCGGCCGAGCGGAACCTCAAGCCGCTGCGCAACTGGATCACAAGCCTCGGTCTGGCCTGGGCCGAAAGCGCCCGGATCATGAACAACTACTACGACGAGCAGGAGCGGCGGAAGGCCGGAGGCGAGTCCACCCTGGCCGGAGACGAGGCATTGGCACGGGGGCGTGCCACGGAAGTGGAAAACGACATGGCCCGTCGCCGCACCAAGGCAGGGTTCGAGGAGAGCCCTGTATACCGGGACCTTGCCAAGGAGGCTGCGGCGCTCGCCAAGGCGATACTTCAGTTCGAGAACATATCCACCAACGCGGCTACGAACACGGGCGCCGCAGGTACTGCGGCCAAGGCCGCAGACGACGAGACCAGCAAAAAACAGGCGGAACTGGATAAGCTGGTCAAGGAAAATTACACACGACTCCTTGACTTCCTTGAAGGCGTGAACAAGCAGAACCGCGAGGCGGAGCACTTCGGCGAAGAAGAAGAAAAGCGGTATGAACGAATGAACCGGGCATTCTTCGATTTCTCGGAGCTCACACGCGGCCTCGTGGTGGATACGAAAGGTGACTCCTTGAAAAAAACCATCGTCTCGGTCATCAACGCGGCGCTGGGGAGTGGCGCAGGAGGCGGCGGCGGAGTCGTGTCGGTCGACCTGGTGGGAAAGATCGCCCCGCTGGTTGCCGCGGCATACCAGCCCGCGGGGCCCACCGATTTTTCAAGCGGACCGACTTCCCTGGGAAACGCGGACCTGGGAATCCCGAGGATGGGAACCGGGGCTTCGGATATCCTGGCCATGATCAGCGAGAGTATCGTGAGTGCGGTGGGCAACGGCGGTGACAGGATAGCCGGTATCGCCGGCGGGGCGGCGCGCGGCGTGGCTGCCTTCGCCGCGAACCCGAACCAGGTCGGCGGGGATGTCCTGTCCGGCTTGTTCGGCGGACTCGGAGGGTTCGTCGGCCGCCTGATGCCCATGATAGGAAAACTCGGATCCGTCATGGCGCTATTGGATCCCATCGGGACGATTCTTGGCGGGGTAATGGAGGTGCTCGGCCCGGTGATCGACGAGCTGCTTGCGCCGCTCGTCGGGATCCTGCGGATACTCGGGGTCACACTGGGGAAGATCATCGCCCCTGTCTTGCAGGCGCTAAGCCCGGTGATCAAGGCGGTGTCCGATGGATTCATCTGGCTCTACAACTATGTGATCAAGCCGATCGGGAACGCGATCTATGCTTCGATGATGGTGCTCGTCAACCACATCCTCAATTTCGGGATCCTGATAGCCAACATCGCGAACAACTTATTTAATTCCAAGAGGTGGAAAGCCGGAACCAACGAAACGGACTGGCAGACGCTCTACGATACCGGGCCCCTCAGCGACATCTCCGAGGATGATCTTACGGGCGCCGGAAAGACTGCCATCACGGCCGCGGCCACCGGCGCCAACGCGTCGTACCAGAAGCCTCGCGACATAACCGTCAACATCGAAATCACAACAGCCGCCCTCGTCGGCGGAGGCGGCATCCGCGATTTCGCCATCATGATCGGCCGCGAACTGCGATCCGCCGGCGTGCTGGGCATGGCGTAAGGACGGACTTGGTGGCGTATCAGGTAGAGGTCGACTTCGGGGCGGGATGGGTCGATATCTCCGCTTACCTTGACGGTCGGCTCCCGGTCAGGCGCACGCGCGCCATTCACCGGGACCTGAAGCCGGTCGTCAACACGGCCCGGTTTTCGATCGTAAACAATGTCTCCCTGGTCAATCAATTCCAGGCGGCGACGGGAGACGTTCCCGTCCGGATCCATAAATCCGGAGTCGACTATTTCACCGGCCTGATCAGACCTTCGCACAAGCTCAGGGTCGGACTGATGTTCCCCGAGCCGTTCGAGATCGAATGCGTCGACGGATGGTATTCTTTGGAGCGGACCTTCGTCGGGGATCCTTTCATCATGCGCGCATGCGCGGTATCGAATCCGGCGAACAAGGCAGCGTCGATCCTCCACCAGCTTTTCTACCGTGCCGGATTCCTGGACGCCTCGCTGAACCTGTCGGCGATCACGACGACAATCGCCGCTTATTCCGTCGATACCACTACGGGCTCCGCTCCGACATACCGGGCAGTCATCGAAAAGCTCCTTGGTGAATTCGGATACTCCGTGCGTCTGGATGCCTCCGGAATCGTCTGGCTGTATGATCTGGGTCCGGCAGCCATTGTCCCGACCGGAGCATTCGAGGCCGGTGCCGGCGGGAATATCGCGAACGAGTACACCGTCGAACACTCGGAACTCAGGGCGGAGGCCGTCGACGTTACTTACTACCCCCCAAAGACCCTGGCGGATCAGGTCGTATTCGAGGACACGACCGGCGGAGACGAAACGAACATTGCCGCCATCGTAATTCCCCCCGGTGGATATTATCCGGAAGGAGCCGATGCGACTCATGACGTGATCGCGGCGTACAAGCTAGAGGACTACGAGATCATCGACGTCCAGGGAGCGGCCCTCGAGGTCACGACATCAAGCGGAAGTGTCGCGACGCAGGTTGCGACATTCGAGGCAACCCGGGCGCGGCTGCGCCTGTATTCAGCCGGCGGATGCACGATCTCCAAATTGAGGATCAAGGGGGACGTCACCGCCAAGGCCGACAAAGCGAAAAGCATTTTCGAGAACGTGACAAATTCCACGAAGCGCGAATCGATCGAGCTCGCAAATCTTGGCGACTCCGCATCCGCCGATCGCCTTGCGATCCTGCGCGCCGATTGGCACCGGGTCGGATGCTATGGCTACGCCTTCGACTGCTCCGATCTTTCCGTCGAGCCGGGAGAATACTGGACTTTTGTCGAGGCGTCCATCATGGGCATCACGACGACGGTTCGTGTCCTCACCGTAAATGACGGGGACGACGAGAAATGCGTGAAGGTGACTGTCGAAGCCGTCACCCCTTTCGCGACCGCGCCTATCATAAGGGAGTCAGAAACCGGAACCAGACAGGGGACGGAGTCTTCGAAGGATGCGGCGCTTGCCGCCCGCACACGCATCATCGATGTTCTTTCCACGCCGGGCGCCTACGACGGGGAAACAGCGTTCTACTTTCCTGCAGGAGGGAAATCGATCCAGGTCGTAACCTGGAACGCCGGCACCGCATTGTGGAACGTCGAGGACGAGGACACGCTCACCGACGCGGTCGCTTCGATCTCCGCATCCGCTACCCGGGAGCGCGTCCTCATCCAGTGGACGGCCGTCGCCGAAGCGCTGCACTACATCCTCGAAAAGTCGACGAACTCCGGAAGCACCTGGCTCTCGACAGGCGGATGGCCGATGGAGGCGTCGACCAACGAGGTGCAGGAGATCCTCGCCGCCGGCGTGAACTCTGCGGACCTCTCCGTCTGGAGGTACCGCGTCCGCGCGTACAACCAGTACGGAGTGGCGTCCGTCACCTATTCCCCCGTCGCGTCCGTATCAATCCCGGCCGGATGGACCTACACCCCAGTCGCGCCGACGACATCTTTCGGGGCGGCCAAGCGGACCCTCCGCGCGACGATCACCCCGCAGGCAAGCCTCGCCAACGCGGACGGCTGGGATATCCAGATATCCCGGGATAACGCGAACTGGTACTCCCCGAACCCGGCGGCGAAGGCGGACGCTGACGGATGGTACACGGGAGCCCTGAACGGCTACCTGACCGTCAAGGAGAACGCCTTCGTCCTCCAGTACCTTCCGATTCCGCTGGACGCCAACAGCCTGCCGCTCGCGGCTGGACAGAACTACTATCTCCGCGCGCGCGCCCGGTGCTCCTCTCCGGCCACCCAATCCGGATGGACCGCGTCAGCCGTAATGACGGTCTATCCGGTGCTCGGAACCGACCTGGTCACGAGCACGGTCACCAATGCGATCCTCGCCGCTGATTCCGTCGCATACGACAAGATCATTGACGGCGCAGTCCGCGTGAACAAGCTCTCCGTGCTCGCGCAGAACTACGTCAACAATCCGACGTTCACCGGCAACATCCGCGGCTGGGGGAACATACTTGAGGACGGAAGCGGGACGGCCGTCGCCGCTTCGTACAACGGCACTGAGACGGCACTCGCGATAACTTCGGCATTGAATCACGGAGTCCGGTCGATAGGGTTCGCGGTTGATCATTCCAAGATCTACAGAGTCGAGCTACAGGTTAAAAAGAGCGCGGTGACAGGTCAAATCTATGTCGGTATCGCGGCGTCTCCGAACGCGATTGCAGGGTATGACGGGACGGGTTATGCGGCCGGCGACTCGAACATCAATCCGCTTGTCGATGGGGCGTCGAGGTCATGGGGTACTCCGACAGCTAACTGGTACGCCTACATATGCACCTCCGGAGCCTCCCCGACCACCTACACGACAATCACCTTCTATGTTGCCGGCGCCCTCCGCGGGGTGAACGATATCCCGAAAGTTGTTTCCCCGGCCTCATGCTGCGGGCTTGTGTCCACGGCGAAATATTTCGCCGTCCGGGTCTTGAATTGGTCGAACAGCGTATCGACAGTCGTCTACGTCAAGAACATCTCGGTCTCCGAAGTCGGGGCCGGGACCCTTGTCGCGCAGAATATATATACGACATCCCTTTCCGCGATCACGGCGAACCTCGGGACGATCACGGCGGGAAGCCTCCGGTCCTACGACTACAGCGCCGGAGTCGACGGATTCATTGTCGACCTCGACAACGGAAAGATTACCCAGGGCGCGGGCGTCCACGGGGGCGCCACCACCGGATTCTACCTCGACTCGGACGGAAACTTTTCGCTGAAGAATGTCCTCACTTTTACGGCATCAACAAGTACGCTCTCTTTGACGGGAATATTCAAGCTGTCGGGGACCGGTTATTTCGAAAGCTCCGACGGGAAAATCCGGATCATGCCGGACGCTGACGGCCCCGATGACGGATTTGTTCTTGGATCGCGCTCATACTCCTCGGCGCCGCAGAATGGTGATTCACGGTTTTCCATCGGATTCACCGGTGTGGGATCCTACACCATGGGCCAGTTGCTTTACCGGACGTACAACTCGACGGCCGAAAACTGGACGGCCAACGCCTATGCATTAACCGAGGGCTGGACGGATCCGACTACGGCCATCATTGTGAGCAAGGCAATTTACGGGTCTTATTATGCTGGAGTATCTTCAGCGGTAAGTACCACTCCCTACTCCGTTTTCACGGTTCGGGACTGGTCCAATGGCTACTCTTCCGCCGGCGTATACGCCGAAGCCTCGACATATACACCGTCGATGCGTCCGTCGAGCAACGGGTCGGTCCGTCTTGGGACGTCGTCGATCCGGTGGGGCGGCGCATATTTAACAACGATCGACGCCGCGGGCCACGTCTATCCCTCAGCCAACTCCACCTACACCTGCGGGACCTCGTCGCTCCGCTGGTCCAACACGTACACTGTCCTTCTCAACGCCTCCGGCCTCGCGACGATGGCCGCGATCTCCGCCGCGGGGGACGTCTACCCGTCCACTGATTCAACACGATCGCTGGGCACCTCGTCGCTCCGCTGGGCGAACGGGCACTTCGATGCCCTGACCCTCCTTGATGGAGGACGGCTCAACCAGCTATCAAGTTGGACATCTTTTACGATGTCAATTACTGCTACCGTAACTTCTCCATCGAAAGGCGGCGGGGTGGTAGAACGTGGATATTATAGACGTGAGGGAGATTGTCTTCACATAATATGGAAATACAAACAAACTTCCGCTGGAAGTAGCGGGGCTGGCAGTTATTACTTTAATGTTCCGGGTGGATACTCTATAAATACGAGCATATCAGGGATGCTCAGTCCTACCGCTCTCGGGGCATCTGTAATACTCGACTTCGACCTTAGTCATGTTGTTGGTAGAGGGCAGGCACATCTGCCAAATATAAATCAAACCATATTAAGCGTACATGTGTATGACAGCACGAAACTGTATATGACGGGAATAGCAACGTCTACAAATACAATTTCTGCCGCAACTTATGCCCTCGGTAATTCGGCTCTTGAATACTATATGGATTGCTTATTGCCAATTTCGGGATGGTAGAAAAGGAGTGAACATGAAACTGCACGAAGTGAATTCGACATTCATCGCGATCAAGAGCGTCATCAAGGAGCAGCGAAACATGCGTGCGTCCTTCGGCTTCCGCCTCGAAAGATCGGCCGCAAAGCTCGAATCCGACGCTGTCGCTTTCGAGAAAAAAATCAGCGAGGTGACAAGGAAGTACGGGCTGGACGAGCGGATTGACATCGATCCGCAGGGGAATGAAACCCGGACCAGGACACCCGAGGGCGAGATGTGGATCCCACCGGAGTACCGCGAGAAATTCCAGAAAGAGATGGAAGAGCTGCGGGAGACGGAGATCGACGTGTCCGTCGCCACTTACACCGAGGCGGAACTCGATCAGCTCCAGATCCCCGGGGAATACATCAAGCCGATGATGCAACTTCTTAGCTCCGGGCAACCGGAAGCCGGGAAGAAACGAGGGAGGAAGTAGATGGGACTCAACGGCAAGATCAGTACGCCGCCAGGCTTTGTCGCAAAATACAGCCACATCCGCGGCCTCGTCGGAAACAAGGGGGACAAGCTCATCCTGAAGATGTCCGACTATTACGACCAGATAAAACGCCTTGACGGCTCCCCTCCTATCGAGCCCGGGAACGTGATTTCGATCCCTTGGGAGAAATGGAAACACCTGTACCCGGAGCTCTACGCCCTCGCCCGTACGGATGAGCGGTATGCGGGGACCGGAGACGTGCTCGAGGAGGCGCCGGCCGAAGTTCCGCCGGATGAACCTCATGAACCATGAAAGCGGCACAACGGAAGGGTACGCCCATGCCGCCTGAACAGGTCTGCGCCGCCCACGGGATCCTGTACGACCTCGTCGTCCACCTCCGGGAAAACCAAAGCCAACTGTACGACCTCGCATGGGAATCAGCTAAGCGGACGGCCGGAATTACCACGGAGGTGGAAACTCTCTCCGAGGCGACGAAGGCAGGGTTTGCGGCGGTGAGCAAGCGGCAGGACGCGTCCGACGCGGCGCTCGCGGAAGGGTTCGCGGAAATGAGGAAGCTCATCGCCACGAAGAACCGGAGGCGGTGGTCCCCTGCCCAGATCGTCGCGCTCATAACCGCCGTGGTCGGCCCGACCGGAATAGCGGCTTACGTGTTTTGGAGGTAGTCATGAAACGATCGGCACTCAGGTTTCTGCAACGATTCTGGCCCTGCGCCGCGGGGGCAGTAATCGCCAACTCGATCGCCCTGTCCTGGATGGGCGAACCATCCCGGGTCTCGGCGTGGATCGGGATGCTTCCGCTCATCTCCGGCGTCATCACCCTGCTCGGCGTTGCCGCCGGAGGGGGGCCGCTGGTCGCCGACCAGATCAAGGCCAAAGCCGGTGTCCTCGGGGCAAGCGAATGAGCCGCATATCAGCCCTCATCATCCGCCGTCGCGAATCGATGGACTATCTCCGTGATCTGAAAGGTCCTCGCTCCTGGGGCAACAACGACAGGAATAATATGCTCGACCTTTTCCTCGTCTTCTCGGGCGGCGCCGAGCTGTACCGTTGCCCGGTCCAGACGGTGGCAAACCATCCGGAGGCGCGGGAACGGGATACCATCGCGCCGGGGCGGTTCGGCCTCCGTCTCGGCGTGGATCCGCGTCTGTTCTCCGGCCGGATAAACGGGATCGTCGGGGCCTATGATCTGGAAGGCGACTGGACCGACTACGCATCCGTCCAGCCTGACGACCTCGCGCGCTGGCTCCAGCACGACACACGGCTCCCGAAAGCGAAGCCGAGCGATCCCGACGTCATAGTGACGACGCGCGTCGCCTGGTCCGCAGGATGCATTGTGCATCATCCGGACGACCTCGCGCGGGTGAACGAGATATTTAACGCAGCGGGAAAACGGGCCGGGGATGTGATCCCGTGCGAGCTAGTGGTCGTATGATATGCAGATCCGCACGGTTATCGCCTTGCTTGGCGCTCTTGCTATCCTTGTCCTCGGTATCATCCTGGGCCGAGCCTCCCGCGGAGCGGATGTACGCGATCAGCGAGGGAGAGCTGAGCAGGCTCTTGTCGATCTCGATCTCGCTCGATCAGGTCAACGCGACGCTATCGAGCGAGCGGGAATCCTGGAAGCAGACCTCGGCCGAGCTCGTCGGATCGCTGGAGAGTTCGAAGAACGAAGTCGCGTGGCTGAGGGGCGAGCTCGCGCCGCTGATGACCGAGCTGCCCGCGCTGAGGGAGACCTCGGCCGCGCTCTCGCTATCGCTCGCGACCTCGGAAGCATCGACGGCGTCCTGGAGGACGCAGGCGGAAGTGTCGGAGAAGCAGCTCGAAGCCTCCGCAAAATCCATGATGCAGTACGCGGGCGACCTCTCACGGGCGGAGCAGTTGATGGACCGATGGAGATTGACGGCGTTGATCCTAGCGGGACTTGGCGCGCTGAAATTGGCGGCGGAATTCTTGATGTGACGGACCTGGACGACTCCGGGGACTGAAAAACGTGCAGAGAATATTCTGCAAAACGGCACGGATTTATTCCGTGATATGCCACGCCCCGAGGTCGGAGCGCTCGACCGGAAATCCAAGCTCCTGGACGTGCTTGATGATCCGCGACGCCTGACGCGGAGAGACTCCCAGGATAGCCGCGAGTTCTCCCCGCGTATGCCATCCAGTCGTCAACAGCTCGATGGACCGCTCCCAACGATCCACCGAAGAGAACAGCATTTTCCCCGGCATCAGTCCTCTGCCTCCCCCGGCCCCTGCTTCTCCCACCACTCCTCTAATCCAATCATCAACACTTGTATATGAAATGATGCAGTATTCCAGCCCATCCCGTGCCAATCTGGCAACAAACCGCAACGGAATGGTAATAAACACCCATCCAGTCCGGTGATGATACCTATTGCCGCTATTCGAGGCCCCCGGAAGACTGGACAAGTCTTCCGGGGGCTTTTTTATCGTTCCCGAAACAGGCGCGCGAGCTGAAAATCCCTTCGCATGTCTTCGTCCGCCGTGGTACGATGGCAGGATGGATAACACGAACGTGGCCGATGCCGGGAGCCCCGGAGCGCGGGCAGCCCGGACGGCGGATCTGGCCCGCCGCCTGGAAGAAGCCGCTTCTGCCGCCTTCGTCGGTTCCCGGCGGTCGGTGCGGCTCGCCGTCCTTGCCTTGCTGGGTGGGCTCCACTCCCTCGTGGAAGATATTCCGGGCGTCGGAAAGACGACGCTGGCCCTGGCGTTGGCCAAAGCCGCGGGACTCAGCTTCTCCCGCATCCAATTCACCCCCGACCTGCTGCCCGGCGACGTGCTGGGCATGAACGTCTGGGACTCCGCCGCGCGCGAGTTCGTATTCAAACCGGGACCGATCAACGCCAATTTCGTCCTGGCCGACGAGATGAACCGCGCCTCGCCGCGGACCCAGGCCGCTTTCCTGGAAGCCATGCAGGAGGGCGGGACGACGGTCGACGGCCGTACCGTTTCCCTCCCGTCGCCCTTTTTCCTCTTGGCGACCCAGAATCCCCAGGGTTTCGGCGGGACCTTTCCCCTGCCCGAGGCGGAGCTCGATCGATTCGGACTCTCCTTCTCCTTGGGCTATCCTTCCGGGGACGACGAGTCGGAGATACTCAGGAGGTGGAAGGAGGATGGTCCCCTCTCGTCCGTCCTCCAGGTCGCCCGGGCCGAAGACCTGGCGGAAGCTCGGCAAACGATCGCTTCGGTGGCGGTCTCGGCCGAACTCCGCGACTATATCGTGCGAATCGTACGAGCGACGCGCGGCAACTCGGACATCAGGCTCGGCGCGAGTCCGCGGGCGGCAGTCTCGCTGCAGCACGCGGCGAGGGCCGTAGCGGCTTCCCTCGGCCGGAGTTTCGCGATTCCGGAGGACGTGGAATTCGTGGCGCCCGCGGCGCTCGCCCATCGGGTGTTCCTGTCCTCCAGGGCGCGACTGTCCGGTTCGGACGCCGTCGCGCTTATCGCCGCCCTCACGTCGGAGACGGCGAAGCCGACGGGGCTGTAGCGTGCGCGTCCGCGTCATGCCCGCGCGCCTCGTCGCTTTCGTCTCGCTGGCCCTCGTCCTTGATTCTTTGAGGGATCTCGCGGGTCCGGTTTCCCGGGCGGTATCCGTCATTCCTTTGATTTTCGCGGTCTCATGTCTTTTCCAGCTCTTCGCGACCTGGGCGGCCTTCGGCTTCCACCAGGAATTTTCGACCGACCATCCTGCCAAGGGCGATGTGCTTTCGTACCGCATCGTCCTCCATAACGGGTTGCCTTTCCCCGCTTCCATAGGGCTTTGCCTCTTCCACTCCGCCAGTCCGCTCGCGCGGGTGTTCGTACCCCTGCCCTTGGCCCTCGGGGCGAAGGAGGGTCTGGGACGCAAGATGGAAATCGCGTGTCCCTACCGCGGCGTCTATTCCTTCGGCGCTTCCTCCTTCGCTTTCTGGGATCCTTTCAGGATAGTGGAGATCGAACACCGGATAGAAGCCCACGTATTTCACGTATATCCGGAACTCGTCCGCATCGGGCCGGTGCTGGATGCCCTGGCGGAAGGCTCCGGCGGCCAGGCTTCGGGATCGGCTTCGGCCGATCCCACGGTGTTCGAGTCCCTCGCGCCCATTCAGGACGGGAGGGGAGGGTTCCGCATCGCATGGAAGCGCTGGGCTTCCACCGGTATCCCCTGCGCCTTCGTTCCGGGACGTTCCGCCGCCTTCGGCCTCCGACTTGTCCTGGACCTGCGCCCCGGCGGGGCTGCGGGCGAGGAGGCTCTGGCGGCCGAGGATCTCGCCGTCACCGCCGCCTATTCCCTGCTCGCCAGGGCGGCGGGCGTCGGCATCCCCGCCGAATTCGTGCTCGGGGGGGACGAGGAAGGGATCGAAGTCAGCGACGAAGCCGGCTTCCGGGCGGTTTATGAGCGCTCCACGAGCGTGCTGTTCAATGACGACCGCTTTCCCGTTTCCGCCTTCTCCGGGGACCGCTCCGCGATCCTCGTCAGCGCCGTCCCCATCGCGGAAGCGAGGGGCGGACTTTCCCTGTACGATGCGCTGGAGGAAGCCCTTTCCCGATCCCGTCCGGTGCGCCTCATAGCGGCTCCCTCGCCGCTGGCGGCCGATCGGGAAAAGCGGTATGCGCTGGCCGCCGCCGAACGGCTCGGCGGCGACGACCGTTTTCCGGCGATCACCGCCCTGGACCCCCGTCGGGGACCGGAGGACCTGATCCGTGCGTTCTCGGGCTAACCGTGCGCGGGGCGTCATAACCCTGGCCGCCGCATTGACCTTCGCCGCTCTCCCGCCGGCCTTGATGGCCCTCATCCTGAAAGCCGAAGGCCCCCTCGGTTTTTCGATCGCTTTCCAGCTCCTTTCCGCCTTCGGCTTGTTTTATGCGGCAAGGGTCGATTCCGGCTTCCTCGGAGGAGGCTTGGGACGATCGGCGCGTCTGGCGATAGCGCTCGTCCCCTGCTCGGTCGCCGCGCTCCTTGCGCTCGTCCAGCTCAACGTCGCCCAGCGTTCCCTGGCGGAAGCCTGGCTCGCCCTCGCGAGGGAGGGGAGGGCCTTCGGCTTCTTCTCCTTCTTCGCGACCGAGCTGTACGCGTTGTTCTGCCTCGGGGCCTCCGCACTCCTGGCGAGCCGGGGCGTGGCCGCCGGTTCCGTCGCGCTCGCTTCCGCGACCATCCTTTCGTACGGCGTCGTGGCGGGCCGAGGGGAGGCGCTCGCGGTTTCGGCCCTGCTCACCCTTTCCTTGCCCGTATTCCTGCCGGAAGGAACGGCTATCGTCGCAAGGCTCCGTATCCGTGCCGCCGCCTTGCCCGCGCTCGCCGCCGTCGTCCTCTCCGCGCCCTTGGCCTTCATCGGTCCCGGGAGCGACTCCGGCCCGCTCCTGCGGCCCCTCGATCTGCGTCCGCTCGCTCTGCGCCTCGCGCCCGCCTTTCCCCTCCTGCTGGACGTCCCCGGCTACGGCTGGGGCATCGGGGCGGAACGCCTGGAACGGAACATCTATCTTTCCGACGGCGTCCTTTTCGATGCGGAGGGAGACGGACCGCGGATTCGCTACCTGGCGTCGGCCACCTTCGGACTGTGGACCGGATCGGGGTGGCGTGAGACCGACGAGGAGGGGACGGAGCTGCCTCTGTACGTTTCCGCGGGAGCGGAAGCGGGTGCGGAAGCGCGCGGTGAAGGAATCCTGCGCCTCGTTCTACGCGGGGATTTCTACAGCCGCGTTCCGTTGGAACAAGATACGGTCGCGGTCCAGCTCTCCCGGGCGGCGGACGGGGCCGAAGCCTCCCGGGAACGCGGCCTCCGTTTTCCCCGGAGCGCGGAGCGCGGGCTCGTCGCGGACCTCATTCCCGGAAAGGCGAATTTCGGGGCCGGGCCGGAAGCTCCTCCGCCGCCGGTATACCTTGAAACCGGCTCGGAGCCGTCCGCGCGTCTGGTCGAGCTGGCGGAAAAACTCCGGGAAAAGGCCGAAGCCGCCGGATCGCCCCGGGATGCCCCTGTTTCCAGCGAGCTTCGGGACCTCGCGTTCGCCGGGGCAGCGCTCGATTACCTGAGTGACGGTTTCGTCTATTCGCTTCGGACGGGTTCTCCCTTTTCGGGCGAATACTCCCTCGATAGTTTCCTCTTCGAAGATAAAAGCGGATTCTGCGTACACTTCGCGAGCGCCTTCGTGCTCCTGTGCCGAAGCGCGGGCATTCCCGCGCGACTCGTGGAAGGCTTCAGGCTGACCCTGGACGAGGCGGGTCGGGGAAAAGTGCGGGGCGTGGATTCGCACGCCTGGGCGGAAGCCTGGATCGGCGGCCGATGGACGAGATGGGAGCCGACTCCGCCTTTCGCCTCCGAGGACCCCTTCTCCTTCGTGCGCTCCGGGGACAGGGAAAGCGGGCGGCAGCTTCGCGCGGTGTTCGGGATGGAGGGGACCGGACGGAAGGAAGTCCCCGGCGCATCCGGAGCGCCCCTGAAGAGCGTCTTCCTGCCTCCCGTCGTGGGGGCGGCGCTGGTCTGTTTGGCGGTTTTCCTCATCGCGCCGTTGATCAAGGCCGCCCGCGATCCGGGATTCCGCCTGCGCAGGCGCGCCGCCAGGCTGGTCCGCCGTTGCCGCTCCCGTGGGCTGCGGGGTCCTGAAACCATCGGCTGGTCGGCCTGGGCGCGGGAGGCTGTCGCATTCGAGCCTTCCGCCGCCGTCACGGCGGAAGCCATGCTTTCGCTGGCATTCGACCGGAACGATTGATCCTGGAGCGGGGCGGCGAAGCCCGGCTCGCCGCGGACTAGCCCGGCTCGCCGCGAACGCGGGCGTCCTTGCCGAGGCTCCGGGCGAAGGCCGCGAGCCGACCGGCGTCCTCCGGGGAACCCGCAGGAGCGGAGTCCCAGAGCGGATCGAGACAGCCTCCCGGCCTGAAGGGCGAAAAGTACCAGGGACTCCCGTCTACCAACGGCGCGAGGGCTTCGATATCGGATGCGGCAAAGAAGCCGCTGCCGAAGGCGAGGCTCCTGAACTCATGCTCCGCGCCGGAGGCGGCCAGCAGGGCGGCCGAGCGGCCGAGCTCCCGGCCGGTTTCCCCGACCGCAGCAGCACTCCCAAGACCTCCGACGGGAAAAAGCTCCCCGTAGCGGCGGGGCGCGAGCTTGAGGTCAAGCGCGACGTAGTCCGGGCGCGTAGAACCGTCGGAAAGGAGAGATTCCAGGGCAGCGGGGGAGGTTCCGTTCGTATCGAGCTTGACGCGCAGGCCCGCCTCCCTGACCCTTCGTATGGAATCGCCGAGTTCGCGGCGCAGCAGGGGCTCGCCGCCCGAGAATACCACGCCGCCGATCAGGAAGCGTCTGCGTTCTATCAATTCCAGGGCCGAGCCGAGGTCGACGAGGTCGCTTTCCCCCGGTTTTTCCCGTTCACCTGCGGGGCGGGGCTCGACCAGGGGAGAGTTGTGGCACCAAGGACAGCGAAGGTTGCAACCGGGAAAAAACACGACGGCCGCGACCCTGCCGGGGTAATCGACGAGGCTCGTTTTCCTGAGCGCGACGCGGAGCACGGGCTACATGGACGCGGCAGCCGGAAGCCCGCCGCTTGCGAAGGCGGCGATGGATCGGGCGTCGCGCGCGCGGCCGAGTTCCCGGCCGTCCGCGGAAAAAAGCACGGCGGTCGGAGTGGACAGGACCTGCATGCGCTCGGCGGTTTCGCGTCCCGCCGCCTGGTCCGCGTCGACGAGTTCCACCGGTATGCCGAGCCTTGCCGCGGCGGCCTTGGCTCCGGGACAAGCGGGACAGGAATCGCGCACGAACAGGAGGATGCGGCTGGCCCCGTCGGCGCCGCTGGCGGGACCGCGGACGGCGAAATGGGCCGTATTCCGGAATGAGTCCGCCGAATATAGGCGGCGCTCGGCGAATTCTTCCTTCTTGCCCCGGTTCCAGTTGCGGACCGAACGGTAGTAGCCGACTATCCGGCTGTAGACTTCCGAGGGCGTCCCTTCCGCCCGGGAGAGTTCCTCCCGGGCCGCGGCGAGTTCGGCTTCGATCTGTTCTATGCTTCTGGACATTATGGCTTCCATTTTTTCCTCCATTTTATCAGACGGCGAGCGCCGCTTCCCTTTCGGTTTCCAGCTCGGCTATCCTGCGGAGAATGGCCTCTTCCTTCTCGCGCTTGCACCTGGGGCAGGCGAAATGCTCCCCGCTCAGGTAACCGTGTACCGGGCAGACGGAGAAAATCGGAGAGATCGTGAAGTAGGGGATGCGGTAGTTGTGCGCGATCGCCTTCACGAGGTCGCGGCAGGCCCTCCAGTCGTCGATGGCTTCCCCGAGGAAGGAATGGAAAACCGTCCCTCCCGTGTACGCCGTCTGCAGTTCCTGCTGGAGGTCTAGGGCGTCGAAGATGTCGGCGGTAAGGCCGACCGGCAACTGGGTTGAGTTCGTATAGTACGGCTCCTCGCCGCCCGAGGTCACGATGTCGGTCCATCGCTTGCGGTCATGCTTGGCCAGGCGGTAGGAGGTGGATTCGGCGGGGGTAGCCTCCAGATTGAAGAGTTCCCCCGTCTCTTCCTGGTAATCCGCGAGCCGTTTGCGCATGAAGGCCAGGGTTTTCAGCGCGAAAGCCCGTCCATCCGTGGTCTCGATGCCCGCTCCCTTCCCCAGGAAGTTGAGCAGGCACTCGTGCATTCCGACCAGGCCGATGGTGTTGAAGTGGTTGTCCAGGTTCCTGAGGTAGCGCCTGGTATATGGGAACAGTCCGCCCTCCAAAAGGCGCGCGACTACCTTCCTCTTGATCAGGAGGCTATCCTTGGCCAGATCCATGAGCCTTCCGAGCCGTCCGTAGAAGTCTTTTTCGTCCGAGGCGAGGTAGCCGATCCGCGGGAGGTTGACCGTAACGACGCCGACGGAGCCCGTGAGTTCGTCCGAGCCGAACAGGCCGCCGCCGCGCTTGCGCAGCTCCCGTTTATCCAGCTGGAGCCTGCAGCACATCGAGCGTACGTCGCCCGGATCCAGGTCGGAGTTGACGAAGTTCTGGAAATAGGGCGTGCCGTAGCGCGCTGTCATCTCGAAGAGCATGCGCGCGTTGTCGCCTTCCCAGTCGAAGTCGGAGGTTATATTGTAGGTCGGAATGGGGTACTGGAAGCCCCGGCCTTCGGCGTCGCCCTCCAGCATGAGCTCCAGGAAGGCGCGGTTGATCCGGTCCATCTCCGGCTTGCACTCGCCGTAGGTGAAGTCCTGCTCGACGCCGCCCACGACGGCTTTCTGGTCCTTGAGGTCGGCCGGCGGCGTCCAATCCAGTGTGATGTTGGTGAAGGGTGCCTGGCAGCCCCAACGGCTGGGGGTATTGACGCCGAAGACGAAACTCTGCAGGCACTGCTTGATCTCGCCGTCGGAAAGCGAGTCCGCCTTGACGAACGGCGCGGTATAGGTGTCGAAGGAGCTGAAAGCCTGGGCGCCGGCCCATTCGTTCTGCAGGCAGCCGAGGAAGTTGACTGCCTGCTGCATGAGGGTGGAGAGGTGCCTGGCGGGCTTGGAGCTGATTTTATCCGGAACGCCGCCCAGTCCCTCCTTGATGAGCTGCCGCAGGGACCAGCCCGCGCAGTAGCCCGAGAACATTGAAAGGTCGTGGATGTGGAAATCGGCGTTCCGGTGCGCGTCGGCGACCGCTTCCGGATAGATGTTCTTCAGCCAGTAATTGGCGGTGACCGAGCCGGAATTGTGGAGTATGAGACCGCCCAGGGAAAAATTGACGTTCGCGTTCTCGTTGACCCGCCAGTCGGAACGGCGGAGGTACCCGTCCATGGTGGCGTCGATGTCCAGCATGAGCTTGCGGGCGTCCCGTATCGCCTCATGGCGGGCGCGGTAAAGGATGTACGCCTTGGCGACGGCCGTTTCCCTCGCTTCGATCAGGACGGTCTCCACAAGATCCTGGATTTCCTCTATCGCGGGGATCGAATTGGGATGCCGCTTCGCCATGAGCAGGGCGATCTTTTCCTGGACCCAGTCGGCAAGTTCCGCCGCCTTGCCCCGGCCGTCGGACGTCGCTTCAGCCGCTCCCGCGGCGGCGAAGGCTTTCGCTATCGCCGTTTCTATCTTGTTACGGTCGAAGCGGGCAACTTCGCCCGAGCGTTTGACCACCGAACGCAGACCGGCGTCCGCAACCCGGGACGACCCGTCCGCGAGCAATCCCTTCCATTCGGGGAAAATATCCTGGCTCACTCGTCCTCCTCCAATTTTTTGATTTCCTGTATGAATTCGTCCATGTCCTCGAAGTGCCGGTATACGGAGGCGAAGCGTATGTACGCCACCTTGTCCACCTCCCCGAGCTTGCGCAGCACGAGCTCGCCGATGTCGCTGGACGCGATCTCGTGGTTCGTTTTTCCCTGCATGACCGAGGCGTCCTCGATCTCGTTCACGATATTCTCTATGCTCATCTGGGAAACGGGACGCTTTTCCAGCGCGCGCTGAACGCCTCTCTCTATCTTGGCCCGGTCGAAAGGATCGCGGCGTCCGTCCCGTTTGATCACCATGAACTGCTTGTCTTCGATGCGCTCGTAGCTGGTGAAGCGGTAGCCGCAATCGTTGCACTCGCGGCGGCGGCGTATCGATTCCCCGTTGGCCAGGGTCCGCGATTCGATCACCTTGTCGTCGAAATTACCGCAATGGGGGCAGCGCACTCTTTCCTCCGGAACTCGGGTTGCAGGGTCTTCGGCAGCTGAACGTTCATATATAGCGCCCCATATATGGGGCTCGAAATGGGACCGAAGACATATTATCACGCTATGGATTGGGTCGCAAGAGCGGAATGGCGAAAAAGAAGGAATCCAGTAGCCGGAATCCAGTAGCCGGTAGCTCCCCGACCGCCAAGTCTTCTCTTCATACCGGCTGCCGGCTGGCACTTTTCCTCCCCACCTCCGCCTCGCTTTCCTTTTTGCCGAATCGTTGGTATCATGACGCTGTATGACTGCCGGTTACGGAGGCGAGCGATCAAAATAGGAATCGATACTTTCGCCTGCGACGGCGGCAAATCCGGCATAGGCGTGTACTTGCACCAGTTGCTCAAGCGCCATCCCCGTTCCGGCGACCGCCTGGAGCTGTTCGGCTGGGAATTCGACCGCTTCGCGTTCGCGGAGTCGGCCGAGGACCTGGAGTTCATCGGACAGGGCGCGAGGACCGGTACCTTCGCCAATTCGCTTTGGCACATGGTTTCGTACCCGGAATTCGCACGCACGCAGGGCTACGCGGTCTGCTTCTTTCCCGCCGCCAACAAGCGCATTCCGCGCCGCTCGCCCTGCCCGACGGTGGGCACCGTCCATGACCTCGCCGCGTACCGCGGTCCGCGCAGCAACCGCGAGCACCTGGGCGCCATCCTGCGCATGCTGCTTCCCGATTCGTTGCGTAACCTGGACCGCGTCATCGCGGTGAGCGAGTGGGTGAAGGGCGAACTCGTCGAGGTGGCGAAGGTGGAAGAGTCCAGGATCGAAGTTATCCCGGACGGGGTCGATCTGGATGCCTTCCATCCCCGGCCGAGGAACGAAGAAAGCGCAGTCCTGATCCAGCCCTTCTCGTTCAGGCGGCCCTACATCCTGTACGTTTCCCGTATCGACCATCCGGTGAAGAACCATGCGGGCCTCATCGAAGCCTTCGGCATCTTCAAGGCCAGGACCAAACATCCCCACCGCCTCGTTCTCGCGGGGGCGGACCGGAAGGGTTCGGAGGCCGTGAAGCGGCTGGCCGCGAAGTCGCCCTACCGGAACGACATCTTCTTCACCGGCCATTTCCCTTTGAAGAACCTTCCCGAGCTGTACGCCGGCGCGGATCTCGTGGTGGTCCCTTCCCGCTACGAAGGCTTCGGCATGGGAGCCCTGGAGGCCATGGCCTCCGGCGTTCCGGTCGCCTGCGCGCGGGCCGCGTCGTTGCCGGAGGTCGCCGACCAGGCGGCCCTGTATTTCGAGAGCGGCGACAGCGAGGACATGGCGGACAGGATGGTGACCCTCACCACGGACAGGGAAACCTACAAGGAATGCAGACGGCGCGGGCTGGAGCGGGCCCAGACTTTTTCATGGGACAAAACCGCCGAGCGGACTTTCAGGATCCTGCGCGACGCTTCGGGGAAGTAGTTTTCGGGGGAGCAGGCTTCAACGGAGCAGGCTTCGGGACCGTTTCCTTCCTTCGGACCTCGTCACCGAACAGGAAACCGAGCGCCTCTTCGGCGGTTTCTGCGAATTCCACGCGGAGAGCTCCCGCCAGATCCTCGGATAGCTCGGAAACTTCGTCGGCGTTCGCCCGCGGAATGATCACGGTGTCCATGCCGATGCGTATGGCGGCCAGCAGCTTTTCCTTCAGGCCGCCGATCGCGAGCACGCGGCCGGTGAGGGTCAGTTCGCCTGTCATTGCCGTCCGGGGCCGGGGGGCCGTCTTGCAAAGCGCCGAAAGCAGGGAGGCCGCCAACGTGATGCCGGCGGAAGGGCCGTCCTTTGGGATGGCGCCTTCCGGCACATGGACGTGGAAATCGGATTTCGCGATCTCGTCGATCTTGAAGGCGTAACGGGGAGCGACGCTCCTCAGCCAGGAAAGCGCGGTGCGCGCGCTTTCCTTCATCACATCGCCCAAGTTCCCCGTCAGGATGAGTTCGCCGGTGCCGTCGAAGCGCACCGATTCCACGGGAAGCACCGTTCCGCCCGTTTCCGTCCACGCCAGGCCGTATGCGACCCCGATGCGCTTCTCGGCAAGGACGACGTCGCCCCGGTGGGTCTTCCTGCCGAGAAGTTTCTCCAGGTCCTTGGGCGCGACGCTCTTCCGGAACGATTCCAGCGGCTTCACCGGTTCCACCGGCTTCACCTGTTCCACAGGCTTCACCTGTTCCACAGGCTTCACCTGTTCCAGCGGCTTTACCTGTTCCACCGGCTCCAGCGGCGCGTCTTCCGTTCCTTCCGCCGGAGCCGGTCCGTAGCCTTTCAGCACCGCTTCCCGGGCCACCCTGCGAACGCAGCGCGCGATCTCCCGTTCCAGGTTCCTCACGCCGGACTCCATCGTCCAGTACCGGATTATGTCAAGGATCGCCTCGTCCTTGAATATGAGCTTCGCTCCGGAAAGGCCGTTTTCGGCCAGCTGTTTGGGCACGAGGAATTTCTTGGCGATCTGGAGTTTTTCCCTTTCGCCGTAGCCCGGGACCTCGATGATCTCCATGCGGTCCAGAAGGGGGTAGGGAATCGTATGGAGCGAATTCGCCGTGGCTATGAAGAGGACCTTGGACAAATCGTAGGAGACTTCCAGGTAATGGTCCTGGAAGGAGTTGTTCTGCTCGGGGTCCAGGACTTCAAGCAGGGCCGAGGCTGGATCTCCGCGGAAATCGCTGGACAGCTTGTCGATCTCGTCCAGCAGGAATACCGGATTCATGGTCCCCGCCTTCCGCATGGACTGCAGGATCTTTCCCGGGAGAGCCCCGACATAGGTTTTTCGGTGGCCCCGGATCTCGGCCTCGTCGCGCACGCCTCCCAGGGAAACGCGGATGAAACGGCGTCCGAGCGAGCGTGCGACCGAACGTCCCAGACTGGTCTTTCCGGTCCCCGGCGGTCCGACGAAACAGAGGATGGGTCCCTTCACCGTCTCGGTCAGCTGGCGTACGGCGATGAATTCGACGATGCGCTCCTTGGCCTTCCTCATGTCGAAGTGGTCCTCGTCCAGGATGCGCTCGGCCGCGCGGAGGTCGTGCGAATCTTCGGTTTTTTCGCTCCAGGGGAGGTCGGCGATCCATTCCAGGTAGGCGCGGAGCACGCCCGCTTCGGGAGAGAGGGCCTGGAGTTTGCGCATGCGCGCGAGTTCCTTGCGCGTTTTCTGCATCACCTCTTCGCCCGGGTTCTTGTCGGCGATGGACTTCTCGAGTTCCTTGAACTCGTCGACCTCGACGTCCTTGCCCAGCTCCTTGTTTATCTCCTTGAGCTGCTCGTTGAGGATGTACTCCCGCTGGTTCTTGTCCATGCGGGTCTTCACCTTGCCGGAGATTTTCTTCTGGATGCCGATGATCTCGTTTTCTAGTTCCAGAGCCTCCAGCACGGCTGACAGGCGTTCTTTGGCCCCCTCGATCGCGAGGAGCTTGACCTTGCGCTCGAGCTTGACGGCCAGCGCGTTGGATACCAGGTTCGCCAGGCGTTCGCTGCCCTCCGCGCGTTCGGCGGCGGCGAGGGCGTCGGCGTTGACCTTTTTGGACACTTCGGCGTATTGGGCGAAGGATTTCTGCACCGCGCGCGCGAGCGCGGCGATTTCCGGATCCGAATCGTCGCCGCCGCCGCCGAGGGGCACCGCGCGCACCAAGGAGAAATCATCACGCGCAGTGGTCTCGACCGCGCGGGCGCGATATTCGCCTTCCAGCAGGACACGGATGGTGCCGTCAGGAAGCTTGAGCTGCTGGACGAGGCGGGCGACGCAGCCGTCCTGGTAGGTTTCCTCATCCTTGGCGCCGGGTTTGCGGCAGGCGGCGAAAACCCTGCGGTCGCGTTTGAGGGCTTCCTCCACCGCGGATACCGCCTGCTTCTGGGAAACGAAGACCGGAAGCATGGTATGGGGAAAAAGAACGAGCTCCCGCAACGGAAGGAGCGGGAGCTCGTCTGATTTCGGCTTGCTTTTCAGGGCCGAAAGGATGTTCATGCGCTTTTCTGGAGCTGGTGGACTTCCGGTTTTTCAGCCTTCTCTACGACGTCCCGGGTGACCACGACCCGTTTCCGGCCGGCGATGGACGGGATTTCGAACATGATGTCCGTCATCATGCGTTCGACGATGGCGCGCAGTCCGCGGGCACCCGTCTTCTGCTTGATGGCGAGATCGGCGATCGAATCGATGGCATCCTCGGTGAACTCGAGTTCCACCTCGTCTATCGCGAGGGATGCGGTGTACTGCTTCACTATCGCGTTGCGGGGCTCGGTAATGATGCGCTTCAGGTCGTCCCGGGTGAGGTCCTCCAGGCAGACGGTGATCGGCAGGCGCCCGATGAACTCGGGGATCATGCCGAAACGGATCAGGTCGTCCGGATGCATGTTCGAATACAGCTCGTGCAGATCCTTGTTCGACCGGCTCTTCACGTCGGCGCCGAACCCCATGGGATGTTTGGCGATGCGCTGCTCGATGAATTTCTCCAGTCCCACGAAAGCTCCGCCGCAGATGAACAGGATGTTCGTCGTATCGATGCGGATCATTTCCTGGTTCGGGTGTTTCCGTCCGCCCTGGGGCGGCACCGATGCGATCGATCCTTCGATGATCTTGAGCAGGGCCTGCTGGACGCCCTCGCCCGAGACGTCGCGGGTAATCGAAATGTTCTCGCCTTTGCGCGCGATCTTGTCGATCTCGTCGATGTAGACGATGCCGCGCTCGGCCGCGGCGATGTTGCCGCCCGCGTTCTGGATGAGCTTGAGCAGGATGTTTTCAACGTCCTCGCCCACGTAGCCCGCCTCGGTGAGGGTGGTGGCGTCCGCGATGGCGAAGGGAACCTTGAGCTTGCGCGCGAGGGTCTTGGCAAGGAGAGTCTTGCCGGTGCCCGTGGGGCCGATCAGCAGGACGTTCGATTTTTCGATCTCGACGTCGTCGGGGGTCTTTGCGGGGTTCGCTATGCGCTTGTAGTGGTTGTAGACCGCGACCGAAAGGGCCTTCTTGGAGGCGTCCTGGCCGATGATGAACTGGTCAAGATAGTCCTTGATCTCGCGCGGAGTGGGTATGTCTCCCGTGAACTGCGTGGAGAGATCGTGGTCCTCTTCGACGAGGATCTTGCGGCAGACGTCGACGCACTCGTCGCAGATGAAGACGTTCTCCGGACCCGCGATGAGCCTGCGGGCCATGTCGGCGCTCTTTCCGCAGAAGGAGCAGGAACGCTCTACGGTACCGCCGGAATTATTTCGTAGTCGCGCCATCGGTTTTCCTCGTGAGGATGCGATCGACGATGCCGTACTCGACGGCCTCGCCGGCGGACATGTAGAAGTCGCGTTCCATGTCGGCCGCGACCTTGTCCAGGTCCTTGGAAGTGTGACGGGCGAAATACTCGATCGTCATTTTCTTGAGACGGAGGATTTCCTTCGCTTGTATCCCTATATCGCGGGCTTGGCCCTGCGCCCCGCCCCAGGGCTGGTGGATGAGGATGCGCGAGGAAGGCATCGCGTAGCGTTTGTTCGGCGCTCCCGCGGTGAGGATCAAGGCGCCCATGCTGGCCGCTTGGCCGATGCAGTAGGTCTGCACGTCGCATTTGATGTGCTGCATGGTATCGTAGATGGCGAAGCCCGCCGTAACCGACCCGCCGGGCGAGTTCACGTAGAGGTTGATGTCCTTCTCCGGGTCCTGGCTCTCCAGGAAGAGCAGCTGGGCCACCACGAGGTCGGCGGTGATGTCGTTGATTTCGCCGTCGAGGAAGACGATGCGATCCTTCAGGAGCCTGGAGTAGATATCGTAGGCCCGCTCGCCGACGCCCGTCTGTTCGACGACCATCGGCACGAGTCCGTGCATTCGTTCGTTCATCTGTTAAAACTACCCATTATTGGAAACCAGGTCCAGGTATTTCGCCTTCTTGCCCTTCTTGAGCTTGGCTTCGGCGAGAAGGAGATCGAATATCCTGCGTTCCTTGAGGTCGTCCCGAAGGTAGTCCTTCATGTCCTCGCGCTCGTAATGCTTTTTCACTTCATCGACGCTGACGCTCATCGAGGCGGCCATGGCCTCGAATTCTTTCTCCAGTTCCCCGTCGCCGATCTCGACGGCGAGATCCTTGCCTATCCTCTCGACCACGAAGCGGGCTTTCAGGGCCTTCCCGACATCGGGTCGCCATTCGGCCATGAGGCCGTCGAAGGTTTTGCCCGAGGATTCCACGATGCCGAGCAACTGCTCGGGGCTCGCGTTGAACCGGCGGGCGAGGGTCCTCCAACGGGACTCCAGCTCTATGCGGATCATGGATTCCGGAAGCTCGACGACGGTGGTCTCCAGCACTTTCTCAAGGAGGGCGTTGACCTTGATTTCCCGGAGCTTGGCGTCCAGGTTCTTCTCGAGGCCGGCCTTCAGGTCCGCCTTGAGGTCGGCGAGGGTTTTGTATTTTTCGCTTACGTCCTGGGCAAGGTCGTCGTCGAGGGCCGGAAGCTTCTTTTCCTTGACGGCCGTTACGGTCACGCGGAGCTTTTTGTTCTTGCCGGCCAGGTCGGCGTCGGCGAAATCCGCCGGATAGGATTTTTCGATGTCCTTGGACTGGTCCTTCTTCATGCCGACGACCTCGTCGTCGATCTTGTACACGTTCAGTCCGGTTCCGACGGTGAAGACGAAATCCTGCCGCTCCGTGCCGGGGATGACCAGGGCTCCCTCGTCGAGCTCGCAGTAGTTGACGGTGACGACGTCGTTCTTGGCGACCTTCGCTCCGTCGTTCTTGTCCATCACCACCGCATTGCGGTCGCGGACCTGCTCCAGCTCGCGGTCCAGGTCGGCGTCTTCGACGGAGACGACGGGCGCCTCAATCTCCAGACCCTTCCATGTCCCAACCTTCACTTCGGGGAACACGTCGTAGCTGACGGAGAAGACGAGGTCCTTGGAGAAGTCCAGGACCGGCTCGTCCTTGACGGAGGGGGTCGAATAGGGGAGGGGCTTCTCTTCGAGAGTCTCGAAGACTTCTTGCAGCGAGTTCTCCATGACGCGGCCGAGCACTTCCCCTTTCAGGGATTCGCCGAACTTGCGTTCGAGGACTTCGCGCGGCACCATGCCCTTGCGGAAGCCTTTGATCTGAATGCTTTTCGCGTAGGACTTGATCATTTCGTCGTACTGGGCGCGGACATCGTCCTTTCCGACGGTGACGGTCAGCATGACCGACGAATGTTCGAGACGGGCTATTTCCTTGGATAAAACCACTTCTGTTCCTCTTCTCGTTGTGGACGCGTTATGCGCGTCCCAGGATTAGGCCGACCGGCGGGTGGAACCCCGCCGGACTCGGCGGACGATACAAAAAAAGCGATCCGCTCATCGGATCGCTTTCCGCCTGAGAGCGGGAAACGGGAGTCGGACCCGCGACATCCACCTTGGCAAGGTGGCGCTCTACCACTGAGCTATTCCCGCATTCATGTCGACCCTTCACTCCGCCTATCGGCATGCGAGAGAAGGGACTTGAACCCTTACGCCTGCGGCACCAGATCCTAAGTCTGGCGTGTCTACCAATTTCACCACTCTCGCTCGGCGTCGGACGACTGCCGGAGTGTAGCGGAAAAACCCGGATGCTGTCAACGCATCCACGGGCCGCCGCGCGGGCCGCGCTCGCTCCACGGCTCCGGAGGGCAGGCCGTCCGGGCAAAAAAAGCGTCCGGAATACCGGACGCAAAAAAGCGGGAAACGGGAGTCGGACCCGCGACATGCGCCCAGTAGGGCGCATGTCGAGCGGAATGGGTTGGACGGTCCGACTCCCGCCGCAAAAAAAAAGCGTCCGGAATACCGGACGCGAAAAGCGGGAAACGGGAGTCGGACCCGCGCCATGCGCCCAGTAGGGCGCGTGTCGAGCGGAATGGGTTGGACGGTCCGACTCCCGCCGGGCAAAAAAAGCGTCCGGAATACCGGACGCAAAAAAGCGGGAAACGGGAGTCGGACCCGCGCCATGCGCCCAGTAGGGCGCTTGTCGAGCGGAATGGGTTGGACGGTCCGACTCCCGCTGGAAAAGAAAAAGCCCGGAACCGAAGTTCCGGGCAATGAAGCGGGAAACGGGAGTCGGACCCGCGCCATGCGCCCAGTAGGGCGCGTGTCGAGCGGAATGGGTTGGACGGTCCGACTCCCGCCGGGCAAAAAAAAAGCGTCCGGAATACCGGACGCAAAAAAGCGGGAAACGGGAGTCGGACCCGCGACATCCACCTTGGCAAGGTGGCGCTCTACCACTGAGCTATTCCCGCATCTACCTACCCCCGAAGGGGAAGGGCGGACTTTCCGCAGGAAAGTCCGATTGAGCCGCGAAGGATTCGAACCTTCGACCCGCAGATTAAGAGTCTGCTGCTCTACCAACTGAGCTAGCGGCCCGGATGCAAAAACCATCAACTTGCGTCCGACAGGAGTCGAACCTGCGACCTACGGATTCGAAGTCCGTCGCTCTATCCAGCTGAGCTACGGGCGCATTTCCTTATCTCAGCAGGAAGGGTGGATGACGGGGCTCGAACCCGCGACACCCAGAGCCACAGTCTGGCGCTCTACCTACTGAGCTACATCCACCATCGAACTGACTTGGTGAATATGCCCGAAAGGTTTTAAAGAGTCAATACGATTCACCCAAAAAAAACAGTACAGGGAAGGAGGCGAGGGCGAAGGAAGCGGCGGTTCTTTTCACGAAGTGCTTCTTTTGAACCTTTATACCCCGAGCGGCAAGAGCGTTGGAAGGTCTTTCGCGAAAAACGCCGGAAACGAGTTCCTCATTATTCCTTCACCCGTGACCCTTACCCGCCGATATATGAATCGAGGTACCCTATATGGAAACCATCGAATCGAGACTGATCGAACGCTGCGCCGATGTGCTGCGGCAGGAAACGGCCCTTCTCGCGAGGCTCTCGGGAGCCCAGGAAGTCGTCAGGAACGCGGTTTTCGCCCGCGACTGGGCGGATCTGGAATCGATGCTTTCGCGGCTGGATGCGTACGGCCATGAATTCGCGCTTCTGGAAGCCGAGCGCGCCCGCGTATTCGCGGAGATCGCGCCCATAGTCGGAGCCGAGCGGGAAAGCGTGGGCTTCTACGCACTGGTATCCCGGCTGGAGCCGCTCATGCGCCGGGAGCTTACCGATCTGTACCGGCGGCTCAAGCTGGACGCACTGAAGGTCCGGCTGGCGAACGACGCGCTCTCGACCTATCTGGCCGACGCCCGTTCGACCCTTTCGGATTTCATGGACGCCGCCTTTCCCGACCGGAAAGGCCGGATCTATTCCCGCAGGGGAACGGCGGTCCACGCCGAAATGCGCAGCCTCGTCCTGGACAGAAGCCTGTAGCCTGAAGCGGAGGAACCATGCAATCGACCTTCGCCGGCATCGAGCTCGGCAAGCGGGCGGTAGTCGCCCACCAGCAAGCCCTGGCGACCACCGGCCATAACCTCTCCAACGCCTCGACCGAGGGTTATTCCCGCCAGCGCGTGGAATTTTCCCCCTTCGAACCCATCTACCTTCCCGGACTGAACCGGGAAGAAACCGCGGGCCAGATAGGGCAGGGAACCGTGGTCGAGCGCATCGAGCGGGTTCGGGACGAGCTGCTTGACCGGCGCATCGTCGCCCAATCCAACGGCGAAGGCTATTGGGACACCCGCGACAAGTACGTGCTCATGCTGGAGCGGCTGTACAACGAACCCGCGGACGTCTCCATCCGCGGCCGCATGGACGCGTTCTGGGATTCATGGCAGGAACTCTCCGTTCATCCGGCGGACTCGGCGCCGCGCAAGGCGGTCATCGAACGGGGCAAGACCCTCGTGGACGCGATCCACGAACGCTACGCGGGAGTCAAGGGCCTGCGCGACATGGCCGAGGAAGACATCCAGGGTACGGTCAAGCGCGTCAACGACCTCAGCCGCGGGATCGCGGGCCTGAATGAGGAAATACAGAAGATACGCGCCCAGGGCGACAATCCGAACGACCTTTACGATCGACGCGACCTGCTCGTGGAGAAATTGGCTTCGATCATCGACGTGACGACCGACGGCCGCGATCCGGACGAGTTCGTCGTCCATACGGCCGGCTTCGTCCTGGTCCAGGGAAGGTCGGCGCGGGAATTCGGCCTCCAGTCCGGTATCGATACCGAAGGATATTCGCGGATAGTATGGAAGGATTCGGGCGAGGCCGCGCATTTCGCCGGCGGCAGCCTCGCTTCCCTCGTGGAGCTCCGCGACGAAACCCTGAGGACGGAACTGCAGAGCCTCGATTCCATGACCATGAATTTTTCCGACCTCGTGAATGACGCCCATCGCCCCGGAAGCGGGGCGAACGGGAAGACGGGCCTGGATTTCTTCGTGGACCGGCCCTTCGTGACGAACGTCGCGGGCAATTACGACCGGAACGGGGACGGCGCGTACGATTCGTCCTACGTCTTCCGCATCTCGGGCTCCAACAGCCTGGAAGAACGCGCCCAGATCGGGCTGGAAGGGATCATGAAGCTCTCCGGTTCGGACGGCGACGTGGAAGTGCCCTACTATCCGACGGATACCGTCGCCGACGTGGTAGCGCGCATCAACGACGCGGGCGCCGAGGTCGTCGCCCGGCTGGACCGGGAGGGGCGCCTGTCATTGAAGGGGACTCCTTCCGCCGATCCGGCCAATCCGGATTTCGTGATCAGGCACCTGGAGGATTCCGGCCGCTTCCTGGAGGGCTACGCGGGAGTGCTCCTGGGGCGCGGGGAAGAGGGTGCCTACGATTGGGCCAAGGCCGACGCGGTGCTTTCGCTCCGCGGTGGGGCGCTGGACTTCGCTGTGGCCCCGGTCGCCCATCCCTCCGGCTGGATAGAGCTGAATCCCGAACTTGTCAAGGATCCTTCCTCCATCGCGGCGGGCTACGGGCAGAACGGAAAACCCGCGAATCCCGGGAACGGCGAGGCCGCCCTCGCGATCGCGTCCCTGCGCAACGGCGCCGTCATGGTAGGCAAGCTGGACACTTTCGACGACTACTTCGCCGATGCGGTCGCGCGGGTCGGCCTCATGGGCGAGCAGTCCGACCGGTCACTGGAAACCCAGAACCTCATCATGAAACAGTTGCGCGACATGCGCGATTCGATCTCGGGCGTCAATATCGACGAGGAGTTGTCGCAAATGATCAAATACCAGCACGGTTACGCCGCCGCCGCGCGCTTCGTCACGACGATGGACGAAATGCTGGACACCATCATCAACCGAATGGGAGCGTAACAAAGCATGAGACGCGTTTCGACCGATATGCCCAATGACGACATGCAGTACCGCATGAGGCGGAACGAGGCGGCCCTGTCTTCGATGCAATCGAAAATGGCCAGCCAGACCAGGATCAAGGAACTGCGCGACGATCCGCTGGCTGCCGCGCACGCGGTCCGCTACGAGTCCTACCTCGCGCGCCTGGACCGCTTCGAGGGGAACGCGCTGTACGCGCGCGATCATTTCAAGACCGCCGACGGTTATCTCCGCCAGGCCCAGGACGTGATGCAGCGGGTACGCGAGCTCGCGGTGCAGGGCGCGAACGGAACCTACGCGGCCGAAGACCTGCGATACATGGGCGTGGAAGTGAACGAACTGCTGAAGGAGCTGGTCTCCACGGCGAACGCGATCGGTCCTGACGGGAAGCGGCTTTTCGCGGGGGACAAGGCATTCACCGAACCCTTCCGCATCATCGAGGGGAGCGCAGCAGGGGCTTCGGAAACGATCGTCACCGCGGTCGAATACCAGGGCTCCGGCGGTTCCCGTAGGACCGAGGTTTCGGAAGGCGCCTACTCCGAGCTGGACATCGGGGGAGGGGAGGCCTTCTGGGCGGAGAAGATGCAGATATTCTCTTCCGTCGACGCGACCGACTGGCGCGCCGCCGAAAGCGCCGCTTTCTTCGTCGACGGAGTCCGCGTGGACCTGTCCGCCGGAGATACCCTGCCCGCCGTGGTGGCCAAGATCAACGATTCGGCCGCTCCAGTGAAGGCCTACGTGGATCCCGTCACCCGGGGCATCGCGCTCGAGGGCACGAGCGCGCACCTGATACGGCTGGAGGACGCCCGGGGGTCCTCCGCGCTCAAGGAACTCGGCATCCTGAAGACGGTTTCAGATCCCTCAGCCCCTGCCTGGAACGCCACGGCGCGCGTATCCGGCGGTTCGGCTTTCGATATGGTGCTGCGCCTGCGCGATGCCCTGTACCGCGGTGATTCGGAAACTGCCGGCGGTCAGGCGCTGGCGGGCATCGACCTGGCGCTGGACAACCTGGGATCGCGGCTGGCGGAAGTCGGGAGCCGGCAGGAACGCGCCGAGATGACCTGGAAGCGCGTCAACGAGGCCATTCCCGACGTGACGGCGAATCTGGCGCGGGAATCCTCCCTGGACTTCACCAAGGCGGCAACCGATCTCGGCATGCTCGAATTCGCCCATAAAGCCACCTTGCAGACCGCCGCCAAAATCATCCAGCCGACGTTGCTGGACTTCCTGCGATAGGAGAAAAAATGAGAATCAACACCAAGCCCTACGGAGCCATCGAGGTGGACGAGCGCCAGAGGATCTCCTTCCCGCACGGGCTCCTCGGCTTCGAGAAATTCCAGGATTACGTGCTCCTGGACGCCGAGCGGCAGCCTTTCTACTGGCTCCAGTCGGTGGAGGTCGAACGGGTCGCCTTCGTGCTGGTCAATCCTTTTCTTTTCCGGCCGGACTACGAGCTGGACATAGACGATATCGATCTGGCCGAGATCAGGATCGATGATCCCGAGGAGGCGCTGATCTTCTCCATCGTCACGATACCCGCGGACGGTTCGCCGATGACCGCGAATCTGCAGGGTCCGCTCGTGATCAACAAGGAACAGCGACTCGCCCGGCAGGCCGTCCTCACCGATCCGCGTTGGAAAACCAGGCACGACATAGTCGCCGAACTCGCGAGCGCGAAGAAGGCGCCATGCTGATATTGTCGCGGAAAGTCAACGAAAAGATCATGATAGGGGACGACGTCGCCATTTCCATCATCGAGATACGCGGGGACCAGGTGAAGATAGGCGTGGACGCGCCCCGTTCGGTCAAGGTGTTCCGTCGCGAGGTCTTCGACGCCATCATGGCGGAAAACAAGGCCGCCGCGGAATCCGCGGTCACCTTCCCTCCGGTGGATCTCGGCGCCGAACGGGAGAAGGTGTAGGCAACGCGAGCAGGAAGGTAGTCAGCAACCAGAATCCAGCAAGAAGAGGAAAAAAAAGGATGGGGTAGCGCGCTTCGAGTTGCCGGCTGCCGCCTGCCGGCCTCCGGGCACCGGCTACCGCCTGCCGGCCTCCGGGCACCAGCTACTGGCCTCCGGCCTTCGGGCACCAGCTACTGGCCTCCGGCCTTGTCCATCAGTCCGCGTTTTCTTCGTAGATCTTTTCGAATTCCCCGTCGATGCGTTCGAAAACATCGACCAGGGCGGGGTCGAAATGGCTGCCGCTCCATTCCTTGACGTTCTCGATCGCCGTGGCGTGGTCGAAGGCTTCCTTATAGCTGCGCTTCATCCTGAGCGCGTCGTACACGTCGGCGATGCTCACGATGCGCGCCGACAGCGGAATCATGGAATTTTCGATCTTGAAGGGGTAGCCGGTACCGTCCCAGCGTTCGTGGTGGTTCAGGGCTATCTCGCGGGCCATGGGATTGGGATAGGTCGAAAGGATGTAGGCGCCGTTTTTCGTGTGCTCCTGCATGATCGACCATTCCCATTCGGCGAGAGGCCCCTCCTTGTTCAGTATGTCGTCCGGTGTGCCGATCTTCCCGACGTCGTGCATGGAAGCGAGGAAGCCGATGTCTTCGATGAAATCGCGGTCGATGGACTGGTAACCGAACTGGTCGTACAGGATTTCGGCGAAGCGCCGCGCGTAGAGGTTGACGCGCTGGATGTGTTTCCCCGTATCGTTGTCCTTGAGCTTGGATGCCTCCAGCAGGCTGAGGAATACGCTGCGCAACAGATTCTTGTTCTCGGTCGTCACGTCGTCGAAAAATGCGATGTAATTGGACGGCGACCGCGAGCCGACGGAATACAGCGGAAACAGGTATGCCTTGGTTAGTACCGTACCGGATCCCCGGGTCTTGCTGCGGATGAGGCCTTTCCAGGAATAACCCTTTTCCCTCGAATGGACCGATCCGTACAATTCGTGCAGGACGCCCGCGCCCAGCGCCTTCCCGAAAGCATCGCTGAACAGGTTGCCCGAAAGCCGGTAATAGTCGGTGAACAGGCGCTCGCAGGCCTCGTTGGCGAATTCTATGCGCATCCTTTCGCTGAGGAGGAGGACGGGGAAGGGATTCGAGGCGAAAGTGGCGCGCGCTTTTTGCAGGTAGTCGTCTTCTTCCCGGTCGCGCGGCAGGAGGTCGGCTTCCGGGGTTTCTGCGGAGGTTTCGATCTCGTCGAGGCTTTCCAGCTCCTCGGCTTCCTCGACCGCGTCTTCGTCGCTCATGCGGGCATCCCCTTGCGTTTCGCTTCAAGGGTAAGTTCCGCCTCGCTCCGGCGCAGGTAGACGAGGCCCGCGTCCGGGGCATCGCCTGCGGCGCCGGAGGCGAAGGCCGCGACGGCGGCGGCGAGCAGCACCTTGCCGGCGCCTCGGCGGGGCGAGGGGTCGGCGACGAGCCGCGACGGGGAGATGAAACGGGAGAGGGCCGCGGCGCCGGATACGGCGTCGGGACCGGCGACGAATACGGGCTCTTCCCCCGGGAGCAGCGCCGCCAGAGCCTCGCTCTCCGCGTCGAAGTCTTCGCAGCGGCGCGAGCCGCGCAGGAACGTTGCAGCGTACCAGCGTCCCTTTTTCGCGTCGATAAGTGGCACGACCCAGCCGGGCCAGGCGGCGTGGGGCGCGGCGATGCAGTCGAGGGTGGGGACGGAGATCAGGGGGATGCCGCGCGCCGCCGCGATGCCCTTGGCCGTAGCCATGCCGATGCGCAAACCTGTGAAGGAACCGGGCCCCTGCATGCAGGCGACCAGATCGATCCCGGCGGGATCGGCGCGGGCAACGCGGAACAGGGCGTCGACGAGTTCCATGAGCCTTTCCGAATGGCGCCGGCCGGCGTCCATTTCAAAGGAGAGGACGCCTTCATCCGTGGAAAGCGCTACCGAGAGTATGTCGGTCGCCGTATCCAGGGCAAGGACGTTCATGACAGGGCCTCTTCGAGAGCCGTTCCCTGGACCCGGATACTGCGGCTGCCGTCCGCGCGGGTCTCCAGGCTGACGATGGCCGCGCCGGCGGGGATGGAGGCTTCCACCCGCTCGCTCCACTCCACGACGCTCACTCCCCGGCCGCAAAGGTATTCGTCCGCTCCGAGCGCGGCGAAGTCCTCGTCTCCATCCAGCCTGTACGCGTCCATGTGGTACAGGGGAAGGCGGCCCGAATATTCCGAAATGATGGTGTAGCTGGGGCTGGTGACTTCTTCCCGGATCCCCATTCCGAGGGCAATGCCTTTGACGAGGGTGGTTTTCCCGGCGGCGAGGCCTCCCCGGAGGGCAAGGACGCTCCCCGGACCCAAGGCCTGTCCGATCCTGAGACCGAGCGCAACGGTCTCTTCGGAATCGGAGGTGATGAATTCGATCAGGGAAGGGCTCCGTTCTTGTCCATGGCGGTTATGCTCTCGCGCAATTCGCGCAGGACGGGAACGAGCGGATATTCGAGCAGCTCGAGCAGGTTGACCGTCACTTCCCGGGCTCCCGTCGGTTTCGTTTCGATGATGAATTCGATATTCCGCGTCAGGTGTTCGTTCAGGATTTCCAGTACGGCCGTCGCGGTGAAGACCCTTCGGTAATAGATGGGAACGTCCTTCCTGGTGATATCCTTCACTGCAACAACTTTCATCTGGCCCCTATGGAAAGATATTGTACGGTATGGGATTACCGGCGGTCAATCCTGATCATAGCCGTATACCATCGCGTTTATCGCGTTGAGCGCCCGCCGGGGTACCTTCATGAACTGGATGTGCATGATGCCGCCGATGCCGCCGGATTTATTGGTCCTCACTGTCCGCCCCAGGGCCGCGAGTGTCCTTCCCTGGGCATCGTCAAAATCCACCTTCAGGTATTCTCCCGTCCGGATCGCCGCGGCGCTCTTGATCGCGCAGCCTCCCGCCGAAATGTCCATGATCGTTCCCATGGCGCGCCGTTCGTCGACGATGGTCTTTTTTTCCGTTTTTCTTCCCACCATGCGCTGTTCCACCCGCACGAGCGAGAAGAAGCAGGAGACGCGGACCTCCTTCCTCCTGAACCGCCGGTTCGGCAGAGACGCTATTTTTTCGGAATGGGCCAGGATGATCACGGGGCCGCGCGGGGTGTCCTCATAGCCGACGACCTTGGTCTCGAAGCGGTAGCCCTGGCTGGATTTCGCGTAGAAGGCAAGGACGACCTTGGTTCCGCGCGCGAATTTGACGGTAGTGCCGATGGCGTCCTTGGGCGCGTCCGCGGCGAGACGTTCTCCCTTGGCCGTTACGATCTTGACCGGGTAGATGTCGCCGTTCGGGCCTGTGATGGTGGCCGCTTGCCCGTCCGGAAGTCTTCGCGTCGACTGGATTCGCGCTGCGGAGCCCTGGGCGGAGTCGAGGGTCGTCCTGATCGAGAAGAGTCTCGCTTTGCCTTCCTCAGCGTCGTTCTCGGTTTCGGCGCTTTTTTCGATATCCCGGTAGGACCGCTTGAAAACCCGGTCCACCGTCGCCGTATCTTCCAGCGCGGCAACCGGATCCGAGATCCGGGAATTCCTCAGGACTCCGTCCAGCAGGGACGTCTGTTCGTGCGAGAGCCCGTAGGCCGCGGCGGCGCGCTTGACCGCGCCTTTGCTGAGGCGGAAGGCGCCGACGGATTTTGATGAGAAGGAGGATCCTCCCCCGATGCCGTTCTTGGCGATGTTGGTGATGGTGAGGAACACGATGATGATGCCGATCGTCACAAAAAGGACGATGGCCGCGGTGGGGTCGCTTTCCGTTAAGTAGGAAACCTGGAGTAGGGTGGTCGGCATCGCGCTCATGCCCCGACCGCCGCCGAATCGCGCTCTGCGCGCAGAGCGCGCTCCGCAAGCAGAGCGCGCTCCGCAAGCAGAGCGGCCGCGAGGGAGCGGAGGCGGGGCGCGACCTCGTATTCGGACAGGTCGCCGACAAGCACCGCATCGCCCGATTCGTATGCGGCAACGAGCTCGCGCAGGGCCGAGCCCAGCTCTTCGACGAAGTTACGGAAATCCGTCTCCCCGACGGCGAAAGCATGTATGTCCAGCCCGTCGTAACGGAGTAGGGGCACGATCCGCAGCAGCTTCTCCGCAATGATAGAGAAATCCCGGAGGGTCGCCGCCGCTTTCGCGTCCTTGCCCGTCTGGAGTTCCAGGGGGAGCTCCTCCAGCCGCTCCGCCAGGGGCTCCATCGCGCTGCCGATGCCGAGCAGTTCATCGCGGGGCGATGCGGCTTCCTTCGCCCGCTCCCTGACCTGTGCGAGCGCCGCCGCGGTTTTCTCCGGCGGCCCCTGCAGGGCCTCGCGGATGAGGGCTCCGAGGCGCGCATCGCCGCGGGAAAGGAACAGGGCGGCCGGCCCCGTTTCCCAGGCGGAAAGGGCGGCCGTCAGCCTGTCGCCGCCGGAGAGGGCGAGCGAGAGGGCCCGCTCGCCATCGGCGAGGGCCTCCCGCAGGAGCTCGATGCGGGAATCGGCTATCGCGTCGAACCTGGAAATTCCCGCGAGTTCCCGCTCGCATGCGGCTTCGAACCCGGCTTCCTCCACGGGGGAGCCGTCCAGAGCGAAGGAGGCGATGCTCAGGCCTCCGTCTTCCAGCCACCGGGAAAGGGGAGCGAGCAATTCGGCCACCGTGCGTTCGTTTTCGAACGTCAGGTCCAGCGTCTGTCCATTCACCGTAACGATCATTGGCTGCTCCATGGGTGTACTTCTATTGGTTCGAATTCTTGTTAAACTGGTCTATGGAGCCCGAGGTGCTCTCCATGCGGTTCAGCGCCCCTTCCATCAGCCCGTATTTTCGTTTGAGGTCGTCTTCCTTCGCGATCAGCTGCGCGTCCATCGTCTCGATCCGGCGTTTGTCCTGGGCGATTCGGGTGTCGATGCCGCCCGTTTTCAGCGAAAGGATGCCCCCCGTCTCGACATAGGATTTCGTGAGTTCATCCACTTTGATGGCGAAGCCCGAATCGTTGATGAGGTCGCCGTCGGTATCGTTGGCGAACAGCTCCTTGACGGATCCGAGCCTGTCCTTCAGCGCCGAATCCAGCTTCTTTTCGTCGATCTCAAGGTACCCGCGCAGCCGCGAGACGTCGTAGCCGCCTCCGGTGCCGGAGCGGGACGCGTCCGTGGAGACGCCGATATGGGAGAGCAGGGAAAGGTCCCTGTCAGAGCTCGTGGCATACGGAGTGCTCGCCGCGCGTTGCAGGGTAGCCTTGAACTGGTTGAGGGTGGAATCCCCCTGCAGCGCTCCGAGCTTCTCCTCCATCGCCTTGGCTTCGTCCTTGCTGAGGTAGTCAAGTTCCCTGATCACCTGGCCGTCCAGACGGGTAAGAACGTTGGTTTCGGCGATGAGCTTGTTATAGTTGCCGACGAGGGCGATGACCGCTTCCTTGGCGGCGTTCCGGTCGGGCTCCACGGAAAGCTTCACGGGGGAGGTCGACTTTCCGCGCAGGGTCACCTTCACCCCGGGTATGAGGTCATCGACGACGTTGGAGGGGCGTTCGACTTCGATCCCGTCCATCTCCACGAGGGCATCGGCCGCCAGGGATATCGGGTTTTTGGGCTTCAGTCCGCCTCTTGCCTGGGCGTCGAAGACGCGCACGGACCTGATCGACGCGTCCCTATGGGTGTTGCGGTTGACCAGGTCGATCGCGCTCAGGGTCTTTCCCGCGCCGAAGTCCGATAGCGGAAAGGAATGGCGGACGAAGTCACCGGAATCGGCGAAGGGCGGGATGTCGGCGGAAGTCCCGTCAGTGAAGGAAAGCCTGACCAGGTTGAGGTCGTCCACCCGGGGCGGCACGGCAGGGGGCGTCCAGGGCGGCAGGGGAACGGTCGAAGGATCGCTCTGAATCGTGATGCCGCCGTAGGTGGCCGATCCGGTGGGCGGAATCGAGGGGCCTTGCGGGGGACCTTCAGCCGCGGCCTCTTCGCTCGGCCGGGAAACTGAGCGGAACTCGAATTCCAGGCTCATGCCTCCCTCCGCCCGGACGGCGGGGGAAACGACTATGCGGGCCTGGCCTCCTGCGGTTACCGAAAGCGTTCCTGCCGTCGAGACGGCTTGGGAGGGGGCGGCCGCGGGCGGAACGCCGCGCAGCGAGGCGCCGTCGATGGCGGGTTTCCGCTCCTTGTCGTCGATCCTTTCCACGATTCGGGTTTCCAGGGCCAGCTTCTCCGCGTCCTTGCGGAAACCGAGGCGGTTTTCCTCTCCGGTGACCAGAGCCTCGATCACGAGGGAGCGCGTTCCCGGTTGGACGACGATGCTGGACGCGCCGAGCTTCCCCTTTCCCCTGCGTCCGACCGCCTCCGTGAAGTCGCCGACGCTGCCGCCGCGGAACGGCACGACGATCTCGGCGTCGCCCACGGTGAACTCGTATTCGCCCGAAGGCACCCGGTAGTCGGCGGGGAGGGGATCGGAGAGAAAACGGTCGGCTTCCGCGATCCGCTTGACCGAGAAGCTGCGTTCCTGCTCCCGGGCTTCCCGCGTGGCCTCCGCCGTAAGGACGGCTTCGTCGGCCGACCGGGCGATACGCTCGCTGAAGGGATTCTGGAACGAGAAAAGGACGCGCGCGCTTTCGCGTAGCGCCCGCATCCTGATGCCTACTTCCTGCCAGATTTGCTTTTGCTTTTCCAGGTCATCGACGTTCTTCTGGGCGCGTTCCTTGGGAAGACGTTCCAGTTTCATGAGATTGTCGATGAGTTTTTCCGTCTCGAATCGGCTTTTGACGCCTGGGATGAAGATATCGGACATCAGCCGCGCTCGTTTCCCGCCCGTTCGCTACACGGTTTCGTCGAACAGGAGCCCTATCATCTCCTTGATCTTGAGGTGCAATCGTTGCAGTTCCTCGGGCGGAAGTTCCTTGATGACTTTATCGGTTTCCGGGTCGATGACCTTGACGACGACCTGGTCCAGTTCCTCGTTGACTACGAAGCGGAGTTTCTTGTTGAAGGCGAGGCTGATTTTCTCCAGATCGGAAGCGGTCGCTCCGATTTCGGCGTTCACGGCGCGCCGCCTCTCCGCGACCTGCGCGGCCGCCTGGGCCGTGTCGACGCGGGCGGGCTGGTTCGATTGATTCCTGTGGTCTCCCGGCAGCTCCAGCGGCGGATATCCGTTTCCGGCTCCGACGATCGCGATACCCATGGCTACCTCCCTGTAAAAAGAAAAAGGACGGGAAAAGGGCGCGATCCTCTCCCGTCCCGCATTCCGAAAGACGACGTCCAGAGGTCTCTCAGTACGCTATATTCAATTTCTGAAGCATTCGGTTCATCCGGTCCTTAGCCAAGCAACTGCATCACGTTCTGCGACCGCGCGTTGGCCTGCGCCAACATCGCGTTTCCTGCCTGGGACAGGATCTGGTTCTTGGTGAAGGTGACCATTTCGGAAGCCATGTCGGCGTCCCTGATGGTCGACTCCGAAGCCTGAAGGTTCTCGGCCGCAACGGCTACGCCTTTCGCTGCCATTTCGAAGCGGTTCTGGTACGCGCCGAGGTCGGCGCGCTGCTTCGAAATCTGCTTCAGGGCGGAATCCAACGATCCGATGGCCTGGTTGGCTCCTTCGGGCGTGGCTATGGAGATCATTCCGGAATCACCCTGAGCGCCTTGCAAACCAAGCGCCTGCGCGGTCATCGTGGCGATGAAGACCTGTTCGCTCTGATCCATGTTCGCTCCGACCTGGAACGTCATGGTCCGGCTCACCGCGGAATTCCGGGCGAAGGCTCCTGTCATGATGTTCATGCCGTTGAACTGGGCGTGGCTCGCGATGCGGTTGATTTCGTCGACCAGCTGCGAGACTTCGACCTGGATCTGCATCCTGTCCTCATCCGTGTAGATGCCGTTCGCGGACTGCACAGACAGTTCGCGGAGGCGGTGGACGATATCCTGCGACTCCTGGAGGTAACCTTCGGTTGTCTGAATGAAGGAGACGCCGTTCTGGATGTTCGCCTCGGCCTGATTGAGTCCCCGGATCTGGCCCCGCATTTTCTCGGAGACCGCGAGCCCGGAGGCGTCGTCTCCGCCGCGGTTGATCCGCTGCCCGGAACTCAGGCGCTCGATGCTTTTCGCCACGTCTCCCTGCGTCACTCCGAGCTGACGATTGGCGTACATGGCGCTCATGTTATGATTAATGATCATATGACCCTCCTTGCGATGGTACCTCCGGCTATCCGTAGCCGATGGTCGAACCGCGCGACCGGTCGCCGTGCGGGAGGATCGCGCCGATCCCGCCGTGCTTCCGTGAGCGGAACGGAGCGCGCATCGTCCTGGAAACCGCGGAACCGGAAGGCTCCGCGGCGCCGAGACGCGCTCCGTACCGCCTCGCGCCCTTCGCGAGGGTATCTGTCAAAGAACGCCGTTACGCCCCGATCGGACGATACGAAAGTCTGTTTCCGAAAAGAACGGACCGGCGCGGATAGGAACCCGCGCCGGTGTCCGGTCCTTCAGGAAATTGTATACCGCTACTGGAGAAGTTGCAAGACGGAGGTTGTCCGCTGGTTGGCCTGGGCGAGCATCGCGTTCCCCGACTGGGAGAGGATCTGGTCGCGCATGAAGGTCACCATCGTGTTCGCCATGTTCGCGTCGCGGATGCGGGATTCGGCGGCCTGGAGGTTCTCGGCTCCTACGTCGATGCCGCGGATCGCGTGCTCAATGCGGTTCTGGTACGCGCCGAGGTCGGCGCGCTGTTTGTTCACCTTCTTGAGGGCTTCGTCCAGGCTGCCGATGGAGCGGTTCGCTCCGTCCGGGGTGTCGAGGGCGATGATGGTCCCGTCGCCGGGGTTGCGGACGCCGAGTCCGGCCGCGGTCATCGTGCCGATGAAGACGCGTTCGCGTTGATCCATGTTGGCTCCGAGGTGGAACCACATGGACGCGGTCACCAGGTTTTCACCCGTTTCCCGGGCGAAGCGGCCGGTGATCAGGTTCATGCCGTTGAACTGGGCATGGCTGGCGATGCGGTCGATCTCGTCGACGAGCTGGGACACTTCGACCTGGATCTGCATGCGGTCCTCGTCGGTGTAGATGCCGTTGGCCGATTGGACGGAGAGTTCCCTCAGGCGCTGCAGGATGTCCTGCGATTCCTGGAGGAAACCTTCCGTCGTCTGGATGAAGGAGATTCCGTTGGAGGCGTTGGTCGAAGCCTGGTTGAGGCCCCGGATCTGGCTCCGCATCTTCTCGGAAACGGCGAGGCCGGAAGCGTCGTCGCCGGCCCTGTTGATGCGCATGCCGGAAGAAAGCTTCTCCATCGACTTGTCGAGGGCGCCTTGGGTGGTCCTGAGTGTACGATCCGCATACATCGCGCTCAGATTGTGATTGATGATCATGTCATCCTCCTTGAAAAGACTATGTCGAGGGGCATCCGTGCCCCTTGAGCCCGATATTGACCGGCCGCGCGGTTCCGGAATCCGAAAGGATTCAAGGCAGGACGCGCGCGCGCCGATTTATGGCAAGGGAGTATCCGCTCCGCCCCGAAAGGCGAAGTAAGAACACCAAGTCGGCTTGATTATCGGCGGACGCGGGGCGGAACTTGAGAGTTTTCTTTGTTGGACGGGGACGGACCCTTGTCGGGTGCCGACAGCTTCTGCAGGGCCCGCTCCAGGGCACGGATGCGGAATTCGTCGTAGGCGAGAGGCGCGGAAAGGCGGGCGAAAATCCGGTGCGCGTCGCGTTCCTGTTCGGTGAGCAGCCACTCTCCGAGGATGGACCGCTCCAGATTGACCGCATAGACGGGGCGATGGTCGCCCGCCTGCGTGAACAGGAGCCGGAAGCGGACCGATGAGCCGGTCCGGTCATGCGACGGGGAGCCTGAAACCGCCGCGACGGAAAAACCCTCCAGCTCGAAGCGCTCGAGCGGGCCGTTCGCCATCTGGGCCATCCAGGAAAGGTCCCTGATAGGTTCCACCGCCGCCTCCGTATTCAAGTATAGCGCCTGGGCGGCGGGATGCAATCGGTTCGCGGCGCTTGCCTGAGCGGCGGGGTAGGGCTAGAATCCGCCGCATGGCCTGTCCCGTTTGTTCATCCGGCTCGGAATACGCCCTTTCCACGCCCCGCCGCTCCTTCCTCCGTTGCGCGGAATGCGGCTTCGCATGGTCCTCGCCCTCCTCCCGGCCCGATTCGGCCGCCAGCCGCGAACGCTACCTGCTCCACCGCAACGAGGCCGGCGATCCTGAGTACGTCGGCTACCTCTCCGGCATCATCGACCAGGCGCTTTCGCGGGTTGAGGCCGGATCGGGCGCAAGCGTGCGCTTGGCAGTCGATTGGGGCTCGGGGCCGAATCCCGTCTGCGCCTCCCTGCTGCGCGCGCGGGGCCTCGAGGTTTCGATCTGGGATCCCTTCTTCGCCGACGGCGCTCCTCCCGCGGCCGGATCCTCGGACCTGGTCCTCTGCATCGAGGTCGCCGAACATTTCCTTGACCCAGTGCCCGATTTCATGGCCATGGCCGCCTGCCTGCGTCCGGGCGGGTATGCCGCGGTCCACACCCGCATCGCGCCCGAGGACGACGCGGCTTTCCTGCGCTGGTGGTATATAGAGGATCCGACCCACGTCTCCTTCTATTCCGAGCGTTCCCTGCGTCTGCTCTCCCGACGCGCGTCACTCTCCCTCCGGGAGGTGTTGGACGGGCGGCTCTCGATCTTTTCTCGCCCCCTGCCGGTGCTCGTCGCAGGCGGCGCGAATCTGGATATGGAGGGCCGTTCCTTCGCCGCGCTGGTGGCCGGCGATTCCAATCCCGGCCGCATCCGTTTCGCCCCCGGCGGGGCCGCCCGCAACGTCGCGGAGAACCTGGTCCGCTTGGGCATCGCCGCCGAACTGTCCGCGGCAGTCGGCGCGGACGCGGCGGGGCGGGATCTTGAGGAAAGGACGGCGGCGTCGGGCATCGGTACGGCGGGAGTGGAGCGGATGGAAGGATCCGCGACCTCCTGCTACCTGTCCATCCTCGACGATGAAGGGGAGATGGCGCTCGCACTGTCATCGATGGAAATCTGCGATCGCTTCGTTCCCGAGTATGCCCTGGCTTCCTGCGTGAGGGCGGCCGCGGCGGCCTCCGCGCGTTCCTTCGTCCGCCCCTCATCCGTTCCCTTCTCGGCGCTCATGCTCGACGGGAACCTTCTGCCCGCTACGGTGGAAGCGCTGCTGGACCGGTTCCCGGATACGCCCGCCTGGTTCGATCCAGTATCCACCACCAAGGCGCGGCGTTTCGCCGAATGGCGATCGGGAGCCTTGGTCGGGCGCTTCGCCGCTCTGAAGCCGAATCGGGTCGAGGCCGACGCGATGGGAGCGGCTTTGTTGCGGAGAACCGCGGGGGTTCTCTACGTGAGCCAAGGCCCCGAAGGCGTGTCGGCGGCCGGCCGCGGCGCCGAATTCCGCTTCAAGCCGCCGGCGGTCGAAGTCGTTTCGGCGACGGGGGCAGGGGACGCCTTCCTCGCCGGAGCCTTGCGGGCGATCCTCCTCGGAGATAGTATTGAGGAATCCGTCGTCCAGGGTTGCGCGGCGTCCTCCATGGCGCTCGCTTCAAGCGAAAGTTGCCCGCCCGGATTGAGCGCCGTCCGCGCGGAGGATATCGTAGGCCGATGGCGGCGATCCGGCGTGGTAGCCGGAAAGGAATGCAGATAATGAATGACCGACAGGCTTTGCGCGGATACCTGGACTTTTCCGAAGAAGTGGAGGCCGCGGTTGCCGAAGGGCGGCCCGTAGTGGCCCTGGAATCGACCATCATCAGCCATGGGATGCCCTGGCCGAGGAACGCCGAGACTGCCCTCCGCGTGGAGGCCGCCGTGCGAGAGCGCGGCGCGACTCCGGCCACGATCGCCGTGATCGGCGGCCGACTGAAGGCGGGGCTTTCCCCGGAAGGCATCGAGAAGCTGGCCAAGGCGGGGCAGTCGGCGATCAAGACGAGCCGGCGGGACCTGCCCTTCGTGGTCGCCGACGGTGCGGACGGGGCGACCACCGTGGCCGCCACGATGATAGTCGCCGACCTCGCGGGTATCCGCGTGTTCGCGACGGGGGGAATCGGCGGCGTGCATCGCGGCGCGACCGAAACCTTCGACGTTTCGGCCGATCTGGAAGAGCTTGCGCATACCGACGTAGCCGTCGTCTGCGCGGGCGCCAAGAGCATCCTGGATCTCGGCCTCACCCTGGAATACCTGGAAACCCGCGGAGTACCCGTCGTCGGCTGGGGAACGGAGGAGCTTCCCGCTTTCTATTCCCGCTATTCGGGCCACAAGCTGGACCGCCGTATCGATTCCGTCCGTCTGCTCGCCCGCGCCATGCTCATCAAGTGGAAGCTCGGCCTCCGGGGCGGCATCGTCGTCGCCAACCCCATCCCCGCCGAATACGCGATGGGCAAGGCCGAGATCGACGCTATCATCGAACGCGCCCTCGGCGAGGCGGCCGACCTGGGAATCAAGGGGAAGGAGATCACCCCCTTCCTGCTTGCGCGCATCAGCGAGCTTTCCGGGGGCGAGAGCCTGGATTCCAATATCCGCCTCGTGCTCAACAACGCGGCGTTGGCGGCGGACCTGGCCGTCGCCTACGCCGGACTGCTGCGGGAAGACTCGGAGGAAAACCGCCCGTGACGGAATCCGCGTTCTCGGAGAAGCTGTTCGGCCAGATCAGCGCCGGCCGCTCGCTTTCGCTGGAGAACGGGGACAAAGTGCTGATCCTCAGCGACCTCCACATGGGCGACGGAGGACGCGGGGACGATCTGGTGAGGAACGAGGGGCTCCTGCTGGACGCCCTTGAGCTTTGGTATTTGCCCCGGGGCTACGTCCTGGTGCTCAATGGGGATATCGAGGAGCTGCAGGGATTCTCCCTCGCCGAGATACGGATGCGCTGGAAGCGCCTGTACGCCCTCTTCGACCGCTTCGCCGCGCGCGGCGGCCTGTACAGGATAATCGGGAACCACGACGAGGATATCCGCTTCGAGGCCGGCTATCCCTATCCCCTATTCGACGCGCTCAGGATCGATACGGGCGTGCTGCCCGTATACGTGTACCACGGCCATCAGGGCTCCCAAGTCTATTCCCGCTACCATCGTGTCATGCGCACCTTCATGCGCTACCTTTTGAAGCCCTTGGGAATCCGGAACATCTCCGCGGCGCGGCGCAAACGCAGGCGCTTCTCCGTGGAACGGAGCGCCTACGATTTCTCCCGCCGCAACGGCATCGTGTCCGTGATCGGCCATACCCACCGGCCCCTTTTCGAATCCCTTGCCCGCTTCGACTACATCAAATTCGAAATCGAAAGGCTTTGCCGCGATTATCCCGCGGCCACCGGCGAGGAGAGGCTGAAAATAGAAGGGGAGGTACGCGCCCTGCGTTTCGAACTGGCGAAGCTGAAGCGGAAGGAACGCAGGAGGAGCCTTCAGGACACCTTGTACGGCGACGAGCTTCCTGTGCCCTGCCTGTTCAATTCCGGCAGCGCCATCGGGAACAAGGGCATAAACGCGATCGAACTGGACCGCGAACGCATATCCCTCGTCTATTGGTACACCGAGGGCGCCGGAAAGCACTTCGTCAGCCGCGGCGGCTACCGAATCGACGAGATCGCCGGAGGAAGCCGCAAGCGCGCCATCCTCAATTCCGACGCCCTGGACTACGTGCTCGCCCGCATCTCGCTGTTGTCCTGATTTCCCCCGCGTTCTTGACGAGGCGGGAAAGGACGGACCATACTGTGGAAGCGCCGGAAGCCTTCAGGCCGGACGCATCGGGAGCGTACGCCATTGGCCGGATACGGTAAGCCGAGAATCCTGGGACGCGTGATCGTCCTCATCCTCCTCATCATCGTCCTCGTCCTCGGCGGCGTAGTCTGGTTCGACTACCTCGGCGTAATCGACGCCAAGGCCTATCTGAGTCCCGCATACCGCCTTTTGGGGTTCGCCCCGCGCACCCAACAGAACCTTCCTCCCGACGAGGCGATTTCCCTGGACGGCGAGCGCCTGGCGGTCCGGCTGGAAGCCCTGGAGTTGCGTAGTCTGGAACAGGACAAACGGGAAGAAACGATCGTCCGACGCGAGGGCGAAATCGAACAAATGGCCCAGGAACTCGAGGAACGGCAAAAAGCGATCGATGAACGAGAGAAATCCTTCAACGTAAAAGTGGAACAGTTCGAGAATAGAAGGGTAAACGTCGAGCAGAACGCGCGCTACCTGACCGGCATGCCGCCCGAAAAGGCCGTCGGCATCATCGCCGCCATGGACGATCAGGACGCGATCGACGTTTTCCGGATGACCGAGGAAATCGCGAAGCAGGAAGGGAAGGCGTCCATCGTCTCCTACTGGCTGTCGCTTTTGCCCTCGCAACGTTCCGCGGAGCTTCAGAGGAAAATGGCGGGCAAGCCGCGGACCCTCAACTGAAGAGCGCGTAGCGACCTCCGGACAGGCGCGCGTTCGCCCGTCGCAGGAGGTTCAATCGGTGATCCAGTCGTTCCAACGAACGCGCGTCGATGCGAGTCCCGCCCTCGAGTCCTCTTCCGCCGCAAAGGCGATCGGGGCCAAGAAGGCGGGGAAATCGCTCCCGCCCGGCCTGTCCTCCTTTTTTTCCGCTCTTTTGGATGCCGCGCGAGCCGCTTCGGCGCGGACCGCACAGGCGCGCCCCTCCTCATCCGCGCAAGGGGCCACCTCTCCGGCTCATGCGGCAGAGGCCGCGGCGTCCAAGGCTGGCGCCTCGGAAACGCTAAAACGTGCCGATGCGGCCGGCCTCGCCCTTGCCGGCAAAGCCGGAAACCGCGGGACGGCGGTCCGGACCGGCGGCGGATCAGTCCGGGAAGGCGCCGAAGCGCGGACGCCGCCCGGCAAAGGCATCCCCGTCCTTGCCGCATCCACCGGAACGGAACCCGCAAGGAAAGCCGCGGAGGCGAAGAATCCGCGTGACGCGGGCGCAGACGGCCAGGAGGACGGATCGTCTTCTGACCTGAAGTCCGGGCGCCCTGCACGCCGCGCGCCCAAGCGCGACGGTTCCGACGGCTCGGCCAAGGTCGAAACGGACTCCCTCAACGCGGCGGCTTTCGTGTCCCGTTCCGTCCCTCAAACCAAGGTATCCGCCCCCGCCCCGGAAGAGAAGCAGAAGGCGGAAGGCGTCGAGGCCAAGCGGAAGGACAGGCGGAAGGATAGGATGGACGTCGAGGTCTACGATTACCGCGCCCGGCAGCCTGATCCGGCGAAGGATCCCACCCTCGCCGAGTCCGGAGGCAAGACGGCCGGCGGCAAACAGGGCACGGAAACCGAAATGGTCCTCTCCCTCGGTAGCGAGCGGGGCGAGAACGGCGCGGAATCGAAAGCCGGACAGCGGGCCGGCGGAGGCGCCTCCTTCTCCGACGCGCTGGCCCGCGAGCTCCGGGCGAACGCGAACTCCGACATCGTCAAGCATGCGGCCTTGGTGCTCCGGGACGGTAACGAGGGGCTGATTCGCCTCTCCCTGAAGCCCGAATCCCTGGGATCAGTCAAGATTCGCCTTGAGCTCGCCGACAACAAGATAGCGGGGCGCATCATCGTCGAAAGCGACGAAGCCCTGAAGGCCTTCGAGAAGGAGATCGCATCGCTGGAGCAGGCCTTCCTTGACGGCGGCTTCGACGGGGCGAGCCTGGAGCTGTCCGTCTCGTCGGACGGCGCGCGCGGCAAGGGCGGTTTCGCCGAAGGGCGCGACGGGCCGAAGCCGTTCTGGTCAGAACGCGTCGCGGCCACGAGTTACGATGCGGCCTTGCCGGGCGCCGTTCCTCCCGCCGCCGCGCGGGACGCGCCCCTCTCTCTCGTGAACGTACTGGTATAGGAGGAATCGAAATGGAACTGAGCGCTACCATCGACTCGCAGGATCAGGCGCGATTGCGGATGCAGGTCGATTCCTTCAACAAGACGATAGACCAGGGGAAGAAGAGTACCCAGAACCTCGGGAAGGACGACTTCATCAAGATACTCATAACCCAGTTGACGCATCAGGATCCGACCGCTCCGATGGAGGACAAGGAGTTCATCTCCCAGATGGCCCAATTCTCTTCGTTGGAGCAGATGACGAACATGGCGAAGGACTTCACGAAGCTCGCGGGCCTGCTGGCCAGCGGCGAAGCGACCGGCGCGCTCGGCAAGTCGGTCGAATTGACCGAGGGCGATCGGACGGTCACGGGGACGGTGAAAGCCGTCACCCGCGGCGCCTCGCCGCAGGTGCTCGTGGATGGAACGTATTACGGCTGGGACCAGGTCTCGAAGGTTTTTGAGGAGTAATTCGATATGATGCGATCATTGTTCTCCGGCGTGTCCGGACTCCAGAACCACCAGACCCGCATGGACGTCGTCGGCAACAACATTGCCAACGTCAATACGACCGGTTTCAAGAAGGGAAGGGTGAATTTCCAGGACCTGCTGTACCAGCAGATGTCCGGGGCGGCGCGGCCCACCGACGAAATCGGCGGCGTCAATCCCAAGGAAGTCGGCCTCGGCATGTCGGTCGCTTCCATAGACACCATCCATACCCAGGGTTCACTGCAGACTACCGGGGTCGGCACCGACCTGGCCGTCCAGGGACAGGGCTTCTTCGTGCTGAAGAACGGCGAGAAGTCCTTCTTTACCCGCGCCGGAGCTTTCGGACTGGACAACGCGGGCACCCTCGTCAATCCGGCGAATGGCATGCGCGTCCAGGGGTGGGCCGCGAGGACCGTCGAAGGCGCGCAGCGCATAGACACCGCCCGCGACGTGGAGGACCTCCGGATTCCTGTCGGCTCCAAGGATCCCGCACGGGCGACGCAATCGGTCAACTTCGCCTGCAACCTCGACAAGCGCACCCCCGAGATTCCGGAGGGCGCCGGCCCCCAGGCACGCCAGGACGGAACCTGGGGCACCGATTTTAAGATCTTCGATACCTTCGGCGAGGAGCACATACTCCGCGTCGACTTCACCCGGGTGCCCGGAACCAACAATCGCTGGCAGGCGGCCGTAAACGTCGATCCCGAAGCTGCGACGCCGACGAACGCGTCCGCGGGCTTCGCGGGCGCGGCGGCCGGCGCCGGAAACACCTTCCAGGTGGAATTCTCCAATCTCGGGACCCTGCAGCGGGTCACCGACGCGCAGGGCGGCACTTCTCCCGCGGAAGGCGACATCGCCGTCCGCGTGGGCTTCGACGTCCAGGGCGCGACCGCCGCCGAGGGCGGCGCGCCGGCCCGGCAGGAATTCGCGATCAACCTGGGCCGGATAGGGTCGGTGGTGAGCACCATCACCCAATTCGCCGAGAAGAGTTCCACCAAGGCTTTCATGCAGGACGGTTATCCGATGGGCTATCTTGAGAACTTCAAGATCGACCAGTCCGGCGTCATCACCGGGGTTTATTCGAACGGCACGAACCGCCTCATCGGACAGGTCGCGATGGCCAGCTTCGCCAATGCGGCGGGCCTTGAGAAGGCCGGCGAGAACACCTTCGTCGTATCCAACAACTCGGGCCTCGCCAACGTCAGCCCTTCGGGCGTGGCGGGGAAGGGCAAGCTCATAGCCGGAGCGCTGGAGATGTCCAACGTGGACCTCGCAGAACAGTTCACCGACATGATCGTCACCCAGCGCGGCTTCCAGGCCAACTCCAAGACGATCCAGACCTCCGACCAGATGCTCCAGGAACTCTTAACGCTCAAGCGCTAATATGATAAGAAGTAAACGATGATGAACACGGGGAACGCCGCGGGGCGTTCCCCGATCCGAGGCGCACTTGATAACGGTCACCCGGCTGGACGGCAAGGAATATCTCATCAATCCCCACCAGATCGAATCGATCGAAGTCCATCCGGATACCACCCTCCTCATGCTGTCGGGCAAGAGGGTAATCGTCCGGGAGAAGCCCGAACTCATCGTGGATAGGATCGTCGAGTACCGGCGCCGCATCGGCGGCTTCAAGAACGAGGAGTAGGATCGCATGGATTTAGCAACCATCATCGGTCTTGCCGGCGGTCTAGGCATGGTCATCATGGCCATCCTCACCTCCGGCGGATCGTTGCTCACATATTTCGATGTGCCTTCGTTCTTCATGACCGTCGTCGGATCGTACCTGGTGCTTTTCGTCCAAGTGAGCATGTCCGACGCGCTCGGCGTCTTCAATATCATGGGAATCGCGCTCAAGGTCCCGAAATTCGGCGAGCAGGCGATGATCACCAAGCTGATGGGCTTTTCGGACAAGGCGCGGCGCGAAGGCCTGCTGGCCCTGGAAGAGGAGCTGGAAGACCTGGACGACGAGTTCATGAAGAAGGGACTGCGTCTGGTGGTGGACGGCACGGATGCCGAGATCATCCGCAATCTCATGGACACTGAGCTCAGCCAGATGCAGGACAGGCACTCGGGCAAGATCAACATCGTCGATGCCTGGTCCAAGCTGGCGCCCGGCATGGGCATGCTCGGAACGGTCACGGGCCTCATCGCCATGATGAAGAACCTGGAAGACAAGAGCCAGATCGGCCCGAACATGGCCGTCGCCCTCATCACCACCTTCTACGGGGCCATCATGGCCAACGTCATCCTCATTCCCATCGTCGGAAAGCTCCGGGATCAGGACGCGGCCGAAACCAAGGTCAAGGAAATGATCATAGAGGGCGTCCTGTCCATCCAGGCGGGGGACAATCCGCGGATCCTTGCCCTCAAGCTCCTTTCCTTCCTGACCCCGAAGGACCGGAAAGCCGTCGAGGCAGAGATACTCAAGGATTAGCCGATGGCAAAAAAAGTGAAGAAGACGATTTGTCCGGCAGGCGCGCCGGAATGGATGGTCACCTATTCCGACATGGTGACTCTGTTGCTTACGTTCTTCGCCGCCCTTTTCAACGTCTCGGACGTGGACGAAGTCCAGCTCCAACAGATGATCTCTTCCTTGAATAATATCGGCATGGGCGCCTCCGAAGGCGGCGCGACCCTCTCCTCCGGCAGGAATGTCGACCTCGGCAACACGATCATGGCGCTTCCTTCCATGGAACGGGGACGGTCCATGTCCACAGCGAAGAAGAAGGCGACGAGCCTCTTCTCCCCCGAGGTGAAGTCCAACAAGGTGCGCGTCAGCACCGACGAACGCGGACTCGTGATCTCGCTCGCATCGGACGCCTTCTTCGGACCCGCGAGCGCCGCGGTGAACATCGAGGAGACCAGGGACATCCTGCTAAGGCTCGGCGGACTCCTCGCTTCCGACGAGGTCGCGGGCCGCAGGTTCAGGATCGAGGGACATACCGATTCGGCCCCCGTCGATCCTGAAGGACCCTGGGAATCGAATTGGGAACTTTCGGCGGCACGCTCGGTAAATGTCCTGCATTACCTGGCCGATATTGGAGTAGACGAGAAACGCTTCCAGGTTTCCGGTTTTGCGGATACGGTGCCGATCTCGTCCAACGATACCAACGAAGGCCGGGCCTACAATCGCCGGGTGGACATCGTCATCCTCGATGAGGGACACCTGTAGCGGACCCTCCGGAGACGACAGGCCGTTCGTTTGCACAGGCGTTCGTTTTCGTGTACTATAGCGTAATCGAGGAGATTCCGGATGTCTGACAATCGTGACGAGCTCGATCTTGAAGGATCGGAACCGGCGGGCGGCGATGCCTCGCCGAAGAAAGCGTCGGGCCTTACCACGCTTCTGCCCAGTCTGCTGAAATTCGCCGCCATAGGCTTGGGCGCCCTCATTTTCATCGTCACCGTTTCCGTCATCACCTTCCGCATCCTCAACGGCACGGGCAAGGCCCAGACCGTCAACGTCGCGGTCGACGAGTACACGCCGAAGAAGCCGCAGCTCTCCTGGTTCACGACCATCGGCGTAATACGCACCCGCACCAAGGATCCGACCCCCTTTTCCGTCGTCGTCAACGTGATCCTCGGCTACGATCTGGACAGCAAGGTTTCCCAGAACGAGCTCACGAACAGGCTGTACGAGCTGAAGGATTTCATCCGCAATTTCTTCAGCCTGAAAACGGCCGCGGAACTCCAATCGAACAACGAAGCCCAGCTCAAGATAGAAATGCGGGAAATTCTCAATACGCAAGTGCTGCAGGATACGAAGGTCCGGGAAATACTCTTCCAGCAGCTCGATGTGGTAGAGATGTGAACCTGGATAGCGGACGGCAGGAATGACCGAAGTACTTTCGCAGGAAGAGATCGATCAGCTGCTCACCGCGATCAACGCGGGGGAAACCGAGCCCGAAGACTTCCGGCCCGCCGCGGATACCCGCAAGATCAAGATCTACGACTTCAAGCGACCGGACAAGTTCTCCAAGGAACAGATCCGCACGGTCTCCATCATGCATGAGACTTTCGCGCGCCTGACGACTACTTCCCTGTCGGCCAACCTCCGGAGCATGGTCCATGTCCACGTCGCCTCGGTGGATCAGCTGACCTACGAGGAATTCATCCGTTCGATCCCCACTCCGACAACCCTCGCCATCATCAACATGGATCCGCTGAAGGGCAACGCCATTCTGGAAATCGATCCGGCTGTCACCTTTTCCATCATAGACCGGCTTTTCGGCGGCACGGGCGAGGGGACCAAGGCCCAGCACGAGCTCACCGACATCGAGCAATCGGTCATGGAAGGCATAATCGTCCGCATCCTCGGCAATATGCGCGAGGCTTGGGCCCAGGTGATCGATCTCCGGCCGCGCCTCGGTCAGATCGACACCAATCCCCAGTTCGCCCAGATCGTCCCTCCGACGGAAATGGTGGTCCTCGTCACGCTGGAGACCAAGGTGGGCGAGGTGGAGGGGATGATGAACTTCTGCATACCCTACCTGACCATCGAACCCATCATCAGCAAGCTTTCCGCGCAGTACTGGTATTCGTCGGTGCGGCGCGGAACCACCACCGAAAACCTGAACATCCTGAAGGACAAGCTCTCCAACGTCGACGTGAACGTCGTCGCCGAGATCGGCAAAATCCAGCTTCCCGTCCGCGATGTGCTGTCCCTGCGGAAGGGGGATGTGATCCGCCTGTACAATGTCCGCGTCGGAGATCCCATGACCCTGAATATCGGAAACAAGAAAAAATTCCTGTGCCGCCCCGGCGTGATCGGAAAGAAGATCGCGGTGCAGATCGTGAAGAAGATGGCGGAGCTCGTCCAGGACGAATTCGAGGAGCTCGCGTCGGAAGGAGAAGATAGCTTATGAGCGACGGCGCCCTTTCGCAGGACGAGATAGACGCCCTTCTCGCGGGTGTGGATTCCTCGGGTTTCGGCGCTCCGGCCGCCTCTTCCTCGGGCTTGCCCGACGGCGAACGGAAAGCAGTGCAGGATTTCCTTTCGACGACCGTCCAGGCCCAGTCTTCGAACCTTTCGATGATGACCGGAGCCCAGGTAAGCCTCCGCTCTCCTCAGGTCGAGTCGGTGAACCGCGAGGCCTTCCTCCAGCGCCTGCCCGATATGGTGACCTCGGTCAAGGCCGACTTCACCGCGGGCTTTCCCGGCGAGCACGTGTTCATCATGGGCGACGAGACGGCGAAGAAGATCGCCAGCCTCATGAACAAGGAAGAGAACATCGAGCTGGACGACATGGCCCTGTCGGTGATCGGCGAGGTCGCTTCCCAGCTCGTCGGCACGCAGATCACCGCCCTGAGCGACAAGACGGGAAACAAGGGCGTCTCGTCGGAACCGCCCCAGGCGACCAACGTGCCGAAAGCCGTCGTCGCCCTCCCCGCGGGCGACTTCATGCGGGCGACCTACCAGCTGGATCTCGGCGACGGAACGACCGCGCCGATCTGGGAAGTCTTCGGCGCCTCGGTCGTCAAGGAAATGGCGCGCGCCCTCGGCGGCGGCAAGGACGACGCGGTCGACATGTCCGCCTTCGACTCCCCGTCCTCCATGGGAAACATGGGGAACATGGGGAACATGGGAGGCTTCGGCGGTTCCGGTTTCGGATCGCAGCAGCAACAACAGCAACAACAGCAATACTCCCAGGGCGGCGGAATGCAGGGCATGATGCAGGGAATGCAGGGCATGCAAGGCATGCAAGGCATGGGAGCCTTCGGGATGGGCGGCGGTTCTCCCGCCAACGTGCAGTCCATCCAGTTTCCCAGCCTGATCCCCCAGGGTTCACATTCGGAGCAGGGCAACATCGGTCTCATCATGGACGTTTTCATGGAGATGACCGTCGAGCTCGGGCGCACGAAGAAGTTGATCAAGGAAATCCTCGGGATGGGCGAGGGCACGATCATCGAGCTCGACAAGCTCGCCGGAGAGCCCGTGGACATACTCGTTAACCACAAGCTGATAGCCAAAGGAGAGGTCGTCGTCATCGACGAGAACTTCGGCGTCCGCGTCACGGAAATAGTCTCCCCTATGGAAAGAATGTCGGATATGGGGTAGAATAGCCTCGGTCCGGGTTTCGACCCGGTTCGGGGGGGAGAGACTGCACTTCATTCGCGCGATGGCCGCCGCTCTCATCCTGGCGGCGGTCGGTGTTCCCGTTTATTCGCAGAAAGTTCAAGCGGCTCCGTCCGTCCCCGCGGCGGAGGTCGATGAGACGAGTCTCTTGCTGGATCCGGTCGCGACGGAGGCCGCCCAAGGGATACGCGAGAACAGCGGCTCGACGGTCTGGGCTATCGTGCGGACCGTCCTGGCTCTGGCTGTCGTCGCCGCGGCGATCTACGGGGCCATCTTTCTGCTGAAGAAGCTCGCCCGACCCCCGGAACCTAAAAACGCTCACCTGAAGGTCCTCGCCAGCCAGCATCTGGGATCCAACCGCTATGTCCATGTAATCTCGGTCGGTACCAAGGCCTGGCTCGTCGGCGCCTCCGACGGCGGCGTCGCCTTGATCGCCGAACTTGATGAGAAGGAAGCCGTGGACACGATGCAGCTGGATGATTCCCGTTCCGCCGGCGTAACCTCGGCGGCCTGGGCGCTGAACTTCAATTCCTTCATGAAGAAGCTGGGGGTGCGCAGGTTGCAGGACCTTCCCGGCGGTCACTCGTCGGCGGAAGGAATTCGCAAAGGAAGAGAACGGCTTCGCGGCCTTTGATCCGCCGGGTCAAAGATCCGCCGGATAGCATCGGACGGCAGAAAGCGCGGAGCGCTTCGTCCGGTGCATGAAAAAACGTTTCGCGGGAGTGGGACATGAAGAGGCTCGTATCGGTCGCGCTGCTCGCCTTCGTCGCTTTCCTCTCGGTACCGGGACGCGTCGACGCTCAGCAGGGCAATCAGGCTTTTCCGGGCCGCGCGACGAACGGGACAGTGCGGGTGCCGACGCCTCCCGCCGATCCCGTGATTCCCTTCGTGGATCTGAGCGTCCGCGAACCGCGCAGCGGGCAGGAAGTCGCCTTTTCGCTTCAATTGCTGTTAATCCTGACGGTGCTTTCCCTGGCGCCGAGCATTTTCGTTTTGATGACCAGTTTCCTGCGTATTTCCATAGTACTTGATTTCATCAAGCGCGCACTCTCCCTCCAGAATGCGCCGCCCAATCAGGTACTGCTCGGAATCTCCCTGTTCCTTACGATTTTCATCATGTGGCCTTCCTTCGAAACTATCTACGAAAAGGCGTACAAGCCGCTGGCCGCCGGAACGATCGGAGTGGAGGAGTCGTACAGGGAAGCCGAGAAGCCGTTGCGGCTATTCATGTACAACCAGATGAAGACCAATCCGGACAATATCAGGCTTTTCATGGCCATGCGCGGCCTTGAGAAGCCGGATACCCTGGCCGACGTTCCCACCTACGTTCTCGTTCCGGCCTTCATCCTCAACGAGCTCACGGTGGCGTTCAAGATAGGCATCCTGTTGTTCATTCCCTTCATCGTCATCGACATGGTGGTCGCGAGCGCCCTCATGTCGATGGGCATGATCATGTTGCCGCCGGTGATGATCTCCATGCCCTTCAAACTTATTCTCTTCGTGCTGGTGGACGGTTGGGGTTTGTTGACCCAGCAGCTCGTCCGCTCGTTCGTGTAGGAGGCGGCGGATGGGAATCGGCGAAGTAACCGCATTGATGAGGGGCGGGATTTTCGAGACTTTGATGCTGTCCGCTCCCCTGCTACTTACTGCCTTGGTGGTAGGCCTCATCGTCTCCATCATCCAGGCCACTACCTCCATCCAGGAACAGACCCTGACCTTCGTCCCCAAGATCTTCGCCATCCTCCTGGTCCTCGCTCTCTTGGGAGGCTGGATGTTCGCATCCCTCGCCGATTACACCGTCCAGCTCTTCAACCTCATCCCGGATATGGCGGGCTAGCGACCGTGCTCGCCGAGATCGTCGCGAACGCCCCGATTTTCCTCCTCATCGCCGTTCGCGCCTTGGCCCTCATCGAGACCGCGCCCCTGCTCTCGTCGGATTCCGTCCCCCAGACCGCCAAGGTCGCCCTTGCGGGCTTCGCTGCGTTCGCGGCTTTCCCGTCGGCTCCCGTCGAAGCCTGGCGCGTGCCGGACTACTCCCTCTCCTTCGTCTTCCTCGTGATGGGGGAAGCCCTCATCGGGATCATCATCGGCTTCTATCTGACCATGGTGTTTTCCGCCTTTTCTTCGGCGGGCCAGTTCTTCGCCCTCCAAATGGGCTTCGGCGCTTCGGAAACCTACGATCCCCTGGCCCAGATGGAGAATCCGGTGATGGGCCAGTACCTCAACCTCATCGCGATGCTGACGTTCCTGACGGTAGGCGGGTTCCAGAAGCTGTTCCTGGGGGGCTTCTTCCGCTCCCTCCAGTCGATCAGCGCCATCTCGCTCATCTCCTCCCGCGACGACTTCCTGTCCCTGCTCATCGGCGGGCTCTCCAGCCTCTTCGTGGATGCCCTCGTGATATCCATGCCCATACTCGGCACCCTCTTCCTGGTATCGGTTTCCATGGGCCTGCTTTCCAAGGCGGCCCCCCAGATCAATATCCTCACCGAAGGCTTCCCGATCTCCATCACGGTCGCCTTCTCCCTGATCCTCGCGACCATGCCCTTCCTCGTGGGCGCCTTCGCCCGGGTGATCGACCTGGGCTTCACGCGCTTGGCGGATTTCCTTGCCTTGGCGGGGACAGGGATATGAGATCCTTCGCGGACGAGCTCGCCCTGCAGCAGGCGCTGCTCATGGACCTCCAGTGGTTCGCCGCCGAGGACGAGGGCCGGACGGAGGAACCGAGCGAATACAAGATCCGCAAAGCGCGGGAAGAGGGGAGGGTCCCCAAGAGCCAGGAGCTGGTCGGTGCCCTGGTGCTGCTCATGCCCGCGCTTGCCATCCTGTTCCTCGCAAAGACCATGCTGAAGACCTGCGTGGAGATGGTCCGTTTCTTCCTGGAGCGCGCCGTGGAGCTTGATCCGACCAAGGACCCTATCGTCGCGCGTGCCTTTTTTTCCTACTTCATCAAGCTCGCCCTTCCGATCATGCTCGTCGCCGTCTTCACCGCCGTCTTCGCGAACGTAGTCCAGACGGGTTTCCTTTTCACGACCAAGCCCCTGACCCCGAATTTTTCCAAGATCCTCCCGCGCTTCGGCAAATATTTCCAGCGGACGCTCTTCTCGATGGAAGGCTTATTCAATTTCGCCAAATCCGTACTCAAGATGGCGATCATCGGCATCGTCGCTTTCATCATCATCCGAGGGGAAATCGTACGCCTGGCGAACCTGCAGACCGCTTCACTTTGGTCGTCGGTGACCCTCGTTTCGTCGCTCGCCATGCGTCTGCTCATCGTCGCCGCCCTGCTCCTGCTCGCCCTCTCCGTTCCCGACCTGTTTTTCCAGCGCTGGCAGTACACCGAATCCCTGAAAATGACCAAGCAGGAAGTGAAGGAAGAGCGGAAGATGTACGAAGGCGATCCGCTGATCAAGGGACGCCTGAGGCAGCGGATGCGGGAGCTGCTATCGCGAAACATGGCGGCCAACGTTCCGAAAGCCGACGTGGTCATCACGAACCCGACCCACTTCGCGGTCGCGCTGGAATGGAACCGGGAATCCATGAGCGCCCCGGTGGTCACGGCGAAAGGCGCGGACGAGGTCGCTTTCCGCATCCGCAGGATCGCCGAGGACAGCGGCGTTCCGGTCGTGGAGAACCGCCCGCTCGCTCGCGCGCTTTTCGCGGAAACGGAGATCGGGGACGCTATTCCGGAGCAGTACTACCAGGCGATAGCTGTCGTGCTCGCGCACGTGTACAAGATGGACGAAAGCCGGGGCGGGAAAGCCGCGGCGGGCGCGTAGGGGGATAGGGATAAGCGATGTCGGACGCCCGCAGCGTATTTACGGCCAATTTCACCAAGGATCGCAGCGATATCTTCGTCGCCGTAGGCGTCATCTCCATCGTCTGCATGCTCATCATCCCCGTTCCCACGGTCCTCCTTGATGCGCTCATGGCGATCAACCTGATCCTCGCCCTCCTGATCCTCCTCATCGTGCTGTACACGAAGAAAGCCACCGACTTCAACGTCTTTCCCACGGTGCTCCTCGTCTCCACGGTGTTCGGCCTGGCGATCAACGTCTCCTCCACCCGGCTCATCCTGGCCAAGGGCGTGGACTTCGACGGAAGGATGATCCGCGCTTTCGCGAGCTTCGTCGTGGGAAGCTCCGGAACGGAAGGTCTCGTTATCGGTTTCGTGATCTTCATCGTCATCATCGCGGTGCAGGCCATCGTCATCACCAAGGGCGCGACCCGCGTGGCCGAAGTCGCCGCGCGATTCGCCTTGGACGCCTTGCCGGGCAAGCAGATGGCCATAGAGGCCGAGTACAATTCCGGCGCGATCAGCGAGGAGGAGGCGTTCAAGCGCAAGGGCGACCTCCAGAGGGAGGTGGACTTCTACGGCGCCATGGACGGTTCCAGCAAGTTCGTCTCCGGCAACGTGAAGGTCGGCATTTTCATCACCGTGATCAACCTGCTGGGCGGCTTCATCATCGGCATGGCCATCCACGGGGAGCCGGCAGGGCTCGCGCTGAGTACCTATACCTCACTTACCATCGGGGACGGCCTGCTGTCCCAGTTTCCGGCGCTCCTCGTCTCCACGGCCACCGGCATCATAGTGACCCGCTCGGTTTCGGACGGAACCTTCGGGTCGGACATCTCCACCCAGTTCTCGCGGGACGCCCGAATCTACTGGATCGCCGCGGGCGTACTGGGCGGCTTCGCCATCCTTCCCGGTTTTCCCTGGTACGTGCTGATCCCTCTAGCCCTGCTCATGGGCGTCCTCGCGTACCGGCTCGGCCGGAAGGAAGTCAAGACCGCCTTCGACGCGCAGCTCAAAGCCGGCCAGGCGAAAAAAGCGCTTGAGGAACCTTCGGAGATGTCGCCCGTGGTTCCCCTCGATCCGCTTTCGCTTGAACTAGGCTACGGCCTGATACCCCTGGTGGACCGTGACAAGGGCGCCGAGCTTCTGGAGCGGGTGACGCGTATCCGCCGGGAATCCGCGCTGGACCTCGGCCTCGTCGTGCCCCGGATCAGGATCATCGACAACATGCGCCTGGAACCTTCCGAATACTGCTTCAAGATCAAGGGCGTCGAAGTCGGCAGGGGAAAGATACGGATGGGCTACTTCCTGTGCATCAATCCGGGCGGCGTGAAGGACGAAATACCGGGGGAACGGACGAAGGATCCGGCCTTCGGTTTGCCGGCTACATGGATCAACGAGGACAAGCGCGAGACGGCCGAGCGGGCCGGATATACGGTGGTCGATCCGCCGTCCATCATCGCGACGCACCTGACCGAGATCATCAAGCGCCATGCCTCGGAGATCCTGGGGCGTCAGGAAACCCAGTCCATATTGGAGACCCTGAAGAAGGAATACCCCGCCGTTGTGGACGAGGTCCAGAAGACCCTTTCCGTCGGCGAAATCCAGAAGGCGCTGCAGTCCCTGCTCCGCGAGCAGGTTTCGATACGGAACATGGTCGCCGTGCTGGAAGCCTTGGCCGATTACGCGCCCGTCACGAAGGATCCCGGCTACCTGGCCGAGAAGGCCCGGCAGGCTCTCGGGCGCCAGATCTGCCTGCAGTTCGCCGACGACGAGAAGACGCTGCGCGTGCTGACGATCGACCAGGCGCTGGAGCAGAAGATCGTGGAAAGCCGGGTGGAGACGGCCGGCGGCGCGGTGGCCGCGCTGGAGCCCGCCGTGCAGCGCGTCTGGATCAAGGCGCTTTCGCGCTCGGTCGCGGCGGTGCACGAGAAGGGCTGGATACCTGTGATACTTTGTTCCGAGGCGGCTCGTCCCCTCGTCAAGTCGAGTACGGAGCGTGAGCTTCCCGACCTCGTCGTCCTCTCCGTCCCCGAAATCGTGAACGACGTCACGGTGGAAGCGGTCGGAGAAATCAGGCTCGAAGGCCAGGGAGTGTAAGGAAAGGGCATGGAATATTTTACCGAACAGGCGCCGACCTATTCCGAATGCATGCGGAAGATTCGCACGAAATACGGAGAAGGGGCGCGCGTCCTCATGCAACGTTCGGTGCGCATGGGCGGGATGCTCGGCCTGTTCTCCAGGGACGGCGTGGAAGTTTCCGGCGTGCTCGGTTCGGATACGGGCCGTTTCGCCGCCGATGCCGCCCGGCAGGTCAAAAAGCCTCTGGACGTGGAGGAGGAGAAAAAGAAGTTCCTCGCCAACCTCAAGGGCGACCAGGCGCTGCAGCTCGTGCTCAACGAAGTCCGCGGCCTCAAGGACAAGATCGACGCGAACGCCGCCGCCGGGGCCAGGGGCGCCGAGGAGCATCCAGCGCTCTCGCGTGTGGCTGAACTCCTGAACCTCAACGACTTTTCTTCCTTCTTCGTACAAGAGCTCCAGGACAGGATGAAGAAGGAATTCTCGCTGGAGCAGCTTGATGATTTCGATGCGGTTCAGGACAAGGTCGTGGATTGGATCGGGGAGAGCATCAAGGTTTACGCTGACGACGGTTTCCAGATCAGGCCGCGGGTCATGGTTCTGGTCGGTCCCACGGGAGTCGGCAAGACTACCACCATCGCCAAGCTGGCGGCGGCGTACGGCATCGGCAGCGCCGGTTCGCGTCCGCTTTCGGTCAGGATGATCACCATAGACAACTACCGCATCGCCGCCCGACAGCAGATCGAGACCTACGGCAACATCATGGGCATTCCCGTCTCCTGCGTCGAGACCTTCGACGATCTGCGGAAGACCATCGCGCTGTACTCCCAGGACGTCGACCTCATCCTCATCGACACCATCGGGAAGAGCCCCCGCGACTACATGAAACTCGCCGAGATGAAGGAATTGCTTACCGCCTGCGGTAATTCGGCCGACGTGCACCTGGCGATCTCCGCCACCACCAAGTCCAGCGACATGCGCGAGGCCCTGCAACAATTCGAACCTTTCAATTACCGCTCGGTGATCGTCACCAAGCTGGACGAGACGATTCGCGTCGGCAACGTGGTGAGCGCCCTGGCGGAGAAAGGAAAGTCGGTATCCTACATAACGGACGGGCAGCGCGTTCCACAGGACATCTCGCGCGCGTCCACGGTCCGGTTCCTCATGAACCTTGAAGGATTCCGGGTCGACAGGCGCCGCGTCGACGAGCGTTTCCCCCAAGAGTCGAACGGCAAAATACAGTGGAGATAGGCATGGAAGATCAGGCTGAACAACTGCGGGAATTGATGAGGGCCAAGACCGCGTCCGCTCCGGGACCGGGGGAAAAGAGGAAGACGCGCATCATCACCGTCACCAGCGGGAAGGGCGGAGTGGGAAAGACGAACGTCTCGGTGAATATGGCGCTCGCGTACGCGCGGCTCGGGAAGAAGGTCATCGTCATGGACGCCGACCTCGGGCTCGCCAACGTGAACGTCATGCTCAACATCATCCCCAAATACAACCTCTATCACGTCATCCGCAAGCAGAAGACCATGAGGGAAATCATCCTGGACACCGAATACGGAATCCAGATCGTGGCCGGAGCCTCGGGTTTCTCAAAGATCGCGAACCTCTCGGAAGGGGAGCGGCAGAATTTCATCGACGAAATGCAATCCCTGTCCTCGGCCGACATCATCATCATCGATACCAGCGCGGGCGTGTCGAGCAACGTACTCGCCTTCGTCGCAGCCGCCGACGAGGCCGTGATCGTCACCACTCCCGAGCCCACCGCCATCACCGACGCGTACGGCATCATCAAGATCATCGCCACCGAGATCGACAACCTGAACATCGGCCTGAAACTCATCGTGAACCGGGTCAAGACCGTCGCGGAGGCCAAAAAGGTCGCGGATAGGATGATCAATATCGCCGGCCAATTCCTGAACCTCAAAGTGGACTACCTCGGTTTCATTTACGACGACCCGGCGGTTCCCCTGGCGGTCCTGCGCCAGAAGCCTTTCCTCGTCATGGACCCGAAATCGAAAGCCTCCCAATGCGTCCAGCACATCGTGGGGCGGATGGAAAAAAACGAATACCATGAAGGAGGCGGCCTCGGCAGCCTCATCAGGAAACTGTTCGGACGGGAGGAATGAGGATTTCCTTGACGTTTCCGGGACCATCCTCTAGGCTTAGCCGAGCGGGAGACGGATCGCGGTGATGGATTTCAAGATATGCGGCATCGCCGCCGCGGGTGCTTTTACCCTTTCTTTTCTCGTCGGCCTCGTAAGCGGCGCCGGTTTCCTCTTCCTGTTCGTCCGCGCCTTCGCATCGGGCGTTTTCGTCTTCGGTTTCGTCGCGGGCGTTCAGCTGATCGTTTCGCGCTTCCTTCCCGAGCTGCTCGGAGGGGCGGACGCCGTCGGCGAAGAGCCCGAGGGGCGGGATGAGGTGTCTTCGTACGCGGGAAGCCGCGTGGACCTTTCGATCGGTGACGATTCGGCGTTCAACCCTGCCGACAACTCTTTCCGGCCGGCCGGCGGCCTCGGCGAAGACGAGCCGGAGACCCTTTATGGAGATGCCGATCCGATCGGTACCAAGGACGGATCGGCCGGAGGTCCATCAGGTCTGGACCAGCGGGACGAAGGCGGCTATACTGTGTCGCGGACAGGCGGGGCGCCTTCGGGCGAGGCCTTCCGGGACGACGCGGGACATGCCGTTCCGGCCCGTCCTCCGGAATTGATAGGCGATGTGGACGTTCTTCCCGATCTGGAGAGCATGTCGGATTCTTTCGTCTCTTCGATCGTCGACGAGACTCGGGAGGGCGGGGACGCGGAGCGACCGCCCGCCAAGAGGGGCTCCGTAGGCGATGGAGCGGAAAAGTTCGATCCTAGGGAGATGGCGTCCGCGATACAAACTATTTTGAAACGGGACCAGAAAGGATAGGTTATGGGGAACGTCCTCCTGGAGCAGAAGACCGAAGAAGAACTCTGGGGTCTCTATAGGCACGGACGGGATCCAAAAATCCGCGAGGCCTTCATCAAGCAATACGCTCCTCTAGTCAAATACGTCGCCGGCAAGGTTGCCGTCGGGATGCCGCACAATGTGGAATTCGACGACCTGGTCGGCTTCGGCGTCTTCGGCCTGCTCGACGCGATCGATAAATTCGATCCGGAAAAAAACGTCAAGTTCAAGACCTACGCGGTCACCCGCATCAGGGGAGCCATCTTCGACGAACTCCGCTCGATCGACTGGGTTCCGCGTTCGGTCCGGCAAAAGACGCGCGAAATCGAGGAGACCATCGGTTCCCTGGAAGCCCAGCTCGGCCGTACGGTATCGGACCAGGAGATCGCCGCGGCCATGGGCATGAGCGAGGACGAGTTCCTGAAAACCATGCTGAAGATTTCAGGCACATCCGTCCTCTCCCTGAACGACGTGTGGTTCGCGGGGGACGAATCGGACCGGATCTCCATCGGCGAAAGCATCGAAGCTCCTTCCAGCCTCAATCCCGACATAATCGTTGAAAAGGAAGAAGTCCGGCGCGTCATCATCGAATCCATAAACGAATTGCCCGAAAAGGAAAAGAAAGTCCTCGTGTTGTATTACTACGAAGACCTGACTCTCAAGGAGATAGGGCTGATACTGGAAGTCACCGAGTCGAGGGTTTCCCAGCTCCATACGAAGGCCATACTTCGCCTGCGGGCGAAGCTCACCAATATTCGTAAGGGCATCGTTTAGGCACGGGCGATGATCGATTTCGTCCGCTTGCAGCAGATCATGAAGGAGCGGCTGGAAGCGGACCGTTCCATCACCTCCACCGAAGCGGTCGGGGCTACGCTGGACGAAGCGGTGGCGAACGCCGCCTCCATGCTTGGGGTGACGGTGAAGCGCCTGCAGTACGAGATCGTCGAGCGCGGCGCGGCCGGATTCATGGGCTCAGGGCGCAAGGATTGGCGGATACGCGCTTACGAATTGGTCCAGGCCGGCGAAAACCTGGCCATGCCCTCGCTTTCCTCGGAAGCTTTCGAAATCGCGACTCCCATAATCGAAGACAGGGACGGCGCCGCGTTCGTGCATCTCGGACAGGAAGGCGCTTTCCTGAAGGTCGCCCCGCCGGTCGGCAAAGGCAGGAGAGCCACGGAGCGCCAGGCCATGGACGCGCTGCGCGCGCGCGCGGTCCATGATATCGATGAAGGGATGGTTTCCCAGGTCGTAAAATCCTCCGAAGGCGAATACATCCGGGTCGGCAGTTTCACCATGAATCCGGCGGCCGACGGGATGGTCACCGTCGACATCGGCGACCAGGAAATGAAGGCGTATATCTACGTGACCCCCCCGAACGCGGGAGGCTGCGACCTATCGGCCGAGACTATCTTCAGCTTCCTGCGAAACAACCGGGTCGTCCACGGAGTGGACGAGGAATTCGTCAGGAACTTCGCCGACAAACCGCAGTACAAGGAAATGGTTTGCGTAGCCGATGGCACCCGCCCGGTGAACGGACGGGACGCGTTCATCCAGTACAACTTCGTAGTCGACCAGACTACCGTCAAGCTCAAGGAAGGCAGCAACGGCCGCGTGGATTTCAAGGAACTGAACATCATCCAGAACGTGGTGGACGGACAGCCCCTGGCTCGCAAGGTGCCCGCGGAACGCGGATCGCCGGGCAAGACCGTGACGGGGAAGATCCTTCCTGCCAAGAACGGCAAGGACATACCGATACCGCTCGGGAAAAATGTCCATGTATCCGACGACCAGCTTACCATCGTCGCGGACATGAACGGCCAGGTCGTCATCGTCGGCGGAAAAGTCAACGTCGAACCCGTCTATACCGTTCAGGGCGATGTGAGCCTGCGTACGGGAAACATCATTTTCCTCGGTACGGTGATCATTACCGGCAACGTAGAGGACGGCTTTTCCGTGAAAGCGGCGGGCAATATCGAGGTCCACGGGACCGTAGGCAAGGCGGAGCTGGACGCCGAAGGCGACATCATCGTCCATCAGGGCATCGCCGGGAAGAGCGCGGGTTTCGTACGGGCCGGAAAATCCATCTGGGCGCGTTTTATCGAGAACGCCCGGGTCGAGGCCGGAGCCCTCGTCGTCGTCTCCGACGGCATCATCAATTCCCAGGTGGACGCCAACAAGCGCATCATCTGCCAGGGAAAGAGGGCGCATATCGTCGGCGGCCAGCTCCGCGCGGCGGAGGAGATCAACGCCAAGATCCTCGGGAGTCCGGTGAGCGGCACCGAAACCGTCTGCGAGGTCGGGTTCGATCCCAAGAGCAAGGAGAAGCTGGATCTCTTTGAAAGCCGGAAGGTCGCCGCGGAAAAGCAGCTCGAGGAAGTGGAGCTCAATCTCCAGACCCTCATCAACATCAAGAAGCAGCGGAAGTCCCTGCCCGAGGACAAGGAAGCGTTCCTGCGCGAACTCGTCGACAGGCGCCGCCAGATCGGCACGGACATCGCCCGTCTTTCCAAGGAAATATCGGATATCCAGAGCTACCTGGCTACACTCAAGACTCGCGGGCGGGTGTCCGCATCCGCCAAGGTCTACCCAGGCGTTCGGATCGTCATACGCGACGTCAAGGAGGACGTGAAGGCCGAATACCGCGCCGTCACTTTCGTCCTGGAAAACAACCTCATCCGCGTGACGAAGTACGAGGAAACCGACGAGGATATCAAGCGGGGTCCCGATGGCTATTCAACCGATTGACCTGCAAACCCTCTTTTCCCAAATGGATAAGGTAGGCAAATCCCAGGCGGAACTCAAGGAAGGGGCGCAGATGCAGCAAGCCCTCGTGGGCGCCGCAAATCAGAAGAAGCTGGATGATCGCGTGCGTTCCGTCAACGAGACCCGGGATCCGGGGGACGGCCCCGAGAAGGTGAAGGATCGCCCGCCGAAGCGCGGAGGAGACAAGGGTTCCAGGAAGAAAGACGGCAAGAAGGACGAAGACGAGCATGAATCGTCCGAAATCGTGCGCGATCCTGACTTGGGGCGGAACGTGGACCTGAGCGGCTAGGCGATGGAAGCGACTGCGGCGATAGCGGCCCTTGTCTTGATCCTGTGGGCATCCTCTTTCCTGTACTTCCGTTCCTACCTGCGGAAGCGCACCGGCGTCGAAAGGATCCTTTCGGATCTTCGCGAGGAAACCGGCAAGCTGATCGCGGAGATCGACGCGGCGACCGACCGTGACGTAACGCTGGTCGAGGACCGGGTGAAAGCGTTGCGCGCGCTGATCGAGGATGCCGACAAGCGCGTGTCCAACTTCGCTCGGGAGGTCGAGCGGCGCGGGGCCGAGGAACGCGCCTATTCCGAACTCGGCCGGCGTGCCAGGCGTTACCAGCCGTCTCATGAGCCGGCGCTCGGTGACCTCCCGGAGTCCTCGGCAGCGCGCACCCCCTCGGCAGCGCGCACCCCCTCGGCAGCGCCGGTACCCGTGCTCGTACCCCCGACCCCCGCGGCGCCTGCCGAAAGCGAGTTGCCTCCGGCTCCCCGTTTCCGCCGTTCGGAAACGGAAATCGTGCCGAAGAATCTTCCCTTTCCCGAACGCGTGGCCGAACTCCACCGGGCGGGCTTCTCGGCCGATCTGATAGCCAAGCGGCTCCGCTCGACCGTCGCGGAAGTTGATCTGGCGATAGCCCTTGCTGGAAGGATGGATGGAACCGGTGCTGACGACTCTGGGTATTGACCTCGGAACGACGAATTCTTCCTGCGCCATCTACGACGGGCGCGAGGTCGTCGTGATACCCAACGAACGGGGTTCGCGGACAACTCCTTCCGTAGTCGCGATCTCCCGTTCCGGGGAAATCCTCGTGGGGGAGTCGGCCCGGAACCAGGCGGTGCTCCATCCCGACCGGACCATCCGGCATTCCAAGCGATTGATGGGAAAGAGCGGACTCATCTCCTTCGGCGAAAAGATGATTCGGGCGGAGGAAGCGGGTGCCTACGTGCTCGCGCGCCTGAAAGCCGACGCCGAGGCTTTCCTCGGGGACGAAGTGAAAGACGCGGTGATCACCGTGCCCGCTTATTTTTCCGAAGCCCAGCGACGCGCTACACGGGAAGCCGGCGCGCTCGCCGGCCTCCGCGTCCGGCGCCTCCTGAACGAACCGACTGCGGCGGCCATCGCGTGGGCATGGTCTACCAACCGAAATTTCGGGGAGGACGTCCAGGAGCGGCGCGTGCTCGTCTACGACCTCGGCGGCGGGACCTTCGACGCGACGGTGCTCTCCATGCGGGGCAGCGAATGCTCGGTTCTCGCGGCTTCCGGCGATAATACCCTGGGGGGCATCGACTTTGACGCGCTGCTCCTGAAGCGGGCGTTCGACGCCTTGGAGTCGCAGCTCGGGCCGGGAAGCGTCGGCTCCGATCCGGTGCTCGGCCAACAGCTCTCGGAACTCGTCGAGCGGGCCAAGATGGAGCTTTCCGTCCGTGAAACCGCAAGCGTGACCCTGCCTTTCGTCGGCGCCGCCAAGGGGGACCATCCTTCCTGGCTCGTCACCCGCGCGGAATTCGAGGAGATGATCGCGCCCCTGATCGACAGGACGATGGAAATCGTTTCGCGGACGATCGAGGAGGCGGGCGGGGGGGGGATCGACCGCCTCGTGCTCTCGGGAGGATCAAGCCGGATACCCCTCGTGCGCAGGCGCCTCGTCGCCCTCACGGGAAGGGAGGCCGAGGCAAGGGTGAATCCCGAGGAAATAGTCTCTTTCGGAGCTGCCGTCTTCGCGGGCCTTTCCGGTACGGCGGCGGCCGACGGTTTCAAGGTGAGGGATGCCGTGTCCCGCACCTTCGGGGTGGAGATAGACGGCGACGATTTCGTTCCCCTCATCGCGAAGAACACCCCCATCCCCGTGAGCCGGGTCCGCGCCTTCACGACGGTCGCGGACGAACAGAGCACCGTGGAGATCCACGTCCTGCAGGGCGAATCGAAGAAAGCCTCCGAGAATCTCAGCCTCGGCCGCTTCCTGCTGTCAGGCATCAGGGAAGGCAAACGGGGCGAGCCGCGTATCGAGCTTGAGTTCTCCATCGATCCTGACGAAATTCTACACGTGCGGGCGCACGACGTCGATACCGGCGTTGCCCACGCGGTCGTCATCGCTTCGGCGCCTGACGGGGAGCGGAAGACGAGCGCCGACCGCCTCGTTTCCCTGGCCGCGCGGGCGCGGGATCTGGCGGCGGCGGCGGCGGGCGACCGTTCCCTTGAATCGGAGCTTCGGCAGACGGCCGAAGAGGCCGAAACGGTGGCCCGCGAGACGGCGGGGTACGCCGGCGCCGCCGTACCCGATGCCTTGGCCAAGAGGGCCGAGGCGGCAACCTGGACCTTGGAGGTTCTCGTGGCCGAACTTGAATCCCGCAAGCCCGTCGGAGGTTGATCAAAGTGGATCGAAACGAACCCTACCGCATCCTCGGCTTGGACGCCGATGCTGACGGCAGCGAGGTCAAGGCGGCCTTCCGTTATCTGTCCAAAAAGTACCATCCCGACAGTTCGGGCGACCCGTCGACCACCCTCCGATTCATGCGGGTGATGAAGGCGTACAAGACCCTCGATGTGGAATTGGGAAAGGAACGGCTCATATCCAACCGCGTGCGCGCGCGCGTCCTGGGCGAATCGCGTGAAGACGACATGTTCTCACTGGGTTGCCTCGCCCTGACTGCCCCCGAAGCCGCCGGCAGGCGCCGCGCCATCCGCAAACTCGGCTTTTCCGGGAAGAAAGCGGCCTACGTTTTTCTGCGCAGGGCACTCGGCGACCGCGACGAAACAGTGGTCGCAACGGCGGTGCGCGCCGTCGCGGACCTGAGCGCGTTTCAGGCATCCTCGGAAATGGCCGCACTGTGGGCGAGGGCCGGAACGACGGTGAGGAACGCGGTGATGGACGCGGCCGAAGCGACGGGCGAACCCCTCTTCCGCCAGACGCTCGAATTGGCCGCGGGAGAAACGGGATCGCACGCCGTCCGGGCTCGCCGCCTGCTATCCGAGGCGGGAATCGTCAAGAACCGGGGAGCCTGAGGCCGGTCAGGCCTGTACGGTTTCCTTTTCGGTTTCGATCTCCTTCAGGAAGACGACCTCGTCGCTTGAGAAGATCTTGTCGATGTCGAGCAGTATGATGAACTTGTCGTCGCGCTTTCCCATGCCCAGGATGAACTCCGTCGCGAGCCGGGTGCCGAAGCGCGGCGGGGGTTCTATTTGGGACGGTTCCAGTTCGATCACTTCCTGGACCGAATCGGCGAGGGCTCCCAGCACGACTCCGCCGTTGCCGCCCTCAACCTCCATGACGATTATGCTCGTGTCTTTGGAATTGGGCGCCTCGCCCATGCCGAATTTCGCGCGCAGGTCTATGACGGGAACGCCGCTCCCCCGAAGGTTGATCACGCCCTTCATGTAGGCGGCGGTCTTCGGAATCTTGGTGATCCGCGTGTACTCCAGCACTTCGCGGACCTTGAGGACGCTGATCGCGTACTGTTCGCCCTCCAAGGTGAAGGTCAGGTACTGATTCGTGTCATTCATGGATTCCTCCCGTTCACCTTCCATTTTAGCCGCGCGACCCTCCCCCGTCAAACGGGAAAGCCGCGCGGCGGGTCCGCGCGGCCGGGAAACTATCGCTAGAGCTGGAAGCGGACGCCGAGGGTCCCGCCGTAGCTGCCGTCGGCGATGTTGTACATGCCCGTCAGGTCCAGGCGAAGCACGATGATGTTCAACGACAGTCCGCCGAAGGCGCGGAAAGACCAGCCCGAGAACTCGATGTCGGAGGAGATTCCCGTGGACGAGAAGTCGGGAGGGGTGATCCCGGCGGCGTTCATGGCGTCCTTCAATTCGGCGATCTTCGCGTCGCTGATCGGGGTTTTCGTCGTACCCCCGTCTTCGCTGTATTGCACGTCGCTTTCGAGATAATAACCCGCACTCGATATCCCGTAGCTCGCGCCGAATCCGAGGTAGGGGGTGAAAATCAGCAGGCCCTTGGAAATTTCCGCCTTGAGGTCGATCGTCTTGGATTCCCAGCGGAGCCCGATGTCAGGAGCGGGCAGGAAAAGTTGGTGCGTTATGCCGCCACCGGAGAATGAAAAATCTTGCTCGCTTCCAACAGTGCTGCCCAGTCCGCCTTTGAGGTAGTTGAAGCCGACGCCCAGGGAGATGGCCGGCAGCAGGATATTGCCCTTGAGAAGCGCGTAGCGTACATCCGCGCCGACCAGCAGGTAGTCGACGGAGAGTCCGCCGGCCAGATCCTCCAGGCTCGCCTTGGCGGAGTCCGGAAGATATCCGACTTTCAGGCCGAGGTCGAAGGGGAGGATGAAACCGCCGATCCGGGCCTCAGCCACGGCCGCCGGCAGGGGCAGGAAATCGCCGATGCCCGAAGGGAGGGAGAAATTTCCGATGAGGGAAAGCATGTCGGCGATTCCTTCCACCTTGACGGTCGTCATGCCGGTCGCGACGCCGACGCCGAAGTGCGGGGGAATGCCGACCAGCTGGCCGATGTAGGCGCTGGACCAGTTGAGGCCGACGGTCGAATTGAAGGGAAGGGCGGGAGCGAGGGTCTCCGAGAGCGCGTCCGCGCCGTCCTGGATAGCCTTCAAGTCCACTTGGGCGAAAGCGAGAGAAGCGGAAGCGAAAAGGGCGAGGGTGATAGCCGAGATGCGTTTGATCATTGCCGTATCCTCCTGAAATGACTATTAATATAGTATACCGCTATCGGAGGCCGAAAAAAACCATTAGGCCGAGCTTGACTTTTTTCACAGCGCCGGGTATAAAAGCCGGGCATTGAGCCGCTGTAGCTCAGTTGGTAGAGCAAAGGACTGAAAATCCTTGTGTCATGGGTTCGATTCCCATTGGCGGCACAAAGGGCGCCCCGATTCGGGGCGCCCTTTTTTTGCTTATGGCGCCGTGCGAGTGGCGGCGCCCGCGCGGTTTGGCGTATAGTGTAGGCGTATGTTTTCAGTAGCGAAGAAAAAAAGTCTTCTCGCGGCGCTGGCCGTCACGGCCTCCTTAATTCTTCCCGCCTTTTCTTTCGCCGCGGGAATTGCGGAATCCTCCGTCGTCCGGGCGAGCCGATCCGATCGCGTGATCGGCGACTTCCCCGCCTTCGGAACCGAACGTATCCTGCCCGATGGCGGAATCGGCAACGCGGTCTTTACCGTCAGCGCGGCGAAGCTGACGACCGGCTTGCCTTACCTGGCGGCTGCCCCCTATTCGGCTTCCCTCGCCCTGATATCGCCGGACGGAGAAAACCGCGTCGTCCGCGGCGGACTTCCCCTGGTTTTCCAGGCGGAAAGCCCCGATGCCCTTTTCGAACTTGTCGCCGATCCTGATTTTCCCGGCTCCGCCGAGTTGGCCCTGCGCGGCCTCTCGGTCATGCCCTTAAGGGAAGCGCTTTTGGCGATCATCGCGCGGGGTCTGTTATTCTCGACGCTCGCCGCGGCCCTGCTGGGTTATTCCTTCGCCCGCCTGCGCCGTTCAGCGGTCCCGGCCTTGCCTCTTTCGGCCATGCTCATTTCGGCGCTTTTCGCGAGCCTGACAGCCCTTCTTCCCCTCGCTTCCATAGTCGGTTTCCGTTCCGCCTCGGCGCTCGCCGCGCGGATCGCCCCCCTTTCCCTCGCCGCCTTCCTCGTAACCGCGGCGCTCGCCCTCGTCTCGCTCTCGCCGCGCCGCTGGACTTTCGTGCTTTTCCTGGTCTATGCCGCCGCGGCTTCGGCCGCCGCCGCCTTTTCCGTACTGACATCTTTTCCCCCGGCGCTTCCGTTTTTAGCTTTTTCGGCCTTTTCCTTCCTGGTCTTCTCGGTATCGTTCATAGCCGCGCTCAGTCTCCGCGCAGGACGGGAAGCCATCTTCTCCTTCGGCGCCGCCTTGTCGGCAGCCGCGTTCGCGCTTTCGGGCATCGTTTGGGAGCAGAACGCCGAGGCCTCGCTCGCCTTCGCGGGACTGGTGCCGCTCCTGCTTGCCGCGACGCGCCATGGCGCTCCTGCGATTCGGGTGGACAAGGAAGACGTCATCGTGGCTCCCGTGCCGCGTCTCAGCGACCAGGCGGCCCTTACCCGCTTCGTTCCGAAAGAATTTCTTGCCATATTGAAAAAGGAATCCGTCGCTGACCTCATGCTCGGCGACCATGTGAAGCAGGATATGACGATATTCTTTTCGGATATCAGGAAGTTCACCACGCTTTCCGAGAGTCTGACCCCCGAGGAAAACTTCAAGTTCATCAATTCATATCTCGCCCGGATCGTCCCGGTCGTGACCGACTTCGGCGGTTTCGTGGACAAGTACATAGGCGACGCCATCATGGCGCTCTTTCCGACCGTCAACGGAGCCGATCAGGCAGTGCAGGCCGGCATCGCGATGCAGAGGAGAATAGTCGAATACAACGGCCACCGGGCGACCTGCGGCTACCGGCCGCTGTCGATGGGCATAGGCTTGCATACCGGAACCCTGATGCTCGGAGTCGTCGGGGTCGAAGACCGTATGCAGAACACCGTCATCTCGGATGCCGTGAATCTCGCGAGCCGGCTGGAAAGCATCACGAAGGTCTTCAACGTCTCGCTGGCCATCAGCGAGGAGACTTTCAAGAGCCTGCAGGATCCCGGCGCCTACTTCTACCGCTTCATCGGGAAAGTCCGCGTGAAGGGGAAGGCGGAACCCGTCTCCGTGTTCGAGATCTTCGACGGCGTCGATCCTGAACTCTTCGATAGGAAGATGAAGGCGAGCCGATTCTTCGAGCAGGGAATGATGAGTTATTACCAGAAGGAATTCACCGGCGCCATGTATTTCTTCAGGAAGGTGATCGAGAACCTCCCGGAGGACGGAGCCGCCGCCTTCTATCTTGATAACTGCATCGCGAAGACCCGCGCCTGATCTTCTCCGCCCAAGCGCCGCTCATCTCCAAGGCGAATCTTTCCGATGATGGGTAGGGAAGTGCGATGTGAATACCTGCGTGTTGTGCTCGAAAAATGACGAAGGCATGGCCCTCGATCTGCTGAGGCTGCTAAGGAAACTCGGCGTTCCATCCTCCGCCTTTTCGATAGGCGCCGACTGGAGGACGGGACCGAAATGCCTGGACGAGGCGCTCGCGCCCTTCACGCACTTCATCGTCGCTTTCACCGGGCGTTCCTCATCCAGCTCCTGGCTCCCCTTCGCCGCAGGCTACGCGCTCGGCAACGGCAAGCCGTTGCTGCTTTTCCGGCCTTCCCGCGAACCCCAGCAGGATGCCTGGCTCGCTTCCTTTCCCCTTTTCAGCTCGCCGGAAGACCTCTCCGCCTTCCTGGAGACCGAGAACAGGGAATGGGCCGCGCTTTCCATCCGCCGCCAAGCCAGGCAGGAGCTGATGGAACTGGGCGTGTCTTTCCGCGGCCAGGCTTTCGCGGATTCGGTCAGCGAAGGGAACGTGCACGCGGTCGAGCTGTTCATACGCGCGGGCATGCCCGTCGACAGCCGCGACCTGAAGGGGGTTCCCATGCTGTGCCTCGCCGCGCGCACGGGACACCGCGCCTTGCTGGACCTGCTCCTGGAAAACGGCGCTTCCCCCGATATCCCGGCGGAGGATAGGGGCAATACCGCGCTCATGGATGCGGTCGCCGGCGGTTTCCTCGACATCATGGAGGATCTTCTGGCTGCGGGCGCGTCGCTGGAGCATCGGAGCAAAGACGGGCAGACCGCCCTCGTGATCGCCGTCGGCAAGAACGACTCGGGATCCGCGGCGTTGCTGCTGGCAGCGGGCGCCGATCCCGAGGCCGCCGACAAGCTCGGGTTTTCCGCGCGCAAGTACGCCAAGCTGTTCCACGACCCGAAGATGACCGCGCTCATGGAAACGCATCCGCCGAAATAGGCGCGGCGCGGAACGGATGTTGCGGAAACGGGAATGATCGTGTAGCTTGAAAATCATATGATCGTCATCGCATTCACCGGCGGAGGGACGGGCGGACACATCTATCCCGGCCTCGCGATAGCGGAGAGGCTTCGCCTGCGGATCGAATGCCGTATCGTCTGGATCGGTTCCGATTCGGGCATGGACCGTTCGATCGTGGAAGGGGCCGGACTGGAGTTCATCGGCGTCCCCTCCGGAAAGCTCCGCCGTTACCTTTCTTTCCGCAACATCCTGGACCTTTTCAAGATCGCCGGGGGATTCCTCGCGTCCCGGAAGGCGCTGAAGAAGCTCCGTCCCCGGCTTCTTTTCTCCAAGGGAGGTTTCGTGAGCGTACCTCCCTGCGCCGCCGCCGCCGCCCTGGGCATACCCGTTTTCACGCATGAATCGGATTTTTCGACGGGGCTCGCGACGCGGCTCAACCTCCGCTGGGCCGAACGTTTGTTCGTCGCCTATCCGGATACCCGCGACTCCCTGAGTCCGGCGGTACGAGCGAAGACCTCCGTGATCGGAAATCCGGTCCGCGCCGCTTTCCGCCTCGCGGACGCCGGACGCGGACGGCGCTTCCTCGGCGCGGTCCGCGGCGAGCGCATCCTTCTCGTCCTCGGGGGAAGCCAGGGAGCCCGCGAGGTCAACGAGCTGGTCGCCGCCGCGCTGCCGCTCCTGCGCGCGGAGTTCATGGTGGTCCACCAGACAGGAGCGGGGCAGGAGATCGCCGCGGCCGCCGACGGGCGTTACAAGCCGTTTCCGTATATTCGTGATGAACTCCCGGACATCCTGGCCGCCGCCGACCTCGTCGTCGGGCGCAGCGGCGCAGGAACCGTATGGGAAGCGGCGACCGCCGGCAAGCCGATGGTCCTCGTGCCCCTGCGCGGCCGCGGGACCCGCGGCGACCAGGTGGAGAACGCGGAGCAATTCCGCAAGGCGGGCGCAGCCATCGTATATGACGGCGAGGGACCTGACGCGGCGGCCTTCGCCGATACCGTCATCGCCCTCGCGCGGGACGAAGGCCGCCTCTCTTCCATGGCCGCGGCCTCGAAGGCGGCGGGCTTCGCAGATGCCGCCGATCTAGCCGCATCAGCTATCATCGAAAGGATTAATGGAGGAAACGCATGAACATCGCCACTATCGACATCGTATTCGGCTGCCTCGTCCTCATCCTCGTCGTCCGCTGCGCGCTGCGCGGCTTCATCGAGGAGTTCATGTCCATGGCGGCCGTGGTCTTCGGGGCCCTCTGCGCGGTGCTGCTGTTCAAGCCGGGCGCGGTCCTCGTGGAGAAGAACTTCAAGCTTCCCGTTCCTCCGGAACTCGTCGCCTTCGTCGCCCTTTTCCTCATCGCTTTTATAGTCGTGAAGATACTGGAGAAAATTCTGGCCGACATCATCGACCGGGTGAATATGGAAAGCTTGGATCGCCTGCTCGGCGCGCTTTTCGGTCTGGCGGAAGGTCTGCTGGTGGTATCGGTATTCCTGTTCATCCTTTCGATCCAGCCGCTCTTCGACTCGGCCCCCCTCCTGAAAGGCAGCCTTTTCGCCCGGTACCTGTTGCCCCTCGTCACCGAGGCCGGCCGGACCGCCGTGCACGCCGCGACCGGCAAATAGGGTCCATGTTCGAAAACGTGATCGCCCAGAGCGCGACGACGGCCCTCGCCTCCGATATCGCCTCCGGCGTCCTTCCGCCTTCCATACTGCTCTCCGGTCCTCCCGCGTCTGGCAAGGGCACGGCCGCCCTCGAACTCGCCCGCGTCCTTTCCTGCGAAATGATCGAAGGCCGATGGAATTGTCCCTGCGCTTCCTGCGAAAGGCACCGTGCCTTGGTGCATCCCGACCTCCTCCTTGTGGGGCCGCGGGCTTTCTCGGCCGAAATAGCCGCTTCCGCGGCCGCCTTCCTCCGCGATCCTTCCACGGCCGCCCGCTTCCTGTTCCTGCGCGCCTGCCGTAAGCTTCTCGCGCGCTTTTCTCCCGTGCTCTGGGAGGGCGAGGAGGCCAAGCTCGGCAAGGCCGCGTCCCTGGCCGTCTCTTTGGGCGAGGATATCGAGGAGATCGAAACGACGGTCGCGGGGATGGCTTCGGGAAAGATCGCGGGAAACGCGGCGTTGGCCAAATTCACGGAGTCGGCGCGGCAGACCGCTATCAAGCTGGAGAGCGAGGGCGTGGCCGATTCCACCCCAATCGCCCACATACGCCGGGCATCCTACTGGGCCCGGATGGCTCCCTCCGGCCGCCGACGCGTCGTGGTGGTGGAGAACGCCGACCGGATGCAGGAAGGCGCACGGAATGCCCTGCTAAAGATACTCGAGGAGCCGCCGGCGACCACCAGTCTGGTGCTCACGAGCGCGCGCCGCGGCGCGATGATGCCCACCATCCTATCGCGCGTGAGGACTTACCCGTTCGTCCTGAGGGACCAAGAGGCCGAACGCGATGTCGTGAGGAGGGTTTTCCGCGATACGGCAGCCGCCGAAGCTTCCGCCGTCCCTTCCGCCGCCGGTTTCCTCGTTTCCCGCTACCTGGATTCTTTCCAGCCCGTCCCGCCGGATTCCCTGGACGCCGCCGCCGCCTTCTTCGTCTCCTCGGTCGCAGCGGCCTCCCTTTCGGAGGCGCGCCGGCGCAATGCGGGCTCGACGCCCGCCGTGATCGTTTCGCTCGGCCGCAGCTCGGCCCCGAGGGCCGAGGCCGGCGGTCTCGGCCGGCCCCTCGCCGATCCGAGGTCGGCCTGCGCCCGAACCGCCGAGGCGGCGGGGAAATTCGAACCGCGGAGCCTGTTCCGGCCCTTTTTGGACGGGGTCCTCCGTTACGCCGCTCTTCCCCTGCGCGACGGGACCGCGGGACCGTCCGCCGCAGCCCTCGCTTCCGATTGGTCCATGGCTGTGCGCTCCGCCGACGAGGCGGTCGCCGTCTATAACCAATCGCCGGCCCTGGCCCTGGAGCGGCTCTTCCATGAGCTGGCAACCCTCTCTTCCGCCGCGCGGAACTTCGGGCGGACGGCTACGACGTGAGGAATTTCATAGAAAGGGCGTTGCGCAAGCTGCCCAAGATGAACGCGGAACAGATCACCGCCCTTCTCCTCTCGATCGCCGCGGAAAACGAACGGTTGGAGTCGGTCCTGGACTCGTTGACCGAGGGCTTGCTCGTCTGCGACGCGGATTACAACCTGATCATCCTGAACAAGGCAGCCGAGCGCATCCTTCCCCTGAAGCTCAGCGAACAGGCGGAAAGGCCCGTTTGGACCGCGGTCGAAGATGAGGCTGTCGCCGGATTCCTTCGGGAGGCCATACCGCGGGGCGACAAGGTCGTGGACCGCGAGTTCGATGTGGAGGCCAAGGGCGTCCAGCGCCTGCTTTCGATCAGCGTCCTTCCCCTCGTGAAGGACAAGCGGGTGACGGGCGCCTTGGTGCACGCCGAGGACATCACGGAAAAAAGGGGGGAGGAGGCGAGGCTCCGGCGCGCAGAAACCCTCGCGAGCCTGACGACGCTGGCCGCAGGCGTCGCGCACGAGATCAAGAATCCACTCGGTTCCATTTCCATCCACATCCAGCTGATCCAGAAGGCGCTGAAGGCGAGTAGGGCCGCCTGCCTTGACGACGGGGGGGACGGGGAAACCCTTCCGCTGCGATCCTTGGCCCGGGACAGGAAAAAGGGGGGAGCCGAGCGGAAAGCCGCGCCTCCTTTCGACCATATCGAAAAATACCTCGCCGTGGTCACGGAAGAGATCGACCGGCTGAACCGCATCGTCGTTGACTTCCTTTTCGCCGTCCGGCCGATGGACATGGAACTCCGCGAGGACGACCTCAATGCGCTGATCAGCGAATTGGTCGAATTCATGCGCTTCGAGCTGGCGGCGGCCCATATCGAATGCGCTCTCGACCTTTCCCGCGACCTGCCGCCGTTGCGCTTCGACGAGCGTTTCATCAAGCAGGCCCTTCTCAATCTGGTGAAGAACGCTGTCGCCGCAATGCCGTCCGGAGGAAAACTCACGATACGCACCGCGCTTTCGGGCGAGAAGGCGTGCGTTACGATCGAGGACACCGGAATGGGAATCCCGGAGGAGAACTTACCGAAAATCTTCGAACCCTATTTCACGACCAAGGAGACGGGGTCCGGCCTGGGGCTCACCCTCGTCTTCAAGATCGTCAAGGAACACCGCGGCGAAGTCAGCGTAAAATCCAGGGAAGGGGAGGGAACCCGCATTTCCATAGTCCTCCCGGTTCCCCAGAAAGTCACCCGGCTGATCGCGTACGGGGGAGGGGGCGAGTCGTGAATTTCAAGCTGCTCATCGTGGACGACGAAAAGAACATACGGGAGGGCCTCGGGACAGCGCTGGAGTTGGATGGCTACGAAATCGCGCTCGCGGCCGACGGCGATGCCGGTTGGAAGCGTTTTCAGCGCGGCGACGTGGACCTCGTGATCACCGACCTCCGGATGCCCGGCATATCCGGGGAGGAGCTGCTCAAGCGCATTTCCTCCGAGACTCCCGGCGTTCCCGTGATCGTCCTGACCGGCCACGGTACGGTGGAGACGGCGGTGGAGGCGATGCGGAACGGCGCTTATGACTTCCTCACGAAGCCCGTCAACCTGGACCGGCTTTCCCTCCTCGTCAAGCGCGCCCTTTCCAACCGGGAACTCGCCCTGCAGAACCGGCGTCTCATGGAGGACCTGGAGCGGAAGAAAGAGTTCGACAATATCGTGGGGACCAGCGCCGCGATGAGGAAGGTCTTCGACACGGTCCGCCGGGTCGCGCCGACCAAGGCTTCCGTCCTCATCACCGGGGAGTCGGGCGTGGGCAAGGAGCTCATCGCCGACGCCCTGCACGAGCTTTCTCCCCGAAAGGGCAAGCCCCTGGTCAAAGTCCACTGCGCGGCCTTGGCTTCCACCCTTCTGGAAAGCGAACTCTTCGGCCACGAGAAGGGCGCCTTCACCGGCGCGGCCGGCCGCAGGCGCGGCCGCTTCGAACTGGCGCACGAGGGGACCCTCTTCCTGGACGAGATCGGCGAGATAGACCAGAACGTCCAGATCAAGATCCTCCGCGTGCTGCAGGACAAGAAATTCGAGCGGGTCGGCGGTGAGGACACCCTGGAGGTCGACGTGCGCATCATCGCAGCCACCAACCGGGAGCTCAAGGCGGAGATCGAGAAGGGCAATTTCCGGGAAGACCTGTTCTACCGGCTGAACGTGGTGAATATCCATGTTCCGCCCCTGCGAGAACGCAAGGACGACATTCCCCTGCTGGCCGCTTCCTTCCTGAAGGAGTTCGCGCGGGAGAACGGGAAGAAGATCGAAGGCCTGGAAGCGCGCGCGCGGGCGGCGCTGTATGCCTACGACTGGCCGGGCAATATCCGGGAACTGCGGAACTGTCTGGAAAGCGCGGTGGTGATGTCCAAAGGCGCCGTCGTCGCGCTCGATGACTTGCCGCCCTCGGTGCGTCCGACGGGCGAGCAGGGCTGGATGCGCATCCCGGTCGGAACGACCCTGGCCGAAGCCGAAAAGGTCGTCATCCGCGAGACGCTTTCGGCCAACAAGGGGAACAAGAGCCGGGCCGCCGAGGTTCTGGACATCGGCCGCAAAACCCTGCACCGCAAGCTCGCCGAATACGGCGAGGCTGATGCCGCTGAGGGCGCAGGCGCGGAGGCTGAGGGCGCGGAGCAGGAGGTCGCGGAGCAGGCGGGCGCGAGGTAGGAGAATGACAGGATCCGGTAGCCGGTAGACGCCTTTGCGGGTGCCGGAAGCCGGCTTTGCGAGTGCCGGCTACCCGCTACTGTTCGATCCGACCCGTCTCCCGCCAGGCTTCTATTCGGCGGTATGATGCGTTGATGCGGGCGGCCTTCGCGGTCGCCTTTTTCATGTTGCCCTCGTGGCCGGCATGGCGGTCGGGGTGGTGGATTTTCAGCAACTTCTTGTAGGCGGCCTTGCAGTCCGCGGCGCCCGCCCCGAAGGGGAGGCTGAGTTCCTGGAAATCCGCGCGCAAGGCCTCCGGAATTCCGCCGTTTTTCGCGGCGCCTTGGGGGCGGGGCTTTTCGCTCCCGGCGCGTCCCGGTTCGGGCCGGGCGGTCTTTCCGCCCTTCAGAAAATCGTCGAGTTCCTCATAGGCCGCGTCCAGGTCCGGGTCCCCGCCCGCCGGTCTGGCCGAGCCGCGGCCGAAAACCTTGTCGTCCTCGTCGTCCAGGAAATTCTTGATTACATCGCCGAGACGATCGAAGAACCGGTCCATGGGAGCCTCCTGGGGAATAGTAGCGCGTCGCGGGGCCGTGGCGCAAGCGTTCGGCGTACGCCTCGTCATGAATCAGGAAGCGCACGGTATGAGCGGTTCCCGGGGGTCCTGTCAGGGGAAACCCCGGTCTCGCTAGTCCCTCGGCCTGCAGTCGAGTCCGATGGGAAGGGGTTGGAGGCGCGGCCCGTCGGCCGCGCGGCGGAATCGCCCGTCGGCCTACGGCCGATGGGTTGCGGATTCTCAAGCGGCGTGAGCCGCGATGTCCAACCGTTTCCTCTATTAAGCGCACGTTCACGTGCGCTTACGCTCAACCGGCGTTTCCCCTGCCACCCCTCGTTACCGATTCTGGCCGTGCGCTTTCTGATTCATGAAGCGACTGCGCGAATATCCGACCACCCTTGCCGAGCCGGTATTCCTCCATGTACACTGCGGATAAGATTCCCACAGCGAGGAGCCCAAAGTGAAGATCAAGAAACGTCCGTACGGAACGCTTTCGACCGGTGAAGAGGCGGACCTTTACATATTGAAAGCGGGAGACCTCTCGCTCGGCATCTCCACTTGGGGAGGCACGCTCGTCTCGCTTATCGTTCCTTCGCGGTCCGGGAAATACGACGACGTCCTGCTCGGCTATTCGACCTTCGATCCCTACACGCGCAAGAATCCCTATTTCGGAGCTACGATCGGCCGCTACGCCAACCGCATCGGAGATGCCCGTTTTTCGCTGGACGGGACGACCTACGCGCTGGCCAAGAACAACGGCGCCAATACCCTCCACGGCGGCCTGCGCGGTTTCGACAAGTACGTCTGGGCGGCCGAAGCCTTCGAAGAGAAGGGCGGCGTATACCTGCGCCTCACGCTCGCGAGCCCGGACGGGGACGAAGGCTACCCTGGAAATCTGAAGGCGACCGTCGTCTACGGGCTGACCGGCAACGACGAACTGGTCGCCGAGTACAAAGCGAAGGTGGACGCGCCCTGTCCGGTGAACCTCACCAACCACGCTTATTTCAATCTCCGGGGCTCCGGAGACATCCTCGGCCATGAAGTGGCCCTTTCCTGTTCATCCTACGTTCCCGTCGGAGCCGCCCTCCTTCCTACCGGAGAGATCGCGAAGGTCGAAGGCACCCCCTTCGACTTCTCCAAGCGAAAGAGCATCGGCAAGGACCTGAAGGCCGCCGGAGGCGGCTACGACCATTGCTTCGCGGTGGACGGTAAGCCGGGAGAGCTGCGTCCCTGCGCCGAAGTCTACGAGCCGTCCTCCGGCCGGACCATGCGCCTCTCGACGACCCAGCCGGGCGTCCAATTCTACACGGGCAACTTCCTTGACGGCATCCCCGGGAAACTCGGGGCCGTATACGACAAACACGCGGGCTTCTGCCTTGAGACCCAGCACTTCCCCGACGGACCGAACCGGAAGGAATTTCCCGATTGCGTCTTCGGGCCTGACCGGAAGTACCAGGAAAAGTCGGTCTTTTCGTTCGACTGGTGACTTGCGCCGATAGCGCTCCTGGTTTAGATTAGGGCTGAATTGGATCACGGGGGGACGAGATGCCGGAACGCAAGAAATTTTTCCTGAAAGTGCTCAAGGCGGAGCTCGAAGATTGCCTTGAGGACGTGGAAGATCTCTCGATCCTCTACGCCCGCCGCAGGAAGGGCGAGGAGATCACCGAGTACGTATACCGCGAGAACGAAGCCCTCCTCTCGCGGGAAATCTCCGGGTTGAAGACCGTCATAGCTTCGATCGACGATATCGCTCTGGAGCGCTACGGATCGGTCGGTGCGTTGGCGGCTGGCGTGGATGATATGATCCAAAAAAAAGTAGTGGAGTACGAGGATCCCGAGGCGGTCTACGGCATCGCCAAGAGAAAGCTTCTGAAGGTGCTCCGCTACGTGGACGGACATTGAAACGGATAGACAAGCGAACGGAAAAGAATATTGATCGGCCGCGGCCGGCGGCAATTCCAATCGGATCGTGAAGAGGAGAATATGGACGTCCAACTGCAGGAACTAATCGATAAAATCAAGAAGGACGGGATCGAATCCGCTTCCGCCGAGGCCGCCCGCGTACGGGCCGAGGCCGAAGCCGAGGCGAAACGGATCGTAGAAGCAGGCCGCAGGGAAGCCGCGGACCTCGTCTCCAAAGGCAAGGCCGACGCGGAGCGCTCCGAGAAGGCGGGCATCGCCGCGGTCCAGCAGGCGTCCCGGAATCTCGTGCTTTCGTTCAAGGCCGAGATGGAACGGCTTCTGGAAGCCCTCGTCGTCCGCGAGACGGCCGCCGCGTATTCCGACGATACGCTGAAGGCCGTCATCCCCGAGCTGGTGAAGTCATGGGCCGCCAGGGGCCAGGATTCCCTGGATCTCCTGCTTCCCGCGGATTCGGTGGCACGCCTGGACGGCTTCTTCAAGTCCGCCCTCGCCGCCGAACTCAAGAAGGGGATGGAGATCAAGGGCGAGCGCACGCTCGGCGCTGGTTTCCGCATCGCCGCGAGGGACGGATCAGCCTACTACGACTTCTCGGCGGACGCCGTCGCCGAACTCCTTTCCGCCTACCTCAATCCCCGCCTCGCGGAGATCCTGAAGGCCGCCGTAAAGGGGATGTAGGCGGTGGCCTCCTATTATTACCTCGTAGCCCAGCTTCCCTACCTTGCCTACGGCCTTCCGTCGCCGATGGAGACCAGGAAATTCAGGGAACTGTGCGCCGAACTGATGGATCCGGGCGACGCCGCGTTTTTATCGCGCTGTTCCCTCGATCCGGCGATCGCGGGCGGCGACCCGACCCATTCGCCCCTGATCGACGGGTGGGCCGCCTGGGAGCGCTCGTTGCGGATCCATCTGGCCAAATACCGCGCCGCCCGTCTGAAGAGGGAGGATGTTGTCCTGCCCGACGCGCCGTTCGAGCCCCTGGACGCCGCTCAGGCTGCCCGTTCCGCGCTCGCTCTCGATTCCCCGCTTGAAGCCGAGCAGCAGCTCGACCGTTCGCGTTGGGCGGCCATCGAGGCGTTGGCGAGCGGGCCCTATTTTAGCCGCGATACCGTATACGCATACCTGCTCAAACTTCTCATCCTCGACCGTAAGGCCCTCTTCCGCGTCGAGGAAGGATTCGCCGAATACAAGGCGATCTACGCTTCCGTCATGGAAGCCGCCCCAACCAGCAACTCATCGGGAGAACCGAAATGACCGCAACAAAGGGAACCGTCACAGCCGTCAACGGAAACATGGTAGGCGTCCGCTTCGAAGGCGCCGTATCCATGAACGAGGTCGGCTACGTCCAGGTGGACGACGTCAAGCTCAAGAGCGAGGTCATCCGCATCCGCGGCGACATCTGCCAGCTCCAGGTATTCGAACAGACCAAGGGAATCAAGGTCGGGGACAACGTGGAATTCGCCGGCGACATGCTCGCCGTCGAACTCGGGCCGGGACTGCTCGGCCAGGTCTACGACGGACTCCAGAATCCGTTGCCCAAGCTCGCCGAAGAGGCGGGTTACTTTCTGGAGCGCGGAATCTACCTGGACGCGCTTCCCTTGGACGCTTCCTGGGCGTTCACGCCGACGGCCAAGGTCGGCGACGCCGTCCAGCGTGCGGACTGCCTGGGCACCGTGCCCGAAGGCTCATTCACCCACCGCATCATGGTGCCGTTCAATATGTACGGCCGCTACACGGTCGCTTCCATCAAGGGAGCGGGTTCCTATCACGTGCGCGACGCGATCGCGGAGCTGGACGACGGGAAGGGAAACCTGATTCCCGTCACCATGTCCTTCCGTTGGCCGGTGAAGCGTGCGGTCGATTGTTACGACGAGCGGCTGAAGCCCGGCGAGCCCATGGTCACCCAGGTCCGCCTCATCGATACCTTCTTCCCCGTCGCCCGGGGCGGCACCTACTGCATTCCCGGCCCCTTCGGAGCGGGCAAGACGGTGCTCCAGCAGATCACGAGCCGCCACGCCGACGTGGACGTGGTCATCGTCGCCGCCTGCGGCGAGCGCGCGGGCGAGGTCGTGGAGACGCTGAAGGAATTCCCCGAACTCCTGGATCCCAAGACCGGCCGTTCGCTGATGGAGCGGACCGTCATCATCTGCAACACCTCATCCATGCCGGTCGCTGCCCGCGAGGCCTCCGTCTACACCGCGGTCACCCTGGCGGAATACTACCGGCAGATGGGCCTGCACGTGCTGCTCCTGGCCGACTCCACCAGCCGCTGGGCCCAGGCCATGCGCGAGATGTCCGGTCGCCTGGAAGAGATACCGGGAGAGGAAGCCTTCCCCGCCTACCTGGAATCCGTCATCGCGAGTTTCTACGAGCGCGCCGGAATCGTGCGCCTGCGGACCGGGGAGCTCGGCTCCGTCACCATCGGAGGGACGGTTTCCCCCGCAGGCGGCAACTTCGAGGAGCCGGTAACCCAGGCCACACTGAAGGTCGTCGGCGCCTTCCACGGACTTTCCCGCGAGCGCTCCGACGCGCGCAAGTACCCGGCCATCCATCCCCTGGATTCCTGGTCCAAGTACCAGGGCATCATCGCGACCGAAAAGGTGCGCTACGCCCACGGCTACATGGCCCGCGGCAGCGAGGTGGAGCAGATGATGAAAGTCGTGGGCGAGGAAGGCACGAGCCTGGACGATTACGTCATCTTCCTGAAAGGCAATTTCCTCGATTCCGTATACTTCCAGCAGAATTCCTTCGACGCGGTCGACGCGGCGGTGAGCCCGGAACGGCAGAAGCACGTCTTCGATATCATCCTCGGCATCCTCGCCGCCCGGATGGCGTTCAAGGACAAGGATGAAGCCCGGACCTGGTTCAACAGGCTGCGCCAGAAATTCCTGGACTACAACGGATCGGAATGGAAGAGCGAGCGCTTCGCGACGCTCGAAAAGGAAGTCGGCTCTGCGATAACCGAACGATCCGCGGGCGCCGATCCGGCCGCCGCCAAGATACTCGCGTAGGACGGGAAGGACGCCATGAAGAAGGTTTACAGCAAAATCGAATCCATCACGGGCAACGTCATCACGGTGCGCGCCGAAGGCGTTCGCTATGGGGACTTGGCTGAAGTAGAGACCACCTACGGGACTTCCCTGGCCGAGGTGATCAGGCTCCAGGAAAATCTGGTGTCCATGCAGGTCTTCGCCGGCGGACGCGGTGTTTCCACGGGCGATGAAGTCCGTTTCCTGGAACATCCCATGAAGGTGTCCTTTTCGGAGAACCTCATGGGCCGCGTATTCACCGGTTCCGGCGAACCGCGCGACAAAGGGCCTGAACTGAAGGAGAATCTGATCTCCATCGGAGGTCCCTCGGTCAATCCCTCCAAGCGCATCATCCCGCGCCGCATGATCCGCACCGGAATTCCGATGATCGACCTTTTCAACACCCTGGTCGTATCCCAGAAACTTCCTATCTTCTCGGTGTCCGGCGAGCCATACAACGAGCTGCTCGCCCGTATCGCCATGCAGGCGGAGGTCGACGTCATCGTCCTCGGAGGCATGGGCCTGAAGTACGACGACTACCTGTACTTCAAGGACACGCTGGAGAACGGCGGAGCGCTTTCGCGCACGGTCATGTTCGTGCATACCGCCGCGGACCCCGTGGTCGAATGCCTCATGGTTCCCGACGTTTCCCTCGCCGTCGCCGAGCAGTTCGCGCTGCAGGGCAAGGACGTCCTCGTGCTCCTCACCGACATGACCAACTTCGCCGACGCGATGAAGGAAATCTCCATCACGCAGGAGCAGGTGCCGTCCAACCGCGGGTATCCCGGCGACCTGTACAGCCAGCTCGCCTCGCGCTACGAGAAAGCCGTCGACTTCGACACTTCCGGTTCCATCACCATCCTCGGCGTCACGACGATGCCAGGCGACGACGTCACCCACCCGGTGCCGGACAACACGGGCTACATCACCGAAGGACAGTATTACCTGAAGAACGGCCGCATCGAACCCTTCGGCAGCCTGTCGCGCCTGAAGCAGCAGGTAAACGGAAAGACCAGAGCGGATCACCGCTCCCTCATGGACGGCATGATCAAGCTCTACGCGGCCTACAAGGATACCCTCGAAAAGAAGGCGATGGGCTTTATGATGTCGGACTGGGATTCCAAGTTGCTGAAGTACGGAGAAAAGTTCGAGAAGGGCATGATGGACCTGTCGGTCAATATTCCGCTTGAGAAGGCGCTTGACCTCGGCTGGGAAATCCTGGCCGCGTGCTTCGCGCCGGAGGAGACGGGACTCCGAACCGAACTCATCGAAAAATTCTGGCCGAAGACCGCGTAAGCCGGGAGCGGACATGGCGAAGATCAAGCTGACGAAGAACGAGCTGAAGAAGCAGAAGGACGAGCTGAAGATGTATCAGCGCTACCTTCCGACCCTGATGCTCAAGAAGCAGCAGTTGCAGACGGAAATACGGGTCACGGAGAACCGGATCCGCGCCCTCCGCGCCGAGAAGGAACGCATCGACGAGAGCTTCAGATCCTGGATAGCGGTCTTCGGCGAGCGGGGAATATTCTATCCCGGCTTGCTGAGGGTCACGGCGATAAGAACCGCGACGGGAAATATCGCGGGCGTCGAGATTCCCGTCTTCAAGGGGGCGGAGTTCATGATCGATGCCTACGACCTGATGGCGACTCCGATGTGGATCGATTCCGCGGCCGAGAAACTGAAAGCAGTCCTGCTGCTCGACCTTGAGTCCGTTACGCTGGAAGAACAGCGGCGGAGACTGGAAAAGGAATTGCGCACGACGACGCAGAGGGTGAACCTTTTCGAAAAGGTGAAGATCCCCGAATCGAAGTCGAACATCAAGAAGATCCGCGTCTATCTGGGCGACCAGCAGACCGCTGCCGTCGTCCGCGGCAAGATCGCCAAACGCGGAATGGAGAGGGTGGCCGAATGATCGTAGAGATGAAGAAGCTGACCCTAATCCTGCTCGACCGGGAACGGGCGAGCGCCCTGCGGGAGCTCAGGCGCCTTTCGGTGGTCCATCTCGCCGCCCGCGCCGTCGAGGGGACGACCCTCGTTCCTATCCTTGAGAAAAAGGCCCGGATCGAGTCGGCGATGCGGAAAGTGGAAGAGGCCGTCACGCGGAAGGGCAAGGCTCCGGCCGGGAAGGGCGTTTCCCCGATAGCCGAAGGCGAATCCGTCACGGATGCCGTCCTCGCTTTCGCTGACGAGCAGGCGAGCCTGGAAACTGCGGTGGCGAAGGACAAGGCCGAACTGGATCGCATCGCCGTCTGGGGGTCGGTGGATCCCGCTTCATTCTCATCCCTCGCTTCGGCGGGGGTGAACCTCGCGCTCTGCGAAATGCCGGCCCGGACCCATGCGTCCTTGCCCGATACGGTGAGAGTGATCGTGCTGTCCAAAACGAAGTCCCTCGTCCGTTGCCTTCTGCTTCGCTCCGACGGCAAGTCGCCTGAAGGTTTTCCCGATGAAGCTTCCATCGTACCCCTTCCTGAAAGTTCCACCGACTCGCTCCGGCAGCGGATCGGTTCGGCGGAGGCGCGGATCGCCGTTATCGGAGACGCCTTGTGCGCGTTGTCGCCGCGGAAAAACGAAATGGAAAGGGAACTCGCGCTTGCCAAGGCCGAGGCCGAATTCGAGACGGCGCGCGCGGGAATGGAATTGCTCACGGAAGCGGACCATCCGCATTCACTCGTATGCCTGGAAGGTTACGTGCCCGACGCCGATCTGCCGATGGTGATATCCGCGGCCAAGAAGCACGGCTGGGCCCTGCTTGCGGACGATCCGACCGCGGACGACGCTGTGCCCACCAAGGTGAACAATTCGGCTATAGTCCGCGTGGTCCAGCCCGTGTTCGACTTCCTCGGCACCGTTCCGAACTACCGGGAATACGATATTTCCGCATGGTTCCTCCTGTTCTTCTGTTTCTTCTTCGCCATGATCTTTGGAGACGCCGGTTACGGCTCGCTGCTTCTGCTCTCGGGAATCGGGCTCGCGGTCAAGGCCAAGAGGCAGAATAAGCCTGTGCCCGATGCGGTACGCCTGCTTTTCCTGCTTTCGGGCTTCACCATATTCTGGGGCGTGCTCACCCTGAGCTGGTTCGGCATAGCGCCCGACAAATTGCCCGGGATGCTCAAGGCCGTCGACCTGTACTGGATCTCGAACGACAATCCGTCGTCCGGGGACAACGTGAAGGTGGTCTGCTTCTATCTCGGAACGGTGCAGCTCGCGATCGCGCACATGAAGAACATCAAGCGCGATTTCGGTTCGCTGAAATTCCTCGCGCAGATAGGCCAGTTGTCGATGGTGGTGGGCATGTTGAGCCTCGCGCTGAACCTGGTCATCAGCTCCGTCAGGTTCCCGCTTTGGCAGTTCGCTCCCGCCATGATCGGAGGAGGCTTCGCCCTCAACTTCATATTCGCGAGCTACGAGGCAGGCTGGGGTTTCTTCCGCGGCGTACTCAAGGGCATCATCGGAAGCCTCACCAACATCGTATCCGTTTTCCTCGGCATCGTTAATATCTTCGCGGACATAGTCTCCTACATACGGCTCTGGGCGGTCGGACTGGCGGGACTCGCCATCAGCCAGACGGTCAACGACATGGTCGGTCCGATGCTGGGGGAATTTTCGCTTTTCGCGGTCGGCGTGGTCATCCTCGTCCTCGGCCACAGCATTAATATGATACTGAGCGTGCTCTCCGTGATCGTGCACGGGGTGCGTCTCAACATGCTCGAGTTCTCCGGCCATCTCGGAATGGAATGGTCCGGATTCTCATACGACCCCTTCAGGGATAGGGTCGATACCCAGGAAACCACGTCAAAGGAGCAACTATGAATATCGGAATGATCGGCGTCGCTTTCGTCCTCGGCCTCTCGGCCATCGGTTCGGCAATCGGCGCGGGAATCGCGGGACAGGCGGCCATCGGCACGTGGAAGCGGAACTATCTGCAGAACAAGCCCGCTTCCTTCCTCCTCGTCGCCTTCGCGGGCGCTCCGCTTACCCAGACCATTTACGGTTTCATCCTGATGAGCCGCATGCTCCAGTCGAGCGCCGATCCCTTCCTCCTGCTTGGAGCGGGTTTCGCCAGCGGTCTCGGCATGGGAATGTCCGCCATCGCGCAAGGCCGGGCCTCCGCATCCAGCTGCGACGCTTTCGGCGAAACCGGCAAAGGTTTCGGCCTTTATATTACGGTAGTAGGCCTCTGCGAGACCGTCGCCCTCTTCGTGATGGCCTTCACCTTCGGCGCGATCTAGAACCGGACCGCATGGACGAAACCCGACGCGATTTCCGCGTAGTGAAAGTCGGCGGCTTCGGCCATGTGGATCCGGTGCTCATCGGAGCATCCTACCCGACGGTCATCCAGACGATGTGGAAGGACCGGCTCCTTCCGGAGGACCTGTCGGGCGCTTCGGGTGCGGCTATCGTCGAACGCATCCGGAAACTGGCGGACCTCGGTTGCGCCGTCCTTCGTTTCGCCGTGCCGGATCTCGCGGCCGCCGACGCGCTCGGCGAGCTGGCCGGACGCGTTTCCATGCCGCTGGTTGCCGACATACACTTCGACCATCGCATAGCCCTGCGTTGCCTGGACCATCCCATCGCTAAAATCCGTATCAACCCGGGCAATATCGGTTCCCGCGACAAGGTGCAGGCCGTACTTTCAAAGGCCGCGGAAAAAAGCAGGCCCATACGCATCGGCGTGAACGCCGGCAGCCTTCCCCAGGATCTTGCGCACGCGGTGGAAGCCCTGACCAAGACCCGCGCGGAGGCGCTCGTGGAAGCCGCCGAGCGGGAACTGGCGATATTCGAAGAATTCGGCTTTCCCGACGTCCTCGTATCCATGAAGGCTTCCTCCATCATCGATACGCTCGCCGCCAACCGCCTGTTCGCGGCCAAATGGGATATCCCCCTGCACCTCGGCGTCACCGAGGCGGGGCCGCTGATCCCGGGAGTGGTGAGGAACGCGGTCGCGCTCCATGCCCTGCTCGCCGAGGGCATCGGCGCGACCATACGGGTTTCCCTTTCCGATACGATGGAGAGCGAGGTCCTCGCCGCCCGCGAAATACTGGGGGCGGTGGCCGATAGCTGCGGTCGGGGAGGGGCAGGGCGCGGAGTCGTCATCGTCTCCTGCCCGCGCTGCGGCCGGAACGGTTTCGATACGCATGCCTTCGCCGAGCGCTGGCGCGACCGGCTTTATTCGCTTAAGAAGGACGCGACCGTGGCGATCATGGGTTGCGCGGTCAACGGACCCGGAGAGGCGCGCCACGCGGACCTCGGCATCACGGGCGCGGGAAACAAAGTCCTGATTTTCAGGCGCGGCGCGGTCGTACGAACCGTCGATCCTTCCGAGGCCGACGCGGCGTTCGCCGAGGAGCTGGAAAAGTTATGAACCGGAAACGTATTTTTCCGGTCCTGATCGCTTTCCTGCTTCTCGCAGGTCCTGGCATCTCCTTCGCGCAGCGTGGCGCGGTCACTGACGAGCCTTTCTGGATGACGCTGGAACGGGGTAAGCTTCTGTTCCGTGAAAAACGGTACGGGGATGCCCTTCTTTCTTTCGAGGACGCGCTTCGCGGGCGCCGCGAGCTGTTCGCGCGTCACCGTCGCGCGCTTGTAGACGCCCTTTCGCTTCCCGAAGTGCGACGCTTCGACGATTCGCTCACGCGTTTCGAAACCTACGCCGCCGAGCGGAAGCTCAAAGCCGCGCAGGACGCGCTCGCCGCGGTCTACGCCCTAGTTCCGCGCGACAGCATGAACGGATCCGCCCTTGCGGCGATGGACGCCGCGCTCTCGCTCGCCGCATATCCGGAAGCCGAATATTGGATCGGCGAGGCGTACCGCGCGGAAGGTGAGAGCGCCATAGCCTTGAAGCAGTACCAGAAGGCATACGCCCTCCGCGACCTCTTGGAAGTACATGATGAAGGACGCGACATACTGTACAAGATCGCGGAACTCCAGGCCGAGCGGCTGGAATATCCGGCGATGGAAGCCTCCCTGCTGGAGATCCTGAAGGAGGATATCCTCTGGACTTCAGGATCGAGCGCGTTCATCCGCGACGCCATGTCCCGTACGCTCGCCGACGAGGGGCTGGATCGTTTTCTGTTGCTGTACCGCTATTCCTCGCCCTGGGCCCTGAGGGCCCACCGCGACCTTGGGCTTTACTTTTACCGTTCCGGAAGGCACGACCGTGCCGCCGCGCACCTCACCTTCGCATTCCTCATCCAGGTCACCGTACTCATAGACGAGATCAAACGGTCTGAGAGCGAATGGAAGGCGACGACGCTTCCGGATATCCTTGACCGGGCCGAGAAAAGGGAGTCGGCGGTAGAATACCTGGCCGATACCGGATTCTACCGGACGGTTTATTATTTCGGGGCTTCTTTGTACGCTGTCGGCCGCGGGAAAAGCGCGATTGAGCTCTGGCGCGCGGTAGCAAACCGGCCGGCGGCCGGCGAGTGGAGGCTCCGCTCGCTCCGCCAGCTGTCCAAGCCCTTCATCGAGCCGGCCGTACCTCGTTAGTCCGTTCAGCGGACGGTTCCCACGCTGGAACCGGAGCCGGGTTTATGTTAAGATGCAATGGATAAATTGAAATTCAATCATTTGGAGGAAACATGAAAAAGCTGATTATGATCCTGCTCGCCGCGACTTTCGTTTCGGTCGCGGCTTTCGCCGATCATCCCAAGGGCATGGGCGTCGGCCTCGTCGCCGGCGGAAATTTCGGCTCAGGCGGCGCGGCCACCGACATCGGCCTCAGCCTCAAGCTCCCGAGCATGCCCATTTTCTGGGCGGCCCGCCTTAGCCTGAACGCCGACTACTTCGGGCTCGGCGTCACCGGGGACAAGTACATGATCGACAAGATGCTTTTCAAGGAAGGGAGCTTCAAACTGGACTGGTACGCCGGACTCGGCGGTTATGCCAACCTCGGCTTCGGCAACAGCGATGCCAACGCATCCCTCGGTGCCAGGCTCCCCATCGGCCTGTCCTGGCACATCACGAGGGAGTTCGAGCTCTGGCTCGGAATCGCGCCATCGCTCGGGCTGAGCCTTCTTCCGGAGTTCAACTTCCCCGACTGGTTCATCCCCGGCGAGCTCGGGCTCAGGATCTGGCTGAAGTAGACGACCGCAAGTTCCGAACGGAGGCCGAGAGGCCTCCATTTTTTTAACCTTGAGGGCGCGAGCTCAGCCATGCTAGTATCGAAACGAGGGGAGAGCGAATGAACAAGGTCGTATTGAAAGCGCAGGATCTGGACGGGTACTTGACCGAAGCCGACAAGTCCAATATCGCGCGCATGGACACCGTATTCCGCCAAGCGATGCTTTCCTTCAACATACTTTCGGTCACGACTTCGGCCGCGGAACGCCGTCGGGAGGAGCAGAGCCTGATCGATCTGTACAACGAGATGGGCCGCTTCATGCAGGAAATCACGAAGAACGAGCCGCGCATCCACGTATATTCCTTCCTGACCCCGCAGGAAAGCCATCCGGAGGCCTCCCGCCTCATCGCAAAGCTGCGCGACGTGAGGACCGGCAATCAGGAATTCATCTATTATACGCAGCGCGCTTATGAGATGTTGTTCAAACTCGCCTACGCCGGCGCCGAAGCCTCCAGCAAAAACTACCTGATCGTGAAAACTCCCGTGACCATGCCCGTACAGAATTTCGCGGTCCACAAGATTCCGAACATCGACGACAAAGTGGAGAACACCGTGATGTGCGTGATGCTCAGGGGCGCCCTCCTGCCTTCGATGATCGTATCCAAGGAGATCCAAGAGTATTCTTCCCGCGGCTACGTCACCCCCTTCGCCCTTTTCAAAATCAAGCGGGATGATTCCAAGCACGAGAATGACATGGAATACATCCTGGATCTGGAGAAATCCTATTTCAGGCTGGAAGACCTGGACGGAAAGGATCTGGTGTTCGCCGATCCGATGAACGCGACCGGGGGTAGTCTCGTCACCGTCGTGAAATACCTGCTGGACCAGGGCGTAAAGCCCCGTTCCGTACAATTCTTCAATGTTATATCCGCCCTGAAAGGGGCGCTCAGGGTCGTGCGGGCCCTGGACAATTGCGGAGTCTACACCCTCTGGATGGATCCTGTGCTCAATGAATCCGCATATATATTGCCCGGACTCGGCGACGCGGGGGACCGCATCAACGGAAAGGACGGGGACGAGCATCCGCGCAACATCATGCAGCTCATCGCCGATTACGGCTCCAACATAGCGAACCTCTATCGGTCCCAATTGAGGGAGATCGAAGAGACGGTCCTCGGGCTCTGAAGCGATGAAAGCGGGGTCCTTCCTCCTAAGCATTTTGGGAGTCTCGTTCGCGGTCCTCCTGGAGTTTTCCTGCGCGACGAGCGACGCGGCGACCGCCGAAGAATATTTCAGCCTCGGATCTGCCTACCTGGACCTCGGAAAATACGCGGAAGCGGAGCGTTGGTTCCAGAAAGCGCGCGCCGCGGACAAGACGAGGAACGCGTCGGAATACAATCTCGGCCGGATCGCCTTCGAACTCGGAAGGACGGAAGAAGCCGCGCGCATATTCGAGTCCCTGCTGGAAAAGGACGGGGAGAACGCGACTCTGCTCAGGGCCGCGGCATACGCGCGGATCAAAAACGGGGATTACGAGAAGGCTGTCGGCTTCTACGAACGGGCGGCCGCGCTCCTGCCCGAAACGGAAGACTCGGGCTACAATTTCGCCCTCGTCCTTTTTGCCACGGAACGCTATGAGCGGGCGGCCGATATCCTGGCCAAGGTCCTCGCGGCCGAGAGCGAGGACCAGGATGCCCTGCTCCTGCTGGCCAGAACCCGCAAGGCTCTGAACAGACCTGAAGCGATAGACTCGTACGAGGCCTGGTTGGCGGTGAAGGACGATGCCGCAGTCAGGCGCGAGCTGGCCGAAGCCTGCGAATCCGCGGGCTTCTTTGCGAAAGCCGTGGAAAATTACGATGCTATTCTGAAATCGGGGAAGGATACTGCGGAACCTTTCAAGAAGGGCGGGATCCTGTTCTATAAAGCCCGAGCCCTCCTCATCGCGGATCCATCCAATCCCGATGCGCTCGGGAGCCTGACGGCCGCTCTGAAGAAGGGCTTCTCGGACGAGGCTGCCTTGGGAGCTTTGCTGGAGGATGAGCGGATCGCTGACAGGGATGCGGTACGCGCGGCGATTGAAGAGGCGAAGGCGGAGACGGAGACAGCGATGCCGACGGAGACGGAGACAACGAAGCCGGCGGAGACGGAGCCCGGCAAAACGGATGGTTTGCCTGTTCCGGATACCGGGACGAAGGAATAGCATGGCATTCAAGGATCTCCGCGCTTTCGTCGATGCGCTCCGCGAACGCGGGGAGCTCAAGGAAATAGACGCGGAGGTCGACCGCGACCTGGAGATCACCGAGATCGCCGATCGGGTCGTGAAAGCGGGCGGACCTGCGCTGCTGTTCAACAAGGTCAAGGAGTGCCGTTTCCCCCTGCTGATCAACGCGTTCGCCGGGTACGATCGGATGGCTTTCGCCCTCGGTGAAGAAGGCGGAAGGCTCGGCCTGGACAGGATAGCCGGCGAAATCGCCGACCTTATCGACGTCTCCAGCTACGTCGGCTTCGCGGGGAAGCTGCAGGCCATACCCAAGCTCGCCCGCCTCGCCTGCGTGCTGCCCCTGCCGTCGCCTTTCGGCGCTCCCTGCCAGGAAGTGGTCGAGGACGAGGTGGACCTGGACGCTATCCCGGTGCTCAAATGCTGGCCCGGCGACGGCGGCCGTTTCCTGACTCTGCCCCTGGTGTTCACGAAGGAGCCGGACGGCGGAAGGCAGAACGTCGGCATGTACCGGATGCAGGTCTACGACAAACGGACCACCGGTATGCACTGGCATCTGCACAAGGACGGAAGGGCGATCTGGGAAAAGTGGCGCGAACGAGGAAGCAGGACGCCGGGAGGCGGCAGGATGCCGGTCTCGGTGGCGCTCGGTTGCGACCCCGCCATGATCTACGCGGCGACGGCTCCGCTGCCGCCCTTCATCGACGAGGCCATGTTCGCGGGGTTCCTGCGCAAGGCCCCGATCGAAAGGACCAAGTGCCTCACCAACGACATCATGGTGCCCGCCCGGGCCGAGTTCGTGCTGGAGGGCTACATCGATACCGATGAGCCTCTCCGCGAGGAAGGGCCTTTCGGCGACCATACCGGCTATTATTCGCTGAAAGGTCCTTATCCTGTCTTCCATATCGAAAAGATCACGCGGAAAAAGAACCCCATATACAATTGCACCATCGTCGGCAAGCCGCCGATGGAAGACTGCTTCCTGGGCAAGGCCACTGAGCGCCTTTTCCTGCCCCTTCTGAAGATGGTTGTTCCGGAAATCGTGGACATGAATTTCCCGCTTGAAGGCGTCTTCCACAACTGCGCTCTCGTCTCCATAAGGAAGAAGTATCCCGGTCAAGCCAGGAAGGTGATGCACGCGCTATGGGGACTCGGACAGATGATGTACACGAAGATGATCGTGATCGTGGACGAGAAGGTGGATGTGCAGGACATCTCCACGGTCGCATGGAAAGTCTTCAACAACATAGATGCCGCGCGCGATGTGATAGTGGTGGACGGGCCGCTGGACGCTCTGGACCACTCGTCCCCTTTGCCCCATTTCGGCCACAAGATGGGCATCGACGCTACGAAGAAGTGGCCCGAAGAAGGGCATACGCGCGAATGGCCTGACGATATCGAAATGAGCGCGGATATACGCGCGCTCGTGGACGGAAGATGGTCCGAGTACGGTTTTTAGAAACCGCCCTGCGCGGCGCGCGCGACGCCGCGCGCCGCGCGCGCGCCTACGGCGAACTCGTGATGTTCAGCCATTCGATCTTCTCGTTTTCCTTCCTGGCCCTTTCCGCCTGCGTCGCCTCCGGCGGATTCCCCGAAGTCCGGACCTCCGTCCTACTGACGGCGGCATTCCTCGGAGCCAGGACCTGCGCCAACGCCCTGAACCGCATCATCGACCGCGACATCGACGCGGCCAACGAGCGGACCCGCGCCCGCCACCTTCCCGCGGGCCTCCTCCTTCCGATCGAAGCAGGCCTCCTCGCCGCCGCGTCGTTCCTGGTACTGTCGGTCGCGGCCTGGTTCCTGAATCCCGTCTGCGTCGCCCTGCTTCCGGTCGCAGGGGTTCTCATCCTGGTTTATTCCTACACAAAACGCTTCACCTGGCTCTGCCACCTCGTGCTCGGCGTAGCCTGCGCGGCGGCCCCCGCGGGTGCGTGGATAGCGGTCAGGGGAACCCTTGAATTTCCCGGCCTTCTGCTCGCCGCCGCCAACGCGCTCTGGGTCGCGGGCTTCGACATCGTCTACGCGGTGCAGGACATTGAATTCGACCGGGCGGCCGGACTGCATTCCATACCCGCCCGCTTCGGAAAGAAACCCGCGCTGGACATCGCCGTACTCTCCCACTTCGCCGCTGTCGCCTTCCTGGTTGTCTTCGGCGCTTTCGTCCGGCTCGGTTTTCCCTACTTTTCGGGCATCATCATCGTGGCTGCGTTGCTTGTCGCGGCCGCCCTCGCGGCGAGGGAAAATTACCGCGCGCACGTTCTTTTCGCCTCATATTCGGCCAATCAGATGGTATCCCTGGTCCTCCTGGCCGCGACAATCCTGGAGTTCGCCCTGTGAAACGCTATGTCCTCGGGATCTCGGGCGCCTCGGGCTCGGTCTATGCCGTCCGCGTCGCCAAGGCCATCGCGGAAGCGGGCCACGAACTGCACCTGGTGTTTTCTGCGGCGGGCGAGCGGGTGATGATCCACGAGACCGGCATGGACGGCGCCGCCTTCATGAAGGACTTGGGCGGGTCGGCGACGGGAAAGATATTCCGGCACGAAAGCAACGACCTTTTCGCGCCGATAGCTTCCGGCTCCTTCCGCACCGACGGCATGGCTATCGTCCCCTGTTCCATGGCCGCGGTCGCCGCGATCGCCGGCGGGTCGGGCGGCGATCTACTGCGCCGCGCCGCGGACGTTCACCTGAAGGAGAGGCGACCCTTGGTGGTCGTCTTCAGGGAAACTCCGCTTTCCTCGATCCATCTGCGCAACCTATTGGTTCTCTCCGATACCGGTGCGCTGATCCTCCCCGCCGCGCCCGCCTTCTATAACAAGCCCACTGGGATGGATGATCTCGTCGACTTCATCGCCGCCCGGGTCCTGTCAGGCCTCGGCATGGAAAACGACCTGATACAGGAATGGGGTTCGGGAGAGTAAAAAAACCGGCCGGCCCTTGCGGGTCGGCCGGTACGCGAAGATGTAAAACAGTCGCGCGGAAGAGGCTCTGGTTTCCTCCGCGCGGTTCGAACAACTTATTTCCTAGAAATGTATCCTCGTCTCGAAAGTGACCGTGGGCTCGACCAACGGCTTGTGGTCTTCGTAGATCACGTTTCCGTCGGCATCCTGGGATGTAGCCGTGGAAAGCACGACCGCGAAGTCCACTCCCTTCGTGATGGGATACAGCACTTCGCCCTTGAGCACGGTCTTCTCGTCCAGGAGGCTGACTCCCGACGCGTTGCCGAGCAGGGCGTGCATGAAGCCGGTGCGCTCGTAGCTGAAGGCTCCGGCCACGTCCAAGGACGGAATCAGGCCTTTCCTGATCTCCAGTTTGGCCAGCAGGTAGTCGTTGGCCGCGATATCCACCCAGTCCTCGGTGGAATCGGGGCTCCAGGGCAACATGTAGCCGGCGTTGAAAACGATCTTGTCCTTGATGATGGAGAAGGCCGCCTCGCCGTAGATGCCGTTGACGGTCACCGCATCGGTGCCCATGCCCGCGCTGTTCAACAGACTTGCGTATTCGTAGGCATAGGTCCCACGGTTGCGCTCGTAGCCGGAATTGAAGAAACTGGGCCGGAAGGCACCGCGGTAGTTGCGGTATTCAAGGCGCCAATCGATGAAGATGGCCTTTCCGAGGAATCCGGCGACGAGTCCGTAGTTGCGGAAGGCTTCAAGGCCCGTTCCGTTGTCCGTATTCGCTATCGCCTTGACCTGGGCGCCCGCCGCTACGTCGTCGGCTGTACCGAGTACGCCGTCGGGGCCGGGAAGGTCGTTGCGGGTAACGGGCAGCAAGGTCGCCGCGTCCGCGAAGGCGCGGAGGCTGAAGAAGGGCAGTTTCAGGATCGGAAGATCGAGATCGACGCCGGTACCCAGGAAGATCGGGTCGCCGACCGCTTCCCGTTCGGCGGAAGGCAGGTCGCCGGCGGGATCTATGTCCGCTATGACGGAGAGACCGAGGACCCAAAGCGCCTTGACGCGGCCGCCGAAGATTTCGGGGCTGGCGAGGTCGTTGACGACGGCTTCGGCGCCCCAGAATCCGCGGTCGATGCCCGTATTGAGGCCGACGCGGCGGACTGCCGGGAAGTCGGCGTCGTTGGCGAAGTTGCGCATGATGACGCCGTGTCCGATCGTCATGGAGTTCAGGTTGCCGATGTTGAAGTACAGGGGATCGACGTAACGGTCGCCGTATTCGACGAAGCGGATCTTCAGCATCAGGTCGCCGATGGCGTCACCGGTGGCGGCCAGCGGATCGTCGGACCAGTGCTCTGAGCCGAATGACCACTCGTCGTTGCCGGCGGGATGGTACCAATCGTCGGGATTGAACAGGTCGGAAGTGTAAATGATGGGGATGTACAGGCCGATGTTCGCTTTCCCGAGCTTGAAGGTCGGCTGGATGACGGCCTTGGAATAGGTCTGCTCGTTGATGACGATCGAACCGATCTCGAAACCGAGGACTTCGCCGAGCCAACCCATGACCTTGGATTCCGAGTCCTTCTTGACGGCCTCGACTTCCTCTTCGGTGGCGGGCCTGGTTTCAACGACGGGGGGAGCTTCGGCTACTACGGGTTCTTCCGCGGGCGCCTCGGCGGCGGGTTCCTCGCCCTGGTCGACGGCGGCGGGATCGACGCCCGTGAATTCGAGCTCTTCGGATTCGGCGGCGAACTGGGCGGGGTCGAACTGAGCCGCTGCGAAGGAAGCGGCGAAGGCGTCGGCGAATTGGCCGGCCCCTACCATGACGGATTCGAGGGCCCCGTCGGCGAGGGTACGGGAGAATTCGACCATGCCGCGCTTGACGTAGACCGCGTCGCGCGCTCCTTCCTGCACGATCATGGAGAAGTCGGTGCCGCGGACGCCGCAGACCGCCGTGGGGGTTCTGATGCGGTACGCGTTCGTGGTGGAGGTCCGGGAGGCTACGGTCCGGATTTTCCCTCCGAGGAGGGCGAATTCGTTCGTATCCTTGCCCGGCGCTCCGGCGAGGGCTTCCACCTTGAAGCTGGTGTTCCGCGCCACCTTTACGATGGTGCCGTTGGGAGTGAGCTTTATTTCGGCGGTGGAGGTGACGGTCTTGAGCGTTTCGCCCGCCAGGATCTCGTCGCCGATGAAGGCGTCCCTGCCGAAGCCGTCCGCGTCCATGATCTTCACCGCCGACTCGTTGTCGGCGTATACGAGGACAGCGGTAGGGGCGCCTTGGGCCCAGACGGCGACCGGCAGCAGGAGCGCGGCGAAAAGCGCCGCGATCCGTGAACCGGTACGGGAATCTATCTTGAACATGGTGCCGTGCGTCATCGGAAAGCCTCCTTTAGAAGCGGATCGAACTCATCAGGCTCGAAGTTACTATAAAATTGTTGGTCGCGGACGGATCGTAGCGCAGGTTGTAAAGAAGCGAAAGGACCGCCGGACCCGTGGCGTAGTTGATCTTGGCCCCGATGACCGCATTGTTCGGGTCGATGAGGTCGGTGAAGAAATCGCCGGTCCCGAGCGGCACTTGGTCCGTGTCCGCCCCCAGGTAATACTTCTCGTAGAAGGCGTCCAAGGAGAAGCCTCCCAAGAGTCCCTCTCCGATGGTGAAGATGCCGCGAAGCTGCGGGTAGTCGGTGATTTTGCCCGAATCCTCGGCGCCGAACGGACCGCTCAGGGTGACGTTGAAGATGATGACGTCGGCCATGAGGGAGGTTCCGATGCTCGCGAGCCAGCCGGCGTAGGCCGAGCCTTCGGGAGCCTCTGAGACTACGGCGTATTTGGCATGCCGGAAAATGTCATAGGAACCGTCGAAATAGGTGGGGATGAAGCCGGGGGCGAGAAGGCGGAGCTGTGCCCCGTAGGTGAAGATGCTGGCCAGCCGTCCGCCGAGGCCGATCATGGTACCCCAGCGGCCTTCCGGCTGGAAGGCGATATCGGCGAAGGTCGCGAGGCTGACCATGGGGGTCCCGAGTATGGGGAGCCGGCCGTCGATGCCGAAAACCGCGACGGAACCTTCGTCGTCGTTAGTCTCGTCGCTGTCGTAAATCAACGGTTCCCGGTCCGCCGCGATGGTCGCGCCGAGCTGCAGGTTCTTCAGGATGGGATTTTCCATATCGAACAGGGGACGGGCGAATAAGCGGGTGCCGACGACATCAAGGCGGGCAAGGTTCCCCGCGAAAGTCTCAATGCCGACGTACGGGAAGTTGAACAGGGCGCCGTCCACGTCGACGGCCGCGCCGAAGATGCGGGTCCCCGGGAGGAAACGCGTATTGGAATAGTTGCCCATGATGAAACCGTTGCCGAGGGTCCCGTCGTCGAAGGATCCGAACTTCAGGTACAAGGGGTCGCCCTTCTTGGCCCATCGTATATAGGCGATTTTGGGCAGGTACAGTTCGATGAAGGACTTGCCGGCGGCATCGGGATTCCAGTCCGGCTCGTAGAACTCTACACCTTCGCCCGTGGAGCCGAGCCTCAGGTTAAAATTCACGGTCAGGTCAAGGCCGAGGCCGAATTTTCCGAAGGCGAATTCAGGTTTCAGCGCGAGGTTCTGGTAGGTGACATATTCGGTAGCGGGATCGGTCGGATCCACCGGAAGGCTCGCGGTTCCGAGTCCGAGCTCGAATCCGCCTGAGGCCGCGGGAGCGGCTTCCTGCGCGGCGGCGAAAGACGCCGCGAACGTCAGTACGAGACACGCGACGACCATTCTGTTTCTTGTCATCGATATTCCTCCTGGAAGCAACCATCTATGGCTAGAGTATACTACTACACATCATAAAATACTCGACTCGTCTTTGCAATGTCCGAGAAAGGATCCCGTGCACCTAACCCGCACCGCTAAAAGGAAAGGGCGAGCGAAGTGCCGAGGGAAAGGGCCGCGACGACAGGTGCGTCCCGGTCCCCGCCGGAAATGCCGAGGTCTGCGAAAGCCGACAGGGATAGCCTGCCGTCCACGCGGACGATGGATTCGTGCCTTGCGGCGCATTTCCACGTCAGGGCGGAAGAGTCGGAGACGGACAGTTCGAGGGATTCCCGCCGCTCGGTTTTCGGCTCGGCCTTGGCCAATGATGCGAGGGCGGGGCTGCCGGAGGCGCCCGAGACGCCCTTGGAAGCGAGGGAGTAGACTGCGGAGAGGAAGCTTTTCGGGTGGGTTGCTTTCCACCCGATGATCAGTCCCTCGCTCCAGGCGGATGAACCGAAGGCGACGGAATTCGACAGGTCCAAGGACGAGGTTCCCGTTCCGAAGAAGGCGGCCTGCTGGCGCAGCGACGCGGTCCATTCGAGGGCTTCGTTCTTGGCGGTTGTTATCGCGACCGAGGCGGAATGGTTGAATTCGTCGCTGCGGTAGAAGTCGAAGACTCCGGATGATCCGAGCTTCCCGAAGAGGTTGACGGCGGCGAAGGAGAGTGACAGGTCGTACTTGAGCGCGTCGGACGCGGTATCCAGTCGGGTCGTCAGGTTGCGGCGGATGCCGATTTTTGCGAGGGACGGGACGAAGAGGGAAGAGATGCCCATGGCCGAGCCGCGGTCGACGGCGAGCTCGATGCCGTCCTCGAAGGACGCGGATGTCGATCCGGCGGCCGCGAGGCCGAAGGCCTCGCCCGCGGCCGGGGAAGCCAGCGCCGCGAAGGGCGCCTGGCTCCATAGGGACAGGGCTTCTGCCTGCGAGGCGAGGAAAGCCTCGGCATCGTCCGCCGCTCTCTCCCCCGCGTCGCCGTCCACGCGCGCGAAGGACCGTCGAGCGGTGAACTTGGCCCCGGTAGTTCCGAATTTGGCGGGTAGGGAAAAGCCGATCGCGGCGGAGGAGCCGAGCGAGTCGTCGGCGCGGGAATAGGCGGAAGTGGCGGAAGCCGACGCCGACAGACCCACCGGCCGGGGATCCAGGTCCATGGAGGCCGAAAAATCGGCGTCGCGCTTTCGTTCCCCGCTACCGTCGTCCGGGAGGAGGGCGGTCCAGCTTTCCTTCCATGCCGCGCCGTAGTTCCCGAAATCGTAGCGGCCGTTTTCCGCCGCTCCCGTCCAGGCGACCGTCGCGGCGGCCGCGGCGCGGAGAACGGGGGCCGGGGCCCCTTCCTCCACCGCGGCCGGGTCGCCCGATGCGGAGAATTGCCAGGTCCGCCCGACGACATCCCCCTCGGCCTTCGCGCGGGCGGAAAGCCGGCCGGCGGCAGGCCCGGCGAGTGACAGGGCGAAGCTGCGGTCGGCGAGTTCTTCTTCGCCCTTCAGCTCGAAGCTTTCTTCCAGGGACAGGGGGCCCAAGGGCAGCCCTACCGAATGCGCCGCACGCCATGAAGTGCCGAAGGAGCCGGCCGATAAGCCCCCGCGGACGCCGATCCTGGCTCCGAGGACGGTCGCCGCGAGCCCGAAGCGCCCGGAGGCCGCCGCCGTTCCCTCTGCCGCCGCAGCGGCACCGCTAACCAGCGAGGCGGCGTTGTTCAACGTGGCGGCGGACTCGAATGCCGCATCCAGGGCGGGATCTGAAAGAAGGTCAGTTCCCAGGACGGAAAGCAAGGGACCGCTCCGTTTCCACTCGAGGCTGCCTCCCGAGGAAGCTCCCCAGGCGAACGACCCTTCTTCCGCGCAGAGTTCGTCCATCGCGAAGGAGCCGGCGGGCAGGGACGCCGACGCGTCCGGCGGTTCCACGAGGAGGGCGACATATGAAGGATCCGATCCACCGTTGACCGCGAGCAGTCCGCGATCGTAGCGCACGGTCGCTCCGGGAACCGATGCCCCTCCCGCCGTCACCGCAGGATCCGCCCCCCCATAATCGACGACGAGCCGGGTCCAGACGCCGGGATCGAAGGCGGAGGCCGGCACGCGGACATCCAGGACGGGGCTGGCTGAAGGGGAATCCGCCGTATCGGCCTGGGCATTGCCGAGGAGGATTCGCAGCGTCGTGCCGTCGGCGAAGGCGCCGCCGCCCGGTTCCTGCCGAGGTCCGCGGATGAAGAGGGTCAGCTTCCGGTAGTCGCCCAGGGGCACCGGGGGGACAATGGCGTCCACGCCGGCGGCTTCGCCCGCCGACAAGCCGCTCCACGCGACCGTCAGGACCCGCTGGCTTTCGCCCGAGCCGTGGAGGCGGCCGATTTCCGTGGGGTATGCCGATCGCAAGGAAGAATCCGGGAGTTCGGAGGCGGCGACTCCGCGGTCGGACGGGATTCTGGCATCGGGAGCGGTTGAGACCGCTTCTCCCGGAGCGGCGAGCACCGGCTTGAAGTTGGCGCCCAGAAGGGAGGGAGGACCGACCAGAAGCCGCCCCGAGAGCGTGCCAGGATCGCCGTCGGCCAAAATCACCTTGACTCGGATGGAGCGGACGTCGGCCAGGCGCCTGCGGTCCTCGTCGTCCAGGGAGAGGGTCGCCAAAGACCAGGCCTCGCCCGGCGATGGATCGGTGGCCGAATCGTAGACGATCTTCGTCCAGACGCGTTCCGCGGACTCCGGAAGGCTTTCGTCAGGATCGGCCAGGGATCCGGCCTGGAAGACGACCTGGAAGGAGGCGCTTCCGGAAAGCCCGTAGAAGCGGTACGGGAGCACGAGACTCTCGGCGCGCTCGAGCGCGAAGGCTTCGGAGCCGATGCGGTTCTGGAAGGCCGTCCAAGTGGAAGCGGGAGCCGCGCCGCCGTCAAGCGAGAATTCGGCCACGAGTACGCCTCCGCCGAATCCGGAATCGGAGACAGCGTAGGGACCCTGCTTTTCGGCGTCTACCTTCGCTCCGTCCCATTCGATGGCCTCCAGAACCGTGTTCCCGAGGAGATCGGAGGAGCGGTAATCACGGTAGACGAGGGGACTGGCCCCCGGACTGGGGAAAGCGGCGCTTTCGGAGAGGGGCAGGGCGGCGTCGAAGCCTTCCATGCCCGCGATCCGCAGGAGGCCGGTCGTATCGCTTTGGCGGGCGCGGAGGGCGAGACGGAGGTCGGCCGCGAGTTCCTTACCCTTCCAGGCGACCTCGCCCCCGAAGCCTGCGGTTCCGGGATTCGACTCGCCGGCTTCGGAAAAGGCGGAATCCGAGACGTTCCAGCGGAGGCCGAAGGCGGCACGGGCGCTGAGGGGGCCTTCGTTGCCGTAGATAGCGCCCAATCCGGCGGCGAAACTGCCGAAGCGCCGTTCGTCGCTGCGCTTCAGGAAGGCGATGCGGATCACTTCGTTCAAGGAAGCCGGCTCCTGAAGGGTCACGATTCCGCTGGCCTGGTCGTAGGAGACGGCGGCATCCGGTACCCCGTCACGGGTAAGCAGGACGGAACCCGGAACGACGTCCGTTCCTATCGAATAGGAGCCTTCGGCCCCGAAGGAGGAATAGCGGACCGCGAGGTCTTCGCTGGATCCGCGGAAGCCGGGCAGGAAGGCGCGGGGCGTCACGGACAGGAGGGGCCAGCGCGAGGCCGGGGCGCGGCGGTCGCCGACGGCTTCGGTGTCGACAAGCTCGTAGGCCGCGAAGGCGGTGGACGCGAGTCCGGTTGAAGCCGGGGGCGATGCCTGGCCGCCGCTCACCTGTCCCTCCGTGACGCTCCGGTCAGTCATGAACAGGCGGACGGGAACGAACTCATACCTTGAGAGGGAATCGCCCGTCGAAGAACGGGAAAGGGAGACCGTCACCGAGGTGGAGGTGGACACCGGCACCGGGTACAGGGAGGCGCGCTCGAAGGGGGAGAAGGCGCCCGGTTCCCAGATAACCAGGGCTGCGGTTCCTTCGATCAATACTGTCGCGGGGCTGACCCCTCCGCCGCACTGGGGGTATTCGGAGAGCAGAATCGAGGGATCGGCCTCGGCGAAGGCCGTCTGGACCTCGCCGAGGAACAGCGTGCCTGCGGTGGATCCGTCGTCGTACGTTCCGAGCGATGCGGTCCACGGCGAGGCCGTTCCGCCCTTCCGGTAGGCGACGGCGACGCGGCCCGGGGGAGTCGCGGCGAGCTCGACGAGTCCGAGGACGGCGGAGGCGGCGTGTTCCGAAGGGACGGCCTCGCGGTAGCGCCTGCCATCGACGTCGCGCAGGCTGCCTTGGGAATCTTCTATATATACGACGGGAGGGGCGTCCAGCGCGTCATCGGGCAGCACGAAAGAACGTCCCCGCAGGCGCGCCGAGACGGGCTTTTCGCTGACGGTGCGCTCACACTTGCCGATGTAGACCCGTTCGGAGGCGACCGCGGAGTCGTAACGGACCAGCGCGTGCAGGGACAGGTCTCCGGAACCGAACTCGGCATAGGCGCCGAAGGAATTGGGCGCGTCGCCGCCGAGGTCCAGATAGGGGAATTCGGGGAAGGACAGGCCGACGTTGCCGAAGCCCGCGTAGCGGACGGTCTCGCCTTCCAGGCCGCGGTAGCCTGCCCGGTAGGTGTTCAGCGCGTAATCGTCCAGGAAACTCGCCTCCACGAACCAGCGGCGGCGGACCAGCAGCTCCAGCGAAAGGTCCACTTCCTGGGTGTAGAGCAGGGGAGCCTCGGAGGCGGCGGCTACCGCGCCCAGTTCGGTGAAGGCGATGCCGGAGGCGGCGGTTACCGTTCCCTTCCACGAACCCGCGAGGAACAGGGAAACCTCGGAGTCGGCGATGTCCATCGCCAGTAGCTCGGCCGCGGCTTCGGTGCCGGCCGCGGCCCCGCCGTCCCCTGCGGGAAGCGGGAGCGGTGAGGGCGCCGGGTGTACCGCGACGCCGGCGGAAGCGAGTAGGGCGCAGGCCCAAGCCGTCGGGCGGAGAGGATCGCGGCTTCGCAAAGGATGCATCGATGGTGTATATTATAGCCCGCGCGCGGGGGCCCGCGTCCATGGAGGTGTGCGATTATGGTGGTTTCGATGATCCAGCTGGTCATGGAGATTCCTGAATCTTCGAGCCTGAAGGACAAGAGGCGGATCGTGCGCTCAGTCAAGGACAAATTCCAGCAGCGCTTCCGCATGAGCGCCGCCGAGATCGACCTCCAGGAATCGCTTTCGTTCGCTCATATCGGGGGCGCCTTGGTGTCCAATTCAAAAACATTCGGCGAATCGGTGCTCGCGAAAGCCTTCGCCATGGTCGAAAAAGATATACCGGTCCGCATCCAGGACGTAAGCATCCATTCGGAAGAATTTTAGGAGCCCACGATGTTTCAGCGCCGCCGCTTTTTCGCCCCGCTTCTCCCGTTCGCCGCGTTCGCGCTGGCATCCTGCATCGGCATCGGCGCCGATATCGAACTGAAGTCGGACCTTTCGGGCACCATCGCCATGGAATACCGCGTCTCGCGCATGGTGGAATCCATGGGCAAGGTGGACGGGAACGACCGCTGGCTGCCCCTGCCGGTTTCCCGGGCGGACTTCGAGCGCACGGTTGCCCGCGTTCCGGCCCTCGCCCTGAATTCCTGGTCATCCAGCCAGGACGAGACCGACCTCGTCGTCCGCGCGGAACTCTCTTTTTCGAACGCGGACGCCCTCGTGACCTTTCTGGACGCTACCGGCAGGTCGGCCAAGTTCGCCGACAACGCGGGCGAGCGTAGCCTGATCCTCCGGCTGTCGGAAGGCGGCGGCGCCCTGGATCCCGACCTGGAAACCCTCGTGCGGACCGTCTTCAAAGGCTATTCCGTCAGGATCCGGATCAAGACTCCCACGGAGCCGGTTTCGTCGCCCGCGGGTACCTCGAATCCCTCCGCGCGGACCGCCTCCTTCGATTCTCCGGTGGCCGACCTCCTGGCCTCCGGCCAAAACCTGGACTGGACCGTAACATGGAAGGAATGAATCCGGCGAAGGAGCGCGGCCGGGGAATGCGGGCGAAGGCGGCCGTCCTGGCCGCGGCCGCGGCCGCGATCACGATCGCCGTTGTTTCCGCCGTTCCGGCCTCCGCCCAGTCGGCAGGCCTCCTGACCATGCGCGAGCTCCGCGCCGCGGCGGACGAGGCCATGGATACGAATCACCCCGTGGAGGCCCTGCGCCATCTGGTGGCCCTGCTCGCCGTTGACGAGGAGTCCCCGGCCGGAACGAATGCTGCGGACCCTGCCGCCGACGAGCGGCGCGAACTGGCGCGCAAAGCGGACGCCGAACTCGCCGCGATCGGCGCGCGGCTCACGCTGGAACCCATGGACGAATGGCTGGCCGGAGGGACGCAGATCGCGGGGAACGTCCGCGACCTGGCCAAGGGCGCGGGCCTGATGCCGTCGGCCCGGCTCGTAGTCAATTACGACTTCGGCAAGGCCGTGGTGGCCGACGCCCCGATACGCTTCGCCTTCGCGGACGGCATCGGGGAGGTCACCGGCCGTTCGGTCAGCGATTCCTCCGGAGTGGTGTCCGCGGTCGTCCGCTCGGTCGCGCGCACCGACAAGCCGGTAGTAATCCGCGCCGTGCTCGCGGTCACAGAACGCGGGAAGACGCGGGTGTTCCGCGAGGTTTTCCTTGACTTCACCTACCTGCCCGCCGTGAGGGCCGCGCGCGTCATGGCTCTGGAAACGGCTTCCGGCTCTCAGGGCCCGGCCGCCGGCGCCCGCTCCCCCCTGGTGGACGCGGTTTCCCGCGGCCTTTCGCGCAGCGGCGTGGAGTTGTTTCCCGCCGACGCCTCATCGGATCCGCAGGCTTACCAGGCAGCCTTCCTGGCCGCCTTCGGCGGCTCGCGCGAGGCGGTCGCTTCGGCTCTCGCCGCGGCGGCGTCGGGCGGCAGGCTGCCTTCCTACCTCGTGATGGCCTTGGCCGAATACGAGGAGCCGCGCAGGATGGTCTACCAGGGCAAGACCTATGATATCTATACTTCGAATGCGCGGGGGCAGTTGCGCATCGTCCGTTCGGACGGCAGCGTCGCCGCCTCGCGGCCCGCCCTCAGCGCGCGGGGGCAGGGCGGGAGCCCCGAGGCCGCGATCCAGGCGGCCTTGGCCGCGATCCGGGCGCAGACGGAAAAAGACCTGTCCGAGCATTCCGGGGATATCGCCCGCTCCTTCGACTGAAACCGCGGTCCTTCACTTGGGGGGGCGTTGCAGGAGCCGGGCGCGGGTGACGACCGCGCCTTTGCGCCTGCGCAGGTCCAGCACCGCCCGTTCGACCGACGCGACCTTTTCCGAACCCGAGGCGAACAGTTCTCCCTGGGCGCCCCGGTCTTCCCCTACGTTCGCGACCGCGAGGCCGATCAGGCGGACCGCGCGCCCTTCTTCCCGCTTTTTCGCGAGCAGGGTCTTGGCGCGCGAGAATATCTCGTCGGCGCTCGCGAAGGGGACGGCGAAGGTTTCCTGGATGCCGGTGGTCTCGAAATCCTCGTAGCGCAATTTCAGGTGGACGGTGCGCGAACGCAGCCCCTCCTCCATGAGGCGGAACATCAGTTCCTGCGCCTGCTCCAGAAGTACGGCTTCCAATGCTTCCGTCCCGGTAACGTCCCTCTCGAAGGTGGTTTCGGCGCTCATGGACCGGGACTGCGGCTCGTCGCCGAAGATGCCCGGATCCAGCCCGCGCGCGGCCGCCGCGAGGAAGGCGGCTCCCGCCTTTCCCGCCGCCCGTTCAAGGGCCTCCGGGCTCAATGCGCGCAGACGGGGAACGGTATCGATTCCGAGGGCGGAAAGCCGCGCGAAGGTCTTGCCTCCGACTCCCCAGAGCCTGGAAAGGGGGACGGAATCCAGGAATTCCTCTTCCCGGCCCGCGTCTATCACGAGGAGCCCGTCAGGTTTGGAGAATGCGGACGCGAGCTTGGCGACGTAGCGGTTTGCCCCTCCGCCGACCGAGACGGTAAGTCCCGTCTCCGCGCGCACCCGCGCCTTAACCGCGGCGGCGGCGGCCCTCGGCGGACCGAACAGGCCTTCCGTTCCGCTCATGTCCAGAAACGCCTCGTCCACCGATATCTGCCGCACGTCGGGCGTGAAATCCGAAAAGATCGCCATCACCCGTTTGGATAGTTCCCGATAGCGTTCGAAACGCACGGGCAGGAAGGCCGCGTGGGGACAGAGCTCCAAGGCGCGGGAGATGGGCATGGCCGAATGGATACCGAACGCGCGCGCTTCGTAGGAGCAGGCGGATACCACCCCGCGTCTGCCCGGAAGGGCACCCACCACCACCGGCTTGCCGCGGAGTTCGACGTGGTCCAGCTGTTCGACCGATGCGAAAAAGGCGTCGAGGTCGGCATGGAAGACCGAGGCGCTCATCTGCCGGGCCCGATTTCCAGATTCGTCTCCACGGTGAGCGCCCAGTCGGAGGCGTCGCCCCGGGGAGGAGCGGAAGGCGGCGATCGGACGTAGAGCGCACGGGCGCGGACGATGGCCTGGAGGTCGCGCGGAAGGACGAATTCGACGGCCAGGGGCTGGGGAGGACGTTCGGAGAGCCTGAGCGAGGCGGTGAGGCCGTCGTCGGACAGTTCGAAGGGCACGCTCGAATCGTAGACGGGGATGGGTTGACCGGATTCGAGGAATAGGTCTATCCGCGAGGGTCTTCCTTCGGCCTCAACCTTGAGGACGAAGGAGCGGCGGTCAAGGAACGGGGAGTCGCTTTCCGTCACGCGGAGCATCCTTGCGGCGAGTTCGCCGTGGCCCGTGGTTTCCGACAGCCGGACGCGTACCGGTTCGGCGGCGCCGGCGGCGGCCCGGGTCTCGTTGGCGGCGAACACGACGGCGGTGAGCGCGGCGCCCAGGAGCAGGAGCAGGCGGGCCCAGCGGCTCCTGAGCGCATGCGTGGCTCCCGAGCGGGAAACGGAGAGGGCTGACGCGCGGCGGAAAAGGAAGATGAAGGGGAGGATGATGAACGCTAGGTACAGGCTCAGTAGGGGATCGTTGGAGGCCAAAAGGAGCGCGACCCTGTCGTCTCCCGAACCCGCGGCCGCAGCCGCGGCGCCCACGATTTGAAGGGGAGCAAGCGTGGCCAGCGCGAAGGCGATTCCGGGCCGTTCGATGAGGGCGACGGCGACGGAGAGCACGAAAGCCCAGAGGAACACCGGCACGAAGGTGAAGTCGATTACGGCGGCCACGAGGACGCCCGCGGCGAAATAGATTTCAGCGGCGGCGCCGTAGAAATGCGCCCTGCGGGGTACCGGCCGGCGGTGGAGGAGGGGGGAAAAGGATAGGTACGCGGCGAGCGCGAGAATGAGCTTGACCGCCGCCCGGCCGTAGCCGATCCCGCCAGCCTGGGCGCCGAAAAGGCGGAAGGCGGCGGAAAGCGCGAAATCGGCCGAGAGCAGGGAGATGAAGAGCGCGGCGAGGAAGAGGCCGAGGGCCCAGGACCGGCGCAGGAATACGACTCCGCGCGCGATCATGAGGTGCCGGTGCGTGATCGAATAGACGAGGATGGCGGCGAGGCCGATGGCGAAAGCAAGGAGGAAAAGCGCGACGGAGGTGATCTCGGGGATGGTCGCGATGCCGAAACCGAGGGGGAAGAGCGTATAGCGCCGGTCCAGTTCGGCTGGAGAGCGGGAGAGCGACAGGGCGAAATCGTAGAGGGCTGCCGAGAAGTCTTCGGCCGAGACGGGAGCGGATGAGCGCGATCTTTCGGCCAGAGCGGAATTCGAGATCAGCAGGGCCTGGAAACCCGCTCCGTTGAGGAAGGCGAGCGGATCGGGTCCGGCGACCAGGCGCAGACGGTACAGTTCATTGTACGGAATCGCGACGGGGAGGACCAAGCCCCGGGCCGCGAAGGCTTCCGTCAGGGGACGGAGCAGGCCCAGCGGGGCGAGAGTCCCCGCGGCTCCGTGTTGGATCGAAGGAGAGCGGGCTTCATCGCCGAGATCGAGGTAAACGACGGCGACGCGTTCCCTGTCCTCGTACAGATCGGCCAGGTCGCGGGAGCCGAGCAGGATCTCTCCCCGGAGATCGGCGGGCAGTTCGCCGGCCTCGTCGGCGAGCAGCGCCATGCGGACGTCCATGGGCAGGCCCAGGCGGGAAGCGCGCTCGGCGAAGAGCAGGGCCGCTTCCACGCCGAAACGGGCGCCTTTCCCGATGGAACCCAAGGGAGCCGCGACCACCAGCGTGATCCTTTCGGAGTCTTCCGTTATCAGCCGGGGCTTGATGAGCGCGTGGATGGAGACGCCGAAGCCTCCCCGCTCGGCGAGCAGGGACCGCCGTTCGAAGGCGATACCCTTTTCCGTGAGGAAACTTTCGGCCCGCTCGCGCGCCGCGTTTTCGGCCAGAAGGTCGGAAACGGCATCCCGTTGCGCGAAGGCGGACGCCGGAAGCATGAGAACGGCCATACACGCGCGTACCAGTATGAGCCGAAAGGAATGCACCGAATCAGGATAGCCGTCCCCCCCGGACGCCGTCAATAGCGGCGCAGGTACGGCACGGGTACGGCGCGGGAGATGACAGATCGGAGACCCTCGGCTATAATCGGATTTCCACGCGTGAATTTAACATGAGGAGCACAACCCGCCGATGCCGAGCCAGGAACGGAAAACGGTTCTCGACCTTCCCCTGAAAGTCGTGCTGACGGAAGAGGGGACCACCGTATTCATCCGGCAGAAGAAGAAGCTCACCAAATTCAAGCTCGCCGACGACGTCGAGGAATACGGTCTCCATCTGGAAAAATTCGTCCCTTCGGCGGTTCAGCGCCTCCTCCTAATCGATTACGTTTCCAAGATCGAGATTTCCCGCGCCGAGTTCGTCACTATCCGGCAGGAAGTGATGGACCTCTCCAAGCTCATCGTCTACGGACTGCTGTACCGTCAGTACGATTCGACGCTCTTCGCGCGCATCCTGTCCTCGGACGTAATCAAACGCTGGAACCGCGCCAATCCGGCCTCCGCGCTGGACGAGAAAACCCGCTTCAACGACGGCTTCCTGCAGTCCTTCCTTCTGGACAAGGAGAAGGCCATCGCGGAGATCAAGGCGGAGTTGCTCCTGCCCCTGCGCGAGGTGATCACCAAGAATTCGAACCTGTTGCCCGACGAGATGAACGTCCAGCTCTTCCTCAGCGAAAAATTCCTGAACAACCTGAGGCCGATCACCTGGTTCATCCTGGCCAAATTCCGGGGCGTCGACGGTTACGAGGCCATCGCGCGGAACGTGCGGTCCTGCCTTTCCGAATACATGGAAAAATCGCGCATCGCGGAATACGTCGCGTTGATGATCATCGAGCTCGCGGTGAACGCGGAGAACTCGAACCTGCGCCGGGAGGCCGCGATCCTGCACCGGGGAGTGGTCGATCCCAACGCGGTCCTCTTCGACCCGAACATCAGGCGCAAGGTCGTGGAGGAGCTGGTCAAGAAGGGCGAACTCGTCTACATCTCGTGGAAGCTGGGCGGCCGGAGCAGCTCCATCGGGACTGCCGGAAAACTCCAGGTGATCCTGTACAACAAGGAAATGGGCTACAAGGAATTCAAGGATTCCATCGAATCCAAGAAATCGGTCGATCTGAAGAAGAAGAGCCTCATGGATTTCTACCGGGAAATGCCCGACGGCGGGGCCGATATCGAACTCGGCCTGTACTACCTTTCCTACCTCAACGAGGCCTGCGAGAAGGTCGGGGTCAAGTTCGAATCCCTGGTGAGCCACATCAAGAGTTCAGATACGACGGTGATCACGCTCACCTTCAACATCTAGCTCGGGGTCGGACCCCGGCCGCGGCGTTCCGGAATCCCGCCGGGGACTCCGCCCGAGCTGGCGAAGGCAGAGGACCAGTACAGCGAACAGAAGCAGTAACCGTAGGTCTCGATGTCCTGCCGCGCGTAGACGCAGGGACAGAGCACGTCGGCGTCGGCCTCCCGCGAACCCTCGCTGTCCCGGCAGGGACACAGAAAGTAGCCGTAGCGGTTCCAATTGACGCGCAGGCCTTCCGCAAGATCCTCAAGGAAGCTTTCGTCGCGGGTCGGCAACCAGCCCTGCTTGGCCGCGACCATGAGTATGAACTTCCTGACTTCTTCGATCGTTTTCTCAGCCACGGCGGGGTTCTCCGTCCAGAAGTGTCTTGCGCCAATCCGCTTCTATGAAGCCGACCAGGAAATCTTTCCCGTCGATGACCGCGAAGGGAAAGGACACGTGTACCTTGAAGCGCTCCAGGAGCTCGGCCTTGGCCTTGTTCTTGAGCTCCAGCGGCACCATGTCCACGTGGACGAAACGGTGGGCGATGTCCCGTTCCTTGAGAAAGGCCAGGGCCCGTTTGCAGAAGCCGCAGGTGGATAGGGCGTATATCTCGATATCGTGGCGCTCGTCGCTTCCTTCGACCTTGGAGTATTCCAGGTAATCGAACATTGAGTGTCCCCCGTCATCCTTACCGTACCGTATACGGGCCGTCCCTTCCAAGGGCGGGATCCCGCTCCGATCTCATGGTTACGAAAATATACGCTCTTGCGGTCTGAGGGCAAGGGCGATATAGTGGGCGCACGATGCGAAAGTGCCCAGCGCGCGGCTTCTTCCTCGCGGCCGCGGTCGCCGCGTTCGGCGTGGCGTTCTCTGCCTGCTCCCAGGCCGTTCCCAGCATACAGTTCGCCACGCTCAGGCTCGTTTACCGCCCTTCCTCCTCCGAGGGCTCCGAGCGGCTTTCCTTTTTCGTGCTCGCGACGGACGACGACGGTTTCGTGGATCTGGAGGAGCTCTATCTGGTGAACGACCGATCCCAATTGTACTGGAAGCTCACCGCGGACGATTGGCTCGTGGCGGAGCGCTCGGGTCAGACCTGGGTCGGGTCCCATTCGATTTCGATGAGCGACGGGGGTGCCTTCCCGCGCGGCGTCTACCGTGCCTTGCTTGTGGACAAGGGGGGAGACCGCGCCGAACGCAGCCTGACGATGGACGCTCCCGTCCGGGCTTCCAGGCCTTTCCCGACCCTGAACGTCGCCGACGGCGCCTACCGGGTGCAGTCCGATTACCCCAAGAACCTCCTTGTCGCCTACGACGCCTCGGGAGCGGCCGTCCGCAACGTCCCGCTCAAAACCAAGGACGGCAAGCTGGCCGACCTCGCCCTCGGTTCCTCAATCCGTTCGGTCGCCCTCTGGGCCGAGGACGAGGCGTCGGGAGTGGCGGCGCTTACCGATCCCGTACCCCTGCGGTGAATCATGGAAACGAAAGAAACGGAACCCTCCGCCGATGCGCCCTCCTCCCGCCGCATCCGCAGCTTCGTCCTCAGGGCGGGCCGCATGAGCGACGCCCAACGGCGTTCCTACGAAACGCTCGCCCCCCGCTTCCTGCTGCCCTATGAAAGGAAAACGCTCGATTACGCCGCGGCTTTCGGCGCCGACCGGCCCGTCACCGTGGAGATCGGTTTCGGCATGGGCATCGCCACCGCCAAGATCGCGCAGGCGAATCCCGATCGAAGCTACCTGGGCATCGAGGTCCATACGCCGGGGATCGGCCGGCTGCTCTGGGAAATCGAGGGCCGCTCGCTCGAAAACGTGCGCATCGTCCAGCACGACGCGGTGGAAGTGCTCGAGGACATGGTGAATGATTCTTCCGTCTCGGCCTTCCATATTTTTTTCCCCGATCCCTGGCCCAAGAAGCGGCACAACAAGCGGCGGCTCGTAACCCGTCCCTTCACCGACCTGCTCGCAAGGAAGCTGAAGCCGGGGGGCTACCTGTACATGGCCACCGACTGGGTCGAATACGGGGACTGGGCCCTCGCCGAGCTTTCCGCGACTCCGACGCTCACCAACGCCTATGCGGATTTCGCTCCGCGTCAGCTGTGGCGGCCCGAGACGAAGTTCGAGTCAAAGGGGCTGGCCAAGGAGCACGAGGTCCGGGAGCTGTACTTCGTGAAAGGGGCAGGCGTATGAGCGCTTCCGACGCGACCTCCGACCGGGCCGCCGAACTCGCTTCGCTCATCGCGCGCTACCAGGCTTCCTATTACAACGGCGAGGCGGAGATCTCCGATGCCGAATTCGACGCGCTGTGGGACGAGCTCAGGGACATTGACCCGCTCAACGCGGTCTTTTCCCGCGTGGGCGCGGATTCGACCGACGGCTTTCCCAAGGCGCGCCACCTGATCCCGATGGGCAGCCAGGAAAAGGCCGCTTCCCCCCCGGAGTTCCTGGCATGGGCGGAGAAGACCGCTCCCGCCCGTTTCATCGTCCAGCACAAGCTGGACGGGGCGAGCCTGGAGCTCCAGTACGATGAGGGCGTACTTTCCCGCGCGGTGACCCGGGGAGACGGCCTCGTCGGCGACGATATCACCCGGAATGCCCGACGGATGAAGGGCTGCGTCGCCAGGCTGGATTTGCCCTTCTCGGGCGGAGTCCGGGGCGAGGTAGTGATGCCCCGCGCGGTCTGGACCGAACGTTTCGCCGACAAGGCCAACTGCCGCAACGCGGCCAACGGCCTGATGCGGCGCAAGGACGGCGAGGGGACGGAGCACCTGGAGCTGGTCTGCTACGACGCCTCGGCCTCCTCGGACGACCGGTATTTCCGGGACGAGGAGGCGAAAATAGCCTGGCTCCGCGCGCGCGGCTTCGCCGTCACCGAAACCGTCGCTTTCGCGACCGCCGCCGAGGTCGTGGCTTACCGCGAGCGCGTGGCCGCCGAGCGGACCTCGCTCCCCTACGACATCGACGGGCTTGTGGTCAAAGACCGCGAAACGGACATGACGGACCTGCGCAGGACCCGGCCCGAACGCCAGATAGCCTTCAAGTTCGAACTGGAGGAAGGCCGGTCCACGCTGCTCGCGGTGGAATGGAGCGAATCCGGCGCCACCTACACGCCCATCGGCGTCGTGGAACCGGTTCGCCTCGCCGGTACGACGGTGAGGCGGGCCAACCTCAACAATCCCGACATGATCAGGTCCATGGGCCTGCGCATCGGTTCCAAGGTGGTGGTGGTCAAGCGCGGAGAGATCATCCCCAAGATCGAGCGGCTCGCGGAAGGCGATGCCGGGGGCGAGGCCGACATCGGCTACCCGTCGGTGTGCGGGACCTGCGGGACGCCTCTGCGCGATGCCGGTACGCGACTGTATTGTCCCGAGCCGGCCTGTCCCAAGCGCCTGCGCCACCGCGTGGAAAAATGGGTCTCAGTCCTGGACATACGCGAATTGGGCGCGAGCCTGCTGGAACGCCTGTACGAATCCTCCCGGGTCCGCCGCGTCGCGGACTTGTATACTCTGGAAGCCGCGGAACTCGCGGCCATGGACCGCATGGGCGAGCTGTCGGCCGCGAAGGTGGTCCGCAACATCAGGACCGCGCGCAGCCTTTCGCTGGCCGCCTTCGTGGCCGGCTTCGATATCGAGGGCGTGGGCGAGACCATCATGGAAAAAATCGCGCTCGCCCGTTTCGACACCCTACAGTCGCTGCGCGCGGCCAACGCCGAGGAACTCGCCTCGGTCCACGGCATAGGGGAGATCACCGCGCGCGCCATCGTCGAAGGCCTTGCCGAGACGGCGGAGGACATGGACGCCACCCTCGCCGCCGGTATAGTTTCCATCGCAGCTCCTCTCGCGGAGGAGGAGGCGCCCCTGCGCGGGTTGTCCTTCTGCTTCACGGGCGAACTCGCCGCGATGAAACGGAACGAGGCGGAGGCGCGGATCAAGGCTCTGGGAGCCTTGGCCAAGACGGCGGTCGTCAAGGACCTTTCCTTCCTCGTGACCAACGACCCGGCTTCCGGCTCGTCCAAGAACGAGAAAGCCCGCAAACTCGGCGTCCGCGTGATCGACGAAGCCGCCTTTCTCGCCCTGCTGGCCGATCCCGCTTCCGCCCGGGACCCGGGCGCCGCCGTCCTGCCCGCCGGCCAGGGAGAACTCTTCGGGGACGCGACGAAATGAAGGCCGGTCTCCGTCCCGGCGCCTCCCCCCGCGTTTCCGCCCGCTCGGCCGCGGGTTCCACCGTCCTCGTCGCGGTCCTCCTGGTCGCGGCCGCCCTCGGCGTGGCCGTCTATGTCCTTGCCAGGCAGAAGTCCGCGATCGCCCGACTTGAGGACAGGATCGATATGCTGGAAGGCGCCGCGGCTCCCCTGCGTTTCACGATACTCTCGCGCGGCGGGGAGACGGTATCCGCCCGTTTCGCTTTCTACGACGCGGCCGGCACTGAGATCGCGGCCTTCGAACGATCCTGGAAGGGCGGGGAGCTTTCGATCGAATGCCTGGTGGTTCCGGTCGCAGGCCGGACCCTCGTCTTCCCGTCGCGCGTGTTCGCCGATTCGGCCGTCCCCAGGATAGGGACCGAACTTTTCAATTATTACGATCGGGCGGGCTTTCCGGCCGTTTTCGACTCGCCCGCGCTGGACGGGAAGGCGCGTGAGGCGTTGTCCGATCTTTTCGGCCTGCTGCGCGCCTGGGACCGCTCGAAGGGCGAGGGGTCCGAGCCGGGACAGGGCGCTGAAGCGGATGCCCGCCGCAGGACGGCGAAGGTGCTCGACGGCGTTTTCGCCGGCGCGTACCGCGACGTGAGGTCCCTGCGCACGGCGGAGGTCGGCGCGGTCTACACCCTGCTTTCCCGTTCCGGCGTCGAAATCGTCAGGGAATAGGAATCATGCCGAATATCCCGGGCGAAGTCCTGCTCCGCGCGGCGGAGGCGACGGGCCTTCCCCTGGTTCCTCGTCTGGCGGAAATTTCCCGCGTTCTCGCCGACAGGCGCGCCGCGGTCCTGCGCGCCGACCCGGGCAGCGGCAAGTCCACCCTCGTCCCCCTGGCCCTCGCCGCGCATCCCGCGTTTTCCGCCGGCCGCATCCTGATGCTCGAGCCGCGCAGGATCGCCGCCGTCGGCGCCGCATCCCGCATGGCCGAATTGATCGGGGAGGAAATCGGAAGGACGGTGGGTTACGCCGTCCGCATGGAGCGCCGGGCGGGAGCCGGGACGCGGATCGAGGTGGTCACGGAAGGCATTCTGACCAGGCGGCTCCAGATGGACCCGGGACTTTCCGGAGTCTGCGCCGTGATTTTCGACGAATTCCACGAGCGTTCCGTACAGGCGGACCTCGGCCTCGCCCTCGTCCTGGATCTCAGGCGCATCCGCGAGGACCTCGCGGTGCTGGTGATGTCAGCCACGATGGACGCGGAACGGATCGCGCGTTTCATGGGCGAAACGGAGGCGCGGGAGGTGACGGCGATCGAATGTCCGGGGCGTCCCTTTCCGGTGGCCGTTGAATACCGACCCCTGAAACGGCGGGGCCGGCTCGGCGATGAGGCGGCCGCCGCGATCGCGGACGAATTCTTCGCCGAAGAAAGAGGGGACCTTCTGGCTTTCTTCCCGGGGAAGGGGGAAATCGAAGATGCCCGCCGTGTTCTTTCGCGCATGGATACCGGCGCTTCGATCGAGGTCCTGCACGGGGGGCTGCCCCTGGCGGAACAGAGGCGGGTGGTCGGCCGAGCGGACGACGCGGCTCTCCTCCGGAAGGCGGGCCGGAGGATAGTTCTATCCACGAACGTGGCCGAAACGAGCCTCACGGTGCCGGGGGTCACGACGGTCGTCGACACGGGCCTCGTGCGCCTGGAACGCTATAACCTTTCCGTCGCGATGAACCGCCTTTCCCTTGAAAGTTCGAGCCTGCGCTCGGCGGACCAGCGCGCGGGCCGCGCCGGAAGGCTCGGGCCCGGCCGCTGTATCCGGCTCTGGACGGAGGGCGACGCGCGCGGGACGGATACGGAATGCGAGATCCTTCGCACCGACCTTTCCTCCCTCGTGCTGGAATGCTCGCTATGGGGAGCCAGGACGCCCGGTGACCTGCCCTGGCTGGAAAGGCCGCCGCGTTCGGCCTGGGAGGCGGCGGCCGAGCTTCTGCGGGAACTCGGCGCGATCGACGCCTCCGGTTCCCCTCTTCCGCGCGGAAAGCGGATGGCCTCTTTGGGTCTGGACCCTCGACTGGCGGCGCTGGCGCTGGTCGGCGAGGAGCGGGGCAAGACGGCCCTCGCCTGCGCCTGCGCGGCGATGCTTTCGGACCGGGACCAGTCGCCCGTGCGCGAGGACGCCGATTTCCGGCGCCGCCTCGCCTTCCTGCGCGGCGACGAGGATGAGCGCTCCGAGTCCGGGACTTCTTTCTCGTCCTCGGCGTGGAAGGACAGGGTCGCGCAGGTGGCGGCCGATCTCCGGTCCCGGCTTTCCCGCGGGACCGAGATCCGTGGTTCCGGGACGCAAGGACGTGCGGCAAGCGGCGATGTTGCCGGCGGCCATGCGGCCGGCGGCGGGCGTGCCGTCTTCCGCTGGAGGGAGGAGGACGAAGCCCGCGTCGCTGATCTTCTGGCCGCGGCCTTCCCCGACCGCATCGCGGCCAGGCAGCCTTCCGGCGTCTTCCGTTTTCCCTCAGGCCGCGAGGCTGCCGTTCCGGGGCCCCTGGCGCAGGAAGATTGGATAGTCGCCTGCGAGGTGGACGCGGGGGAACGGAGCGCTACGGTGAGGCTCTGCGCCCCGATAGGATGGGAGGAAGCGGAAAAAGCCCTGGCTCCCGTCACGGTCGCGGAACGGCGCGTGGAATGGAGCGGTCTGGTGCCGCGCCTGGTCGAGCGGCGAGTCGCCGGCCGCCTGGTGCTCTCCGAGCGCCGCCGGAAGCCCGAAACCGCCGAACTCGCTCCCGCCTTCTCGGAACTGATAGCCGCCCGTTCCCTGTCCTGTCTCCCCTGGGACGGCGGCGAAGGCGCGCCGCGCCGGCTGCTGGACCGGATACGTTTCGTCGCCTCGCATTCCGGGGCGGTGATCGCCGAAGACTGGAGCGATGAGGCCCTCGTCTCCGATGCTCTGGCCGCCTTCGGCCCCTTCCTGGACGGGAAGGGCGGGAACGCGATCGGTCCCGATTCCCTCGTCTCGGCGCTCCGCGCGCGGCTCGGTTGGTCCGTCGACCTTGACTCCCTGGCCCCCGAACGCTTCCGGACACCCGCGGGCACCGGCCGGCGCTACGAATACTCAGGCGGCGGCGTCGCCCTGGATGCGAAGATACAGGAACTCTTCGGCCTGCCGGAGACCCCGCGCGTGCTGGGTGAGCCGGTGTTGCTCCGGCTGTTGTCACCGGCCGGGCGGCCGCTGCAGACCACGCGGGACCTTGCGGGTTTCTGGCGGACCACCTACGCCGAGGTGCGCAAGGAAATGCGCGGCCGCTACCCGCGCCATTATTGGCCCGAGGATCCCCTGGTGGCGGAGGCGACAAGCCGGCCGCGGCCACGGTCGGCGCCGCGGCCACGGCCGGCGCCGAAACCGCGGGGGACCTGAAACCGGAGGACGGCGGTTGTCCGGGGCCGCGCCCGCAGGCGGTCGGCTGAAATCAAACGCCTCGCGGAACTCACCACAGGCAAAGCGGGCGATCTATCGGAGATGGTCCCGTATTTCAGCGAAGCATCCGTGAAAGCTCACCTTGATTCGATTTATCTCAAACTGACGGAAGTGCGTTCCGGGACGGATTAGCCGGCCGCCTCCCGCTCGATGTAATCGAAGTAATCGAAATCCGCGTGCCGCCTCCCTCCGGTCAGGTCTTGGCAACAGAGACCGACCATGGCTCCCGTAAACCAACCTTCCCTGCAGTATTCGTCGGAGAGAGTGCTGAAGTCATGGTCGCCCCCGATGCGCGTCCACGCCGCGCCGTCCGTACTCCAACTGAACGACAATCGGTCCCAATCGACATCGGCCTTGAGATGGATGCGTCCGCCGTCGTACGGAGTCTCGTCGCTTTCCCGGTAGTCGCCGTTGGCGCTGGAGACGATCCTTAATCGCGGATTTCCCGCATCGTCCGCGCCGAGCGCGAGATAATAAAAATTCTCGTGATCGTATAGGCAGATGAGCCCTGCGGTCCGTTTGAAGTGGTCCGATCGGAATTCTGCGCAAGTCGTAGCTGTAAACCGGAAGGACTGGACCCGGCGCGCGACCAGGCTCTGGCGGCGTTTGGAGTACAGCGATTCGCCGCCCTTGAGGCGGAGCCAACCGGGGCGTTCCGTGAGGGACAGCGATTCCGGGCCAAGCGGCACGCGAAGCGAATTGAAATGGATGGATAGGGCGGGCGCGTCGAAATCGTCGTGGACCGAGCGGGCGGAGCCCGTAGAGCGGGCGGAGCCCGTAGAGCGGGCGGAACCCGTAGAGCGGGCGGAGCCCGTAGGGCTGGCGGAGCCCGTAGGGCTGGCGGGACCTGAAGATCGGGCGATTCCTGCGTCCGGAGTCATCAATTCCGCCATGTTTTTCGGGGGCTGCACGGCGAGCGCCGGACGGATGTCGCCGTGGGAAAGCCTCGGCCAACCGTCGTGCGACCAGTCGAATTTCTGGATGCACGTCTCGCGGCCGAGCGGATAACGGCCCTTGGAGGGTATGGGGCGCCCGGCCAGGTGGAATACGTACCATTCGCCTTCGGTGGTTTCCACGATGGACGCATGGCCCGCTTTCTGCAGGGGCCAGGTCGGGTCGAAACGGCTGGTCAGGAACGGACCTGAGGGATCGTCCTCGTACGGTCCGAAAAGGGAGCGGGACCTCGACATCAAAGCCGCGTGCTCTGTCCCCGTGCCGCCTTCCGCCACGAGGAGATAGTACATGCCGTCCTTCTTGTACAGATTGGAGCCTTCCCGCAGCCCCTTGGGGGGATGCAAGGTCCGGACGGGGCCGAAGAGGCTCCGCAGGTCCGGCCGATATTCCTGGATGAGGATGCCGCCGAAGCGGTTCGTTCCGGGGCGGTAATCCCAATTCATGTTGACAAGCCATTTTCGCCCATCATCGTCATGGAAAAGGGCGGGGTCGAAGCCGGAGGCGTTGAGGAAGACGGGCTGCGACCAAGGTCCTTCAATTGAAGGCGCCGTCGTCAGCCAGTTCTCCACGTCCTTGAAAGGGTACTGGACGCTCAGGACATTCGTGTAGACGAGCCAGAACGAACCGTCGGACCAGCTTAGGTTCGGTGCCCAGACGCCCGCCGAAGCGGCGCAACCGGCCAGATCAAGAAACGGCAAGCTGTCCAGGGGACGGGAGACGGGCTCCCAATCCGCGAGATTCCGCGAATGATGGATCATCACGCCGGGGAACCATTCGAACGTGGACGTGACGACGTAGTAATCTTCGCCGCGTCGGATCGCCGAAGGATCGGGATTGAAGCCCCGGAGGACAGGGTTTTGAATGGGCGTCGCTTCCATAGAAGAATCTCCTTTCCGTGCGGATCAATAGTCTCCGTGCAGCGCGCCGTCAGGCGACCCCGCCTTTCGCCGTTCCAGGAAGACCGCAGAATGCGGCGGCAAATCCCCCGCGCCCGACAATGACTGGAAGAGGGGGATCAGGCCGCGGAAAGCTTCATCATCCGGCGACGGGGTAACGGCGAATGATTGACGACTACAAGGCCTTTCTCGAATTCCGCCGTCTCGATATCCTTGGCGCCCCGCGCGACCGACGCCGCGCGCCTGACGCGACGACGGAGCCGATTACCTCCTCCGGACTGAGTTGCCGATACTCATCGTTGTACCGGAGGCGGCCCAGGAACAAGCCGACGGTGAATTCACAATCGGTATTCATGGCGCGGATCATGGCCGCCTGGCACGTCGCCACGTACGCATCCGGATCCCCGGACGGCGTCACGGGTACCAGGAGGAAGAAACTCCACTGGGTTAAATCGGGCGCCGGGCGAAACCGGCTCTCCACTGCGCGGAGGCGCCGCTTCATGATCCTGCAATACGAAACGAGCTCGTCGCGCCATCTCATGTTGTCGGCATGGATCCTGAACCGGTTCATAGCCTCTTCCGTGTCGGCGGCTTCGAAGGTCGCCGTTTCCCCGTATGCGGCGGCGAACCAATAGTCGGCAGGCGCGAGTTCGCGGAAATCGGCGAATGCGGTGCCGTACGCGGCGTTGAGGCGGGCGATATCCCCGCCGTACGCGGCCGACAGCCAGAATCGGTAGCGCTCCCTCCCTTCGACGTCGAAGCCGGGCGCGACGATAGGAGCCCACATGCTGCAGATCGGCAAGCGCTCGCCATCCTCGGTCCGGCCGGCGGAATGACCTTCCCGGTACAAGGAGGGGAAACCCCGGACATGGCGTTCCATAACATCGTGGACGGAGGACGACCGATACTTGTACCAATTCCCGTCCGAACCGTCCAAGCGCATTACTGACTCGCCCAGGACCGGCGGACTGGAGAAATCCTGCCAGGTTTTTGAATCCATTATCACGTTGTAGAAGCCAAGCTCCGCGATCTCGCCCAGGGTCCGCTCCACGGCCTCCCGATCGCCGTAAGCGGGTTCGTAAAAGTTGCCGAACCACAGGTTGAGGAACGGCTCGTTTCGCGCGGCATCGATCATCGGTCGTCCTGCCGTTTCCGTTGGGTTGAATCCCGAATTACAAGGCGGTGTTCCACCAGGATCTTGTGGGAGCGGAAGAGGGGCTTGTCAATGAGGGAAATCAGGATGTCCACCGCCGCCATGCCCATCTCGCGGAACGGGATATGGATGCTCGTCAGGGAGGGGGTCACGTGGCCGGCGGATTCGATATCGTTCATCCCGGCGACGGCCAGGTCTTCCGGTATCCGCAACCCGGCCTTGAGGGCCATGCGCATGACGAGGATGGCGCTCTCGTCGTCCATGCACAACCAAGCGTCCGGCGGCGCCTCCAGCGTCCGCGCCGTGTTGAAAGCTTCCTCCAATCCGATCTTTTCCATATTGAAGACGAGCTTCGGATCCACCGGCAATTTCGCAGCCTGCAGGGCATCGCAGTAGCCCGAATATTTATCGCGGCCGACGCGGCCCGTCGTCTCCACCCAAAGGGCTATCCGCGAGCATCCTTGCTCGAGCAAGTGGTCCGCAAGTTCGCGCGCCGCGTTGCGCGTATCCGCTGACGCCCAACTAAGCGCGGGATCGTCAATAACCCGGTTGATCAGCACGAAAGGACGGCGCTGGGCCTTGAGTATCGCGCTTTCCTCGTCCTCTTCGGCGTGGTTCTTCCCGAGGATGATGGTGCCGCAGCCGGTCCTGTCGGAGCGGGGGTCCCAGTTCATGCGGACGCGGGCGCCGACCTCGCCAGAACGGTGGAGCACGCCTTCCAGGACTTCGGCATAGCCGCGGAAACGGTTGAAGATCGGCGACACCGATACGACGATATCGATCGCGGCTGACAGAGGCTGCGTCTCGGGAATGGATAACGTCCGGAGCGCCGCGGCGATCGCTTCGCGGGATGCGGGCCGTATCGATTTTCCCGCGAGGTAACGGAACACCGTGCTCCGCGATACGCCGGACGCGCCGACGATATCCTCGACAGCCTCTTCCTTCGTATGTTTAATGCCTTTCATCATTTCGTGCATCCTGATGGATCGAGCGTACCACTCCATCATGAATTTGTAAATGGTATTTGACACAATCAATGTCATACACATATAAAAATATGAAAATTGACATATATTGACACTAAAATATCGCAGTCCGGATCAATAGTATATAATTGCAAAACCATAATATATATATATTTGTCATTTTTGCTAAGCATCAACAATTTTGTACTATTAATACTTTACAGATTGCGCTTTCAATGATAGTGTCAATATGTGCCAATCGCAAAACATCAAGTCATGCAACGGCAATCCAGGAGGAGGCAGTATGTCCAATCGATCCAACAAAGCCGCCGCGCTCGCGCTCGCCGCCGCGATGATCGCTTCATCGGCCGCGTTCGCGGAAGGGAAGCAGGAATCGGCGGCTTCGGCCGCGAAGCCGGTCGTTCTGACCGTCACTTACGCTACCGGCGATCCCTTGACGAAGGAGACCACCCACGAGATCATCGAGCGGTTCCAGAAGGCGAATCCCGGCGTGAAAATCCAGGAGAACCTTTCGGTCTCCACCGGAGCCTACCTGGATTCGCTGAAGACGATGAACGCCGCCGACATGTTTCCGGACTTCTTCGAATGCCGCGATACGCCGGTCTTCGTCCGCGCGGAGATGCTCGCGCCCCTTCCGCAGGAACTGGTTCCGATCTTCGAATCCCCGATCTCCATATACGGCACCGTCTACACGGCCCCCTATTCGGCGGCGGGACCGAACGGCATCATGTACGACAAGAAGTTCTTCCGTGAGAACGGCCTGAACGAGAATCCGAAGACCTACGCCGAATTCATCCAGCTCTGCGAAGCCATCAAGGCCAAGGGAGTCGCTCCGCTCGTCGCGGGCATTTCCGACATCTGGCACTTAGGTTTCTGGTTCGGCAAGTACTGGGTTGACAACATCGGAACGAAGAATCCCGATTGGATCGCTGACCGTTACGCCGGAAAGGTCAAGTTCTCGGATCCCGACTTCGCGAAGGGAATCCAGCAAATGGTGGACCTTTTCCGGAAAGGGTATGTCGAAGGCGGTTTCATGAGCACCAAGGAATCCCAATGCGTCTCGGTGCTTCTGGCGGGCAAGGCCGCGATGTACTACTGCGGAACGCATGTTTTCACGCAGATCAAGGAAGCCGATCCCGCCTTCGAACTCGGATGGTTCCCCGTTCCGGACGATGCGGGCAACGTGAAGCTGATGGGCGGCGCGAGTTCCAACGGCTGGGCCCTCTCGGCGAAAGCGGCCCAGGATCCTGAAAAAGTCAAGGCGTTCACCGCGTTCATCAAATTCTTCTTCCGACAGGAGCAGTACGCGTACTTCCTTCAGACTACGAACGGTTTCCCGACCACGAAGGAGAAAATGAACTACACGGTGAGCGGGACTATGGCCACGGTGCTCGACGCGTTCGGCAAAGCTCCGAAATCGCTCAACTGGAACCAGGGCCTCGGCGCGAACGAGATGCCGTCCACCTTCCGCAATTGGAGCTACAAGAAACTGCAGGAAGCCATGCTCGGCCAGGTCAGCGTCGCCGACGCCCTCAAGGCCATGGACGCCGAATGGGAAGTGCAAAGCCGCGATTTCAATCCGAGTACGCTCAAGAAAGCCGCGCTCGTCCCGGTCGCGACGAAGTAAACCATCGGAAAAGGAGATGCCGGCAATGACGAAGACGCCGATACCCCGGAAAAGAAGAAAGCATACGGCCTTCCAGGTATCGTACGCGCTCTGTCTGCCCGCGTTTTTGCTGTTCGCCGGATTCGTGGTGATTCCGGCGGTTTCCAGCATCTACTACAGCCTTACGTCATGGGACGGCATCTCCAAGTCCATGGAATTCGTCGGCCTCAGGAATTACCGCGACCTCGTCGCCGATGCGCGGTTCCTGAACGCCCTCAAGAATACGCTCACCATTACGATCGCGCTGACGATCCTCCAGAACGTCCTCGCCCTCCTGCTCGCCCTCCTCGTCGAGAGGGTCAAAGTGGGCAAAACCCTTTTCCGCAGCGCGTTCTACTTGCCGGTCCTGCTCTCGGGCATTATCACGGGCTATGTGTGGGTAGCCCTCCTCAATTACACGTTCGGAGTCGTCAATATGTTCTTCAAGGCGGTGGGTCTCGACTCCTTCGCAATCGACTGGCTCGGCAATCCCGATTTCGCGATCTGGACGGTCGTCGCCGTCCTCGTCTGGAAGGGAGCCGGGTACTACATGATCATCTACATGGCCGGCCTGAGCGGCATTCCCAACGAACTCATGGAGGCTTCCTCCATCGACGGCGCGAGCGCTCCGAGGCAGTTCGCCTCCATCACGTTCCCGCTGCTCGCGGGGACGTTCACCATTAACCTCACCCTTTCGCTCATCAACGGCCTGCGCGTCTTCGACCAGATCGTCGCGATGACGTCGGGCGGTCCCGGTTTCGCGACGGAAACCTTCACGTACCAGATTTACTCCGTCGCCTTCGCGGAAGGCCGCCAGGGCTACGGCACAGCGCTGGCGATCGTGCTCTTCCTCGTAACCCTCGTTTTCGCGGGTTTGCAGAACGCCGCGTTGCGCAAGCGCGAAGTGCAGGCATGAAATGAACAAGAAAAAAATCAGGGCATCCGACGCGGCGATCATCGCCGTCACCGCGGTCCTGGCCGCCGGATTCTTTTTCCCGATATACTTCACGTTCATCTCCGCGTTCAAGACGAACGGAGAAATACTCAGGTCCCCGATCGCGCTCCCCAGCGCGCTCCGCTTCGACAACTTCATTTACTTATGGAAGAAGACGAACATCCCCGCGGCAGCGTTGCGCAGCGCCTTCCTCACCATCGTCTCCACGCTCTGCATGGTGCTCGTGATCCCGATGTCGTCGTACGCCCTGGAACGGCGGAAAACCCGATTCAGCCGCTTCCTGTACATCTTTTTCCTTTCAGGAATGATGATTCCCTTCCAGGTCTACATGATCCCGCTGTTCCGGCAACTGAAGATCCTCGGCCTTTTCGGCACCCTGCAAGGCCCGATTTTCGTCTATGTCTCGGGCGCCGTCGCGTTCGGCACCCTGCTCTATTCCAGCTTCATCAAAACGGTTCCGAAGGAGATAGAAGAGTCGGCCTGTCTCGACGGCTACCGCAGTTTCCAGATCTTCTGGAAAATCGTCTTTCCGCTCCTCGCGCCCTGCACGGCCAGCATGGTCATCCTCCAAAGTCTGAACATCTGGAACGATTTCCTCATGCCCCTCATGGTGATGCCCGCGAACCGGCCCAAGACGATCAACGTGGAGATCTATGCGTTCATCGGAGAATTCCAGGTGCGGTGGGACGTGCTTTTTTCCGGAACGCTCATCTCCATGGTACCCGTCATCGTCGTATTCGCCCTGCTCCAGAAATATTTCGTTTCCGGGATTATGGCGGGAACTCTCAAGGGTTGACGCCAAGACAACATGACGAGGAGCGAATGATGGCATATCCCGCTTGGGTGGACGAGGCTTGGAATAAGTCCACAGGAAAAATACGACGGACGAGCGAGCGGATCGGCGCCTCCTTCCCGCACCTTTCGATCGACGGCCGCTACGACGACGAAACGATCGACTGGTGGACGAACGGGTTTTGGCCGGGCCTCCTCTGGGTCGCTTACAGGGAGAACGGCGACGAATCCTTGCGGCGCATAGCGGAGGAGTGCGAGGCGAAGATGGACAAGGCTTTCCTCGACTTCTACGGCCTGCACCACGACGTGGGCTTCATGTGGCTGCTCTCCGCCGTCGCCGACTTCAGGATCACCGGCAACCCGGATTCCCGACGGCGCGGACTTCTCGCGGCGAACTTGCTGGCGGGGCGGTTCAACCACGCCGGACGGTACATCCGGGCCTGGAACGACGACAAGGTCGGTTGGGCCATCATCGACAGCTTGATGAATATTCCGCTGCTCCACTGGGCGAGCGAAGAGACCGGCGATCCGCGCTTCTCGCAAATCGCCCGGCTGCACGCCGACAAACTGCTGGAACACTTCGTGAGACCCGACGGATCGGTCCACCACATCGTCGAATTCGATCCGGAAACCGGCGAGTTCGTCCAAGCTTTCGGAGGTCAAGGCTACGCCCTGGGTTCCGCGTGGTCGCGCGGCCAAGCCTGGGCGATCCACGGCTTCGTCCTGTCGTACAACCATACCAAGGAGCGCCGGTACCTGGACGCCGCGCGGCGCGTCGGCCATTTCTTCATCGCGAGCCTGCCCGATGACTCGGTTCCGCCCTGCGATTTCCGTTGCCCGAATGACGGGCTCTGGATCAAGGACGCCACCGCGGGCTCTTGCGCCGCCAGCGCTTTCCTGGACATCGCGGCCGCCTTACCCGAACTGGACGGCGCCCTCTTCCGGCGCGCCGCGGAAAAGATGCTGCGCTCCCTCTACGAAAACTGCGGAGCCTGGGATTCCGACGAGGAAGGGATACTCACCAAGGGCACGATGGCCTACCACCAGGAACGGGGCAGGAACGTCCCGATAATCTACGGGGATTATTTTTTCGTCGAAGCCCTCGCCAAACTGCGCGGGGAAACGCGGAGCATGTGGTAGGGGAGAGAGAGCAGGAGGGCTCGGGAAGGAAGAAGCGGACCGGTAGGAAGCGGACCGGTTCCTGGCGCTGGGCGTGGGAACTGAGCCTTCCGCCTTCTCCGGAGAGCGCGGAACCATGCCGTACTCCAAAAACAATTACGCCGTCGTTGGGATCTCCAGCAAGGAGGCCCGACGCGAATATCGACGCTGCCTCCCGGTCCTGCGCGGCGAGGCGAAAAGGGCGAATTCAGGTCGAATCCTCTTCCCATTTCTTCCTAAACCCATCCTTGAACTCGTGATACCGTTTGTCGTTGTTCTGCGACATTTCCTCGTACCGCGCTTTCCGTTTGTTCCCGTAATCGTTCCAGGCGCTGAAGGACTCGATGATGTGCCTGTAGCGGATCATCCGTTCCTCGATGATCGCCGTCTTCTCCCTGGAGTCGGCGGCCCATATCGAATCCGGATATTCATTGACCACGATGCTGAAGTAGTAATAAGCCTTGGGAAACAACGAAACGAGATCCTTCACCTTTTTCCTGATGATATCCTGGCTTCCGTCATCATCGGACAGCTTCGTGTCCGGCGTCCCGCCGGAGTCGATATTCCATTGCGAAGGATGGATTTTGGAGAAATACCTGATTCCGTTCCGGTAATAAGCGTACGCCGGATCCGAATATTCGGCGACGGCGAAGCGCGGACCGTCCCGGGCGGTACCGTTTGCCGGAACCGCAGGCTCCTGTCCTGCGAACGGATGTTTTCCGCATAGCCTTTGATACGCCTTGCATATCTCCACGAACAGGAAGTGGTTTTTGCCTGCGTTCCCGTCAGAAGTCGTATCCGGATGCAATTCCTTGACGCGCTTGCGGAAGGCGCTCTTGATTTCCGACGCGCCGGCGGTTTCTTTAATGCCGAGCAGATCATAATCGCTGACCATACTGTCCTTCCCCCGTTACAGATCCTCCAGCCGGTACGGAGTCTCCTGGTAGACGAAGTTGAGCCAGTTGGAGAAAAAAAGGTGGGCGTGGGCGCGCCAGCGGACGAGGGGCGGGCGACGGGGGTCATCGCCGGGATAGTAGTTGCGGGGGACGGCGATGGGAAGGCCCTTCGCGACGTCGCGTTTGTATTCGCGGTCCAGGGTCATCGGATCGTATTCGAGGTGGCCGGAGACGTAGATCTCGCGTCCATCCCGCGCGGTGACGATGAAGACTCCCGCCTCGGCGGACTCGGATTCGATCGTCAGCTCCTTGCGGGAGGCGATCGCGTTCCGGTCAACCTCGGTGTGGCGGGATTGGGGGGCGAGGAATTCGTCGTCGAAGCCGCGGAACAGGGGGTTGAGCTTTTCGTTGACCGCATGGGGGAAGACGCCGAAGAGCTTGGAGGCAAGGGGCTTCTTGCCGACCCCGTAGCGCCGGTACAGGCCGGCCTGGGCTCCCCAGCAGATGTGGAGGGTTGAGAAGACGTTTTTGCTTGAATAGTCGATAAGGCCGGCCAGTTCTTTCCAATAATCGACTTCTTCGAAAGGCAGGGTTTCAACCGGAGCGCCGGTGATTATCAGGCCGTCGAAGCGTTCGTGAAGCACGGTGTCGCTGGTGACGTAGAAACGTTCGAGATGCCCTTCGGGCGCGTTCCTGGAATCGTGGCTGCCCATCCGCAGGAGGGTCACGTCAACCTGCAGCGGACTGTTGCCGAGCAGGCGCAGGAGCTGTATTTCCGTGTCCAGCGTGGTCGGCATGAGATTGACGATGGCGATCCTCAGCGGGCGTATATCCTGGTGCGTAGCGCGGTCTTCGGTGATGGCGAAGACGTTCTCCGCGCGGAGCGCGTCGTAGGCGGGCAGGGTTGCGGGAATCTTGATCGGCATGGCGGACTCCTGACGATAAAGGTCATATTCAATATGCATCTTTTGCTTCGCTAGGTGAAGTACCGGCCCCGGATCCGGGCTCCGGAGACTTAACCGAAAAAGTACATGAATATTGTAAAATGCTTTTGGCGCATGGTATCATGCGTGGTCGCGCCCGAAGCGCGAACAACAGGAGGATTCCATGTCCAAGGTAAAAGGTGCCGCGAAGCTCGCGGCCGCGATCGTGTTTTCCGTCCTCGTCCCCGCGTTGACCTTCGGAGCTCCGCAATCCAACCTCATCCTGGCGACCGGCGGCACGTCCGGCACCTACTACCCCTTCGGCGGGGCCATGGCCCAGATCTGGAACAAATCGATAGCCAACATGAACGTCACCGCGCAGTCGACGGGCGCATCCAAGGAAAACATCCGGCTCGTGGGCCGCGGCGAGGCCGATCTTGCCATGGTGCAGAACGATGTCATGGACTATGCGTTCAAGGGCATCGAGCTGTTCGCGGGAGAAAAGGTCGAAGGTTTCCGCACCATCGCCGTGCTGTATCCCGAATTCGTCCAGATCGTGGTCAGCCCGAGCTCCGGCATCAATTCGGTCGCGGACATGAAGGGCAAGCGCATCTCCGTCGGAGACGCGGGCAGCGGCGTCGAAGCGAACGCGAAGCAGATACTGGAGGCCTACGGCCTTTCCTTCGACGACGTGAAGGCCGCGCGCCTTTCCTTCAAGGAATCCGCTTCCGGTCTAAAGGACAAGCAGCTGGACGGCTTCTTCGTGACCGGCGGCATTCCGAACGCCGCCATCCAGGAGCTTTCCGCCCTGGCTCCGGTCAAGATCCTCGCCATCGATGATGCGGGAGCGGCCAGGATACAGGCCGCCTACAAGTTCTATACCCGCGTCACGATTCCGAAGGGTACCTACCGCGGCGTCGACGCCGACGCCAAGACCCTCGCGGTGAACGCCACCCTGATCGTCCGCAAGGATCTCGGGGACGCGGTGGTCTACGACATCACCAAGGCGCTTTTCGAGAAGCAGCCCGAACTCGCCTCCGCCCATGCGAAGGGGAAGGAGCTTACCCTGAAGGGCGCGGTGGACGGCGTCTCGGTCGATTTCCATCCCGGCGCCCTGAAGTATTACAAGGAAAAAGGTATCAAATAGCCGGTCCCATGAAGAAGATCGCCGCGCTGGGCGCGGCGGCCGCGCTTGCGCTCGGCGCGGGAGCGGCGGTCCGGCTGTGGGCCCCGCTTGAGGGCGCCCTCTGGGTGCGTTCCGCCCGCGGCGGCATCGAACGCGGCGAGATCCTCGCCGCGTTCGGCGCGGAGCGGGGATCCGGTTTCGAACTCGTCTATCGGCATTCGGTCAACAAGGGTCTAGTCACCGACAGTTACATCATCGGCGGGGACGGGGCCCTCACGCTCACGGAGACGACTTTCGAGTCCTTCGGCGCGGGCATGAGCGATGGCCTGGACGGGGACGGAGCGTTGAGCATCGGACCCGCGGGCGTCACGATAAAGGGAATGAACCGGCGGGTGGGGACGCTCCTGCTCGCCGTCGGCACTATCGCGGAGCATCGCCTCCGCGTATCGGGCAAGGAAATCGGACTCGCGGATATCGCCGGCGCCGGCAATTCCGTACGCATCGGTTTCGGAAACGTATCGCTCGCGCGACTGGGAAGGATAAGCAATGGAAGCGTTGAAAGGAAAGGAAAGTAAGGACGCGACGAACGGAGGGACGGCGACGACCTCGGCGACTTCTTCGCCCGATGCGTCCGGTCTGTCGGCCGCCGACCTGCTGGCCTCGATCGACCGGGAGTCGGCGTTCCGCAGGCTCGCCGGCACCGCCGCGATAATCGTCTCCGCGATCGCGATCATATTCACCCTCTTCCAGCTCTATACCGCCTCCATCGGTCTCCTGCCGGCCCGCATCCAGAGGGCGGTGCACCTGGGCTTCGTGCTGGTGCTCGCCTACCTCCTGTATCCCGCGCGCCGCGGGAAGGGCGGCAAAGGCATTCCCGCCCATGACATCGTGCTAGCCCTGCTCTCCGCCTGCGTCGTCGGTTACCTCGTGGTCAATGCGCGCGCCCTGATCGAGCGCTCGGGCGCGTACACGCAAACCGATTTCGTCGTGGGCATCATCGGCATCCTACTGGTGCTGGAGGCCTGCAGACGCGTGGTCGGCCTGCCCATCCTCACGATAGCTCTGATTTTTATCGCCTACGCCTGGCTCGGCCCGTACATGCCCGGCTTCCTGGCCCATCGCGGCTACAAGCCCCAACGGATCGTGAGCCACCTGTTCTTCACGACCGAGGGTGTGCTCGGCGTTCCCCTGGGCGTCAGCGCCACTTTCATCTTCCTGTTCATCCTGTTCGGCGCCTTCCTGGAAAAGACGGGAATAGGGATGTTCTTCATCGACCTCGCCAACGCGGTCGCAGGAGGCTACGCGGGGGGCCCGGCCAAAGTCGCGGTGATCACGAGCGCCCTTGAAGGAACGATCAGCGGCAGTTCCGTCTCCAACACCGTCGGCTCGGGCAGCTTCACGATCCCCATGATGAAGCGCCTCGGCTACAAACCGGAATTCGCGGCCGCCGTGGAAGCGGCCGCCTCCACCGGCGGCCAGATCATGCCGCCCATCATGGGCGCGGCCGCCTTCCTCATGGCGGAGACCCTGGGCATCCCCTATCTGGACGTCGCCAAGGCCGCGATCATCCCCGCCCTGTTGTACTTCACCGGCATCTTCATAAGCGTGCATCTGGAAGCCAAGAAACTGGGCCTGAAAGGCATGCCGAGGGATACGATTCCGCGTCTGGGCGCGGTGATGAAGGAAAAAGGCCACCTGATCATCCCGCTGATCGCCATCGTCTATTTCCTGGCTGAGGGCTCCACCCCGATGCGCGCGGCGTTATGGGGCATCGTCTTTTCCGTCGTCGCCAGCGTGCTCAGGAAGAGCACTCGCATGTCCTTCAAGGATTTCGTGAACGCGCTGGAACAGGCGGGGCGGGGAGTGATCGGAGTGGCCATCGCCTGCGCGGTGGCCGGCATCATCGTAGGTGTGGTGACCCTCACCGGACTGGGCCTGAAGATGGCTTCGGGTCTCGTGGATCTCGCCGGCGGCGTGAAGATACTGACGCTGTTCTTCACGATGATAGCCTCGCTCGTGCTCGGCATGGGAGTTCCGACCACCGCCAACTACCTGATAACCGCGACCATCACCGCTCCCGCGGTCGTGGCTTTGGGCGTTCCGGCCCTGGCCGCCCACATGTTCACCTTCTACTTCGGCATCGTCGCGGACATCACCCCGCCGGTGGCTCTGGCGGCCTACGCGGGCGCGGCGATCGCCAAGAGCGATCCGTTCAAGACGGGAGTGACGGCGACGCGGCTGGCCATCGGCGCGTTCATCATTCCCTATATTTTCGTGTTCAATCCGGTGATGCTCCTGATCGGCGCGACCCCTCTTCTCGTCGTGCAGATGATCGCGACGAGCCTCATCGGCATGGCCGCGATTTGCGTATCGACGGAGGGCTGGCTCCTCGGCCGCTCCAATCCCCTGGAACGGCTGGTGTTCTTCGCCGGCGGGCTCCTGATGATAGATCCCCGCGGAGCCACCGATATCGCCGGACTAGCCCTGCTCGCCGTACCCGTCGCCTTCCAGCTCATGCGCTGGAGGAAGTCCAGGACCGCATGATCAAGCAAGCCATACTTTGCGTGGACGATGAAGCCATCATCGTCCTGTCCCTGAAGCAGGAGCTCAAGGGGCATTTCAAGGACCGGTTCCTGTACGAAACAGCCCTGAACGCGAACGAGGCGATGGAAATCATCGACGAACTGGCCGCCGACGGGGTGACCGTCATCGCGATCATCTCCGATTGGCTCATGCCGGGCGTCAAGGGCGACGAATTCCTGGAACGGGTGCACAAGCGCTATCCCGGCATCCGCTCCATCATCATCACAGGACATGCCGAGGAGAAGAGCCTGGAACGGCTGAAGGCCGAATGCGGTCTGAGGGCCGTGCTCCGCAAACCTTGGCGGGCCAGGGATCTCATCGCCGCCGTGGAATCATGCGTCACCGACGCATCCGTCACCGACGCATCCGTCACCGACGCATCCGTCACCGACGCATCCGTCACCGACGCTGACGTCTGACGCCCCAGATCGATGAAACGGTGACCGCGGTCAGGATGACGCCGCCCCCCGCGATCGCGGCCGCTCCCGGCCGCTCGCCCGTCGCCAGCAAAACCCACACGGGGTTGAGCAGGGGTTCCGCCACCGCCGTGAGCATGGCCTGAACGGCGCTCACCCTCCGTATCCCGTAGGCGAAGAATAGCGAGGCTATCCCGATCTGGAAAATGCCGAGGGCGAGGATGGCCGCAACCGACTTCAGTTCCAGAAGGGGAGGGGCCACGAGCGCAAAGGGGAGCCCGATCGCCGCGGTCACGATGTGGGCGAGGAGAATGGAATCCTCGGGCCGCCCGTTCTTCTGCATGCGCATGAACACGGAATAGGCGCCGAAGGTCACCCCGGAAATAACGGCGAGACCGTCTCCGAGAAATGAACCGCCCTTCAAGCCGTCCTTGAAGAACAGCGTCAGGCCGAAACAGACGGCCGCAAGCGCCAGCCAGTGCTCGATTCGTGGTTTCTCCTTGACGAGGAGCCAGCCGAGGAGGGCCGCGTAGACCGGCGCCGAATACTGCAGCAGGATGACGTTCGCCGAGGCGGTCAGCTTGTTCGCGGCGACGAAGATGAGCATGGTGGCCGCGTAGGCGGCGGCCGCCCCGTACATGGCCGCGTGGTTCTTTTCCGTCCCCGCCCGCGTCCCCGCCTCTGTCCCCGCCTTCAGCGGTTTCCGGCTCCGCCCGGAAAGCAGCCTGAGCGAAGCCAGGAATACGGCGGCGACGAGGCTGCGGCTCCCCGCGATGACCATCGGATGCCAAGCCACGAGTTTTATGAAAAGTCCGCCGGTGCTCCACAGGACCGCGCACGCCACGATCGCGAGCAGCCCCTTCGTTGTCCTGTCCATGGGGCCGAATCCTATCGGATCGATATGGTCACGGCAAGCGTCAAGGAAGGCGCCTAATCGGCCGATACTCGGAACGGAGGCAAAGCCGTGGTCAGAGGATGGTATACGGGCGCGAGCGGAATGACGGCCCAGCAATGGCGCCTGGACGCGATTTCCAACAATTTGGCGAACGTCGACGTCGACGGCTACAAAAAGGATACGGCGATCCACAAGGCCTTCCCGGAGCTCCTGATGCGCCGTATGAACGATGACGGCGTCTACCTCCATCCCTTCGGATCCGCGGATGCAGCCCCGATCATCGGGAAAATAGGCACGGGAGTCGAGCTCAACGAACTGTTCACCAATTTCGAACAGGGATCGATGAAGGAGACGGAAAGCGACTTCGACATCGCGCTGGACGGGAAGGGTTTCATGTCGGTGTCCACGCCGCGCGGCGAGCGCTACACCCGCAACGGATCCTTCCAGCTCGGCAAGGAAGGCTTCCTTGAAACGAAGGAAGGCTTTCCCGTACTCGGCGAGAACGGTCCCATCCAGGTGAAGGCGAACAACTTCATGGTGGACAAGGACGGAAAGGTCTGGGTGAACGGAGCCTATGCGGACGACGATCCGACGAGGCTCGTATCCAAGGAAAACAACGGATGGGAGAGCACGGTGCTCCTGGATACCCTGAAGATCGTCGAATTCGACCTTGACCGCTATCTGGCCAAGCAGGGTTCGAGCCTGTACAAGGCGACCGAGACCTCCGGCGAAGCCCGCGTGATCGCGGCGGGCGGCCGGCCGCGTGTGGTCCAGGGTTTCACGGAGGCCTCCAACGTGAATCCGGTCAGCGAGATGGTGCAGATGATCGAAGTGAACAGGGCGTACGAAGCGAACCAGAAGGTCGTCCAGGCGGAGGACGCCATGCTCGGCAAGCTCATCAACGAAATAGCGCGCGTGTAGGCGGAGGAAGATAAATGGTACGGAGCCTTTGGACCGGCGCGTCCGGCATGATCGGGCAGCAGGCGAACATCGATACGATTTCCAACAATCTGGCGAACGTGAATACGTCGGGATTCAAGAAGATGCGGGCCGACTTCGAGGACCTGCTCTACCAGACCATCAAAACCGCAGGTACGCCGGCCACCGAGGATACCGTCGTACCCGTGGGCGTCCAGATGGGCCACGGCGTCAAGGTCGCCGCGACCCAGCGCCAGTTCACCCAGGGCGGCCTGCAGAACACCGAGAACGTCACCGACATCGCCATCCAGGGCGACGGTTTCTTCCGCATCCAGATGTACGACGGCACCTATTCCTATACCCGGGACGGCGCCTTCAAGATCGACGCAGACGGCCGGCTCGTGACCTCCAACGGCTACAAGGTCCTGCCCGACATCGTGATGCCGGAAGGGTTCATCCCGGAGAGCCTCACCGTTTCCGCCGACGGCCGCGCGAGCGTGAAAATCCCCGGACGGGACGATCCCGTACTCGTCGGCCAGATCGAACTGTACCGCTTCCCGAATCCCGTGGGCCTCACGGCCGTCGGCGAGAACCTGTTCAAGATCACGAACGCTTCCGGCCAGCCGATTCCCGGACGGCCCGGATTCGACGGCATGGGCAAACTGGCCCATAAATTCCTGGAGATGTCCAACGTATCGGTCGTGCGGGAGATGGTGAACCTCATCGTCGCCCAGCGCGCTTACGAGTTCAATTCCAAGACCATCCAGACGAGCGACAACATGCTCGGAATCGCGACGGGCCTGAAGAGATAATCATGGACGCTGCTTCGATCGGAAAAGCTTATCTGAACGACTTCGCGGCCGCCAAGTCAGCTCCGTTCGCGGCGCTCGGCGGGACTTCCTCCGCTGGCGACTCCTCCTTCGAGCTCATGCTCCGGGCCGCCGCCAAGGCTCAGTCCAAGGCCAAGGACTCAGGCGCCGAAGCCGCCTCGGCCGTTCCCGCGGTCGGCCGTCCGCTCGGCGCCGCGGCGAACTCGCTGCCCGCCGACGAGAACCGGTCGCGCGCTCAGGCGAAATCCATCGACCGGACGGACAAGCTGTACGAGCAGTGCCGCGAACTGGAATCCTTCCTCATCAAGAACCTGCTTTCCGGCCTCAGGAAGACCGTCCAGAAATCCGAGTTCATGGGCGGCGGCTTCGCGGGCGAGATGTACGAGGACATGCTGTACGACGAATACGCCAAGAACCTTTCCAGGAACGCGGGCTTCGGCCTGGCCGACCAGGCCTACCTCGAGCTTTCCCGCGCCGAAGCCGAGGCCTGAACCGGGGCGTTGCCCGCGCGGCCACCGGTCCGCCGGATGGGCGGACCGGAAGCGTCATATTCCCTGGTACAGCAGCCAGGACGAATAGACGCGCGCGCTTTCCGTGAAGCCCGAAAGCTCAAGGATAGCCAGCAGGAAGAATCCGAAGGCAAGCGCCGCGAGGACCTTCCAGCCCCTTCTTCGCCGTCCGAGGAAGAGAGGCAGCGCGAATGCAAGGCTCAGGGCTCCGTAGGCGATCGAAAAGGCCGTCCTCACGCTGCCCGGACTGACTTCGGCTAGATCCGCGAGGCGGTAGCCGAGGCGGGAAAGAAAGGCCGGCAGGACCGATAGGCTGCCGAAGGCCATGGCCGCTCCCACAAGTACGAGGAAACCTCCCGAGACCAGCTTTACCACGCCCAAACGGCGCTTGAGGACCGCCATCACGCCTTCAAGGCGGGCGAAAAACGCTCCCGTCAGCACGAAGGGAAGGGCGAGGCCGGCGGAGTACGATGCCAGCAGGCCCGCCGCGCTCCCCGCCGATCCGCGCCCCGCCAGGAGCAGGATGGATGCGAGGATAGGACCGACGCAGGGACTCCAGCCCGCCGCGAAGGCCGCGCCGAAGAGGAAGGCGCCGACGGCGCCGGAAGGGCGGCGGGAAATATGGAAGCGCGCTTCCATATTGAGGATCTTGACGAAGTCGAACGCGACGTTCAGGCCGAGCAGGATCACGACGATTCCTCCCGCGACGGTCCAGGAGCGCGACATTCCGCCGAGCATGTTGGCGGCGGAGGAGAGGACGATGCCGAGGACGATGAAGACCGCGGAGAAGCCCGCCGAGAAGGCCAGGGAAAGCGCGAGGATGCGGAGGCGATCGGAAGAGGCGGAACGGAGCTCCGCCACGCTCGTCCCCGCGAGCATGCCCAGGTAGGATGGGATCAGGGGCAGCACGCAAGGGGACAGGAAAGACAGCAGGCCGGCCGTGAAGGCGGCGAACAGTCCGGGGGCCTCGTTCATTTCGCGGCGAGGGCGGTGAAGGCGGCGACGACAGCGGGATCGTCCCATTCCTTGGAACCGATGATCCCCGCGAGGGCGCGGCCCTGCTTGTCGACAAGGTAGGTGGTCGGGATTCCCCGTCCGACGAAACCGGAGGATTGTTGGCCGGTTTCGTCGAGGAAGATCGGGAATTTATAGGGGTTCTTGGCGAGGAAGGCTTCGACGGTCGCGCGGCTCTCGTTTACGGATATCGCCAGCACGGTAAAATCCTTGCCGGCGAGCTTGTCGGAGAGGCGCTGGATGGAAGGCATCTCGGCCTTGCAGGGCGGGCACCAGGTAGCCCAGAAGTTCAGGAGCACCACCTTGCCGCGGAAGGACGAAAGATTCTTGGCGCTTCCGTCCAGGGCGACGAACGAGATATCCGGTATGTCCTGGGGTTCCGGGAAAACGGACAGGCCGATGCCGTCCAGAGGGTTGGCTCCGGCGACCGCCTTGGCGGTTGCGGTCTCCGCGGCCGGTGCCGTCGTTCCCTTCACGTCCTGCGCGGGGGCAGCGGTCCCCGCACCGGGAGAGCACGAAAAGAAGACAAAAGCCGAGGCTGCGAAGAAAAACAACCGTTTCATCTGGATACTCCTATATAGCATATTCCAGAATATTATCGAAAAAGGACGGCCCCGGCAAGCCCGAATCACTGGCCGGTGGCAAATACGAGCGTGTTGTAGGCCGCATGGGCCCACGCGGGACCGTGGACGGAGCGCGAACGCAGATAGGCGACCGAGAGCACGAGGCCGGCGAAGGCCGCGTTGGCCAATCCCAGCGGACCCTCGTACAGATGGCAGACCGTGAATAGCACGACGGAGGCGACCACGCCCGCGATCCTCGACGCGCCGTACTCTTTCAGGCGGGTGAGCATGTAGGCGCGGAAAAAAGTCTCCTCCATATAACCCGTAGTCGCGCTCGAAAGGAGCATGGCGGACCAACCGAGAAGTCCGGCCGGCGCCTCCACGAAGGCGGCCTCGGAGGACCCCGGCAACCAGGAGGCCGCGAAGTCGATGGCCGCGGCGACAAGGACTATCGCGGCCAGGGATAAGGCACCGATCAAGGCGTCCTTCATCCGGGGACGGGAAAAGCCCGAATCCGCGGGTTCCCTCTCCCGGAAGAGGAGGTAGAGGATAAGGATGAACGCCGGAAGGTCATAGAAGAATACCCGATAGAGTTCTTCCGACGCGTCGAAGGACAGGAATGTCGCTTCGCCGCCGGCCGGGGCGATGCCGGGGAGGAAGATCAGCCAGAACAGGAGGGCGGGTTCGAGAAGGGCTCGTGATGGTAGGCGAATGGCTCTCTCCTTTTGACAGCGCCCGCGCGCTACGATATATTCGATTGATGATACCTCGTCCGAAAAGGGAAACGCAAGGATGATCCTCTACCTGTTGCTGATCGCGGTGCCCGTGCTCGGATTGCTCGCCCTCCTGCTCGGCGGGGGGAAAAACAAGAGCGGCTACTCCTGGCTGGGTTTCTTCGCCCGGGGCAAGGATGCCGGATTCAGCATGCGCGAGATAGACCTGCTCAGGCGGGTCGCCATTCGGGCCGAGCTCGAAGACCCGAGCGCGCTCTTCTGGTCGGTGAAGCAGCTGGACCTCTGCATCAAGGCTCTGTTGCGCAAGGCGAGGCTGACCGGCGAAGAGCGCTCCAAGGAAACCCAGGATTTCCTGTCCAAGCTTTACGACTACCGCAAGAAGATCGAATTCGACCAGCCCCGGTACAAGAAGGGCATCACGAGTTCCCGCTCCATCGCGGAAACCCAGAGGCTCCGCGTGCTCGTCGACGGAGCCGGCGTGTTCGCGGCGACCGTAGTAAGAAACAGCGACCGATTCCTCACTATCTCCATACCCGTCGGTCCCAAGCTTCCTGCTTCCTTCACCTGGAAGGAGCGCCGGCTTTCCGTTTATTTCTGGCGCCGCGACGACGCGGGCTACGTCTTCGACACCCTGGTGCTGGACGACGTCGAGATGCGGTCGACTCCGGTGCTCCAGCTGGCCCATTCGGATTCCCTTTTCCGTACCCAGAAGAGGAAATCCGTGCGGACCAAGACGCGCATCTCCGCGTACCTGTACATACCGCGCGGAGAGGAAGCTCCCGAGAAGATCGAGGTGGAGCCCGGGCTCCGCTGCATCATAGAGGACCTCTCCGAGGACGGTTGTTCCCTGACCGTCGGAGGCCGGGCGGTGGTCGGGCTCCGGGTCAAAGTCCAGTTCGAACTCGAAGGCGAAACGGTCGCCATGCCGGGAGTCGTCCGTTCCTCCGATTATTCGGAAAACGACAACCTTTCGCTGCTCCATATAGAATCCGACGTCCTCTCCCTCGCGACCCGGAACCGTATCCTGGCCGCTGTTTTCCAGGTCCAACCCGATGCCGAGTTCGGCGCCGCCTACGCGATGCTCGACGGGATAGAGAAGGAAATCGCCGACCAGTCTTCGTCCGACCGGGATTCGGCCGACTGGGCCTCCGACCCGGAACCGGAACCTGAATTTCCTATGGAATCGCAGTATGATGAGGCCGACTATACATCGGATGACGATGATCCCGGATCGGACGATAAGGAAAAGCCGGGCGACCCAAGCGCCGGCAACGCGCGGGCCGTACCCAAGGCCGGAGGAACAACATGAAGAGGAATTTCATCTTCGCGGCCGCTGCCGCATTTTCCTGCCTCGTCTCCATCGCGGCATATTCCCAGAGCGCGGATTCGATGACGCTCTCCTACCAGAGGAATTTTGCCCGTTCGAGCCTCGCGACCAAGCTCGACCTGCTGAAAGACGCATCGAAGGTCCAAGGCGGAAGCTTCGGTCCGCTGTACGAGCTTGCTCTCGAATTCTGCTTGCAGAACGCCGATCTCCTCAAGGACGATCCTGCCCTTCTGGAGCTCGCCGCGGTTGCCGCCCGGGGAGTGGGCAATGCGGGCCTGATCCGCGCCGTGCAGCCCCTCTGGCGCGTGTTCATGGCTTACCGGGATTCGACGACGAGGGTGGCCGTGCTTTCGTCCCTTTCGGCGCTCGGCAAGGGCGACGGGCAGGTGGTCGAGAACATCAACCAGTACCTGGCGAACCAGAACAACGTCTACCGTTCGGGCATGGCCCCCGACCTGGACACGCTTTCCGCCTGCATCGAGGCGCTCGCCATCCTCGGCGACGGTTCCTCCTTCCCCGTGCTCTTCTCCTCGATGATCGCCGGTTACCCCGACAAGATAGCCAAGCAGGCGACCGATGCCCTCAGGTCGATACGCGGCGATTACAAGAAGTACCTGATCGATGTGATGAAGAAGAATTCCAGCGAGGAGAAACTCGCCGCGTTCCGGGCCGGGAAGGACAATGAAACCTTCAACGCGGCAGCCCGCGGCGAATTGGCGGAAGCGGCGCTGGAAATCACGCTCAGCTTGTACCCGGCCAATCCTGGCGAGCTCGCCGCGGTGGAAACCCTTCGTTACGAGGCGGTGAAAGAACTCACCGCGCAGAAATGGACGAGGGCCACATCGCTTGCGATCAAACATTTCTACCGGGTTCAGACGGATTACGGGAAAGAGCTCGCGTCCAAAGTCCACTTCATCGAAGCGATAGAATGCCTCGGCGCCATGTCCAGCTCCGAGGCGGCCCAGGTACTGTCGCTCCAGCTGGGCATCCTGAATTCCGAGCAGGAGAGGACGAAGACGAGCGATCCCGACATCCTGTTCGCGGTCATCGCCGCGCTCGGGAATCTCGGCGATAAGGTCGCCTTCGATTACCTGTTGTACATCGGGTACCTGCCGTACCCGGACGACGTCAAGGCGGCCGCGCGCGAGGCGCTCAACCGCCTGAAGTGGTGAGCCCGGATCTTCCCCCTCCCGTCGCCTGCGCGGCCTTCGGCGCCGCTACGGCCTTTTACGGCATCCTTCCCCCGGCCGCTTCCGGTCCCGGGATTTGCGTCCTCCGCGCCTCGATCGTTTGTTTGGCCGCCGCCGCCATAGCCGGGGCGGCTTTGGCGCCTTTCGCCGCGATCCTGGAGGGAAAGGGGTCTTCCCCGGTCCGCTTGCGCAGGCGGATCGCGCGTTCGGCGCTCGCGTTCGCCGCGGGTGTCGTCGTCGGGACGGCCGCGTCGGAGCGCTCGGTGCCATCGGTTTCCTGGGGGATGGGGAGTACCGCAGTCGCCTCGGTCGAAGGCCGCCTCGCCTCCGATCCGCGGAAGATGGCGGGCGGGCGCGTTCTCGCGGATCTGGACTTGCTGAAGGCCTCGGACGGGAAGGGCACGGTGACGAGCGCCGCCGGTCCGCTTCGCGCTTTCGTCTCCGTCGGCGCCGCCGGACTCGGTGATGGGGCGGTCGCGGGAGCCGTCATCCGGCTCTCGGGCTCTGTCGAAGAATTCGGTCCGGCTTCGGGCGGCGGGGTTTTCTTCAAGGCGCGTCGTCCGGAACTCGTGGTCGCCGCGCCCTTGATCGGCCGGGCGCGGAGCGCCGCCCGGGAAGCGGTCATCGCCCGTTTCGCGCGCCGGGAGTGGGGAGGACTGGCGGTCGCTCTCCTTCTGGGAAGCAAGGATTTGCTTGAGGAAGGGGAGGGGAAGCGCTTCACCGATGCGGGTTGCGCCCATGTGCTCGCACTTTCCGGCATGCACTTGGCGGTGCTGACCGCCGCCCTGGCCTTCTGCCTGCGCAGGCCCATCGGCCTCCGCGCGTCCCTGATCGTCGGAGTCGCCGCCGCGGCCGCCTACGTCGGGTTCGCAGGCGTGCAGGCTTCCCTGCTGCGTGCGCTCCTCATGTTCTTCCTGTCCGCATGGGCCCAGCTGCGCGGATTCAGGCGCGCTGTCCTTCCCCTGCTCTGCGCCGCCTTCCTGATCCAGCTTTGTTGGGATCCCGTCTCGGCGCGTTCCCTGTCGTTCACGCTCTCCTACCTCGCGCTGGCGGGTATCGCCATCCTGGCAGAAGCGGTCGTTGACCTGCTTCCCGCGGCCCTGCCCAAGGCCTTGACCGCGACAACGGGAGCTTCCGTCGGCGCCTTCCTGGCGACCGTCCCCCTCTGCGCCCTCGCGTTCGGCGCCGTCCGTCCGGCGGGCCTCGTCGCGGGAGCTTTGGCGGGGACGACCACCAGCATCTTCATGATGCTCGCGACCGTCTGGCTCGGCCTGGACTTCGCCTGGTCTCCGGCCGCGTCCCTTCTGGATCCTGCCCTTCGTCTCCTTAAGGGCGCGACTGACCTTGTCGTGAACGTAGCCTCCCGCGCTCCTCCGCTCCTATTCGGCTCTCCGGTAATTGCGACAGCCGCGTCCCTTGCGGCCGCCGTACTTCTGGTGTATGGTCGATATCGATTGAACGAGACGAGGAACCGCGTTGACCCCATCGATTGATTACGATTCGCCCGTCGCGCTGCGCAGTTTCCTCGAGGAACGCGGCATGGGCATGCAGAAAAAATTCGGCCAGAATTTCCTGATCAACCGCGGCGCCCGGGAGCGCCTTGTCGACGCGCTCGGAGCTCCTGCGGGAAGCAGGACCTGGGAAGTCGGACCGGGCCTCGGCGCGATGACCTCCATCCTCCTTGATCGCGGCATCGGCGTGACCGCCTTCGAGATCGACCGCGGCTTCTCCGTTGCCCTGAGGGAACTGTTCGCCGGTGCGGGCGGATTCCGTCTCATCGAAGGCGACGCCCTGAAAACCTGGAGGGCCGAGCTTCCTTCCCTGCCTCCCTATTTTTTCGGAAACCTGCCGTACAATATCGCGGCGACCCTGCTGGCCACCTTCGTGGAGGAAGGCGCGATCTTTGACCGCGCGGTGGTCACGGTACAGAAGGAAGTGGCCAAACGGATGGCGGCGAAAGCCGGGGATGAGGATTATTCCTCCTTTTCGGTGCTTTGCGCCTCGGCCTACCGTACTTCGGTTTTGATGACCCTGAAGCCCGGATCCTTCTATCCTCCGCCGAACGTCGATTCGGCGGCCGTGGTCATGGAGCGCGCCGTCGGCATCCCGCCGCAGCCGCGCCTGTTCCGCCCCCTGGTGCGCGCCCTGTTCTCCTCGCGCAGGAAGACGGTCCGCCACAACCTGGACGCCTTCGCCGCCTCTCTCCTTCCCGCGCCCGCAGGCTATGCCGCCTCTGGCGTTTCCCTGGCCGCCTTCACCGCGCGCAAGGCCCGCGTCGTGGACGAGTCCTTCGCGCTCGCCCGCGTCGATCCGGGCCTCCGCGCGGAAGTCCTGGACCTGGAAGCCTTCTACCGCCTCGCCTCCTCGCTGGAGGAAGCCCTCGCCTCCGGGCGGGAGCCGGGGCCGAAGGAGACGCCATGAGCGTCCGGGATGCCCTGGAGCGGGTGACGGAGAGGCTGGACGCGGCATGCGCGCGTTCAGGCCGACGCCGTGACGAGGTAGCGCTGATGGCGGTCACGAAATTCCAGGACCGTGACGCGGTGCTGGAAGCCTACGGGGCAGGAGCGCGCTTGTTCGGCGAGAGCCGTGTCCAGGAGGCGGCCGCCAAGTACGAAGACCTGTTGCCCGCTCTGCCCGGCGCCGAACTCCACATGATAGGGAGCCTGCAGGCCAATAAAGCCAAGGCGGCCGCCGGCCTCTTTTCCTGCATCCAGTCGGTTGACCGTCCGGAAATCATAGGCGAACTCGCCAAGCGCGCGGCCGCCTTCGGCAAGCGTCTGGACCTGCTTCTGGAGCTGCATACGGGCGAGGATTCCAAGGCCGGCTTTCCCGACCTGGATTCCCTGCTGCGTGGCGCCGAGTTCGCCCTCTCCTTCACGGCCTCCCTGCGCCTCCGCGGCCTGATGACGATGGCGCCTTACACCGTGGACCAGGCTCCCGTCCGCGCCTCTTTCCGCGCCCTCGCCGCCGCGCGGAACCGGCTCTCCGAACATTTTCCCGAAGCGGATTTTTCTGTCCTGTCCATGGGCATGACCAACGATTTCGAGATCGCGGTCGAAGAGGGCTCCACCCTGGTGCGGATCGGCACGGCCATCTTCGCGGAGGGAAGCCGATGAAGGCAAGGTTCGCCGTCGTCATGGCGGTCTGCGTCCTTGTTCCCGTCCTTTCGCCCGCGCGAGCTTCCGCCCAGACAGGCACGGTCCCGAAGACGGGCGCCACAGCGGCCAAGATCGAACCGTACAAGGCCGAGGAATTCCCCTCCTGGGCCCTTGACCTGCGCCGCGCGGATATCGTCGCCTTCGGCGCCCTCCCGTTCACGGTCTTCTTCGCCCAGTTCGCGATCGACGGCTGGCGGTTTTCGCAGAACTCCTGGGACCGCCGCTACGCGCCCTGGCCCCTGAAGTCCGCGGGCGCCATTGAGATGGACGAGGACCAGCGCATCGCCGCCTTCACCGCCGGCTGCGTCGGCGCCGTCACGGTAGCCCTCATCGACTGGGCCATCGTGACGATCAGACGCAACTCCGCCGCGAAGGCCGAACGCGGGAAACCGAAGAGCGAGATCCGGACGAAACGCAGTCCCTGGCCTCCTGCCGCGGAAACCGCGCCGGCCGGGACTCCCGCGGAACCGGCTCCCCCGACGGCCGCTCCTCCCACGGAAGCGGCTCCCGAAACGGAAGCGGTTCCCGAAGCGGAAGCGGTTCCCGAAGCGGAAGCGGCTCCCGAAGCGGAAGCGGTTCCCGCCGTGGAAGCGGTTCCCGAAGCGGAAGCGGCTCCCGAAGCGGAAGCGGCTCCCGAAGCGGCGGAGTGAACGTGGCGCGCAGCGAATATACGGTGGGAGAGGAAGCCGCGGGCGGCATGCGCCTGGACCGATACGTGGCCGAAACCCTCGGCTTGCTGACCCGGTCCCAGTTAAAGGTCCGCTTCATCGGCGCGCGGGTGAACGGCAAGCAGGTCAAGATTTCCCGGCTGCTCGAGAGCGGGGACCGGCTGGAGCTCGAATTGAAGGAACCGGAAAGCTCCGAACTTGAGCCGCAGGATCTTCCGCTGTCCGTGATCTACGAAGACGAGCGGGTGGTCGTGGTGGACAAGGAGCAGGGACTGGTGGTCCATCCTGGGGCGGGAAACCGTTCGGGGACGCTGGCCAACGCCTTGTTGTTCAGGCGTCTTTCGCGCTCGCTTACGGCCGAGGGGTTCCGTCCGGGCATCGTCCACCGGCTTGATAAGGATACTTCCGGCGTCATCATCGCCGCCTACGACGACGAAGCCCTCGCTTTCTTGGCGGACCAGTTCAAGGAACGGACCACCCGGAAGACTTACGTGGCGATAGTGATGGGGAATCCGCCGCTGGACGCCGGTATCGTCGACAAGCGCATCGCGCGGGACCCGCGCGACCGTAAGCGCTTCGCCTGCGTGGAAACGGGCGGCAAGGCAGCCCTGACACAGTACAAGGTGGTCGAACGATTCGACGGTTATACCCTGATGCTGCTGCGGCCGAGGACGGGCAGGACCCACCAGCTGCGCGTGCATCTGCGCAGCCTCGGTTGCCCCATCCTGGGCGACCCGATCTATGGCCGGGACGACGACCGCTTTCCGGCCGCGACCCTCATGCTCCACGCCCTCAGGCTCAGGCTGCGCCTTCCCGGCGCGAGTTCACCTTCGACTTTCACGGCACCTCTGCCGCAGCGCTTCCGTTCGATCCTGAGGACGCTCCGCCGGAGGGCGGCAGGCCTTCCGGCCCAGCGAGCCCGCGGGAAAAGGACTCGTTCGACCTTTTGAGGCGCTCGGACAATGCGGATATCACGTTCCGCGCGGTTTCGCTGTCCGAACGCAACACCACGTCAAAGAGCTCAGGCGGCAGCGCCAGAACGACCGAATCTCCGCGCGAACGGGCCGTCGCGGTACGCGCCTCCGAAAGGAGGTAGGCCATCTCCCCCAGGAAATTGCCTGCTCCGATTCTCGCCACCTCCCGTTCGTCCGCGGCTTCCTTTTCCCCCAGGCAGATTCCGATCTCGCCGCTCACAACGAAATAGATTTCCCGGCTCGCTTCGGCGCGGACGAAAAGGACCTCCCCGTCGGCATAGGACCGCGCGAACTTCTTTAGGAAGCCCTCGGGAGACGAGAACAGGCGCCGTTCCAGGGACGAAGTCTTGCCGCTTTCCTTGGCGCGGCGGAAACGGGAAAAAACGAGGGAATCGAAGGAATCCGCGACGAAGGCGAGTTGGGCGCCGAGGAAGAAAAAGGAGAAGAAGAAGTAGACGTTCGCCAGCAGAACGATCAGCTCGCCGAGGGTTCCGTACAGCAGGTCGTAACGCGAGGTGTTCACGAGGAGGCGGAATATTTTGGAGACGACGGCGAAGGCCGCGACGCAGACGACCGCGCCTTCGGCCGCGGCGCGGCGCGCCGGTTTTTCGGTCGGGAGAATTCGATACGCGCCGTAAGCCAGGAGCAGAAGCCCGGCGACCGGAAGCACCGCTGCCGTCGCGCGGAGCAGGGGTTCCAGTAAAGGAAGCGCTTTCACCGCACCGGAAGCGGCCAGGAAGGCGAGGGCGGCCTTGGAGCTGAAAGCGATGGCGAGCGCATAGGCCACCGCCGCCAGTTCTATTCCGAAACTCAGCGCGTTGTCCCGCAGGGGGGAGGATTTCGGGCCGCCCGAGAAAACGACGCGCACGCCGCGCTGCAGGGAGACGGCGAAGACCCTGGCTGTCCATAGCAGGTTCGCTACCGCGACGAGACCGGAAAAACCCGATGCCCGGGAGGTCAGGAAGGAGGCGGCGACCTCTTCCGCGTCCAGCGCGCTGCCGAGCCCACCCACTGTGGAGAGCAGGCCGAGGGCTGCCTCGGGACTGGAACGGAAAGAGAACGATACGAGGATGGCGGCGATCAGAAAGGCGGGAGCGGCTGAGAGCAGGAATCCGTATGCCCCCGCCGCGGCATGGTTCGCCAGTTCGTTCTTGCCGAACAAATCGACGGTCATCAGGGCCCGTTGACCTAAGAGCGCGAAGACAGACCTTTTCCTGAGCGGCGTGCCGTTTCTCGTCATATCAGCCTATTATCGTCCGGACCGCGCTCCGCGCGCAAGCCGGGCCGACGTCGAGTCGGCGTCGAGTCGACGTTGCCCGGCGTTTCGGCTATGCTCCGCCCATGGATGAAGCATTGCCGAGCGAACCCTTCGTCGCGGTAGAGAAGCCGGCTTACCTCGTCGTCTTCAAGCCGCGGGGCATGCACGGCGCACCCCTCGCGGCGGGGGAGGAGGGCACCCTGCTCGCCTGGTGCGCCGAACGCTGGCCGGAGCTGCTGCGGGTGCGCGGCCGGAAGGCGGTGGAAGGCGGGCTCCTGCACCGGCTGGACCGTGATACCGCCGGCCTCGTCGTCTTTGCCCGCGAACAGGCGACCTGCGATTTCCTGCTCGGCGAACAGGAGAGGGGTGCCTTCCTGAAAGAGTACGAAGCCCGCTGCAGGGATCTCCGAGATGACGGCGCGTATGCCGACCTGTCACTCGAGGCCGGTTTCCCGCCTCGGCCTTTCCGCGCCGGCGATTCCCCCTGCGAGGTCGAAAGCGCTTTCAGGCCCTACGGGCCGGGGCGGAGGGCCGTGCGCCCGATCCTGGCGGCGACCGCCGGTGAAGTCCCTTCCCGCCTGCGCGCGGACGCCGCCTTCGACCGGGGCCGTCCCTACCGTACGTCGATCCAAGCTCTGTCCCCGATCCTGGCTCAAGCTCTGTCCCCGATCCGAGCTCTGTCCCCGTCAGGAGAGCGCAGAATCCTCGTGCGGGCTAGCCTGGAAAGGGGGTTCAGACACCAGGTCCGTTGTCATCTCGCGTGGCTCGGCTTGCCGATCGAAGGGGACGAACTGTACCCCCGGCCGGTCGCGGAGCTGGCAGCGGAGCCGCTTTCGGCTACGCCTTCACTCGCGCTGACCGCGACCGCGGTCAGCTTCCCCGACCCGGAGAGCGGGATGACACTTCGCTATGCGCTTTCGGATTTCCTGACGCGATAAACTGCAGGCAGCGACGTGGTACGCGGAGCGACCCGCGCAGAGGCATCATCCCGTTGCCAAAGCGACCTTCCTCGGGCTAACATCCGGCATGGCCACGTTCGAGCTACCCGATGATCTGTCCCGTTCCCGTGTCCACCTCGTAGGGATCAAAGGGACGGGAATGTGTCCGCTCGCCGAGCTGCTCAGCCGGTCGGGTTCGCGCGTGACCGGGTCAGATACGGGCGACGTGTTCTACACCGACGCCATCCTCGCCGAGCTCGGCATACCCTGCGCTGCCGGCTTTTCCGCCGCCAACCTCCCTCCGGACACGGACTTCGTCATCCATTCCGCCGCATATTCGGCGGACTCCAACCCCGAGCTCGCGGAGGCCCTGCGACGCGGCCTGCCTGTGATGAAGTACACGGAAGCCCTCGGTTCCTATTCCGGACGCTTCGATTCTTCCGGCATCGCGGGCGTCCACGGCAAGACGACGACCACCGCCATCTGCGGGACCCTCTGCCGCGCGGCGGAGCTTCCCGCCCAGATTCTAGCCGGCAGCGCGGTCGGGGACTTCGGCGGGCGTTCCACCTTGGTGCTCGGGGACCGCTATTTCGTTGCCGAGACCTGCGAGTACCGCCGCCATTTCCTTTCGTTCCGTCCGCGGCGCATCGTGCTCACGAGCGTGGAAAGCGACCACCAGGATTATTTTCCGACCTACGGATCGATACGGGACGCTTTCGTCGAATACTCGGGGAAGCTGCCGGACGGCGGCGAGCTGATCTACTGCGCGGACGATGACGGCGCCGCGGAAGTCGCCGCGCTCGCTAAAAAGGCGCGCGGGGACCTCGTCCTGGTGCCCTACGGAGAGTCGGCGGAGGGGCCGTTCCGCATCCATTCCATACGGACCGAAGCCGAGCGGACTATCCTGCGCATCGAGTCCTTCCCGGAAGAGCTGCGCCTGCGCGTGCCCGGACGGCACGTCGCCCTGGACGCCGCCGGCGCACTGGCCCTCATATCTTCCCTTGTCCGCGCCGAATTCGGGGACGGCGGCAACCCGGACGGCTGGGACAGCCGCAGGCGATCGGCGGTAGCCTCTGCCCTGGAGGCCTTCCGCGGTTCCCGGCGCCGCTCCGAGATCGTCGGGGAGGCCGCGGGCGTCCTCGTGATGGACGACTACGGCCACCATCCGACCGCCATCAGGACAACGCTGGAGGGATTGCGGGCCTTCTATCCCGACCGGCGCCTGGTGGTGAGCTTCATGTCCCACACCTACACGCGCACCGCCGCCCTGCTGGAGGAGTTCGCCTCGTCCTTCGCCGCGGCCGACCTGCTCGTGTTGCACAAGATATACGCATCCGCCCGGGAGCGGTATACGGGCGGGGTGACAGGCCGGACGCTTTTCGAGCGCGCGGAGGCGCTCAGGCCGGGAGTGCGCTACATCGACGAGCCGATGGACGCCGTCGGCGAACTCGCCGCCGAGCTCAGGGTGGGGGACCTCTTTCTCACGATGGGCGCGGGCGACAACTGGAAGCTGGGGAGGGCAATCCTGCAAAGGCTCGAAGAACAAAAAAGGAGACCGACATGAAGAGCATGACCGGATACGGCTACAAGGAAAAGAGCGACGAGCGCATGTCCCTGTCGGTGGAGCTTAAGAGCTACAATAACCGCTTCCTGGAGATTTTCGTCAACCTTCCCCCCTATCTGTCCCCCCTGGAACCGCGGTTGAGGGAATACGTCTCTTCCCGTTGCGAGCGGGGCAAGGTGGAACTAAGCCTGAGGGCCAAGGAACTATCCGCCGCCGTTTCGGTTTCCATTGACGAGGGCACCGCGGTCGCGTATCTGGCTGCGATCCGCAAGCTTTCGGCCGCGCTCGGCCTGGACGAGCCCGTCAGGCTTTCGACCATCCTCTCCCTGGACGGAGTCCTGCAGGCCGAGAAGAGCCGGGATCCGGAACGTTACTGGTCGGCGGTGGAGCCCGTGCTGGCGGACGCCTTCGGCCAGTTCGAGTCGGCACGCGTACGGGAGGGGGCGGCCACCGAGAAGGACATACTTGCCCACCTGGCGACCCTGCGCGGATGCGTGGAGGAGGTGTCCCTTCACGCTCCTGAAATGGAGGCCGCGATCAAGGACAACATCCGCGTACGGTTCCGGGAAGTTCTCGGCGATGCGGTGGACGAGGCGAGGGTGCTCACGGAGACCGCCGTCCTTCTGGTCAAGTATTCGGTGTCGGAGGAGCTGTCCCGCCTCCGCTCCCATCTGGTCGAATTCGAGTCCGAAACCGGACGGAACAGCGCCCCGGGGAAGAAGCTGGATTTCCTCTGCCAGGAGATCAACCGCGAAGTGAACACCATCGGATCCAAGAGCCCTGTCCTGGAGGTCTCGCGGGCCGTGATCCGCATGAAGGACGCCCTCGAGAACATACGCGAACAGTTGCGGAACGTCGAATGACAACGCCGACCGCCAGGATCGCCGTGTCCGGAAAGAGCGGGTGCGGGAACACCACGGTGAGCCGCCTGATCGCCGACCGACTCGGCCTCCGCTTCATCAACTTCACGTTCCGCAGTCTCGCTTCGGAGAAGGGCATCACCCTGCACGACGTGCTGCGACTGGCCAAGGACGACGACTGGTGGGACCGCGCGGTCGACAACCGACAGGTGGCGCTCGCCCGGTCGGACGGCGGTTGCGTGCTCGGTTCGCGCCTGGCCATCTGGATGCTCCCGGAAGCGGACCTGAAAGTCTACCTTCGCGCCTCCGACGAGACGCGCGCCCGCCGCATACACGCCCGCGAGGGCGGCGACCTGTCCGAGATCGCGGCCTTCACCGCCGGGCGGGACAGTCAGGATCATGCGCGCTACCTTGAGCTTTACGGGATCGACAACGACGATTATTCGATCGCCGACCTGGTGGTCGACACCGACCGCCTGGGGCCCGAGGAAATCGCGGAGATGGTGGTGGAAGAACTCGGGAGGAGGATCGGAGCCGAAGGGGGCCATCCCGTTCCGCCCGGATCAATCCTGTAGCGGTGAGCGCCATGAGACTTCCAAGCGCGATCCGTGCCCCGCTGATGCTGTTCCTCCTCATCCTGCCGGCTTTCGGCCACTGCGCCGCGGAGTCCCGTTCCGGGCAAAGGGGCGCCAAAGGGCTACGCCGGGACCTGGCCGAATGGCGTTTCGCGACCCGCGACGGGTCGGAACGCGCAGGGACGGATTTCGATTATTCCGGGTGGGAAACGGCGGAGCTCCCTCCGAACCTGCCCATCGCCTCCTCGGGCGGCTGGGTCTGGCTCCGCGTCTTTTTCGAAACGGACTCGCCGGACCTCAGCTTCATACTGGGAAAGCTTGATGCGGCAGGGTCCGCGAGGACCTGGAGTCGGTTGCCGCCGGCGCCAAGACCGCCTCCTCCATCCGCGCCGAAGCCTTTCGGCAGACCGCCGACGGGGACCGCCTGGGTGAACTGGTGTTGATCGCCGGCGAGCTTCGTTCCGCCGGCGCGGGCATCCTCCCTTCGACCATCGAAGACTTTCGCGCCGCGGTGCTCGGCCACTACGCTGCCGAAGGCCGTTCCTTCCCCTGGCGGGAAACGGATGATCCCTGGCTCGTGCTGGTATCCGAAATCATGCTCCAGCAGACCCGGACCGATCGCGTGATCGCCTACTGGCTCAGGTGGCGGGAACTCTGGCCGAATCCCGCCGCCCTTGCCGCGGCCCCGCTTGAGGAAGTCCTGCGCGAATGGAGCGGTCTCGGATACAACCGCCGCGCCCGCTTCCTGAAAGAAGCTGCGATCGCGGTCACCGAACGAATGGGCGGCACCCTGAGCGGCAAGGTATCCGAGCTGGAAACTCTCCCCGGCATCGGTCCCTACACCGCGCGGGCCGTCGCCTGCTTCGCCTTCAACGAGCCCATCGCCTTCATCGAAACCAACATCCGCGCCGCCGCCATCCATTTCTTTTTCCCGGACCGGGTCGAAGTCAAGGACTCCGAAATCCTTCCCTTCCTTGAAGCGGCCCTTGATCGCTCCGACCCCCGGCGCTGGAACTGGGCCCTCATGGATTACGGCGCCGCGCTGAAGCGCCTCACCGTCAACCCCGGCCGCCGCAGCGCCCATCACGTCCGCCAGTCCCCCTTCCAGGGCTCCCTCCGCCAAGCCCGCGGCGCCGCCCTCCGCATCCTTTCCACGACCGGCCCTTCCTGCCTGCGCGGCCTGGCCGATGAGACGGGCCTTCCCGAAGACCGGCTTGTGCCCGCCCTCCGCAGCCTCGTTTCCGACTCCATGGTGGCCGAAGCGGCAGGCGTGTACAGGATAAACGACCTCGGCTGAGCTCTGTCCCCCTCCGCTTGACAGCCACCTCCTGTTTTGCTAAGTTTACCTTGGTTTTAGGTCGCGTGATTTTGAGTAATCGCGCGGCTGTCGTATGACGAACACCTACGGGTGCGAGGCAAACGACAGCTACCAAAGAAGTGAGTCGCGTAAGCGACGACATAAAATCGCGGCTGTCGTATGACGAGCACCTACGGGTGCGAGGCAAACGACAGCTACCAAAGAAGTGAGTCGCGCAAGCGACGACGTAA